>OAUE01000008.1_pt1 | contig 226198 bp, 229 predicted proteins | sample 1476131 | NCBI WGS metagenome assembly OAUE01 (sample SAMEA2580003, study PRJEB22360) | human gut metagenome | reverse complement strand
TGCAGGCGTTCTGTGCCCCACCCGGTGGGTTGCCGGCTCCAGCCGTTGGGCATCCGTTTTGGATGCCAGCGCCAGAATAAGCTCCCGGCACAACGGAGCAATTTTCAGCGTGCAGCAACGATCGGGCATCACGACGGCCTGCGGCTCAATAAACAAAAAGCACAATTGTGCGCCAACGGTAACGTGGTTGCTGTGTGGAATTTCACCGGGGATCCACACCGCATATTGCGGGGGCACCATCCACATAGCATTCTCAACCTCACAGGTGATCGCGCCATGCAACGCCAGAATCAACTGGCCTTTACGGTGCTGATGCAGCGGACTGAAAAGTTCATCTTCCCGGGCCTGAATACAAAACGCCACCGCTGCATCGTGGTGAAGATCGGGTTCGTATCCATCCAGCCTCAGTCCTAACATAAAAATGTCCGATTTAAGCGATAAACTGTCATTTTAGCTTGATTCATCCATTGAGTAAAAACGCTAAGGTATCGCCTCGCCTGACGATATGAGAAAAAAATGACAAATACACCTTCCTCCCGTGGCAAGAACGCAGCGTTGCTGATCGCGGGGATCCTGATGATTGCCACCACATTGCGCGTCACCTTTACCGGTGCTGCCCCGTTGCTGGATGCAATTCGCGCCGACTACGGTCTGAGCACCGCCCAGACGGGGCTTCTGACCACCCTGCCACTGCTGGCTTTCGCACTGGTTTCACCTCTGGCTGCCGCCGTTGCGCGCCGTTGGGGTATCGAACGCAGCCTGTTTGTTGCTATGCTACTGATTTGCGTGGGTATTGCGATACGTTCGCTGCCCTCACCAGGGTTCCTGTTTAGCGGCACCGCGATCATTGGTTGCGGAATCGCATTGGGAAATGTGCTTTTACCCGGACTGATTAAGCGTGATTTTGCTCAGCATGTGGCGAAACTCACTGGCGCATACTCGCTGACCATGGGCGCAGCAGCGGCACTGGGTTCCGCCATTGTGGTACCGCTGGCGTTGAACGGGTTTGGCTGGCGCGGTGCGCTGATGGTACTGATGGCCTTTCCGCTGCTGGCGCTGATTATCTGGTTACCCCAATGCCGCCAGACGGCCAATGCCAGCTTGAGCAACTCGCGCGCTCTGCATTCCCGCGCGATCTGGCGCTCCAGCCTCGCCTGGCAGGTGACGCTGTTTCTGGGGATCAATTCGCTTATCTACTACGTCATCATCGGCTGGTTGCCCGCCATTTTGATCAGCCACGGCTACAGCGAGTCGCAGGCCGGTTCGCTGCATGGTTTACTGCAGCTGGCGACCGCCGCGCCGGGATTATTGATTCCTCTCGTCCTGAACAGATTTAAGGATCAGCGCGCCATCGCCGCTCTGGTTTCATTAATGTGCGCCGTCGGCGCGGCGGGATTCGCCATAATGCCCGACCAGGCATTGCTATGGACCATCCTGTTTGGCTTTGGCTCAGGCGCGACGATGATTCTCGGCTTGACCTTTATTGGCCTGCGCGCAAGCTCAGCGCATCAGGCTGCTGCCCTGTCCGGCATGGCACAGTCTGTCGGATATTTACTGGCGGCCTGCGGACCACCACTGATGGGGAAAATTCACGACCTCAACGATAGCTGGCTGATTCCTCTTGGCGGGGTCGCCGTGTTAGCGATGCTGATGGCGGTATTTGGTTTGTGCGCGGGGCGCAATCGGGAGATCGCGAGCGCATAATGCACAGGGCAGGTTCGTGAACAACCTGCCCGTTTTTTTATCCGCGCGCGGCGCGCAGCATCGCCTGAACTAACGGCACGGGTTTTCCCGCCAGCGCTCCGCGTTCATGCTGAAAGAGCGTGCCAACATAAAATGGATGCGTCACCAGCTCAATGGCACGAATATCACCAGCCTCATCCCAACCGGTCACCCGAAGATCGCCGCTTTCAAGCTCGGCGGCAAAATCCTCCGATACGCCATAGTTGCAGTGATATCCCTCGGTGATAACATCCCGCCCGTAGGCTTTGGCAATCAGCGTATTGGCCCGCAGCTCAATATCATCCGTTTTTTCTACCAGCGAGCAGGTCAATGGTGCTATCACCATCCGACCCGTGGTGTCCGTCTCGGCGTGGGCGGCATCGCTCCAGCCCAGCACGTTGCGGGCGTACTCCAGAATCGCATGTTGAAAGCCGCCGCAGGTCCCCAGGAACGGGATGCTGTTTTCACGCGCGTAGCGTATCGCTATCAGCGCCCCTTCAAGATGGCGATATGGACTGCCTGGAACGACCCAGATGGCATCATAGCCAATCAAGTCCTCACTGCTGTTGATATCAGATGTGGTTAGCCAGTCGTAATCAGCCACCAATTCCAGGACGGCGGCAGCATCATCGATAGCAAGGGGAATAGCCTGGTGCGCCACAATATCGGGGCTGTAATCGCCCACCAGCGCAATGCGAAGCGTATCTTTAATTGGGGAAATTTCCATTAAGCTTTCCTTGTGTCCTGACAATAAGGGACAGCATAAGGAGCCTCAGCCTACCGACTTTTTAGTGGTATCACAATCCCTTAAATTGGGAGTCAGGGTGGGCAAAATGCTATAATGGTCACGTTTTACGATCTTATTTAACCATAATAAAATCGATGAGCAATACCTGAGCGGTAGCTGAAAGGAGCGGATGAAGAGATGAAGATTCAGTGTAAACGCGTGTATGACCCGGCAGAAAAAAGCGATGGTTATCGCGTGTTAGTCGACCGGTTGTGGCCACGCGGGATAAAAAAGACTGACCTTGCTTTCAACGAATGGAATAAAACGCTGACGCCATCCTCTGAATTGCGCAAAGCATTCCACGCAGAACTGATCGATTTTTCACACTTTTCCGAACAATATCGTGCAGAGCTGGCCCAACAGCAGCAGGAAGGAAAGCGCCTCGCAGAGATTGCCCAGCAGCAAACCTTAACGCTACTGTATGCAGCGAAAAATACCCAGCAAAACCACGCACTGGTGCTCGCTGAGTGGCTACGTCAATACTGACCGCGTATTACTTGGCCGTTGCCGGATGATCTCTACGCCAGAGTGACCATTCATCAATTACTTCCCCGTTGGGTAGTTTGCAGTCAGACTTAACACCTTGCGGAGTCTGCACCGCAATCAGCGAGCCACCCTTTTGTTCGCAATACACCGATGCTGGATTCGCCATGCCAATTTTTGGTGGTTTAGGGGCTTCAGGTTGTGTGGTACACCCCGCCAGCACCAGCAAGCCGGGCAAAACAATAGATGTCAGTTTCATCTCTACTCCTGTTCAGAATGTTATCCCGGCAGATTACCCCGTCAGCCCGTGTATCTCCATGTTTTCCGACCAGGTTTCTATTTTATGTTTACATTTTGACCCGGTTGGTATGTTTCATCTTTCACCCTGATGTTCTATCATGCGGGCAATGCCAGCCTTGTCATCACTCAGGAGTATTTACATCTCATGTCGGACATGATCCTTGCCAGAGTCTCACAATCCTTAGCCACGGAGCAGTCTGTTGAAAGTCTGGTTCGGCAACTTTTGGAGATGCTGGAGATGGTGACTGAGATGGAATCGACCTACCTGACCAAGGTCGATCTGGATGCCCGTCTGCAGCATATTCTGTATGCGCGTAATAGCCGCCAAATGCAGATCCCCGAAGGGCTGTCCGTGCCGTGGGATGAAACGCTGTGCAAACGCGCTATTGAGGAAAACTGTCTGTACAGCGACAACGTGCCCGCGCGCTGGCCGGAATGTACCGCCGCTCGCGCACTGGACATCACCACCTTTCTAAGCACTCCCGTTCATCTTCCTGACGGAACATTTTACGGTACACTCTGCGCTACCAGCCGCCGCCAGCAGGCATTGAGCCAACGTGGAGAACAAGTATTACATCTGTTTGCCGGTCTGATCGCCCAGTCGATTCAAAAAGAGTCGTTGGTTGCTCAGTTACGTGAAGCGAACGCTGCGCTGATTGCTCACTCCTACACCGATGCCCTGACCGGTTTACCGAATCGGCGCGCAATATTTGAAAATGTGGAAACCCTTTTTTCGCTTGCCCGCCATCTCAGGCAGAAGATAGTTGTCGCCTATATCGATTTGGATGATTTCAAACTGATTAATGACCGCTTTGGCCACGAGGTTGGTGACCAGTTCCTGATCCAGATTGGGCAGCGCCTGCTCCGTGAATGTAATGATAATGACATTCTCGGTCGACTGGGCGGTGACGAATTTTTAGTCGTTCGCCTGTCAGCGGAAGATGAACTTGATCAGCTTATGCGTCTGCAGCAGGTGAAAAATCAGCTGCAACAGCAGATTTGCGGTGACTACCACCTGGGTGACATTCATCTGTATTATCCAGGTGCCAGTCTGGGTGTGGTGGAAATTGATCCGCTGGAGACTGATGTAAACTGTGCGCTTCATCTTGCAGACAGCGCAATGTATCAGGATAAAAAGCGTCAGGATAAAACCCCTTTTGTCGTACATTAAGCCCTGCTATGCTGGCTCGTCTTTAAATAACTCTGGTAGATAATCGTATGCGACTCGGTATTATTTTCCCTGTCATTATTTTCATTTCCGCTGTCGTTTTCTTATCCTGGTTTTTTATTGGCGGCTACGCTGCGCCGGGAGCATAACGATGAAAAAAACAACGATTATTATGATTGGCGTGGCGATCATCGTGGTTCTGGGCACGGAACTGGGGTGGTGGTAACCAAAATAAAGGCCACTTATCAGTGGCCCCTATTGTCTGTATGTTTACTTAGCTTTTGATTTTTCTGTAGATAAACAACACCACAATCGCACCGATAACCGCTACGACGAAACTGCCGAAGTTGAAACCATCAACTTTACCAAAACCAAAGAAGGTACTGATCCAGCCACCCACTACCGCACCGACAACCCCTAAGATAATGGTCATAAAGAATCCGCCGCCATCTTTACCCGGCATAATCCATTTTGCCAAAATCCCAGCGATAAGACCGAAAACCACCCATGAAATAATGCCCATAATTTTCCTCACTTATGTTTTTAAATTAACGATTCACTCGTTGTATAAAAGCATAGCATAGCGCTGAAAAATTAAAATTTGTGATCGTCATCACTTCATGTTTTCATCTTTTTCCGATGTTTCATAAGGTTATGACTGCTGACCGGCAGGTTAAATTTTTGCCGCTCCTCGTCATTAATGTCGAATCGTCAGTCATTATGCTTAACGCTTTTGCCGTCAGCCCCGTTATTGCTGGGTTTTCACTTCTGGCACACTTTATGCTTAAACAACCCGTCGCTACGACAAATCGTAGTCCGCGGTGCTTATCGCGCGGCTGCGTCTACAATTCGCGCTATTTCAGCATTTAACAGGTCTGTTATTGATGAAAAAAATCACCAGTGTTTGCCCATACTGTGGGGCCGGGTGCAAGCTCAAGCTTGTTGTCGAAAATAACAAAATCATCCGTGCCGAAGCCGCAGAGGGTGTAACGAACCAAAATCAGTTATGCCTGAAAGGCTATTATGGTTGGGACTTTCTTAACGACACACGCCTCCTGACTCCCCGTCTGACTCGCCCGATGATCCGTTATGAAAAAGGTGGCAAATTCACGCCCGTTAGCTGGGATGAAGCCATTCGTTACACCGCAAAACGCCTGTCTGAAATCAAAAAAGCCTATGGTCCTCGCGCCATCATGACCACCGGCTCCTCCCGGGGAACCGGAAATGAAACTAACTACGTGATGCAAAAATTCGCACGTGGCGTACTTCATACCAATAATGTCGATTGTTGCGCCCGCGTCTGTCACGGTCCTTCCGTTGCCGGGTTACAAGAAACGTTAGGCAATGGCGCCATGAGCAATTCCATCAGCGACATTGAAAACTCAAAATGCCTGCTGATCTTTGGTTATAACTGCGCCGACTCACACCCAATCGTAGCCCGCCGGGTAATTAAAGCTCGCCAGAACGGCGCAAAAATCATTGTCTGCGACCCACGTCGTATTGAAACCGCCCGTATTGCTGACCAACATTTGCAGTTGAAAAATGGTTGCAACATGGCGCTGGTTAATGCCTTCGGTCATGTTCTTATCGAAGAGCAACTCTACGATCGCGAGTATGTGCAAAAGCATGCGGAAGGGCTGGAAACATACTGGGAAACCGTTAAGGACTATGCGCCTGAAGCCGTTGAACATTTGACCGGCGTTCCCGCACAGCAGGTTCGTCAGGCAATGCGTACATTTGCCGCAGCACCATCGGCAACCGTAATGTGGGGGATGGGCGTCACCCAGTTTGGTCAGGCTGTTGATGTGGTTCGCGGTTTGTCGAGCCTGGCGTTGTTGACCGGGAATCTGGGTCGCCCTAACGTCGGCGTTGGTCCGGTGCGCGGGCAAAATAACGTGCAGGGTGCGTGCGATATGGGGGTACTACCTAACCAGTTCCCGGGGTATCAGGACGTGACCGATTCCGCCGTCAGGGAAAAATTCGCCAGCGCATGGGGCATTGACGTTAATCAGATGGATGACAAGGTTGGAACGCGCATCACTGAAGTTCCGCATCTGGCTCTCGAAGGCAAAATAAAAGCCTACTACATCATGGGAGAGGATCCGCTGCAAACCGAGGCCGACCTGGGCCTGGTTCGGGAAGGGTTTAACGCGCTCGATTTTATCGTCGTGCAGGACATCTTCATGACTAAGACAGCGGAAATGGCCGACGTCCTCCTGCCCGCCACCTCATGGGGCGAACATGGCGGCGTATTTACCTGCGCCGATCGCGGCTTCCAGCGTTTTGAGAAAGCGATTGAGCCCACCGCTGATGTGAAACGTGACTGGGAGATCATCAGCCTTTTGGCCAGCGAAATGGGCTATCCAATGCAGTATCAAAATAACCAGCAAATCTGGGATGAGATGCGCGAGCTGTGCCCGCTGTTCTACGGCGTGACCTATGAGAAAATGGGGGAAATGGGGCATGTTCAGTGGCCGTGCCCCGATCTCGATAGTCCTGGTACGCCGTACCTTTACGCGCACAGCCAGTTTGATACCGCCAACGGCAAAGGCAAACTGTTTGCCGCACCGTGGCGAGCGCCCGCAGAAGTTCCGGATGACAATTATCCGCTGGTACTGTGTACCGTGCGTGAAGTTGGGCATTACTCCTGTCGCTCGATGACCGGTAACTGCGCAGCGTTACAAGCGTTGGCTGATGAACCAGGATATGTGCAAATCAATACCCATGATGCCGAAAAACTCGGTATCCGTCATCGTGATCTGGTGTGGGTCAGCTCGCGTCGGGGTAAGGTCATCAGCCGTGCGGATGTATCCGAGCGTATCAATTCCGGAACGGTGTATATGACCTATCAATGGTGGATTGGTGCATGCAACGAGTTGACCCAGGATAACCTCGATCCAATCTCGAAAACGCCGGAAACCAAATATTGTGCCGTAAATATCGAGCACATTAGCGATCAGAGATGGGCTGAAAAGTATGCCGCTCAATCGTATAGCGACATGAAATCGCGCTTATGTGAGGCCATTGCGTAATTCCCCAGCATCGCCACCTGAGTCTGGATACCCAGACTCAGGTTTTATCTCATTACTTTACCAGGTGTGGTTCACTGAAGCGGATGGAGGCAGATTCCTCCTGCATATCCCGCTGCATAAAACCGAGGTTCATCAGAAACAGGCCAGCCATAAACGGCAGTTCGTACAATTCTTCAATCATATCGCCATATTGGACATTGTGCAGGAAGATGGGAGCCAGCAGACGATGATGCTCTACCGTATCGGAAATCAAAAATGCGCAGGCGGTGATCGCCAGCAGCCAGAGCGGTAGCGGTTCATTACGCACGCGTCGGACAATATCCAGGCGTAAGCGCTTCGACAACAGCACCGGCAGAATAATCATGGAAATCATTACAACAGAGATAGCTCTGAACAGAAGTTTAGGCTGCTCCGGGAAATAGTCACGGCCCCAACTGGTGCTTCTCCCCAGCAATACCAACCACCACACGGCTGCCCAAAGCCAAAATTGCTTCTCGCCTTCAGGGCGTGATAAAGGCCGGATATAGCCAAGGGTAAATACGGCACCAAACAGTAGCCATAGCGCCTGCCCATTTTCGATCCATCTGACGACAGTGCCGTTAAGCAGCGGAAGATTCCAGTTCGCGGTGAACGGGATCGCCACAATGACCAGTCCTAGAATAAGTGTGGGGAATGTAATTTGGGTATTCAGTTTCATAAGCGCGATGTTCTGTATTGTTACTGTTTTGCGATCATAACTCCTGTGAATGATCGACAATTAGCATTCAATGCGAATTTCTTAAGGTATTCTTAAGGAATCTTTTTTAGGACATCACTACGTTCAACACAAATAAAAAAACCGCACGGCGCCGTCAAAACGCTGTGCGGTTAGTACATTAAAATTCTGTGTATTCAATCAGTAAGAGTATTTAACGCCTACCATCCGCAGACTTCATGCTCATTCTCGGTATCGTACGAACGAACGGTATTGACCAAGTCTTTGACCACTTCTGCTGCCACATCCGGCACCAGTAATGTCATCGGCGCTTCTGTTTCATAATCAACAGAAACACCGTTACTGTTATTGGTCACGGTTACGGTATAGGTTGCTTTGCCCATGATTTACTCCTTGCCGGTGCGCACGACTTTTCGTTGATTTGCACTCTCCATCAGAACTTCCGGGGCAACGAAAAAATCGATATTAAAGTAAGTGTCGTCGGTCATCACTTCGATGTTATGCCATTTTTCCGGCGGAAAAACGCCAAACTGACCGGCTTCAATAACCATCACCTCTACTGGCTCCGGACTGTGTTCATCGGCGTATCCGAGATATTTGACCGCCCCCTGCATAACCGAAAGTCGTGGATAAACCCCGGCACGAGTTCCTTTATCAAGGTGGCGTTCGAAAATTCCGGCAGGCGCAGTTTCTTTGTTCCAGAATGGTGTAGAGCGTGTATGGATATGATTCTGTGGAATTTGAAGCATTTTTCTTCCCTTTTCCAGTCGACAACCAGCGAGTCTTATTGAATCGCTGCTGTACACAGGGTACGCCTCAAAATATACATTTAAAATACCATTTATTGGTTATAACCCTACAATTATAAATGAAAAGCAAAGCGTCATATTGAAGGCCCGCCGCAACCAGCGGGCCGATAGCATCACGACTGAAGCGTGGCCAGACGAGCGGCAAAACCAACGAAAATCAGGCCGATTAGGGAATTACCCACTTTGGCCAGTTTTTTCTTCGTGCGAATATACTGTGTCACGAACGCGCCGGAGAAAATAAGGAAGCTCAGATAGAAAAAGCTCACTACTTCAAGCGTAATGGCCAAAATAAAGAATGACAGCCCTGAGTGCGGTGCATTGACATCAATAAACTGCACAAAGAACGAAACATAAAACAAAATAGCTTTGGGATTCGTCAGGCTCAGAATTAATGCTCGCTTAAAAATAGCGCCAAACGGGACTTCCTCGGCCGCAGCATCGCTTGCTTTCGATTTCAGTGTCGCATACAGGATCTTCGCACCGAGGTACAGCAGATAAAACGCGCCAAGATAGCGAACGATGTTGAACAAAACGGGCGTTGTTTTGATCAATGCGGCAACACCGGCATAGGCCAAAAACATCAACACGGCATCACCGATAAACACACCGCTTGCGGCGAGATAACCACCCTTCACTCCCCGACCGACGCTGTTCTTCAACACAAATATCGTATTTGGCCCCGGTACCAACACGATAAAAATGGCTCCCACCAGATACGTCCAGTAATTCAGAACTCCATACTCTGCGAACACGTTAACCTCTTCCTGAAAAAACACATGCACTTGCTGCGATACAATATGCTAACGAATGCATCGGGTGATGGAAAGAGAAGGTTATGAATTAAAAAACCCGCCACTGGTGACGGGTGTGTACAGATAAGGTTAGTCCGGATTAATGGTGCAGCATCTCATCCAAAACCTCTTCTCCCTTCAACTGATAAGGGTAGTAGGTAGGCCAGTTTTCCATCTCTTCAAGCAAGGCTGCCTGCGAGGTATTTCCCATAAAGATATGGAAGTGGCTCGATTTACGCGGCGCGATAATATGATCGCTAAATTGCACATATTTAGGCGCTTTGCTGTCAGCAGCTTTACACTCAAACAGATACCGTACACCTTTCTTGCCTGATTTATAATTCAGGATCTTATATCCGGCGTAGTCGTATTTACATGATGCAACCTGATTCCCGGTATGAAACTCCATCACGCCATTTTCAATACCGATAGTGTCTACGTTGGTTGCATAGCCTGTACGGTAATACGCTTTAATTTGTTCTGCCGTTTTGCTTTTATCTTTCTCCGCTTTCTTTTTGAATACTGGGTCAAGTTCGCCGCTGACCAGATACGGATAAACCGATTGCCACATGCCATCCCAGTCGGTCAGCGCCCTGTTCTGCACCTGGTTATCATCAAATACCCCTTCCGACGCCTTTTGTTCTGCTTCACTCATTGGCGCACCATGGGAATGATGACCATGCGCCAGAACCGAACTACTGACTAAAAGCATCCCCAGAGCGATTGTCAGTTTCTTAAAACGAATAGCCAAAATTTCACCCTCAAATCATTTGTGAGTGAGTTGTTATAATATAACATAACATTTAAATCAACGGCGTTGTGAAGTATTTAACCGCTCTGGTGCGCGATTTTCCAACGGCTGTCAAAATGGGCCTGATACTGCGCAACAACGGCAGGTTCGTCACGAATAACTAACACATTTTCAGAGTTGGCAAATTCTGCGGATTTGGCAAAGTTGAATGAACCGGTTTCCAGCGTGTCGCCATCAATAATCATTACCTTGTCATGCTGGATGTGGTAGTGACCATCCAGTTGCACATCAACCCCATTCGCGGCAGCAAACGCGATGGCCTTCTGGCTAACCTTGCCCTGGTTACGTTTCTTATCGATCACAGCCCGAACCACTACGCCTCTCTTTTCAGCGTTTACCAGGGCCTGAACAATATCTGCAGACTGAAATGAATAAGCCATCATATCGATGCTGTGCTGCGCATGGTTAATTGAATCCAGCACTAAAGCCCGAGCCGACCCTTCCGGTGAAAAACCCACCTGAATGGAAGCATGTGCTGCAAAAGCACCCGCCCCGTACATTAGCGCAGCCACAGCGATAGTTTTTACGATCACGTTAGTTATTTGCCTGAAATGCGAAAGAGACCTAAGAGAGTAGCGTCCGCGTGCAGATCTGATCAAGCAGCGCCTGCTGATGACTGATAATCAGCATACCCAATGGCCGACGCTGAGATTCTTCAAGCAGCAGCGCCCAGATATCCCGTTGAATAGAAGGATCAAGCTGGGCTGTAATTTCATCGGCAATAAGAAAACGTGTCCGCGGGTCCAGCGCGCGAAGTAAAGCAATTCGCGCCAGTTCACCACCAGAAAGTTGTCCGGGACGGCGGGTTAACCACTCTGGATTGATGTGAAGACGGGTAAGCATTGCAGCATCCGGTCGCCATGCATCATGCACCGCATCACCGGTGCTGCGTCGGGGGTTAAAAGTTAATTCTGGATGCTGTGGCACCAGTTGCACCGGACAATACTGGTGCATCGGCAACGGTTGGTCATCAATCAGAATGTCACCGGAAGTTGGTTTCTGCCAGCCCGCCAGCACGCGTCCCAGCGTCGTTTTGCCAGTTCCACTGGGCGCACAAATCCCAATACGTTCTCCAGGGCGTAGAGAAAAGGTCAGATTTTGCCACAGAACCTTTTCCCCCTGACGGATTGTTACATCACGACAGCACAGCATCGCGCTCTCCAAAAAGTTGATTTCTTTCAGGCAGCGCCCGCCATTGTCGTTGCAGTTGTTCGCTAATCTCTCCGCGTAACAGCTGTTCCCGGCTGACGTTATCCGACACCCTTCCCTGATGCAGTGCGACAATACGATCCGCATGGCGGGCCGCCAGCGTGAGGTCATGCGTTACCCACAAAACACCAGCCCCTTGCTCACATTGCTCACGCAACTGTTCAAGCAGTTGATTAGCGAGAGGTGCATCAAGCCAGGCGGTAATTTCATCCGCCAGAATATAGCGAGCCTGACTCAGAGACGCATGACAAGCCAGAACACGTTTTGCCATACCGCCTGAAAGCTGACGCGGAAAAGCATCTAATACGCGACTTTCCAGTCGGCTACGCTGGAGCAATCGTTCAATTTTTCCGGCACTCCATTGCTGGTCAGAAAGCTGGCATGCCCTGCGCAGATGCTTTTCAATCGAGAGCAGCGGGTTAAGTGCCTGAATACCTTGTGGGACGTAGCTGAAGGTTTTGCCACGACATTTGCGAATATCATCACTGCCCAGCGCTTTACCTTCCAGGGTAATAACGCCGTTGAAACGCAAATTGTCTGGTAAGAGATCGAGCAGACATTGCAGCAACAGGCTCTTACCTTCCCCACTTCCCCCAACTAGCGCCACCATCTGACCAGGTGCTACGTCGAAAGAGATATCCTGCAACAGCGAAGACCAGTTTTTCGCGCCGTACCAGCGATAACGCGCCACGTCCAGCGAGACCTGCCTTAAACTCAACATGCGTCACCTCGTAACCATAAACGATGCACCGCCCTTGCGAGCTGATCGAATAACATCACCAGACTGAACAGCATCAGTCCTGGAAACAGCACTAACCACCAGTCGCCATGACTGATAAACCTCAGCGCATCCGCCAGCAGCAGGCCCAGCGACGGTTCATGCGGTGCCAGTCCAAAACCGAGGAAGCTTAACGCCGCGCTGTGTAACACCGCATGGGGAAACATCAGCAATGTCCCGGTTAACCACTGGGGTAACAACGCCGGTAGATAGTGATGCCGCCAGCAGTAAAAATGGCCGTGTCCCAGACGCCAGGTCAACGTCAGATAGTCACTGTGGGCCACGCGCTGCGCTTCAGCACGCAGGATCAGCGCCAGACGCGGCCAGTGCGTTAGTGCAACCGCCATGATTACCCCGTTTTTCCCACCACCCAGCGTAAAACAGATCAAAATAAGCAACAGCAGATGCGGCATCGATAGCATGGCATCAGTAATTAGACGCATAAGCACATCCAGACGCGGATGTATGCGCGAAACCGCCGCCATCATTAACGCAATGAAACCGCTGCACAACGCCGCACCAATACCAATTTGCAGACTGGTTAGTGCCCCCTGAAAACAACGGATCCACAGATCGCGACCGAGGTTATCGGTGCCAAACCAGTACATCGCATCAGGTGGAAGATGACGGGCAAGCAGATTAACGCTCAACGGGTTATCCAGCATTGCGGCACCATACACTGCAATGAATAACAGGCAGCTAAAAGAGAACAAAAGACGAATTAGCGTCGGCGTCGGGTTATAGAGCATCAGGTCGCTCCAGAGCACGGTTCAACATACGGACAAGCCAGGTAGACAGCGAGTTGCCAATGAACACCAGTACGGTACTGAACAACACAATCCCCATCAGTAACGGCAGATCGCCGCGTAACCCGGCATCAATGGTGGCCTGCCCCAGTCCTGGATAAGCAAAGACTTTTTCGGCCAATAGTGCACCTCCCAACAGTTCTCCCAGTGAGGCAAACTGCAAACACAGCGCAGGCGTAATTGCATGACGCAGAACCTGATGGCGTAACAGTGACCAGCCTTTATCTCCCTGGGAACGCGCAAAACGGACAAATTCGCTTTTCATTACGCTGGCGATGCTTTCCCGCGTGTGAAGCGTAATTTGCCCCAGTCCCAGCAAACTGAGCGCGCAAACGGGAAGCACCAGATGACGCAGACGCTCGGTCAGCGTCACCATATCGCCGCTGTTGCCCGGCTCCCACGCGCAGCAGACCGGAAATACCGGCCAGCGCACGGCAAATAGCGCCAGCAGCAACATGCCAATCCAGAAGGTCGGCAGCGAAGAAAGCAGATAGCTGAGGCGACAGATTGCTTTGTCCGGCCAGCGATTCAGGTAGCGACCCGCGACAAATCCCATTGCCGTTCCCAATATGCCGGAGAGTAGCCACGCGCCGCCAAGCAGCGCAAACGAGGTGGAAAAGCGTTCTTTGATCACGCTGGCAACCGGCGCATTAAACAACATGGAATAGCCGAGATCGCCCTGCAATACACGAACAAACCAGTGACCAAAACGCTCCCATAGCGGCTGGTCCAATCCCCAGCGAGCAGCAATGCGTGCATATTGCTCCGGCGGCACATGCAGGAGATCGTTGCCGATATAAGCACGAATCGGATCGACCGGAGAAAAGCTGAGCAGCACAAAAGTGCCAGCCGCAACCAGCACTAATAACACTATCAGCCGTAGAAAATGGCCCACAACAGACTTCATCAACGGCAGGTCCAGGTCCATTCGTCCAGATTATTGAGCAGTGACCAGCTACCGTGAATCTCCGGTGCGCCTTTGCCTAAATCAATACACGGATTTGCCAGGTAGGTATGCTGAATATTCAGCAGCCATGCCCAGGCAGCATCGCCCTGCACGCCAGCCCCTTGCTTACCATCCCACTCCACCTGTTGCCAGAAAGGCAACGCCTTTTGCCAGTCTGGGGCGTCGATAGCCTGTTTAAGGTGCTGTTCAACAACAGGATTGCTGTAATAGCCTGGGTTGTAATATTCCACGCCCGCGGCCTGATTACTGTAATGATGGAAAAGCTCCATCGGATCCAAGCTTCCCCAACCAAATAACGTCGGGTTCGCATGCATGTGACGTTCAACGGTTTCCCAGCTTCCTGATTGCAGCGAGATCTGAATACCCACCGGCTCCAGCATTGCGCGAACAGCTTCGGCTAAATCCCGGCGCGTACTGTCACCGCTGGCGTACCATAAAGTCAGTCGAGCCTCTTTGCCGTCTTTCACTCGCACGCCATCTTTACCGACCTTCCAGCCGGCTTCTTCCAGAATCGTACGTGCTTTTTCGCTATCACCATCTTTGAACGCAACGGATTGCCCCTGCCATGGCAGCCCCTGCACTGCGCTATACGCAGGAATCGCATGACCCTCCATGACCTGATCGGCAAGCTGCTTACGGTCGATGGCATAGTTGATGGCGCGCCTGATGGCAACATCGGCAGTGATATCGTTCCCAATCGGATAGCCATTGGCATCTTTTTTACCTGCAGGAACCATCGGGAACACAATGCCCCGGTTTTCCACGCTATCGCGTACCCAAAGTTTCAAATTTGTCTGCTGAGGAGCGACCGCCATCGACGGCGCGATACGTACGAGTCCCAGTTGGCCACTGCGCGCTGCGGCATAAGCGTTATCTTCATCAAGGAAGACAAACACCAGCTTACTGAAATCATTTTTCTTACCGGCATACCAGGGGTTAGCCTCCACGATCAACTGCTGTCCCGGCTGAAAACTCACCAGCCGATAAGGACCCGCGCCAATCGGATTTTTGGCAAATGTTTTTTCGTCATACCGTTTCGCCGGAACAATACCCAAAGAACCCAGCACATTCACAAAGGTGCTCTGTGGGCTATTTAGCGTAATTTCTACCGTACGGTTATCTTTCAGGCTGGCATGGGTGAAGTTTCCCATGTCGATTTTGCCGCCGCTTTTTGCTGCTTTGTTATAGGTGAACACCACATCTTCAGCGGTTAGCGGGGAACCATCAGAGAATTTAAGGTCAGGTTTTAACGTCAATGTCCAGGTTTTGCCGTCTGCGCTGGTCTCTACTTTTTCCGTCAGCAGGTTTCCCCAGCTCATATCTGCATTTTGTTTTAATAATGGTGCATGCAAAAGCAAATAGCTGCCATGACTCCAGCCCAGCATCGGGTCAAACCCTTCCGTTGGTTCTGGTCCAATTGCCAGTTTTAACGTCTGCCCTTCGCTCGCATTTTGCGCGGCAAGAAGTGGTGAGGTTAATGCGAGAGTCAATGCGCACGTAAGCAGTGCCAGCTTGCCTTTGATCATTATGTTATCCAGATTTACGTTATTTTTATGCCGCATAACGATTTACCGTCGTTAAGCAGTCTCCTGGGGAAAGGATTATGGCGGACAGAAATGATGAAAAAAATGATGCGGCGCAGAAAAGTATGACGATTTTCTAAAATTATCATACTTTTTTCTGATACTCCGTTATGAGTACGATGTGAATCTCAGAAAATAGATTAATCCCTTGCCATTTATTCACAGGAATATTAATCCCGAACTAATAATTGCCTATGCGGACTATTGGCCCTTCCTGCTAATTCCTTATCTAAAACTCATGACAATTTATGTATATTTATTCAAGAAAAACACCAGAAGTGACAAGTTATGTAAATTTGTAATGATAATTATTTGTATTATCATTTCCATCAATTATCTTACTGCCTTTGAATTTTTAACAAAGGAAGTTTGACTATGCGTTTAAAACCTGTTGCCTCTGTCGTTCTGTCCTGTTTAGGATTTTCCAGCCCCCTGGTATTTGCTGAAGATGTCATGGTGGTAACCGCTTCCGGTTATGAAAAGAAAATCACCAATGCCGCCGCCAGCGTCTCTGTTATTTCGCAGCAAGAGTTACAAACCAATAAATATAATGACTTAGGTGAAGCCCTGCGTTCTGTTGAAGGGGTAGATGTTGAAAGCAGCACCGGTAAAACCGGCGGTCTGGAGATCAGCATCCGTGGCATGCCTGCCAGCTATACCTTGATCCTGATTGACGGTATTCGTCAAAACGGCAGCAGCGACGTAACGCCAAACGGTTTCTCTGCCATGAATACCAGCTTTATGCCCCCGCTGGCGGCAATCGATCATATTGAGGTGATCCGCGGCCCGATGTCGACGCTTTATGGGTCCGACGCAATCGGTGGCGTGGTGAATATCATCACCAAAAAAAGCACTGATAAATGGAGCACTTCCATCAATACCGGCGTTAACCTTCAAGAGAGTAATAAATGGGGTAACAGTACGGTCGCCAACTTCTGGTCAAGCGGCCCGTTGATTGCGGGCGTACTGGATATGCAGGTTCGGGGGAGCACAACCCAGCGTCAGGGTTCCAGCGTCACCTCCCTCAGCGATACCGCCTCCACCCGCGTACCTTATCCTACCGAATCGGAAAACTATAATATTGGCACGCGCCTCGACTGGAAAACCAATGAGAACAATACGCTGTGGTTAGATCTCGACTCCGCCAGACAGCGCTATGACAACGATGACGGGCAGTTGGGCAACCTGACAGGGGGGTATGATAAAACGCTACGCTATGAGCGTAACAAAGTGACCCTCGGCCACGATACAGCCTTAACGTTCGGCACCTGGAAATCCTCCCTCGGCTGGAATGAAACCGAAAACAAAGGCCGGCAATTGGTATCTTCCGCACTCACACCAGAGAACGCAGGCCGGGCCGGTGACGCGCGTGAACTGAAGAACACCAACGTCATTCTTGACTCAGTGCTGCTGACGCCATTAGGTGATTCGCACCTCTTAACCCTTGGCGGAGAATACTGGGATGCCCGGATGAAAGATGGTGTGGTACTGGCCAATACCGGCGAGACGTTCCATCAAAAAACGTGGGCAGCCTATGCGGAAGATGAATGGCATATTCTCGACTCGCTGGCCTTAACCGCAGGAACACGCTATGAGCATAACGATGTCTTTGGCGGTCATCTCAGCCCGCGTGCCTATATGGTCTGGGACGCATCCGACGAATGGACCCTCAAAGGCGGCGTAACGACAGGTTATAAAGCACCATCACTAAGCCAGTTGCATAACGGGATCAGTGGTGTAACCGCGCAGGGAACGGTGAATACGGTCGGTAACCCGGACCTCAAACCTGAGGAAAGTATCAGCTACGAAACCGGGCTGTATTACGAGAACGACGCCGGGCTTAACGCCAACATTACCGGCTTCTATACCGAATACAAAAATAAAATTGTCTCATATTCTATCGATGATAATACCAACAGCTATACCAACAGCGGCAAGGCAAGGACCGATGGCGTTGAATTTGCCAGCACCTTCCCTCTATGGTCGGATGTGCTGACCTTATCTCTCAACTACACCTACACTCAGAGCAAGCAAAAAGATGGTGACAATAAAGGCGCGCCATTAAGTTACACACCAAAACATATGGCTAACGCCCGTCTGAACTGGCAGGCAACGGAAGATATGAACGCCTGGCTCAGCGCACGTTATCGCGGCAAAGCCCCACGCTTTACCGAAAATTACGACAACCTTAGCGCGGTACAAAAGGCCGTCTATGACGATAAAGGCGCTGATTTAAAAGCCTGGACCGTTGTCGATATGGGGATGTCTTATAAGCTGACCAAAGATCTGACGCTTAATACGGCGGTTAATAACGTGCTGGATAAAGACTTTAGTGAGGTCAAATTGTACCAGGTGGGCCGCAATAGCACCTACGCAGGTGATTATTATCAGACTGCACAATCCACTACCGGATACGTAAACCCTGGTCGTAACTACTGGGTATCTTTAAATTATCAGTTCTAATTTTATAAGATCCTGCTGGTCGAGCTATCACGTGCATCCCATCCAGCCGACATCATTCAGAAAAATATCCTGAATGATTTCATAGAGTCGCCTTACAAAGGCGACTCACATCCTCTTCTAACCACACCCCTAATTCATTTATCCCAACATAAACCTAATCGCCTTGTCCATAGCACGGCACATTCATAAACGCCATGAATTATATTCATTCAGAATAATTACCACGAGTCATAATTATCTTCCATGTTTTCATGAATTCATTCATTAAATTTATATAATAAAAGTCAACATTATCACTGATTTGAAAGCCCATAAAGAAAGTGGTAACATTTGCAAAAATAATATTCATGGTAAAAGCAATGGTTATCACACACAATATATTAAATAAGATAATGGGAAATAGAATTTCCGATGATTGCATTATTTACCTGTCCGGTCCATCATCATTGGACACGCCATTAAGTAGAATGCGTGATAAAAATTTTATTTGCGTAAACGGAAGTGCCGGTCATTTAATCGACAACAATATCCCTATTTTTATCTATGTTGTTTGTGATGGCTCATTTTATGAAAACAATAAAGACTTATTTCACAAGTATTCCTCCTATGCTCAGCATACCTTTATTAGTGAAGATGTTATTAAAAGAGCTGATTCAACAGAGGCAGAGTACTTGCTCAACACATGTTTTCTGTTAAAGGACATTTGCAAATCCAGAGGTGGTATCGGTAGAAAGATTCGCTATAAAATAAAAACAATGGCTAACAGGAATCTTCGAATTAAATGTTCTGTATTCAGAAAAGTGAAAACAATTGCATTTTCAACTAACGTAACACATGGCCATTTTGGTAGTGCTACGGTCGCATTTAGCGCGTTACAAATAGCCATTAGTCTAAAGTTTGAAAGAATAATTTTTTCCGGTTTAGATTTGAAAGGTAGCTGTAAACGGTTTTACAATGAAGTTAACGCCCAACCCACGACTCTCCCCGCTGATCTTAGCTTTATATTAAGGTCGTTTTCTTATGTAAGTAGCCACTATGACGGTAAGATCTACAATCTTTCCCCACAAACTGCTATTCCATACGATGTTATTCCGTTCATCAAGACAGAAGAAGTAGCTTGTTCCAGCTCCTACTAGCAATACACCAATGATAAGAATATTTAAACAATCAATATAAAAACACCCCTTCCTGCACCATTAGGTACAATGCCAAAACAATAACCCCGACGATACCGCCTAAAAATAGTACTGCGGCAATCGCAAGCTGGTTGCGATTTGTGTACTTCGCCTTGCTTCGCACATCCAACTTATTTTTCGCCGCTCTGTGACTTGAATCACGCTCCATCGCGAATGTTATATCTGCCATACCATTATCCAGTTGCTGTATATAAAAACATAAATAACCACCACATCGATAAGGGTATAGATTTTAACTAACAGAATCTGAGATTTGTCTCACGATAAAGATAATCGTCGGATTTTTGCTACCGAAGCAGATTTCATGCTCACTTTTGATCAATAAGGTTATCTTGTATTTATTCGACAAAAACCTTCACTTTAGGCTTTGACAGCAGAATCATGACGAACTCAGTGAAGGTTACTGGTTTATAGAAATAGTACCCTTGCAGGAAAACAATGTTGTTTTTGTTGAGATAATCGAGCTGAGCCTTCGTTTCAACCCCTTCAGCAACTATGCTTAAAGACAGCTTGCGCGCCAAATCGAGGACGCAATCCAAAATTCGGGTTGAATCGGGAAGCTCATTTACCCTTCCCACAAAGCTCTGATCGATTTTAATGTAATCAATGTGCAGGTCATGCAAATAAGAAAGCCCAGAATAGCCCGTCCCAAAATCATCCAACGCAATCACAAAGCCATTCTCATGCAGGATATTGAGCCTCTGCACAAGATCTTCATCAACATCTAACGGCTCGCGCTCGGTAACTTCGATTACCAGATTGAGGTCATCGCGGTTAAAACTATCCCTGTAATGCAGGCACTCCTGCACGAATGTAGGGGATGTGATATGGGATGCGCTGAAGTTAATGCCGACATGAAAGCCGGATGGCAGTTTGCTGGCAATGGCGTTCATGTTTTCCGCGACCTGCCTCATCAGGCTTTGAGTTAGTGGCACTATCAGGCCTGATTTTTCAGCGACGGGAATGAAGGAAGCAGGAGAGATATATCCGGCCTTAGGATGTTTCCATCGGGCCAGCACTTCAACACCGCGTAACGTCCCCTCGCGACCGTTTACGATAGGTTGATAAAAAGGCACGATCTCTCCTTTTACTATCGCCCTGCGCAACGTTTCTTCAGGGGTATCGTTCTTGTTCAGATACTTATCAATGGCATAAGCGGCGGCGAGCGATATCAGTAGGATAAAAATCAGGATCCCTAAGCCATGCCTGATCAACCTGCTAGCACTAAACAATGGTGGTTCAGCGTAAATGATGCTGAAGGAATATTTCGCGGAATTCACTTGGCCAAACTTCTGCGCATTTGCAGCAACAGTTTTCACATCGCCAAATAAACCGAGTACTGCGTCACCCACAAGCAACGAGTACGTTACTCCCGCTAACGGGACATTCAGTGCCCCTCGGATATGCACGCCACTTATGGTGACGATGATACGGCCTGTGCGAAAACGTGTTTGATACAGCAGAACAGGTATTTCATTCTCGGTATTGCTTGCGGGAGTCAGTTGTAGATTAGTATCAGCTATAACGGGAATATGCTTAAGTAATATCCGATTACCCGGCAAAGAGGTACACCAAACCTTCCCCTGTCGAATAATTATCAGCGTTCGCAAATGGGGTCTGAGCGCAGCTTCGGTTCCAAGTTGGTATTGTCCCTCCAGATCGCATTTTTTTTCAGCAATATGCCTGGCGGTGCGGGTTGCCTGGAAAGCTTCATCAAGTATGTTATCCATATTTTTCGCGGCATATCTGGCACCCCCGAGGGTTTCCATCGAGGAGGAATACCAAAGCTGCATATTAAGAATAAAAACACCGATTAAAAAAAGACACACCGCAGCGGTTCCCGGTAAAAGTGCTTTGCGCATTCTCATGTCCTGTGGTGAAAGCCGATCGGTCGTTGCGATAAACATTGACGTATTCAAATTTGTTACTAAAGAGCATGGTAGACAGAAACAGAAATCGCCATGCGCCCAGTCACATTTCCTCAATAACAACGTAACTTACTAATTTATTGATAAAATCATTACTGAAATTCGCAGTACAAAACCGGCGTTGCACCTCATCCAATTTTGCTATCATAGGAATGCACTAATAAGAGGTAATCAAATGAAAATCTTTATCACTGACAATGACGGGAACCTGATTCCTGTTGACGGAAAAAGCGTTGTCATCGAATTGAATAGTGGCGGAACCATCGAGATCGCCGAGGAGTACAGCCGGGACGATGTTCCTGAAGGCATTAATCTGTGGGGCGGACGAGAACCCTCCCCTTCACTCTCTTTCGAGGAAATCAAAGCCAGAACAGAAGGCCTGGGCGTTTATCCCATCGCAGCCAACGCTCTGCATGTATTTCCGTACAAACTTTCAGCAAAAGAATAATTGCACGCACCGGGTGCGCACGCGTAAATGGGCTGTGCGCAATTGCTCTCATGGCTTTGCTGTCCGCACCAAGAAGTCAGATCAGATTGAAGTGATAAAACCGTTCGTGCACACTATACGCTCTCATGACTAACAATAGGTTATAACCCTGATGGATCAGGTTGATGTTCTTGAAAAGATGTTTGAGCAAGTGAGAAAGGAACATAACTTTCCGTGGTTTTACTCTGAACTAAAACGCCAGAATATTGCTTATTATATTTACTACCTGGCTACTGATAACATCAGAGTTGTGACAGAAAATGATGAAGTAATATTAATAAGAGGGAAAAGAGACTTATTGAAAGTCAGTACAAACAAGAACCCGGAACAAGTAAAAAAAGCAGCCCAGATTCATTATTCCGGGAAATCCACATTTCGTGAATATACTGCAACACTTGTCAATGCTGGCGTTTTCCGATGGGTTACGGATGTCAATGATAACAAACGGCATTACTACTCTGTTGACGATACGCTTTTATACATGGAAGATGTTGAGAACAATAATCCATTAATATAATGATAGTTGAACTAGTAGTCCGATTTCTTCCACTCAGCACCGTAGAAGCTGGCTTAAGGGACAAACCCGCGTGAAGGATCACCACATCGGGCTACAGTCATAGTTAATGCGGAACACTGCGGCGACATAACGCATGATTATGTCATTGTACTGTGCTTAATTGATTGGACACCCAGGTATATGAAATCCGCAATTAAGCTGGCTCAGTTAATTCAGGCATTGCGTCCTGATGTACTCCTGCAGGTAGTTATCTTCGCCGTTTTCTTACCTACCATGTCGACGTAGTAACCTCTGCACCAGAACTCCCTGTTCCTGTATTTAAACTTCATATCACCAAACTGCTCATACAACATCAGACTGCTTTTCCCTTTCAGATACCCCATAAAGCCGGATACGCTCATTTTGGGCAGGATTTCCACAAGCATATGGATATGATCTGCACAGCATTCCGCTTCCAGGATCCGCACGTTTTTCCACTCACACAGCTTTCTTAAGATGCTGCCTATCGCCCTACGTTTCTCCCCGTAGATTGCTTGCCTTCGGTATTTGGGCGCAAAAACTATGTGATATTTACAGTTCCATCGGGTGTGCGCTAAGCTCTTTTCGTCCCTCATTGGGACCTCCTTTTGATTTCTTGTTTAACCCTTGCAGTTGCCAGACCGTAAAGTGTTTTAACAAATCAAAAGGGGTTTTAATAACTGGCCCAAAGCTGAAAGCTTTCCGGCCCCCCCAGCCTAGCTGGGGGGGTTTCTGTGCACAAAAAAACGGGAACCTCTCGGCTCCCGTTCTCATACAACCCAGTATCTGGATTACATGTTTTCGATGATTGCGTCACCAAACTCTGAACATTTCAGCAGTTTAGCGCCGTCCATCAGACGTTCGAAATCGTAAGTTACGGTCTTGGCGTTGATTGCGCCTTCCATACCTTTAACGATCAGGTCAGCCGCTTCTACCCAACCCATGTGGCGCAGCATCATTTCAGCAGACAGAATGATGGAACCTGGGTTCACTTTATCCTGACCTGCATACTTCGGTGCAGTACCGTGGGTTGCTTCGAACAGAGCGCATTCGTCACCGATGTTTGCACCCGGCGCGATACCAATACCACCAACCTGTGCGGCCAGCGCATCGGAGATGTAGTCACCGTTCAGGTTCATACAGGCAATCACGTCATACTCAGCCGGACGCAGCAGGATCTGTTGCAGGAACGCATCGGCGATAACGTCCTTAACCACGATCTCTTTACCGGTTTTCGGGTTCTTGATTTTCACCCATGGACCGCCGTCGATCAGTTCACCACCGAATTCTTCACGCGCTAACTGGTAACCCCAGTCTTTGAACGCGCCTTCGGTGAACTTCATGATGTTGCCTTTGTGTACCAGGGTAACTGAATCACGATCGTTGGCGATGGCGTATTCAATCGCTGCACGCACCAGACGTTTAGTCCCTTCTTCAGAACACGGTTTGATACCAATGCCGCAATGTTCCGGGAAGCGGATTTTCTTCACGCCCATCTCTTCGCGCAGGAATTTAATCACTTTCTCAGCATCGGCAGAGTCAGCTTTCCACTCGATACCCGCGTAGATGTCTTCGGAGTTTTCGCGGAAGATGACCATGTCGGTCAGTTCAGGGTGTTTAACCGGGCTTGGTGTGCCCTGATAATAACGCACCGGACGCAGGCAGACATACAGGTCAAGTTCCTGACGCAGAGCTACGTTCAGAGAGCGAATACCGCCGCCAACAGGGGTGGTCAGAGGGCCTTTAATGGCAACACGATATTCACGAATCAGATCTAAGGTTTCAGCAGGCAGCCAGACGTCCTGGCCATAAACCTGAGTGGATTTCTCGCCGGTGTAGATTTCCATCCAGGAGATTTTACGCTCGCCTTTATAGGCTTTCTCGACAGCAGCATCGACAACTTTGATCATCGGTGGGGTTACATCAACGCCGATACCGTCGCCTTCAATGAACGGGATAATCGGATTTTCAGGAACGTTGAGTTTGCCGTTTTGCAGGGTGATCTTCTTACCTTCCGCCGGAACAACTACTTTGCTTTCCATTCACCTCTCCTTCGAGCGCTTCTGGTTCTGCTCGTCTGTCATCACGCTGCATGTGCGTTTGCGTCCTGCTACACGGATGCGTTAGAGCAACTTTTTGTTAATGATTTGTAATGAGCGTGTCAATACTACCCTATTGTTCGCCGCCATGAAAGACACTCGTTCTTAGGCTATAATGCGGCAATTGATATAATCTGAAAATACCATGCAAAAAACTTCTTTTAGAAATCACCGGGTTGAGCGATTCAGCTCACGACAAGTCACTAAGCAGCGTAAAGAAAACCAGCCAAAACGCGTGGTTTTGTTCAATAAACCCTACGATGTTTTGCCACAATTTACTGACGAGGCTGGCAGAAGCACGTTAAAAGATTTTATTCCCGTGCCGGGAATTTATGCGGCGGGCCGACTCGACCGGGACAGCGAAGGGCTTTTGGTGCTGACCAATGACGGCGCGCTGCAGGCGCGGTTAACGCAACCTGGTAAGCGTACCGGGAAAATTTATTACGTCCAGGTTGAAGGCGAGCCGACAGCAGAAGCGCTGGACGCCCTGCGTAACGGAGTAACGCTCAATGATGGCCCCACGCTACCCGCAGGCATTGAAGTAGTAGAGGAGCCCGTATGGCTGTGGCCGAGAAATCCGCCGATTCGGGAACGGAAAAACATTCCCACCAGCTGGTTGAAAGTTACCTTATATGAAGGTCGCAACCGTCAGGTACGTCGTATGACAGCGAATGTTGGATTTCCTACGCTGCGCCTCATCCGCTATGCCATGGGGGATTACACGCTGGAAAATCTTGCTAACGGCGAGTGGCGGGAACTGAAATCGTAACCGTACGGTTTAACGTGAGTGTTAACAGGGAAGCATGAAAAAAAATGGATAAGCAGCTTTTTGCAGCATTCATCCTGCTCGGCGTGTCACCGTTTTGTTCAGCAAAACTGGACTGTGAGACAATTGCCGGAACAGCAGCCGGAGAGGCAAACTACCTTTATGAGTCTGCCAAAGTAAAAACCAACTCACGCCTGCATTTCTATTCTGCACCAGCAACAGAGTGTCAACTCCCCGCGTTCATGGTCAATGGCGACACCGTCGAGGTACTCAGGAGTTCACAGCGCTACAAAAGCACGAGCATGCTTTCCAAAGATGAGCCTTATCGTTACGTACGTTATCGGGACGCTAAAGGAACCTTCGCCACCGGCTGGGTCTCAGTTAATGGATTAACGCCGTTATCCAGTCCGCTTGCAGTAAGCGCGTCTTGCCAGACATGGGCAAATAAAGCGATGTCGCAGCGCGGGTTCTTACCCTCCTCCTCCGCAAACCACTATCAGGTAACAGGAGACACCCGCGCATGGTTCTATGCGATGCCAACCGAACAGTGTCGCAGCCCGTCCGTATTTTTAGTGCCCGGCGACCTCGTCTCTGTACAAGAACAATCCAACGATGATTTTATGGAAGCGGTCTACTACACCACCGATCGCCAAATCATACGCGGCTGGTTAAAAAAGTCGCAGTTACAGGCTATAAACAGCGGTGACCACTATCGCGACGACATCAACCCGCTGTCGACAGAAAAGGCAACGAGAGTCGCCACCCTTGGGCTACGTCACGACCACCAATGTATCTTTTATGAAAGCTGGAATGCTAAAAAGGCCATTGAGATTATCGTGCGCGAGGATCATCAAACCGCATTGTGCCGTGGAGGGGCCGACCCACAAACGTCACCTCCCGTGGCTTATATCAGTATCGACAAGGCCAGCGGTGAAATTAGCTGGCCAGATGTTACCGAAGGTTTTGCTGAGGAATAAGGGGAAAACATGTTCAAACCGCACGTCACGGTCGCCTGCATTGTGCATGCAGAAGATAAATTCTTAGTCGTTGAAGAAACGATCAATGGCAAAGCCTTGTGGAATCAGCCTGCAGGACACCTGGAAGCCGATGAAACGTTGGTGCAAGCCGCAGCACGCGAACTGTGGGAAGAAACGGGCATTAAAGCGCAGCCGCAGCATTTCATTCGTATGCATCAATGGATTGCACCGGACAGAACGCCCTTTTTGCGTTTTCTTTTCTCTATTGAGCTTGCCAATATGTGCGCTACAGAACCTCATGACAGCGATATAGATTGCTGTCGTTGGGTCAGCGCAGAAGAGATTTTCTCTGCGCCAAACCTGCGTTCGCCGTTGGTTGCGGAGAGTATTCGCTGTTATCAGAGCGGACAGCGCTACCCACTGGCCATGATCGGCGAATTTAACTGGCCGTTTACAGAGGGTGTCAAGTAAAGGGCTGCGTGCTAGAATATGCCGCCTTGAAGTTCAATGTCGTGAGTATTCCTATGTCTGAAAGCCCAAAAAAAGTGATCGTCGGCATGTCCGGCGGTGTCGATTCCTCCGTTTCTGCCTGGCTGTTACAACAACAGGGCTATCAGGTAGAAGGCCTGTTCATGAAGAACTGGGAAGAGGACGATGGCGAGGAATACTGCACAGCCGCCGCCGACCTTGCGGATGCGCAGGCTGTCTGTGACAAACTCGGCATTGAACTGCATACCGTCAACTTTGCCGCAGAATACTGGGACAACGTCTTTGAACTGTTCCTTGAAGAGTACAAAGCGGGCCGTACGCCGAACCCGGATATTCTGTGCAATAAAGAAATTAAGTTTAAAGCCTTCCTTGAGTTTGCCGCCGAAGATTTAGGTGCCGATTACATCGCCACCGGTCACTACGTGCGTCGCGCGGATGTCGACGGCAAAAGCCGCCTGCTGCGTGGGCTCGATGGCAATAAAGACCAGAGTTATTTCCTCTATACGCTCGGCCATGAGCAAATCGCGCAAAGCCTGTTCCCGGTCGGCGAACTGGAAAAACCACAGGTGCGTAAAATTGCCGAAGATCTTGGTCTGATCACGGCCAAGAAAAAAGACTCCACCGGCATCTGCTTCATTGGCGAACGTAAGTTCCGCGAGTTTCTTGGTCGTTACCTGCCGGCTCAGCCAGGCAAAATCATCACCGTTGACGGCGAAGAGATTGGCCAGCACCAGGGGCTGATGTACCACACTTTAGGTCAGCGTAAAGGTCTGGGTATTGGCGGAACGAAAGAAGGGACAGAAGATCCATGGTATGTGGTGGATAAAGACGTTGAGAACAACATTCTGGTTGTCGCTCAGGGGCATGAACATCCACGTCTGATGTCCGTTGGCCTGGTGGCGCAACAGCTGCATTGGGTCGATCGCGAACCGTTCACCGGCACCATGCGCTGTACGGTGAAAACCCGCTATCGTCAGACCGACATTCCGTGCACCGTTAAGGCACTGGATGCAGAGCGTATTGAAGTCATTTTCGACGAGCCAGTCGCGGCGGTCACGCCGGGTCAGTCGGCTGTCTTTTACAATGGCGAAGTGTGCCTTGGCGGCGGCATTATCGAACAACGATTGCCTCTGCCGGTATAATTACTTACACATTTGATACAAGGAAGCAGTGAACGTGGCAAAGAATTATTATGACATCACCCTCGCCCTGGCAGGCATTTGTCAGTCGGCACGCCTGGTGCAGGAACTGGCGCACCAGGGGCATTGTGATGCCGATGCATTACACGTTTCACTGAACAGTGTCATCGACATGAATCCCAGCTCTACGCTGGGCGTGTTTGGCGGCAGCGAAGCCAACCTGCGTCTTGGCCTTGAAACGCTGCTTGGCGTGCTGAACGCCAGCAGTCGTCAGGGATTGAACGCGGAACTCACCCGCTATACGCTAAGCCTGATGGTGCTGGAGCGTAAGCTGTCAGCGGCCAAGGGCGCTATGGACACGCTGGGAGACCGTATTAGCGGCTTGCAGCGCCAGCTGGACCATTTTGATTTGCAGTCAGAAACGTTGATGAGTGCGATGGCTGGCATTTATGTTGACGTCATCAGCCCACTCGGCCCGCGTATTCAGGTCACGGGTTCCCCGGCCATCCTTCAGAGTCCACAGGTACAGGCTAAAGTACGCGCTTCGCTGCTGGCTGGCATCCGTGCTGCCGTGCTCTGGCATCAGGTTGGTGGAGGCCGTCTGCAACTCATGTTTTCTCGTAATCGCCTGACGACTCAGGCAAAACAAATTCTTGCTCATTTAACCCCGGAGTTGTGATCTATGGAATTATCCTCACTGACCGCCGTTTCCCCTGTCGATGGACGCTACGGCGATAAAGTCAGCGCGCTGCGCGGGATTTTCAGCGAATACGGTTTGCTGAAATTCCGTGTACAGGTTGAAGTACGCTGGCTGCAAAAACTGGCCGCGCACGCAGCGATCAAGGAAGTTCCTGCTTTTGCTGCCGACGCAATCGGTTTCCTTGATGCGATCGTCGCTAACTTCAATGAAGAAGATGCTGCGCGCATCAAAACCATTGAGCGTACGACCAACCATGATGTGAAGGCAGTTGAGTATTTCCTGAAAGAGAAAGTGGCGGATATTCCGGAACTGCATGCTGTTTCCGAATTTATCCACTTTGCGTGTACCTCAGAAGACATCAACAACCTGTCTCACGCGCTGATGCTGAAAACCGCACGCGACGAAGTGGTTCTGCCGTACTGGCGTAAGCTTATCGACGCGGTGAAAGATCTGTCTGTTCAGTATCGCGATATTCCTCTGCTCTCCCGTACCCACGGTCAGCCAGCCACCCCGTCTACGCTAGGCAAAGAAATGGCTAACGTGGCTTACCGTATGGAGCGTCAGTATCGTCAGCTCAACCAGGTTGAAATTCTTGGTAAGATCAATGGTGCAGTCGGTAACTATAACGCCCACATCGCCGCTTACCCGGAAGTTGACTGGCATCAGTTCAGCGAAGAGTTTGTCACCTCGCTGGGCATCCAGTGGAACCCGTACACCACGCAGATTGAGCCGCACGACTATATTGCCGAGCTGTTTGACTGCATCGCCCGTTTCAACACCATCCTGATCGACTTTGACCGCGATGTCTGGGGTTACGTGGCGCTGAACCATTTCAAACAGAAAACCATCGCGGGTGAAATCGGCTCTTCCACCATGCCGCACAAAGTTAACCCCATCGATTTCGAAAACTCCGAGGGTAACCTGGGTCTGTCTAACGCGGTACTGCAGCACCTGGCGAGCAAACTGCCGGTCTCCCGCTGGCAGCGTGACCTGACTGACTCTACCGTTCTGCGTAACCTGGGCGTAGGTATTGGCTATGCGCTGATCGCCTATCAGTCCACGCTGAAAGGCGTGAGCAAACTGGAAGTGAACCGCGATCATCTGCTGGATGAACTGGACCATAACTGGGAAGTTCTGGCAGAGCCGATTCAGACCGTGATGCGTCGCTACGGTATTGAGAAGCCGTACGAGAAGCTGAAAGAGCTGACCCGCGGTAAGCGCGTTGACGCCGAAGGTATGAAGCAGTTTATCGACGGTCTGGCGCTGCCGGAAGAAGAGAAAACTCGCCTGAAAGCAATGACGCCTGCCAATTATATTGGTCGCGCCATCACCATGGTTGATGAACTGAAGTAATCTGTTTGATGCCGGAGCGCGCTTGCGCCTGTTCCGGCCTTCCGTTCATATCGTAGTAAGCCGGAAAGCATCAGCGTTTCCGGCTTTTTTATTGCCTGCGAGATTATCCCTTCCCCCGGTTTATTAAATGTTTATCCCCACAGCCACATAATCAGCGTTAGACTATAAAATTGATTTTGTAAATTCAGAAAATACAGTTAATTATCATAAAATCAATCAGTTAATAAAAAACCGTCTTGGACAATTGCGGGCAATATGAGTCATTTCATCGCCCCAAATCATGCCCCAAACTAATTTTTGCCCCCAAATTTGCCCCAAAAAAAGTAAAAATGGGTAGTGGTCTATCGGCCATGTAGCAACCTCGAGAAGCTAAAAGCCATAATGGAATATTGGTGGTGTGGAGCTTCAAATCCTATCGTTCTACTCAATATCCTATACTTTCAGTCTGACAGTTGGCTGGAGGTTTCTATGTGTGGACGCTTTTCACAGTCAATGACACGCGAGGACTATCTCGCCCTGCTCGCTGAAGAAGCTGAACGTGATATCCCATATGACCCTGCACCGATCGGGCGATTCAACGTGGCGCCAGGCACCAAAGTTCTGCTGCTTAGCGAGCGTGATGAACAGTTGCACCTTGACCCTGTTCTATGGGGATATGCTCCAGGATGGTGGGATAAGCCGCCGCTAATTAATGCACGATCTGAAACTGCGGCCACCAGCAGAATGTTTAAACCACTCTGGCAGCATGGTCGCGCAATTTGCTTTGCTGATGGCTGGTTTGAGTGGAAAAAGGAAGGTGACAAGAAGCAGCCCTACTTCATTCATCGGGCCGATGGCCAGCCGATATTCATGGCTGCGTTCGGCAGCACACCATTCGAACGTGGAGATGAAGCAGAAGGATTCCTGATAGTAACGGCTGCTGCCGACAAAGGACTGGTAGATATTCACGACAGGCAACCGCTGGTCCTGTCACCAGAAGCCGCTCGCGAATGGCTTAGGCAAGATGTAGGAGGGAAAGAAGCAGAGGACATCGTAGCCGACGGTTCCGTGCCGGCTGATAAATTTATATGGCACGCCGTGACGCGTGCCGTCGGGAATATTAAGAATCAAGGTCCAGAGTTAATAGAACCTATGCGTTGATGTACGATCCGACAGGGCAAAAACGTCTGCTTTGAGCGAGAAGCGGATCTTCTCGTCCTGTACGGATAGAAAGCTACAAATTGATGTTTCATCTTCCAGATAGTTACAGGCAAAACGGTATATTCCAGAATTACCTGTACTCAAGTCTGATTACTTAGGTCTTATTTATGTCGGGAACCATCCGGGCGTCTTCTGAATCACTTGCCATAGTTTTTCAGGGATCGCCAATTCGTCTGAGTATTGCGACAGGATAAGCGTGTTTTTTACCTTATCCTCATGGCCTGCCTGCACCAGCTCCATCCAGTTGGGATTCATGACAATCGTCCGGCCTATGGCAACCAGTGACAGTCCGGCCTCCAGAGACTGTTGAGCCGCTTGTGATGAAGTAATTTTTCCCGCTGCCAGCAAAGGTAAATGCCCATTCAACTGCTCTACAAACCGCGCCAGGATCGTATCCTTACCCTCACTACCCTGCGGCCGATCGGTCAGTACGTCGTGGAGTGAGATATGGAGATAGTCAATGAGAGTCTCTTTCTCTAACTGACCCGCCAGCGCCTGGGAGTCATTAATCCGTAATCCTCCGTCTCCTGACTCTTCCGGCGATAACCGGTAACCCAATAAAAAGGGTTTTCTGGCATGAGCTTCAATAACCCGCCGGACTTCCCGAACGACCTCCAGCGGGAAACGCATACGGTTTACTAATGAACCACCCCATTCGTCAGTACGCTGGTTAAACCAGGGGGAGAAGAAGTTCTGGATAAGAAAACCATGCGCACCGTGCAATTCAACACCATCAAAACCGGCCTCAATTGCGCGGCGAGTGGCTTCGCCAAAGTCATGGATCACATCATAAATTTCGTCATGACCCAACGCCCGACTGGCTTGTTCGCCACGATTAAAAGGGCCAATCGGAGCGGCCAGGGCACTGGCGCTGACGAGCTTTCCACCAGGGATGAGTTCGGTAACCGCTTTATTACCGGCATGAAACAGTTGCAGGATTGCCAGCGCCCCCCCGCTTTTTGCCGCATCAGCCAGTTTCCTCAGACTCGGGATAAAACGATCATCGTAGGCTGCGAATTCATTGGTGAAACCCACACCGTTTCTCTGAACATGAGCGCATCCCGTTATCACTAATCCCACACCGGTAGTGCGCGCCCGATAATAGTTTACTTCTTCATCTGAAATAGTTTCATCGTCATTAGCGGACCAGGTGGTCATCGGTGCCATAACGACGCGGTTACGCATCCTGAGGCCATTTTTAAACGTGAAGGCCTGGGTTAATAAGTCAGTCATTGTACTCTCGATATTTAAAGCATCGGGTGCTTACACCCATTAATCAAAATCGGTGGTATTACTCAGCGCCGCAAATTCGCGTATCTCTTTAATACGGGCTTCCAGCGAAGGCATTACAAAACTGATAGCGTCATTTCCTATTAGCAGCTGTCGGGGTGGGTTCTCCATTTCAACCACCTGACAAACGACCTGTGCGAGTTTGGCCGGGTCCCCTTGCTGTTGACCATCTGCGGATGCCAGCAGCTCACGCGCATCGCCATAATCGGCATAGTCCTCAATCTTGTTTTCGCCATAGTGGGCCGAACTATTACTGAGAAACTCTGTGCGGAAAAAACCGGGCTCAATTGCGGTGACATGAATACCAAGCGGCGCAACTTCATCGGCAAGTGCCAGGGTCATACCTTCAACGGCAAATTTCGAAGCTGAGTAAAATGTGGCGTTTGCGACCGCTTTGACACCCGCGATCGAGGACGTATTAATAATGCGTCCGCTACGCTGCTGGCGCATGACCGGTAACACAGCGCGTAGCACATTGGCCGTGCCGAACACGTTGGTGGCAAACTGCAGCTCAATTTGTTCAGCGGCTGCCTCTTCAAAGCGACCAAGCAGGCAGAATCCTGCGTTGTTAACCAGAACATCAATACGCCCGAAACGGCGAACAGCGGCATCAACGGCAACCCTAGCCTGGTGCTCATCGCGAACATCAAGCTCCTGCAGCTCAATATTTTCTGCCGATGCCGTGCAGAATACTTGGCGTAATTTGTCCATATTACGCCCCGTTGCCACCACACGATCTCCCTGCTGCAAAGCCGCTTTCGCTATATGGACCCCCATACCGCGGGCCGCACCAGTTATAAACCAAACACGATTCATCCAGTTCACCTTGATAAGTTTAATAACCCGTACTGCCAGAGGGGCTGTACGGGTTTAATGGCATTATTGATTTACATAAAATACGGCTTGTCGCCGTCGGTCCCGGGCTGGTTAACACCGATATTTTCACCAATATGTTTTTCAGGTTTATCAATCATATCGGCAATTAATGCGGCAACACTTTTGCGGGATACAACTGTGCCTTTGAACGGCTCATTGCGGGTAGTGAGTTCATAATCAATCGTATCTTCATCCGTCAGCCAGGCCGGACGCAGGATGGTGTAATCCAGCCCGGAAGCTTCAATCGCATCAGCCGCACGGCGGAATGGTCTGAGAGGTTCGCCAATAATGGCGTTATTCCACTCACCGAATTTTCCCGGGACTTCATCATAGATACCGAGAGAAAGGACGAAAATCAGGCGTCTTACGCCAGCGGCTTTCATCGCCGCAATCACCGCCTTCGCCTGGAGATCCAAATCCTCCCCGGTCAGATTGGCGTAAACCACATCCTGACCCACCATGGCCTGTTCCAGCGCCGCAGGGTTTAACACATCGCCCATGATAATCCGGCTATTGGCCGGGTGAGGCTGGGTGATTTTTTCTGGCTGACGGGCAAATAACGTCTGTGTGACGCCTGGTTTATCGGCCAGTTGGTCGATAACATGGCGGGCAATCTGCCCGCTGGCGCCAAGTACCAGGACTTTTCGAATGATGTTTTTCACAGGGCATTACTCCAGATGTGCGGCAAAGAACGGAAGCACTTTTGACATCGCTTCACGAACCGCTTCCGGTTTGTCATACAGTTCGTAATGCGAAAAATCGGCTAATGAGACCAGTTGACGGTCACGGGAGGCTACAGCCCGGCCATAGATTTCCAGCCCGTCACGGTAAGCACCGAAAGCGCCTGTTTTTTCACCAACCACCACCATTGCTGGCTGAGTAAGCAACACTTCTGCAAAAGCGAAGGCATCCCAGGCCAGCGTTTTCTGCGCATGCGAGAACACCATCCTCGTTGCCCCGCCAGGCTGCTGGCCGCGCGGCGTTTTGTAGTAGTCTGTTGCCTCAAATACGTCACGCTCAGTAAGTCCACCTGCCTTCGCCATTTCCGGGCTGGCAGGGAGCAGTTCATTAACCTGAACCTCTCCCCCGCGGGCTTCATTTGTACGCTGTGCCGCCATCGCATTCAGCGCGCCAATAGGGTCATAATTGCTGAAGCCTTCGCGAAAAAGACGACCGATATTTACGCCGGTGATGCTCACCACGGCTTTAATACGTTTCTCCGTCAGTGCGGCATTAATGGCATAGCCACCGCCGCCGCAAATGCCCAGCACGCCAATCCGTTCAGCATCGACATACGGCAGGGTGACGGCGTAATCAATAACCCGACTGATATCTTCCACGCGCTGAGTCGGATCCTCCACCCAGCGTGGAGAGCCGCCGGACTCCCCCTGGAAGCTGGCGTCATAGGCGATCACGACATAGCCTGCTTCAGCCAGCGCTTTTCCGTAGACATTGCCGGACGTCTGTTCCTTACAGCTGCCAAAAGGGTGGACGCTGATAATTGTCGGATACTGTTTTGACTCATCGAACGTAGGTGGAAACTGAACGTTGGCGGCAACATGCCAGGCCATATCGGCATTCTGGATTTGAACATGTTTCATGACAGCGTCTCCTCGAAGAATGGGGCTAATACGGAAACTGCTTCAGCGACGTAGGCTTTACCGTCATACAAGTCCATGTGGTTAGCACCTTCGACCATGTGGTACCGCTTGTCCTGGCTTGAGGCGCGATCGTACAGGTCGTCGCTCATCCATTTACTTCCCGCCGCGCTACCCGCAACAATTTGCAGCGGCTGGGTCAGGTAAACCTCCGCCATATGGTAAGCGTCATAGGTAATGATCTGATTGAGGCTTCGCAGCGTGGCGTATCCGGGGGCCGTCGGATACTGTGCCCGTGGCGTGTGGTAATACTCCCAGGCCTGGCGCAACTCTTCATTTGGAGCATCAGACTCCTTCATGGGCGCCAGCGGCATGGTGGCATACTCACCGCTGCTGATATCGGCACTACGGGCATTAGAACCCGCTTCAACGTACGGTAGCGCATCAATGGATTTCACATTATTTTCCCAGCCATTTCGGAACATCGAGCCGATATTGACGGCGCTGACGGTTCCGATGGCCTTGATGCGGCGATCCTGAATTGCGGCATTGGCGGTATAGCCTGCACCGGCGCAAATTCCCATTGCGCCAATTCGCGCGGTGTCGACATAAGGCAGTGTGGTCAGGTAATCAATCACTGCGCTGACATCTTCAGTACGGATGTACGGGTTTTCAAGCTGGCGCGGTTCACCGCCACTTTCGCCCTGATAAGACGCATCATAAGCCACGGTCACAAACCCTTTTTCTGCCAGCTTTTCGGCATAGGTTCCGGCAGTTTGTTCCTTAACGCCACCTCCCGGATGAGAAACCACAATAGCCGGGTACTTGCGGCTTTCATCAAATGCGGGTGGGAAGTAAAGCACGGCGGACAAAGAGATTGTCGGGATATTGCTGTTGGTGAAACTGATTTTCTGGTTCATCATCCGGTTCCTCATTGGGCTGTCGGTTATCTGTAACGCTTGATGGGATAACTATAGCCATTGATTATTAAGATGATTAGACCCAAAATAATGATTGGACTTATCATTTAAATGATTAATTGCCCGGATGAAAACACAGAGATGAAACGCGATGAGATAGCAGATCTGATGGCATTTGTGGCCGTCGCCGAAGAGCGTAGTTTCACCCGGGCTGCTGCCCGCCTGGGCATGGCCCAGTCAGCGTTAAGTCAGATAGTGCGTCGCACGGAAGAGCGGTTAGGGTTACGGCTTTTAACGCGAACCACACGCAGCGTGGTACCGACGGAAGCAGGTGAACAACTTTTATCTGTCCTTGGTCCAATGCTTCACGATATAGACTCGACTCTGGCCTCATTAGGTGATCTGCGTGACCGCCCCTCTGGCACAATACGCATTACCACAGTGGAACATGCCGCAAAGACCATATTGTTGCCTGCCATGCGCACGCTGTTGAAATCTCACCCTGACATTAATGTGCAGCTCCTTATCGATTACGGGCTGACTGATGTCGTCTCTGAGCGCTTTGATGCCGGCGTTCGCCTTGGGGGAGAGATGGATAAGGATATGATTGCTGTTCGAATCGGGCCCGATATTCCGATGGCAATTGTTGGCGCGCCGGAGTATCTATCGCGAAAAGGTATTCCTGTGTCTGTGGCGCACCTGGTCGATCATCAGGCTATTAATCTGTACCTTCCTTCATCGGGCACCGCAAATCGCTGGAGATTAGTGCGCGGAGGGCGCGAAGTCAGGGTTCGCATGGAAGGACAACTGCTATTAAATACGATAGACCTGATCCTCGATGCAGCTATTGACGGGCACGGACTCGCGTATCTGCCTTATGACCAGGTTCAGCAGGCTATTCAAGAAAAAAAACTGACCCGCGTTCTGGAGAAATTTACGCCAGACTTACCGGGGTATCATCTGTACTACCCACACCGCCGCCATGCGGGTTCGGCATTTTCTCTGTTAATTGATGTGCTGAAGTATAAAGGGGATGTTTAACTATTCTTTTTGATGGTGATTCCAGTCGTTCAGAGGGTACTAATACACCTTAGTGCAACGTCCGCTTCTGGCACAATGCAGCCCTCTTACCGGGGTCTTCGTAACCGCGGATCCATCTGGATTAACTGAAACCCATTGAAACGGTACCGATGCTTTCAGGGGGCGACGTTGTGGGGACCACCGTTCGACTTTCGCGACGGTAATCACCACTGCGAACGCAGCAAAGCACGGTCGGGTTCGCCCTCTGGGTGCCGATCAAGCCAATGATTATATGACAGAGGATTTTGCTGCAGTTGCCACCAGCATCACCGATAACAAGGGCATTAATGTAATTCTCGAGAATATTGGCGCACCTTATTTTGAACGACACGTGAACACACTCAATTGTGATGGTCATCTGATGTAGACTGGCATTATGAAGGACATTAAAAACGCGAAAATCCCGATGGACCGAGTGCTGTACCGTCATCTCCAGATTATTAACACGGTATTGAAATCGCGTTCGATGACGTAAACATGGGATGTCTCATCACTTTAAAAAGCGCTGGTTAACCAGTTTCACTAAGACGGGCTGACCCGGTGATTGACAACGTTTTTACGCTGGTAGACGCCAGTAAATATCACCAGCGTATGGAAGACGGCATGAACACAGGAAAATTATGTTGACGATGTAGGGGGGACTCAAACAGGTTACTCTTCTGGCGTGTTGCAGAAGGGGCGGAAGCTTTGTCCCTGGAGGCATAACCCGCTAAGATGTCGTTGTTTGGTGCTACACTTGCTATTATTTTCAGGTGGTACAACAGGGAATTAGCCATCTTGTCCAGACAAAAATATATCAGTGCGATTGTCATGATCGTGGTTTGCACATCCTCACTGTTTGCCGCGCTGGCTGTTCGTGAAGCGAAAGATTTACAGAGCTATATGGGGTATGTCGCTGAAAATGGGAAGTCGGCGCTTTTCCATGAAGAGTCCATTAACCAGAATATTGCCACCCGGCTTTCGCGGGAATTTTATCGACGAATAGCCGATGCGCCCACTGACGATACCGAACGAGCAGTAATATGTCAGCGCCTTGAAATCGAGGGTGATATTTACGGATTCAATCTGTTGAAGAAAAACAGGAATAACCTCGACGGCACCCTGCAAACCCGCAATAGATCGTGTAAAGAATGGGTGGGAGACATTGGCGCACTATCGGTTATTCACACCGCTGAGCGTGCAGCTCAGTCAAAGTACAGCTTTTCAAATTATACCGGTTATATGTTCAGGAACATCAGATACTATGTAGATCTTGTCCATAACTATATTTATATTAATCAGCCAGTTAATACTCGCAACTATACCTTCAGTAACTGGCTCGTGGGTAATAATGGCAACATCAATATCGCTCGTAGCACACACACGATTTCGATTGATGACAATGCCCTGAAAGATCTTCTAAAGGGAGAAACTACGCTGTCTCATATTTATCAGGATGGCTATACCCGCAATAATATTATCAGCATGCTTACCCCGGTATATCTGGGTGATAAAGTAAAAGGCATTATGATTACAGACATCAACATTGACGATCTGGTGGTTTCGTTTAATACAGTCGATCGTCCGTTGTTATGGCAATTCCTTTCTTTGTATGTCACCGATAATGAAACCGGAAGCCATATTATTTTCCATAAACCATATATCAAATCTTATGCTTTGATCAGTTATGAAGACTCGCTTACCCAGTATTACACCCTGCATGTGAAACTAGATGCTATCTACGTTATTGTTGCGAATTTATGGCTGTTAGTGCTTTATCTTCTCGGAACCTGGGGATTATGCCGATATGCCCATAAACAATTAATCAGACAAACTTTGCTTTCTAGGGATAACGTGACGGACGCGATGACCGGACTGTATAACAGAAAAGTTATTACACCGGAGCTGGAACATAAAATCCGCTCACTCGTTGACAGAGGTATCCTCGTCACGGTCATCGCAATTGACAGTGATGGACTCAAAAGAATAAATGACTCTCTCGGTCACCATATGGGCGATAAAGTGATACAGATGTTGGGGATGGCGCTGGGAAATGCCATTCGTAAAAGTGACTACGGTATCCGGCTTGGGGGCGATGAGTTCTGCCTTGTTCTTATCGATTATTCTCTGAATAAATTCCATGATGTTATTACTCGGGCGCAGGAACAATTACTAGCGATTGACCCGGATAAACTGGTGGCATTTTCCTGGGGGGCATATCAACTGCTGCCAGGAGACACATTGGAAGTGGCGATGCTGAAAGCCGATGAGTTGCTTTATCAGCATAAACGGAGCAAGTACCCCGAGCGTAAGTGAGATGTTAGCTGTTACAGGCATTTAGACGTTTAGAAAGGTGAACCAGCACATTACTTCCTATCACGCTAGCCAACTGGATATTCAGCAATGGCATTAACATCTGTAAGTAACGCTACCTCCGATTTCATCTGCCTCTGCCGTTCGTGAATTCTGAAACCGTGTATCACCATTGCCTGCATCATCGCCGCCTCAAGCTGTTGCAGGAACGCAAAATTCACCGGAACATCGTGGTTATCTGCATCCGTCCAGAAGAATCCCTCCGGTAACTGTCCTGCACTGCCAGCCATAACCACGGGCGCAAGACGCGCCTGCGACGCTTTGCCTCCATCCCACCGGCGATTGCCCAGTTCAAAAATAATATTGGCGTTTTCCTGAACGTCCCGCCAGTTGCTGATTTCAGCCAGCTTCTGGTTGCGTAAATCCTCCACCATCTTGTCAGTCACAATAAAAGGGGCGACAGGACCATACTTTCCTGATTCAAGCTCGCTGTAGATACGGCGTCCATGCTCCTCAAAATCATTCGGACATGCAGTGAACGGCAGAAACTCATCAAACTCTGCAAATTTAACCCTACAGTTAATCGCTGTATGTCCTTTATTCGCCCACTCAGGAGCCTGAATGTCCTCAATGTTCATACAATCTCCTTTTATGAAATTCGCTGAAAAATGCCTGCATAGTAACCCAAATTAGTCCCAGCCAGACCTTCAGAAGAACTGGATGCAATGCCACACGAACGCCATGTACCCGGCAAAGTATATTTGCCACTACTACCCGTAATACAAAACGACGCTTTAGCGTCGCTGTTGCTGATAATTCCACACGCTATTAAACTTCCCCCCGAATAACTTGTACCTGGATTAGTACCTCTCCCTCCAGGCGCTGGCATATATGCCAGCGCAAACGTACCTACAGCATGAAGAGCACCCGCAGGTGTGCCTGCTGGTCCCTGAGGCCCTTGCGGTCCCGTAGCGCCTGTTGCTCCCTTTTCGCCTGCAGGTCCCTGCGGACCTACAGGGCCAGTTGGTCCTGTTGCCCCCGTTAATCCGGTATCACCCTTTTCACCTTTTGCACCTGCCCCCCCCTGTGGGCCTACAGGGCCAGTTGGTCCTGTCGCCCCCGTTAATCCGGTATCTCCCTTATCACCCTTTTCACCTCTTGCACCTACCGGTCCCTGCGGACCTGCAGGGCCAGTTGGTCCTGTTACCCCCGTTAACCCGGTATCTCCCTTGTCCCCCTTTTCACCTTTTGCACCTGCCGGCCCCTGTGGACCTAAAGGGCCAATTGGTCCTGTCGCCCCCGTTAACCCAGTGTCTCCCTTGTCCCCCTTTTCGCCTTTTGCACCTGCCGGTCCCTGCGGACCTGGCGGACCACTGAGATCTTCGCTTTCCTGGATCTCTTTAATGGTATCAGCTGCGGCTTTTGAGGCTGCACTTCTGGCCTGTTCAGCAAGAAGCTGTGCTTCATCCCTTGCCTGTCCACTTTCTTTCTCACTGGCAGCAGCAGCCTGTGCGCTGTTCCGGGCATTCAGGGCGTCTTCCTGGGCTTCATCGCGCAGCGTCAGGGCCTCATCTCTGGCCTGCTCTGCGCGAGTGGCACTCTCAGTGGCTGCATTTTGCTGATTCTCAGCAGTTTTCGCAGCCTGCAATGCTGATGCTTCACTTATGGAAGCCAATTGTGCACTGCCTGCAGCCTCAGTCTCTGATTTAGCAGCCTTTTCACTGAACTCCCTGGCATGCTGTTCACTTAGAGCTGCAGCTGCAGCGCTGTTATCCCCCTGTTCAGCAGCCTGCGTGGCCGTGAGGACGCTTTCGCGTACCGAATTTTCGGATGCGGCTGCATTGCCGGCATACTCCTCTGCTGTTTGTGCTGATGCTGCTGCGTTTCTGGCACTCTCTGCTGCAGACTGTGCCGAAGCGCCTGCCGCCTGTTGCGCTTTCTGTGCCGTATCAGCGGCGGTCTTTGCCACTCCGGTCTGATCCTTCGCTGTCTGTGCAGACTTTGCCGCACTGTCCGCATCTGCACCACTGGCCAGAACGTCCTGTGCTGTCTGTCGGGCATTATCTGCGGCAGATCGGGCAGACACATCAGCCGCATCGGCAGAGTGCGCCGCCTGGAGCTGTGACTCCGCCGCAGCCGTTGCAGACAATGCTGCCGCATCATTGCTCTGCGCTGCTGACTGTGCGGCATGTTCAGCGAGTTTCCGATCCTTCTCTGTTGCACCGCTCAAATCCACAACGCGGTTTACCATTTCCTCAAAGCGTTTCATCACCTCCGGACGTAGGTCCGCATCCTTCGGCGCATCGAGAAACGCATTCAGGGTATCCGGCGCATCGGTCGGGGCCACGTAAATGTCGCCAACAAGTACGGGAGGAAAACCTTCCCGCAGCAGTGACACACTGTAATAACCCGGTTCAGCCTCAATGCTGTAGTGGCCATTCGCATCCGTAACCGAGGATGAGGTCACCTCAACCACAACGGTCGGGCTGGTTTTCCTGGCGCTCAACTGAATGGTGCAGTCCTGTACGGGTTTTCCCGCGCCATCTCTGAGAATGCCTGATATGAGTACTGGCATACTACCTCCATAAAAAAACCGCCCGGAGGCGGTATCTGTCATTAACTTATTGTTATCCCGGCTGACGACTTTTTCGTCACAATAACCAGCAGGTCACTGATTCGGGAAAATGGATAGCCGCTGCTGTTACCGTGTGTATTGACGCTGAAACTCAGCGTCATCCGTCCGCTCCCGGCAGGCATATCCAGTGTTCGTGTAAAAACGGCCGGTACACCTCTGCTTGTCTGCTTGTATATCTCCACCCCGTTTTTCCTGACAGTCAGCGTACAGTCATCCCATACGTCATTACTGGTCTGGCTGTCATACGCTGCACCCTGAAAGGTAATCCCAGGAATGGAAATCTGTCGGTCAAAAGACTGGTCATCTTCAATCACGACTGTCAGTATCCCGTTGGCGTACCGTTTTTCACCGTTACTGGTTATGAAGTAAGGAAACTCCCTACCCGCTGCCTTAACAATATCCCCAAGAATACGCTCGGCCCGGAGCGTCCCCTTTATGGTGCAGTTTTCCGCTATCGTCACATTACTGAGGGTGCCGGAATTCGCGCTGATATGGCCGCTGATATCCGCATTACGGGCAGTCAGTTTTCCGTCAGGCGTCAGCATAAAGGTCGGCGGGTTCCCGCCACTGGTGATAGTGGGAGCCGTCAGATATTTGAGGAACACCTCGTTCATAAATATCTGATTCCCCTGAGCCACAAACATCGGAGTCTCATTGCCGTTTGCGGGGTCGATAAACGCGATACGGTTTGCTGCCACCAGGAACTGGCTTACCTTCCCTTCTTCCGTGTCCTCCATGCTCAGGCCCAGACCAGCCACATAGTGCTTCCCGTCTTTGGTCTGCTCTATCTTCACACCCCACATGGCATTCCATTTGCCGTTCGCGTCCTGCCACTCTTCCGAAAACTGATCCAGCCTGCTGGCGTTGTCCTCAGTCAGCTCCACCTTCTCCAGCAACTCTTTCCCCAGATGGCTTTCGGTGATTTCCCCTTTGAAGAAATCCAGGTAACCCGCCGCATCGTTGCTGGCCTGCCCTTTAGCCTCCACGAACGCCGATTTCCCGACCTGGTTCACGGCCCGGATATAGAAGTAATAATCCTTGCCGGGTTTGATATTCGCGTTTGCTGCAATCCAGTACAGCGCGGTGCCAAGATAACGCGCATCGGTTTCCACCTGGCGGATATCGGCAATCTGTGTATCTGTAAACCAGAACTCATACTGCACCGTAGGGTCATATACCGCCTGGCGCGGGGTGGCGGTTATCTGGAAATAGCCGGGTGTCAGATCAACATAAGACGGTACTGCGGGCGCGGCGATGCTGAAATCAGTGCTGGCCGGATCGCCCTGCTGGCCCTGGGTATTCACCGCCCGCACCGTCAGGGTGTAGCGCCCCGGAGTCAGGTTGCGGAAGGTGTGCTCCGTTTCGGTCAGGGTCAGGCTGCTGGCCAGGCGGTCGCTGTTATCTTCCGCTTTCACCGTCAGGCGCAGGGAAAAGTTCACCCCCTTCACCACACGCGGAGTGTCCCATCGCGCCCGCACCTGATACTGCCCATCCTCTGCCAGAATCTCTGTGGTCAGGTGCTGCACAGCAGGCGGCGTGTTCGTGATACCTGTGTCCGGCAACGGATCAAACGTCGCCCCGTTGTCCACGATGGATCCTTTCTCCGGGACATGCTGTACGGCGGTAATGGCATACGTGCCGTCATCGTTTTCCCGTATGGCCACACAACGAAACAGGCGCTGGCGCAGGTCCGGCAGTTTCAGCCCCCACACGCTGTACTCCGCCACGCCATCGGGTAACTGCCTGACGGTCACGCGGTCCGGGGCGGGGTGCGCGGTAACCGCGACGGTAACAGGCTGACCATCGCTGCCTACCAGGTTCAGCACCACATTACTGCCTGCCGGTATATCCACCTCGCGGTCCAGCATGAGGGTGCGCGTAAGGCTGTCGACTGACAGGACGCGTCCGCCCACGGTCACACCGGCATAATCACTGTCGCAGACCTCAATGATATCGCCGGGAACATGTCGCAGCCCTTCGGCACCCACAGAGAAATCCACCGTCTGCGTTTCCAGCAATTCTGTGGTGATAGCCCACAGTCCGGCGCGGTGCGCCTGCCCACGGCTGGTACAGGCGAATGCATCCATCTTCAGAACGTTGCGACCGTAGCGCCGGATGGCAGCGTCGTTTTCCACCAGTTCGGTGGACGTTTCCCAGCCGTTGTTCGGGTCGGTGTAACGGACCTCGGCGGCATTGTGGCGCTCTTTCAGTGCGCTGAAGCTGTAGATGAACGGCGCACCGTCAGCGGGCATCACCACATTACTCTGCGTATAGGTCCAGACTTTATCGGCGGGCCGGTCCTGCACAAACGTCAGGGTGCTGCCGTTCCAGACCGGCATGCAGCGCATCAGAGAACAGAAGTCCCCCAGCACGTCCCATGCTTTACGCTGGTCCGTCAGATACGCATTGCAGGTGATACGCGGCTCTGTCCCACCAAAACCGTCAGGAACAGGCTGATCGCAATACTGTGCAATGGCATACAGCGCCCACTTATCCACATCGGCAACACTAATGCGGCTTCCCATGCCGTAGCGCGGGTGAGTCAGCATATCCAGCACACACCAGGCCGGATTATCTGTCCAGGCAGGTTTAAACGTCCCGTCCCAGAGTCCCGTATACGTCCGCTTTAACGGATCGTAATTTGACGGCACCGGCACAATACGCCCGCGCAGGAGATAGTTTCGCGTGACCTGCTGGCTGCCAAACTGCTCCGCGTCCACTTTTACGCCGATAACAGCGGTATTCGGGTAACGTTGTTTCACATCGATGATTTCGGTATAGCCCGACCACACCGTTTTGTTCTGCAGCAGGTCTGTCGTGCTGTCATCAGTGAGGCGCAGCATGCGGACTTCAAACGGTCGGGGCGGTAAATCATCAATCACCACAGATGCCAGAAACTGCGTGGTCGTTTTCCCCGTAATGGTGATATCCCGCTCCACCTGCCACTGGCCATCCCGGCGAAACTGGATCAGCATCTGTACGCTGGTCGGGTTGCGGTCGCCTTTGGTACTGGTGCTGACCAGCGACTGCACACCAAAGGTAAAGCGCAGGCGGTCCAGCGTTTTGGTGGTAATGGTGCGGGTCACCGGCTCTGACTTCTTCACCTCCACACCCAGCAGAGTTTCAGCGCCGGAGTCTTCGAACCCCTCCATCGCGGTCTGCTCATCCTCCCCCACGCGGTAAACCACGGTGACACCGTGAACCATCGCGTTACCGTCGCTGTCGAGGACCGGCGTTTTGTTAATTCTGACACTCTTCAGCCCGTCCACCGGGCCTTCTATCGGCCCCTCGCAGATGGCATCAACAACGGTCAGCATCTGGCTTGATTTCAGGTCGTCAGGAGCCTCATGCGGCGTTTTACTGCTGCCACCACCCTTACCCATAATCTGTTCCCTCTGAAACGACAGAACCGCACGGAGGCGGTTCTATGTAAATACAAATATGCTGCAGTAAGTCAGCGACCGATGATCACCACCTGCCCCCCGCCACCTTCATCCCGTGTGCTGATTTCCTGGGAGATCGTGCGGGAGCCGACCAGCATTTCACCGTATAACACCGGCAGGGCATTACCCTGCGCCATCATATTGTCCAGCGACGAAAAATAGGTGTTCTGTTTGCCGTTATCGGTCTGCCGGGACGAGGGGATTTTTGCCTGCGGCGTCAGCATCTGCGCCACACCACCCAGCATCATGGCCGCCCCCATAGAAAACAGAACCGAGGACGCCGAAATAGCACCGGCAGATAACGCTGCTCCCCAGGCTGCCAGTGAAGCCCCTGCTGTAAAAAAGGACGCGGCTATTGCTACTGCTCCCAGCACCACCTGGAACAGACCACCGGATTTCGCCCCGGCCATGCGTGGGACAATATGAATAATGGCACCGTCCGGCAGCGGCTCGTGCAGACGGGCTGACAGGCTGGTTTCATTCACATCCAGGCCTGCAATGCGTATCTGATACCAGCCATCATTCATTTTCTGCCGGAAGCCCGGAACCTGCATGGCCAGCGCGTAAATGGCCTCGGCCCCCGTTTTTATACTGAGGCTGAAGCGGCGGCCAAATCGTTGTAAATCCCCGTGAAGGCAGACTCGTGCCATGCCCGGTGTCGCCATATCGAGTGTGTGCGGCGTTGCCATTTGTCGGTATACCTCTCGCGTTTACTGAGCTGGTCAGGAATATGGTGCAACAGTTCGCCGTCGCCGCAGTAAATCGCAGCATGGTTGGCAACCGATGAACCAAAACAACAAATCAGAATGTCTCCGGGCTGGGCCTCTGTGGCATTCACCCGGTAAAAATCGGTCGCCTCCAGATTATCCAGATACAGATTATCCCCCTGCTTCCACCAGTCCTCCTTCCGCGCAAAATCCGGCATCTCAATACCGGCCAGATGGTACGCATCACGGAACAGGGTGTAACAGTCAGCCACGCCATGCTCAAAAGCCCGCCCTGTGAGGAACGGCACGCAGCGAAATTTGACTATCCGGTCATCGCAGACCAGCCACCACGGCAGGCCACTTTGCACCTGCAGGCGGCGATCAACATCGCTGAGAAACGGCAGGCCATCGGAATGGCTGTGTACCAGGGCCACCACATCTCCCACCGCCTGCGCCTGAAGGTAATCTGCCGGATCCATGCGGAAATACATTGTCGGTTCAGCGGAAAGATTCTGGCAGGGAAAATACCGCTCCCCGGCAGGCGTCTTCACCACATAGCCGCACGATTCAGCCGGCGCACACGCAGCGGTATGCGCCAGGATAGTTTTGTTCATGGGTGTATCCATCAGGAAAGACGGTTAATCGAGAGGAAGCAGCCGATGCGCGGCAGGTTATCACGCAGCTCGCAGCCGGTACGGCATTTGCTGCAGGCATCTTTTGCCGGGTCTGCCGTGGGTTTGTCAAATTCATCCGCCACAGGCGGCCCGGCATACCCACACTCCTCAGAACGGTAGGTCCAGTTGCAGACATCAGCCAGCATGATCCGCGCCGGAAACACGCTGCCGTCAGTTTCGGTCGGCGTGGCCAGCACAAAGGTCGCCGTGGTAGCTTTCAGCTCTGACAGTTGTTCAATCACCCAGCGGCTGACTACTTCCTGTTCCGGATCGGCCTCCGGGTTGCCGCCTGTAAAGTTCACCGCATCGAGAAAACGGGCGTACACAACATGCCTTACCACCGTGGCCCCGACGAGGCTCTGCATATCTGCCGCAAGTCCCGTAACCATGCCAAACAGGTTCGACACCGCCAGCGTCGGGCGGGCGGTAGTCCCTTTCCCTACCAGGTCGAACCCGGTTCCCTGTATCGGGTAAACGTCATATTTCCGGCCCTGCCAGGTGACCGGCTCGCCCTTCTCGTTCAGTTCATTTGAAAAATAGTAGCGCTGGCCACCAAAGGCCGTCAGGTCGATTTCCCACAAATCAATGCGGGCCGACTGTTCGGTTTTCGTGGTTTCGTTGAGGGTGTTCTGAGGAATATCCTGCATAAGGATCCTTAAGCAATGACCTGCTCAAATTTACAGCTGAAATCGGAATACGTGACGTTGTCCGTAACAGACCACTCCCGGCAGACAACTTTTATCGTGCGGTTGTATTTTGGCGGTCGCCACAGAAAGGCTTTATATCCTCCGTGCTCGGCCAGAAACGCTTCAAGTGCGGTGCGGGAATTGTCCGACGTAATACGGAAAACAGGCTGGAAGTTAATTAACTGATGGTTGAGTCCGGTCGGGCGACGTTGCTCATAGCCATCCCCAAATTTTATGGTTGTCACCGAAGGGGAAACAGAAGACTGCATCCCCTCCCTGGGTGCCCAATGAAAGGTTTTCACTTATCCTCCCGCCAGCATGCCGCCATCACGTCCCTGAGTTCTCAGGATACTCATGACACGCGTGTCGACCATTTTGACCAGCATCTGCGATACCTGCGGCCCTATCTGCCCGTTTTGCCCGTCATTCTGAATGATAATGTGATACTCAGGTGAATAAACAATTCCCCCATTCATACCACCACCAGAGGAACCCGGCTCACCCAGCGCCCTGACACCCAGCGTACCGTCAGTCGTTTTTGCCAGAGGCATAATGGCTTCCGGACCTGCTTCACCAAACACGCCTGCCCCCTTTGCAAAAGCAAACAGGGTCGGGCTGTCATAGATGCCGTTACTGTAGGCACTTAATGAAGGTGAGTCATAAACACCGCCCTTCTCATTAAAACTAAAACTGCTGCCAAAACTGCTGATGGCCGTGCCGGTACTCGCAGTGGCTGCACCGCCAAAAAGACTGCCGCCGATGCCCATAATGGATTTCAGGATGGTGTTGGTAATCAGCGCCTGCGCTGCCATATCGACAAGGTTTTTAATCACCGACTGAGTCAGGGAGGAAAATAACCCAATCATCCCGTCCCGGAGTGATTGGGTGTTTACCAGCATGCCGGTCAGCATGTTAGTGGAACGCTCCTGGGTGGTCTCTAACATGCCAATAGCGAGGCTGTTCAGGTTTCCCTGCGACTTATAAAGCTCCACCGCCGTCTGGTACTGCGCATCCGCAGAATCCTTGTCAGCCTTTTGCTTCAGCAGTTCGTACTGCTCTTTGTTGATCGCATCGTTCTGGTAAAAAGTCTGCAGCAGTGACTGACGCTCGGCCAGTTGATTGCGCAGTTCTGCCAGCGGATCAACCGTCCCGGTAATATCAATCAGAGGGGCAGACATTGCCGCTGCCTGTGCCTGTAACAGTTCGAGGGCCGTACTTTGTGCCAGCGTGATTCTGGCCGTCTGGTATTCCTTTTCATCCAGAAGACGGGCATCCAGGAGCGACTTCAGCTCCTGGCTCGCTTCGCGCTCTTTCGTAAGAGTTGCTCTGGCTGGCGCATACTGTTCTGCCAGTTCGAGGCGCTGTTTCTGATAGTTTTCAGCATTCAGCAGCAGCGTCTTCTGAATATCAGCCTCGCTGGCTCCGTCAGCGCGGGCGGCTTCAAGGAGTTTTCTGGCGCTTTCCTGCTCCTGCAGGTTGATACGTCCGAGACTTGAGGCATGCGCCGCTTCGATTTCACGCCGCAGTTGCTCATACTGGTTAACCTTCGCCTTTTGCCCCTTCCCTGTATCCCCGCCTTCTCCGGTCCAGGGGGTATCAGGTTTATCGCTCCCTGTTTCATTCCCTGGTTTATCCGGCTTCGGCGTGGGTTCGGTTTTCCCTGATTTAGCGTGTTCTATGGCCTCTTTGACTATTTTTTGCCGTTCTTTGAGGAGTTTTAACCCCTGCTCAACGGCATCCAGATCCCCTTTGTAGCGGGTTTTATCATTCTGTACGCCTTTAAGTTGTCCGAACGGATCGAAGCCACTCAAGCCATCAATACGGCTTTCCGCATCCTGAATTTCTTTAATCAGTTTATTTCGCTGAATAACCTGATTCTCAAACTGTTCATCAATGTCCAGCTGCTTCACGTTGAGCTGGTTAAGCGACAGTTTTTTTAGCTCTTCATTCGTTTCAACAACAGCATTTTTCAGGTCAATCGCTGACTGGCGGGCATTCTTCGCCTGATTATGGAAATAGAGCAACGCCGAACCGGCAAGCATCGCCGCCCCCACCGGACCGCCCACCAGTGCCAGCGCCCCTCTGGCCATACCTACTGCTGCAGAGACTGCGCGGGCTGAAACGGAAAGCTGTTTATTGGCAGCATTCAGCTGGCTCTTTGCCTGGGTGGAGAGCAGTGTCTGCTCGGTTTCCTGCCGGATTAAGCGGTTAAACTCGCTCTGGTAACTCACGTTAAGGCCAAATTGTCTGGCGCTTTTCTCCATTTCCCGATAACGCCCGAATTCTGCGTTATTCTGTGCCAGCGTGGCGGCGGTACTTTCCAGCGTTTTTCGCGCCATATCGGCCTGCGCCATCGCGCTGGCCCTGACCGCCTGCTGCTGCTCAACCCAGGCACCGATGTTCCCCCTGATACCTGCCGTCAGTTTTGTCGCCAGAACAGGAATCAGCGTATACAGCGCAACGCTGGCGACCGTATTAAAATTATCCGTTAGGCCATTAATGGCATCGGTAACGGTCTGAACACCACTGCGCAGCGGACCGTTTCCGCTCTGTCCTACCTTAATAATCAGACCTTCAAAAGCCGAAGTCAGGCTGAGAAGATCGCCGTTCAGGTTATTTACCCTGATTTCGGCCTGCTCATGCGCGGTCTGCGTACCGGTAAGGGCGGCAGTCAGCGACTCCACCTTCTCGCGGTTCTGCACCAGGATGGATGCCGCGCTGAGGTTTTCCACCCCGAACAGCTTTACGGCCTGCCTGGTTGACAGGTTTTTTCCCGCCAGGTTCTCCAGCGCCTGGCTCAGCCCGACAACAGAAGGCTTCAGGGTCTTATCGGTTCCCTTCTCCAGATTCAGGATCACGTTGCGCAGTGCGGTCCCGGCTTCGCCGCCTTTCACTTCGCGCTCCGCCAGTACCTGTATGGCGGCATTGAGGGTTTCAAAACCCACGCCAGCCTGTGCCGCTGCCACCCCGCCATTTTTAATCGCGGCAGCAGTATCGGCTATCTCCGACGAGCCAAATTTCGCGCCAGCAGCCAGCACGTTGATATACCTGTCGGCTTCACTGGCTCCCGCCCCGAACTGGTTTAATGACAGGGCCAGCGTTCGGGTGGCATCCGGAAGCGTCGTCCCTGCCGCCTGGGCCAGCGTTAACGCGCTTTTGGTCGCCGCAGTCAGCCCCGCAGAGGTACTCAGCAGTTCAGGCTTTGCCGAAGCCATCAGTTTAATGGCCTCGGCGGCCTGTGATGCGCTGTATTCCGTTATGCGGCCCATTTCCTGCGCCGCCTGATCGTACAGTTTCATCTGCGCACTGGTGGCACCGGTGATAGACTGCAAATCCGACAACGACTGGCTGTACTGCCGCGTGGTGCTGATAATGGTACCCAGCGATAAACCCGCCCCGGCAAAACCTGCCAGCCTGCCAGCCAGCCCCGATACCGAAGCGGAAACACGCTTATAGGCATCCTCCGTCTTTTTCGCATCAGCCTGAGCATTGCGGTTAAACTGGCGTGACTGACTCTCAGCGCTGCCGTAGGCGCTCATCAGCTGCGATTTAAAGTTCGCTGCATTCAGATGCAGCCCAACGGCAAGAGAGGCAACGTCACCCATTACATTAATACCTTCATGACTGCCGCACACTGCGCATCCAGATTCGGATTCACGGCGGCGGTGTGAGATTTAACAGGGGGCGGGTTACTGTCAGAACCTTCTGTCGAAGGCTTTTTGAAAATGCCCTGTTTGAGGAAGAACGCACGCCAGTGGAAAAGCGTGTCTGCAGGAAGTGCCGCAATTTTTGACGGGTCAGGCTCGCCCCAGCGGTCGGCCAGCCAGAAAATCAGCTCCAGCCAGGGCGAGTCACTCAGTTTTTTTCGGCGGTTTCCAGCTTACCGATACCGTGTTTTTTCACTTTGTCGATAGCGTCCAGAAGCGCAACGTTATCGTGTGCTGCCAGCAACTCCTTCGCCGTGGGTTTATCTTTGGCTTTAATCGGGGAGCCGTCAGGCTGAACCAGACTGTCGATAACAATCTGTACGCTCAGCTCAGACGCCATGCGGGCATTGCCAGAGGTTTGCGCCTCGATGAGTGCATCCTCATGATCAATAAGCTCAGCCGCCGTCAGTCGACGCAGGTAAACCTTTGTACCGAAGATTTCAGTTTCAGTCGGCGTGGGGTTCGTTTTGAGCAGTGCTTTTTTCAGTGCGGAGAGGCTAAATTCAGACATGATGTATCCTGTTTTTCAGACGAAAAAAAACCGCCCGGAGGCGGTGTATAACGGGAAACGGATTACGCTCCGGCATCTGGCGCTGGCACGGCACTCCCCCATTTAATGTTGTTTTGCTTACCCTGCACCGTAATCTGGATAACTTCACTGGCAGGCGCGGTGATTTCGTTCATCTGCCAGCCTGAAAGCGCAAGGATCATTGAAGCCGTTCGTTTGTTCGGCAGCTCAATATAAAACTGAACGGTCTTACGCTGCTCTGCAGCATTGAGGAACGCGGTGAAATCTTCGTTTTCTGGGTCGTCAATGAATCCCAGCGATTTCTCCGGCCCTTCCGGCAGGTCGGATATCGACTGCTTACTCTTGTCCAGCAGGGTGGTACAGTCGACAAATCCCCCCGTCTGACCTGTCGCGCCCAGCGCCTTACAGTTAATCAGGGGTTTGAGCGCCGCCACTGCGGCCCCTACTTCGCCAAACCTCACCACCGTCCCGGCAGGAAGCATTGCGTACTCAGGGGATGATTTTGGCGTGTTATTTTCATCAGCCATAATGATTCTCTCTTAAATAGTGGGCAGCGGTTGCTACCTGTTCTGAATGCCATTGCGGATTTCTACGGTCAGAATGCGCAGAACCTGCTGGACGTTGTAATCCAGTGCCGGACGGATGAACGGATCGGCAACCTGTTTCACCGTACCGAACTCCTGGGCCAGCGCTTTCATGTAGTGCTTTTTGCTGGGGCCAACCCGAAGGGTGACCACCGTATTTCCGCGACCTTTCCGGGTGGATGAGCGAATTTTGATGGATTCACGCATATGCTCTGCAGAGGACGCATCATCGAAGCCGGCATGTTGCTTCATGTCTTCTTCAACCACTTTCAGTGCCTCGCGCCCTGCGTCACGTAACACCTTCGTGCCGACCTTTTCACCGAGCGCGATAAGCTGCCGCTCCAACTCGTCCAGTCCTTTTACATTCATGGTGATCATGGTGAGGCGTCCCGGTAGTAAAAGGTAAAATCCCGCACGAACCGGTACTGAATATTGCCGCTGGTCAGTACCGATTTACTCTGCTGTATTCCACCCCGGACCACATTCTGCACAGGAAAGCCCTCAAGCTGGCCATGCACGATAGCGGTCCATTCCGCGCTGATTTTCTTATCCAGCTGTATCAGGCGGGTGTAGTCATTGAGCAGATGAATCGCTATCTGGAAGCGGCCCGCAATCAGGCCTGTGCGTAACAGTCCGGCGTACATTTCCGGATCGGAAATACACTGGTAAGTAATCCCCTCCTGCAGCTGATCCGGCAGGAGGAGAGGGTAAGCATCCAGCCCGGTTAAGCGTTCAAGCGCTGCCTTCAATGCCTGCTCGATCATGGCGTGCGTCTGCCTCCCCTGTGATGATGATACGGTCCGCCAGGCGCTCGACGTTACGAACGGTATAAACCCGATCAGACGTCGTTATTTTCCAGTCGATATCAATATTCAGGCTCGGATGAGTGGTAAAAAGACACGTTTCAACAACCTGCTGTTGATCCTGTGTGCGGACCTTTCTGCCCGATACCAGCTCGCACTTCGCCCAGGCTTTCCCTGTCACGACCAGCTGTTCCGGCAGGTATTCGCCCAGCGGCCCCCGCCCGGATTGCATATACCCAATCGAAAGACGGCAGGTCATCTCTTCCGGCTTCAGGCTCATACGGTGTTCTCCTGCAACGGGAAAAGAAGGTGCCGGACCGCAGCCGTCTCCAGCCACTGACCGGTGAAACCGTTCAGATACGCATCCCCGACCAGATACTGCATGGCCAGCTGGATATCCTCATCCGCTACAAAACCGCGTACACCTTCCGGCAGCGCCTGTAGTTCGTCATCGCTGCCCACCAGTTTGCAGTAATAGTCGCGCTCAATACTCTTCTGCGCAGCCGCCACCATTTTTGTGAGCATATCGTCATGCTCAGTGAAATCCGGCTCCAGGCGGAGCTGGGTTTTCACGTCATCCAATGTCAGTATCATGATCATCGGCTCCCTGGCGGGGACTCAGCGCTTTCTTCGCATCTTTTGGCCAGACCGCGATATGGCGCTCAACCAGTTTCTCTGCGTACTCAGCATCAAAACAGGCCGTATCACCGCGTGAATAACGATGATAGGGTCCCAGGAAAACCACCGCTTTCCGCGCCACTTCTGCTCCCGTCAGGCCCGTGGCCCCGTTTGTTTCACTTCCGGTCAGATCAACACCGGCATCACCTGAATCCGCTGCAGTATTCTGACCGTCATCCCCGTCCACTGTATTTTCCGGCGTCAGTTCATCCGGCTTTTTCACATCCCCGGCTGCAGCCGCCGCTGCCGCTGCTTTTGCCGCTTTCGTTGTCATCGTTTTGCTCCTGAAAAGAAAAAACCCGCTGCTGCGGGCCTGGGGGATTACGTGCTTTTACTCTGTGCGACCGTGGTCGCACAGCGTGCAGGACCGGTTAAAACAGCACTTTTGTCCCGAGAACAAGACCTTCCGGATGACGGAAGCCGATATCGTGCTCCGTCACCACGCGGATCAACGACTGGTTACGGGAGAACGCGGAAACCAGATTGCCGTCCCCGTCCTGGTAGGAGGCTTCCTGCGAGAAGGACACCTTCATGTTGCCATCCTCACCGATTACCACGTCATTAAAGTCAGCGAAGTAAATTTCTGACTCCTTGCCGCCGTCACCGAGGTTTGCCGGGATAGCGCTGGTACGCTGAATCTGAAATCCTTTCAGGATCCCCTGGGCCATTTCCGGGTAGACCTTATTACCGTTACCGTCGCGCAGCCCGAACAGTTTCATGTAGGTACGGTTCGACATACCCCAGCCGCAGCTGATCATGTTGCTGTTCCCGTCCATAGCCATCAGGATGATGCTGTCGAGATACGCATCAATCGTATTCAGATTGATATCAGCAGCAGCTTCCCACGGCAGCAGGCGGCTCCATTCGGTTGCCCGCGCTTTCATACCGATCGGCGTATCACCGGTACCGTCATCACGCATAAAGGCTTTATCTTCGCGAACAGAAATCGCGGTCAGAATATCCTGCAGGACCAGTTGTTCCACGTTGTAGCCGGCACGACCAATCAGTTGATTGGAGATGGGCACCATCGCAATCATGGTTTTCGCAGTGAGTTTCACATCATCAAAGCGGGCTTCTGATACTTTCGCATCCTTACCTTCCCCTGTGTAACTCGCCGTCGCACCACCAGCCAGACGCGGCAGCGCCATATTGCCGTTCGGCAGCGGAATGGAGCGCGCACCCAGCTTACGAACGATGGTGCGATCACGCAGCAGTTCGATCACCTCGTTGTGCAGGTTTTGCGGAATAAGAACTCCACCTGACGCGGCGGCAGTATTGATGGCCATCGAGACATACTGGTCATTCAGTTCTTCAGCTGCAAATTTTGCTGCGTCCTGGACGTTACCATGTGCTGCCGCAATCGACATTACCAGACGGGTCATGCCTGCGCCGGTATATTGCTTTGGCTCTGCTTTAACGCTGATACCAGGGGCCTGCTGTGTACCTTTAACCGGTTTGGCAACAAGTGCTGCAGCACGTTCAGCCGCTTCCAGACGCTCAATTCTGGCACTGATATCCGTGAACTGCTGCTGCAGGCTGGCAAATTCGGTTAACTGCTCCGCTGTCAGCGTTCCACCGGTAGTTTCAATCGTGGCCAGGGCCTGTACCTGCTCATTAATACCCGCACGCTGACGACGTAACTCTTCAATCTGTGGCATAGTTTTCTCTCTTTTTGGTATAAAAAAAGCAGCCAACAGGCTGCTTTCTGGTAATGACGCGTTAGCGCCGGGTCACATTCTGGTTTGCAGGTCCATCGCGGCGGCCTGCAACTTTATGGAAGTGGTTTGTTGAGGTTGTTTGTACTTTGCTGCAATGGCATTAATCGCAGACTGAGGATCCGAAACTTCATCAGCAAGACCAGCAGAAATGGAATCAGCGCCGAAATAGATTCCGGCCTGCGTGTTAATCACCGTCTGAGGGGCAAGATTCCGGTATTCCGCTACAGAGGTAATAAACGTCTCGTACATATCGTCAATCATCCTCTGGAACATTCCCCGAGCGTCTTCACTCAGCGGCTCATGTTGTGTACCGTTATTTTTGTTATCTCCCCGAAAAATCGTTGTGAATGTTAACCCCATTTGCTCTTCCATCCTGGAAGTATCCAGGTGTTCCATGATCACTCCAATCGAGCCGACTCCACTGGTCTGGCTGACTACAATTTTGCTGCAGGCCGAAGCGATAAAGTAAGCCGCAGAATAGGCGCTGTAGTTCACAATTGCAGTAATAGGCTTAGTTTGACGTGACTGGAAAATATAATCAGCCAGTTCCTTGCATCCAACCGCCGCACCACCACCAGAATTTATATCCAGCACAATTTCACTGATGGAAGGGTCATTTAATGCAGCATGCACCTGGCTACGTATGCGCTCATAGCTGGTAAGTTCAGAACACATTGCAGTAATTTGCCCACGACGCGGAACCAGAATGCCGTGAACAGGAATAACTGCCATTCCACCAGCTGGTTGAACCAAATCTGGCGCCTGATTGTTATCAGGATCCTGCGTCATGTGAATTCCAGCCTCTTCTGATAATCCCTGAATACGGGGAACCAGCACAGCTTTTACAGAATCCATTGTCTGTCGTGTCACGTAATGCGGAACACCAAAGACCATAGCCGCCAGGTGCGGCAGATTAATTAAATTTTTTGTCATGATGTTTACCAGGTCAGCCCGCGCTGCGGGTGATATTCAGTTTCTGGACAGAATAGAGTTGATTTCTGCCAGTTGTTTTGCTGTTGGCGTGTTATCGCCAGGTAAGATTTGTTTACTGTCGACCATATTCAGAGGCGTCAGGTATTTGTCCCCTCCGGCGATGGGTGGAAGGTTCTCCATGCGGCGAATGTCGTTAACCGATAACCAGCCCCACTGGCGGCCTAATGCATAAGATTCATAGCGTGACTTCTGATCACCGCGCAGCAGGCCAGAAACATTGAATTCAATGTACAGATCACTGCGCTCGCTGGGTAAAAGCAGATCGCGCATTAATGCGCCTTCATGACGCTTCAGCCAGGCCAACAGTGTGTACATCACAAACTGCAGCCCCTGGTGCTCAATGTTGTTATTCGTGGCTTTCGCCAGCATCTGCACCATATGAGGCGGGATTTTATAGAGCCGGCACACTTCTTCCACGCCCCATTGTCGGGACTGCAACAGCTGCGCTTTCTCATTGTCCTGAGATAACTGCTTGTAGCTCATCCCTTCCTGAAGCAATGCAACAGAGAAGGCGTTTCTGACGCCGGAATATCTGTCCGTCCACTTTGCCAGCAGGCGGTCGATAGCATCCTGGCTTTTGATCGTCGGAGCGTCTTTTGGACGCTCAATAACGCCGCTCATCGTTGTACCACGGCGAAAGACCTGAGAAGCATGCTCTTCCACGGCGAGGTTTAGCCCAAGAACATCCGCGTTCGTCTGGATTGGGGAACTGCCGATATAGCCATCCAGTGAGAAGACCTTCACATGATGCATCATGCGCATTGGCAACGTTTCGCCAATTTCGGGTAGTTCATAATATGGCATCCCATCCGGGCCTTTCAGGACAATGACCTTTTGGGGATTAACAGGGATTAATTCGCGGGGATAACCTTTCCCGTCCCTGTCGATGATCGAGTAGCAATTCCCCTCCAGACCAAGCAGGCCCTGCTGCTGTTCAAAGTACTCAAATGAAGTGTCTTTTTTGTTGGGCTGGGAATGAATCAGATCATAAACAGGGTGGTCAGTCGCCCGTTCACGGCCTCCGTTAGCGCCTCGCCTGTAAAGTTCACACGGCAGCTGCGCAACCGATTCTGCCAGAAGCGTTACACATGCCCGGACCGCCGATAACGCCATTGCGGTTTCAGAAGTGATAATGATCCCCGCCTTGCTCTGGCTGGAACTCACACCACCCAGCATCGCCTGCCAGAAACTACCACCAGACTGAGATTTACCCCGAAACATCTGGGGAATGAACATTATTCACCCCCTGATTTAATTACGCTGGCAGACATTGATTTCGCGATTAAAAATGACCACAGCAGGCAGATTGAACCGCCAGTAATAAGCCCGGCTGCAGGTGAAATAAGCCAGGCACCGGCAGACAGTAATGCAGCTCCGGCGAGGCCGATAAAAAAACTTAAAAACGTCATTAGCATGCTACATCTTCCTCGTCGTAAACGGATGAATTACTTGCCCGGCTATTCAACATTGCCCGTCCGATTGCCATAATCAGCGAAACCGCGCCATCGATTTTGTTTTCGTTCTGCTCTTTGATGGGTTTAACCACATCGTCATTACCGGGCAAATACTTCCCGACGACGTTGCTGATACACCAGCTCATAATCGGGTTCCCGTCGTGATGAAAGCGGCCTGACTCAATGGCGGCTTCCAGCTCCTTCGTCGGATCAGACATATTGGTGTAGTTCTGTACGATAGTGATCGGGTTAAGGCTTTCATCAGCCAGATCATGTGAAAGCCCCGTCGCGCCGAACGGGTCAATCGGTGATTCACTGACCGGGTTGAGCTTGTTTGCCGCCTTGGCCTCTTCAAGGATGTAGCGGTAATCAACTTCAGCGCCATCAGTAACTGTAAGCAGTCCCATTTCAACCCATTTCTGAAATCGCTCCGCAGTACGACGATCTTCGTTCTTTTCAACGCTGAATACTGCGTCGTAGGGAACCCAGAAGCGGGGAGCAACGCTGTAGTAATGTGTCTTGCCGTCAATTTCCCTGGTGAACAACCGCGCCATACTGTTCATATCCAGCTTGCGCGCCAGGTCGAAAGACAGAACACATGGCTGTCCTTCGAATTGCTCCAGCGTAAGTGTCTTATCCTCACAGTTCTGCCAGGAAAACAGGTTGTAGAAAGCGGCACGGGCTGCAACCCAGATGTTGAGGTGTTTAGTTTTAAATACACCAGCCTGACGGGCGTTATTAATAGCTCTCTGTTGCTGGCTGAGGAGAAAGTCACGATAGACCGACACGCCCATATTCGGGTTAGCTTTTTCCAGCACTTTAGGATCGGTCCAGTCATCCCCCTCGTCGACGGTGTATATCACGCCGAACAATTCCTCATTCGGTACTGTGCCGTTCAGCATCTCAATCACTTCACGCCGTTTGTCGTAGCACGGACCCTCAATGTTGTAACCCGCCGTCGTGATCGCCCACATTAGTGGTTGTCGCCGCGCCCCCATACCCGTCAGCATAGTGGTGTAGAGCGAATCTGTGGGATGTTCGTGATACTCGTCAACAATCGCACAGTGCGGTGAAGCGCCGTCCCCAGGGTTACCAATCAGCGGCTCAAAACGCGCGCCATCTTCTGGCCGGTTCAGGTTGGACGCATTAACTTCAATCCCGAACGCTTCCACCAGCAGCGGGGTGCGCTTACACATCAGACGAGCTGGTCTGAATACTTCCCACGCCTGTTTTTCAGTTGTGGCCCCGGAATATACTTCAGCGCCAAACTCGTTATCACAGGTAAAACAGTACAGCGCCACACCTGCCGAAATAGCTGATTTCCCATTTTTACGCGGTATCTCCGTGTAAACCTCGCGAAATCGTCGAAGCTTCGACCCTTTCTGGACCCAGCCAAAGGCGCAGCACACAATAAACAGTTGCCATGCCTCCAGAGTGATCGGCATCCGCTTGAATGCCCACTCTCCTTTTGTATGTGGCAACAACTGGATAAATTTCGCGGCCTTTTCTGCCATGTCTTTATCGAAGCGGTAACGAAATTTCTTACTCTTTTCAGCCGCCATGTCATCGATATGACGCTGGCAGGCCTGAATGACAAACTGGCACGCCGGAATTTTCCCCCGCACAACGTTGCGGGCGTATTGATTCGCGGCGTTTACGTTGGGGTACGATTTCCGGCTCATGAGTTGATCATCTTCAGGAATGGGTTAGAGGTTTTCTTCTGTCCGGCAAGGCCGATTAGGCGTTGTCGACTGCTGGGATCAAGGCCAAGCATGGAGCCGGTAGAGCTCATCTCCGATTCCTGCTCTTTCTTTGCGGTTAGCTCAGGGTTTTTTATCTTCCCCCCCATAGCACCAGTGATAGTCAGCCCTTCTCTGGCGATATTTTTAACCGCCCTGCGCCAGAACTCATATGCAACACACCAGCGCTCAAGTACGGCAAGATCGGTAACACACAGTAATCCCTGTCCACATAATTCTTTCGTGGTCAGTTCCCACATGACGGCCGCCATTGGCAGACCATCATCCTCAGAAAACCAGTCAGGTGGTGCCACACCTTTAATCGGTGTGAATACAGGTTCCTCTTTATTCAGGGCTCGTTTGCCGGGGTTCCCTGCCAGCTCCTTGCGCGCCGTTGGCTTGGGGCGACGCCCGGAACGCCCCGCCGTTCCAGCCATAAGCGACACTCCTGGTTAAATTTCATTTTTCGCGGGTATAAAAATACGAGGAAGCGGGCAGTCCTGAAGCGCGAAAGGAGTCAGGGATTTGATCCCCCCTCCCCCCTTGAAGATGACAGCAAGAAAGCATGCAAAAGCAGATACTGGTCATCCATCAGGATGTTCAGCATAGTGTCTTCAGTTAATCTCAATAAATAAACGATGGAGTCTAAGAAATGGATAAAACTAGAAAATATGATAGAGCCTTACAACTTGAGATCCTCAACGCTCTTATAGATTGTGCTCCTAACTTTTTAAACAAGGCACAGGAGCGAGACCTCATTGAGAAGTTTGATAACTATGATCACTTTGTGGCGTGCATGCTATATCTTGAAATGCATGGTCTTGTTTCTACACCCTTCGTACGTAGCGAAACCATGGCTGGCGTTGATTTTATCTTCAACGCCCCATACTGCAACATTACAGAGAAAGGAATTGATTTTCTTCTTGATGATGGCGGCTTAAGTGCGATCCTTAAGGTTCAAACCGTTCGGTTACACAATGACACGATTGTTGCCCTTGAGGATATAATCCGTGTCGCAAATATATCTGAAGATCAGAAGAAGGGATTGATTTCAAAACTCCGAGAGCTTCCGGGAGACGCCATAAAACATTTGACCCTACAGTTACTGACTCAGGGGGTTCTGAATCTGCCGAACGCACTTCGACTAATTCAAACAACCCTCCAGTAGGGCTAAACTCGTCAGAGGGGCGAATTAACTCAAATTTGCCCCATCCCAATGTTTTACTTAAAAACACCCAAAATTCCTTCCGGGTATCTGCATGAATGTAGAAACTGTTCTTATGCATTACAGCAGTGAATATTATCATCGAATACGTTCTCTTGCTGTCTTTGCTCTGTGGCATTCCCAGCACAACGACTCCAGATTGGAATCGTCATCAGTACCGCCATGAGCTTTTGGAATGATGTGGTCAACGCTTGCCGCTTTCTTCGCTATCCTCTGTCGGCGATGGTTCTGACACAGGTATTTATCACGCTGAAGGATACGCGCTCGTTTGATTTCCCAGAGTCGCCCATATCCACGTTCTTGCCTGCTCTTTCCCGACTGATAATTCCGCCAGCCGTCACCAGCATGCTGCTGTCGGTGTTGGTCACAATATCCGCTGACATCATTGGTGATTGCCGCACACCCTTTGTGTCGGCATGGGCGTTTAGCACGTGCTGGCATCGGCATAGTCCTGTTTGTTGGATACAAATTGTGTAATAGGCGGAAAGTAAAAATGAACCAGTAGTTGATTGAAAGTTCTCATAAATAGCGAGAATCTGCGCGGTTCTTGCCCCGTAACATCAAGGATTATCAGAAAGAAATAAAAATGAGAATTATTATCAAAGCATTCAAGTGAGATCGCTGGAATAACAAACTCTTAATCTCTCAACAAAAATAAGGATTTGTTAAGCTTCATGATTTATGGTCGATGTAATACACCGTTTGAGGCAAGAATAATGGTCAAATTCTCAAAACTTCAGATTCGCTTACACTGGCTAACCCTGATATTAATAGCGATAACCTATGCAGCTATGGAGCTTCGTGGCTGGTTTCCCAAAGGCAGCAACACCTACCTTCTCATTAAAGAAACACATTACAATGTTGGGGTGTTTGTCTGGTTTTTAATGATAATACGATTAATTATTAAACATAAGTATCATGACCCAGCCATCACTCCCCCCCCACCAGCCTGGCAGATGGTGGCTGCTAAAATAATGCATATCCTGCTGTATATTTCTTTTTTGGCTCTACCATTATTAGGTATTGCTATTATGGCTTACGGTGGAAAGGACTGGAGTTTCTTAGGTTTTGACGTTACATCGTTCGTTACTCCTGACGGGGAAACAAAATCACTTATCAAAGATATTCACGAAACACTGGCAAACATCGGATATTTTTTAATCGCAGCGCATGCTGGTGCAGCGTTATTTCATCACTACGTCCAGAAAGATAACACTCTTTTGAGGATGATCCCTGATTGTAACGGTAAGAAATAAATACAAATTTTAATGTTTAACATTACAGCAAGCGCTCAGTGAATGCCTGCTGTAATGCCTGCTCAGTCAAGTTGAAGCACACCGTGTTCTTCTGAAGCAGAGAATGCAACCAACCCAGTGTATTCGGGGATAGTGTTGCCGTCATGAGCATCAAATGCTGAAATGGTTGCGTGAAAAATCAAAAAGGCTCCAAATCCCGCGCCGCTGCTGCCCCTCGGTGTTCAGAATCACAAGGAAGACCCGTGCAAATGATAGTAACAAACATTAAAATGAATATAAAAAAGCCCCGCTATTGCGAGGCAGTCAGTTATAGGAATTGAGCAATTTCTAATTATTTAATTTATGAGTTTGGTTATTCGCTGATATTAAATCCCGTTATATCAGTTCCCAGATCATCAATAGCTTGTTTTAAGTTATCAAGTGTCATTGGGGTGTTCTCATTTTTCAGGTCTTTCCCCTCACCTAATCTAACAACTTTTAATACTGGTTTCTGGGTTGTAGCATCAATCAGTTCACCTTCTATGTATAAATGTGTGTCCATAGTCCTATGACCTGTCGCTACCTGTGTTGCTGCTACAAGTAGTGCTACTGGCAGGACTTCATAGAACTGGAGCCCTTCTTTTTCGCTACTAACCCCTGTAATAGCGCCCCTGAATATCAACGATCTGGGACCAGGTGTTGAAACCAGAGGCTTACGCTCAGCAAATGACTGCTTCAACTTATTGTCTGTGTAGGCCAGCAACTGATTAAGAACCTGCTCTCCAACCTGGGTTGTTGGTTTTGGTGTTGGATAATAAACGAGTGAATTATATACAATGCTGTCATAGTTATCTGGATTGAAGTTGGGATCAATCCATCTTAAAACAGGTTTTCCTGTTTTACTTTCTGCCTTTTCTAACCCCGAATAATCTTTTAAGAAACCAGAGTATTTTTCTTTATCTGGCACTTTTGAAGAACAACCAACAGCTGAAAGAACAACTGTACACAAAGCTACCTTACGCAAGCATTCAAATTTCATCCTGAAAATCCCAAATGAGAAATAATTTCGGATGAAAGATAACAAACAAACATTCAGCAAATGGATTAACCAATAGTGTCAAAATGTATTTTTTATCAAGAACAATATCAATATTGTAAAAAAGCACTTTTATTGCTCAAATAATCCACTACATCAAGAAATGAACAAACCATTCCATGGAATGGAAAAGGATGAGATTAAAATAATCAGTAAGATTTATCGAGCAAGTGTTACTTTCTTACTACCTTGGTCATAAGTCAATGCGGTCAATTCTTGGAATAGTGCTATCTTTCTGTATTTCCTTTATCGAGTTATAAATCCGCTCACACGTCATTCCTGCCCGGTAATTTCCATCAGCCCGCTCAGCATAGTATCGAGCTTCTTCTGCAAGACTGCCGAGCATGTCGGCCAGCATCGCGCTGTCGGCTCTAGCTGTTTTGCTTCTGACGGCAGCGGCAAGATTTTCGGTGTGCTTTGCGGCGTCCAGGTGGGCGGCAAGCTTTGTTGCTTCGGTGCGCAACTGGCTAACAGTGGCAGACAGGCCAGCAGCATTGGCAGCAGATTTAGCGGCTTGTGCTTGTGCATCTCTTACGGCCTCATCACGGGCAATTATGCGCCCTTGTTCAATCATACGGGCGGCGGTTTGCGCGTTCGCTGTTCGCGATGATTCCGCGCTATCACGTTCCGCCCACTTTTTTTCCCAACTACGGCTGCTCCATACATTCCCAGCAATGAATGCAACGGCCACCAGCAGCAAAATGACTATAAACCGATAGCGCAGACTCACTGATCTATCCCCCAGCACGTCAGCGCGCTTTCCTGGTCGCGCCGTTCTACCTGACCATAGCAGCCATTTTTTTGGCCTTTGGTCAGGCGACAATCGCGGCCGACGTCTTTAATCCACCAGCGGATCGCTTCACAGGCACCTTCACGGTCGCCAGCATTAATCCGCTTATAGAATGTAGAAGGGAAACATTTTCCGGGGCCGATGTTATATGGACAGAAAGATGCGATCCCTGCTTTCTGCGGCTCACTCAGCGGAATTTTGATATTTCGCTCAACCCACGCCAGCGCTTTATCGCGCTCAATGGCGTTTACCTGGGCGCATTTCTCAGCAGACAGCTTCATGCCCTGAACTGCTGGCTTGCCATCAACCATCGTGGCGCCACGGCAAATGGTCCAGATTCCGCCGCCGTCGCGATATGCTGTCAGGCTATTACCCTCTTTCTCATCCAGAAACTGATCGAGAATCACGGGCGCGGAAGCCCCCGCAAGAATCAAACCAACGACCGCTGCGCTCAGTTTATTCTTCAGCTTTGCTGGCATAACCATTGCGCCGATCCTCCCGTTCTTTCCAGCGGAAATACCAGTTCACTGCACAAGTGATAACAGTGCATGCGATACCGACAATAATTGCCCAGTCGCTCAGGCATAACCCTGCAATTCTGTCGGCCAACATCCAGGACACCTCTTTTGCTGTTTTTGCTGTTTCGGCATATGCCTTCGCTGATACACCGCAGCCGGTCAGCGTGGTTCCTGTTCCATATGAAAGTCTGCTGTAAATGGTGCTCATTCTGGTCATAGCCCTACCTCCGATTTTTCGGATGGTGTTGTGTGTGATTAAAGGGTCAGGCTTCACGGGCTGGATTTATCAACAAAGCACGTTGCGAGTGATACCCGTGAGCCTGAAAAAGAAGAGGCCGCCGTTTGGCAGCCTCAAATGATAATTGTCGTCTGTATCGGTAGATTGAGCAGTTCATAAAGTACATCTGCCATTAATCTCACCATAATGATGCAAAAATCCCATCACTGGTGCAATTGCACCGCCATAGAGCCCGGCTGAAACATTATGAAATAATTAAATAATCAGTGAGCATGATTTTTTGTTTGTTGTTGACATTTAAATCTGCCATTAATTAACAACCAACTCTGTGGAGGATATTAATGCTTAAACTTTTCCATTATCATTCTCAATACTGGATATTTCTGGCTATTGCACTTTCTCTTTATACAGTTGCATTTCGATGATACGCATCGTTTAGTTGCATACCTTTTTCTGATATAACTTTATTTTATATAATGAGCTTTGGCTCAAACCTTAGCTCATAAAGAATATACAGCGATAAGAATATCAAACATTCTAATATCAATACCCCTTCGTCTTATAACTGCCTGTGTAATGTTATGTTTTATAATCTTTAAATCAATTTCAACTACAGACCCAGCGAATGAAGCATCCCAAATATTAATGCCACTGTCCAGAACAGTGCGACCGTTGACGCTGTAGTCATCAGAGCTGCAATTTTGTATTTGCTCATCCTGCATTTTTCCCAGATACTGTTGCCGATTTGAAATCGTCCAGAGACACCATTAAAGCAGATTTACCTGACCGAAGAAGGTACTTTATCTGAGTCATGCTAACCATTTTCTGGAAACCACACAACAATTTAATAATGATTAAAGTCAACAAGTTAAATTTATGTCAGATTATCATTCAATCAGTACTCTGCACTTATACTCATAATGATAATCCCAAAGATAAAATGAGCATTACAGAATGCTCCCATCTTAATCACTCGATTAGCAACTAATTAACAACAGTAAAGCCTGAATAGCGCATAGCGGTTTTATAATTTAAAAAAGTAAGACTACCTGTTTTTTTCCGTGTATACCTGACTATTCTTTATCGTTTGCTCTTTGTTAAAGACTTTAAACAATGAAAACGAACATTTTTTCCGTTAAACGGAACAAACCGATAAGTCCTTTAGAACTAAAGATCTACCGCAACTACCGTATAGTGCATGGGATACGAATTGCTGTAGCGTTCGTTATTACGTTCTTATTGATAAGAATGTTGAATTTGCCAGACCACTCGTGGCCCCTGATTACACTCGTAGTCGTCATGGGACCTGTAAGCTACATGGGTAACGTTATCCCCAGAGCACTTGAGCGAATGGCAGGCACTGTAGGTGGTGCGATTCTGGGGATCATTGCATTACACATTGAAATGTACTCTCTTACTCTGATGATGCTCTGGTGTGGATGCGCGGCTTTCCTTTGCGGCTATCTGGCCATGAGTAAACGCCCGTACGCTGCATTACTTGTTGGGATAACGCTTGCCGTAGTCAGCAGTGCTCCAGCCGGGGACTTACAGACAGCATTATGGCGAAGCACCAATATTATTTTGGGATGTATTCTGGCTATGCTGTTTACCAGTATTTATCCCCAAAGAGCATTCATTAACTGGCGTATCCAACTTGCTGACTTTCTAACTGATTACTTAAAAATTACTTCAGCCGGGGTCTCACGAAACGTTCTGAACCAGCCCAGAATGACCGGGCTTCAAACACGTGCGTTAACTAATGTCGTCAAAATGCGCGGTCTGATTACACCAGTGAATAAAGAAACAAAGATTGCAAAGAGTCTGCTTGAGGATATTCAGTCAATAACCCGAGATATGATAGCAGCCCAAAAATTTCAGATTAATGCCCACTGGGCATCGCGCGGCAGCCGGTTTCTGATATTGAACTCTCATGCTCTTTTCGACATGGAACAAATGACTCGCAACACTATCAGTACGCTGGCTCATGCACTGCATGAAGGTAACCCGTCTCCAATAGCATCAAACAGCGAACGTCTTATTGAAATCACAAAAGAGTTGCATGGCCTTTTACTCGCAAATGAAAGTGATGAGGTAATGGAAAGTGCCGTTCATGGATATGTCTGGTTAAGCATCCAGCTTGCAATCCAGCTAGAAGCACTATCAACCCTGATAACAAAAGCTCTGACAGAAAATAAATGATTTAATTTTTAACTATGTAGCCAAAGATCATAAATGAAAGGCACCGAAAAATGTCGGTATCCAGAATGCTAAGAGTGCTGGTTACCATAATCCAATGCCATTCAGAAAAACAACCAGTGAAACAATAATTAGTGCAATACCTATAGATAGGCAGAGCCCGATCACGGTATTTCTGAAGGGCATTTTCATAACGCTATCTCTCCACCACGATGATAACAGTATGACCGGTTTAAGTTCAGTTGTGGTGCCGGGTGTCTCCCGGTGGGCCTTTGGCTGACAAACCATGCCCCGTGAGAGCTAAGCACGTCATTCCCTGGCACTGTTTACTGTCAGTTTCACCCATCCGCCTGGGGGGACTCATCACAACCACTTCAAAACAAGAGCTTTTACTGGATACTCTATACTTTAGAAATAATGAGAAGAGCCTGCAAACAAATAGCACTATTATTATGAAAGTGGCAGGCTTCACGGGCTGGATTTATCAACAAAGCACGTAGCGGATGATTCCCGTGAGCCTGAAATGGAAAAGGCCGCCATGCGGCAGCCCCTAAGTAAAATAGATTGTTTACATTGGTGGAGTAAGAGGACCTTCTAACACCTCTGCTTCACCGTTATGGCAAATGTCATCGCCTCTGGTCAGATGCCAGACACCTGTGATTGTTTTACCCGATTCCAGATCATCAACAGTGTCATTCGTGTAGTACGCTACCTGTACAACTCCGACATGCTGAATCCAGTAATACCCTTCTTTCATACATTCCTCCGCGATACTCAGCAGATAGTATAGAGCGGAATAGATAATGCAGCGTTGCAAGAAGCCACAGTCAATGTTTGCTGTCCATTCATAGCCTCACCTCCGTATTCAAGGGGTGCACTGTGTGATGGTAATGGATCAGATTCTCAGACTCTTATGTCAAAAGATAAGTTAGGAGTAATCCACTGTGCCTTAAAAAACCCACCGAAGCGAGGTTTATAATCTTGTAAGTTTGTGTCCAAGTGACCACTCTTAGCAGATTACGATATTTTTTGCGGACCGCGTTAATGTTTTTTCCTGCTAAAAATAGTATCGTGACTCCTTCTTAAATTTCGTTAATGGAATAATTTTATGCAAGAAACACTTTCATTTTCAGATCGCGATGAATTTCAAAGAAAATCTATTGCTGAAAATATCGTCAAACTCCTTAATCCTGATACCGATATTTCACCACTGGTGATAGACGGTGATTGGGGTACAGGTAAGACTGAGTTTAGCATTAAACTAAAGAATCTAATTATTGAACAGGATCCTGAATCTAAAGTTATCTATATTGATGCTTTTAAAGGCGACCATGCTGAGTCACCATTGCTTCTCATAGCTTCTGCTATCGCGCGCATTTTGCCAGAGAAGGAAAAGCAAGCATTCATTAAGAAAGCTATTCCTGCGATTCGATTTGGTATGAAAACCGTCTTAAAAGCAGGAGCAGGTTGGGTCTTACGTCAAGAAACCGACAACATGGCTGAAGAATTTCAAGATGCGATAAAGAAAGCGAGTAACGCTGCAATTGATGGAACTGTCGAGAACATTTTAGAAGATCATATAGAGGCCGAGAAAAATATAAACTCACTCAAAACTTGTATCGAAGAACTATCGGCAAAACAAAGAACCGTAATAATTATTGATGAGTTAGACAGATGTAAACCAAATTTTTCAACATCCATACTTGAAGTAATAAAACACATTTTTGACACACAGAATGTTTACTTTATTTTGGTTACTAACACAAAACAACTAAGAGCATCCATTAACCATATTTATGGTTATAGCCTTGACTCTCAAAAGTATCTAGATAAATTCATAAAGTATACAATATCACTACCCGATACATTTAAAAATGGCCGCTATGAAAACTTTAAAGCATCAGTTATTTATTGGCTACAACTAGCCAAAGACAGCCCCAACTTATCTTTAATAGAAAAACATATAGGTGAGGAGGTTCGACAACTGATTACACAAACCAATCTTTCGTTGAGGGAGACTCACACCTTCGCAAGAAATTTAAATATATTTCAAACACTCGAAGAAAATAGAATCACTGATAGAACATATTATATTTACAGATGTATTTTTATAATAGCTGTATTTATCCATTGCTTTGGTGATAAAAACTTATTAAAAGAAGAATTAACTTCTGAGTCAATTGACAAATTAGCAGATCTGTTAAAGGTAGATGCAATTCCATATGAGTTTGAAACAACATCTAGCGTTTCAAGAATCACCATAATCTTCTACGGAATAATCAAAGAGAGCATCTACATTAACAAACGGTTCGCCCCTAAAAATGAAATTGAGCTCAAGAAATTTGACGATCTTTATCATAGATTCGAAGACACTCACTTTATGAATTCCACCGTTAAGAGTAGAACCAATGATTTCATTCAAGAGATGTCATTTATAAGATAACAAAATGCCCCAAGCAGGGGCATTTCTCTATAAATCCATATCTAATTTAACATTTAGCATTGATAAGCAACCTTCAATAAATCCTTCCGCCATCTGTATCTCAATGCGTATCAATTTCTCATCTTTTTTACGAGCTTTTGCAATCTTCCTCTTAGGTATTCCATACAAGTAGTGGGCAACAAGAAGAGAATGTTCATATGGTTTTCGGCTCTTCAATCGTGCCAAGCAACTTTCGATGATCAGAGCATCATCGTCGGTACATAACTGTCGGGCTCTACCAGTTTGCGGCAACAATCCCTTAAATCCTGCAGCAATAGGAGAATAATCCACACTGGAATTATCGCTAGCTGCCCATGCGCCCCAACGTTCAAGAACCATCCGAATATCACGCATTCTGTTTTTCCTCACGCCAGAACGCCAAGCCCATAAGCCCGGTCCAGCACTCTGATTATCATTACCGGCTGAGGTACATGCTTTCGCTCAAACTTCACCGGGTCGTTATGTAGTTCGGTATGGCACTGGCGACACAAAGGGATCGCGAAAATATCATGCGCCTTCGTTGCCATCCCTCCCTGCCCCCAGCCGATTAAATGGTGTGGGTCATCTGATGGTTTACCGCAGCATTCGCAGGGTTGTGTTTTAATCCATTCCAGATACCTGGGGGCCGCCCAGCGGACCCGCTTTGGACGTTTCATATAGGTTTGCGGAGACTCAGGATCGACCAGAACACCAACTATGGGCTTAACCGCAGGTACCTGCGCTGGCGGCATGTTCACGGTTACTGTGCTGGCTTTGGTTGTAATGATGCTGGTGGCGGTTACACCCGGTTCGATATCGCATTCACGCATGACTGACTGATGCTCTTCTGAAGGAATACGAAGCGCCCGGCTGGCTACTGATTCGGGAATAGCGTCGGTAACCCCCATACGTAACGCCCACCAGCAAAGCTCCGCCAGCGACAGTTCTCTGGACGGAACCTGATTCAGCGCCACCATCATGCTGTTGATAATCCAGTTAATAACATTACGTCTCGCCAGCTCTGCAAGTTGCTCGCTGTAGTGGTCACGCAGACGATTATCACAATGCCCACACAGAAGAACCGATCCGGGTTCATGATGCATGATGGTTAACTCATGATAATGGTAATCACTGTGTGGCCACTGGCAGCAGTTACCGTCATAACGCATAAGCCAGTAATCAAGGCCACTCAAACCACCAGCAGCCTTAATAACTTTTTCATCCAGGAAGAACGGTCGCAGGGACTCATCACACGCAAGCGGCTGGCGAACGTCAGGAACACGGCCTGCAGGCAAACGCTCCATGCCTGGCGGCTGGCTTTCCACCAGCACACGTTCACAACTGAATAATGACATCAGCTCACTGCCCGGCTTGAGCAGCACAATTCCAAGCTCACGTGCAACCACCGGCTTCAGCAGCGCCCTCATTCTGCTATCTCCCCGATAATTATTTGTCCCTTTTCTCCCCATAATTTTGTGACGCGTGAATCCCAGATGTGAGCGTCATCTTCGTAAATGGCATCCATCAGCGCTTTCATCATGTTGTCGAAATCGGGTTTAGCCTGGTGTGGTTTACCGTTGTGTTCGGCTCGTTTCTTTTTGCTCCAGCTCGCTGGCATCGGAAGAATGAAGGTGACATGCGAACGGCTTTCCGGCAGCTCAACACCCTGCAGACGAACTTCATCACAGAAAGCCCGGTAACGCAGAACCTCGGGGCGCTTTTTCCATTTGTCAGCGCGCGTCATTCTTGGCTTGCCCATTGGGGTGATATCGTAGACTTCCACAATCACCTCCAGATCCGTTGTTGCCAGGTTCTGTCCTGACGAGGAGGCTTAGATACTTCCGGCAAGAATGCGCTGATCGTCCAGTGAATAAAGTCATTATCCAGACTACGCTCGGTCTTAATCTGCTTTGCTTTATAGCTGGCTTCCAGTTCGTCAGCCTGCTCAGTGGTGAGTTGTGTATGTTGAAACCAGCTTTTCTTCATAACGCACCTCTGGATGCGGCAAAAAGAAAATCGCTGGCGTTGGTTAACGTCAGTATGAGGGATTGCTTGAATTGATCTTGCGCCATGGGGCTTTTCTCCTGTGGCGCAGCAGGTATAGGTTGTTCAGGCCTATGACGGGAGTGTAACAGATTTTTGGGTAACGCGATAACCAGCCCTTTCCAGCATCTGGGTAAACAACGTAGGTGTACCAATAATTTCATTATCCTGAAGAGGCATGAAAGACACCATGCTACCGCGACGGTACATCAGGGCGCGCTCACACTCAGGAAATGATTGCAGCCTGGCAACGATGACTCCATCGTGACATCTGATGACTGCGTAGCCTTTTTTGGGCAATCCTAATTTTTCTTTCACTTAAACTCCCCCATGCAAACGGGATAAAAGTAACACCCAAAATAATTAATAAAACCAGTCGTCAGCACTTTCCCAGGTTTCCTGGAGGATAGTCTCTATTTTCTTTTTATCTTCCTTGTCACCACCAAGAACACTTAAGCCATCAGAGCCTGTACGACGTATGCTCAGGCTGCAGTTCTCATACTGATTACCCAACCTTTTAAGTAACTCTTTCTCCAGCGCCGGCACTGCTCCCTTTGGAAGTTCTTTAGTACGATCAATGGTGAGTTCAACTTTCATATTAGCCTCCACTGCATATACTGTATATTTGTACAGTACACCGATACATTGAAATGATCAATGACTTAAGAGCACAAATTGTTAACCTTAGCCTATAAATGAGATGCAAAAAAAACCCGCCGAAGCGGGTTCAATCCAATGCGGACTTGTTGTTTTGACACCATTGTAAGTATTGAGATATCAACGTCCTTAAATTTGGATAACTGCTTTGATTGGGATTGATTGCGCAACTTTCATATGCTCGTCTCCCCCTGCAACTTTTTCAGGTTCTGTCTAACATACCCAATCAAAATAACAACTGTGTCAGGTATCCCATAATAATCGCCATGCCCAAAATAACGGTCAGAAATGCAGCAATCAAGGGTGTTTTGAACATTGATTTAAGCAGTATTACTTCCGTCAGACTAGCTCCTGCGCTACCAATAATCAGAGCCATTACTGCTCCCGTTCCCATGCCTTTATCCATCAAGACTGATGCCAACGGAATTACTGCCTCGGCACGTATATACAAAGGTATTCCAATAACTGCACTTAATGGAATCGCAAACGGATTATCATGCCCGGCATGAGCAGCAATCCACTCTGCAGGTATAAAACCGTAGATAAACGACCCTATAACAATACCTAACATCAGATAAGGTAATACATCTTTAAATTGAGTCCAGGCATCCTGAAATGCCAGACGTATCGCACCAGGATCTCTTACTACACTTTTCGGGAAGAATTGTTTATTTGTTTGACCTGTCTCGCAGGTCAATTCACAATTTGAGCCCTGAAATGCTGAGAAACTCTTAAACGTTTCTTGTGGTTTAGAACAACTATTAGCCCCTATGTCCTGTTGATTTGATTCAGAACAGCAAGCTGAAACACTCCGTAGTTTAGTTTCAGGAGTTTTTCCACTGCTAACACCACAACAGCTAGCCAGCGGTTTTGATGTTTCGACAATATGTCGGTCAAAACCAAGCACATCTAACAAAATACTTGCCAGTACGGAAACTGTTGCAGCTATAACAGCGTATAGCAGGGTAACTTTCCAACCAAAAGTAACCCACATCAGACCAATGATTATCGGGTTAAGCAGAGGTGAAACAAACAAGAATGTAAGTGTTGGACCGAAGCCTGCTTTTGCTGATAACAGTCCGCGTAACATGGGAATTGTAGAGCAGCTGCAAAACGGTGTTACAGCTCCTAACAGCGATGCAAGTATGTAACCTCTCCCCTTTCTCGCCCCTAACATTCTTTGAATCTTTTGGTCCGGAATTTTTTGCCTGATAAGGCTAACACCCGCACTAATCAGAAAAAAAAGCGCAGACAACTCGACAGCAAGTAACAAGAACATCTCTGCCGCGTTAGTAAACATAGAAATCCAGCTATTCATGAAACCTCCTATAAACTATATTTCTAGAATAATCGAATTAATGAGGTTAGATCAACATATTTCTGGTATTATCGAAATATCACTAGACGAGGAAGGCACCATGCAACTAGAAGAAGTAGCTAAAGCTATGAAAGAATTAGGACATCCGACACGTTTGTTTATTTTCAAACACCTTGTTAAAGCCGGTGAACAAGGTTTACCTGTAGGTGATCTACAAAAACAACTTGCGATTCCATCTTCAACACTGAGTCATCATATATCCGCTCTTGTTTCCGTAGGTCTGGTCAAACAAAATCGCGAAAGCCGCTCCTTAATCTGCGTTTCTCAATATGACAAGTTAGAGTCGATTATTGATTTTCTACGCGAAGAATGTTGCATCAACAGTCCAAAGATTTAAATCGAGGCAATCCATTGTTTTTATTTGATAAAGGAGCCGCCTAAATAACAGGCGGCTCTCCTGTCGCTTATTTCAATTTTTTGCCTGCATCATCAACGACTTTCTCGCCATCTTCCTTGGCGAAAGCCCCTTTCTGAGCATCAGGAAGGATATCCAGAACAACTTCAGAAGGACGGCACAGTTTGGTTCCCAGCGATGTTACAACGATGGGGCGATTAATCAGGATCGGATGCTGCAACATAAAGTTAATTAACTGATCGTCAGTAAATTTATCTTCGGCAAGACCCAGTTCCTCATATGGCTCGACGTTCTTACGTAGTAACGCCCGGACGGAAATGCCCATATCAGCAATGAGTTTGACCAGCTCATCGCGTGAAGGTGGAGTCTCAAGGTAAAGAATAACGGTCGGCTCATTACCGCTGTTGCGGATCATCTCCAGCGTGTTACGCGATGTGCCGCAGGCTGGGTTGTGATAAATGGTGATGTTGCTCATATCAGTATCTCATTACAAAGTGAAAGAGAGACGTAGCGCCAGCGCGGCTAGCGTTACAAACAGCACAGGCAGAGTCATGACGATCCCGGTGCGGAAATAGTATCCCCAGGTGATGGTCATATTCTTCTGTGAAAGTACGTGTAGCCAGAGCAGCGTTGCCAGGCTACCAATAGGGGTAATTTTCGGCCCCAGATCGCAGCCAATGACGTTGGCATAAATCATTGCTTCTTTGATAACGCCCGACGCGGTACTGCCATCAATCGACAATGCGCCAATCAATACGGTAGGCATGTTATTCATGATAGAAGAGAGGAATGCGGTCAGGAATCCCGTTCCCAGCGTGGCTGCCCACAGGCCTTTATCTGCGAGTAAGTTCAGCACGTCAGACAAATATTCTGTCAGCCCTGCGTTACGCAGCCCATAGACCACCAGATACATTCCCAGCGAGAAGATCACGATCTGCCATGGTGCCCCACGCAACACTTTACCGGTGTTAATGCCGTGACCTTTTTTTGCCACAGCAAACAGGATTGCTGCCCCTACTGCTGCAATGGCACTGACCGGAATACCCAGTGGTTCGAGTACAAAAAAGCCCACTAACAAAAGAATTAATACAATCCAACCGGTTCTGAATGTTGCCAGATCTTTGATGGCTTTTGCTGGCTCTTTCAGTCGTGCCAGCTCATAAGTGGGCGGGATATCTTTGCGGAAAAATAGATGCAGCATCACCAGAGTGGCGAGGATGGCGGCGATATCCACCGGCACCATTACCGAGGCATATTCCGTGAATCCCAGTTTGAAGAAATCAGCCGAAACGATATTGACCAGGTTCGATACGATAAGCGGCAAGCTTGCGGTATCGGCAATAAACCCTGCGGCCATCACAAAAGCCAGTGTGGTGCTTTTACTGAAGCCAAGCGCCAGCAGCATGGCGATAACAATCGGCGTCAGAATAAGTGCCGCGCCATCGTTGGCAAACAGTGCCGCGACTGCCGCGCCGAGCAGAACGATATACGTAAACAGCAGGCGGCCACGACCATTCCCCCAGCGAGAAACGTGCAGCGCTGCCCATTCGAAAAAGCCTGACTCATCAAGCAACAGACTGATGATAATAACGGCGATAAATGTTGCCGTCGCGTTCCAGACGATATTCCACACCACCGGAATATCAGCAATGTGAATCACACCCGATGCCAGAGCCAGTACGGCCCCCAGCGTGGCGCTCCAGCCAATCCCTAATCCCTTTGGCTGCCAGATAACCAATATGATGGTCAGGATAAAAATGGCTCCTGCCAGTAACATATAACCTCCTGAAAGGGCAGCAATGCTGCCCTGAATGATGGCAATAACTAACCCGCGAGTTGTTTGAGTTTATCGATGCCGGTTGGTTCTGACGCCAGTACGGGTACAAGTGCTACACGGCTTGCATGCAGGTTTTTAACGCTCTCGATCTGCGGACGTTCCTGCTGCGCTCGCAAGCGGAGCAGCGGTGAACGGGTATCCGCGATGGAAAGGCTGTTATTGATAATCCAGCCCCAGGGGTGAATTCCTGCACGTTCAAGGTCGGCCTGTAAATTTGCCGCCTCAAGTACCGGCGTGGTTTCCGGTAGCGTCACCAGTAACACTTTGGTTCGATCCGGGTCCTGCAGTTGCATCATCGGTGTGGTGAAATGGCCTTTTTCTCCCATTTTCCTGGCAATCTCGCGGTGATATGCCCCGGTGGCATCAAGCAGCAAGAGCGTGTGTCCGGTCGGTGCCGTATCCATCACCACGAAGCGCTTACCCGCCTCACGAATCACCCGTGAAAAGGCCTGGAATACCGCAATTTCCTCGGTGCAGGGTGAGCGTAAGTCCTCTTCCAGCAGGTGTTTTCCCGCATCGTCCAGTTCTTTTCCCTTCGTCTCAAGAACATGCTGACGATAGCGTTCAGTTTCCTCGAGAGGATCGATCCTGCTGACCTGCAGATTATTGAGGCTGCCGTTGAGGGTTGTGCTGAGATGCGCTGCAGGATCAGATGTTGTCAGATGGACATCAAATCCCATTTCGGCCAGTCTGACAGCAATGGCAGCCGCCATAGTGGTTTTCCCCACACCGCCTTTACCCATCAGCATAATCAGGCCATGTTCATTACGGGCAATATCATTGACTAACGCTGAGAGCGATGGAATTTCAGGGCGTTCCTGAATGTATTCTTCAGAGGATGACGTTGTCTCAGGCTCAGCGGAGAGAAGCCCGCTGAGTGCAGACACACCGACCATATTGAGCGGTTGGAGGAATAATGTGTCAGTTGGCAGACCAGCAAGATCAGAGGGAAGATTGGCCAGCGCTTCCTGTTCACGGTCCCATATTGCCGCAGCCAGTGTATCGTTTGCCGCTTCAGTTTTTGGCAGAACGCCATTAATGACCAGGTACTGATTTTTAAGACCGATGGCGGCAAGTTCCAGATGAGTTCGGGCGACCTCCTGCAGGGTGGACTTTTGCAGTCGGGCAACTAAAACCAGTCGGGTTCGCGCTGGATCAGACAACGCTTCAACGGCATGGGCATACTGTTCACGCTGTTTTTCCAGCCCCGCCATCGGGCCGAGGCAGGACGCGCCATCGGGATTGCTGTCAATAAAGCTACTCCAGGCTCCGGGCAACTGGAGAAGGCGAATAGTATGGCCGGTCGGCGCGGTATCAAAAATGATATGGTCAAACCGGGTCAACAGAGAGGCATCTGTCAGCAATCCGGTAAACTCATCAAAAGCCGCAATCTCTGTTGTGCATGCACCTGACAGTTGTTCGTTGATGCTGGAAACAACATCATCAGGCAGGATGCCTTTAATAGGGTCAACGATTCTTGCCCGGTACTGTTGTGCAGCTGCCTGAGGATCAATCTCAAGAGCCGACAATCCAGTAACAGAAGATACTGGCTGAATGGTATTGCCAATCGTCTGGCCAAACACCTGACCTACGTTTGAGGCCGGATCGGTACTGACCAGCAGCACCCGTTTCCCCTGTTCTGCCAGACGGATCGCCGTGGCGCAGGAAATAGAGGTTTTACCAACGCCTCCTTTACCAGTAAAAAACAGATAAGGGGGGATATTCTGTAAGAATTTCATATGTCCTCCTGACATACTTAACAACAAGAAGTATTACCACCACAGCAACCTGAAGGCGCTAATCCCACTTTCTCCAGTGGAATGCCAAACCAGCGAGCCAACTCAGCGCGTTTCGGGTAACGCCCGGCCATCACTGTTTCGCCATCCAGTAACAACAATGGCAAACCTTCTGCCCCGGAAGCCTCAATAAACGCTTTGACCTTCTCGTTCTGTACAAAGCTCATCGGTTGTTGTGCGAGATTGAAGCGCTCAATTTGTACACCACGTTGTTTGAGCCATTGCACATCCGCAGAAAAATCGACCAGAGCCTGATCAACATCTGTACCGCAGACACCGGTGCTGCAGCACATCGCTGGGTCAAATACCGTTAACGTTTTCATTTCAACACCTCATATCTGAAAAAACATATATGTTCAGGCAAATTTTTTAGATGCAAACAGCCTTCCCGCTACCAGAGCAGTTGGCTGAAGCCAGCTTACGGGCGATGGCCTGAACGTCGTCCTGTTGGCTTAACCAGGCCTGCTCAATAATCTGAGCAGCCCAAGAAGGAATATGCGGGGATAAGCGGTAATGAACCCATTTCCCCTGCTTGCGATCCAGCAATAATCCACTTTCCCGAAGCATCGCCAGATGGCGGGAGATCTTGGGCTGAGATTGTTCCAGCGCAGTGCAGAGATCGCACACGCACAGCTCTCCCATCTCTCTAAGCAATAGCACGATACCCAGCCGGGTTTCATCGGAGAGATTTTTGAAAAGTTGTAGAGAAGTTAGTTCAACCATTTTAATCTCCTGAATTCTCCCCCGTAGTTTCCTGCAATAGTTGAGTGCCGTCAACTATCATATTCGAAAATTCAAATATGATAGTTATGTAAATTTCATTCCGTGTTTACAGATTGTTTATTCTTCAATTCGTTAGGCAACCAAAAAACTCTGGCTTTAAGGTCGGCTTCCACCATACCTAGCGCTATGGCTTCGCCTAAGGCTAAGTCGAAGGCTTCAACATCCCAGTTTAATTCTTCGGCCATAGCCGCCCTTCCCGCCTTATACAGCCCGGTAATAATCCCTGTGAATGGACCTGTAAGCAGGTAAATTAAACAGACTCTGCCTACTTGGCTGAAATGGTGATAAGGCTCGTTACTAGCCTTACTCTTAGGTATGGCCATAGTCAAAGAATTAGGCATGCTTCAACCGCGAGTAACAGTAATAATGGTAATTAGTCAAAACTAGATTAAAACAATTGCGACGCTACGGCGCTTATACTCGCCAGTAGTGGTCCCGCCGCGTCAGCAGGTAACATGTTGAACAATGCGATTGCCGCTTCACGAATCTCCTTCTCGAACTTCTGTAACGGCACGCCAACTAATTTCACCTGGTGCGCCTCGCAGCAATCTTTGATAGCGCTCACTACCAACTCCGCTTCCCGTCTGTTCCATAATCATTGGCTGGAGTTGGTAAAAATAGCTCCATAGTGGTAAGGAGGTAGTTCGACCAGCTTATCCAGCGTGAAGCCAGCCGGCTCGACCACTGTGCGGGTTTGTTCCGGCGACATTCGCATCTCAGTCTTGGGGCCCCGTGGTTGGCCGAGAACGGTCGTTTCCTCCCGCGGTAGCGGATACCAATTGACGATAGCGAAGCGGCCGCCAGGCTTCATGACCGCAGCGACCTCCCGAGCCAGTCCTGTCTTGTCCGGGGCTCCGTGAAAAGTGTTGGCGATCAGCACATAATCCGCCGGCGCTCCCAACAGATAGCTCAGCTCCATTGCATCTCCGAGTAGCCAGCCACAATTATTCATCCCCTCGCACGCCGACTTTGCCTGCTCCAGCATCACCGGATCAAGGTCAAGTCCGGCGACTCGCCCCGACCCCACCCGCCGGGCAATAGCAGCGGTGAAATAACCATTGCCGCAGCCGAGATCAACAACCATCATCCCTTGCTCAATACCCAAGATTTTGACGAAACAATCAGGATCTGGCCATAGGGCATGCCACCAGTCCTGATCAGGCATCATCGTTGCGGGAAATAGCCGGTCCTGAATCATAATTTGAGCTCCTTCTTCATTCGCAGATTGTCCTATGGCCGAGCTCGCAGTGAGCGTATCGTCGGTCAAGAATTTCTTTGGTACTTTCCTGTCAGTTGCGTATTCCCATCCCGTTCCCACCGCACATGGGCACGCTGCTGCAGAATAGGAAGATCAACATAACGAGTGCGCAACAACTTCGGTACGGCAAAGATGTACAATCCGTGATGTTCGGTACGGACGAATCGCGCATCGCGAAGTACACACAGGTGGGACGATATATTAGTTTGTGGTAGGCCAGTCGTGTTGAGGACGTCGGTCACCGGACGGCACTCACGGCCCAGTTCATACAACATCCGCAGACGATTTGCCTCCCCGAGCACCTTGAGCGCTGGAATGATATAAGCTTGGTCTGGTTCTCGGAAAATCATATAAAAATCCACGCATATCAATTTAGATTCCTATGCTAGGCCAAATCACCTTGATGTCAAACATGTCTAGTTGAGACACATCCTACCCCCTGAATCCCGGCGGGATCTGAGTGTCAGGTAGTGAAACACCAAAGCCAGCCTGTCGACGTGTACCTGCCGCTGGTGAGGAAGATTTGGCGCGTGATGTTTTCAGGCTGGAAGCAAAAGTCTGTTCCCACTGGATGTGGTGTTTGACTTTCCCTTCGCATTTCCAGTAGTCCCGGAACTGCTGTAACTCGACGGCGGTATACCCTGGTAGATCCCCAAGCTTTATTCCCCACTGCGCAGCCTGGCGTACAAAGTCATCACCAGGTGTCCAGTCATCTGTGATCGGAAATTTGCCTATGGGCGGTAAAAAGTCACCTGGCGCATGTAACTCTCTCTCTTGGTTTTCTTTTAGATCTGTATCTGTATCTGGATCTTTATTAGTTGGGTTTCCGTTGGCGTTCTGTTTTAACTGCGGCTCAACCCCCGTTGAACACCCGTTGTTATTTTGTTGGTTATTCGCTCCTTTTTTAGCTTTTCTCGCCTGAGCGGATGCTTTTCCAGCGGCTGACTTTTGGCTGATTGAGTTTTTAACCGCCTCCAGATCACGCTCTATACGCTCCTGTACCCATTCGGTACCGTTATCGTTAAAAAACTCTTTCAACGAAGGTTCAACGGCATCCCAACGGTCGTTACTCAGCCGTGCAATTTTCGATAGTCGGTTTTTGGGGATCGGGCGACCTGTTTGCCAATAATTGAACATCAGTAGCAGGTATGCTCCATGCTCTTCTGTAGACAGATGCATGGTGTCCGCCAGGTAATCAGCAATGTAAAGTTGCATGTAAGGCAGAGCTGCCATGTTTACTCCCTTGTCCGGTTTCCCGGCGCGTAATGGTTATTGCTCAAAACTCGATTAAAACAATTGCGGCGCTACGGCGCTTAAACTCGCCAGTAGTGGTCCCGCCGCATCAGCTGGTAACATGTTGAACAAAGCGATTGCTGCTTCACGAATTTCCTTCTCCAGTTTCTGTAACGGAGCGCCGATTAATTTCGCATGGTGTGCCTCACTGCACTCTTTGATAGCGTTCGCCACCAGCTCCGCTTCTGTGCTCGCATTACTTAACCCGTGCTTCCTGGCAATCTGAACTGGCATAGCAGCAATGATTGAACCTGACAGCTGCATAACGTAAGCCGTATACTTTTCTGACCCTCCTTCGTTTTTCAGATATCGGAATAAATTCTGTTTATTAACAGCAATTCCGCGACCATCTGCTTTGGCCCACTCTTCAGCCACCAGCTGAGCGATCCGCTCCTGTGCCTGTCCTGGTAATGTCGATTCCCATTCACGAACAGCTGCCAATATGACGCGGTGCTGAATGCTGTCGCGGCGCTGGGGTTTAAAATGATTTTTCGTTTTCAACGGAACAGCTAAGCGTTCGCTATGATGTTCATATGTTACTGATTGCATGATTAAGCCTCCTTTTGAGGTAAACCATCAGTGGGGTTAGGATAAAGATCCGGTCTGATTTCATGTGGGGTGACTTTCCAATCCAGCGCCCTGCAGGCGTTTAGAACCTCTGTGCTGGCGACTTGAGTGCGAAACCAGACTGAAACTGTCTGTGAGTTTTTGCCTAAGCGGCGAGCCAGTTCTGATTGGCTGCCACACAGTGAAATGATCTTCTTTTGAATGTTTTCGTTCATACGACCTCCTAAATTCCGTACCACATATTTGATAAAATACTTATCAATGTCAAGAAATTTAACTGGCCACATTTGAAAGGAAACTTTGTATGCTTGGCTATTGGTTAGATTTGGAACTGAAAATGAACTTTGAAGAACGTTTGCAACGAGCTCTTGATGAGGCTGGGATGTCTCAATCTGAACTGGGACGTCGGATAGGTGTTAACTCGCAAACCGTTAGCCATTGGTGTAACGCAGGTATTTTTCCGCGCAAAGAAAAACTCATACTCTTGCCCGAAGCGCTTGGAAAACCGCTTTATTGGTTCTTCATGACCGATGAAGAAGAGGAGCACATTGTTTCAGTTACACAAAGTAAAACTGTTCTGAACCCACATCAGTCTGCTCTCCTTGAGGTATTCGACCAGCTCCCTGAGGCTGAGCAAGAAAGGTTTATATCTTTAGCAAAAACCAGACTAGAAGAGCTCGATGCCTTCATGGCTGAGTTTTTACGCAAACGCAAAATAGATCCCCAACGCTAGTTTCTATATCTACGTTGTTAAGGCCGCTAATAGCGGCCTTTTTTACGCCCGAACACGCCTCACTGCTGATAACAAAAACACATCATGGTATGTAATTTATCAATTTCATCTTGACGCATGGTATATTTATTTGTAGCCTGATTTTAGAAAATCAGTCATCAAGGCAGGACGCCCACGAAGTAGCTGCCGGCGGCATACGAATCACCGGATGAGATGACAAGTATTAACACGCAGCAGGTTCAACGTTCCGCCAGCCTGGCGACAAGGGCAACGCAAGAGGATAAATCCATGATCGATTTCGCACGTAAACCAGTGCGGTGTCAGGCCGTACATCTAAATCGCATTGAAGTAATCATTCGACTGATTTGCTACATGCTCGCCCAGAAGGGCGACCCGTCTGCCGACCAACAGACTGCAGTTCGTTCATAACGAGTTTGACCAATGGCTGTTGCCAGCATCAGTAAGGAAGTGACTATGGAATTTGGAATGAAACGTGTGGTGGCATCTGTTCAGGTGGTTGCCATCCTCAACAGGATTTACAACGGCAGCCCTGTTTCCGTCGCATCTATCAGTAAAGAATCAAAGCTGTCTGTGTCTTACCTCGAGCAGATTTTCTCGAAGCTGCGCAGAAGTGAAATCGTCACCAGCCAGCGTGGCGCTGGTGGAGGGTACCACCTTAGCAAAGCAAACCCCAGCGTGGCTGACGTCGTTCGCGCCGTTACTCACACGCCTGATTCATTTGAGCCCGTGCTGAATGCTCTGGAGTGGGTCCCCGTCGCACAGCTGGCGCAGGGAAAATCCCCCACCCCATAAAGCACAAAACCCGCGCAAGACGGGTTAAGTACCCGGTCAGCCGACCAAAGCTTTCCGGAACGAGTTTTGACCAATAACCACTACCTTAGGCGGCGATCATCAGCTGCCGGGTATCTTACAATCCTATGGAGCCCGAACGCAATGTTAACGTATGCGTATCTTATTAAAGCCAAAGCGAAAGCAACTGAGGCAAAAAACCTGTTTTGCTGGTTCTCTGCGAAATCAGATTCCCGTGCAGAACGCGAAATCCTCAATATTCTCGAAGACAACGATATTGCCGTCGGTCGTGGCGCCGACTATCAATTACCTGTCCGCACCAACTGGTTTGTTGTTGACGATCTTCCTGAGGAAAGCACACTTGATGACACATGGTGCGATCGTTACGAACTGGCAGAAGACCAGCAAACGTGGCAACTGAAACAGAAGCCGGATAATGAAAATCTGGAGGCTTCCAGCCAGCAAAAACCTGAAACCTCCAGTGCCAATGTACCCACCAGCGATGCGCCAGCATTGCTCCGCCCCATATCTCGCCTACGCCTGTCTCAGCGGCTGATTGCGCACCTGTTAAATGACGGTGAAGAGAAGGAAATCAGTGAAGCACGGCACGTCCAGATCGGACAGATGGAACTGGATGAAAATGATCTCTATGTGCAAAACCTGTTACAGGCCGTTTCTAATGTGCCAGCGGTTAAAGAGCTTTCTGCTCATGTCGAGTGGAAGCTGGCAAGCGCTGTAAAAGAAGTCTTCGACTGTGAGCAGGTCTATACCGTTGCTTCATTTGAGCAATTTATTACCGAATGGATTGAAGAACCAGAAAAACGGGCTCTTACCGTTCAGGAGTGGGTTAATGATAAGAAAGCACGAGTTGCGGGTGATAAACATGCCACTCCACCTGTAACGCCAGAGCTTATTACCGTTGCGACTCTGCCGCTACGCCAGCGCCTCTTAGCTCAGTTTATTTCTGAAGAATATGCTTACCATATTGATACTGAGCAGAAGAAAACCATTCAGGAACTCGAGCTGGATGTGGATAACAGCTATGTGCAGAACCTGCTGCTTGCCGCCGAGAATGTAGAACCATTCAGGAAAGCGCCTGAGATCGATATCTGGAAGATTGTCAGCGCGCTGAAAACCGTTTTTCCGGTTGATGGAAAACGGGTTGATCTGGTCACCTTTATCCAGTTCTTTAAGGCCTGGTTCAATACTGAGCACATTGACCGCGGGCTGCTGATTAAAGAGTGGTGTAAAGGCAATCGTGTGTCGGAGATTCAGCGCACTGACTCCGGAACCAACGCTGGTGGTGGCAATAAGACCGATCGCAACCCGGAACTTGTCCACACGCTGGACACTCTGGACATTGATATTGCGCTGGCCACACTTCCAATGGATTTCAACATCTACGATATTCCTGGTGGCGTTTTCCGTCGTGCAAAAGAGATCATTTCTAAAAACGAGAGCCCGTTCAAAGAGTGGTCCGCCGCCCTGCGCAAACGCGCTGGCATCCTGGATTATTCCCGCGCCGCTATTTTCGCGCTTATTCGTAGTGCAGAAGAAAACACTCACCATTTCCCGGAACTGCTGAGCCGTTACATCAACAAAAACCTGACTGAAACCGACCACCAGCACCCAACTGAAGAAACCCTGGCGGCAGCCGGTCACGTACCAGAAAAAAGCTGGGAAAACGAGATTAAAGAGAAGTCCACAGCTGAACAGAAGGCAACAGCCGAACAACCAGAAATCGCCAACATGGGCAACGGAGTTTTCTCCATTGATGGCCTGATGGGTAACCAGCCGGCGCCAGCGCTTTCTGTCGTAGACCAGGTACGCCAGCGCGCCGTCGAAGAAAAATTACATCAAGCCAATACCGATGAAACCACCAGCGATGTGCAGATGGAAAAAACTGACGACAGCGAAATCAAAGCTAATGCTGAAGTGCCTCAGGGCGAAGCAGCTGCTTTGCCAGTTGAAAGCACTGATGCGGCTGGTGAGCCTCCAGCTTTCCTGAATAATGAACCCGTTCACCATATAGATACGGTTCACCTGAACGCTTTTTATACTCACCTGATGGTAGATTTGGAAACTATGGGCAGCGGTCCTGATGCACCAATAGTCTCTATCGGCGCCGTATATTTTGATCCTTCAACTGGTAACACTGGTGCCGAATTTTACCAGGTTGTCAGTCTTGAATCATCGATGTCGTTTGGCATGAAACCGGATGCGTCAACAATTCAGTGGTGGTTGAAACAATCATCTGAAGCCCGCTCTGCCATTCTGGTTGATGAGGCCATGGGGCTGCGTGAAACCCTTGAACTACTGGCTGACTTTATTACTGAAAATGCTGCTAACGGTAGTCACACTGTTCAGTTGTGGGGTAATGGATGCTCGTTTGATAACGTCATTCTCCGCCGCGCATATGCATTAACAGAAACTCCCTTCGCTGTTCCGTTCTGGAATGACAGGGACGTAAGGACCATGGTTGAACTGGGTAAATCTGTCGGTATCAACCCGCGTTTCGACATCCCCTTTGAAGGCGACATGCACAATGCGCTTTCTGACGCCCGGCATCAGGTCAAATACGTATCTGTAATCTGGCAGCGCCTAACAAAAAACTGATTTTAGGTTTTCACTTACAGCCAGCTGCAGCATGTACTGTTGTGGCTGGCGGCATCGGAGTTATGTATGTCGCAACTCATTTTCAGCGAAGAGTGGATGGTTGAAGCGCGACTAACAGAAAAGACCGGCTTGTCTGAAAGACAAATTAAAAGTTATCGGTTGAATTTGTGGATCGAAGGCGTTCATTTCAAACATCTGACAGCTCTCGGAGAAACTGACAATTCTAAAGGTCTGCTTTGGTACAACTATCCAAAGATTAACCAATTAGTACAGGAAGCATGATGGACTTTCCAACCGGCGTTGAGCTGCATAATGGAAAAATACGGATCACATTCACCTATCGCGGCAAACGTTGCCGCGAAGTCCTTCGGGGCTGGACGGTGAACAGCAGCAACATCAAAAAAGCTGGAAATCTTCGCGCGCTCATAACAAGCGAAATACAGCTCGGTAAGTTCGACTATGCGGAACGCTTCCCGGAATCCAAAGCGCTTAAGAAGTTCAACACAACCAAAAAAATTACCACGTTTAAAGAGTTGAGTAATTTTTTTACAGACACCAAAGCCTTAGAGGTATCTGGTGCAACACTGCTCTCGCTTACTTCGGTCGTAAATACGTTACTGCGTGTAATCGGAGAAAATACCCGTCTGGTAGATATTGAGCACGCCGACATTTTGCATTACCGAAAGGAGTTATTGACCGGGACAATTATTAACCCGGCAATGCCGAATCTGGGCAGGCAGGGCCGCGCGCCCTCAACAGTCAATAAACAGATGGCAGTTTTATCAGAAATGCTTAAGCTCGCAAACCGAAGCCAGTTTATATTGCATGCTCCTTATGAAGGAGTGTCGCGACTCAAGTTATCTAAAAATGATCCCGACCCACTTTTACTTCATGAGTACCAGGCACTGATAGCCGCCCTTCCCCGTAGCCAGGCATTAATCATCATTGTTGCCGTTCATACGGGGATGAGGCCGGGCGAGATATGCGCCCTGGCATGGGAAGACATTGATTTGGTAAAAGGTGAAATCCACGTATCCAGAAGTTTGACGAATAAGCGAGTATTTGTACCCCCCAAGACAGATGCCGGAATAAGGACGATAACGTTGCTTAAACCTGCTCTGGATGCACTGAAGGAACAATACGAAGTCACCGGCGCTAATCCGAAGCAAGAAATTCGATTTCACCATCGGGAGATCGGAAAAACTGAGCAGCAATCTCTTCGCTTCGTTTTTTCACCAACAGCATATTCGTCAAAAAAAGGCAGTTACTTCTCCAAGAACTCGATTGCCTATGGCTGGAAGCGAGGCACTAAACTTGCAAATATCCGCGAAAGGAATCCTTATCAGTCACGGCATACCTACGCATGCTGGACGTTGATGGCCGGAGCGAACCCGTCATTCATAGCGAGTCAGATGGGACATGAAGATGCGCGCATGGTGTACGAGGTTTACTCCAAGTGGATTGGCGACATGAACCAGGATCAAGTCAACATGCTGAACAATCAGATGCCAACAGCACTGCCCCCAGGACGCCCCCACGGGCAGGGGAGCATGAGAAAAGTTATTTAATTTCATAGCGCTGCTTTCAATCCACATAATCAGCGTTAAACTATTCATACCATTATTTTAGGGAGAAACGATGATGCGCGTACTGGTTGTCGAGGATAATGCTTTATTACGCCACCACCTCAAGGTTCAGTTACAGGATTTAGGGCATCAGGTGGATGATGCAGAAGATGCGAAGGAAGCGGACTATTATCTGAATGAACATCTGCCGGATATCGCGATCGTTGATTTAGGACTCCCCGATGAAGATGGTTTGTCGCTGATCCGCCGCTGGCGCAGTAATGAGGTTTCGCTGCCGATTCTGGTATTAACCGCACGCGAAGGCTGGCAGGATAAAGTGGAAGTCCTCAGCGCCGGTGCTGACGATTACGTCACCAAACCGTTTCACATCGAAGAAGTGGCTGCGCGCATGCAGGCACTGATGCGCCGCAACAGCGGTCTGGCATCGCAAATTATCTCCCTTCCGCCTTTTCAGGTGGACCTCTCTCGACGCGAGTTATCCGTCAATGATGAAGTTATCAAGCTCACTGCGTTTGAATACACCATTATGGAAACGCTCATCCGTAATAATGGCAAAGTGGTCAGTAAAGATTCGCTCATGCTGCAGCTTTACCCGGATGCCGAGCTGCGCGAAAGTCACACCATTGATGTTCTAATGGGACGTCTGCGTAAGAAAATTCAGGCGCAATATCCGGACGACGTCATCACCACCGTGCGTGGTCAGGGATATCTTTTTGAACTGCGCTAATGAATAAACTATTGCGTCATTTTTTCCCGCTATCGCTACGGTTGCGCTTTTTACTGGCAACCGCAGGCGTTGTATTAGTGCTCTCGCTGGCCTACGGCATGGTTGCTCTGGTGGGCTACAGCGTCAGCTTTGATAAGACAACGTTTCGCCTGCTGCGGGGTGAAAGTAATCTGTTTTATACCCTGGCAAAGTGGGAAAACGGCAAGATAAACGTCGAGCTGCCTGAAAATCTCGATATGCAAAGCCCAACAATGTCGCTGATCTATAACGAAAGCGGTGAGTTGTTGTGGGCTCAGCGCAATGTTCCCTGGCTGACGAAAAGTATCCAACCGGACTGGCTAAAAACGAACGGTTTTCATGAAATTGAAGCCAATGTAGACGCCACCAGCACTTTACTGGGCGAAGATCACTCCGCTCAGCAGCAGTTAAAAGAAGTCAGAGAAGATGATGACGACGCCGAAATGACCCACTCCGTGGCGGTGAACGTCTACCCCGCCACAGCCAGAATGCCGCAACTGACCATTGTGGTTGTCGACACTATTCCTATAGAGCTAAAGCGCTCGTATATGGTCTGGAGCTGGTTTATTTATGTGCTGGTCGCCAATCTGTTGCTGGTCATTCCGTTGTTATGGGTAGCAGCCTGGTGGAGCCTGCGGCCAATTGAGTCGCTAGCGCGTGAAGTCCGTGAGCTTGAGGAACATCATCGTGAGATGCTAAACCCCGCCACCACACGCGAATTGACCAGCCTGGTTCGTAATCTCAATCGACTTTTAAAAAGTGAACGTGAGCGCTACGATAAATACCGCACCACGTTAACCGATCTCACTCATAGCCTGAAAACGCCACTGGCGGTACTGCAAAGTACGTTGCGCTCAATGCGTAATGAAAAGATGAACGTCAGCGACGCAGAGCCTATCATGCTGGAACAAATCAGCCGTATTTCCCAACAGATAGGCTATTACCTGCATCGCGCCAGTATGCGTGGCAGCAGTGCCCTACTCAGCCGCGAGCTGCACCCGGTCGCGCCGTTGCTGGATAAGCTCACCTCGGCGCTGAATAAGGTATATCAGCGCAAAGGGGTCAACATTAATCTCGATATCTCACCTGAGATCAGCTTTGTGGGCGAACAGAATGATTTTGTCGAGGTATTGGGCAACGTCTTGGATAACGCCTGTAAATATTGTCTGGAGTTTGTCGAGATTTCGGCGCAACTGTCTGAGGATCAGCTGCATATTCTGGTCGAAGACGATGGTCCTGGTATTCCGCAAAGCAAACGGGAAGTGGTGTTTGACCGCGGACAGCGCGTAGATACGCTACGTCCAGGACAAGGCGTCGGTCTGGCGGTGGCGCGAGAAATCACCGAACAGTATGACGGGCAGATTATTGCTGGTGATAGCCTGCTGGGTGGTGCGCGCATGGAAGTTATTTTTGGCCGCCAGCAGCCGGGCCAGAAAGACGAGTAATCATCGCATGTAATAAATATGTACTGACTTCACGCTTGAGGTTAAGTATCCGTTATAATCGGTTGCAGATACCAGCCTGCGGGATGCTCACTATGGAATACCAACTCACACTTAATTGGCCCGATTTTCTTGAACGCCACTGGCAGAAACGCCCGGTGGTCTTAAAACGCGGGTTTAACAACTTTATTGATCCTCTTTCTCCTGACGAACTGGCTGGACTGGCAATGGAAAGCGAAGTCGACAGCCGACTCGTCAGCCATCAGGATGGTAAATGGCAGGTTAGCCACGGTCCCTTCGAAAGCTACGACCATCTTGGCGAGAACAACTGGTCTTTGCTGGTGCAGGCGGTCAACCACTGGCACGAACCTACCGCCGCGCTGATGCGCCCGTTCCGTGAATTACCGGACTGGCGTATCGACGATCTGATGATTTCTTTCTCTGTACCCGGTGGCGGCGTTGGCCCGCACCTGGATCAGTACGATGTATTTATCATTCAGGGAACCGGTCGTCGTCGCTGGCGCGTAGGCGAAAAGCTGCAGTTGAAGCAGCACTGCCCTCACCCGGATCTCCTTCAGGTCGACCCGTTTGAAGCTATCATCGATGAAGAGCTGGAACCCGGCGATATCCTGTACATTCCACCGGGATTCCCGCACGAAGGCTATGCGTTAGAAAACGCGATGAACTATTCGGTTGGCTTCCGTGCGCCAAACACTCGCGAGCTGATCAGCGGCTTCGCCGATTACGTTTTACAACGCGAACTGGGCAGCACCTATTACAGCGATCCTGATCTGCCACCGCGCGATCATCCGGCAGATGTTCTGCCGCAGGAAATGGACAAGCTGCGCGAAATGATGCTGGGCCTGATTAATCAGCCAGAACATTTCCAGCAGTGGTTTGGCGAGTTTATTTCTCAGTCTCGTCATGAGCTGGATATTGCCCCGCCGGAGCCACCGTATCAGCCAGACGAAATTTATGATGCCCTGAAACAAGGTGATGTGTTAGTGCGTCTGGGCGGATTGCGCGTATTGCGCATTGGCGACGACGTCTACGCTAACGGTGAGAAAATTGATTCACCGCATCGTCCTGCGCTGGAAGCGCTGGCCAGTCATATTGTGCTGACGGCTGAGAACTTTGAGGATGCGCTGGAAGATCCTTCTTTCCTTGCCATGCTTGCCGCGCTGGTCAACAGCGGGTACTGGTTCTTCGAAGGGTAATGCGGACTGTGCCTGATGCGACGCAATGCGTCTTATCAGGCCTACTGGAGTGAAATATTGTAGGCCGGATAAGCAAAGCGCCATCCGGCAACTACACATATTTTATTTTTGTTTCGCGGCCAATTCAGCAATACGCACAATCACCTGCACCGCTTTTTCCATACCTTCCAGGGTTACAAACTCATGCTTACCATGATAGTTGTAGCCACCGGTGAACAGATTCGGACACGGTAATCCCATAAATGACAGCTGTGCGCCGTCAGTGCCGCCACGGATTGGTTTCAGCACCGGCTCAATATCGCAATCGCGCATCGCCTGCTGGGCGATATCCAGCACGTGCGGATGCTCAATCACTTTTTCGCGCATATTGTAGTAACTGTCTTCAATCACCAGTTCGATATAGCAGTCCGGGTGTAACCCTTTGCCAACCTTCTTGGCGATATCCATGATCTTGCGTTTACGCGCTTCAAACTGCTTACGGTCAAAATCACGAATAATGTAGTGCATATCCGCCCGATCGACCGTCCCTTTCATGCTCGCCAGATGATAAAAGCCTTCGTAGCCTTCCGTCTTCTCCGGGCTTTCATCTGCCGGGACCTCAGCGTGAATACGCGCCGCCAGCGACAACGCATTCACCATCACCCCTTTTGCGGTGCCGGGATGCACATTGTTGCCAACAATTTTGATATTGACCGACGCGGCGTTGAAGTTTTCAAACTCCAACTCACCTACGCCACCACCGTCAACGGTATAGGCCCACTGCGCATCGAATGCCGCAACATCAAAATGCTTCGCCCCTTTACCCACTTCTTCGTCCGGCGTAAAGGCTACGCGGATATCACCGTGCGGAATATCTTTTTGGATAAGCACAGCCAGCGCGGTCATGATTTCCGCCACGCCTGCTTTATCATCCGCGCCCAGCAACGTTTTACCGTCTGTGGTGATCAGCGTCTGACCCAGAAGTTGATGCAGCACCGGGAACATCACCGGCGATAAAACTTCATCACCAATGCCTAACGCAATATCGCCACCGCGATAGTTTTCAACGATTTGCGGATTGACATTTTTACCGCTGAAATCCGGTGAGGTATCCACATGGGAAATAAAGCCGATCGCAGGAATATTACCAGCAACGTTCGCGGGTAACGTTGCCATCAGCGTACCTTTTTCGCTCAGTGAAATATTAACCAGCCCCATCTCTTCGAGCTGTTGTTTGAGCAGTTGTAATAATTTCCACTGTCCTTCGGTGCTGGGAACCTGCCGCACGCCCGATTTTGATTGGGTGTCCAGCGACACGTAGTGTAAAAAACGCTCAAGTAGTTTATCCATGCAGTCACCCTCACTTTTTGTGACAACATTATCAATAAGCAACAAAAGACAAATATTGCGTCAGGTCACTTTTATCCCCGCAAGTGAGAATATTTCGCCCTGACATCCCCTCTGACTATAGGGCTAAGTCAGTAATTCGCAACAAGGATTGGCGATTACAATGGTTTGCCGTAGAATAACGGCCCTCATTAAGAGTCATCAAGGTGGTTAACCACAAACCCCGCATCGGTCAGCCATCCGTTGCGTTTACATGGGACAGAGTAAAAAATTGAATAAACAACCGCGTTCGCTTTCTCCACTGGTGCAATTAGCGGGAATTCGCAAAAGTTTCGATGGCAAAGAGGTGATTTCCAGCCTGGATTTGACCATCAATAATGGCGAGTTTCTTACGCTACTTGGCCCCTCTGGCTGCGGTAAAACAACCGTTCTTCGCCTGATTGCCGGTCTGGAAACGGTTGATTCCGGTCATATTTTGTTGGACAACGAGGACATCACTCACGTTCCAGCGGAAAATCGCTACGTGAATACCGTCTTCCAAAGCTATGCGCTATTCCCCCACATGACTGTGTTTGAAAATGTGGCCTTTGGTTTGCGCATGCAAAAAACGCCCGCAGCCGACATTTCTCCCCGCGTTACCGAAGCCCTGCGCATGGTGCAACTGGAAGAGTTCGCCCAGCGAAAACCGCATCAACTTTCCGGCGGACAGCAGCAGCGCGTAGCGATTGCCCGAGCAGTGGTCAACAAACCCCGCTTACTCTTGTTAGATGAATCCCTCTCTGCGCTGGACTACAAACTGCGTAAGCAGATGCAGAATGAACTGAAAGCACTGCAGCGTAAGCTTGGTATCACTTTTGTCTTTGTCACACACGATCAGGAAGAAGCGCTGACTATGTCTGACCGCATCGTGGTGATGCGCGATGGTAAGATTGAGCAGGACGGTACGCCGCGCGAAATCTACGAAGAGCCAAAGAATCTGTTTGTCGCCGGGTTTATCGGTGAGATCAATATGTTTAACGCCACGGTGATTGAACGTCTGGATGAACAGCGTGTTCGTGCTAACGTTGAAGGCCGCGAGTGCAATATTTATGTCAACTTCGCGGTAGTTCCCGGACAAAAGCTGCACGTCCTGTTACGCCCTGAAGATTTGCGCGTTGATGAAATCAACGATGATAATCATATCGAAGGCCTGATCGGCTACGTGCGTGAACGCAACTACAAAGGCATGACGCTGGAGTCGGTTGTGGAACTGGAAAATGGCAAGATGGTGATGGTCAGCGAATTCTTCAACGAAGACGATCCTGACTTTGACCACTCGCTCGACCAGAAAATGGCAATTAACTGGGTAGAAAGCTGGGAGGTCGTACTGGCTGATGAAGAGCACAAGTAAATTCCAGAGTGTGGTGATCTTCACCATTGTCGGTTGGCTTGTGTTATTTGTCTTTCTGCCCAACCTGATGATCATCGGCACCAGCTTTTTGACCCGTGACGACGCCAATTTCGTCAAAATGGTCTTTACGCTGGAGAACTATACGCGCCTGCTCGATCCGCTCTATTTTGAGGTACTGGTTCACTCCCTCAATATGGCGCTGATTGCCACGCTCGCCTGTCTGGTACTCGGCTACCCGTTTGCCTGGTTTTTGGTAAAACTGCCGGAAAAAGTACGCCCGCTGCTGCTGTTCCTGCTGATTGTTCCGTTCTGGACCAATTCTCTGATTCGCATCTACGGACTCAAAATTTTCCTCAGTACCAAAGGTTATCTCAACGAGTTTCTGTTATGGCTCGGCGTTATCGATACACCCATTCGCATTATGTTTACTCCCAGCGCGGTGATTATCGGGCTGGTATACATCCTGCTGCCGTTTATGGTGATGCCGCTCTATTCCAGCATTGAAAAGCTCGATAAACCGCTGCTGGAAGCCGCACGCGATTTAGGCGCCAGTAAGCTTCAGACCTTCACCCGCATCATTATTCCGTTAACGATGCCGGGGATTATCGCCGGATGTTTGCTGGTCATGCTGCCCGCAATGGGGCTGTTTTACGTTTCCGACTTAATGGGCGGCGCGAAAAACCTGCTGATTGGTAACGTAATTAAAGTTCAGTTCCTGAACATCCGCGACTGGCCGTTTGGTGCAGCCACCAGCATTACGCTGACCATCGTGATGGGTCTGATGCTGCTGATCTACTGGCGCGCCTCCCGCTTACTGAACAAGAAGGTGGAACTCGAATGATCGGTCGACTGCTTCGCGGCGGTTTTATGACCGCTATCTACGCGTATCTGTATATTCCAATCATCATTCTGATTGTGAACTCCTTTAACAGTTCGCGCTTTGGCATCAACTGGCAGGGTTTTACTACTAAATGGTACGGCCTGCTGATGAATAACGACAGCCTGTTGCAGGCGGCGCAGCACTCGCTGACGATGGCGGTGCTATCCGCCACCTTTGCCACCTTGATTGGCTCACTCACTGCGGTTGCGCTGTACCGTTACCGTTTTCGCGGTAAACCGTTCGTCAGTGGCATGCTGTTCGTGGTGATGATGTCGCCGGATATTGTGATGGCAATATCTCTGCTGGTGCTGTTTATGCTGATCGGCATTCAACTGGGCTTCTGGTCGCTGCTGTTCTCGCATATCACTTTTTGTCTGCCTTTTGTGGTGGTGACGGTTTACTCTCGCCTGAAAGGTTTTGATGTCCGCATGCTTGAGGCGGCTAAAGATTTGGGTGCCAGCGAAGTAACTATTCTGCGCAAGATAATACTGCCACTGGCTATGCCTGCGGTGGCTGCGGGTTGGTTGCTGAGTTTTACGCTGTCGATGGATGATGTTGTTGTTTCATCTTTCGTCACCGGACCGGGTTATGAAATTTTGCCATTAAAAATCTACTCAATGGTTAAAGTCGGCGTGTCACCAGAGGTGAACGCGCTGGCGACCATTTTGTTGGTTCTGTCGCTGGCTATGGTTATTGCCAGCCAGCTTATTGCACGTGATAAAACCAAGGGCCGCTAAGGCCCTTAATTCAGGGGACGTTAAATGATGAAAAAATGGTCACGCCACCTGCTCGCGGCGGGTGCTCTGGCACTGGGCATGAGCGCCGCTCACGCGAATGACAACAACACGCTCTATTTCTATAACTGGACTGAATACGTCCCACCGGGTCTGCTGGAACAGTTCACTAAAGAAACCGGCATTAAGGTTATCTATTCGACCTACGAGTCGAATGAAACCATGTACGCCAAGCTCAAAACCTATAAAGACGGCGCATACGATTTGGTGGTTCCGTCCACCTATTACGTCGATAAAATGCGTAAAGAAGGCATGATCCAGAAGATCGACAAGTCGACGTTGACCAACTTCCACAACCTCGATCCGGAAATGCTCAACAAGCCGTTTGACCCAAACAATGACTACTCCATCCCGTATATCTGGGGTGCGACGGCCATTGGCGTCAACAGCGATGCTATCGATCCGAAAACCGTCACCAGTTGGGCCGATCTGTGGAAGCCGGAGTACAAAGGCAGTCTGCTGTTAACGGATGATGCGCGAGAAGTGTTCCAGATGGCGCTGCGCAAGCTGGGATATTCCGGCAATACCACCGATCCTAAAGAGATTGAAGCCGCCTATAACGAGTTGAAGAAGCTGATGCCTAACGTTGCGGCATTTAACTCTGACAACCCGGCCAACCCGTATATGGAAGGCGAAGTTAATCTGGGGATGGTGTGGAACGGCTCCGCGTATGTTGCGCGTCAGGCGGGCACACCGTTGGAAGTGGTATGGCCGAAAGAAGGTGGCATTTTCTGGATGGACAGCCTGTCTATTCCGGCTAACGCGAAAAACAAAGAAGGTGCGCTGAAGCTGATTAACTTCCTGCTGCGCCCGGACGTCGCGAAAGAAGTCGCAGAAACTATCGGTTACCCGACGCCGAACCTGGCAGCACGCAAGCTGTTAAGTCCTGAGGTCGCGAACGACAAAACGCTCTACCCTGACGCGGAAACCATCAACAAAGGGGAATGGCAAAACGATGTCGGTTCCGCCAGCGCTATCTACGAAGAGTATTATCAGAAGCTAAAAGCAGGACGCTAATACTCGTGCAACCCGGCAGGCGTCGCTGCGCCGGGTTGCTACCTGCCAATCCCTACTTTTTACGCCTTTCGGCTGATTCCCGCTCCCCAGTTTCTGGCTATGCTTACAGTATTCCAGGCCGGCTTCTGAGGCTTCCAATGACAACGCTCTGGCTGCTACTTGAGTTGGCTAATCTGATCGTATTTACGCTGGTGATTCTCCCACGTAAGCAGCCGGTAAACGCTCGTCCTTTGCTGCCTGTCACCGCAACCCGCCTGCTACGGCTCACCTTTTTAATACCGATCCTGGTTTTTGGTTATAGCCTGTTTTTCAGTCATCAGATTGGTCCGGTGGAGTGGGGATGTCTGATTTTGGCGATCGTAGGTAACGCGCTGGTCATCAAAGGAAAATGGGATTTGGGGGAGAGCCATACATGGACAGGCTACTATTTACCCCGTGCAAAAAGGGTCACGCGCGGCATTTTTGCCTGGATTGCGCACCCCATGTATACCGGAATTATTCTGGTGATTATCTCGTGCAGCCTGGTTTACATTACCCGACTACCCATATGGCTGAGCGCACTGGGGCTGATCTGTTGTTTTTACATCGTAGGATTTTTGATTATGGCGGCCCTGCGTGAGGACCGCCAGCTTGTACAGGCTTAAACAGTATTATCCGGATAGCCGTTACAGCCCTTTCAATAACTTCTCAACGAACTCAGGTACTACCTGGCTTGCCGGACCGTAATACTTCTCTTCAAACTCACTGCCTACCTGGCTCGGTTCGAGATTGAGTTCTACCGTATGTGCCCCATGCAGCCGCGCCTCATGCACAAAACCCGCTGCCGGATAAACATGTCCCGATGTGCCAATCGCAATGAACACATCTGCCATTGCCAGCGCCATATAAATTTCATCCATACCCAGCGGCATTTCACCAAACCACACTACGTGTGGTCGCAGCGGTGCCGGAAACTGGCAGCAATGACATTTATCTTCCGGGGTCACATCGCCCGTCCACTCCAGAATCTGCCCGCTTTGCGAACAGCGAACTTTGAGCAGCTCGCCGTGCATATGGATAACGTTCTGGCTGCCCGCACGCTCATGCAGATTATCAATGTTCTGCGTCACCAGTAAAAAACGATCGCCCAGCTCGGCTTCGAGTTTTGCCAGTGCGATATGCGCCGCGTTGGGTTGGATTTCAGGCTGCTGCAACTGATGGCGACGGGCGTTATAAAACGACTGAACCAGTTCCGGGTTTCGACTAAATCCTTCCGGAGTCGCAACGTCCTCTACCCGATGTTCTTCCCAGAGACCATCCGCCGCGCGGAATGTTCGAATTCCTGACTCAGCGGAGATTCCCGCTCCAGTCAGTACCAGCACTCTTGGTTTTTCCATCAATTCAGGCACCACTCTGTCTCTGAAAAAGATTCGTTGACGCAGGCGATCGCGCAAATGGCGTTTATTTTTACGAAAGCGGCTTAACCGATGACCCCGACGCGACAGCATAACAACCTCTTTGTATTAATCGGTAAGATGTAGGAAAGCAGCCCCGCGCATCCCGCCGGCATCACCGTGCCGTGCCTGCTCAATACGCGGTACCCGGGCAACCGGCAGCAGATGACGTGGCAGTCGATCCGCCAGTTGCGTCGTAATAGCGGTAAAATTCGACAAGCCTCCGCCAATCACCACCAAATCAGGATCGACGATAGTCAGGATATTCCCAAGACACACTGCCAGCAAATCCAGATAGCGTTCAACGTGGGCACGCGCGTGTTCGTCACCCTGCTCCCACAGCGCGATGATTTCGCGGGCATCCAGCGGTTGATGGTAGTAATGCTGATACAACCACGCAAATCCACCGCCGGAAAGATAGCTTTCGATGCATCCCAGTTGACCGCATCCGCAGCGGCGCAGCGGGAAATCAAAGCCCATCAGCGTCAGCGCATCGACCGGCAAACGAATATGACCAAACTCACCGGTGATATAGCTGCGCCCGGTGATGGATTTCCCGTTAAGCACCAGGCCGCCGCCGACGCCCGTACCGAGGATCAACCCCATCACCAGCGGATATTGGGTGAACTCGTCATCCCAGGCTTCGGAGAGAGCAAAACAGTTCGCATCGTTATCCAGACGCACATCGCGGTCAAGGCGAGCGCTGAGATCGGCGCGGAGCGGTTTGCCACTGGCGGCAGGAACATTGGCCGCGTACAGCGTGCCGTCTTCGGTTTCCGGCATGCCCGGAATGCCGATGCCTACCGAACCTTTGATGCCGAACCGCTGATCCGCTTCCGTCACCAGATTGCAGACCGCATCAAGGAAAGCGTCGTAGCTGTCGCGAGGCGTAGGAACGCGAGTTTCCCATTGCAGACGACGTTGCTTATCAAACACGCCCAGCGCAATTTTGGTCCCGCCGATGTCAAATCCGTAATACATCACCGCTCCTTGATACACGTCATCCTTCAAGATGCCTCTGCGTTGGCTACGCCTTGATGCAGCATGAATGCTGTCGTGTATTATTGTTGTTATTGGCCGCTAAGTACTCTCGCAGGATCAATATTGCTGGCGCGACGCGCCGGATACCAACTTGCCAAAAGACTCAGCACGAGTGCTGTCACCAGCACGTAAATCACATCCAGCCAGTGTAATTCTGATGGCAGGAAGTCAATGAAATAGATATCGCCGGACAGGAACTGATGGCCGATAAGCGCCTCAATCCCGTTTATGATCGGCGTCAGTTGCAACGAGACAACCACCCCGATGACGACGCCTATCAGGCTACCGAACAGACCCGCCAGCAGGCCGTACCAGACAAAAATGGCACGGATCAACCCATCTTTCGCCCCAAGTGTTCTTAATACCGCAATATCGCCGCTTTTGTCTTTTACCGCCATCACTAACGTGGAAACGATATTAAAACAGGCCACGCCAATCACCAGCACCATAGCCAGATACATAATGGCGCGGATCATCTGAATATCGCGGTACATATAGCCGTAGGTGCCGATCCAGCTCTTGATGTAAACATAGTTATTGGTGACTTCACCCGCGTCTCGCACCAGCTTATTGGCGTTAAACACGTCGTTAACCTTCAGCGCGATCCCGGAAACGCTGGTTCCCATATCAAGATATTGCTGCGCATCTTCCATTGGGATCATGGCAAAGCTGTGATCGAGCTGACCACTCAGTTGCAGGATCCCCGTCACGTGCAAACGCACGCGTTTAGGCTGCTGTAGCTTATGATCCGCACTGGCGTTAGGGATCATAATCGACACCCAGTCGCCCTGCTTCACCTTCAGCGCATCGGCAATACCCTTACCAATGATGATTTGTTGTTCACCGGCTTTAAAATTATCCCAGGCGTGGTTTTGCACAAAGGATGGCAACGCGCTTAAACGCTGTTCCTGTTTCGGGTCAACGCCCTTCACCTGCACCGCGCGTAAGTTCGCCCCGCTCTCCACCAGTCCGGTAAAGTTGATATAAGGCGCCGCGGCGACAATACCCGACACTTTTTGTACCTTGTCGAGCGCTTCCTGCCAGTTATTCCACGGCTGATTTACGGCTTCAATCTCTCCGTGTGGGACTACGGCCAGAATACGGTTGTTCAGCTCACGCTCAAATCCGTTCATGGCACTTAAACCGACGATCAACACCGCCACACCCAACGCGATGCCAACGGTAGATATCACCGAAATTAACGAAACCATACCGCCGCGCCGCCGACCACGGCTAAAGCGCAGACCAATCAATAACGATAAAGGCGAAGCCATTACTCAGCTCCCATCAGGCTCAGTTCAGCCGTCAGGCGACCATCGCGCATTTCAAGCTGGCGACTCATTCGCTTCGCCAGTTGCAGATCGTGCGTCACCACCAGAAATGCCGTGCCCTGAGAGCGGTTCAGCTCACCCAGAAGCTCGAAAATGCTGTCCGCGTTACGCGCATCCAGGTTACCCGTTGGCTCATCTGCCAGGACCAGGCGCGGGTTATTCACCAGCGCACGAGCGATGGCCACCCGCTGACGTTCGCCGCCAGACAGTTCAGACGGGCGATGACTGGCACGATGATCCAACCCTACCGCTTTCAGCATATCCCGTGCGCGCTCGGTGATTTCAGCCGGTTTTTTCTTGCCGATCAGCAGCGGCATCGCTACGTTTTCCAGCGCCGTAAAATCCGGCAGCAAATGGTGGAACTGGTAAATAAAGCCCAGCTTCTGATTACGCAGTTCCGCTTTCGCCGCCGACGAGAGCTTGCTCATTGGCTGACCGCTAAAAATGACGTCGCCGGAAGTCGGGGTATCCAACCCACCTAACAGATGCAGCAACGTACTCTTGCCGGAGCCTGAGCTGCCGACAATCGCCATCATCTCACCTTCGCCGACGCAAAAACTGACATCGTGCAGTACATCGGTCTGCACAGTGCCTTCCTGATAGCGTTTGCACAGGTTGTCGCATTGCAACAGGATCTTATTCATAACGTAAAGCCTCAGCGGGTTGAGTGGCGGCAGCGCGCCAGGAAGGATAAAGCGTAGACAGCAGCGCGATGGCCATCGCCACCAGCGCAATGACGATAACCTGCAGCGGCTCAATGGCGACCGGCAGCGCAGCGCCATCCAGCAGCACACCAATAATTGGCATCAGATTGTTCAGTTGGCTGGCGAGCAAGGCACCCAGTACAGCGCCCAGCAGCGCGCCAATCACCCCGGCACTGGCCCCCTGAACCATAAACACCATCATTATCTGCCGCGGCGTTAGCCCCTGCGTTTGTAAAATCGCCACTTCCCCTTGCTTCTCCATTACCATCAGACCCAGCGAGGTAATAATATTAAAAGCCGCCACCGCCACGATCAGGCTAAGCAGCAGCCCCATCATGTTCTTTTCCATGCGCACGGCCTGGAACAGTTCCCCTTTGCGCTCGCGCCAGTCATGCCATTTGGTGCCTTGCGGCAGCGTTTGCTGGCTCAGCGTGTCAACTTTTAACGGTTCGTTCAGCCACAGACGCCAGCCAGTGATATTACCCACCGGATAGCGCATCAGACGCGAGGCATCCTGAATGTTGGTCAGCATCTGGTAGCCATCGACTTCGCTGTTGGCGGCGAAAGTGCCAATCACCGTAAACAAACGCTGGCTCGGCAAACGCCCCATCGGCGTAAACTGGCTGGCCGAGGGCACCATCACACGGATTTGATCGCCACGGTTCACGCCCAACTGCCCGGCAAGCTGCTCGCCGAGGATGACATTATACTTACCCGGTTGCAGATCTGTTTGCTTCACATTGACCAGATACGGCGTTAACGGATCTTTTTGCGCCGGATCGATACCGAGCATCACGCCGACCGCCACGCTACGCGCACTTTGCAGCACCACATCTCCCGTAGTTATGGGTGCAACGCGGTTGACGCCGTTCAACACCACCGCTTTTTCCGGCAGTTGTTGCGGGTTGAGGGAACCCTGTTCAGACGAGAGTACGGCCTGAGGCATCAGGCCAAGAATATTGTTTTGCAGCTCGCGCTCGAAACCGTTCATCACCGACAACACCGTGACCAGCGCCATTACCCCGAGAGTAATGCCTATGGTGGAGAGCCAGGAAACGAAGCGACCGAAGCGATCTGCTGCACGCCCACGCATATAACGCAGGCCGATGAATAGAGCGACAGGTTGGTACATGAAATCCGTCTGGTTGCTGTTAGCAAAGTCACGAGTATATAAGCGAAAGCGGAATGGGTAAATGACTGAACCGTAAGTGTTCGTCAGCACTATTCCTAAAAGTATAAATAAATCAATTCGCTAAAGTTGTCCCTCTCCCCTTCAGCCCGGGTCCCTGATCTTTATCTTAAAAAAACAAAATGCAGACAGTTACGCATTACAGCGCACAGCGGGTTGCGCAGGATGGCAGGCTATAGCCAACAATATGGATACGCCGTCTCGATGAAGAAAAAAGAACTATGGATTAATCAAATCAAAGGGTTATGTATTTGTCTGGTGGTGATTTACCACTCGGTAATCACGTTTTACCCGCACCTCACTACTTTTCAGCATCCGCTTTCAGAGCTGCTGAGCAAATGCTGGATTTACCTCAATTTGTACCTGGCGCCGTTTCGCATGCCGGTCTTTTTCTTTATTTCGGGGTATCTGATCCGTCGCTATATTGATAGCGTCCCGTGGACCACCTGCGTGGATAAGCGGATCTGGAACATTGCCTGGGTGCTGGTGCTTTGGGGAGTAGTGCAATGGCTGGCGTTAGTCGCGCTCAATAACTGGCTGGCCCCACAGCGCGATCTGAGTCATGCCGCCAACGCCGCGTATGCCGATTCGATCGCGGGTTTTACCCACGGAATGCTGACCGCCAGTACCAGCTTGTGGTATCTGTACGCGCTGATTGTCTATTTTGTTCTGTGTAAAATTTTCAGCCGCTGGGCGGTGCCGCTGTTGGCGTTATTTGTGGTGCTGAGCGTGGCGATCAATTTTGTCCCGACGCCGTGGTGGGGAATGAACAGCGTGATTCGCAATCTGCCCTGGTACAGCCTCGGTGCATGGTTTGGCGCAACGCTGATGGTATGGATCAAGGAGGTGCCCCTGCGCCGCCATGCGGTCATTGTTCTGGTTAGCGCAATCGCCGCCGTCGTCGCGTGGCTGGCAAATGTCTCACTATTACTTTCTCTGCTTTCCATTGTGCTGATCATGAAGCTGTTTTATCAATTTGAGCTGCGCTTTGGTATGCGTGAGTCCGGCCCGTTAAGCGTGATTGGTGCCAATACCATCGCCATCTACACCACCCACCGTATTCTGGTTGAGCTGTTCAGCTTAACGCTAATCCCCAAAATCAATCATACCGCCTGGCCTGCCTATGCGGAGCTGGCCCTGCTGCTGGTGTATCCGTTCGCCTGCCTGCTACTGTGCACCTTGTTTGGCCTGTTGGTACGTAAAATTTCACAAAAAACAGTGGCCGACCTGCTCTTTTCCCCGCCTTCTTTATCAGCTGTCTCGCGCTAACCCCTACGCGCTTTTTGCCCCCATCAGGGGGCGAATCAATTTGCTTATGAGAAACGATCACGGATAATAAAGAACATTGCTTATCAGATGTATATCTAAACGAGATCCTGACAACCGAATGCCTGAACAACATCGTTACACGCTCCCGGCGAAAGCAGGCGATCAGCGCCAGTTGGGTGAGCTTACCGGCGCCGCCTGCGCAACGCTGGTTGCCGAAATCGCCGAACATCACGCGGGTCCAGTGGTCCTGATCGCGCCGGACATGCAAAATGCGCTGCGTTTGCATGATGAAATTCGTCAGTTTACCGACCAGATGGTAATGAACCTGGCCGACTGGGAAACGCTGCCTTACGATAGCTTTTCCCCTCATCAGGAGATTATCTCCTCGCGACTTTCCACCCTGTATCAACTCCCCGCCATGCAGCGCGGCGTGCTGATCGTTCCGGTGAACACGCTGATGCAGCGCGTCTGTCCGCACAGCTATCTGCACGGTCATGCGCTGGTCATGAAAAAGGGCCAGCGACTTTCACGTGACGCTCTGCGCGAACAGCTGGACAGTGCGGGCTATCGCCATGTTGATCAGGTCATGGAACACGGCGAATATGCCACGCGCGGCGCGTTGTTGGATTTGTTCCCGATGGGCAGCGAGTTGCCTTATCGTCTGGATTTCTTTGATGACGAAATCGACAGCCTGCGTCTGTTTGATACCGACACCCAGCGCACGCTGGAAGAAGTCGATGCCATTAATTTGCTTCCCGCACACGAATTCCCGACTGACAAAACGGCCATCGAACTATTCCGTAGCCAGTGGCGCGATACCTTTGAGGTGAAACGCGACGCCGAACATATTTACCAGCAGGTCAGCAAAGGCACGTTACCTGCGGGTATTGAATACTGGCAACCGCTGTTTTTCAGCGAGCCGCTGCCGCCGCTGTTCAGCTACTTCCCCGCCAATACGTTATTGGTGAATACCGGTGATATCGAGACCAGCGCAGAACGCTTCCAGGCCGATACCCTGTCGCGCTTTGAAAATCGCGGTGTTGATCCGATGCGCCCGCTTCTGCCGCCGGAATCGCTGTGGCTGCGGGTTGATGAGCTGTTTTCTGAACTTAAACGCTGGCCGCGCGTTCAACTGAAAACCGAGAGTCTGGCGAACAAAGCAGCGAATACTAACCTCGGGTTCCAGAAGCTGCCGGATATCGCCGTTCAGGCACAGCAAAAAGCGCCGTTAGATGCGTTACGTAAATTCCTTGAAGGCTTCACCGGTCCGGTGATTTTCTCGGTGGAAAGTGAAGGCCGCCGTGAAGCACTTGGCGAACTGCTCGCCCGTATCAAAGTGGCGCCGAAGCGGATATTGCGACTCGATGAAGCCGTTGATAACGGTCGTTATCTGATGATTGGCGCAGCTGAGCACGGCTTCATCGATAGCAAACGCAATCTGGCGCTGATTTGTGAAAGCGATCTGCTTGGGGAACGCGTGGCGCGCCGCCGCCAGGATTCTCGTCGCACCATCAACCCGGATACCTTAATTCGTAACCTCGCAGAGCTGCATCCCGGTCAACCGGTGGTGCATCTGGAGCACGGCGTGGGTCGTTATGCAGGTATGACCACGCTGGAAGCGGGCGGCATAACCGGTGAATATCTGATGCTCACCTATGCCAACGACGCCAAACTGTACGTGCCGGTGTCGTCACTGCATCTCATCAGCCGCTATGCAGGTGGCGCAGAAGAGAATGCGCCGCTGCATAAACTTGGCGGCGATGCCTGGTCACGTGCCCGACAGAAAGCCGCTGAGAAGGTGCGCGATGTTGCGGCAGAGCTGCTGGATATTTATGCCCAGCGCGCGGCGAAAGAAGGCTTTGCCTTTAAACATGACCGTGAACAGTATCAGCTGTTTTGCGACAGCTTCCCGTTTGAAACCACGCCTGACCAGGCGCAGGCGATTAACGCGGTACTCAGCGATATGTGTCAACCGCTGGCCATGGACCGCCTGGTCTGCGGCGACGTCGGCTTTGGTAAAACCGAAGTCGCGATGCGCGCGGCCTTTCTCGCCGTAGAGAACCACAAGCAGGTTGCCGTGCTGGTGCCGACCACCCTGCTCGCACAGCAGCACTTCGACAACTTCCGCGACCGCTTTGCCAACTGGCCGGTACGCATTGAGATGTTGTCCCGTTTCCGTAGCGCCAAAGAGCAAGCGCAGATTCTGGAGCAAGTTGCCGAGGGAAAAATTGATATTCTCATCGGCACGCACAAACTGCTGCAAGCGGATGTGAAGTTAAAAGATCTGGGTCTGCTGATTGTCGATGAAGAGCACCGTTTCGGCGTTCGCCACAAAGAACGCATCAAGGCGATGCGCGCAGATGTCGATATTCTGACCCTGACGGCAACGCCAATTCCACGTACGCTCAATATGGCAATGAGCGGCATGCGCGATCTGTCGATTATCGCCACGCCGCCCGCTCGTCGTCTGGCGGTCAAAACCTTCGTGCGCGAATACGACAACCTGGTGGTACGCGAGGCGATCCTGCGTGAAGTTCTGCGCGGGGGACAAGTTTATTATCTGTTTAACGACGTCGAAAACATCCAGAAAACCGCTGACAGATTAGCAGAACTGGTGCCGGAAGCGCGTATTGGTATCGGTCACGGACAAATGCGCGAGCGCGAACTGGAACGCGTGATGAATGATTTCCACCATCAGCGTTTTAACGTGCTGGTGTGTACCACCATTATCGAAACCGGGATCGACATCCCCACCGCTAACACCATCATCATCGAACGAGCGGATCACTTCGGTTTAGCGCAATTACACCAGTTGCGCGGTCGTGTGGGACGTTCTCACCACCAGGCTTACGCCTGGCTGCTGACGCCGCATCCGAAAGCGATGACCACCGACGCGCAAAAACGTCTGGAAGCCATCGCCTCGCTGGAAGATTTGGGTGCAGGTTTTGCGCTGGCGACCCACGACCTCGAAATTCGCGGCGCCGGGGAATTACTGGGTGAAGATCAGAGTGGTTCCATGGAAAGCATCGGCTTCTCACTGTATATGGAACTGCTGGAAAACGCGGTCGATGCGCTCAAAGAAGGGCGTGAACCGTCACTGGAAGATCTCACCAGCCAGCAAACCGAAGTTGAACTGCGCATGCCGTCTCTGCTGCCGGATGACTATATCCCGGATGTAAACACCCGACTGTCGTTCTACAAGCGCATTGCCAGTGCGAAAGGCGAAAACGAACTGGAAGAAATTAAGGTTGAGCTGATAGACCGTTTTGGCTTGCTGCCCGACCCGGCTCGTACGCTGCTGGATATCGCCCGTTTACGCCAGCAGGCGCAGAAACTGGGGATCAGAAAGCTCGAAGGCAATGAAAAAGGCGGTACCATTGAATTTGCCGAGAAAAACCACGTCAACCCGGTCTGGCTGATTGGTTTACTGCAAAAGCAGCCGCAGCACTTCCGTCTGGACGGTCCAACCCGGCTGAAATTTATGCAGGAGTTGAGCGAGCGTAAAACGCGGATCGACTGGGTCCGCCAGTTTATGCGTCAGCTTGAAGAAAACGCCGTAGCATAAGCATAGTGAACAGGCCGGGTGAGCACACCACTCACCCGGCCTGATGAATTTACAAACTCTTTGCACTTCCCTGCACTTCCCGACACAGCAAACAGCCATAATTCTCGTTTACTTTTACATAATAAAAACCACGTAAAAACAATGGATTTATGGTGATGTTAAACAATAAACGACTCTCTCGCTGGCTCGCGTTTTTTACGCTTGCAGCGACATTCGCGTTAGCACTTCCGGCTCAGGCAAACACCTGGCCGCTGCCGCCACCGGGAAGCCGTCTGGTGGGTCAGAATGCCGTTCACGTTGTTGAAGACAATGGCGGTTCTCTGGAAGCGATTGCGAAAAAGTACAATGTCGGCTTTCTCGCGCTGCTGCAGGCCAACCCTGGCGTTGACCCTTACGTACCACGTCCGGGCAGCGTTTTGACGATCCCGTTACAAACTCTGCTACCTGATGCCCCGCGCGAAGGTATTGTTATCAACCTCGCCGAACTGCGTCTTTATTATTACCAGCCGGGGACCAATTCGGTGACCGTGTATCCTATTGGTATTGGCCAGTTAGGTGGTGACACGCTGACGCCTACGATGGTAACCACCATCTCTGATAAACGCGCCAACCCCACCTGGACGCCGACGGCAAATATCCGCGCGCGATACAAAGCAAACGGGATTGACCTGCCTGCCGTTGTGCCTGCCGGTCCGGATAACCCGATGGGCCATCATGCGATTCGCTTAGCGGCATACGGCGGCGTGTACCTGTTGCACGGTACAAATGCTGATTTTGGCATCGGAATGCGCGTCAGCTCCGGCTGTATTCGTCTGCGCGACGGTGATATCGAAACCCTGTTCCGTCAGGTAACGCCCGGAACTAAGGTCAATATTATCAATACGCCGATCAAAGCATCCGTTGAGCCTAACGGCGTGCGCCTGGTGGAAGTACACCAACCGCTGTCCGAAAAAATCAATGACGACCCGCAACTGCTGCCGATCGTGCTGAACGCGTCCATGCAGACATTTAAAAATGCGGCGCAAACAGATACCGCCGTCATGGATCATGCGATGGAGATTCGCTCTGGCATGCCGGTCGATGTGACTCGTCATCATGATGTTGCTCAACAACCGCTGTAAACGTAGTGTATAAAAAAACCCCCGCTGGATTTTATTCCGCGGGGGTTTTTTATTTAACTCGCAGTGGCATTGCGATGGGTTAAATCTTATTTGTAGATAACAGCAGTTCCGTGAAGAGTGTTAGGACCGGTAACGGAAGTAATACGGAAAGACTTCGCACCCATCTCATCGGCTTTCTGCGCCAGTTGATCTTCCAGAGAACCTAAGTTAGTCCCCGCATTCGCAGAAATAGTACCGACTTTCTCTTGGCCCGCAGGAGTGGATTGAACTTCAACAGCGGCAAAGCTTGCAAATGACAGTGAGCTAAGAACAGCAGCAACAAACAGTGTTTTTACGTTTTTCATGATAGTGACCTTTAGCAGATGAATGGGTGTCGAAAAGATTAACTTAACGATCGATAGGTAAATCATAGATGTGATCCAGGTCACACGTCAACATTTTTTTATAATGATCGTTATATAAAATATAAAGGTCTTATTTTTCATACTAATAGCTATAAATTATTTTTATCGTGAATCCGCTGGAGTGTGCAGTCGAATATTTTTATAATGGTTATTCAATAAACCCAACAAAGGTACATCGGCGCCATGACAACTGAAACGACAGGTTGTGCAAAAAAAAGCCGTGGCCGACCAAAAGTGTTCGACAGGGAAGCCGCGCTTGATAAGGCCATGACACTCTTCTGGCAGCACGGATATGAAGCGACCTCGCTCGCCGATCTCGTGGAAGCCACCGGCGCAAAAGCGCCCACGCTGTATGCGGAGTTCACCAATAAAGAAGGGTTGTTCCGTGCCGTACTGGACCGCTACATCACCCGCTTTGCGGCGAAACACGAAGCCCAGCTGTTTTGTGAAGAAAAAAGCCTTGAGTCCGCACTGGAAGACTATTTCACCGCTATAGCGACCTGCTTTACCAGCAAGGACACCCCGGCGGGATGTTTCATGATTAATACTTCTGCGACGCTGGCAGCCTCTTCCCGCGATATTGCACACACGGTGAAATCCCGCCATGCAATGCAGGAACAGACGCTTACCCAGTTCCTTCACCAGCGCCAGCAACGAGGCGAAATTCCGGCCCATTGCGACGTGCAAAAACTGGCCGAATACCTGAACTGTATTTTACAAGGTATGTCGATCAGCGCCCGTGAAGGCGCAACGTTTGAAAAACTGATGCAGATCGCACACACAACCCTGCGACTGTGGCCCGAACTCGTCAAAGCTTAAGCCTTTCCCGCAATTCCCCCCTGTACTCACACCACCGGGAGCTGATAAAGCCCCCGGTTAGATTCCCGTTCTATTGTCCCTACATTTCTCATTGTTTTCATCGTGTTACCCGATCATTTTTTGTAAAAAGTATTGATAACGACAATTATTATCAGCAATATTCGCATTTGTTTTAATGCCTGTTTCACAATGTAACCATCGGTTTCTCTACCGCTATAACAAAAACAGACCGACTTTTTTTAAAAGGAATACAAATGCATAAGCGTCTCTGGGTGCTCAATCCTCTTCTGTTATCTTTAACTCTACCCGCTGTTGCGGCTGAGGAAGAGAACCTCATCGTCAGCGCCAACCGTAGCCAGCGCACCGTGGCAGAAATGGCGCAAACGACCTGGGTTATTGAAGGAAGCGAGATTGAACAACAGGTTCAGGGAGGAAAAGAGTTCAAGGATGTTCTTGCTCAGCTAATCCCAGGAATCGATGTTAGTAGCCAGGGACGCACAAACTACGGCATGAACATGCGCGGTCGCGCCATTGTCGTGCTAATTGACGGCGTCCGTCTGAACTCCTCGCGAACCGACAGCCGTCAGCTTGACTCCATTGACCCATTTAACATTGCGCATATTGAAGTCATTTCAGGCGCAACCTCTCTTTATGGCGGTGGCAGTACCGGCGGATTAATCAACATTGTCACCAAAAAAGGTCAGCCGGAGCGTGAAGTAGAACTCGAACTGGGGAGCAAAAGCGGCTTCAACAATAGCAACGATCATGATGAACGCGTTGCCGCGGCGGTGAGTGGCGGAACCGATCGCGCTTCCGGGCGTATGTCCGTCGCGTATCAACGATTTGGCGGCTGGTATGACGGTAATCACGATGCCCTGCTGCTCGATAACACCCAAACCGGGCTACAGCACTCCGATCGTCTGGACGTCATGGGCACCGGGACAATTGAACTTGACGACAACCGTCAGTTGCAACTGGTTACGCAGTACTATAAAAGTCAGGGGGATGACGATTACGGGCTGGATCTCGGCGAGAACATGTCCGCCGTGACCGGAAACGGCAAAGCATATACCAGCAGCGGACTGAATTCCGATCGTATTCCCGGCACCGAACGTCATCTTATTAGCCTGCAATATTCAGATGCGGATTTTTTTGGCCAAAACCTGGTCAGCCAAATCTATTACCGTGACGAATCGCTGAAATTCTACCCCTTCCCTACGCTCAGCAAAGGCAAAGTCACCAGTTTCTCCGCATCACAGCAGGACACAGACCAGTTTGGTGCCAAAATTACCCTCAACAGCCAGTTGATGGATAACTGGGAGCTGACGTGGGGTGTCGATGCCGATCACGAAACCTTCGACTCCAATCAGAAATTCTTCGATCTGGCCTGGTCCCTGCCCTCCGGCGGCATGGACAACCGTACCGCTTATACCACCGGACGTTACCCCGGTTACAGCATCACCAATTTCGCGCCTTTCCTGCAAAACAGCTATGACATTAACGATATCTTTACCCTCAGCGCCGGCGTGCGCTATCAGTGGACCGAAAACAGGGTTGATGATTTCGTTGGCTATGCTCAACAGCAGGGAATCGCGACCGGGCTTGCGAACTCTGCCGATACTATTCCGGGCGGCAAAACCGATTACGATAATTTCCTGTTCAACGCCGGTATCCTTGCCCACCTGACCGACCGTCAGCAAACGTGGTTTAACTTTTCTCAGGGCGTGGAGCTTCCGGACCCAGGGAAATATTACGGTAACGGTACCTATTCGCTGGTTGGCGATCATTACCAGCTCCAGCGCAGCGTCAACGTGACGGATTCACGTCTGGAAGGGATTAAAGTTAACTCGTACGAACTGGGGTGGCGCTACACCGGCGATAGTCTGCGCACGCAACTGGCCGCTTACTACTCGACTTCAGATAAATCGATCGTTATCAACCGTAGCGATATGACCATTAACGTTCAGCCCGACGATCGCCGCATTTATGGCGTTGAAGGTGCGGTGGATTATTTCATTGCGGACACGGACTGGAGCCTGGGTGGCAACTTCAACGTCATTAAATCGGAAGTGAAACAGAACGGTAAATGGCAAAAATGGGATGTCACGCTGGCCTCACCGTCCAAAGCAACCGCGTGGGTCGGCTGGGCACCAGAACCGTGGACCTTGCGCGTACAGAGCCAGCAAACATTTGATCTGACCGACGCCAGCGGTAACAAGCTGGATGGCTATAACACGATGGACTTTATCGGCAGCTATCAGCTCCCGTTGGGTAAGCTGACCTTCAGCGTGGAAAACCTGCTGAATGAAGAGTACACCACACTGTGGGGACAACGTGCGCCACTGCTGTATAGCCCAACCTACGGCAGCCCGTCACTGTATGAATACAAGGGCCGGGGTCGTACTTTTGGTCTGAACTACGCCTTAACCTTCTGATAAAAAAAGCCCCCCAGCCTGAGCGAATGGGGGGCTAATGTTCAGGATAATGCTATTTTACGCTTTGTTATTCAGTACCAACTGTCCGTTGTTATCCAACGGAATTTGCGCGCCGGGGTCCTTATCCATACGGATTTTCCCCTGCTGATCGCCAATTTTGTACGTCACGTCGTAGCCCAGCATCTTTTCAGATTTGTCATACACCGTTTTACAACGCTGCTGCGTGGTGGTGTAAGTATCGTTTTCCTGCATCGAACCCTGAATCTGGTTACCTGCATAGCCGCCGCCTAAAGCACCGGCCACGGTGGCAATATCTTTACCACGTCCACCGCCAAACTGATGCCCAATAACACCACCCGCAACCGCGCCCAGTACGGAACCCGCGATACGGTTTTCATCTTGTACCGGCTTGCGGTGGGTGACCGTTACGTTCCGGCACTCCTGACGCGGTGTTTTTACCGACTCTTTAATCGGTGTTGCAGAGACAACTTGCGCATACTGTGGGCCACGCTCGAAAACGTTCAGACCGGCCACCGCTGCAACACCCAGCGCAGCAGCTACGCCAATCCCTATACCCGCCAACATTGATTTATTCACGGGACTACCTCCTTTTTTGCTATTAGCAACAACTTTGCAACAGAAGGTAAGGAATGCCAATCAGATTACGGATGAAAATAGCGGGAGGTGGAGCGAAAGCGGAATGATTCAGACAACTCTGAAGGAAGGCGTCGGATGCGTAAAATCATCCGACGCCACAGGTCGATATTAATGCAGTTTCAGACGCGGGCGAATCACCCGGTTGATACTGCCGACCAGCATCATCAGGCCGGTTTTGAAGTAGCCGTGCAAAGCAATCTGGTGCATGCGGTACAGTGAGATGTACACAAAGCGCGCAATACGTCCTTCCACCATCATCGAACCACGGGTCAGGTTGCCCATCAGGCTACCCACGGTAGAGAAGTTAGAGAGCGAGACCAGAGAGCCGTGATCTTTGTACTGATACGCTTTCAGCGGCTTACCGTTCATCTGTGCCAGAATATTGTTCATCGCGCAGGTCGCCATCTGGTGTGCTGCCTGAGCGCGCGGAGGCACAAAACCGCCTTCCGGGCGAGCGCAGGAAGCGCAGTCGCCAATCGCGTACACGTCAGGATCGCGCGTGCTCTGCAGAGTTGGCTCAACCACCAGTTGGTTAATACGGTTCGTTTCCAGACCGCCAATGTCTTTCATAAAATCTGGCGCTTTGATACCCGCTGCCCACACCATCAGATCGGCTTTAATGTATTCGCCATCTTTGGTGTGCAGTCCCCCTTCGTCAGCGCTGGTTACCATCGTCTGGGTCAGTACGCGTACGCCCAGTTTGGTTAACTCATTATGCGCAGCACCGGAAATACGCGGCGGCAACGCAGGCAGAATACGCTCACCGGCTTCGACCAGCGTAACGTTCAGCGCGTCATTGGTCAGCCCTTTGTAACCATAGCTGTGCAGTTGTTTTACCGCATTGTGCAGCTCAGCGGAGAGTTCAACACCCGTCGCACCGCCACCCACAATGGCGATATTCACTTTTCCGTTAGCGCCCAGATTCGCGGAATACTTCAGGAACAGATTCAGCATCTCCTGGTGGAAACGACGCGCCTGATGCGGGTTATCGAGGAAAATGCAGTTTTCTTTCACGCCAGGGGTGTTGAAATCGTTGGACGTACTGCCCAACGCCATCACCAGCGTGTCATACGGCACTTTACGCTCAGGAACCAGCAGCTCACCCTTCTCATCGCGCAGCTCAGCGAGAGTAATGGTCTTCGCTTCACGATCGATATCCACCACCGAGCCTAACTGGAACTGGAAGCCATGGTTACGGGCATGTGCCAGATAACTCAGCGCATCCACACCTTCGTCCAGTGAACCCGTCGCCACTTCATGCAGTAACGGTTTCCACAAGTGACTGTGGTTTCTGTCTACCAGTGTGATTTTGGCCTTTTTCTTACGCCCGAGTTTTTTACCCAGCTGCGTCGCCATTTCCAGTCCGCCAGCACCGCCGCCGACAATCACGATCCTTTTCAATGGTGTAGTCAACGTGACCCCCTCAAATTTATTAACCAATTGTTAATTAAAAGTTATGAGCATAGCCTTTAATTAACAACAAGTTACGGCAATGAAAATGTTCTTCGAGAGTGAGAATAACACGAACGGTGCATTGGTCATACCAAAATTGATATGTATCAAGTTTTGATGCTGAAAAGATAGACAACCGGAACTTTAAGAACAAAAAAACCAGCCCGATGGCTGGTTTTTTACACACTCAATAAGAATTAACCTAACGTCTTGAACGCTTTGATGCGCTGCAAATGCGGAGAGATATTCTTAAACTTATGCGTCTGCTCTTCGTCCCAGACTATCTCGTAAAAATGATGCAGCTCTTCCGACGAACGCTGACTGTTAAGCGCTTCATCATGACGTGACAGGATCACCAGGCAGCGATCGCGATTCTTCTCACGGAAATTGGTCACGCATTTTGTTGCGATGTCTGCATACTCCTCAGGTCTGTCGATTTTGCCTTCCATGTTCTCATACGGGAACAGGTTGGGATTAAACACTACCTGACGAATATCACACAGGAAACCAATCCGTTCAGCCCAATATCCCCCGAGCCCCACACCACAAATCAGCGGACGGTCATCCACATTCAGCTGCAGCATTTTGTCCACTTCTTTCAGCAGATGCTGCATATCATGTTTAGGATGCCGCGTACTGTAGCTAATCAGCCTGACATCCGGGTCGATGAATTGCAGCTGCAACACCTTCTCATGGTTGCCCGGGCTGTTAGAGTCAAAACCGTGTAAATAGATAATCATCGCATCCTCGCCAAACTTGCGTTAATGACCTGCTTTCTCTTCCTGCCAGCGCTCATGAAGTTGGTTAAGCTGAGCGCTTACCGTCTTCCAGCGTGCCGAGTCCATCAGTTCCTGACGTGAAAATGAACCTTTATGATACAAACGTGTAACACGTTCTGCATTGATCGGCGACAGATTATCTAACACACTGACCGCTCCCTTACGATTATTGCAGACCAGGATCATATCGCAACCTGCATCCAGCGACGCCTGTCCACGCTCCGCATAGCTTCCCATAATCGCCGCCCCTTCCATCGACAAATCGTCGGAGAAAATGACACCATCGAAGCCAAGCTCCTGGCGTAGCACCGTTTTCAACCAGTGAGGTGAACCACTCGCCGGACGCGGATCGACATCACTGTAGATGACATGCGCAGGCATAATGGCATCCAGTTTGTTTTCCGTAATCAACGTCTGGAACACGGACATATCTTTCGCACGAATCTCGGCTTCTGGGCGTGGATCGGTTGGGGTTTCTTTGTGTGAATCCGCCGTCACCGCCCCATGTCCTGGGAAATGTTTACCGGTCGTTTTCATGCCAGCAGCATGCATCCCGTCAATGAAGCGGGTCGCCATCGCCAGCGCTTTTAGCGGATCGGCATGGTAAGAACGCTCGCCGATTGCCGCGCTGATATGGCCCACATCCAGCACGGGTGCAAAGCTGATATCAATGTCCATCGCGATCATTTCGCTGGCCATCAACCACCCTGCGTCCTGAGCCAGTTTGCCGCCCTCTTCCAGACCGTGCAACGCAGCAAAGGATTGAGCCGCAGGCAGGCGGGTAAAGCCCTCACGAAAACGCTGTACGCGTCCGCCTTCCTGATCTACCGCCACCACCAGATGGTTACGTGACGCAGCCCGGATCTGACGCACTAATTCACGCAGCTGTTCCGGGTCATGATAATTTCGGGTAAAGAGGATCAACCCACCTACCAGCGGATGTGCCAGAATCTCACGCTCTTCAGCGTCCAGCTCATACCCTTCGACATCCAACATTACTGGGCCCACACTGCTCTCCTTATCCTTTCATTGTTAGCTGCCGCCAGGTTTCATCGGCCAGCCTGATAAATTGTCGATCGCCGGTTTGCCGCCAGCGATACTCAAACCACCCCGCCTTCAGCATCATTATCCAGGGTTGCCATTGTCTGACCTGTCGCCACAAAACGTCTGGCTCAATGTGCGCTCGTTGGGCGTAGGTGCTAACCAACTGTTGGTGCTGGGATTCATCGCTAACCCATACTGCCGCCAGCTCCAGGGCAATATCACCGTCTCCGGCGTATTCCCAGTCAATCAGCCGCAGCCCTGATGCAGTACGTACGATGTTGTCACCGTGAACATCCATATGCAGCGGCCCCAGGCGCAAAGGTCGAGGCTCACCTCGTTTCCTTAGCCGCTTCAGCGCGCGCAGCCAGCATGGTGTACGACGCGCCGGATCGCCACACTGCCAGTACTGTTCAAGTAGCGGCAGCAGGCTGATTCGCCAGCCCAATCGGGGTTGCTGGTGCAGATGATACAGTAAGCCTGCGAGTTCGTCGGCGTCCGGTAATCTGGATTCTACCTTACCGTGAAAAAACTCGACTGCCATCCACCCACGCGTATAAAAGTGAGGACGTGGCGCAAGGCTTTCTGGCAGGTGTTTTAGCGCATGATATTGGCGTAAGAAATGAGATTCCGGCGCGTCAGGGTCGTGATGGCAGCGCAGTACCAGTCGGTGGGAACAGTGTTCAATGATGCAGCTCCCGCCGCTCAGGCCGGTTTGGCTGGTTGCGACGGGATGATACTGCGGGAAATAGCGCGACAACACTTCGCCGCGCGTGAGTCTGTTATTGTTGCTGAACGGCACCTTTACCTGACCAGATTATCTCGCCAGTTTGTACCAGCATTAATTGCATTTGCAGCGCAGGCGAATTGACATTGCCGGATGCGCTGGAATAAAGCACATACTGCGCGCCAACGTTACGGGCGATACCAATCGCTTTACTGCGCGTTCCCAGACTGTCATTCGGCGACAGACCTAACTGCTGTTTGGCGACAGCCAGCTGTTGGGTAGAAATCAGCGTAAACTTACCGTTATTCGCCAGCGCGTTACGTAAGGTTTCGGTGGCTTCACCCGCGTTCAACGAGCCGTTGGTGCGGTTATTCACGCTATCAACCAGCAGAACGCCGCCCGCTTTGACGCCGTCTGCCTGCAGCATTTTGCCGACCATCGGCTGCATAGCCCCGTTCCAGTCATAGTGACGTTGACGTGGCGTAGGCTGCGCCGTTTGGTCTTCATGCTCAATTGGGCCCGGCTGCTGCGGTATGCTTGGCACCGTTGGCACAACCGGCACCGGCTGTTGCGGCTGCGCAGGCTGTTCCGGTACCGGCTTCACTTCCTCTACCGGCGCGGGCTCACGTTGCGCCACACAGCCAGAGAGAAACATCGCCAGCGCGGCAATCAGTGCGTAGCGATTCATTTTGTTCATCAAGATTCACCCCTTACAAATAAAGATAAAGTCTAACCTTGTGCGCCCCCAGAAAATTGGCGCTGCCGTACAGCGTCACCGACGAATGAGCCGGAATAGTCACACTGCGTGGCGCTTCCAGAGGGTGCATTTCCAGCCCTCTGGCGTCATACCAGTAAAACCGATAATGAACGGTAACGGGTTCTTGTCTTTCGTTATAGAGTCGAGAGGATGCCGAAGCCTGAATATCAGACGTTGTTAACGTGGGCTGCTCTGCTGTAATACCCGCCGCCAGAATTGTTGATTCCATCACCAGCGACTGTTCATCACTTACCGGGATTTCAGGATGTGTTCGACAACCCGCCAGCAACAACAAGCCCAGTGAAAGCGCAATGCATCCTCTGGTCATGCTTACAGACCTTTATGCGCAAGCATTGGGCCAAGCGCACGTCCACCCAGCAGGTGCATATGAATGTGATACACCTCCTGCCCCCCGTGGCGGTTGGTGTTCATGATTAAGCGGTACCCATCTGCAGCAATGCCTTCCTGCTCAGCAATTTTCGCCGCAACGGTGATCATGCGGCCCAATGCCTGTTCATGTTCCGCCGTCACATCATTGACAGTGGGGATCAGAATGTTAGGAATGATCAGGATATGCGTTGGTGCCTGAGGGGAAATATCACGAAACGCAGTGACCAGTTCGTCCTGGTATACGATATCCGACGGAATCTCACGACGAATAATTTTGCTGAATATAGTTTCTTCTGCCACGACGTTTTCCTTTTTCATTATCAGCCCAAGCGTTTTGTCATGCTACGCCGGGTAACTCTGCGAGTATAGAGTATGAGCGAGTTCCTCACGCTCTTTCAACTTTAACCCTCGATTTTTTAAGCGAAAACCTCAGTCAGTGCTGCTCTTATAACCATTTTCCTGCGCTATTGCTCAAGCATAGTACTGAAACAATATTTCATTTATGTCGTAGCATCTGTTTACACATTAATTGCTAATGCGTATATTTCGCATTTGTATTTACATGCGCATTTAATAGTTTACAACCAAAGGGTTCATCACAACTACCGGTGATTCGAACTTAATATTAATAATTATCAAGGACTTTTCGATGTCTTTCACAACACTCAACGGGAATGTTCAACGCCAACCGGGGCTTGCCCCTTCTTTGCTGGCAGCATGCGTCACGCTAGCCCTTTTACCTTCCACCAGCCTCGCAGCCCCTGCAGAAGAGACAGTAATCGTGGAAGGTTCTGCTCCATCCGCATCCAGTGAGGAGCAGGATTACAGCGTTAAATCGACGACCGCTGGCACAAAAATGCAAATGACGCAGCGCGATATTCCGCAATCGGTCAGCATTGTCAGCCAGCAACGCATGGAAGATCAGCAATTGCAAACGCTGGGCGATGTGATGGATAACACGTTGGGGATAAGCAAAAGCCAGGCGGATTCAGATCGCAGCAGCTATTACTCGCGCGGATTTCAGATTGATAACTATATGGTCGATGGGATCCCGACCTATTTTGAATCCCGCTGGAATCTCGGTGACGCCCTTTCTGACACCGCCCTTTTTGAGCGTGTCGAAGTGGTCCGTGGCGCAAACGGGCTAATGACCGGGACGGGTAACCCTTCAGCCTCCATTAACATGATCCGTAAGCATGCCACCAGCCGCGAGTTCACCGGTAATGTTTCAGCGGAATATGGCAGTTGGAACAAACAACGCTATGTGACCGATCTGCAAAGCCCGCTTACAGCAGACGGCAACGTGCGCGGCCGCATCGTGGCGGGTTACCAGAATAACGACTCCTGGCTTGATCGCTACAATAGCGAAAAAATGTTCTTCTCCGGGATTGTCGATGCCGATTTGGGTGACACCACCAGCCTGTCTGCGGGATATGAATATCAGCGCATTGATATCAACAGCCCAACCTGGGGTGGATTGCCGCGCTGGAATACCGATGGCAGTAAAAACAGCTACGACCGTTCGCGCAGCACTGCACCGGACTGGGCTTACAACGATAAAGACTTCAACAAAGTGTTTGTCACCATCAAACAGCGTTTTGCCGATACCTGGCAGGCGACCATGAACGCCACCCACTCCGAGGTCAAGTTCGACAGTAAAATGATGTATGTCGATGCCTATGTTAACAAGGCCGACGGCACGCTGATTGGCCCATATGGCAACTATGGTCCGGGATATGACTACGTCGGAGGAACCGGCTGGAACAGCGGCAAACGTAAAGTGGATGCTGTCGATCTATTTGCCGACGGCGGTTACGATCTGTTTGGTCGTCAGCATAATCTGATGCTGGGCGGCAGCTACAGTAAACAGAATAACCGTTATGAAAGCTCGTGGGCGAACGTTTTCCCCAACGAAATCGGCAGCTTCTATACCTACGATGGTAACTTCCCGGAAACCAACTGGAACCCGCAGTCATTAGCTCAGGACGATACCACGCACATGAAATCGCTGTACGCCGCAACGCGTATTTCGCTGGCCGACCCACTGCATTTGATTGTTGGCGCACGTTACACCAACTGGCGTATCGACACCCTGACCTACAGCATGGAGCAAAACCACACCACGCCGTATGCGGGTCTGGTCTATGACATTGACGATAACTGGTCTACCTACGCCAGCTATACCTCAATCTTCCAGCCGCAGAACAAGCGCGACAGTTCCGGTAAATATCTCTCTCCGATCACCGGCAACAACTATGAGCTTGGTCTGAAGTCCGACTGGATGAACAGCCGTTTAACCACCACCCTCGCGGTGTTCCGCATTGAACAGGATAACGTAGCGCAATCAACCGGCGTGCCAATCGCCGGTAGCAATGGCGACACGGCCTTTAAAGCGATGGATGGTACGGTCAGCAAAGGGGTCGAATTCGAGATTAACGGTGCGATCACTGATAACTGGCAGATGACGTTTGGTGCGACACGCTATGTTGCTGAAGACAACGAAGGCAATGCAGTAAACCCGAATCTGCCGCGGACCACGGTCAAACTGTTTACCCGTTATCGCCTGCCAGCCATGCCGGAACTGACCGTCGGCGGTGGAGTTAACTGGCAGAATCGTGTTTACAGCGATACGGTCACGCCTTATGGCACATTCCGCGCGGAACAGGGAAGCTACGCCCTGGTAGATTTGTTCACCCGCTACCAGGTAACAAAAAACTTCTCAGTGCAGGGTAACCTTAATAACCTGTTCGATAAAACCTACGACACGAATATCGACGGTTCTATCGTTTATGGTGAGCCGCGTAACGTCAGCGTTACCGCCAGCTATCAGTTCTGACACCGGGTATTGCGTAGAATCGCTAACTCGCTGACTTAGGTTGCAAATTCTCATCAAACTCCAGCCGCTTTCTGTCGGGTTCTACCGCAGTCAGCGGCTCCACTTCTGCAAGCGTCTGCTGACAGCGCCCCACCAGCACCTGATACTCGCGAGTACCCTGTTTTTTCCACACCAGTTCCTGCTCAGTTAACATGCGAATCGCTTGCGCCGGGCTGCCGACAATCAGATGGTTGGCGGGCATCTCAGCGCGCGCTTTCACAAACGCCGAAGCACCAACGATACTGTTTTCACCGATGGTCGCGCCATCGATAATCACCGCGCTCATGCCGATCAGCGCGTTACGCCCAATCACACAGCCGTGCAGAATCGCCCCGTGGCCGATATGTCCGTCCTCTTCCACTACCGTATCCTGGCCGGGAAATCCGTGCATCACGCAGTTATCCTGGATATTCGCCCCATCTTTAACCACGATACGCCCAAAATCTCCGCGCAGGCTGGCGTTGGGACCAACATAAACACCTTTGCCGAGAATGACATCGCCAATCAGCACTGCGGTTGGGTGAACATAGCTTTCTGCAGGAACTACCGGGATCATCCCGTCAATCTGGTAAATCGGCATGGCTTCTCCTGTTACACCTCGGCTAATCCGCCGAAGCGTTGATAATAGAGCGGACCCGGCGCGGGCAGTTCCCCCACCGAGCTCTCGCCTTTTTCGCTGACGAAAACCTGGGCGCCGGGCGCAACACGTTGATAAATATTAATGCACAGCTGACGCGCCGTCTGACCCAGCCAGTGAGCAGGCAACAATTCTTCCGGCAGCAGCGGATCTTTGAGCACAACCCGACGATAGAAGTGAATGAGCAACAGGCGGATCTGGAAGCAGCGCTCTGGCGTAAGTTCGTCCGGCCCGGCGTCACGCAGTAGCGGTAACAACGGACGGAACAGCGTGATAAACGCCTCGTACATGGCATTTTGTTCGGTTAAGTGCCAGCACCCTTCTACCCGCTCACGCAGCGCAGCGCGGGAGAGTGCCAACGGCGAATGCGCCTCAAAAACGATGACGTTTTCCGCTACCCCAGCTTCATGGAGCAGCGACTGTACGTCCGCCAGCTTTTGCGATGGCGACGCCAGCAGACTCGGCGCCAGTACGCCAAAACCTTGCCATAACAGCTGCTTTTTAACTTCGGCCAGGGTATTTTTCTCCAGCCCCTCCGACAGCAGCAGCAGCCAGGTACCGTCCCACTCAGGGGCGCTGGCACGGTAGATTTTGCTCTCGGCGCGGCGCGTCAAGCGTAGCCCTTTATCACTCAGGCGGTAGAAACTGCGGCGGCCGATACGTACTACGTCCAGCCATTCTTCTTTATTAAGGCGAAACAGCGCGGTACGTACAAAACGTTCACCGAAGCCAAGCCCTTCCAGCAGCGCGGCAACGCTACCGAGCCAGACTTCTCCACCGCGTTGCGATAAACAGTCCCCGTAAAGCGAGGCGATAAGAGAGGTGCCGCTGACCGGCATTGCGGTTACCGCCTGCTGAATAAAACTATCGAGTTTTTCCATATGATTCATACTGTTGTCTTTTTTGTCCTTTTTGAATCATAGCACAGGATAATTTCCGCGATATGGCAGGAATTTGTAGGCCGGATAAGGCAACGCCGCCATCCGGTAACTTGTGCGCTCTCGCCTGATGGCGCTGCGCTTATCAGGCCTACGAGTCTTAACCGTTGGCGGCAACTTTGCGCAGGTCGAACACCCGACACGCCTTTCCTTCTGAGCGCGGGATGCTGCCGCAGTTAACAATGCTTACGTCCGTTGAAATACCGACCATCGACTTAATACGATGACGCAAATGATGGCAAATCTGGCAGCGCTGCTCATGGCTTAGCACCAGGCTACTCTCTTTAAGCTCCACGCGTACCGAAAGCGAATCAAGATGTCCTCGGCGATCCACTTCCAACTGGTAATGCGGAGCCAGATGTTCAATCTTGAGGATCTCTTCTTCCACCTGCGATGGGAAGACGTTGACGCCGCGAATAATCAGCATATCGTCGCTGCGCCCGCTAATGCGATCCATACGACGCATCGTGCGCGCGGTACCCGGCAGCAGGCGCGTCAGGTCGCGGGTACGATAACGAATGACCGGTAGCGCTTCTTTCGTCAGCGTGGTGAACAGCAATTCGCCGTGCTCGCCGTCAGCCAGTGGTGTACCGTCATCCGGATTGACCACTTCCGGGAAGAAATGATCCTCCCATATTGTCGGACCATCACCCGTTTCGATGCACTCCATCGCCACGCCCGGCCCCATCACTTCCGAGAGGCCATAAATATCCAGCGCCGTAATACCCAGGCGACGTTCGATCTCCGCGCGCATCCCCGTTGTCCACGGCTCTGCGCCAAAGACACCGGTACGCAGCGAACAACCCCGCGCGTCACCGCCCATCTGGCGCTCCAGCTCTTCAATCAGGTTCAGACAGTAGGATGGCGTGACCATAATCATGTCAGGTTTGAAATCGCGAATCAGCTGCGCCTGTTTCTCGGTTTGACCGCCGGACATCGGGATAACCGTTGCCCCCAGGCGTTCCGCGCCGTAGTGCGCGCCCAGTCCGCCGGTGAAAAGGCCATAGCCATAAGCGACGTGGATTTTATCTTTCGCGGTACCGCCTGCGGCACGCAGCGAGCGGGCGACGATGTTAGCCCAGGTATCGATATCATTTTGCGTATAGCCCACCACCGTCGGTTTACCCGTGGTGCCGGATGATGCATGGATACGCACCACCTGCTCCATCGGTACCGCGAAGGTGTCGAAGGGATAGTTGTCACGCAGGTCCTGCTTGGTGGTGCAGGGAAACTTGCTCAGATCGCTCAGCTCACGGAAATCATCCGGGTGAACCCCCGCCGCGTCGAACTTACGGCGGTACATCGGGACATTTTCATAGGCGTGTTTTAACGTCCATTTCAGGCGCTCGGTTTGCAAAGCCTGTAATTCGTCACGCGATGCGGTTTCAATCGGATCTAATTTTGTTGTTGTCGTTGTCATTTTGTAGGGCACTCGCAGGTCAATTAGCTCACACTCGCTCAAGGATCATGGCAATGCCCTGACCCACGCCAATACACATCGTACACAGCGCATAACGTCCATTGCGTCGTTCCAGCTCCAGCGTTGCGGCCAGCGCTAGCCGCACACCGCTCATCCCCAGCGGGTGACCTAAAGCGATAGCCCCCCCATTGGGATTCACGTGTTCTGCGTCATCTGCCAGTCCAAGCTGTCTCATCACACCCAACGCCTGGGCGGCAAAGGCTTCATTCAGCTCAATCACGTCCATATCGTTAATATTCAGCCCGGCGCGCTCCAGCACTTTTCGTACCGCAGGAACTGGCCCAAGCCCCATATACTTCGGCTCCACGCCCGCGGTCGCCATAGCGACAATACGCGCACGCGGCGTTAAACCCTGCGCTGCGGCCTGCTGCTGGCTTGCGATAATCAGCGCTGCCGCCCCGTCGTTCACCCCAGAGGCATTGCCTGCGGTGACCACGCCGTTCTTACGAAACGGTGTTTTCAGTTGTGCGAGTTGCTCCAGCGTGGTTTCTGCACGCGGATGTTCATCTTCACGTACTGCGCTAACTGCCCCTTTCTTGCCAATGATTTGTACCGGCACAATTTCCTGCGCCAGAATGCCGTCACGCTGGGCTTTCGCCGTGCGCTGCTGGCTGCGATACGCAAAGGCGTCCTGGTCCTCTCGGCTTATATTTAACAATTCAGCTACATTCTCCGCCGTTTCCGGCATGCTGTCAGTTCCGAATTGTTGCTGCATGAGCGGGTTCACAAAACGCCAGCCAATGGTGGTATCAAACATCTCGGCCTGACGCTGAAACGGCGCGGTGGCTTTGCCCATTACAAACGGCGCGCGTGACATTGACTCAACACCACCAGCGATCAGCAGGTCGGCATCACCGGCTTTGATCGTGCGAGCAGCGAAGCCGATCGCATCAAGCCCGGAGCCGCACAGACGGTTGATGGTCGTGCCGGCAACACTGTGCGGATAACCCGCCAGCAGGGTCGCCATATGCGCCACGTTGCGGTTATCCTCGCCCGCCTGGTTGGCGCAACCGAAGATCACATCGTCAATAGCGCTGGGATCCAGGCGTGGGTTGCGGTTGAGTAATTCACGCAACGGGATGGCCGCCAGATCGTCGGCACGCACGCCTGCCAGCGCCCCGCCGTAGCGACCAATCGGGGTACGAATACCGTCACAAATAAATGCGTCACGCATTAGACTTCTCCTGTAATCGTGCCACCGATGCGGTGGGATTTGCCGCGAAACAGAGCCACGGTTTTGTGTTGCTGATTGACAATTTCAATGTCGTAAACGCCAGTGAGTTTGCCTTGCTGCTTAACCCGCGCGGTGGCGGTCAGTTTGTCACCTGCAAAAGCCGGACGCAGAAAGTCGATACTGGCCGCTGAGGCTACTGCTGCCAGTCCCTGACTGTTGCAGGCGTAAGCAAAGGCGGTATCCGCCAGCGAGAACAGTTGCCCGCCGTGACAGGTCTGATGTCCATTCAGCTGCGATGGCGACACGGTCATGGTCATCTGCGAATAACCGTCGTCCATCTCAATAATTTCAATCCCCAGCGCCTGCGCGCAGGTGTCTTTCACATACATGGCGCGGGCGTTGCGCCAGGCTTCGTTACTCATGACGCATCTCCATCAGCGCTTTCTGGCGCAGCAGCGCACTCGGGCGATAGCGTTCTTCGCCGTAGTGCTGTTGTAGATTTTCCAGCAGACGCAGCACACGTCCCCAGCCGAGCGATTCGCCCCAGGCCAGCGGCCCGTGCGGGTAGTTGACCCCCAAGCGCATGGCGGTATCGATATCCTCGGCGCTGGCGACTCCTTTTTGCAGCGCATCCAGCGCTTCGTTCGCCAGCATCGCTACCGTGCGCCATACCAGCAGCCCTGGGTAGTCGGCAATACGCAGCACCTTTTTGCCCTGCTGCTGGAAGTAGTACACTGCTTTGTCGGTGGCTGAATCCGGGTTGGTTGGTGCGCTTGCCAGCACGACGGTGTCGCCCGCAGCATGGTCATACACCACCACCGGGCGCTGGTGCTGCACGCTTAAGGCCAGCGCGGTTTCACCGGTCGTTTCAAGGAGCAGCACATCATCCAGTTCAGTGACAACGTCACGCTTGATATTTTTTGCTGCATTTTCAGGCGCTACCGCTGCAACAGCCAGTTCAGGCGATACTTCAGCAGGCCAGCGATAGACGCCGTGGCCGCTCTTCTTGCCCAGACGCCCCGCCAGAGCGAGCTCCTGTTGCAGCAAAGACGGTAGAAAACGGCGGTCCTGCCAGAAAGCGTTAAACACCGAACAGGTCACGGCAAAGTTGACGTCCTGACCAATCAAGTCGGTCAGCGCCAGCGGCCCCATCGGGAAGCCGCCGCCGTCACGCAGAGCCGCATCAATCACTTCCGCTGACGCAACCTGTTCTTCCAGCGCGCGCCAGGCTTCAGCGTAATACGGACGTGCCACGCGGTTGACGATAAAACCCGGCGTTGAGCGGCAGCGCACCGGCTGCTTGCCCCAGGCGATTACGCACTGGCAAAGCTGCTCGACTACCTCGGTTGAGGTGGCAAGCCCGCTCACCACTTCCACCAGTTTCATCACCGGTGCCGGGTTAAAGAAATGCAGCCCCGCCACACGTTCCGGATGCTTCACTCCCGCCGCAATTGCGGTAATTGAGATCGACGAGGTATTACTGGTTAGCAGCGTTGACGGCAAACAGATCTCCGCCAACTGACTGAACAGCGCTTTTTTAATTTCCAGCCGCTCGGACGCGGCTTCAATCACCAGTTGTGCATCGGCAAGCTGATTCAGTTCAGTCGCGGGGGCGATCCGTGCCAGCAGCTCACTGGCCTGTTCCGCACTGATTTTTCCACGACCAACACGAACGTCGAGTCGCTGGCGAATACCCTCAATGGCGCGAGTAATCGCCTCAGCGGAAATGTCATACAGCAGGATCGAATGTCCGGCGCTGGCAGCCACCTCGGCAATGCCTGCACCCATTGTTCCGCCGCCGATCACGGCAACGCGGGGAAGAGTTTGCGTCATGGCTTATTTCCCGCTGAACTGTGGTGGACGTTTGGCGAGGAAGGCGCTGACCCCTTCGCGATAGTCGTCGCTGCGACCGGCCATGCGCTGGTAATCGCGCTCAAGCTCAAGCTGCTGATCCAGCGTGTTGGTTTCGGAAAGCTGCAGGGCTTTCTTAATCAGCCCCAGGCCATAGGTCGGCTGCGTCGCGAAATGGCGCGCCATGGTCAACGCGGCATCTTTCAACTCGGCATCGTCGACCACTTGCCAGATCATGCCCCACTGCGCGGCCTGTTCGGCGCTGAGGTTATCGCCAAGCATCAGCAAACCCACGGCACGAGCGCGACCGGCTACGCGCGGCAGCACCCAGCTTCCGCCGCAGTCCGGCACCAGACCGAGCTTGCTGAAGGCCATGACAAACTTCGCCGAGCGCGCGGCGAGGACGATGTCGCAGCCCAAGGCCAGTGTGGCACCGGCACCAGCGGCAACGCCGTTGACGGCGCAGATAACCGGCTTCGGCAGCGCGGCTAAGCGGCGCACCAGCGGGTTGTAGAAGCGTTCCACCGACATGCCCAGATCCGGCGCGGGGCCGCTCGGGTCAACGTTACGGTCGTTCAGATCCTGTCCGGCGCAAAATCCGCGTCCGGCGCCGGTGATCAGCAGGCAACGAATGGTGTCGTCGCGCTCGGCCTGTTTCAGGCAGTCGGCAAGCTGCTGGTGCATCACGTCGTTAAAGCTGTTGAGTCGGTCCGGGCGGTTCAGGATGATAGTCATCACGCCCTGCTCCACTTCGCTGAGAATAAATGCGTCCACGATTAGCGTCCTTTAAATTCCGGTGTGCGTTTTTCTAAAAAGGCGCTGACGCCTTCACGACGATCTTCGGTGCCGCTCAGCAGCGTAAACAGCTGACGTTCCTGCACCAGACCGGCCTGGAGACCCACTTCTTGCGCAGCGCGTAGAGACTGTTTTGCCGCCCGCAGCGCCAGCGGTGAGTGACGGGCGATGGTCGCCGCCAGCTTGAGCGCGTATTCATCGGAGAGGTTCGCCGGGTGAATGTCACTCACCAGCCCGGCCCATTGTGCTCGTTCTGCATCAATGCTTTCACCGCTCAGCACCATTCGGCTGGCCAGCGCTTTGCCAACACAACGGATAAGCCGCTGCGTACCGCCCGCCCCTGGCATGGTGCCGAGAGTAATTTCCGGCAGGCCGAAGCGCGCGTTATCCCCGGCAATCACCAGGTCGCACAGAAGAGCCAGCTCGCACCCGGCTCCCAGCGCATAACCGTTAACCACCGCGATCAGCGGTTTGTTGAAGGCATCAATACGTGCCCACAGGCGAGGACGAACATCGTCGAAAGTGGCGGGCAGATCTTTTTCCGCCATTTCGTTGAGATCGGCCCCGGCGGCGAAATAGCGCGTGTTGCCGCTAATCACGCAAACGCTGATGCTGGCGTCCGCCGCCGCGCTTTCCAGCGCGTCAGCAATCTGCGTTAGCAGCGCATTGTTCAGGGCGTTACGCGCCTGCGGACGGTTCAGGGTCAGTTGCAGTACACGGTCGTGACGGGAAATCAGCAGTTCGCTCATGCCATCCCCCGCGCATCGAAGTCGACCACTACGTCACCGCTGGTTGGCAGCGCCTGGCAGCTCAGCACATAGCCCGCCGCCAGTTCATCGGCTTCAAGGCTGTAGTTGGCGGCCATCGCCACCTCGCCGCTGACCACCTTGCATTTGCAGGTGGCGCACACGCCACCTTTACAGGCGAACGGCAGGTCAGCGCCCTGGCGCAACGCGGCGTCGAGAATGCTGTCATCTTCCGCATTCAGTGAAATCAGGCGATCGCGCCCATCCTGACGAAGGGTGACCGTGCGGCCTTCCGCCTGCACGCCGGTGGCGCGTTTCACGCTGGTCCCCGGCGTATTGAAACGCTCAAGGTGAATGGATTTTTCCGCTATGCCCAGTTCGCGCAGTGCCACTTCGGCTTCATCCATCATTGCCGATGGGCCACAGATAAAGGCGTCGTCAAAGCGGCTGAAATCGAGCAGGTTTTTGCCCAGCGCACGCAGTTTGTCGCCGTCAATACGACCCTGTAGCAGATCGCTGTCCATCGACTCCTGACTGAACAGGTGCACCACCTGTAAACGCTGCGGATAGCGGTCTTTCAGATCGGCCAGCGCCTGACGGAACATCATGCTGTGGCTGCTGCGGTTGCCGTAGATCAGGGTGAACTGGCTGGCCGGTTCGGTCGTCAGCGTCGCTTCAATAATCGCCATCATCGGCGTAATGCCGGACCCGGCGGCAATCGCCAGATATTCGGCTTCGCGCTCGGCCTGCGGCTGGTAGCCGAAGTGCCCCTGCGGCACCATCACTTCCAGCGCCATACCCTGCTGGATATCCTGCTGGGCATAGCGGGAGAAACGCCCACCGTCGATAGCTTTAACCGCGACGCTAATTTCCGACGGCGAGCGGCTGCGACAAATGGAGTAACACCGACGCAGCTCTTCTCCACCGAGGTGAGCTTTCAGCGTCAAATGCTGGCCCGGTCGAAAGGCGTAGTCATTACGCAGCGCGTCAGGAATGGTGAAAGTGATGGTCACCGCATCGCGCGTTTCCGCTTCAACGTTGGCCACGGTAAGCGAATGAAATGTTGTCATCGCAACCTCAAATACATTTAAAGTAATCAAAGGGTTCACGGCAGCTGTCGCAGCGATACAACGCTTTACAGGCCGTGGATCCGAATTCGCTAATCAGCGAGGTATGGGTGCTGGCGCAGCGCGGGCACTGTACGTCAGTTGGCATTTCGGCATGGCAGGCGTGGGCCTGCGGCGGGCTGATACCATACTGGCGCAGGCGTTCGCGGGCGTCCGGGCTCATCCAGTCAGTGGTCCACGGTGGGTCAAGCTGCAAGACGATATGTACTGGCGTATAGCCGTGCTCCGCCAACATCATGCGAATTTCACCCAGTAGATGCTCGGTGGCCGGGCAGCCGGAGTATGTCGGCGTAAAGCCGATTACCCAGCCGTCGCCGCAGCGCTCAACGCTGCGTACCATGCCGAGATCGGTGATGGTCAGCACCGGCACTTCCGGATCGGAAATCGCACTTAACAGCCCCCAAACGGTGTGCACCTCTGGCGGTGCGATCGCGGTAAGACGTTGCATAGCCACCTCCTGCTACCACTGCTGCCCAGGATACGCACGCTGCAAGTACTGCATCTCGGCCAACATCGGCCCGAGATGTTCGCTGTGTAGCCCCTGCTTACCGCCGTTGCGAAACGCCGCCTCTTGCGGAACCTGTAAACCAGAATCAATCAGCGCAGTGTGTACCGTCATTTGCCATTCGGTTTGCAGTTCGCGCGGATCGACGGCAATGCCCTGCCTGGCCAGAGCGATCTCCAGTTCGTCGGCAAGGAACAATTCGCCGGTGTAACGCCACAGATTGTCCACCGCCTTCTGCATCAGTTGCGCGGAGTAGTCAGTACCATTCCCCAGTCGTTCCAGCCAGCTGCGGCTGAAGCGCAGGTGATAACGCACTTCTTTCAGTCCTTTGGCAGCGATAGCCGCAATCTGCTTATCGCGGCTGTTAACCAAACGAGTGAACAGCGCCACATGCCAGACATCGATAAAGAACTGGCGAGCGATCGTGTCGGCAAAGTTGCCGTTAGGCTGTTCCACCAGCAACAGATTGCGGAACTGACGCTCGTCACGACCAAAAGCCAGTGTGTCTTCGTCGCCGCTACCCGCCAGTTCGGCGGCGTAGCTGAGGAAATTGCGCGCCTGCCCCAGCAGGTCGAGGCCGATATTAGCCAGCGCCAGATCAATCTCCAGCTCCGGCGCATGACCGCACCAGGCACCCAGACGCTGAGCCAGCACCAGGCCGTTATCGCCCAGACGCAGGGCATAGGTTGCAACGGGATTCAGGTTATTCATCGTTGCCTCACATATGTTCCATGCCGTCCGGCACGGTGTAGAACGTGGGATGGCGATAGACTTTGCTCTCCGCCGGGTCAAAAAACTCACCGCGTTCTTCCGGCTGTGACGCAACAATTTCGCTGGCTTTCACCACCCAGATGGAGCAACCTTCGCTGCGGCGTGTATAGGCATCGCGGGCATTTTCCAGCGCCATCTGGTCATCGGCGGCATGCAGACTGCCAACGTGACGGTGTGATAACCCTTGTTTGCTGCGGACAAAAACTTCGTATAACGGCCAGTATGTTTTGCTCATGACTCTCTCCTTACGCCGCGTCGCGGGCCTGTTGCTTTTCGGCGTGCGCCAGTGCGGCCTCGCGCACCCATGCCCCTTCTTCCCAGGCCTTACGCTTTGCGCCCAGACGTTCGTGGTTGCAGGCACCACGACCGTTGATGACCTCATTAAATTCCTGCCAGTCGATCTCACCGAATCGATATTTCCCCGTCGCTTCATCAAGCTGTAGGTCGGCGTCCGGCACGGTCAAACCGAGGATTTCTACCTGCGGGACCGTGTTATCAACAAAGCGCTGACGCAGTTCGTCGTTGGAGTGCAGTTTGATTTTCCACGCCATGCTGCGGGCGCTGTTCGGTGAGTTGTCGTCGTTCGGGCCAAACATCATTAGTGCAGGCCACCAGAAACGGTTGATGGCGTCCTGCAGCATCTGACGCTGATCCTCGCTACCGGTAGCCAGCGCCATACACGCTTCGAAGCCCTGACGCTGATGGAAGCTCTCTTCTTTGCAGATTTTGACCATCGCCCTGGCATACGGGCCGTAGGAGGTACGACACAGCGCCACCTGGTTAACAATCGCCGCGCCATCGACCAGCCAGCCGATCACACCGATATCCGCCCAGCTGAGGGTTGGGTAGTTGAAGATGGAGGAGTATTTCATCTGGCCGTCGAGCATCTTCTGGTACAGATCTTCACGCGCGCAGCCCAGTGTTTCCGCCGCGCTGTAGAGGTACAGACCGTGTCCGGCCTCGTCCTGTACTTTTGCGAGCAGAATGGCCTTACGCCGCAGCGTAGGTGCGCGGGTTATCCAGTTGCCTTCCGGTAACATGCCGACAATTTCCGAGTGTGCATGCTGACCAATCTGGCGGATCAGCGTCTTACGGTATGCGTCCGGCATCCAGTCCTGCGGCTCGATGGCCGTTTCCTGCGCGATGCGCTGGTCAAAGCGTTGTTCTTCTGTCACGTCATCACCTTATGATTCCGATAATTTCAACAAACCAATATTTGTGAATCACTTTGTTTTATAAAAGTTACATCTTAGTTAAATAAAACCACAAATTCTGTTTGCTGGTTTTGCGATACTTGTCGCAAAGGGTTTTTGTTTATTCATTAATAACAGATAGATAACCAATAAAGGTAAGGTGTTCGCGATCTCATTGTTAACAAATTATTAAAATCTCACTTGCATTTTGTGATTCATAAAAGAACTATTTAAAGAGATATTACGGAACACATCTGGAGATTAACGATGCAGCAGTTAGCCAGTTATTTATCCGGTGCCTGGCAGACAGGCCGGGGCCGCACCCGCACCATCCACCACGCCCTTACCGGTGAAGCGCTTTGGGAAGTGACAAGCGTTGGACTGGATATGGCGCAGGCGCGCCGCTTTGCGATTGAGCACGGCGGCAAAGCGTTACAGGCAATGAGTTTTATTGAGCGCAGCGCGATGCTAAAAGCGGTGGCGAAGCATTTAATGGAACTGAAAGCCGATTTCTATGCCATATCCGCGCAAACCGGAGCAACGCGCGGTGACAGCTGGGTCGATATCGAAGGCGGCATTGGCACGCTTTTCACTTATGCCAGTCTCGGTGGCCGCGAGCTGCCGGACGATACGCTGTGGCCGGAAGACGAACTGATCCCGCTGTCCAAACAGGGCGGTTTTGCCGCACGCCACGTGCTGACCTCCAAATCCGGTGTTGCGGTGCATATCAACGCCTTTAACTTCCCCTGCTGGGGTATGCTAGAGAAGCTGGCGCCAACCTGGCTTGCCGGGATGCCAGCCATTATCAAACCTGCAACCGCCACCGCGCAGCTCACTCAGGCAATGGTGAAAGCGATTATCGACAGTGGCCTGGTACCGAACGGCGCAATTAGCCTTATCTGCGGCAGCGCGGGTGACCTGCTCGATCACCTCGACAGCCAGGATGTGGTGACCTTTACCGGTTCTGCTCATACCGGGCAGCAGTTGCGCGTGCACCCCAACCTGGTGGCTAAATCGGTTCCATTCACCATGGAAGCGGATTCACTCAACTGCTGCGTGCTGGGTGATGACGTCACCCCAGAACAGCCTGAGTTTGCACTGTTTGTACGTGAAGTAGTGCGCGAGATGACGACCAAAGCCGGGCAGAAATGTACCGCTATCCGCCGCATTATCGTGCCACAGGCGCAGGTGAAAGCGGTCAGCGAGGCGCTGATTACCCGTCTGCAAAAAGTGGTAGTGGGCGATCCGGCGCAGGAAGGCGTGAAGATGGGGTCGCTGGTGAATAACGATCAGCGTCAGGACGTGCAGGATAATGTGAATCGTCTGGTTGAAGCCGGGTGTGAGGTGCTGCTGGGCGGAAAAGCAGATCTGAGCACGGCTGGGGCTTTCTTCCCGCCAACTCTGCTGTTTTGTCCGCAGCCGGATGAAATTGCCGCGGTACATGCAATTGAAGCCTTTGGCCCGGTCGCCACGCTGATGCCGTATCAAAATACCGAGCATGCCATGACGCTGGCACGCGCCGGTGAAGGCAGTCTGGCAGGAACGTTGGTGACGGCGAGCGGCGAACTGGCGCGAGAGTTTATCCTCGGTGCGGCCCGCGCCCACGGGCGTATTCAGGTGCTGAACGAAGAGTCCTCGGTGGAATCGACCGGCCACGGATCTCCGCTGCCACAGTTGGTCCACGGTGGGCCTGGACGTGCAGGCGGCGGTGAAGAGCTCGGTGGTCTACGCGCGGTGAAACACTACATGCAACGCACCGCCATTCAGGGCAGCCCAACCATGCTCGCGGCGGTAAGCCAACAGTGGGTGCGTGGCGCTCGGGTGGAGGAAGATCGTATTCACCCGTTCCGTAAATACTTCGAAGAGATCCAGCCGGGCGACAGCCTGCTGACGCCACGTCGTACACTGACCGAAGCGGATATCGTTAACTTTGCCTGCCTCAGCGGTGACCACTTCTACGCCCATATGGACAAGATTGCAGCAGCCGATTCCATTTTCGGCGAGCGCGTGGTGCACGGTTACTTCCTGATTTCCGCCGCAGCCGGTCTGTTTGTTGACGCGGGCGTCGGTCCGGTGATTGCCAACTATGGCATGGAAAACCTGCGCTTTATCGAGCCGGTTAAGCCGGGCGACACTATCCAGGTGCGTTTAACCTGCAAACGCAAAACGGTGAAACGTCAACGCAATGCCGAAGAAAAAGCGACCGGCGTGGTGGAGTGGTCGGTGGAGATCTTTAATCAGCACCAGCAGGCGGTGGCGCTGTATTCCATTCTGACGTTGGTTGCGCGTCAGCATGGGGATTTCCCGGCGTAAGATTCCGGCGTAGCTTCGCTCGATCAGGTTTGAAACATAAAGCAAAAAGCCTGCTTAGTTTCCTAAGCAGGCTTCTTAAATATGGCTCCTCTGACTGGACTCGAACCAGTGACATACGGATTAACAGTCCGCCGTTCTACCGACTGAACTACAGAGGAATCGTTGTGGAGGCTTATCTTAGCGGCGAAAAAAATTTTGTCAAATCCCATTTCCTCGAATGCGAATCAATTGATGCTTCTCTCGACAGTTTGTTGCATTTACAGACATTTTAAATAGAAAAAACTTTGCAGCTTTTTTGATTCTCCCTCATCATTTGAAATGAGGTTTCAACTTTCTTCGTTAAGGTCCACTTTGAACGTCTCCGCTGCCTTACGCCAGGTCGCTTCCCGCACGCCCTGGTATGCCAAACGCAAGAGTTATAAGGTTCTCTTTTGGCGCGAAATCACTCCGCTGGCTGTCCCCATTTTTCTGGAAAACACCTGTGTGCTATTGATGGGTGTTCTCAGTACCTTCCTGGTCAGCTGGTTGGGAAAAGAAGCGATGGCCGGTGTCGGACTCGCCGACAGCTTTAATATGGTCATCATGGCATTTTTCGCCGCCATCGATCTGGGCACCACCGTGGTTGTAGCATTTAGCCTCGGGAAACGAGATCGTCGACGGGCCAGAGCCGCGGCCAGACAATCACTGGTGATCATGACAATTTTTGCTACCGTTCTGGCAGCTGTCATTCACTATTTTGGTCAACAGATTATTGACGTTGTCGCAGGTGAAGCAACGCCAGACGTTAAAGCTTTGGCACTCACCTATCTGGAGCTGACGGTGCTCAGCTACCCGGCGGCAGCCATTGCGCTGATTGGCAGTGGCGCACTACGTGGAGCCGGAAATACAAAAATACCGTTGTTGATTAACGGCAGCATGAACATCCTGAATATCATCATCAGTAGCATCCTGATTTACGGGATCTTTTCCTGGCAAGGTCTGGGATTTGTGGGAGCAGGCCTGGGACTTACCATTTCGCGCTACATCGGGGCGATTGCCATCATCTGGGTACTGATGATTGGTTTTAACCCCGCGCTGCGAATTCCCTTCAAAAGCTATTTTAAGCCACTCAATCTCGCCATTATCTGGGAGGTGATGGGGATCGGCATTCCGGCAAGTATCGAGTCAGTGCTGTTCAATGGCGGTAAACTTTTGACGCAGATGTTTGTTTCAGGTATGGGAACCAGCGTTATCGCCGGGAACTTTATTGCATTTTCTATCGCCGCGCTTATCAACTTACCGGGTAATGCTTTAGGTTCCGCGTCGACAATCATTACCGGCAGGCGTTTGGGAAATGGCCAGATTGCCCAGGCTGAAATCCAGCTACGGCATGTATTCTGGCTGTCGACGATCGGCCTGACGGCAATTGCCTGGTTAACCGCTCCTTTCGCCGGGGTAATGGCCTCATTTTATACCCACGATCAGGATGTAAAAGAGGTCATAGTCATCCTGATTTGGCTCAACGCAGCATTTATGCCGATATGGGCAGCCTCCTGGGTGTTACCAGCAGGCTTTAAAGGTGCGCGAGATGCACGTTTTGCTATGTGGGTATCGATGCTGGGCATGTGGGGCTGCCGCGTAGTCGCGGGTTACACCCTGGGTATCGTATTAGGATGGGGAGTTGTCGGCGTTTGGTTAGGTATGTTCTTCGACTGGGCCGTACGCGCCGCGTTATTTTACTGGCGTATGGTCACCGGCCGCTGGTTGTGGAAATACCCGCGCCCCGAACGCGAAAAGTGCATAAAACAACCGGTTGCGTCTGAATAAGCGGCGAAATGGGGAATATTTCAGCAAACGATCGCATTTATCCATTCAGGCTTTGACAACGCTGAGCGGCATCGCTAATATTCGCCTCGTTCAAACGATTCCTCTGTAGTTCAGTCGGTAGAACGGCGGACTGTTAATCCGTATGTCACTGGTTCGAGTCCAGTCAGAGGAGCCATATTTAAGAAGCCTGCTTAGGAAACTAAGCAGGCTTTTTGCTTTTCTGCGATCCCATTCGCCAGGTAGACCGCTTCACTCTACACCAGGTTTTTCCATACTGCCGACGGGAGAATGTCCGTCTGCTTATGCAAAATGTCTCTATGATCCAATTCGTTAACGTCATGGTTAAGTATCTTATCGTGCAACGACATCAGAATGAGACCCATACTTGCCCATGCCGATACTGCTGAAAGCAGCGCTAACCGCTTTATTAGTAATTCCACTGAGTACAATAGCCGGTGAGAAAGTCACGCTACGTTGCCCGGACAGAGGCTGGGCGGAGGTGACATTTCATTTGTTCCAGCACGTTAGCGTGCTGTGGGAAAACAATAGTTTTTATGTTTCCGATGCCCGGCGTAGTCAGAGTAATAAATTCTATACGTTTACCAATCGAGATGTTCTTTCGGTGAAGAATGGATTTCAGTTTATTTATGCGGATTCGGGACGGGCGGTGTCTTGTTCGATATTGTCGCGGGTGCCGACGCAGGATCTGAGGCTGGAGACCTTGAGGTAACGCAGAGTTCTACCCGCCATTCGGTGACGTCAGAGAAGCCCGTTTACTCACGGGCTTTGGTAGTTAAATCTGATAATCAATCACCGCTTCATCTGGCTCCATCGCCTGGCGCTTAATTTCATCGACGGATAACCCTGCATTGCATAGCTCGATGAATCGCCAGACGTAGTTGCGCTGCAGCTGTCCGCGTTTAAGCCCCAGCCAAACGGTATTTGCATCAAACAAATGCCGGGTATCCAGACGGGTTAAGGTCCCCTCTTCCTGCTCGCCGCTGGATTGCTCTGCCACCAGCCCAATCCCCAACCCCAGCGACACGTAAGTTTTAATCACATCCGAGTCCTGGGCGCTGAGAATAATATCCGGTATCAGCCCTTTGCGAGCAAATGCTTCATCGATGCGGGAACGCCCTGTAATCCCCTGACGATAGGTAATTAACGGCCAGTGAGCAATAGACTCCAGCGTGAGCGGAGAAGCTTTCACTAATGGATGGTCGTGAGGAACAAGCAGGCTGTGGTGCCAACGAAACCAGGGAAAAGCCACCAACAATGGATCGCTGCTCAGCCGCTCACTGGCAATTCCGATATCTGCCCCGCCATTTTGTAGCAGGACATCAATCTCCTGTGGCGTACCCTGAATAAGTTCCAGACGCACCTCAGGGAACAGCTCACGAAAAGCTTTTATCACCGCAGGCAAGCTATAGCGTGCCTGGGTATGCGTGGTGGCAATCGTCAGAACGCCGGACGTGTCATTGGTAAACAGATCCGCCAGTCGACGAACATTGCTGGCCTCATTCAGAATACGCTCGGCAATAACCAGCAAGGCTTTACCCGGTTCGGTCATGCCCAACAGGCGTTTACCGCGACGGATAAAAATCTCGATGCCAAGTTCATCTTCAAGTTCACGAATGTGTCGGCTGACGCCCGACTGCGAGGTGTACAGTATATTCGCGACCTCTGTCAGGTTGTAATCCTGACGGGCCGCCTCGCGGATTATTTTAAGTTGCTGGAAATTCACGTTTCGCTCCGGGCACATCAGACATTACGCTATTGTTAAAGTCTGATGCCCGGCATAACAAATAATAAAAACCTGCATCTTATTCCTTGCGGGAATAAGGTTTAGCTGACCAGTTGCAGCTCGCGATTTTCCAGCGCCGGACGGCTGACCAGCGACAACAGGATCTCCTTCACGGCCTGCGCCTGGGGCGATAAGCTCCCTCTGGCGGATACGTTCAACGATAATGGCAGATTCATCGACGGTGTTGTGATGCGCGCCATCCAACCGTTAGCCGCATTGCATAATGAACGGGCGGCCGACTCAGGCAACACTGTGACACCCATACCACTGGCAATGGCGGCCGTTAGGGTGGAGATAGACTCAATTTCGCCAATCACTTTAGCCGTTAAGCGACGTAGCGAAAAAGCTTCATCCACGCGCAGGCGAACCGCGCTGTAATCCCGTGGCAAGAACAAATTCATCTGCGCCACTGCGGCTAAATCGACGCTTTGGCCAGGACACTCACGCGTGCCGACCAGGTACAGATCCTCTTTAAGCAACGGTTGACTGCTGATGCCCGCCACAGGAGAACGCTCATAGAGCACTGCCATATCTAATTGCCCGCTGAGCAGCTTGTCATTCAGCACTGCCCCACTGTTTTCATGCAAATAGACCAGCACATCAGGCAGTTCGGCACGTAGCGTCTGTAATAACGGCATGGTAATGGATGACGCGACTGTCCCCGGCGCAAGGCCGATAGAGACCTGTCCACTCAAGGTCTGGCCCACGTTATTAACCGCAAGTTGCGCCTGTTCGCACTGACGTAAAATCGTCCGGGCGTGGGTATATAGCACTTTTCCTGCTTCCGTCGGCGTGACGCCACGCTTGGTACGAATCAGCAATTGCTGATCCAGCTCACCTTCCAGCGTAGCGACCTGCTGGCTCAGCGCGGGTTGCGCAATGTGCAACACTTCCGCTGCCTGGGTCAGGCTACCAATATCGACGATTTTCACGAAATATTTCAGTCGTCTGAAGTTCATTTTGCCTCCTGTCGGAATACCAGAACCCGTGCTGGCAGTCATTAAATTCAGGATTGCAAGATGCTTGCCACTTTCGTCTAAAACGGTGTTTTACGGTTAAAGCCGCGTAAAGTCAGGAGTAAAAGCGAAGGAAGATCATTCTGCACACCTAAGTATCTCATTCAGGCTGCCCTGGAAGAGGTAGACACGCACCAGAATGGGGCAAAAGCATAAAAAGACGGAAAGATCGCCGCTTTGCTGATTTTGTCAGCAAACGAACACACAAATGTATTTACCCCTTTGACAAGCCTCACCACCCTCGCTAATATGCGCCTCGTTCAAACGATTCCTCTGTAGTTCAGTCGGTAGAACGGCGGACTGTTAATCCGTATGTCACTGGTTCGAGTCCAGTCAGAGGAGCCATATTTAAGAAGCCTGCTTAGGAAACTAAGCAGGCTTTTTGCTTTTATGCCATTGCTCATTGCGCATATCAAAACCTCAACTTAGTCTGGCCAACACTTCATTCATAATAGCCGCAGGTATTTGTTCCAGACGCTTGCCGTTCCAGGCTTCCATATCAATAGACAGGAACAACAATGAGTTGAGATGTCCACTCTTCGCTCACAGTAGACTTTAAACTCACCCAGTACGTCCGCTCTGTGCCCAGAAGCGGCGTTTTCTATCACCGCTGATATATTAATCAATGTAGAGCAGGCCATATTTATAATATAAATTGACGGGTACGCTGAATTTTACAGGAACATCTCCAATGAATATTGCCGCCTCAATTGCCCTTTTGGGCGCTTGCCCATTTGTGAGTCTGGCGGCAGTACCGGTGACCTTTTCCGAAACTGCCCTGGATGCCGCAGGGCCAAAAGGCCCTTTGAAAGGCACGTTACTCACCCCGAATTCAAAACCAACAGCCGTTGTTCTTATCGTTCCTGGCTCCGGGCCAACCGATCGGGATGGAAACAACCCGCTTGGTGTGAATGCATCGCCTTACCGACTTCTTGCTGAAGGCCTGGCTGCCAAAGGTTTTGCGACGCTTCGTATCGACAAACGTGGAATGTTCGCTAGCGCAATGGCCGTAGACGATGCCAATGCGGTGACGATTGCTGACTATGTTGACGACATTCGATCCTGGGTAGACGTGCTTAGACGTCACATGCACACTCCCTGTGTTTGGGTTTTAGGACACAGCGAAGGGGGCCTAGTCGCACTTGCCTCGGCTCAAGAAGAGAATGTGTGCGGTGTGGTTATTATCGCAACGCCTGGGAGGCCGATGGGCGAGGTGTTGAGGGGGCAACTTAACGCTAATCCGGAAAATGAAATTCTATTAAAGCAGGCGCTGCCGATAATTGATGCTCTGGAGCATCGGCGGCGAGTCGATATTACGAATATTCACCCAGCACTGCAAAGTATCTTTAATCCTGCTGTTCAGGGGTTTTTGATCAATGCGTTTTCATATAATCCGGGTCATCTCATTTCGAGTATTTCCAAACCCGTGTTAGTGCTACAAGGGCAACGCGATCTCCAGGTGGAAGAAACGGATGCAAGACTGCTTAAGGCCGCGAATCCTCAAGCGTCCCTGGTTATACTGCCCAATATGAACCATGTTATGAAAGAGGTGACTTCGGACGATCGCAAAGCGAATATCGCGACATACGCTGAACCCGCGCTCCCCTTAGCTCCCGGTTTAATCGACTCGATTGAGCATTTCCTGATCCGCAACTCACCTTTTCCCGAAAAGTAACAGCTGCTCTGCTCTCGGTGTCCTCCCAAGACGGTTTACTTTTAAAGAGTTCAGCATGCTTTAAAGCATTCGTCTGCTCCATGCTCACAGCAGACATGGTCAGATGTCATTCCAACCGTCACATGCCAGAAGCAGACTCCCCTTCCCCATCCGATATCCACCTCATAATATTTTTATAAATAACAACGCATTAAGAAGTTCAACGTAATACAATTATATTTCTAATTGTAATGATAACCATTCTCATATTACTATAATCGCGTGATAATTAACTTTTGATACATTCCACATGTCTGACCACGCCACTACCACTGCTTCCTTTACGCTCGAGTCGCTTTATGGCGCACATCACGGCTGGTTGAAAAGCTGGCTGACGCGCAAACTCCAGTCCGCCTTTGATGCAGATGACATTGCCCAGGACACTTTTCTACGGGTAATGGGCAGCGACTCGCTCTCGACGATCCGCGATCCGCGCTCCTTTCTGTGCACTCTCGCCAAACGGGTGATGGTCGACCTGTTTCGCCGAAACGCGCTGGAAAAAGCCTATCTGGAGATGTTGGCGCTTATGCCGGAGGCGCTCGCGCCTTCCCCCGAGGAACGCGAGAGCCAGCTCGAAACCCTGCAACTCATCGACAGCATGCTTGACGGGCTGAACGGAAAAACACGAGGAGCGTTTCTGCTTTCGCAACTGGATGGTCTGACATACAGCGAGATCGCGCTGAAGCTCGGTATCTCCGTCAGCTCGGTAAAAAAGTATATGGCAAAGGCTATCGAACATTGTCTGCTGTTTCGTCTGGAGCACGGCCTGTGAACGCTTCTATCACCGATTCTCGCCGCCAGGCATTGCGCTCGGCATCGCACTGGTATGCTGTATTGAGCGGCGAGCGTGTCAGCCCACAGCAAGAAGCGCGCTGGCAACAATGGTACGAAGAGGACAAAGATCATCAGTGGGCCTGGCAACAGGTTGAAAACCTGCGCAGCCAGCTCAGCCGCGTACCGGGCGATGTCGCCAGCCGGGCGCTGCACGATACGCGCCTTACCCGTCGTCATGTCATGAAAGGGCTACTGCTGCTACTCGGCGTAGGCGGCGGCTGGCAGCTCTGGCAGTCTGAAGCCGGTGAAGGTCTGCGCGCGGATTACCGCACCGCCAAAGGCGCGGTCAGCCATCAGCGGCTGGAAGATGGTTCTCTGCTGACGCTCAACACACAAAGCGCCGCGGACGTTCGTTTTGATACACGTCAACGCGCTGTCCATCTCTGGTACGGCGAAATTGCTATTACTACCGCAAAAGACGCGCAGCAGAGACCTTTCCGCGTTGTGACCCGCCAGGGCCAGCTCACCGCATTAGGCACAGAATTTACCGTCTACCAGCAGGACAACGTCACACGCGTTGTCGTTCAACAACACGCTGTTGAAGTCTTACTGGCAAATCGTCCGCAGGAAAAACGCATCGTCAGCGCTGGCGAGAGCCTGCAGTTTAGCGCGTCTGAATTTGGTGCAGTAGCCTCAGCGGATGATGAAAGCGCCACCTGGACGCAGGGCATTCTGAGCTTCAGCGATAAACCTTTGAGTGAAGTGATTGCCACGCTGAGCCGTTATCGCAACGGCGTGCTGCGCTGCGATCCGGCTGTGGCCGTGTTACGCCTGAGTGGCACTTTCCCGCTGAAAAATACTGATGCAATCCTGGATGTTATTGCCAAGACTCTTCCAGTGAAAATTCAGTCAGTTACGCGATACTGGGTAAATATTTCCGCACTGTAAGAAAAATAATTCTCATTTCGATTGTCCTTTTTCCCCTTCTCATTCGACTCATAGATGAACACAACAAAAATGATGATGGAGAAGGTATGACGCCTTTACGCGTTTTTCGCAAAACAACACCTTTGGTTAACGCCGTTCGCCTGAGCCTGCTGCCGCTGGCCGGGCTGTCGTTATCCGCCTTCGCAGCGCAGGTTGATATTGCACCGGGTTCGCTCGACAAAGCCCTTAATCAGTATGCCGCGCTCAGCGGAATTACCCTGTCGGTTGACGCCAGCCTGACGCGCGGCAAACAGAGTAACGGTCTTCACGGTGACTACGACGTCGAAACCGGCCTGCAACACCTGCTGAACGGTAGTGGCCTGCAGGTGAAACCGCTGGGTAATAACAGCTGGACGCTGGAGCCAGCACCAACACCGCAAGAAGATGCCCTGACCGTGGTGGGCGACTGGCTGGGGGATGCGCGCGAAAACGACGTTTTCGAACATGCTGGCGCACGTGACGTTATCCGCCGTGAGGATTTCGCCAAAACCGGCGCAACATCCATGCGCGAGGTACTGAACCGCATTCCTGGCGTTACCGCCCCAGAAAACAACGGCACCGGTAGCCACGATCTGGCAATGAACTTTGGTATTCGCGGCCTGAACCCGCGCCTGGCCAGCCGTTCAACGGTACTGATGGACGGTATTCCCGTGCCGTTTGCCCCTTACGGCCAGCCGCAGCTTTCACTGGCGCCCGTCTCGCTCGGAAATATGGACGCCATCGACGTGGTTCGCGGCGGTGGCGCGGTGCGTTACGGGCCACAGAGCGTGGGCGGTGTGGTGAACTTTGTTACCCGCGCTATTCCGCAAGACTTCGGCATCGAAGCCGGCGTGGAAGGCCAGCTCAGCCCAACATCTTCACAAAATAACCCAAAAGAAACACACAACCTGATGGTGGGTGGCACGGCGGATAACGGTTTTGGTACCGCCCTGCTTTACTCCGGTACACGTGGAAGCGACTGGCGCGAACACAGCGCGACCCGCATCGACGACCTGATGCTGAAAAGCAAATATGCGCCAAACGAAGTGCATACCTTCAACAGTCTGTTGCAATACTACGACGGTGAAGCCGACATGCCCGGCGGCCTGTCTCGCGCGGATTACGATGCCGACCGCTGGCAATCCACGCGCCCTTACGATCGCTTCTGGGGGCGCCGCAAGCTGGCAAGCCTCGGCTATCAGTTCCAGCCGGACAGCCAACATAAATTCAATATTCAGGGCTTCTACACTGAAACCCTGCGCAGCGGCTACCTGGAACAGGGAAAACGCCTCACCCTTTCACCGCGTAACTACTGGGTACGCGGCATTGAACCACGCTACAGTCAGAGCTTTATGGTGGGTCCTTCCGCGCACGAAGTGGGCGTGGGATACCGCTATGTGAGCGAGTCGACGCATGAAATGCGTTACTACACGGCCACCAGCAGCGGACAACTGCCGTCCAGCGCCAGCCCTTACGATCGCGACACTCGTTCGGGCACCGAAGCGCACGCCTGGTATCTGGATGACAAAATCGACATTGGCAACTGGACTATCACACCGGGTATGCGCTTTGAACATATCGAGTCATACCAGAACAACGCCATCAAAGGCACACATGAGGAAGTAAGCTACAACGCCCCACTTCCGGCGCTAAACGTACTTTATCACCTGACTGATAGCTGGAATCTTTATGCAAACACTGAAGGCTCATTCGGCACCGTACAGTACAGCCAAATTGGCAAGGCTGTGCAAAGCGGCAATGTGGAACCGGAAAAAGCGCGAACCTGGGAGCTCGGAACCCGGTACGACGATGGCGCGCTGACGGCGGAAATGGGGCTATTCCTGATTAACTTTAATAATCAGTACGACTCCAACCAAACCAACGACACCGTTACCGCACGCGGTAAAACGCGCCATACCGGACTGGAAACCCAGGCTCGCTATGATCTCGGCACATTGACGCCAACGCTCGACAACGTTTCAGTCTACGCAAGCTATGCGTATGTGAACGCTGAGATCCGCGAGAAAGGCGATACCTACGGCAATCAGGTGCCCTTCTCACCAAAACACAAAGGCACGTTGGGCGTGGACTATAAGCCGGGTAGCTGGACCTTCAACCTGAACAGCGATTTCCAGTCCAGCCAGTTTGCGGATAACGCCAACACCGTTAAAGAGAGCGCTGACGGCAGTACCGGTCGCATCCCTGGCTTTATGCTCTGGGGCGCACGCGTAGCCTATGACTTCGGCCCGCAGATGGCAGACCTGAACCTGGCGTTCGGTGTGAAAAATATCTTCGACCAAGATTATTTCACCCGCTCTTACGACGACAACAACAAAGGCATCTACGCAGGCCAGCCGCGCACGCTGTATATGCAGGGTTCGTTGAAGTTCTAAACCCCCGTTTACCCGGCCTGCATGCTGTTTTTGTAGCTCGGGCAAACGAAACGCCACCCGACGCAGGCAATTTACATGTTCACACCATTACGCACGCTATTCGCCGCTCTGCTGCTCACCGGCCATGCTTTTGCCGCCACGGTTCATGACGAACATGGCACCTTTACGCTTGATAAAACACCACAACGGATAGTGGTGCTGGAACTGTCGTTCGCGGACGCACTGGCTGCTGTCGATGTCAGTCCGGTCGGCATTGCCGACGATAACGATGCCACACGCATTCTTCCAGAGGTTCGTGCCCATCTGAAACCCTGGCAGTCTGTCGGCACGCGTGCGCAGCCGAGTTTAGAAGCCATCAGCGCGCTGAAACCGGATCTGATCATTGCCGACAGCAGCCGCCATGCGGGTATTTACATCGCCTTACAGCAAATAGCACCTGTGCTGCTGCTCAAGTCTCGCAATGAAACCTACGCTGAAAATCTGCAATCTGCGGCCATCATCGGTGAAATTGTGGGTAAAAAAGCACAGATGCAGTCACGCCTGGCGCAACACCAACAACAGATGTCAGCGTGGGCCAGCCAACTGCCAAAAGACACGATGGTGGTGTTTGGTACGTCCCGGGAGCAGCAGTTCAACCTGCATACTCAGGAGACCTGGACCGGGGGCGTCCTGACCTCTCTGGGGCTGACGGTGCCTGCGGCTATGGCGGGTTCGTCTATGCCGTCCATCGGTCTGGAACAGCTGCTGGCGCTCAATCCGGCATGGCTGCTGGTCGCGCACTATCGTGAAGAGAGCATCGTGAAACGCTGGCAACAAGACCCGCTATGGCAGATGTTAACTGCGGCGCAAAAACAGCAGACGGCGTCGGTCGACAGTAACGCCTGGGCGCGGATGCGCGGCATTTTCGCAGCCGAACGCATTGCCAGCGACACGGTAAAAATCTTTCACCACCAGCCTTTATCCGATGTGAAATGACAGTTTTCAAACATCCAGCGCTACAGTGGGGGCTTCCCCTTGTCGCGCTTATCGCTATCTTCTGGCTGAGTCTGTTTTGCTACTCGGCCATTCCTGTTTCTGGCGTTGATGCCATTCACGCTCTGCTACCAGGCCATACGCCGACGCTTCCACAAGCGCTGGTGCAAAACCTTCGTTTGCCGAGAAGCCTGGTCGCCATTTTGATCGGCGCAAGCCTGGCTCTGGCGGGAACGCTGCTGCAGACCCTGACGCATAATGCAATGGCCTCCCCTTCACTACTCGGTATTAACAGTGGCGCAGCGCTGGCGATGGCGCTTACCAGTGCTATCAGCCCTGCGCCCGTTACGGGTTACTCCATCGCCTTTATCGCCGCCTGCGGTGGCGGCGTAAGCTGGCTGATGGTGATGACCGCAGGTGGTGGATTTCGCCACACCCAGGACAGAAACAAACTGATCCTCGCGGGCATCGCGTTCTCGGCTTTCTGCATGGCCCTTACCCGCATCACTCTGCTGCTGACGGAAGATCACGCCTACGGCATTTTTTACTGGCTTGCGGGAGGCGTATCCCACGCACGTTGGCAGGAGTTCTGGCAGCTTTTCCCAATGGTAGTGGTTGCTGTACCGGTGGTATTGCTGCTGGCTAATCAACTGAACCTGCTTAACGTGAGCGACAGCACTGCGCAAACGCTGGGGGTGAATTTGACCCGGCTGCGCCTGGCGCTCAATCTTCTGGTGCTCATTTTGGTGGGCGCCTGCGTTAGCGTGGCGGGCCCGGTAGCCTTTATCGGCCTGCTGATGCCGCATCTGGCTCGCTTCTGGGTGGGATTCGATCAGCGCAAGGTCCTGCCGATGAGCATGCTTATGGGCGCCACGCTGCTGCTGCTGGCTGATGTTCTGGCCCGAGCGCTGGCCTTCCCTGGCGAATTGCCCGCGGGGGCAGTAGTGGCGCTGATTGGTGCACCCTGTTTTGTCTGGTTGGTCAGGAGGAGTGGATGAAAATTGCGTTCGTCATTTTCATCGCCCTCGCGCTGGCAGGACTTTCGGCTTTGTCACTACAAATGGGGGTGATCGCCGTTCCCTGGCGTGCTCTGCTGAGCGACTGGCAGACCGGGCGCGAATATCATTACGTATTAACGGCGTACCGCCTGCCGCGACTGCTGCTGGCGCTGCTTGTCGGTGCAGCCCTCGCGGTGGCAGGCGCGCTGGTGCAAGGGATCGTGCGTAACCCTTTGGCATCACCGGATATCCTCGGCGTAAACCATGCCGCCAGTCTTGCCTCTGTAGGCGCACTGCTTCTCTTACCGTCACTACCGGTGATTGCTCTGCCGCTGCTGGCCTTTGCCGGTGGCATGGCGGGCCTGATCCTGCTGAGAATACTGGCGAACACCAGCCAGCCGATGAAGCTGGCGCTCACGGGTGTTGCGCTCTCTGCCTGCTGGGCCAGCCTGACGGATTATCTGATGCTTTCGCACCCGCAGGATGTGAACAGCGCCCTGCTGTGGCTGACCGGCAGCTTATGGGGCCGTGACTGGAGCTTTGTGAAAATAGCCGCCCCACTGCTGATTTTGTTTCTGCCGCTGAGTCTGCGTTTTTGCCGCGATCTCGACCTCCTGGCATTGGGCGATGCGCGCGCCACCACGCTCGGTGTGTCGGTGCCGCGTATTCGGTTCCAGGCTTTACTACTGGCCGTCGCCATGACATCGACCGGCGTGGCCGTCTGCGGCCCAATTAGCTTTATTGGTCTTGTGGTGCCGCATATGGTGCGCAGCATTACTGGTGGACGTCACCGCTGGCTGCTGCCCGTTTCAGCCATGACAGGTGCGTTGCTGCTGGTGGTTGCCGACCTGCTGGCGCGAATTATTCATCCTCCTCTGGAACTTCCGGCTGGCGTGCTGACCGCCATTATCGGTGCACCATGGTTTGTCTGGCTGCTTGTGAGAATGCGATAAATGACATTACGAACTGAAAATCTGACGGTCTGTTACGGTACAAACAAGGTGCTTGATGGCGTTTCACTCGCCCTACCAGCGGGGAAGACAACCGCCCTGCTCGGCCCTAACGGCTGCGGGAAGTCAACGTTGTTAAACTGTTTTTCACGACTGTTAACGCCGCAGTCCGGAGGCGTATTTCTCGGCGATAGTGCCATCAATACGCTCTCATCACGCCAGCTAGCCCGCAGGCTGGCGCTGCTGCCCCAGCACCATTTAACTCCCGAGGGGATCACCGTCCAGGAGCTTGTTTCGTACGGTCGCAACCCGTGGTTGTCACTCTGGGGGCGTCTCTCCGTTGAAGACAATACGCGGGTCCATGATGCTATGAACCAGACCCGGATCCAACATCTTGCCGACCGACGGTTAACCGATCTTTCTGGCGGTCAGCGACAGCGCGCATTTCTGGCAATGGTCCTGGCGCAGGATACGCCCGTTGTACTACTCGATGAACCAACCACCTATCTCGATATCAATCATCAGGTGGAACTGATGCGGCTGATGGGCGAACTCCGGGCTCAGGGGAAAACGGTGGTCGCCGTGCTGCACGACCTTAATCAGGCCAGCCGGTACTGCGACCATCTGGTGGTCATGGCGAACGGACATGTTATGGCGCAAGGCACACCAGAAGAGGTGATGAACCCTGGATTGCTGAGAACCGTATTCAGCGTGGATACGGAGATACACCCCGAACCAGTATCTGGCAGGCCGATGTGTGTAGTGAGGTAGATGATACAGTCTGTAATGGTACCATGGCTTCAACAGGTCGCCTGTCATATCACTCACGCTGCGATGACTTTACTCTGCCCTGTGAGTTCAATCGGTCGATGCAACGCTATCCTTAATCGAAGGGGGACGTTGTATGTTCACTAGAATACGGCAGATTCCGGTGTGATGATTAACCATTACGCGTGGTTGCCGTTGTATCAACGTACTATCCTGGAAAGGATAAAATCCACACATCCCTCTATAGAAACGCATAGCAATTCATAAGAAAATCTGTCTGCGCATCACCACTGATTTTTTTATGAAAATTATTTGACTGATCGTTCCATAATCAATACTATGCCGCCTCAACTCATTTCAAGTCCCACATCCCTATGAGTGCTGAAAAACCAACCTTTCCAGGTCGTCCACGAAAGTTCGAAGATCAGGATGTCATTGATGCTGCCGTCGCTGTTTTCAGCGCCAATGGTTATGCAGGCACCTCTGCGCAAGATTTATGCAATGGTACGGGATTAGGGCGGGGAAGCCTATACAATGCCTTTGGAAGCAAGCAAGCCCTGTACGAGCAAGCTTTGTTGCGCAGCCACGAACAAACTATGTCAGCACAGTTAACAATACTCACACAACCAGGTCTGGTAAAAGAGCGATTGCATACCCTTCTGCTCTGGGGTATTGCCGAAGATCTTTCTCAGCCAGAGCAGCATGATGCGATGGTCTTATTTTCAGCCCTGGAGATGGGCAGTAAAGATGAAGCCGTTGCGAGCCTGAATAATGAATATCGTCAGCATTTAGAAAAAACGCTGGTGTCGGTATTCATCGAAGGCCAACGAACCGGCGAACTGAACAATAAAGCATCAGCCGTCGAAATGGCGAGAGGCTTTATGGCAGGCTATTACGGTTTACGTGTACTGAATAAAAACATTACAGATAGAAAAATCCTCGAAGATGTCGTCGCTGGTCTGTTAATCAATTTATAAATTTAAGCGAAAAAATTCATTATTTACTTGCACTCATTTTTGTAATGATCATTCCAATACAAGGAAAAATAAAAAAACATGCCATTAGTCGTTTATATTTTAGGGTTAGCCATTTTTTCATTAGGTACAGCAGAGTTAATGGTGGCGGGTATGATGACCACGCTATCGGAAGCATTTGGTGTTACAGTCGGCGAAGTCGGGCATTTGATTTCATATTATGCATTCGGTGTAATGCTAGGTGGCCCGGTATTAACCTACACCTTTCTTAAGTTTAAAGCGCCCTATCGCTCAACGTTATTATGGCTGTTAGGGTTATATGTTATCGTACAAGGATTAAGCGTCTTTGCCTCTGATTACAATGTGTTAGTTGCCATTCGCATCGTGACAGGTATTTTATGTGCAGGGTGTTTAAGTCTTTCACTCGCGACAAGTATGGCTCTTGTATCTGTTGAAAATCGCCCTCGTGCCGCATCAATAGTGATAGCAGGTTTTATGGTATCCAATGTCTTTGGTGTACCTATCGCGACAATCATTGACCAGCACTGGGGCTGGAAAATGAGTTTTGGGCTGGTTGCGGTCCTGGTTTTCATATGCCTGCTCGCATTAGTACGTTTATTGCCACATATGAGCGGCGGCGGTGCTATCAAGATGGCTGAAGAGATTAAGGCATTTAAAAATAAAGCCTATTGGAAAGCCTGTGCAACTAGCTGTTTGATTTTGGGAGCAAGTTTTGCGGCATTCAGTTATTTTGTCCCCGTGCTGACTGATGTCAGTGAATTTACAATGCAGACGGTTCCCTTCATTTTGATGCTTTATGGACTAGCCAATATCATCGGGAATATGGTAACGGGACGTCTTGCATATCGCCATAGTTTAACTGTTATGGTTGTCGGCTTAACAATATTGAGTATTTCTTTGCTCGGCATGGCGCTATTTGTTCAATATCAGGTCATTGCTATTCTGGCTGTTATACTTATCGGTTTATCTGGCGTACCAATGAATCCGGCAATGATGGCAAGAATTGTCAGCGTGGCACATCCAGGGCCAATGGTCAATGCCGTTCATACTTCCGTGATCAATATTGGATTAGGTGGCGGTTCTTATTTAGGTGGAATGGCAATTTCATCTGGATTCGGTTTACGTTCAGCTCTATGGATTGGAATGGTATTAGCGGTTCTGGCTTTATTATCCGTATTACCTTATATCCGTCGTAGTAAACAAGGCTGGAGTTAATAGGTTCTGAAGATAAAAATGCCCCACTTATAAAAATTACGGGGCGTCGATTTATCCGTTAAATTTTATTCAAAACTCACTGGCTGCATGTCGCTCAAAGTTGCCCCTCAGTTCCACGACAGGTGCGGAGTAAACCCATCCGTGTAAGTGCACAATTTTCATGTGTTACTAAAGCAGTGTGTTCCCATAAACATTCAGTCAGTTTTATACGCCTGCCACTCGCGCCAGACATTCTCAGGATCAATATCGCGGTAGCCGCGCTCTCTGATTATCTCCTCGGCTGCTTCGGCTGGCAGGCGGATGGCTGTAGCGCCATCGCGAATGGACTCAACCTCATAGCGGGTCAATTCCCGTCCTATGTCCTGTTCTTTATCAATCAGAACTACGATCAACGCAGGGATAAAAACAATCTTCATACTGATAAGCCTCTGAAATGTTCGCATGCCACTGTATCACTGACAGTTTTGATATAGTTCAGTAATCGTTAATTTATTACCAGGACAGGAATCATTCATGACATTACAAATCCGTGAAGCCACACCTGCCGACGCGATGTTGCTTAATGCGCTGGGCTACCGCATCTACCGCGCACACTTTGAACATCTGTGGGAGTCAAAGTCTGAACTGGAAGCTTTTTTAGCAAGCGAATATTCTCTGGACGAGCTGGAACAGAGCCTGAATGAGCAAGCGGTCTGTTGGTATGTAGCAGAGACCGATAGGCCAATTGGTTTTGCGAAAGTGACCTATGAAAGCAGCATCCCTGATACGAATATGTCAGGGATGCTGCTTAACAAATTCTATCTTGATCCTGCAGACACCCGTAAAGGTTACGGTCAGGTCATGTTTGACACCGTCAAAGACCTGGCCCGGGCCAGGGGGAAAGACTTTGTATGGCTGGAGGTTCTTGAACAGAACGAACGCGCCTGTAATTTCTACCGCAAACAGGGCATGACCTTAATTAAAAGAGACTATTTCAAAACAGCTTCACAGCAGAGCGTCATCAGGATTATGGGGATTGCTGTCTAGCGGGTGACCGGCCGCTTCGTGCCAACAGCGGACATTGTTTCGGTCTACTGTCAGTGTTGTAACTTTTCTTAACTGACTGTTTTTGTGGGGCTGGCGGGAATTGAATCTGCGAGCACACAGAAAAGTGATCCAGAAAATTAACCATTAAAGGCAATTTATCCGTAACCGAGCCCCACTTAACATAAGTGCACGACTGGTTATTTCATTAATTTAGTAATATTGGGCCGATTGCGATATTTATTATCCCATGGCATACCATAGCCAATGAGTAGATCATCACTCTCCATTTCATAGGCAAAATACTGTTTTACAGGAATATTCACTCTTCCAGGTTTGACGAAGAGGACGGCAACAGACAGGGATGCTGGATTGAAATTATCTAAGATATATTTAATAAGGCGCTTCATTGTACCACCTGATTCTATTGCATCATCAATAAGAATGACATGACGATTTTCAATCTCAATATTTTGATGGTAAACAATAGTGGAGTTGTTATTTCGTTCCCCAGGTGTGTGAGGGCAGGATATGTAATCCATGCTTACATCAAACTTCAGCTTTCTTGTTAAGTCTGCTGTATAGAGAATACCGCCTGGAACAACAGTTATAACAACAGCATCGGTGTAGTCATTGTTCAACTGCTCAGCCACACGACTGACACCGACAGCAATACTTTCTTCATCAAGAATAACTTCACCAATATGATGATTCATCGTTCGAACTCCACGTATGTTGTAATAACGAACTAAGCATTCAACTTATCAATCAAAAAGACTTCTTTCCGATTAATTTTCAACCAGAGACAATAGCCTGTTTGCAAGTATTTCACCATCGTGTTTACCACGCACCCAGACATCTTCAAACTCATCCAGCACACAGGTGTAGCGGGTTGATTCATTGATTTCATCCGAGAGATAGGCAAATTCACCCACATATTTTTCAATTGAAAGAAATCTCTGATTTCCCAGAACCATCAACTCAGGCAAGGCAATGGATGCGTCTGCATCGTGCCATTGCTGGATAAAACGATTAGCAACATCCTGCAAACCCAGTCCATGACTCTCACGGCATTCTAAAATATTAGCGATCAGTGCTACGGGGCATCCTGCTTTTGCTATGGCTGCGATTACGCCCTTAACCTGAAGATGTGGCATGATACTGGTATAAAAACTGCCAGGACCGAAAGCGACAAGATCCGCGTTCTTTATGGCTTCCAGCACGGCAGTATTTACCTGAGCATTGCTTCCGTTGGACGTTTGCAATGTGACAGAATTGATGCCAATCTCCGCCTGTTGCCTAGAAAGATGGGTAATTCTGTCCTGAGGTGAAACATGCTGCCCATCATTAAGATTAGCGGAAAGCACAAGATCATTATTGAGTGAAGAAGGCCAGACTTCTCCTGTAATGCCGCAGAGTTTTCTGAAAACAAAAATCGCGGTATTCATATCCCGATTATGTGCCAAATAGGCGCCGGTTAAGATGAAATTCCCGATACTGCCATTACGGTAGTCAAATGCGACACCCACCGTGGTAGAAAAAATCTGGAGATAATTAACAATTGCGCCTCTCAATCCAGTATCGAGGCGCTCAAGCAAAGGATGTCTGTCCTCCGCATAAGCCTGAAATTCTCTCAAAGCTTCCTGAGTTTCCCCCTCGGATGATAAACGGGTATTGCAGATGCGAACGATATCACCCGAACAGTTTTCACCATAGGCCATGGTCATTAGCGCCTGGCGGATATCACCTACAGATAATACATCGATATTTTCTCTAATTGATCGTGAGCTTCCACCGCTATCCCACGCAGGAACAATACGAGTCAAAGAAACTGGATGGTGGCAAAGCGCAATATTCAGAGAACGGCATGCACTGCCACCAGAAAACAAAACAATACGCTTCACTTTAAATCTCCTGGTGCAATTTTAGTGTTTTACTTAATGCCAGACTTAGCATTAATACGAGAATCATGAGTGCCGCTACAAAGATAAAGGCAGCAGGCAAAGAACTTCGGTGGGCAATAAAACCAATCATGGCTGGTCCTGCAAGTACGCCGATATACCCCATCGTAGTCACAGCTGGAACTGCAACTGCCTGCGGCATGCTCTGCTGTTTGCCAATCTGGCTGAACATAACAGGTACAATGTTTGCGCAGCCTGCGCCTATAAAGAAATAGCCGGCAAGGAGTGCGGGAATTGAGCTAACCAGGATAATGAGGCAAAAACCGAAAAAGGCCAGAATTGCACCGTAAATGACGACAGGCAAAGCGCCAAGGCGACTAATGACCGCATCACCGCTAAGTCTTCCCACCGTCATAGCGACAGCAAAGCAAGTGAAACCGAGACCTGCCTGAGAATCCGCAACTTGCCTTACTTCCGACAGATAAACAGCACTCCAGTCAAGTACGGTTCCTTCAGCCAGAAAAACGATAAAGCAGATGACACCTAAGAGCAGGACATCTCCTTTAGGAAAGGAAAATGATGGGCCTTCTGCTGGGCTGGCATAGGTAAGAAGTTGTCTGTAACTGGCTATTAACAACAAGAAGATAATGAGACAGACTGACAATGATGCTGTGTGAATGTTCAGACCAACAGTGAGCAGGCCGGTCATTACGCCAGCTCCCGCAATACCTCCTACGCTATACATCCCATGGAAACCGGACATAAGTGGGATGCTTTCGTTTTTCTCTACCAGTATTGCCTGAATATTCATGGCGCAGTTGGCAAGGCCAATCCCAGTGCCGAACGTGAGTAGAAGAAGGCCAAGTGAAACGGGGTCATTGGCTAATGTTAAAAACGGCATGGATAACAGAATAATCAGTACTGCACAGCCGATAATTTTACGACAGCCGAAGCGAGCTGTGAGAGGCCCTGCAAGGGGCATAGAAATAATAGCGCCCCCTCCTAGGCACAGGAGTAAAACACCCAAAACTGCCTCGTTAGCTCCAGTATTAATTTTTGCAAAAGGGACCATCACAGCCCAGGCTGACGTTGCCAATCCTGCGATGAAGAATATGCATCGTGTTGCAACTTTTTCGTTCATTCTTGTGCTCGCTTTGCGTTCGTTACGAGAGCGGTCTTTCGCATTTTCGCACTGCACCAGCCTGACTCATGGATACACAAATGTTGCTCTGATAATGAGATAAAGGGGCACGGTCGAAACATGCTTTAACCAGCTGAAATTTATGTTGATTTATGAATCCCCTATGCGCCGGGGAGTAATGTAAATCAACGGAGTTGACACAGATAATATGAATGCACGATCATGCACCCTCTTGCTCGTTTAAATGAACTTAGGAGTTAACGTGCTCGATTATGCAGCTTTCCCGGATCAACGACAAGCCCTAATTCGTGAGCTCTTACAAGAAAAAGGACGGGTTGTTTGTGTCGAGCTTTCTGCTCAACTAGGTGTGTCAGAACACACAATTCGCCGTGATTTACATGAGCTTAGTAAGGATGGCGTTTGCAAAAAGGTATACGGTGGGGCTGTGGCCACACTGCCTGAAGTAGGGAATTATGCTGATCGCACAACTACAAAAACAGATGAAAAGAGCATGATCGCGCAAAAGTGCGCGCAACTTATCAAAGCAAATAGCTGTATCTTTATCGATTCAGGCACGACGAATCTTGCTATGGCCATAGCTCTTCCGGAGTCAGTGGCTTTAACTGTGGTGACAAACTCGCCAGAAATAGCTGCCATTCTATTAAGAAAACCGTTATGCGAAGTCATCATGCTGGGTGGAGCGGTTCAACGCTCATCTGGAGGGTGTGTTGGCAGTCCTGCCCTTGAACAAATTAAAGCAATTATCTTCGATCAGGGTTTCATCGGAGGTTGTGCAATGTCGTTAGAATCAGGTCTGACTGGTTTCGATTATGCTGATTGTGAGTTCAAGAAAGCGGTTATCAGACAGTGCAGCGAAGTGATTGTGGGATTAACATCCGACAAGATCCCTGCGGCCGCTCGCTATGTCGTTGCAAGTAGCAGCCAGATAGATGTGCTCGTCATTGAGGGGGGTGTGAGCAAAAAATATGCTGAAGTATTCCAGGAAGCTGATCTTCAGATTTATGAAATTTAGAGTAAGACTGTGCCGCCAGTCCGCATAACCCCCATGTCTGACTGTTTATGCTAACGCCGTTGTGGGGGGGGAAGTGCAAACGTCTGCTGTTCGCTCACAGCGGACCTTCAGCTCAGTTGCCTGGTCCGCTTCGCGCCAAGAGCGGACATTGAACAAGATTTGATGTAGGGTATTGCGCGATTCGTATAGCCGCAACGTTAATGAGAGCCAGACTTATGAACTACTTTATTCGACCAGCTACGCCTGACGATATCAATAAAATAATCGAATTCACCACTCAGGAAGCACAAGAATCTGAAGGTTCAGTGGTTGACCTTGTTGCTGTGGAGCGTGGCGTTTTGTCGGCGTTTAGTGAAAATCCACGTTCAAAATATTGGGTCATGGAAGATTCTTCAGGAACAGTGATCGCCAATACCTCTGTCGTAAAAGAATGGAGTGATTTTCATGGAAATGACTACTGGTGGATCCAAAGTTTTTATATCGCCCCGGAGCATCGTGGGATGGGATTAGCTGATGAGCTCATCAAACATCTTACAAAAGAAGCTAAATCAGAAAAGGCACTGGAGCTTCGTTTATATGTCCATGGAGATAACGGGCGTGCGATTCGTGCTTATGAGCGATGTGGTTTCACCGAATCTCCGTATACCATTATGAAAGTGGGTTTATAACTTCCCCAAATACAGCGCTCCTAATGCTCCACCTGAAATCAGAACACCCCTGACAGCCCACGATTCCACCAGGTTCAGATTTCTCATTCATCTTATTTTTCATGTTGCCATCAGATGAGGGAGATAATCGTTTTCACTTCCCGTCTGTCGCGGTAATCTCATAACGGTCGTTAATATTGCGACTGCAATGTGTGTAACCCAACTCAAATACTAATAACTAAAAAACAGTACAGACAGGATAACTATGGATTCCTCCCTCACCTCCACGGGTCCCCAACAGGACGCCTCTTCACTTAACCGCGCCCGACGCGCTGCGCTTGGTAGCTTCGCGGGTGCCGTGGTCGACTGGTATGATTTTCTGCTTTACGGCATCACTGCCGCACTGGTCTTTAACCGCGAGTTCTTCCCGCAGGTCAGCCCGGCGATGGGGACACTTGCCGCATTTGCTACCTTTGGCGTTGGATTTTTGTTCCGTCCGTTAGGCGGGGTGATCTTCGGCCACTTCGGCGATCGCCTGGGGCGTAAACGTATGCTGATGCTCACCGTCTGGATGATGGGGATCGCCACTGCACTGATAGGGATTATTCCTTCCTTTGACACCATTGGCTGGTGGGCACCTGTGCTGCTGGTGACGCTGCGCGCTATCCAGGGGTTTGCCGTTGGCGGTGAATGGGGCGGGGCGGCGTTGCTCTCGGTCGAAAGCGCGCCGAAAAATAAAAAAGCCTTCTACAGCAGCGGTGTTCAGGTCGGTTATGGCGTCGGGCTACTGCTTTCTACCGGTCTGGTCTCGCTGATTAGCTCGCAAACCACCGATGAGCAGTTCCTGAGTTGGGGCTGGCGTATTCCATTCCTGTTCAGCATCGTGCTGGTATTGGGCGCGTTGTGGATGCGTAACCGAATGGATGAATCAGCCGAATTCGAACAGCAGCAACAGGCGCCGCAACCAGAGAAAAAGAGACTACCGGTAGTCGAGGCGTTAATCCGTCATCCAGGTGCCTTTTTGAAAATTATCGCTCTGCGCCTGTGTGAACTGCTGACGATGTATATCGTCACTGCGTTTGCCCTAAATTACTCCACGCAGAATCTGGGCTTACCCCGTGAACTGTTTCTGAATATCGGCTTGTTGGTGGGTGGGCTGAGCTGTCTGACCATCCCCTGCTTCGCCTGGCTCGCCGACCGTTTTGGTCGCCGGCGCGTTTACATTACCGGCGCACTGGTCGGGACGCTCAGCGCATTCCCGTTCTTTATGGCGTTAGAAGCGCAATCCATTTTCTGGATCGTTTTCTTCGCGATTATGTTGGCCAACATTGCACACGATATGGTGGTCTGCGTGCAGCAACCTATGTTTACCGGTTTGTTTGGCGCAAGCTATCGCTACAGCGGCGCAGGCGTTGGTTATCAGGTAGCAAGCGTGGTTGGCGGCGGTTTTACCCCCTTCATTGCTGCTGCGCTGGTAACATTCTCCGGCGGAGACTGGCACAGTGTGGCCATTTATCTGATGGCGGGTTGTCTTATTTCCGCCACTACAGCATTGCTGATGCGGGATAAGCAGCACGGTTAAGCCAGGGTGCGGAGGCCGTCCGGTCTTCGCACAATCTTCCTCAACGTCTGACTTTTGTTTCACATTCCTGTGACATACTATCGGGAGAGCAGTACATCTGTGGAACAAGGAGACAGACATGAACAATAAGGGCTCCAGCCTGACCCCGGCTCAGGCGCTGGATAAACTGGACGCGCTGTACGAGCAGTCGGTTAAAGCACTGCGTAGCGCCATTGGTAAGTATATTGAAACAGGGACGCTCCCTGACGTAATCGCCCGCCATAACGGTCTTTTTGTTTACCCATCACTGTGTGTCACCTGGGATGGCAGCGCCACCAATCCCCCGAAAACCCGCGCCTATGGTCGTTTTACCCATGCGGGCTGCTACACCACTACGATTACCCGTCCGTCGCTTTTTCGTCCGTATCTTGAAGAACAACTCACGCTGCTGTATCAGGATTATGATGCGCATATCTCCGTTGAGCCGTCGCAGCATGAAATCCCCTATCCGTATGTCATTGACGGTTCTGAACTGACGCTCGACCGCTCGATGAGTGCCGGCCTAACGCGCCACTTCCCCACAACCGAGCTGTCACAGATTGGCGATGAAACAGCCGACGGTACCTATCATCCGGCGGAATTCTCCCCGTTGTCGCACTTCGACGCCCGACGAGTAGATTTTTCGCTGGCGCGACTGCGCCACTACACGGGAACACCGGTTGAACATTTTCAGCCGTTTGTGCTGTTCACCAACTACACTCGCTACGTCGATGAGTTTGTGCGTTGGGGTTGCAGCCAGATCCTCGACCCGGACAGCCCGTATATCGCGCTTTCTTGTGCGGGCGGGATCTGGATCACCGCTGAAACTGAAGCGCCTGAAGAAGCGATCTCCGATCTCGCCTGGAAGAAACACCAGATGCCCGCCTGGCATTTAATCACCGCCGACGGTCAGGGGATCACACTGGTCAATATCGGCGTTGGCCCGTCTAACGCCAAAACCATTTGCGATCATCTGGCCGTACTGCGTCCTGACGTCTGGCTGATGATTGGTCACTGTGGCGGGCTGCGTGAAAGCCAGGCGATTGGCGACTATGTTCTGGCCCACGCTTATCTGCGTGACGATCACGTGCTGGATGCAGTTCTACCGCCGGATATCCCAATTCCGAGCATTGCGGAAGTACAGCGCGCACTGTATGACGCCACCAAAGAAGTCAGCGGTATGCCCGGTGAAGAGGTTAAACAGCGCCTGCGTACCGGTACCGTCGTCACCACCGACGATCGCAACTGGGAATTACGCTATTCCGCTTCTGCGCTACGCTTTAACCTCAGCCGCGCGGTGGCTATCGATATGGAAAGCGCCACCATCGCCGCCCAGGGATATCGTTTCCGCGTTCCGTACGGCACGCTGCTGTGCGTTTCCGACAAGCCGCTGCACGGTGAGATCAAACTGCCTGGTCAGGCCAACCGTTTTTATGAAGGTGCCATTTCTGAGCATCTGCAAATAGGTATCCGGGCTATCGATCGTTTGCGTGCTGAAGGCGACCGACTGCACTCCCGTAAATTACGTACATTCAACGAACCGCCGTTCCGTTAAGGCCTGAAGGTAACTATGCACAACTCAACTCCTCTTTCCGCCCTGCGTAACCTGCTGATAGCGCAGGGGCTGGATGGCATGATTGTCCCGCGCGCCGACGCTCATCAAAGCGAAGATTGTACGCCGCATGACAATAAACTAGCCTGGCTGACCGGTTTTAGCGGCTCTGCTGGCCTCGCGTTGGTCCTTCGGGATCGCGCGTTAATGTTTGTCGATGGACGCTATCAGGTCCAGGTACGCAATGAAGTCTCGCTGGATGATTTTGAGATTCATCATTTACACGATGAGCCGCTGGCCGACTATTTGCAGTCTCATGTTGCAGCAGGTAAACGTATCGGCTTTGAACCAATGCTGATGGTCAATAGTCAGTTTGAAGCACTGTCGGCAACCCACTGCGAGCTGGTGCCTCTTGAGCAAGATCCTTTTGACCAGGTATGGCTAGACCGCCCGGCAGCACCCTACGGCATCATTCGTGAAATGCCCATTGAAATCAGCGGGGAAAGCAGCACGCAAAAGCGTGCCCGCGTCGTGGAACAACTCGCTCAACACCAGGCTGACGTGCTGGCAATTACCCTGCCGGATAACATTGCCTGGTTATTGAATGTGCGTGGTTCGGATCTGGCCATGGTGCCAGTGCCGTTTTCGTTTGCCCTGCTCCATCGCAGCGGTGAGCTGGAATGGTTTGTGGATAGCAATAAAACACAACAGCTCCCCGCATCACTGCTGGATACGCTTACTCTGGCCCCGCAAGATAATTTTCTGACTCGCTGCCAGCAATTAGCTAATGGGAAGCGTTTCCTGGTCGATAAAGACTACGCCCCGGTCGCATTGCGTTTTGCCATTGAAGAACACGGTGGCAACGTCTTATGGGCGCCCGATCCCATCACTCTGATGAAATCCCACAAAAATGACGTTGAACTGGCAGGCTATCGGGAATGCCATGAACAAGATGGCGCAGCCTGGGTAAACTTCCTTGCCTGGCTGGCCCATGAAGTTCCTTTGCGCGAAGCGGCAGGCAATCCGGTCACCGAGCTGGAAGCGCAGGCCAAGCAACTGGAATTTCGCCAGCAGCAGCCGGGATTTATCGAGCAAAGTTTCAGCACGATTTCGGCCTCTGCCAGCAATGCCGCAATGTGCCATTACCACTCCAGTGAAAAAACCAATACGCCAATTACCTCACAGGCCATGTATCTGAATGATTCCGGTGGCCAGTACCACAATGGTACGACGGATACGACGCGTACCCTCGCGTTTGGCCCACAGGATCCGCAACGTCGCCTGCATTACACTGCCGTGTTGAAAGGCTTTTTGTCGCTTATTTCGCTGCAGTTTCCCAGCGGGACTCAGGGCCATCAACTGGATGCTTTTAGCCGCCGGGCGTTGTGGGAGCTGGGACTGGATTTTGATCATGGCACGGGACACGGCGTGGGTCACCAGTTGCTTATTCATGAGCAACCCCATCGCATCGCCAAAAAAGTAAACCCGTGGCCACTGGTCGCAGGCAACATCATCACCATCGAGCCGGGTTATTATCTGGCCGGACAATATGGGATCCGTATTGAGAATCAGGTGGAGATTATCAACAGTCGTCCTGGTTTCTGTCGTTTCTCAACGCTGACGCTGGTACCGATTGATTTGAATCTGGTCGAACTGCATCTGCTGAGTGATGCTGAGAAACAGTGGATTGATGATTACCACCAGCAGGTCAGAGAGACGCTATCCCCGCGCGTGAACGCAGAGGCACGTCCCTGGCTGTTCGCCGCCACCGCACCGATTCGCGTTCAGGCTAATTAATGCAATAAAAAAGGCAGCCCGCAGGCTGCCTTAGTTCTCCCCAACTTCTTACTGCTTAGCTGTTACGGATGTACTCATCCATTTCAGTTTTCAGGTTATCGGACTTAGTCCCGAAGATAGCCTGAACACCGGAACCAGCTACCACAACGCCTGCCGCACCCAGTTTCTTCAGGCCAGCCTGATCCACTTTAGCAACGTCAGCCACGCTGACACGCAGACGAGTGATGCACGCATCGAGGTTAGTGATGTTTTCTTTACCGCCGAATGCAGCAACCAGAGCCGGAGCCATTTCACCGGTCGCACCTGCTTTGCTGTCTTCGGTAGCATCTTCACGACCTGGCGTTTTCAGGTCCAGCGCTTTGATCAGCACACGGAAGATGGTGTAGTAAACAATCGCATAACCGATACCGACAATCGGGAACAGCCACAGTTTGCTGCTGTTACCGGACAGAACGATAAAGTCGATCAGACCGTGGGAGAACGACGTACCGTCGCGCATACCCAGCAGGATACAGATCGGGAATGCCAGACCAGCCAGAATCGCGTGGATGATGTACAGGATCGGCGCCACGAACATGAAGGAGAACTCGATCGGCTCGGTAATACCGGTCAGGAACGAGGTCAGCGCCGCGGAGATCATGATACCGCCCACTTTCGCGCGGTTTTCTGGTTTAGCAGAGTGCCAGATAGCGATAGCAGCAGCCGGCAGACCGTACATTTTGAACAGGAAGCCACCGGACAGTTTGCCCGCAGTCGGGTCACCCGCCATATAGCGAGGAATATCACCGTGGAACACCTGGCCCGCAGCGTTGGTGTACTCACCGATCTGCATCTGGAATGGAACGTTCCAGATATGGTGCAGACCAAACGGTACCAGGCAGCGCTCAATGAAGCCATAGATACCGAACGCCACGACCGGGTTCTGGTATGCAGCCCACTGAGAGAACGTCTGAATAGCAGTACCAATCGGCGGCCAAATGAAGGACAGAACCACACCTGTGAAGATGGCAGCCAGACCAGAAATGATAGGAACGAAGCGCTTACCCGCAAAGAAGCCAAGATACTCAGGCAATTTGATACGGTAGAAACGGTTGAACATATACGCTGCAATCGCACCGGAGATAATCCCCCCGAGAACACCCGTATCAGCAAGGTGTTTAGCGGCGATCTCTTCAGCAGGTAAATGCAGAACCAGCGGCGCAACAACAGCCATGGTCTTAACCATGATGCCGTAAGCAACAACGGATGCCAGTGCAGATACACCGTCATTATTAGTGAAGCCTAACGCAACACCGATAGCAAAAATCAGCGGCATGTTCGCAAAAACAGAACCGCCTGCTTCTGCCATTACGTGCGATACAACGGCTGGCAGCCAGCTGAAGTTAGCGGAACCGACGCCCAGCAGGATACCTGCAATCGGGAGTACGGATACCGGCAGCATCAGCGATTTACCGACCTTTTGCAGGTTAGCAAATGCATTCTTAAACATAATTAGGAGTGCTCCTGAGTATTTGTGCTTATACACTTCATCCTTCAAACCGCCTCAGGGTGGGCTGCGCTCGTTCATCCCAGTCACTTACTCTAGTAAGCTCCTGCAATTCACTCACTTGCCGCCTTGATGCAGCTTGATTGACTTTGTGTATTCTACGTTCTCACGCATTGGCGAGGGGGGAGAACCTCGCCGTGTACAGGGCATCTAAGTACCCTTTATTTATTACACAGAGTAAAATAATTCAGTTTGTTTTTGTTTGACGGCTATCACAGTTCAGTCGTGAATGGCCGCAAAATCCGCACATTCCGATAAAATGCGTTTCTGAATGTGTCAAACTGATTATTCACCGCCCATTTTGTGGCGGTGAACTTTACTCGCATTAGTGATTAATTACGAGCTTTAAAAAAAGTCAGTTAACGAACAGATTGCAGGCGAGAAGCGTCGATGTGAAACAGGCGGGCAAAGTTATCAGTGGTTGCCTGCGCCAGTTCTTCAACGGCAACACCTTTCACTACGGCCATGTACTCTGCAACGTCACGAGTCATGGCGGGCTGGTTCTCTTTTCCACGATGCGGTACAGGCGCAAGGTAGGGAGAATCCGTCTCGACCAATAACCGGTCCAGAGGAACATAGCGGGCGGCATCACGGAGCTGCTCTGCATTTCGGAACGTGACGATGCCGGAAAACGAGATATAGAATCCAAGGTCCAGTAATTTGCCCGCCGTTTCTCTGTCCTCTGTAAAACAGTGTAGTACGCCGCCACAATCCGTCACTTTTTCTTCGCGCAGAATAGACAGCGTATCGGCTCGCGCATCGCGGGTATGCACGATAACCGGCTTCTGTAACTCACGGCCGATCTGAATATGGTGGATAAAAGATTCCTGCTGGCGCACCTTTGTTTCCGGCGTGTAAAAATAGTCCAGCCCGGTTTCTCCCATCGCCACAACCCCCTCTTCGGCGGCAAAACGACGCAGGTCCTCAACATCATAGGTTTCATCCTGATTTAACGGATGCACGCCGCAGGAGAAAACCACATTGTCACGCTCACCGACCAGTTCGCGCATACTGCGATATCCTGGCAGGGTGGTCGCGACGGCAAGACAGAATTTCACATCACGTGCGGCCGCTTTTGCCAGCACGTCATCCACGTCCTTATGCAGAGATTGATAATCCAGGCCATCAAGATGGCAGTGTGAGTCGACTAAAAACATAATGTCTCTCTCAAAGATGGGGAACAGGCAGTACGGTGCCTGGTTGCAGGTAATGCTCAATACGAAGAATAAGATCGGTTAACACCAGCTCACGGTTTACGCCTGTTACGTTCAGCAGTTGTTGACGACAATGACAAACGTCACCGAGTATCGCCTGTATCTGGGCAACGGATAACCGTTCTGCGATAGAAGATATCAGGTCCAGCGCATCAGGATTCGTTAAATGGGAAACGCCATACGGACGTTTCAACGCATCGGTCAACAACGTTGCCAGCCAGTGTAAACGAGCGGCAGCCTGATCGTGGTTTAACGCCGCGAGCAAGATATACCAGTCGCCTGTGTTTAATGTGTTCACCAGTGCCGCACAAAAATCTGTGCGGTGCGCCCAGCTTTCAGCCTGTAACAACGTGAGTGCCGCGCCTGGCGAACCTGCACTCAGGCGTAACGCGCTCAGCAGCGCTTCTGACGATGCAGTCACCTCACGAGCAAGCCAGGAGATCGCATACGACTCCGGAGGTGGCGCAAGATGATGTAACCGGCAACGACTGCGTAATGTCGCCAGCAAGCGAGCTGGCTCTGTGCTGGCGAGGAAAAACCAGGTTTGTGCAGGGGGTTCTTCCAGCGTTTTCAGCAAGGCGTTGGCGGCGGCATCGGTTAACTGGGCAGCATCCGGGATCCACACGACCTTCGCACCACCGAGACGCGAATGCTCGTACAGCTTTTCACTGACTTCGCGTACCGCATCAACCCCGAGCGTGCTTTTGCCTTTTTCCGGCAGCAGCGAATAGTAGTCAGGGTGCGTCCCCGCCTGCATTAGCTGACAGCCGCGGCACTGTCCACAGCTTTTATGCCCTTCCGGCTGCTGGCACATTAAATAGCGGCTGAGGGCGTAAATCAGCGCGTCGTCGCCCATTCCGGGTAACGCCTGAATCAGTAACGCATGGTGACCACGACCAGCCTGGTAACTGGCTACCAGTTTTTCAAAATCCGGTCGTAACCATGGGTACCATTTCATGCGCCCTGCTCCTTCACCCATTGGGTGATGGTATGACGGATATCAGCCATCACAGCCTCCAACGGCTGCGTAGCATCTATAGTACGAATGCTGGTGTCTTTGGCAGCCAGCTCAAGATAGCGCGCGCGAGTACGATTAAAGAAGTCGAAAGATTCCTGCTCAATACGATCCAGCTCGCCGCGGGCACGGGCACGCTTCAACCCGACTTCTGGCGTCACATCCAGATAGATCGTCAGGTCCGGGCGAAAATCACCAAGCACCGCATCGCGCAGGGTTGCCAGCATGTTTTGATCGATACCGCGTCCGCCGCCCTGATACGCCTGGGTCGACAGATCGTGACGATCGCCAATTACCCACGCGCCTTTCGCCAGTGCAGGTTTAATAACGGTTTCGACCAACTGTACACGCGCCGCGTAAAACATCAGAACTTCGGCTTTATCGGTAATGACCTCGTCACCGACCGATTTAATATCCAGCACCAGACTTCTTAGTTTCTCAGCCAGCTGCGTTCCACCAGGTTCACGGGTGAAAACCATGTCACGAATACCGAGTTGCTCAAGTGTCTCCACCACCACGTTACGCGCGGTGGTTTTTCCGGCGCCTTCCAGGCCTTCAATGACGATATAGTTACTGCCCATTTTTTTCCTTAAGCACTTTCAGGTAATCCTGCACGGACCGGTTATGGCTGGCAAGATTGGTGTTAAACGTGTGGCCGCCTTTACCGTCAGCCACAAAATAGAGATACGGCGTTTTTGCCGGATGCGCCGCGGCCTGCAATGAAGCCTCTCCCGGCATGGCAATCGGGCCTGGCGGCAGTCCCGTAATGGTATAGGTGTTATAGGCGGTCGGGGTGTCTAAATCCACACGCGACAATTTGCCATTATACCGTGTACCCATCCCGTAAATCACGGTCGGATCGGTTTGTAAACGCATACCGATACGTAAGCGGTTAATAAAGACCGAAGCCACCTGGTCGCGCTCGCTGGCAACCGCAGTTTCTTTTTCAATAATAGAAGCCATGGTTACCAGCTGATTTTTGTCCTGATAAGGCAGGCCATCTGCACGCCCCTCCCAGACAGTATCCACCGCTTTAACCATTTTCTGATGCGCGCGTTTTAGCAACGCTACGTCAGTAGTATTGGCGGTATACATCCAGGTATCTGGCCAGAACCAGCCTTCTACCCATTGCGGGTTTTCCAGCTTAAGTGCCTCGGCCACGGTCTCATAGCTATCGTCGCTTAACGTATGTTTGATATACGGGGCATCACGCAGCTGTTTGAGGTAATCGCTCAGGCGCATCCCTTCAACCAGACGTAACGGGAACTGCGCCTCTTTGCCGCTTTCCAGCAGTTGCAGCATGTCCCGCACCGTCATGTCAGGCGTGAAGCGATATGTTCCGGCCTTAAAATGCGACAGCTCGGGCTCCACACGCAGCAGCCACTGGAACACGCGCGGACGATTGATAACTTTGTCTGCATACAGCTGTTCGCCGAGAGCCAGACGGCCCGTCCCCGCTTTCAGCGTAAAAATCGTTTCTTCTTTAATCAATAATTTGCTGTCCGCCAGATGGCGAACTTTCCACATTCCCACTCCAGCGGCAATGCCCAGCACAACCAGCAATAACAGGACAACAAGTAACAGTTTTTTCATGACTAATTCGGGTGCTCACAAAGTGGGGCTAAATAATCGAATAACAAACGTGAAGACAACAACGTGTCGCCACAGGCACGCACGGGAATAATGGGCATTAACGCGTTACAGACGACGATTTCATCAGCCTGCATTACCTCCTCCAACCCGGCATACACTTCGACAATACTGAATGGAGATTGTGCCAGCATCCGGATACAGAATTGTCGCATAATACCGTTCACTCCGGCCTGGTCCAGCCGGGGCGTATAAACCACATCGCCTTTACGCCAGAACAAATTAGCCGCACAGCATTCCGTAACCCATCCCTCGCTGTCAAGAACCAGCGCTTCATCGGCGTCCGTCTGTTCAAGATGAGAGCGAATCAACACCTGCTCCAGTCGATTCAGGTGTTTAAGCCCGGCAAGCAGTGGATTACGTCCCAGCCGCACTGGGCTTAGCGCCAGCGTAATACCTTCTTGCCGCCAACGATCGTAATGATCGGGCCAGGCTGAAACGGAGAGGATGCGTGTGGCACTATGACAATTTTTGCCACTGTAACCCCGGCCTCCACTGCCACGGCTGATAATCACTTTCAACACACCGCGTACGTGCCCTTTCGCCAGCATTTTCATTTCATTTTGCAGCTCGGACCAATCTTCAAAAGAGATCAGCAGTTTTTGGCAAGCGTCTTGTAAACGCTCAAGATGCGCTGCAAAGAGAGGGATTTCACCGTCGATAATACAGGCAGTGGTAAAACAGCCATCACCAAATTGGGTCGCTCGATCGCTTGCGGCCAGCATATCTTGCTCGCAGCCATTAATTAAGAACATGGTGGCTCCTTATTTCTGGTCCGCTAGTTTGGCAGGATGAGTAACACAGGACAAGGGCGGAAAACCGAATAAAAAAAGGCCCGACAAGCGGACCTTTTCAATTTTCTATCGATGCTAGCGCATCACCTGACGGACTTAAATCTTTTTAAAGATCAAAGAGCCGTTGGTACCACCGAAGCCAAAGGAGTTACACAGCGCATACTCCAGACCACTAACCTGACGCGCTTCATGAGGTACGAAGTCCAGGTCACAACCTTCATCCGGGTTATCCAGGTTGATGGTTGGCGGAATAGCCTGATCGCGCAGCGCCAGGATAGAGAAAATAGACTCTACCGCGCCCGCCGCACCCAACAGGTGTCCGGTCATGGATTTGGTGGAGCTTACCATCACACGGCTTGCCGCATCGCCAAAGACAGATTTCACTGCCTGGGTTTCAGCTTTATCGCCTGCAGGCGTAGACGTACCATGCGCGTTGACATAGCCAATCTGACCCGCTTCAATAGCCGCATCGCGCAGTGCGTTGACCATTGCCAGCGCAGCGCCTGCACCGTTTTCCGGTGGCGACGTCATGTGGTAAGCATCGCTGCTCATACCGAAGCCAACGACTTCAGCATAGATTTTTGCACCGCGCGCTTTCGCATGCTCGTACTCTTCCAGTACCACCATGCCAGCGCCGTCGCCCAGCACAAAGCCGTCACGCTCTTTGTCCCACGGGCGGCTTGCCGCTTGCGGGTTATCATTACGCGTAGACAGTGCACGTGCCGCGCCAAAGCCACCCACACCCAACGGCGTACTGGCTTTTTCAGCACCACCCGCAACCATCGCGTCTGCATCGCCGTATGCAATGATACGTGCGGCATGACCGATGTTATGCACGCCTGAAGTACAGGCTGTCGCAATGGAGATGCTTGGCCCTTGCAGGCCGTACATGATGGTCAGGTGACCAGCCACCATGTTAACAATCGTCGACGGAACGAAGAACGGGCTGATCTTACGCGGTCCACCGTTTACCAGTGAGGTATGGTTTTCTTCGATCAGACCGAGACCGCCAATACCAGAGCCGATAGCGGCGCCAATACGATGAGCGTTCTCTTCCGTAATTTCGAGGCCAGAATCCTGCATGGCCTGAACGCCAGCGACAATTCCATATTGAATGAAGGCATCCATCTTGCGCTGTTCTTTGCGCGAGATAATGTCTTCACAGTTAAAATCCTTTACTAAGCCAGCAAATTTCGTTGCATAGGCGCTAGTATCGAAATGGTCGATCAGGCTGATGCCACTCTGACCGGCAAGGAGAGCTTTCCAGGTAGACTCTACGGTATTGCCGACAGGAGACAACATGCCCAGTCCGGTCACAACTACACGACGCTTAGACACGGTTGTCCTCCAGGGAGGGAAAATAATTCAAGTGGGATAAAAAGATAAAACTCAGGCGGTCGAATGACCGCCTGGAGATGTTCACTTACGCCTGGTGGCCGTTGATGTAATCAATGGCAGCCTGAACGGTAGTGATTTTCTCAGCTTCTTCGTCCGGAATCTCAGTATCAAACTCTTCTTCCAGAGCCATTACCAGCTCAACGGTGTCAAGAGAATCTGCGCCCAGGTCTTCAACGAAGGAAGCATTGTTGGTTACTTCTTCCTGCTTAACGCCCAGCTGTTCGCCGATAATTTTCTTAACGCGTTCTTCGATAGTGCTCATACTCTTAAATTTCCTATCAAAACTCGCTTTCGCGATGGTTTTCGTAGTGTATAAAATGTTGAAAAATTTGCAACTAAATCCCGGCAGGTCTTACCACGATTTTACGTTATTTTGAGGCCAAGACCTACAATAACGCAAATATTTTTCATCGTGGTTAAACCATGTACATCCCGCCGTTGACGTGCAAAGTCTCACCTGTGATGTAACTTGCTTCGTCAGAAGCTAAAAATGCAACCGCACTGGCGATTTCCTGAGCGCCACCGAGGCGACCCGCAGGAACCTGCGCCAGAATACCCGCACGCTGATCATCAGACAGCGCACGCGTCATGTCCGTTTCAATAAAGCCCGGAGCAACAACGTTTACAGTAATGCCACGAGACGCAACTTCGCGCGCCAGTGATTTACTGAAGCCGATCAGACCCGCTTTCGCCGCAGCGTAGTTAGCCTGACCCGCATTTCCCATGGTACCAACCACAGAACCGATAGTGATAATACGCCCATGACGCTTTTTCATCATAGCTCGCATTACCGCTTTTGACAGACGGAAAACAGATGACAGGTTGGTTTCGATGATATCGTTCCACTCGTCATCTTTCATGCGCATTAACAGGTTATCACGAGTAATCCCGGCATTATTGACCAGGATATCGACTTCACCAAATTCTGCGCGAATATTTTCCAGAACAGATTCGATAGATGCCGGATCGGTCACATTCAACATCAGACCTTTACCATTTGCACCTAAGTAATCGCTAATGGCCTGCGCGCCGCTTTCGCTGGTAGCAGTACCGATAACTTTCGCGCCACGGGCAACAAGTGTCTCAGCAATTGCGCGGCCAATGCCACGGCTTGCACCGGTAACCAGCGCGATTTTTCCTTCAAAACTCATGGTCTTCCTCTTTTATTGCTCTAGCGCCGCAGACAGTGCCGCCGGCTCATTCAGTGCCGAAGCAGTCAGGGTGTCAACAATACGTTTCGTCAGACCGGTCAGAACTTTACCCGGACCGACTTCATACAGGTGCTCTACGCCCTGGGATGCCATAAATTCAACGGTTTTAGTCCACTGAACCGGGCTATACAGCTGACGAACCAGCGCATCGCGAATTGCGTCTGCCGTAGTTTCACACTTCACATCAACGTTGTTCACAACCGGAACAGTCGGTGCGTTAAAGGTGATTTTCTGCAGCTCAACGGCCAGTTTCTCAGCGGCAGGCTTCATCAGCGCGCAGTGAGAAGGAACGCTGACCGGCAGCGGCAGCGCACGCTTAGCACCCGCGGCTTTACATGCAGCACCAGCACGTTCTACGGCTTCTTTATGCCCGGCAATAACCACCTGACCCGGTGAGTTAAAGTTTACCGGTGAAACCACCTGGCCTTCGGCAGACTCTTCGCACGCTTTAGCGATAGCGGCATCGTCCAGACCGATAATAGCAGACATGCCGCCAGTGCCTTCTGGAACCGCTTCCTGCATGAATTTGCCACGCAGTTCAACCAGACGTACGGCATCGGCAAAACCGATAACACCCGCACATACCAGCGCAGAATATTCGCCCAGGCTGTGACCCGCCATCAGCGCAGGTGTTTTCCCCCCCTGCTGCTGCCATACGCGATAAAGCGCAACGGATGCGGTCAACAGCGCGGGCTGCGTCTGCCAGGTTTTGTTCAGTTCTTCAGCCGGACCTTGCTGAGTCAACGCCCACAGATCATAGCCCAGTGCAGCTGATGCTTCAGCAAATGTTTCTTCAACAATTGGGTAGTTTGCTGCCATTTCAGACAACATCCCAACGGTCTGGGAACCCTGCCCCGGAAACACAAATGCAAATTGCGTCATGTTTAAATCCTTATACTAGAAACGAACCAGCGCGGAGCCCCAGGTGAATCCACCCCCGAAGGCTTCAAGCAATATCAACTGCCCAGCTTTAATACGCCCGTCGCGGACGGCTTCGTCCAGCGCGCACGGTACGGAGGCAGCAGAGGTATTACCATGTCTGTCGAGCGTCACGACAACATTATCCATCGACATACCCAGCTTTTTAGCTGTCGCGCTGATAATGCGCAGGTTAGCCTGATGCGGCACCAGCCAGTCCAGCGCAGAACGGTCAAGATTATTGGCTTCCAGCGTTTCATCAACGATGTGCGCAAGCTCGGTCACCGCGACTTTAAATACTTCGTTACCCGCCATCGTCAGGTGGATCGGGTTTTCCGGGTTCACGCGATCGGCGTTAGGCAGCGTCAACAGTTCGCCGTAGCGACCGTCAGCGTGCAGATGCGTGGAGAGAATACCTGGCTCTTCTGATGCGCTCAGTACAACCGCACCAGCCCCATCACCGAAAATGATGATCGTTCCGCGATCGGTTGGATCGCAGGTACGGGCCAGGACATCGGAGCCAACGACCAGAGCATGCTTAACTGCGCCAGATTTAACGTACTGGTCGGCAACGCTCAGGGCGTAAGTGAAGCCAGCACAAGCGGCTGCAACGTCAAACGCCGGACAGCCTTTGATCCCCAGCATACTTTGGATCTGGCATGCCGCGCTTGGAAATGCGTGAGTGGATGATGTGGTAGCAACCACAATCAGACCAATTTGCTCTTTGTCGATGCCCGCCATTTCAATCGCACGGTTTGCGGCGGCAAAGCCCATCGTCGCAACTGTTTCATTTGGCGCTGCAATATGGCGTTCACGGATACCTGTACGAGTGACGATCCACTCATCAGACGTCTCAACCATTTTTTCCAAATCGGCGTTAGTACGCACTTGTTCAGGCAGATAGCTGCCAGTACCAATAATCTTCGTATACATGTACGCTCAGTCACTTTTTGGTTATATACCGCTACGAGCAAATCGCTGATACGTTGGCCACATTCACAAACGCACCGTTATCTGTGTGCTCGTGATTTTGCGCTTTCGCCACCGTCCAGCAGTTCGAATCCAGCTGGGTATACAGATTCCAGGCGAGCGGCAATTCGCTGAGGAACTTGTCGCTGCACCGCCTGCACTGCCTGTTCAATCGCGACTTCAAATGCTCGCTGATTGGCCGCACCATGACTCTTAATCACCGTGCCGCGCAATCCTAACAGACAGGCGCCATTATACTGGTCGGGGTTGAGGTGACTAAATCGCCTTGTCAGGCTTTTTTGTAACCAACGTTTTAATAACAGAAGCCACCACGACCGTTTTTTGCCCTCACCCTGAGATTTCAGCAGTGAAAGGAACATTCTGACAACACCTTCCATCGTCTTTAATGTGACATTACCTGTAAAACCGTCACAGACCAACACATCGGTTTTGCCAGTCAGTAACTCATTGGCTTCAAGATAGCCAATATAATTAATGGAAGGGATTGTTTTTAGCACAGCTGAAGCATCTCGAATACTGTCGAGACCTTTCGTTTCTTCTTCGCCGATGTTGAGTAACGCTACGCGAGGATTGGCAATGCCAACAACCTCTTCTGCCAGCACGGAACCCATGACGGCAAATTGCACCAACATCGTGCTATCACAATCTACGTTGGCGCCCAAATCCAGCACCACCGTTTTGCCCTTTTGCTGATGGGGTAACACCGTCACCAACGCAGGACGCTCAATCCCCTCAAGAGGTTTGAGCAATAACTTCGCAAGTCCCATGAGTGCGCCCGTATTACCGGCGCTGACACAAGCTTGTGCCTGACCTTCTTTCACGAGCTCCAGGGCAACACGCATTGAGCTTCCACGACTGGCGCGAATAGCTTGCGAGGGCCGGGCATCACTGGCAATAACTGACTGAGCAGGGATAATCTGCAGACGCGAACGTTGTTCGAAGTCAGCTTTGGCAAGTAATGGCGTGATTGTATCGGGATCCCCGACTAAAAGAAGTGTGAGTTGCGAATTAGAATTCAGTGCCTGCAATGCTGCAGGCACTGTCACGGTAGGGCCAAAATCTCCCCCCATGACATCTAACGCCAGGGTTAGACGTGTCAAGGTATCGTCGCTGCCCGGTTAGGTGTTTCCCCAGTCACCCGGGGAAAGCCTCACTAAGCTTCATCACGCGTTCACTCTTTGTCTTTCTCACCAGAAGTGGGAAAGCCATTGAGTCATGCGTGATTACTTAGCGATTACCTTACGGCCACGGTAGAAACCGTCGGCAGTGATGTGGTGACGCAGGTGTTGTTCACCAGAAGTTTTGTCTACAGACAGGCTGGTGACTGCGGTCAGAGCGTCATGAGAACGACGCATGCCACGTTTGGAACGGGTTGGTTTATTCTGTTGTACGGCCATGGACCTTACTCCTCAATTACTTACGCTTTAAGCTGGCTAATACGGCAAATGGGTTTGGCTTTTGCGCTTCATCAGGCAATTCGCCAAAGACCATGTCCGCCTCGGACACTTCACAGTGTTCAGAATCATGCACCGGAACTACCGGCAAGGAGAGGATAATCTCATCTTCAACCATTGCAAGCAGATCGATTTCACCGAATTCGTTAACCTCAATCGGCTCATACGCTTCCGGGAGTGCTTCAGCCTGCTCGTCAGAACGGACAGGACTAAAACAATATGTTGTGTGAACATGAAGTGGGAACGGTTTCCCGCAACGCTGACACTCGAGCGTAACCGATACCTTCGCATCACCGGTTATAACGGCGAGACGCTGGTTATCGATAGCGAACGACATGGAGCATTCCACATCACTGTCCACACTGACTACAGAATCGGCGACGCGCTCAACCAGATCAGAAGTATAGATACCTTCATAATCGAGGCGTTTTTGAGCCGTACGAACCGGATCAAGAGTCAGGGGTAATTTTACCTTTTGCATAGGGCGCGCATATTAACTTTGTAACGTCATATAGTCAAAGAAAAAGGCAGCCTGTGGTTGCCTTTTGCCAATAATTCGCACACATTGCGGGTCATCGACTTAAAATCGCTCAAGACAAGCCACTACAGCCAGCTTGTAGGTCGAAGTCCATAGTTTAAAATGGCTATCATCAATACGCTATATGCGAGGGAAAAAATATGCCTCAACTTATTCTTGCTTCTACCTCCCCCTGGCGTCGCGCTTTACTCGAAAAACTGGCAATCCCGTTTGAATGCGCTGCGCCAGAGGTTGATGAAACGCCGTTGCCCGGCGAAGCACCACGCCATTTAGTCTTGCGACTGGCGCAGAAAAAAGCGCAATCTCTCGCCCACCGTTACCCATCGCATCTGATTATTGGCTCCGATCAAATTTGTGTTCTTGATGGTGAAATAACCGGCAAACCATTAACTGAAGAAAATGCGCGCCAACAATTACTCAAAGCCCGTGGCAATATTGTGACGTTTTACACCGGACTGGCGCTGTATAATTCTGCGACCGGACATTTACAAACTGAAGTAGAACCTTTTGACGTCCATTTCCGTCATTTAAGCGAGGCGGAAATTGATGATTATCTGCGCAAAGAGCGCCCGCTCCATTGTGCAGGTAGTTTCAAAAGTGAAGGGTTAGGTATTGCACTCTTTGAACGCCTGGAGGGTCGTGACCCAAATACCCTGATCGGTTTGCCGCTTATCGCGTTGTGTCAAATGCTGCGGCGGGAAGAGATGAACCCGTTGAATGCCTGATTGATCTGCCTGATGGCGACGCGATGCGTCTTATCAGGCCTACGGTGCATCACACGATTGTAGGCCTGATAAGCAACGCGCATCAGGCTTTACTGCGTAAAACCTCGAGGCAGCGCTTCAATTGCTTATCCATCGGCGCCTCAATACGCATCACTTCACCCGTTCCCGGATGGGTAAATTTCAACGCTGCGGCGTGCAGGAAAAGTCGATTCAACCCCGTATCCGCCAGTTGCTTATCGAACTCACGGTCACCGTAGCGATCGTCAAAAGCAATTGGATGACCGGCATACTGGGTATGCACACGAATCTGGTGCGTACGTCCGGTCACCGGGCTACAGCGCACAAGCGTGGCAAACGCATAGCGCTCTTCCACTTTAAAACGTGTTTCTGACGGTTTGCCTTCCTGGTTCACCCGCACGATACGCTCGCCGCTTTGCAGAATGTTCTTTAACAGCGGCGCCTGCACGGTTTTGACATGCGACTGCCATTGGCCTCGAACCAGCGCGAGATAGTCTTTCTGCATGCCTTTTTCACGCAGTTGTTCATGCAATGAACGCAAGGCTGAGCGCTTTTTAGCCACCAGCAAAACGCCGGAGGTATCCCGGTCGAGGCGATGCACCAGTTCAAGGAAACGCGCTTCAGGTCGCAACGCACGTAATCCTTCAATGACGCCAAAGCTTAACCCGCTTCCGCCATGTACGGCCGTACCTGAAGGTTTGTTAAGCACCAGAATGTGGTCATCTTCATATAAAATGACGTCGGTCAGCGCCGCGACCTTTTGCAGGTTCGGTGAAATGGCCTCTTCTTCACGTTCAGCGACCCGCACAGGTGGAATACGCACAATATCCCCGTCTTCGAGTTTGTACTCGGGTTTAATGCGTTTTTTATTCACCCGCACTTCGCCTTTACGCAAAATGCGATAAATCATACTTTTCGGCACGCCCTTAAGCTGGGTGCGCAAAAAGTTATCGATGCGTTGCCCTGCTTCGTCGGCAGTAATGGCAACTGTTTTTACGGCTGGAGTCTCTGTTTTCATGGGGGCCGATTTTAAATAGCCATCAAGATTCGCGCCACACATTTTTCTATGCTTATATTAACTGCTATACCTTATTACTTAAGTTTGACATAGCCGATTTGGTGGTTATTAAAGCAATCACTACGCGGAAGTGAAAAAACTGTGAGTAACCGGGTGATAAATGGCAAAAGTCATCTTGCTATAACAAGGTTAGCAGTGGAATAATGAGGTTGTTTCCGTGTTGAATCTTGTTAAAACAAGAACTTTTCCGGAATGACCCAATTTTGCCCGACCGATCATCAACGCAGCAATGGCGTAAGACGTATTGATCTTTCAGGCAGTTAGCGGGCTGCGGGTTGCAGTCCTTACCGGTAATATGGAAGCTTTTCTGGAGAGTAACACCCAGACTGTTCCCCTGATAATTGCGCTGTGTTTCCGTATGAAATGCAGGCAACCGACACTCTGCGCCTCTTTGAGCTGACGATAACCGTGAGGTTGGCGACGCGAATAGACACGAGGCCATCGGTTCACACCCGGAAAGGCATTACTCTGCCCGCAGCTTAGTCGTCAATGTAAGAATAATGAGTAAGTTACGATGAAAAGAATGTTAATTAACGCAACTCAGCAGGAAGAGTTGCGTGTCGCCCTTGTAGATGGGCAACGTCTGTACGATCTGGATATCGAAAGTCCTGGACACGAACAGAAAAAAGCCAACATCTATAAAGGCAAAATTACCCGTATTGAACCGAGTCTGGAAGCTGCTTTTGTTGATTACGGCGCTGAACGTCACGGTTTCCTCCCGTTAAAAGAAATTGCCCGCGAATACTTCCCCGCTAACTACAACTCCCATGGTCGTCCCAACATTAAAGACGTGTTGCGCGAAGGTCAGGAAGTCATCGTTCAGATCGATAAAGAAGAACGCGGCAATAAAGGCGCTGCGCTGACTACCTTTATCAGCCTGGCGGGTAGTTATCTGGTTCTGATGCCGAACAACCCGCGCGCGGGCGGTATCTCCCGTCGTATTGAAGGCGACGACCGTACCGAATTAAAAGAAGCGCTGGCAAGCCTGGAACTGCCTGATGGCATGGGCCTTATCGTGCGTACCGCAGGGGTCGGCAAATCCGCCGAAGCGCTGCAGTGGGACCTGAGCTTCCGCCTGAAGCACTGGGAAGCGATTCAAAAAGCCGCTGACAGCCGCCCTGCTCCGTTCCTGATCCACCAGGAAAGCAACGTTATCGTTCGCGCTTTCCGAGACTACTTACGTCAGGACATCGGCGAAATCCTTATCGATAACCCGAAAGTGATGGAGATGGCGCGTCAGCACATCGCCGCACTGGGTCGTCCGGATTTCAGCAGCAAAATCAAACTGTACACCGGCGAAATCCCGCTGTTCAGCCACTATCAGATCGAGTCTCAGATTGAGTCCGCATTCCAGCGCGAAGTACGTCTGCCGTCCGGCGGCTCAATCGTTATTGACAGCACAGAGGCACTGACCGCTATCGATATCAACTCCGCACGCGCAACTCGCGGCGGCGACATCGAAGAAACAGCGTTCAACACTAACCTTGAAGCAGCCGATGAAATTGCCCGTCAGCTGCGTCTTCGCGACCTCGGCGGTCTGATTGTAATCGACTTCATTGATATGACGCCGGTTCGCCACCAGCGCGCGGTTGAAAACCGTCTGCGCGAGGCCGTACGCCAGGACAGAGCGCGTATTCAGATCAGCCATATTTCTCGCTTCGGTCTGCTGGAGATGTCTCGTCAGCGTCTGAGCCCGTCTCTGGGTGAATCCAGCCATCACGTGTGCCCGCGCTGCTCCGGCACCGGTACCGTACGTGATAACGAATCACTGTCGCTGTCTATTCTGCGTCTGATCGAAGAAGAAGCACTGAAAGAAAATACGCAAGAAGTTCACGCTATTGTTCCTGTGCCAATCGCCTCTTACCTGCTTAACGAAAAACGTACCGCGGTTAATGCTATCGAAACGCGTCAGAATGGCGTGCGCTGTGTGATCGTGCCAAACGATCAGATGGAAACCCCGCACTATTCTGTGCTGCGCGTACGCAAAGGGGAAGAAACACCGACCCTGAGCTACCTGCTGCCGAAACTGCATGAAGAGGCAATGGCATTGCCGACGGAAGAAGAGTACGTCGAGCGTAAACAGCCTGAGCAACCGGCGCTGGCCACCTTCGCTATGCCAGACGTTCCGCCAGCCCCTGCTCTGCAGGAACCTGCCGCGAAAGCCGCCGCGCCTAAAGCTGCAGCTGCAACCGCAGCCGTTGCCGCACAGCCCGGTTTGATTAGCCGTTTCTTTGGCGCACTGAAGTCCATCTTCGGTGGTAGCGAAGAAGTGAAACCGGTTGAACAACCTGCGCCGAAAGCTGAAGAGAAAACCGAACGCCAGCAGGATCGTCGTAAACCGCGTCAGAACAATCGTCGCGACCGTAACGATCGTCGTGATAACCGTGATAATCGCGGTGACCGTGACAACCGTAGCGAACGTTCAGAAAACGGCGAAAACCGTGAAGATAACCGCCGTAACCGTCGTCAGTCCCAGCAGCAAAATGCGGAAGCTCGCGATAACCGCCAGCAAACCACTGATGTTGTAGACAAAGCGAAATCCGGTGATGAACAGCAGGCGCCGCGCCGCGAACGTAACCGCCGTCGTAACGATGACAAGCGTCAGGCTCAGCAGGAAGTTAAAGAGCTGAACCAGGCTGAACAACCTGTGCAGGATACTGAGCAGGAAGAGCGCGTACGTCAGCCTCAAACCCGCCGCAAACAGCGTCAGTTGACTCAGAAAGTTCGTTTCACAGACAGTCCGGCGGTTGAAGCCGAAGTGGCTGCTGTTGCTGCAATCGCTGAAACTGCTGTTGCTCAACCAACAGAGCAGCCGGTACCGGCACAGCGCACCGAACTGGCGAAAGTTGATCTGCCAGCCGTCGTTGCGACTGAGCAGGAAGACAACAGCGAAGCTCGTGACTCCAACGGTATGCCGCGTCGTTCTCGCCGCTCTCCTCGCCATCTGCGCGTCAGTGGACAGCGTCGTCGTCGTTACCGTGACGAGCGTTATCCGGTTCAGTCGCCGATGCCGTTAACGGTCGCCTGCGCATCTCCTGAATTAGCGTCCGGTAAGGTTTGGATCCGCTACCCTGTTGCACGTCCTCAGGATCAGCAGGTTGAAGAACAGCGCGAACAGGAAATGGTCCAGCAGCAAGCTGCACCTGTCGCCGTAGAGCCTCAGGTTGCTGCCGCTGCCGTTGAACACATTGTGGATACCCCTGCGCCGGTTGAAGCCGTGCAACCAGAGGTTGTCGTAGCTGAGCCTCAGGTCGCCGTTGTTGAAACCACGCAGGTTGAAACCACGCATCCGGAAGTGATTGCGACCCCTGTCGAGGAACAACCGCAAATTATCGCTGCATCTGATGCGCCCGTAGCAGAAGAAATCGCCGCTGAAGCCGAACCTGTGGCTGACGTTGTGACTGCGCCGGTTGTCGAAGAAGCGGTAGACGTCGTTGTCTCCCAGCCAGAAGTGGTTGAAGAGATTGCTGAAGTTGTGGAAACAGCGCCAGTTGTTGAAGAAGTTGCAGCGCCGAAAGACGTTGTTGCCGCGCCTGTCGTCGAAACTGAAGTCGTTAAGGCTGAAGTTGTCGCAGCAAGCGCTGATGCTGAACAGCTGCACAGCCATGCAACCGCGCCAATGACCCGCGCTCCGGCACCGGAATATGTGCCAGAAGCGCCGCGTCATAGCGACTGGCAGCGTCCGGCATTCGCCTTTGAAGGCAAAGGTGCCGCAGGTGGACACAGCGCAACGCATCAAGCGACTGCGCCAGCAACACGTCCACAGCCTGTTGAGTAAGCCATAATCAATATCAAAGCCGGCCCTCGGGTCGGCTTTTTTATATCTGATCTACACCTTTCATCCCCGTCAGCTGCGGCATAACATCCTTCATTAGGGCCAGAAACTTGCGTAAGCGGGTCGGATAGTAACGCGCCCACGGATAAACCAAATGTACAGGCAACGGCGCCGCATGCCACTCAGGTAGCAACGCAACCAGACGTCCATTGGCAATATCCTCCGCCACCATCCAGCTTGAAACAATTGTCACTCCCAACCCCGCCAGCGCGGCATTTCTTGCGACATAAATACTGTCTGTGCTTAATCTGGGTGAAATATTCAGCGTGACTGGCTCATTACGCAATTGGTGCAACAACGAAACGCTATGCTGATAAAACGTGTTCACGGCAATCCAGGGCAGCGCTGATAACTGCTCAGGATGAGAAAGCTCGCCATATTGCTCCAGCAGTCCTGGACTCACCACCATACTACGGGGAACTTCAGCCAGTAAGACGGAAACCGTGGCCGGATCCACCTCAGCACCAACCCTGATCGCGCAATCAATATTATCGCTCAGAAAATCAACGGTTTTATCGTTAAGCATCCACTCTACTGCCAACTGGGGATAGCGCGAAAGAAACTGCAAAAGTGGCTCAAGTAGTTGTTGTTGCCCGAACGCATGCGGTGCGCGGACTCGCAACGTCCCCACCGGTTCATCTTCTGTGACATTAAGTCCATCTTCCAGCGCCAGCCAGGCATCAATAATCTTCTTAGCATGCTGATAGCCTCTTTCGCCATCGTCGGTCAATTTCATCGCATGCGTGGTACGCATAAGCAGTTTCACACCCAGCAGCGTTTCCAGCGATTGCAGCCGTCGGCTAACGGTCGCCTGCGTCGTCCCTATCTGTTTTGCTGCTGCCGAAAGCGATCCTGCTTCAACAATACGTACAAACGTACGCATCAGCTCCACCCTGTCTATACGCTCATTTTTTATCATTTTCAGTTTCATCATACGCCTGACGTATAACTGTTTTACCACTGCGCTCGCTACCGCGCCACTCGCTTAAGGATAAAAATAGCCGCACATCCTGTGATTGAGGAATCATTTGTGAACACACATACCGCACTTTCCCGTTGGGTCATTTTTGTTCTGGCAATGGGCGCCGGATTCAGCGTGGCCGCTATCTATTACGCCCAGCCTCTTCTGCCTTTAATGGGTCAGGATCTGGCCTTAAGTCTCACCGGTATGGGGTTGGTCCCGACGCTGACCCAGGCGGGATATGCGTTAGGTATATTGTTTTTATTGCCATTAGGCGATCGTTATGACCGCCGGACATTAATCCTGCTGAAAAGCATCTCTCTTGCCGTGCTGCTGCTGGCCTGTAGCTTTACCGGTCAGTTGCATTCGCTATTACTGGTGAGCCTGCTGATGGGGATGGCGGCAACCATGGCACAAGATATTGTGCCTGCGGCGGCAATACTGGCGCCCGAAGGCAAGCAGGGAAAAACGGTGGGCACCGTGATGACGGGCCTTCTGCTGGGGATTTTACTCTCACGTACCGTCAGTGGGCTGGTGGGCGAAGCGTTTGGCTGGCGCGAGATGTATCAACTCGCTGCCGTCAGCATTGCCGTAATTACCGCGATTATGTGGAAAGTACTGCCTCGCTTTACGGTCCATTCCACGTTGAGCTATCCATCATTAATGCTCTCAATGGCGCAACTTTGGCAACGATATTCCACCTTGCGCCGCGCAGCACTGGCACAAGGCTTTCTGTCCATTGCTTTTAGCGCCTTCTGGTCTACGCTGGCGGTGATGTTATCTGAGCATTACCACATGGGTAGCGCTATAGCGGGTGCTTTTGGTATCGCGGGAGCAGCCGGAGCGCTTGCCGCACCGATGGCGGGCCATCTTGCCGATAAAGTGGGTGCGGCAAAAGTAACGCAATTGGGTGCTTTGCTGGTAACGGTATCTTTCGCACTGATGTTTTTGTTACCCGCCCTGCCCGTTCAGGGGCAGTGGCTGCTCATCGCCCTTTCGGCTGTAGGTTTTGATCTCGGATTGCAATCCAGCCTGGTTGCCCACCAGAATCTGGTCTATAGCCTGGAGCCTCTGGCACGAGGACGATTGAACGCTCTGCTGTTTACGATGGTGTTTATCGGTATGGCGCTGGGTTCGGTTCTCGGAAGTCAGGTCTACGCCCTGGCAAATTGGGAAGGTGTCGTTGTGTTGGCTACCTTCAGCAGTGCAATTGCGTTGGTCATAAGACTGACGGGGAACCCGTCGCTTAGTAAGACGTCGGTTGCCTAAAAAAATGCCCGCTCCGGGGTGTTAAAGGAGCGGGCAGACAAACATACCCAGTTTCAAGATATGTTTCAAAACGAGGCGTTAACGATTGAGCTGGAACAACGACATTCCCTGCATATCGGTGAACGCTTTATAGGATGCCTGTAGCGCAGCCTGCTGCATGACATAAGACGAGATCGCGGCGTTCCAGTCGACATCCACCAGATTACTCATCTGCTGAGTTTGGCCTAATGCACGATCGGCACCCAGTGAATCCAGCGAGCTTAATTCACTCAGCTGCGTACCTAATTCTGCACGAACAGACAGGACGTTATTCAACGAGTTTTTCAGGCCACGGCTGGTTTTATCAATGGCAGCAGCGGCTTTGTCTTTTGCCACATCATCACCCGCAATCGGGATTTTGAGCTCTGCAATCGCGCTATCCAGCATTTTAAACAGGTTCTTTTCCTGAGTGCCGCCACCAGGTTCCGGTACAGCGTTGCTGGTCAGGTTGGCGAATACTTTATCGCCAGTATGACCAATCACCATGGTTCGGGAGGCATCGACCTGTTGGGTAACGTTTGTTGTACCACCGCTGTAAGCGCCATCTGCCTGGGCAAACGGTGCAGATTCTGTTTTATATCCACCGAAAATATAGCGACCATTACCGTCGGTACTATTTGCCAGGTTCATCAGCTGATCGCGGATCCCCTGTAGGTCGGTGGCCAGCGATGCACGGTCATCATCACTTAACGTTCCGTTCCCGGCATAAACGATTTTTTCCTGTGCAGCCTGAATTGCCGTCGTCACCTGGCTCAGAACATTCTCTTCCAGCGACACCTTTTGCGTCGCGAATGAGCGTGCCAGCGTATATTGGCTGTTCTGCGCCTGAGCCTGAGAAAGTACCACGGCCTGCGAGGCGGCAATCGGATCGTCTGATGGGTTGATCACGCGTTTGCCTGTTGACATCTGCTCGCCGAACTTCATCCATTCAGCCTGAGAGTTAGTGATGCCACGCATATTCTGCTGGTACATCATCTGGGTGCTGATACGCATTGTGTCCCTCTCCCTTAGCGGATATTAATCAGTGCATCAAACAACGCATTCGCGGTCTGCAGCACTTGCGCGTTAGCCAGGTAATACTGCTGAAAACGCTGTAAATTACCGTACTCTTCGTCGAGGTTAACGCCGGAAATAGACTGTTGCTGCCGGTAAAGCTGTGTCACCACGTTGTTCTGGGTGGTGGCGCTGGTTTTCAGCGTAGCGGTTTTGTTCCCGACATCGCTTACCAGCGTGGCATATGCATCGTTGAAGGTCTTATTACCGACAGTCGCTTTGGTTTGCAGATCTAACAGTTTCTGACCGTTACGGTTGTCGCTCTTGCCTTTATCGATGGTGGGGTCCGTATCATTTTTAGACACTTGAGCCATGGCGATTTTCGACTCATCAGTCACCATAACTTTCATATCAACGATAGCGTTACTCACGGGTTTTACAGTAAAACTGTCATTAGCTTTCGCGCCAGCATTAACGGTGATTTCCATCCCGTCAAAGGACATTTTTCCACCGGTAACGGTGGCTTTGAAGCTGGTATTATCCGCCAGGCGAGTAACCTGCCAGTCCGTCCCATCAAAAACGATTTTATAATCTGTCGCCTGCACAGCGGAGCTGTCAGTGATCTTAGCGCTTAACGATCCTGTGCCCGTATTTTTCGCGTTGTTGAAGACTTCCGGGCTGCCGATAGCAAAGAAATCCTTACCCTGATCGCCGTTGGCATCAAAACCTTCTTTATGCTGGGCGTTAAATGCACTGGCAAATGCAAGCGCCAGTTGGCCGAGGGTATTACGCGTCTGATCCAGTTCCTGAGAACGGAAGGTGAGCAGTCCGCCCAGTGAACCGGTATTCAGCAGTTTCTCTGGAATTTCAACAGCTCCGGCAACGCCATCAACGTAGGCCACGGTTGTACGATTAGGATCATCGCTGGAAGGCACTGCCGCCAGTTGACGTGCATTGCTGCCCTGCACCAGCGAATAGCCGTTGGCCATGGTCAGGTTGTAAGTGCCACCATCCTGAACGCTGACTTCAACACCGACAATCTGATTCAGTTCACTGACCAGCTGATCGCGCTGGTCAAGCAGGTCGTTAGGAGACGCGCCTGCGCCGACGCCTGTCATACGAGAAATCTGGTCGTTGAGGCTGGCAATTTGTTTCGAATAGTTGTTGATCTGATCAACGCTGGCTTTAATCGCGGTATTGACCTGCTTATCCTGATCGCGCAGATACTGGTCGGTCGTTTTAAACTGATTCACCAACCCATCAGCTTTACCGATTAGCGCCTGGCGTGCCGCCGGATCTTCGGCGTTGCTGACCAGCGTTTGCAGGCTGGTAAAAAAGTCCTGCATGGAGGTCGAAATAGAACTGGTTTTGCTGGAGAGCAGATTGTCGATTTTTGACATTTGCTCATAACGTGTCGTCAGACCGCTGCTCTGGTTCTGCGCTGCTCGCAACTGGTTAGTGATAAAGGAGTCATATTCACGTTGTACACCAGAAACATAGACACCATTGCCTACCCAGCCCCCCGCACCCAGCGTGCTGTTCGCTTGCGCCATAATTGTCGTCTGTCGGGTATATCCGGCAACGTTATAGCTGGAGATGTTGTTACTGGCAGTATTCAACGCGGCCTGCGCTGCGCTGAGTCCACTCATCGCGTTATTAATCAAGCTGGACATGGAGGTTCCTTGTAATCCTTCAATACTCGTTATTATCGGCAGCAGGTCGGTAGACTTGAGCTATTTAAAAGAGATTATCGATGTTCGTGCTGTAGGTTTTGCTCACTTTTTCACTCATCGATTTCAACTGCTGGATCATGCTGGTTAATTTTCGCGCATAGTTAGGGTCCGTGGCGTAACCCGCATTTTGCAATGCCTGCGCCCCTTGCTCGGCGGTCGCGGCAGCGGTCACTGCCGCATAGCGCGGGTTACGCGATATCAGACCGACATAATCCGACAACGCTTCAAGGTAAGAGCTATAGACACGGAATCTGGCTTTCACCTTTTTCGCCTCACCGTTCTCATATTCAGTCGTGGTGATTTCAGTGGTTGGACCTTTCCAGCTTCCTGAAGCCTTCACGCCAAAAATGTTAAAGCTTGGTTCACCGTTCTCACGGCGAATTTGTCGCTGCCCCCATCCGGATTCCAGCGCCGCCTGTGCCAGAATCAGATGATGCGGGACGCCGCTTTGCTGGCTGGCCAGCTTAGCCGGCAGCGATAGCTGGGCGAGGAAGTCTTTACTGTCACCTGACAGCGGCTCATCATTGCTTTCTGTCGCCCGGGGGATGGCTTTGCGGACCAGTTGCGTCAATGCCTGATTTTGATAGCTGGTCACCGTTTCCAGTGAAAACTTCATCGGCACCTGCGGCGCGTCATCCGCAGGTTGCGCTTGCCCTTCAGTCATCTGCTTGACCATCATTTCAGCCAGCCCCAGACCTTTGCCTGCGGTCATTTGCTGCGCAATTTGTTGGTCATACATACTGGTATACAAGCGCGTTGAATCGCTGCTAAACACGCCATCTTTCGGCAGCGCTTCACGCATGCTTTTCAGCATCATCTGCACGAACATCCCTTCAACCTGACGGGCGACCGGACGGATATTCGCCGCCGGGTCCTGGCCCGCTTTCGCTTTCAGTTCGTTCAGTGATTGCGCATCCCAGGCAGCGCTGGTCAACAGTTTGCTGTCACCAATCATTAGATGATTTCCAGTTTGGCGCGTAAGCAACCCGCGCTCTGCATCGATTGCAGAATGGACATCAGATCCATCGGCGTTGCCCCCAGCGCATTCAGCGCACGTACCACATTGTTCAGGTTGGCGCTGGAACGCACGCTCTGCAGCGAGCCACCGCTCTGGCGCAGGTCAATCTGGGTTTGAGGCGTCACCACGGTTTGTCCACCGCCAAACGGTGTGTCCGGCTGGCTGACGTTCGCCTGGCGGTTTACCGTAATCGACAAGTTGCCCTGTGCCACAGCACAGCTATCCAGCGTCACTTCACGGTTCATGACGACAGATCCGGTGCGCGAGTTGATAATCACTTTCGCATCCTGCGGCGTGACGTTCACCTCAATATTCTGGATATCAGCGAGGAAACGCACCTGCGAGCTGTTGCCGCTTGGCACGCGCACCTGAATGGTTCGGGCATCCAACGCTGTTGCGCTACCAAAGCCACGCGAACGGTTGATGGTGTCGGTAATCTGCTGCGCCATCGTGAAATCTTCATTATTGAGCTGCAGATTAATGGTGTTACCACCGCCGAACTGGCTGGGTAATTCACGTTCGATAATCGCGCCGTTGGTAATGCGTCCACCATTGAGCTGGTTAACCTGTACGCTACTGCCACCTGCAGCCGCGCCCGCACCGCCCACCAAAATATTCCCCTGTGCCAAGGCATACACCTGACTATCGACCCCTTTTAACGGGGTCATCAGCAGCGTACCGCCGCGCAGGCTTTTGGCGTTCCCCATAGAGGAGACCACTACGTCGATGGTTTGTCCCTGACGACCGAATGCAGGAAACGACGCGGTAACCATCACCGCCGCCACGTTTTTCAGCTGCATATTGGTGCCAGTTGGCACGGTTATCCCCAACTGCGAAAGCATGTTATTGAGCGTTTGCGTCGTAAACGGCGTCTGTGTGGTCTGGTCACCCGTTCCATCCAGACCCACCACCAGCCCATAACCTATCAACGAGTTTTCCCGCACGCCCTGAACGCTTGTCAGGTCACGAATACGGTCAGCATGCGCAAAGGTGGTTATCAGCACCAGTACCATTCCAACAAAAGATTTAAACACTGGGTACCTCGCTTACATCGGCGACAAGTTAAGGAAGAAACGCTGCAACCAGCCCATATTCTGCGCTTCATTGATGTAGCCGTTACCGACGTACTCAATACGCGCGTCCGCAACCTGGGTTGACGGTACGGAGTTGCTGCCACTGATGGTGCGCGGGTTAACAACCCCGGAGAAGCGGATGAATTCAGTGCCCTGATTTATAGCGATCTGTTTTTCACCCACGACATGTAAGTTGCCATTCACCAGTACCTGATCGACCGTTACGGTCAGCGTACCGCTGAAGGTATTTCTGGCGTTCGCGCCGCCTTTACCGTTAAAGGAGTTACCGCCGGAGGCTTCTACGTCTGCACGTTCGTTACCGAACAATCCTTCCAGATAGCGCGGTACGGTATCAAAGCCAAAGTTTGTCTTGCCGTCGCGACTGGCGTTCGCCGAAGAGCTTTTGCTCGCGCTGACGTTTTCCTGCAATACGATGGTCAGCGTATCGCCAATATTGCGTGGACGACGATCTTCAAAGAGTGGCTGATAACCATAGTTAATCGGTTGTGCCGACTGGAAGATTGAGCCATTCGCCACCGGCGTTGGACCTGGAACTGGCTGGGCAGACGTTGCGCCCTGCACGAGCGGCGTGGCCGGGATCCAGGCACATCCTGTTAGTGAAACCACCAGCAGGGCTAAAATTGGGTATGGGTGAAGCGCGTATTTTCGCATTGCGGTCATCTTCAAAATCAGTGTGCCGGTGAGGTTTTCACCCCACCGGGCTCCACTTTAGAGTTGCGTCAGTTTTTGCAGCATCTGATCGGTGGTCGATACCGCTTTACTGTTGATTTCGTAAGCGCGCTGAACCTGGATCATGTTTACCAGCTCTTCCGCCACGTTGACGTTAGAGGTTTCAACATAGCCCTGATACAGCAGACCCGCGCCGTTCAGCCCTGGCGTGCTCTCATTCGGCGCACCGGATGACTGCGTTTCGGTGTACAGATTCTCACCAATGCTTTCCAGACCGGTATCGTTCATGAAGGTTGTCAGGTTAAGCTGCCCGACCTGAACAGGCGCCGCCTGCCCCTGTTGGGTCACGCTGACAATACCGTCACGTCCAATGGTGATACTGAGCGAGTTAGCCGGAATGGTGATGGCAGGCTGAACCTGAAAACCACCCGCCGTCACCAACTGGCCGTTCTGATCCACCTGGAAAGAACCGTCGCGGGTATAAGCGGACGTACCATCGGGCAACATGACCTGGAAAAAGCCCTGGCCTTTAATCGCCACATCTTTACTGTTGTTGGTCTGCGACAGGTTACCCTGGCTGTGTAAACGCTCGGTCGCAACCGGACGTACGCCGGTACCAATCTGCAAACCAGACGGCAGTGTGGTCTGTTCAGAAGACTGTGCGCCAGGCTGACGAATCGTCTGGTACAACAGATCTTCAAATACGGCACGTTGGCGCTTAAATCCGTTGGTGCTGACGTTTGCCAGGTTGTTGGCAATCACATCCATGTTTGTTTGCTGCGCATCCAGGCCGGTTTTGGCGATCCATAATGAACTGATCATAAAATGTCCTGTATTAACTCATCGACAGCAGTTGGTTGGCGCGGCCCGCGTTATCATCCACGCTACTGATAATTTTCATCTGCATTTCAAAGCGGCGGGCGTTGGCGATCATGTCGCTCATCGCAGCAACCGGTTTAACGTTACTGCCTTCCAGCACGCCCGACATCACGCGAATGCTGGGGTCAGCCTGTAACGTCGCACCACGGGTGGCCTGTGCGGCCTGGGTCAGACGGAACATACCGTCATCGCCACGTTGCACCTCAAGCCCTGTAGCCTTCACCAGCTTCAACCGCCCCACTGGCGCGACCGTATTAGCCGGATCGCCAGGGTTAAGTGCAGAAATTGTCCCGTCCGCCGCAATGGTGACTTCTGAACCTTCCGGTACGGCTATCGGTCCGGCTTCGCCAATTACCGGGTGTCCCTGAATAGTCAGTTCACCCGTTGGGCTTACCTGAATAGCGCCGTTACGGGTATATCCTTCGCTACCGTCCGCAGTCTGCACAGCCAACCAGCCATCCTGTTGCAGCGCCACATCCAGCGGGCGGGAGGTATAGTCCATCTGACCGGGCGTCATATCGGCCCCCGGCGTGGAGGCCACCACCAGCGTACGCGTTGGTAAAGACAATCCTTCTACAGGAACCGCGCGCAGTGCATTGAGCTGCGCACGAAACCCTGGCGTGGAGGCGTTTGCCAGGTTGCTGGCCGTCACCGCCTGTTGATTCAGCGTCTGACTGGCCGCGCCCATGGCGGTATAAATTGCGTGATCCATTAAGCCATCCCGTCAGGCGCTTAGCGCAGGTTGACCAGCGTGTTGAGGATCTGATCCTGGGTTTTGATGGTCTGCGCGTTCGACTGATAGTTACGCTGGGCGACAATCATATTCACCAGTTCTTTACTCAAATCCACGTTTGACGCTTCCAGTGCGCCGTTGGTCAGCTTGCCGAAGTTACCTTCGCCTGCGGTACCCAGCAGCGCCACGCCGGAAGACTGAGTCGCCGCCCAGACGTTGTCGCCCTGAGACGCAAGACCTTCGTTGTTGGCAAAGTTTGCCAGCACGATCTGCCCCAGAACCTGTTGCTGTTCGTTGGAGTAGTTACCGACCACCGTACCGTCATTATTAATCTGGTAGCTCACCAGATCGCCCGGCTTGTAGCCGTTCTGATTCGTGGCGACGATGTTGTTGGCACCGGTGTTCTGCTGCATGGAGTTCAGGAAGCTCAGGGAGAAGTTCGCCGGAACTGCGCCATTGATCGGACCGGTTGTAATTGTGATATCCGTTCCTGCTGGCGTCCCAGTTGCCGTGGCGCTCATCCCTAAAAACGCGCCATTGTTGTTAAACTTCATAAACCCGGCTGATTTTGCAGCGTCGCCAGTTGAAGCATCCTGAGTGTGAATTTCCCAGGTGTTGCTCTCTGCGTTTTTGACATAAAAAATGTTCATGTCATGGGCGTTACCCTGGCTATCGAAAACGGTAACGGTGCCTTTTTTGTTGTAGGAATCCGCATCGCTTGGATTAAACGGGGTCTTGGTTGGCACTTTGTCAGTGGAGTTCAGGTTGACCTGCATTGACGCAGTGGTGGTTGATTTAGCCGCCATCAGCGTATTCGGGATAGTGATCGGTGCCGGGTTCGCACCCTGCTGTATGGTTGGCGGTGTACCGGTAGCCGGATAGCCCGTCAGCTGCAGCCCCTGCATGTTAACGATATTGCGGTTTTCATCGAGCTTGAACTGACCGTTACGGCTGTAGAAAACGGAACCGTTGCTGTCTACCATACGGAAAAAACCGTTCTGGCTGATAGCAACGTCCAGACCACGTCCGGTGTTGGTGGTAGTACCGTCGGTAAAGTCCTGAGTAATACCTGCAACTTTAACGCCCAAACCGACTTTCGAACCGGCAAACATATCGGCAAATGATGCCGTGCCAGATTTAAAACCGTAGGTGGCGGAGTTGGCGATGTTGTTACCAATGACATCGAGGTTGGTCGCTGCAGCGTTCAGACCGCTGACCGCTTGAGAAAAGGCCATGACTTACTCCTGATAAGTGTGAAGGCTTAAATTATCTGCCGTACTTCGTCGAGGGTGGTGGTTCCATAGGTGCCCAGATCCAGCGTATTACCGCCGTTACTGCGAATAACGCCCTGCACCAGCGCAAACTGAAGCGGCTGGGCCACCAGTTGCGTTCCGCCATTACTGGCAGCAATTGACACGTTGTAAGAACCGCTTGGTGCATCCGTGCCATCGGTCATGGTGCCGTCCCAGGTAAAGGTATGAACGCCTGCTTTCAACCCGCCAATGTCAATGGTGCGCACCACTTTGCCGTCTTTATCGGTAATGGTTGCGGTAACCTTATCTGCCGGTTGCTGCAGCTCAATTCCAAATGGTGTTGTCGTGGTTTTGGCACCCTCTTCTGTCCCTTTACCGGTCAGGATGGTGGTACCCGGGATCATGACACCGTGGCCAATCAGCGTACTGGCCTGCAGTGACTGACTGTTGTCGATCTGCCCGGAGATCGATCCCAGCGTAGTGTTCAGCTTCTCAATCCCGCTCACGGTACTGATTTGCGCCAACTGGGTAGTCAGTTCGTTGTTTTGCAGCGGGTTGGTAGGGTCCTGGTTTTTCAGTTGTGCAACCAGCAGCGTAAGAAAGCTGCTTTGCAGGTCAGCGGCGTTGCTGCCCGTCAGGGAGCTGTTCCCCGTGGCGGCATTAACCCCCGTCGTGCTCGGGTCATTCATTTTTACAGCAATAGACATGTGCGCCTCCTTTACTGGCCTAGCGTCAGCGTTTTAAGCATCAAGCTTTTCACGGTGTTGAGCACTTCGACGTTTGCCTGGTAGCTACGTGAGGCAGACATGGTGTTGACCATCTCGCCAACAACGTCCACATTCGGCATTTTTACGTAGCCGTTCGCATCGGCCAGCGGATTACCGGGTTCATAAACCAGCTTATCCGGCGCCTGACTTTCAATGACGTCAGCGACTTTTACGCCACCGGTTGCCGCACCTGGCGCAGCATCTACCTGAAAAACAACCTGCTTCGCGCGATACGGCTGACCGTCGGGTCCGCTGACGCTATCCGCATTCGCCATGTTGCTGGCCGCGACGTTCAGGCGTTTAGACTGAGCCGTCAGCGCAGAACCTGCGATATCAAAAATATTTAACAGCGCCACGAATTAGTTCCCTCCTTGCAGCACGTTCATCATGCCTTTGATTTGTCCACCCAGCGCCGTCAGCCCCATTTGATACTTGAGGCTGTTGTCTGCAAATTGCGTGCGCTCCCGGTCCATATCTACCGTGTTGCCATCAAGAGACGGCTGGTCAGGAATACGGTAGAGCAGCTCCGTAGACGGCGCAGAAACGGTCTGGGCCGGAATGTGTTGTGCAGAGGTCAGCGTCAACGAAACGCCGCCGGTTTCTTCCCGTCCTCGCACCATGACTTTTTTTAATTCACTGGCGAAATCCAGATCGCGCGCCTGATACCCCGGCGTGTCGGCATTGGCAATGTTGGCCGCCAATATTTCCTGGCGTTGGGCGCGCAAATTCAGCGCTTCCTGTTGAAAACGTAAGGCGGCGTCGAGCTTATCGAGCATATCTCCTCCGCAAGTGACAAAATTCAGCCGACAGCTTAAATCCCATTACGCGCGCGTTATCGCCGGAATAAACGCAAAATGCGTCGCTATTTGTTGCGTTGATGACTGCGTCACACAGGTAAAATCCTGCCACTACCTGAAAAAGCGCGAGGTTTTGATGCAAACGTTTAAACGTGGAATAGTCGTGGCAGCACTGCTGTTCAGCCCTATGACGCTGGCACAAGACCTGAATTCGCAGCTAACGGCATGGTTTTCCCAGCGCCTGGCCGGATTTAGCGATGAGGTGGTAGTCACTATCCGAACGTCACCAAACTTATTGCCCAACTGCGAACAACCAGCATTAAGCGTGTCAGGTAGCGCGAAACTGTGGGGCAATGTGAATGTGCTGGCCCGCTGTGCCAACGAAAAACGTTATCTGCAAGTGAACGTGCAGGCGACGGGAAACTACGTTGTTGCCGCTGCATCCGTAGCGCGAGGTAGCACCCTGACCCCAGCCAGCGTAACGCTGAAACGTGGTCGACTGGACCAACTACCGCCGCGCGCGGTGCTGGATATGAGTCAGGTGCAAGATGCAGTGAGCCTGCGCGATCTGGTGCCGGGCCAACCGATACAGCTTTCGATGTTGCGCCAGGCATGGCGGATCAAGGCCGGTCAGCGCGTACTGGTTATTGCCAACGGAGATGGATTTCGGGTCAATGCCGAAGGTAAAGCGCTGAACAACGCCGCTGTCGCACAGAATGCGCGAGTGCGGATGATTTCAGGCCAGGTGGTGAGCGGCGTCGTCGATTCTGATGGGAATATTCTTATTAACCTATAATAGGTTAAAGATTTTTTAGCGTGTGCCGATAGATAAACAACCAATGATTACAGCGGGCCGCTATAGCGTAACCCCTCGATGAGGAAAAATAAAATGAGCATTGATCGTACCTCACCATTGAAGCCAGTAAGCACCGTTCAGCCGCGTGAAACCAGCGATGCGCCGGTACAAAAAGCGCGGAAGGAAAAAACCACCGCGACCACCAGCACCAGCGTCATGCTGAGCGACGCCCAGGCCAAACTGATGCAGCCCGGCAGCAATGACATCAATATGGAACGCGTGGAAGCACTGAAAACCGCAATCCGTAACGGTGAATTGAAAATGGATACCGGAAAAATTGCCGACTCGCTGATTCGCGAGGCGCAGAGCTACCTACAGAGTAAATAAAGTATGACTCGTTTGTCAGAAATACTTGACCAGATGACGACCGTCCTCAATGACCTGAAAACGGTAATGGATGCTGAACAGCAGCAGCTTTCCGCAGGGCATATCAACGGCAGCCAGCTACAGCGTATTACAGAAGAAAAAAGCTCCTTGCTGGCAACCCTTGATTATCTTGAGCAGCAGCGCCGCCTGGAACATGACGCCACGCGCAGCGCCAATGATGAGATTGCTGAACGCTGGCAGACTATCACCAAGAAAACACAGCATTTACGCGACCTCAACCAGCACAACGGTTGGCTGCTGGAAGGGCAGATCGAGCGTAATCAACAAGCAATACAAGTGCTGAAACCGCACCAGGAACCAGCGTTGTATGGCGCAAACGGTCAAACCTCTGCTGCGCACCGCGGCGGGAAAAAATTCTCTATTTGATGTCAGCCTGATAACGTTTTGCTTATCAGGCCTACGCCTTTTGTAGGCCGGATACGGCGTTATGCCGCCATCCGGCATTGATCCTTTACGCCGTCCGACGCACAAACTCTTTTACTTTAAAGCCCAGTACGGCGAGTGCTGCGAAGTAAGCGGCAATACCTGCCACCACGACCGCCATCAGACGCAGCAGACGCCACAACATCGTTCCCTGCGACCAATCCGGCATGATGTAGAGCATCCCAACCAGCACCGCAGACATCACCAGCACGGAAATCACCAGACGCGCCAGGAACCAGCTCCAGCCCGGTTGTGGGGTAAAGATTTTCTGTTTCCGCAGTTGCCAGTACAGCAGTGAAGCGTTCAGACATGCCGCCAGACCAATCGACAGCGACAGCCCGGCATGCTTTAACGGCCCGATAAACGCCAGGTTCATCACCTGGGTCATAATCAGCGTCACAATGGCAATCTTCACTGGCGTTTTAATATCCTGGCGCGAGTAAAAGCCCGGAGCCAACACTTTCACCACGATCAAGCCAATCAAACCTACCGAGTACGCCACCAGCGCACGCTGGGTCATCGCGGCATCAAAGGCGGTAAATTTACCGTACTGGAACAGAGACACCGTCAGCGGTTTGGCCAGAATACCCAACGCTACGGCACTCGGTAATGCCAACAGGAAACACAAGCGCAGGCCCCAGTCCATCAGGCGACAATATTCATCATGATTACCGCTGGAAAAGCTTTTGGACAGCGATGGCAGCAGGATAGTCCCCAGCGCCACGCCCAGAACACCGGACGGAAACTCCATCAGACGGTCGGCATAATACATCCATGAAACTGAGCCAGAGGCCAGAAACGAGGCGAAAATCGTATTGATGATCAGTGAAATCTGGCTGACCGATACCCCAAGGATCGCCGGGCCCATTTGCTTGACGACACGCATCGCCCCCGCATCACGGAAGTTCACGCGCGGCAGCACCAGCATGCCAATTTTCTTCAAGTGCGGAAGCTGATAAATCAGCTGTAGCACGCCGCCAACCGTAACGGCCCACGCCAGCGCCAGCACCGGCGGGTTAAAATAGGGTGCCGCAAATAGCGCGAAGCCGATCATGCTGATATTCAGAAAGGTCGGGGCAAACGCAGGAATGGAAAAGCGGTTCCAGGTATTAAGGATCGCACCAACCAGTGAGGCCAGTGAAATCAGTAGAATATAGGGAAAAGTGATCCGCAGCAGTTGAGTGGTCAGCGCAAATTTATCCGCTGTGTCGGCAAATCCCGGCGCGGTGACTAATATCACCCATGGCGCAGCCAACATCCCGGCTACCGTCACCACGGCCAGCGCCAGCGTCAACAGTCCGGAAACGTAGGCAACAAACACGCGGGTAGCATCTTCCCCCTGCTTGCTTTTGTACTCAGCAAGAATCGGCACAAATGCCTGCGAAAATGCGCCTTCGGCAAAAATTCGGCGCAACAGGTTAGGAAGTTTGAATGCCACAAAAAAGGCATCTGTCGCCATCCCTGCACCAAAGATTCTGGCGACAATCGCATCACGTGCAAAACCCAGCACACGTGAAAACATCGTCATCGAGCTGACGGCTGCCAGCGACTTTAATAAATTCATCTATGTTGTATTCCAGACTCTGAGGCAAAACCCCGACAAACCTGCCCGTAGGTCGGATAAGGCATTCTCGCCGCCATCCGACACTTTTGCTGTGTCTGATGGCGACACCCTGGCACCTTATCAGGCCGACAAACCAGCCTATGGTTGAAAAGAGGTGTTATTTTGAGTGGGCATATAGTACCTGGATTACAATGAATTACTACCGCCAGATGTTACAGGGGGTTATTCAGCCATCGCCTCCCGCCACAGCTTTTCAACAACACGCTGGGCCAGTAGCGCCTGCTCGCCTGCCGTCTGGGGAACCGTCTGATTTTGCACGCACTCAATGAAATGACGCGCACATCCGGCAAAACCACGCTGTTCTAAGGTCGTTTGCCAGCCCGCTATCGGCTTATGAACAATACCTTGCCCACGCTCCTCCCGCCATTCCCGCATATCAGTGACGTCAATCAGGCCGCCGTCCGTCACCGCCTGCACGCTCTCGCGCTGGCTACCGGCACGGCGATGCATACTGGTCGTTATCTGCATTTGACCGACAGAAAAATGATGCTCGGCGTAGAGCATCGCACCAGATTCATTGGTCAGCAGCGTGCCGTTATTTAACTGCGCCTGCCCTCCCGCCAGCCACAAAGCGGTATCGACCACGTGCAGATAGTCGTCCAGCAGAGTGAAGCGCAGATCGTGCGGCCCAACGCTATCCGTACGGTGCTTATCCATACGTACTGACGCTGCGGTGCCCAACTGGGTTTTGAGATCCTGGTACAGCGGTGCAAATCGACGGTTAAACCCGACCATCAGCGTGAGTTTTTTCCGCGCGGCCAGCTCGACCAGTTGCTCAGCCTCGTGCAGGTTTTCCGCCAGCGGTTTATCCACACACACGTGAACTCCGGCATTCAGCAATTCACTAACTACCGCATAGTGCGTCGCGGTACTGGAATGGACGAAAACCGCGTCGCAGGTTTGCGCCAGATTCTTCAATGAATCCACGTAGGGTATTCGCCAGGTGTCACAGATACGCTGTGCTTTATCGCGTGAAGGTGAAAAGGCGCCTTGCAGCGTCCAGTCCGCGGAGGTGCCTAGCACGGGTAGCCAGGCCTTTTGTGCAATACCTCCCAGGCCGACTACGCCGATACGTAATTTTTTCACGTTAGTCTCCCAGGTGCGCCAGCAAGGAATCAAGTCGCTGCTTAAGCTCTGCGACTTCCGTTTCCAGCGCTTCCACGCGCGCCTGCAGATCACCGGAGGCTACAGGGGGTTCATCTGCCGCGGCAATGGCTTCATCAACCTCACCACAAAACAGGTGCATATAGCGACTTTCACGTTTGCCCGGCTCACGCGCCAGGCGGATCACATAAGGCCCATCTTCCCGGTTCGCCAGATTTTCCAGCGTCGACTCCACTTCGGCCATATCGCTGAATTCGTACATACGGGATGCGCGGCTACGCAGTTCACCAGGCGTCTGAGCGCCCCGCAGCAGCAGTGTGGTGATTATGGACACCTCTGCGGCACTAAGCTTCAGATTGCCAAATTCAGAGTTGCAGAAACGCTGCTCATATTTCGTGACGCGATTGCCAAAACCGCTCACCGTGCGCAGAAAATGTCGCTTAACCAGGTTATCCAACTGCTCCTGCACGTCCGATTCCGACAGATTCATCACCGGTTCACGATTCGTTTTTTGATTGCAGGCTGTTACGACTCCATTAACGGAGAGTGGGTACTGTTCCGGCGTGGTCACTTGTTTTTCTAATAAACAGCCAATCACTCGTGCTTCGGTGGCGGTTAATTCGTATTTCATCGTCTTCTCCATTAATCATGGCTGCATCTGAAACTTAGCGGCCGGGGATCCATTCTGATGTGGTCAACGCCGTCAGCACGTGATCGCGCCACTGCCCGTCAATCAGCAGGTAGTCTTTGGCATACCCTTCTTTTTCAAAACCCAGTCGCGCCAGCAGGTCACCGCTGCGCTTATTATGTGGCATGTAGTTAGCCATAATGCGGTGAATATGCTGCGTGCGCTGCATATAACGGATGGCCGAGGTTAAGGCTTCATACATTAGCCCCTGCCCCTGCCATTTCTGCGCAATGGAGTAGCCGAGATAACAGGCATGGAAGGATCCCCGCACCACGTTTGAGAAGTTCGCAACGCCGATAATCTCTTTTTCGTCCGGATCGAGCAGCGCAAAATAATAGGCGGTGCCCTGTTTATGAAACTCAGAGATCATGCTCAGACGCGCCTGCCAGCCGGACGGATAGCAGTGGCTTTCATCGCGAATAGGTTCCCAGGGTTTTAAGAAATGACGATTTTCTGCGTAATAATCTGCCAGACGCCAGGCATCACGCTCATGCACTAAACGCACGACCAGGCGGTCGGTGGTTAAGCGCACTTTTGGCACGTTACTGCGATAGCCAAACATTCTATACCTACTCCTTCCCGTAACGTCTTCAATACGCTATTCGCATTACTATACCTGTGCGAATACGCCCTGTGAAAAGAGCAAAATGCCATTTTTTGAATTATTCACACATTTTGATGAAAACTCTCTATCAAGACGGACTTTTGATAAAAAAATATTGTCCCGCGAAGGGTGGGAAAAGCGATGACGACACCGCAGAATAGGAGGTGCTTATCTTTTAAACTCTATCCAGAGTGACGAGTTTTTCCCTGGAGGGGAAATGTCGCAAGTCTCGCAGGCAAGGAACCTGGGTAAATACTTCCTTCTCATCGATAATATGCTGGTCGTGCTGGGTTTCTTCGTCGTTTTCCCGCTGATCTCAATTCGTTTCGTCGACCAAATGGGCTGGGCCGCCGTGATGGTTGGTATTGCACTAGGATTACGTCAATTTATCCAGCAGGGGTTGGGTATTTTCGGCGGTGCTATTGCGGACCGTTTCGGTGCAAAACCGATGATCGTCACCGGCATGCTGATGCGCGCTGCCGGGTTCGCCACCATGGGCATTGCCCATGAGCCGTGGCTGCTGTGGTTTTCCTGCTTTCTCTCCGGACTGGGCGGTACACTATTCGACCCACCCCGCTCGGCGCTGGTGGTTAAACTGATCCGCCCGGAAAAGCGCGGGCGCTTTTTCTCTATTCTGATGATGCAGGATAGCGCCGGGGCCGTGGTTGGCGCGTTGCTTGGCAGTTGGTTATTGCAATACGATTTCCGTCTTGTCTGTGCCACCGGCGCAATTTTGTTCGTTCTGTGCGCGGCGTTTAACGCCTGGCTGCTCCCGGCATGGAAGCTGTCGACGGTGAAAATTCCAGTGCGCGAAGGGATGAGCCACGTGATGCATGACAAGCGCTTTGTCACCTATGTGCTGACGCTGGCGGGCTATTACATGCTGGCGGTACAGGTGATGCTGATGCTGCCAATCATGGTGAACGACATCGCAGGTTCACCGGCCGCCGTGAAATGGATGTATGCCATCGAGGCGTGCCTCTCATTGACGCTGCTCTACCCAATTGCCCGCTGGAGTGAAAAACGTTTTCGCCTTGAACATCGTCTGATGGCCGGTCTGCTGGTGATGTCTCTGAGCATGATGCCGATCGGTCTGGTGGGGAATTTGCAGCAGTTGTTCACCCTGATCTGTACGTTCTATATTGGCTCGATCATCGCCGAACCAGCGCGTGAAACCCTTAGCGCCTCACTGGCGAATGCACGTGCCCGAGGAAGCTATATGGGCTTCAGTCGACTGGGGCTCGCTATCGGCGGCGCAATTGGATATATCGGCGGCGGCTGGCTGTTTGACATGGGCAAGGCCCTGGCACAGCCTGAGTTGCCCTGGATGATGCTCGGTATTATCGGCCTCATCACCTTCCTGGCGCTGGGCTGGCAATTCAGTATCAAACGCCCAACGAGAGGCATGCTGGAGCCAGACGCCTGATAGCCGAACCTGCGTCCGGGCGCTTTTCAGTTTTTTCTGCTGGCGTCCGGGGCGCTGGTACTCGATGATGCTTTGTGTCACGATTACGCCACATGCATCATGTTGAGGAACCCCATGAAAAAGTTTTTTTTTGCCGCTGCACTGATTGTCAGCGGCCTGTTGGTTGGTTGTAATCAACTCACGCAATACACGGTTAGCGAGCAAGAAATTAATCAGGCCCTGGCAAAGCATAATAACTTTTCTAAAGATATCGGCTTGCCCGGCGTTGCTGAAGCACACATCGTACTAAATAATCTCGCCAGTCAGATTGGCCGTGAAGAACCCAATAAAGTGACGCTGACCGGTGATGCCGACCTGGACATGAATTCCCTGTTTGGCAGCCAAAAAGCGACCATGAAGCTGAAGTTAAAAGCCTTACCGGTATTCAACAAAGAGAAAGGCGCAATTTATCTGCAAGAGATGGAAGTCGTGGATGCGACCGTTACACCAGAAAAAATGCAGTCGGTACTGCAAACGCTGATGCCTTATTTAAACCAGTCGCTGCGTAACTATTTCAACCAGCAGCCAGCCTACATTCTGCAGGATGACAGTAGCCAGGGTGAAGCACTGGCGAAAAAACTGGCGAAGGGAATTGAGGTGAAACCGGGGGAAATCATCATCCCGTTCACCGACTAATAAAACTGAGGGCGCCGATGCGCCCTTTTTTTTCGTGCAAACGAAAACGTTTCCGCTTATCCTTTGTTTCCGGCAAAAAAGACTATCCTCAGCCGGAGCATATTAATGACTGCACCATCCCAGGTTTTAAAGATCCGCCGCCCAGACGACTGGCATCTTCACTTTCGCGATGGCGACATGTTAAAAACTGTCGTGCCCTACACCAGTGAAATTTATGGTCGCGCCATTGTCATGCCGAACCTGGCACCGCCCGTCACCACGGTTGACGCGGCTATCGCTTATCGCCAGCGCATTCTTGACGCGGTACCTGCTGGACACGACTTCACACCATTAATGACCTGCTACTTAACGGATACGCTGGATCCCAACGAGCTGGAACGTGGATTTAACGAAGGCGTATTCACCGCAGCAAAACTCTATCCGGCCAATGCCACCACCAACTCGACGCATGGCGTAACCTCTATTGACGCCATCATGCCGGTGCTGGAGAGGATGGAAAAATTGGGTATGCCGCTGCTGGTGCACGGCGAAGTGACGCATGCAGATATCGATATTTTCGATCGCGAAGCGCGCTTTATTGAAACGGTGATGGAACCGCTGCGCCAGCGTTTGACCTCGCTGAAAGTAGTGTTCGAGCATATCACTACCAAAGATGCTGCCGAATACGTGCGCGACGGTAACGAGCTTCTGGCAGCGACTATTACGCCACAGCACCTGATGTTTAACCGCAACCACATGCTGGTTGGCGGGATTCGTCCTCACCTGTACTGCCTGCCGATCCTCAAACGTAACGTCCACCAACAGGCGCTGCGTGAACTGGTTGCCAGCGGGTTTACGCGCGCCTTCCTCGGTACCGACTCAGCGCCGCACGCACGTCATCGCAAAGAGTCAAGCTGTGGCTGTGCTGGATGCTTTAATGCACCGACCGCACTAGGCAGCTATGCCACCGTGTTTGAAGAGATGAATGCGCTGGACCATTTCGAAGCCTTCTGCTCACTCAACGGCCCACAGTTCTATGGTTTGCCGGTAAATGAGACCTTTATTGAGCTGGAACGCGTGGAGCACCTGGTTCCTGAGAGCATAGCGTTGGAAGACGATACGCTGGTGCCTTTCCTGGGTGGCGAAACGGTACGCTGGTCAGTAAAAAGCTAAAAAAAGTGTAGCCAACCGATTCGAATAACTGTATAAATAAACAGTATATTCCACAGGGGGCTACTATGCGTATTGAAGTCACTATTGCCAAAACTTCACCTTTACCTGCCGGTGCAATTGACGCACTGGCAGGGGAACTCTCCCGCCGTATTCAGCACCATTTTCCGGATAACGAAGGTAACGTTACCGTCCGTTATGCCGGCGCAAACAATCTGTCGGTTATTGGCGCGACCAAAGAGGACAAAGAGCGCATCAGCGAGATCCTACAGGAAACCTGGGAAAGCGCGGATGACTGGTTCATCAACGAATAAATAATGATATGCAGTGATGTTTGTTTGCCGGGTCGCCCCGGCTTTTTTATACACGCTATCTTGTAATCAATCGCACATTTCTTCTGACGAGCATTTAATTTAATATTAACCCACCGATTATCTTTTAACCAAAACAACAAAATAATTGTGCAACATACTAAAAAAAAATGAATAACATGTCGGTTTCTTAGTCAGATAACGCTGAAAACAAAAAATTTATGCCCTTCCCTCTTTAAATTTTCAATGAATACCCTTATTTATTGATATACTGAAGTTGCTTCAGAAAAAAACGCATTGAACCTCGAAAACCGTTGTCTAGTAACACGAATTAGGGGGCATGATGGAAAAGAATAATGAAGTCATTCAGACTCATCCGCTTGTAGGGTGGGACATCAGCACTGTTGATAGCTACGATGCGCTGATGCTGCGTTTGCACTACCAAACCCCGAACCGCCCTGACCCGGATGGGACTGAAGTTGGTCAAACGCTCTGGTTAACCACTGATGTTGCCAGGCAATTTATTTCGATATTAGAAGCAGGAATCGCCAAAATTGAATCTGGCGATTACCAGGTAAATGAGTATCAGCGACATTAAACCTGATACATCCAACCATCAAAAGGCACCTTAGCGGTGCCTTTCTTATTTCCAGGTTGAATATTCCAGGTCAGTTATTTACCCTTCTACTATCGCGATTGCAGAGAGAAGCGGATGAAATACGACTTAATCATTATTGGCAGCGGTTCGGTAGGCGCCGCAGCTGGATACTATGCCACTCGTGCCGGTCTGAAGGTTCTGATGATCGATGCGCATATGCCACCACATCAACAGGGCAGCCACCACGGCGATACTCGATTAATTCGTCATGCTTATGGCGAAGGCGAAAAATACGTTCCGCTGGTGCTACGTGCGCAAACATTGTGGGATGAACTGTCCACCCATAATGAAGAACCGATTTTTGTTCGCTCCGGAGTTATCAACCTCGGTCCGGCAGAGTCAACCTTCTTAGCAACTGCAGCGCAAAGCGCAAAACAGTGGCAACTTAACGTTGAACAATTAGATGCAGCGGCCATCATGGCTCGCTGGCCGGAAATTCGCGTACCTGACAACTATATCGGTCTGTTTGAAGCGGAGTCCGGTTTTTTACGCAGTGAGTTAGCAATTAAAACCTGGATCCGTCTGGCGGAAGAAGCAGGCTGTGCGCAACTGTTTAAATGCCCGGTCAGCGCAATTCATCACGATGATGATGGCATCACGGTAGAAACGGCTGACGGTGACTACCACGCGAAGAAAGCAGTGATCAGCGCCGGTACCTGGGTGCAGGCTTTAGTCCCTGAACTACCGATACAACCTGTGCGCAAAGTGTTCGCCTGGTATCAGGCCGATGGGCGCTACAGCGTTAAGAATAACTTCCCGGCCTTCACCGGCGAACTGCCAAATGGCGATCAATACTACGGTTTCCCGGCTGAAAACGACGAGCTGAAAATTGGTAAGCACAATGGAGGACAGGTAATTCACTCTGCAGAAGAGCGTAAGCCATTTGCCGCTGTGGCCAGCGACGGTTCTGAAGCCTTCCCATTCCTGCGCACAATTCTGCCTGGCGTTGGCTGTTGCCTGCACGGCGCATCCTGCACTTACGATAATTCACCGGATGAGGACTTTATAATTGATACTCTGCCGGAACATGACAATACGCTGATCATTACCGGGCTGAGCGGACATGGCTTTAAGTTTGCTTCTGTACTGGGAGAGATTGCGGCAGACTTCGCTCAGGACAAACCGTCTGAATTTGACCTGACCCCCTTCAGGCTAAGCCGTTTTAAGTGATAATAAATGAATGGCCTCGTTGGTGAGGCCATTTTTAATGACAGGAATAACGTCAATGCGCCGTATCTTTCACTATCTGGTTAATAATATTCGCGAGCACCTTATGCTCTACATTATTTTATGGTCGCTGCTGGCCATTATGGATGTAATATATATTATGTTTTTCTAATTCCTGCGCGCTGACAATAATTGACAAAAGTTGAGATTAGCTTAATTTTCATTGCAATAAACTGAACAAAAACAAAAACCACAATACCCCATAGACTAAGCCCCGCCACATATTTTCGCACTAATCCCTTGATGATTACCTCAACAATCAGTCAACTTTATTGAACAAAAAATAAATATCATCACTATTGTTATTTATTAGTTGCATTAATGTCTTTTACACGCCATTTTCATTCACTTCTGAAATATCAATCGGTGTGCTTATGCAATTCAATAATACTCCACAGCGCTATGGCGTAGTGTCAGCCACATTACATTGGCTGGTTGCGATTGCTGTATATGGCATGTTTGCGTTGGGGTTATGGATGGTCACGCTTAGCTACTATGATGGCTGGTATCACCAGGCCCCCGAACTGCATAAAAGCATCGGCATCCTACTCATGATGGGACTGGTTATCCGCGTTATCTGGCGGTTGTTCTCCCCTCCGCCTGCTGCGTTGGCAAGCTACTCCCGTTTAACCCGTATCGCCGCGGCAATGGGTCACCTCGTACTTTATTTGCTGCTCTTTTCAATAGTCATCAGCGGATATCTGATTTCCACCGCAGATGGCAAAGCGATAAGCGTCTTTGGCTGGTTCGACATTCCCGCCACCCTGGCCAATGCGGGTTCCCAGGCCGACCTCGCCGGTAGCTTGCACCTGTGGCTTGCGTGGACCGTGGTGATTTTATCCCTACTACACGGACTGATGGCCCTGAAACATCACTTTATTGATAACGACGATACCCTCAATCGCATGTTGGGAAAATCGTCATCTGACTATGGAGCTTAAAATGAAAAAAAACCTGCTGGGACTTACACTCGCTTCTCTTTTATTCACCACCGGGTCGGCCGTGGCGGCAGATTACAAAATTGACAAGGAAGGACAGCATGCCTTTGTTAATTTCCGTATTCAGCATCTGGGTTACAGCTGGCTGTACGGCACTTTCAAAGATTTCGACGGTACGTTTACCTTTGATGAGAAAAATCCCGCAGCCGATAAGGTTAACGTAACCATCAACACCAACAGCGTTGACACTAATCACGCCGAACGCGACAAGCATCTGCGCAGTGCAGATTTCCTTAACGTGGCAAAATTCCCGCAGGCTACCTTCAGCTCCACCAGCGTGAAAAAAGAGGGGAATGACCTGGATATCACCGGTAATTTGACCCTGAACGGCGTTACTAAACCGGTTACGCTGGACGCGAAGCTCATCGGTCAGGGTGGCGATCCCTGGGGCGGTACGCGCGCTGGTTTTGAAGCGCAAGGTAAGATTAAGCTGAAGGATTTCAACATCACCACCGATCTCGGACCTGCATCGCAGGAAGTCGATTTGATCATCTCAGTGGAAGGTGTTCAGCAGAAGTAACGCATGAATTACCGGATGAGGTTCTGCCCCTCATCCGGCATCATGTTATTTCGCAGGGTCTGGAATACCCAGTTTGGTATTCAGGTGACCGCGTGATTTATTGAAGATTTTATTGCCATTTTCACGTCCCGCACGACGACGCCGTTGTTCCTCTTCCGGCAACTCACTCTCTTCGCTACACAGCTCGCTACAGCAGCCTTTATATTTCTGCGCACAAGCCGGGCACTGAATAAACAACAGATGGCAGCCATCATTTTTGCAATTAGTATGGCTATCGCACGCCGTGCCGCACTGATGGCAATGCGCGATAACATCTTCAGAGATCCTTTCGCCCATACGCTCATCAAAGACAAAGTTTTTACCGACAAAACGTACCGGAAGTCCCTGTTCACGCGCCTTGCGGGCATACTCAATAATACCGCCCTCAATGTGCCAGACTTTGCTAAATCCATTGTGTTTCATCCAGGCGCTGGCTTTCTCACAGCGGATCCCACCAGTGCAGTACATCACGATTTTTTTATCTTTATGCGCCTGCATCATTTCAACAGCTTTCGGCAACTGGTCGCGGAACGTGTCTGCCGGGATCTCCAGCGCATTCTCGAAATGACCCACCTCATATTCATAGTGGTTGCGCATATCAATGAATACCGCTTCAGGATCGTCCAGCATGGCGTTCACTTCTGCTGCCTTGAGATAATCCCCCACGTTGCTGGCGTCAAAGTCTGGATCGTCAATACCATCCGCCACGATACGTTCGCGGACTTTCATACGCAGTACCCAGAACGATTTACCGTCATCATCCAGCGCAATATTCAGACGTAAATCCTTCAATGCAGCATCAAACGCATAGAGCTGCTGGCGAAATGCCTCGACGTTGCTTTGCGGTACGCTGATTTGCGCGTTAATTCCTTCATGGGCAAGATATACTCGCCCGAAGACGTTCAATGCGGTGAACATCTGGTACAGCGCATCACGCGTGTGCTGAGGATTGGCAATGGTGAAATATTTATAGAATGAGATCGTCGTGCGCGGCTCGGTCTCGGCCAGCATTTTGGCTTTGAGGGCGTCGTTCGAAATGCGGTTGTGTAACACTGGCATGGTGTACGTATCCTGCAAATAAGGAATAAATGAAAATCGGCGGCATAATAAAGCAAACATCGCCAATTTACATCCACACATTTTACGCTACATTTCATACTTCACGATAAAATCGCAACAACAATTGCGGAATTAATCACCGTTCTCCCGTCACAAATTTTTGATACGCGCGAAAAAATGCGACAATACAGGGAATTGGTCGTTTGAAGACAGGATAGACATGACGAATTTACCCAAGTTTTCGGCTGCGTTACTGCATCCACGTTATTGGTTAACCTGGCTGGGTATTGGCATCCTTTGGTTAATCGTGCAGTTACCCTACCCCATCCTCTTTAAGTTGGGCTGTGCGTTAGGTCGACTAGCCCTACGTTTGATGAAACGTCGGGCAAAAATTGTTTCCCGAAATCTGGAACTGTGCTTCCCGCAGATGAGTGAGCAGGAACGCCAGCAGATGGTCGTCAAGAACTTCGAATCCGTAGGTATGGGCGTAATGGAAACCGGGATGGCCTGGTTTTGGTCCGATAAGCGTATTTCGCGCTGGACGGAAGTGATCGGAATGGAACATATCCGTGACGTTCAGGCGCAAAAACGCGGGATTCTGTTAGTGGGTCTGCATTTTCTGACTCTGGAACTGGGTGCGCGCCAGTTTGGCTTGCAGGAGCCGGGTATTGGTGTGTATCGGCCTAACGACAATCCGCTGCTGGACTGGCTACAAACCTGGGGCCGCATGCGCTCGAATAAATCAATGCTCGATCGTAAAGACCTGAAAGGGATGATTAAAGCCTTGAAAAAGGGCGAAGTGGTCTGGTACGCGCCGGATCATGATTACGGCCCTCGCGCCAGCGTGTTTGTACCACTTTTTGCCGTTGAACAAGCCGCAACAACCTCAGGGACCTGGATGCTTTCACGCATGTCCAATGCCTGCCTGGTACCGTTTGTTCCCCGCCGCAAACCTGACGGTAAAGGGTATCAATTGATTATGTTGCCTCCAGAATGTTCACCACCGTTGGACGACGCAGAGACTACAGCTGCGTGGATGAACAAAATTGTTGAGCAATGCATCATGATGGCGCCAGAGCAGTATATGTGGTTGCATCGTCGCTTCAAGACGCGTCCTGAAGGCTCCCCTTCTCTGTACTGACGCAGAGTTGCAGCCCAGTGGGCTGCAACCCGCTCCCTACCCGTTTTAGGTTTAACTGCTATCCGCATTGCAGCAACTATCAACCAGGCGCATAATTAGCCTGCTTACTTATATTCAATCGATAGCGCAAACAGCGCATCACACTGCGGATCGCTATGTCACCCTCAGATGCCCCCATAAACTGGAAACGCAACCTCACCGTTGCCTGGTTAGGTTGTTTTTTAACCGGAGCAGCATTTAGCCTGGTCATGCCCTTTTTGCCTCTTTACGTCGAGAGTCTCGGCGTCACGGGTCATAGCGCCCTGAATATGTGGTCAGGCCTGGTCTTCAGCATCACCTTTCTCTTTTCAGCCATCGCCTCTCCTTTCTGGGGTGGTCTTGCCGATCGCAAAGGACGAAAAATCATGCTGCTGCGTTCCGCGTTGGGCATGGCAATTGTGATGCTGCTGATGGGGCTGGCGCAAAATATCTGGCAGTTCTTAATCCTGCGCGCCTTGTTAGGGCTGCTTGGTGGATTCATCCCCAATGCGAATGCACTGATCGCCACCCAGGTTCCACGCAATAAAAGCGGCTGGGCACTGGGAACGCTTTCAACCGGTGGCGTTAGTGGCGCACTGCTCGGGCCGCTAGCGGGCGGGCTGCTCGCGGATCAGTACGGATTACGCCCTGTATTTTTCATCACCGCCAGCGTGCTGCTGGTCTGCTTCATCCTGACGCTATTTTTTATCCGCGAGCGTTTCCAGCCGGTGAGCAAGAAGGAGATGCTGCACATTCGTGAAGTCGTGGCCTCTTTAAAGAACCCCAAACTGGTGCTGAGCCTGTTTATCACCACTTTGATCATTCAGGTAGCCACCGGTTCTATCGCGCCAATACTGACTCTGTACGTTCGAGAGTTGGCTGGCAACGTCAGCAATATTGCGTTTATCAGTGGGATGATAGCCTCTGTCCCCGGCGTTGCGGCATTAATCAGCGCCCCGAAACTTGGCAAATTAGGCGATCGAATTGGCCCGGAGAAGATCCTGATCGTCGCGCTGATCGTTTCTGTGTTACTGCTTATTCCGATGTCATTTGTCCATACGCCCTGGCAGCTTGGTGTTCTGCGCTTTTTATTGGGTGCGGCAGACGGCGCTCTGCTCCCGGCGGTACAAACGCTGCTGGTTTACAACTCGACCAATCAAATAGCTGGACGTATTTTCAGTTATAACCAGTCATTTCGCGATATCGGTAACGTAACAGGACCTCTAATGGGGGCAGCGATATCCGCCAACTACGGTTTTCGTGCCGTTTTCTGTGTGACCGCGGGCGTCGTACTGTTTAACGCCCTGTACTCGTGGAATAGCCTGCGCCGTCGTCGGAGTACAGAGGTCGTGGGATGATTTGTGTATTTGTATTCGCCGGTTCGGAATAATAAACTTATCTTACACGGCGTATATTTCAACCTTAATGATAATAGTAACACACCTTATTTCTGCCAGAATTTTTGGCTTCATACAATGCGGCATCGGCGTATGAAACAACTTTATCCGCTGATTCATCATCAATCTTGCTGCAATATACACCGATACTTATCGTCATTTTTTCTTTTAACTCATAAGAATTTGGTATTGTCGTACCGTTCTCTACATTTCGCCTAATTCGCTCTGCAACAACAATTGCCTCATCTTTATCGTTACACTTAAGAAGGATCGCAAATTCTTCGCCGCCTACTCTGGCAAAAATATCCGTATCTCTGATTGATTTATTGACAATGTCGACAATGCTGATTATCACTCTGTCACCTTCCTGATGACCGTAAGTATCATTAATCCGTTTGAATTTATCAATATCCAGAACCATTACACATACTGTGCCTTTTGCTAATGATGATTTTAATGACTTATAGAATAGTTTACGATTATATATTTTAGTCATTGCGTCTTTAATAGCTGAATCCGTTTCTTTTTTTAAGATGATGAAGGTGTTGTACATCAGTATTGAGATTATACACAGGGCACTTATCACCTCAATCCCCCGGCTTACATACCAAATATACATGCTATATTCATCCAAGCTCAGAAGTAGTACATTGGTCAATATTGCTGAGCAACACAGTAGCCCTATACTTTTCCACAAGATGTTATGCGTTCTGGTTTTAATGATTAAATACAACAGGACCAGTCCCCAGGATACAATAAGCGAATAAATGTACCCAATATGCCAGTGCACGGTGACATTATCAGGCTTCAGGCTTGTGATCTCGAGTGTAAAATTAGGGTTGTAACTGGCCAGAGCGTGCGCCACCACCGCGATAACAAGCATGATTAAAAAAGACAGAACGATATAGCAAGGTTCTCTTTCTTTGGTTTCAATAACTGTCGAGGATACTTTATAAGATTTTAATGAAACAAATAGCAGAGCGATGAAACTAATCTGCCGAAAGTAATAGAATATGGCTATATCGTTAGTTCTTTTTTCGATTGAGGCATAATCATTAATCAAGTCCTGAACGATGTAGATAGTCTCGATGAAAAATATGTTATTCCCAAGAAACGCCATACCTAATATCATAAGGCAGGTGAGATCTTTTCTACAAAGATACTGGAATAACATAAACAGGAAGATTATCCCATATAAAAAGAATAACCCTACAATTATAATCAGATATACTGTTTGCGGCACACTTTGTATCGTTAATTTAAATTGTGTAAGACACACTCCACCAAGAACATAGCTAGCCAAACAGATTATATAGAAAGCCATTAACCTTCTATTATTTGAATTGCCGTTATCCATAACAACCTTAAGGGCTCTCTTAATTTTGCATTTTATATAATAAAGCATAAGATTTTGCAAACTATTATATCTGCACAGATTCAATGACACTAATTCATTTCTTATTTAATGGTTTCTTATAGATTTATAACCTTTGTCATTAATAACATTTTATTATGTATACTATTTTAGTATCACTCACACCATTCACAGCCCCCATACACAAAAGATACTTTGTCACTACCAGAGACACCACTAAGTTTAGCCACTTTCATTGATTGCACCTGCGACACTTCCGTATTGGGCATTAATTTTCTTCTTTGTTTTTATTAAGTTATGAAATATTACGTCATAAGCGTTCGGATTCCCTCTCTAAAACACATAAAAAATAACGTTCAACCCTGAAGATTTCCTTATATAACGTCATTTTTTAATTTTTAGATTTTCATTACTACATTGCAAATCACATACATTACTATTTTTTCTTGAATTTTTTTCCTGATATTACGTCGGCTTCAGTATCTGCCAATGTAAATTTTTCATAAACAACCGAAGTTACTTTCCCCCAGTCTCGTAGGCATTGCAGGCAGTAATCATCTGATTGAATGAACCATGCAGCTAATGGGTTTGACGCTCTGCGGATCGCCGTCTATAGATTGAATCATCCCCCTTTATTGTTCGCCTTAGGAGAAGAAATATGGCAAAGAATGACATGAATTTTTATGCCACGTTGGAAGAGGCTATTGATGCAGCTCGTGAAGTGTTTCTGGCTGATAACCCTGACCTTGAGTCAGACGACGCCAGCGTTCAACAGCTAAGCGTCCAAAAATACGTGCTACAGGATGGCGACATTATGTGGCAGGCGGAATTCTTTGCTGACGAGGATGATGTAGATGGTGAATGTCTTCCAATCCTGAGCGGGGAAGCGGCCCAGAGCGTTTTTGATGGCGACTATGATGAAATTGAAATCCGCCAGGAGTGGCAGGAAGAAAATACGCTTCACGAATGGGATGAAGGTGAATTCCAGCTGGAACCTCCCCTTGATACTGAAGAGGGACAGACCGCAGCCGATGAATGGGATGAGCGATAATTACTCGTAAGGTCCATGATGTATGTCGAGCGGCAGCAGCAACGTATCAAACACCAGCGAAAATGGCAGATCGAGGATAGTGACGTAGCGCCATGCGGAGTCCCTAACATCCCATTGCACGCCAGGATAGTATTGGTTTCCGTGTCCTTGCCCTGGGATGGTACGACTAATAATGCTGCCGCATCCGCTCAGGAAGAAGATCATTATTCCTACAGCCAATATTCGCACCTGCTACCTCACGACTCATTCTATTCAATATAAAAAAATACCGGCACCAGGCCGGTATTTTCACGTTACAGAACGCTTATTTTTTCCTGAGCGCCAGCGGGTTCAGTGTCAGTCCCTGATAGTAGTTCACCCACGAAGAATACTTATCAGGTGAATTCCAGACACGGTAATGTAAACGCGCCATGGTCACCGGATCGCTCAACAACACCAGGCGACGATCGCGATTCAGTTTCTCCGGCGTTTCGTTCAGTGCCTGTTCCACATGACGATCGCGTGCAATCTCCAGCACGTTGCTGGCGCGGTGGCGTGCAGTCGCCATGGCCGTGGCCAGTGCGTTAAACGACGGATTAAACACCGCATGCATAAAGCCATCGTCCAGCGTACGTTTACGGTTCATCACCAGATAAGTATCGGTATCCACCAGCACCTGCGGCGGAGAATACTCTTCCGGGATCAGGAACAGCTTCCAGCGCTTGGTACGTAACCCCACCGTGGAACGGCTGGAAATCACGGAAACAAACGGTGACAGGATCAGCGAGAAGACAATCGGTGCCAGCCAGAACAGGAAACGCAGATCCAGCCAGGCCATACCCACAGCCCACACCAGCCCCAGCAGTAACTGAGAACCGTGACGCATAAACGCTTCACCCCACGGGGTCGAATCGTCATCACGCTGCGGCGAATTCCACACAACTTCCCAACCGAGGAAGGCACTCACGACGAAGACGGTGTGGAACAACATACGCACCGGCGCCAGCAACACGGAGAACAGAACTTCCAACAGTAGCGACAGCGTGACGCGGATAAACCCGCCGTACTCTTTCGTCCCTTTACACCAGATGAGCAAAATACTCAGCAGCTTCGGCAGGAACAGCAGCACCATCGTTGAAGCAAACAGCGCGATCGCCAGTTCAGGTCGCCACTGCGGCCAAACCGGGAACAGCTGACGCGGTTGCAGGAAGTACTGCGGCTCCGTCAACGCATGCACCACCTGCAATGCGGTAGAGAGCGCGAGGAACATAAACCAAAGCGGCGCAGACAGATAGGACATTACACCGGTCAGGAACACCGCACGGTGAACCGGGTGCATCCCTTTCACCAGGAACAAACGGAAGTTCATCAGGTTGCCGTGGCACCAGCGGCGGTCACGCTTGAGTTCATCCAGCAGGTTCGGCGGCAGCTCTTCATAAGAGCCCGGCAGATCGTAAGCAATCCACACGCCCCAGCCAGCACGACGCATCAATGCCGCTTCCACGAAGTCATGGGAGAGGATCGATCCCGCAAACGAGCCTTCGCCCGGTAACGGCGCGAGCGCACAGTGCTCGATAAATGGCTTCACGCGGATAATTGCGTTGTGGCCCCAATAGTGTGATTCCCCTAACTGCCAGAAGTGAAGCCCGGCGGTAAACAGCGGTCCATAAACACGGGTCGCAAACTGCTGGCAGCGCGCATACAGCGTATCCATACCGGAAGCCTTCGGTGAAGACTGGATAATCCCGGCATTCGGATTCGCTTCCATCAGACGCACCAGGCCGCTCAGACAGTCACCACTCATCACTGAGTCAGCGTCCAGCACCACCATGTAGCTGTACTGATTTCCCCAGCGACGACAAAAGTCATCAATGTTGCCGCTTTTACGCTTCACGCGACGACGGCGACGGCGGTAGAAAATCTGCCCTTCGCCCTGCACCTCAGCAATCAGCTCCATCCACGCTTTTTGTTCTGCCACGCAGATATCAGGGTTGTAGCTGTCGCTCAGGATATAAACATCGAAATGTTCGGCGTTGCCCGTTGCTTTGACCGATTCCCACGTGGCGCGAAGTCCCGCAAATACACGGTCAACGTCCTCGTTACAGATAGGCATAATCAGCGCGGTACGGTGTTCAGGATTCAGCGGTTCATCCCCAACCGTTGAGGCCGAGATACTGTACTTATCTCGTCCAATCAACAGTTGCAGGAAGCCCATCAGCGCGGTCCAGAATCCCGCAGACACCCAACAGAAAAGCACGGCAAACAAAATGAGAATTCCGGTTTGCAGCATGTAGGGCAGCAGTTGCATAAAGGAGACCCACAAGTTCTGTCCCATCATGTCTACCGGATTAATAAATGCCCACCCCTGATACGGGAGGATCGTCTTCATATACCAGGTTGCTACGACCGTTTGCGCCAGCGTTAGAATCAACAGCGTATAGCGGCGGATGGTGCCTACGGTACGCCATTTTTGCTCGCTTTCCTGTTCTTCTTTCGTCAAACGCGAAAGATAACGCGGCGTCACATCGCGCCCACGCAAGCGATCCCAAAAACGACCAACCGGGTTGGTACGCCAGGGATCGGGGAACATAGAGGTACGCGTTGCTTTTGGCATCGCCTGCAGCTGATCGCGGCCCTCATCGTCCTTAACCAACTGCTCTTTAGCCAAAGAATCCGGCCATGCTTGCTCAAGGCGAGCTTTCACAGAACCCTGCGGTGAATCATCTTCGCGCGAGTAAGTACGATGCTCGGCATCCAACGCCTGATGAACGGCGCGGATGTCAGTTTTCGGCAGTGCCGCTTTCTCGATATCCGAAAGCGGCATTGCGTCAATATACTCAGTTGTCTTATTCATTGGCAGGTAACTGGTAGCTCCAGGTTTCACTCAGCGTCTGATCGGCATTGACCAAGGCAGCACGCATTTCAGTGGTTTTCTTCACGTCTTTCACTTTCACGCGCAGCATCAAACGCCAACCTTTAGATACCGGGTTATAGCGCACAGTGCTTTCAACGATTTCACCGTTGTCGCCAATACTGGTTTGTGCGGTAACCGGGGTATCCTGCGGCAGCTTTTTCATATCTGTGCCGGTAAAGTCCACCACAAACGCGATGGTACCGTCAGGCTGACGAATCAGGTTGGACTGTTTTACATCACCGGTAGAACGACGAGTCTGCTGTACCCAGGCGCTTTCCGGCGCATGAAGCTTGTCTTCATCACGCGTGAACGTCAAAGTGTACTTGAAGTTCATCTCTTTGCCCGCTTCAGGCAGTTGATCCGGCGTCCAGTACGCAACGATGTTATCGTTCGTTTCATCGTTAGTTGGGATTTCAACTAACTCAATCTTACCTTTACCCCAGTCACCTTTTGGCGTGATCCAGGCGCTTGGGCGCAGATCGTAACGATCGTCGATATCTTCAAAACGCGAGAACTGACGGCCACGCTGCAACAGTCCGAATCCTTGCGGGTTTTCCATAGCGAAGCTGCTCACCGCGAGATGTTTCGGGTTATTCAGCGGACGCCAAATCCACTCCCCATTGCCCGCGTGGATAGACAAACCGTTAGAATCATGCAGTTCCGGACGATAGTTTGTCGCCGGAGACGGCTGGTTCGGTCCAAACAGGAACATACTGGTTAACGGTGCCACACCCAGTTTGCCCACTTTGTCGCGCAGGTAAACTTTGGACTGAACATCCACGACCGTGTCACGACCTGGAATAATGACAAAACGATACGCTCCGGTTGCACGCGGAGAATCCAACAAAGCATAAATGGTTAAACGTTTATCAGTCGGTTTCGGACGCTCGATCCAAAACTCACGGAAGCGGGGAAATTCTTCACCAGAAGGCAGAGCGGTATCAATCGCGAGGCCACGCGCTGACAGGCCGTAGACCTGACCTGCACCCAGAACGCGAAAATAGCTGGCACCGAGCATGCTGACGATTTCATCGTTTTTATCTTTGCTGTTGATCGGATACAGCACTTTGAACCCGGCGAAGCCGAGATCTTTTACCGTGTCTTTATCATGCTGAACATCGCCAAAATTAAAATAATCCGGGCTGTATTTGATTCTTTTCACCGCCGTGGCGGTAACTTCGTTGATTTTGACCGGCGTGTCGAAGTACATACCCTGGTGGTAGAACTCGAGCTTAAATGGGGTCTTGAGATTGCTCCAGTACGCTTTATCGCGATTGAACTGGATCTGTTGATAATCCGCATATTTCATGTCGCGGAAAACGGAGGGCAAGTTACTTTTTGGCGCCTCATAGCCTTTCCCGGCTAAGGATTGAGCTTGTTTTGCAACATCATCAATACTGAACGCCCAGCTCGATGATGTGTACAGCGTTAACATGACTGCTGCACCCAACCAACGCATTTTCATCATTTGTAGTTTATGTTTCATAATTAGTAAGCACTTCCCCCTTTGTGTGCTTATATTGATCCGATCCATTTTAATGGATAATCGGGTACTCCGACAACTGAATCCCTGTATTGTTCGCGCGCTGGCTCATGGTTTAAGCAGGTTCATCTGCCTGTTTTCACTTTGCGTGCTTATCCTGGAGACAGGTTGTTGGACTTCGTGTAGGGTTGCCCTCGAATGTAACCATTATTCGTCTTAGGGATAAGACGAAAAGTCTGAGAATACGTAACTGTCTATGAGCTCTGTATCACCACCACGTGAATATTTTCTTGACTCCATCCGTGCCTGGCTAATGTTGTTAGGGATCCCATTCCATATTTCATTGATCTACTCCACCCACACCTGGCACGTGAACAGCGCAGAACCTTCGTGGTGGTTAACCCTTTTTAACGACTTTATCCATGCATTTCGCATGCAGGTCTTCTTTGTCATTTCAGGTTATTTTTCCTACATGCTTTTTTTGCGCTATCCGTTAAAACGCTGGTGGAAGGTGCGTGTAGAACGCGTGGGGATCCCCATGCTGACCGCGATTCCGCTGCTTACACTGCCGCAATTTATCATGCTGCAATACGTGAAAGGGAAAGCAGACAGCTGGCATACCCTCAGCGGCTATGACAAATACAATGCGCTGGCCTGGGAGCTGATTTCCCATCTGTGGTTTTTACTGGTTCTGGTGGTGTTAACGACCCTGAGCATGTGGGTGTTTACCCAGATGAAAAACAGACTATCGCGTGGAGACGGTACCCCTGCATCGGGGGTGTCAATGACCAAATTAACGCTGATTTTTATATTGTTGGGTGTCGGCTATGCCGCCGTCAGAAGAACGATTTTCATCCTCTACCCTTCGATTCTCAGCGATGGCATGTTTAATTTTATCGTTATGCAAACGCTGTTCTATGTGCCTTTCTTTATGCTCGGTGCGCTGGCGTTTATCAATCCGAATCTGAAAGCACTGTTTACCACGCCATCGCGCGGCTGCACGCTAGGCGCCGCATTCGCATTTGTCGCATACCTGCTCAATCAACGTTACGGCAACGGCGATGCCTGGATGTATGAAACCGAATATGTCATTACCATGGTCATGGGGCTATGGATGGTGAATGTCGTCTTTTCGCTTGGCCACCGTTTACTGAATTTCCAGTCGGCTCGCGTGACCTATTTTGTCAACGCGTCGCTGTTCATCTATTTGGTGCACCACCCCTTAACGCTGTTTTTTGGCGCGTATATCACACCGCATATCAAGTCGAATCTGCTGGGTTTTCTCTGCGGTCTGCTTTTTGTGGTTGGAATTGCGGTCATACTGTACGAAATCCATTTACGGATCCCGGTGCTGAAGTTTCTCTTTTCGGGTAAACCGCCCATTAAGCAGGATAAAAACAAGGCGGTAGCCGGTTAGTTTTCTTGCATTGAATGGTTCAGAGCAGCCATTCAATGGGCAACACGGATGCAAGCCTCACCAGAACCCGCTTCCAGAATCCTGTAGCGGGTTCTTTTTTCAGTACCTGTTCGCTGCCAGAAAGCCGATCAACCCAGTTGATTCTGCCCCAACGGTCAAGACGTAGTTGCCAGGCCATGTCACGCTGACTTTGCATAAAACGTTTATGAATCAACTCGGCCAGTACTTCACTCTCAATCACAAACCCCATTTCCGTATTGAGCAACGTTGAACGGGGATCAAAATTAAGCGAACCGATAAACACTTTACGACCGTCAATACTGAAGGTTTTCGCATGCAGGCTGGAGCCTGAATTACCGGTTAATCCCCGGTCATGAACTGCTGAAACGCGATCGCGGGTTGGTTTGAGCTCGTATAACTCCACACCGTAGCGCAAGAGTTTTTTTCGCCAGCGCGCGTAGCCTGCGTGAACAACCGCGACATCATTCGCTGCCAGAGAATTAGTTAAAATTGCGATCTTAACGCCTTTTCTCACCAGTCTCAGGAGCTGCGCCACACCGGCGCGAGTTGGTACAAAGTAGGCGGAAATAATATCAATACGCTCGGTGGGAGATCCCATCACGTCAAACAAACGCTGTGGTAATAGTGAGTGGCGCGGCGCTTTCCCCTCTCCTTTTGCAGGATCATCACTCAGCAAGCGCGTTTTCGCCCAAATTAGCGGCAGCGACCTCTGATCGAGATGGGTCATAAACTGGCTGGTTTCCAGCTTATGTAGATAGCGACGCGTTATGTCATCGTTATACCAGGATTCGGGAAGTTCGATTTTTTGCGTAGAAGCTGGTTCAGCCACCTCAAGTACGTTTTGCAATGTTGAAACCGAGCGGCAGTGCCAGTAACGGTCAAAGTCGTCTGCAACATCCTGGACAACCGGTCCAATTGCCATAACGTCCAGATCGGAAAACAGTGGTTGTTCGCCTGCGCCAAAATAGGCATCGCCTATATTTCGCCCCCCCACAAGAGTTACGACGCCGTCAGCGGTATAACTTTTGTTGTGCATACGTCGATTCAACCGGGCAAAATCAGTTAAATAGCCCAGGGCACGCAGGATGCGAAAGGAAAAGGGATTAAACAGGCGAACTTCAATATTAGGGTGATTGTCCAGCAAACGCAGCGTGTCATCCAGACCTGGTGTGTTGTTATCATCCAGCAACAAACGCACCCGGACGCCCCGCTTCGCTGCGGCCAGCAAAACGGAAAATAACAATAGCCCGGACATGTCGCTTTCCCAGATGTAATACTGAACATCCAGGGTACGTTCCGCCATTTCCGTCAACCGATAGCGAGCAGCAAACGCATCCAGGCTGTCATCCAACGTCAGAATGCCGCATTCTCCCGGGTGGTTTACGCATAGCGGCGTGATGGCACGCTCAAGTCGCGTCATATCAGTCCGTGCGTTCATCGCCTTGTTGGGTAAGTAATCTCTTGTATAGTCGAGCGTTTTCTTCATCAAAGCACACGAAGTATATTTGATCGGGAAGCGTACGTCGGGTGATAAATTTCAACACCGTTTTCACCGCGATCTCTGCCGCTGCAGCACGTGGGTAACCATAAGCTCCGGTGCTTATAGCAGGAAAAGCAATGGATTGATAACCATTGGCTAAGGCCAGTTGCAATGTATTTAGATAGGCCTCTTCAAGTCGTTCAGCCTCGTGGTGATCACCGCCTTGCCAGACGGGTCCTACGGTGTGAATAACTGCTTTTGCCGGAAGCGCTCCAGCCAACGTGATAACGGCATGCCCGGTTGGGCATTCTCCCTGTTGTTGTATAACCTGTTTGCAGGCCTCCAACAACGCAGGCCCGGCAGCACGATGAATCGCGCCATCGACTCCACCTCCTCCCAGTAACGAGGAGTTGGCCGCATTGACGATCACATTTACCGCGATCGTCGTAATGTCGCCCTGTAACACATGAACACGCGATTGCATAAGTTCCCCCTGACAAAACACTCTCCGTTAAGTGTACAGCAGGGTTTTCCTTGAAATCTCACTTTTTAGCCATAAGCGTGCATACCTACGCCAGAATGATTCATTTATATTCAATATTCAGAATAGCCATGCTTTTCTGTTCATTGAGGTAATGCATTTTCACCGTGGCAATTTGTTGCACACTCTGAGGCGCTGTCGTGACCTGTTGCAGGTCGTAGAGACTATTACTCATCGTGCCATCACGCATACATGACAATTCAATCTGTTGTTGTCGAGTGTTAACGTCGCAAGGTGCTTCAACTATTGCACCACGAAAATGAATAACCCCGCCGGGTAAGATTTGCGTCGCCATTGCGGGGAGGGTTAAAAGAGAAAAAGCCCACAAACCGGTATTTAAAATACGCTTTAATAATGTACACATAAGGGTTCCTCAATGATTAATCATCCTTGAGGGATCGCAATGATCCTTCACCGCTGCGAGTTACGATCAAATAAAACGTTTGTTCGTTTCTATATTCATAGAACAGCACTGCACTCCCAGCCACACCCTTAATGCAAATCCGGCAAAAAATTATGGGTGACTGTTTGAGTCAGGCCATTGTTGCGACAGATGCAGAGACTGCCCGTCAGAAACGGTAACGATAATTTTTACCGAATCCTCCGGTGAAATATTAAAGCTCATTTTTGTTAATTCAATTGGCCGATTAGCAGGGACCGAAAGGCTTGTTTTCTGCTGTGACTGACTTTGTCCGCCCTTTCCTTTACGTACGGCAAGGACTTGCACTTCACATACGCACGGTTGAGCTAATGTCACCTGAGGAATAATGGTGTACATGTCACCTTGCTGAGTTGTATTGAATGTTATTTGATTTGCCAACGCGGCAATGAGTAATAGCGTGTGCATAATATTCTCCCGAAAAAAAACAGGGCTTTCGCCCTGTTTATTATCAGTCAGAAAACTGAATTAGTGCTGGTTAGCTGTAGCATTGTTGCCATAACCAACCTGCTGAATCAGCACATTGGAGTCAGACGCTGTCTGATTAACCACAGCACCGTTACGACCACCGAACTGAGTTACGCTGATATCAGCATTTTTTGCATTCCACTGATTGATATCAGCACTGTTCTGGAAGCCGGTCTGTTTCAGGCTAATGGTACTGTCATCAGCACCCTGGCCGACGGTCGCACCGTTACCATGTCCGTGTTGTGTGATAGTCACGTCTGATTTACGTGCATCACTTTGCAGCGCATTCGCAACGTTACTAGAGCCAAATTGGTAAATACTCATTGAAGAGTCTGGGCCATAGTTGCTACCGCCACCATGATGATTACCGCCCCATTGCGGAACAACACCTGCCAGAGCACTGCCAGAAACTACGATTGCTGCGAATGCTGCCACTTTTAAAAGTTTCATGGTAAACCCCCATCGGATTGATTTAAACGTCGTTTATGGATTAGCGTTGAGTAACGCGAATTGCCATTTGCGACTGTCTCTGCACCACAACTGCTGTTTTTTGTGTACCGTACTGGGTAATATTGGCTTTATTACCAGAGCCTTTCTGGATAATCATCGCCGTATTACCGTAAGAGCTTTGTTTAATACTCGCATCATTAGAGCTACCCGTTTGATCAATATATGCAAAGTTATTTGATCCCGTCTGATCTGTTTTCGCCCGGTTACCTGAACCTTCTTGCGAAATGACCGACAATAACTTGGTGCCCTCCTGGCGAGTATTTGCACTATTAGCAGTACCAACCTGACCAATAATGGCTGCCTGATTAAATGAAGACTTACTTAATTCATTTACCGCAAAGTTATATTCTGAATTAGCTAAATCATAACTGGTTGCGGATGCAATCCCAGGCACACCCAGTATTGTAAACATCATAAATAACAACTTGTTTTTCATGTTGTCACCCTGGACCTGGTCGTACATGAAGTTAAATTAATTACCACTCAAATTGTTGTTAACATGACTTACATTTGTTAACGCCACGTTACGATGAAGAGTATGTCCGTGGAAACATTTTAAATAACTCACCCGCGAGTGGTATTTTTATATCCGGATTCACACCAAAGTACTAATTAACAGTGAATAACACCGCTTCAGGTCTGGCTTTTATTTTTATTTTGCTATCAGTAATGAATTTCTATGCAGTCACTGAGAAAGTGCATTTTGCACGATATCAGGGCCTCTCAGTACAACGTCGAGATAGACATCGGTACAAGTCGTGACAAAGGTCATTTTTTTCCATCTAAAATTGACCAACGTAAATTGAGACAAGGATTTTAGAATTCATTAGAAATCTAAAACTCAACATCTATTAATTAACTGACTTAAAATCAATGCGTTACTATAATTTGTATGATTTTTTAAATCTATGCAGCAAAGGTAAAATGTACAACTTTCCTATCAAATCTAAACTCTAATAAAACCATAAAATCACATTTCAATATATAATTTTACAAGTTGTTACATGTTTAACACTTGCTTTAAGATTTGTAATAGCTAGATTGAAATCAGTTGAAGTCCATTTGTTTTAATATTTTCACCCCTTTGGGTCGATATTTTATATCTACACAGCAGTGCAACATCTGTCAGTACTTCTGGTGCCTCTATTTTAGTAGAGACAGCTGTCAGGTGTGCGACTAAAAAGTGGAGTTTCATCATGTTTAATGAAGTCCATAGTATTCATGGTCATACATTATTGTTGATCACAAAACCTTCTTTGCAGGCAACTGCATTATTACAGCATTTAAAACAATCACTGGCACTCACCGGAAAACTACATAATATTCAACGTTCTCTGGATGATATATCCTCCAGCTGCATTGTTTTACTGGATATGATGGAGGCAGATAAAAAACTGATCCATTACTGGCAAGATAATTTGAGTAGAAAAAACAACAATATAAAGACGTTATTGTTGAATACTCCTGATGATTACCCTTATCGGGATATCGAAAACTGGCCGCATATCAATGGTGTTTTTTACGCAACTGAAGACGAGCAGCGTGTCGTAAGCGGCTTGCAGGGTATCTTGCGCGGTGAATGTTACTTCACGCAAAAACTTGCCAGTTATCTGATCACGCACTCTGGAAATTATCGTTATAACAGCACGGAGTCGGCACTGCTGACGCACCGTGAAAAAGAGATCCTTAATAAATTGCGTATCGGCGCCTCAAATATTGAAATCGCTCGTTCACTGTTTATCAGTGAAAATACGGTAAAAACACATCTTTATAATCTTTTCAAAAAGATAGCTGTCAAAAACCGTACGCAGGCGGTCTCATGGGCCAATGATAACCTCAGGCGATAAAGCCATGAAACGGTATTTGACCTGGATTGTGGCAGCAAATTTATTCTTTGCTGCCGGGAGTCTGCACGCAGCGACAACCGTAGAGGTGGAGGTTCCCGGGCTGTTAACTGACCACACTGTCTCTTCAATCGGGCATGATTTTTATCGGGCCTTTAGTGATAAGTGGGAAAGCGAGTACACAGGAAACTTAACCATTAATGAAAGACCCAGTGCGCGTTGGGGAAGTTGGATCACCATAACGGTCAATCAGGACGTTATCTTCCAGACTTTTTTATTTCCGACGAAAAAAGACTTCGACAAAATTGTAGTCTTCGCATTGGCACAAACTGAGGAAGCATTAAATCGCCGGCAAATAGATCAAACACTATTAAGCACAAGCGATTTAGCGCGTGATGAATTCTAAAACATGATTTTGTCCGGAGGCTTTCATGCGTGTTAAACATGCAGTGGTTTTGCTCATGCTAATTTCACCATTAAGTTGGGCCGGAAACATGACGTTCCAGTTTCGCAACCCAAACTTTGGTGGCAACCCGAATAATGGTGCTTTTCTGTTGAACAGCGCCCAGGCCCAGAACTCATATAAAGATCCAAGCTATGACGATTACGGTATTGAAACCCCGTCAGCTCTGGATAACTTTACTCAGGCGATTCAGTCACAAATTCTCGGTGGCCTACTCACCAACATTAATACCGGTAAACCAGGAAGAATGGTGACCAATGATTTTATCATTGATATCGCCAACCGGGACGGACAACTGCAATTGAATGTCACCGACAGGAAATCGGGGAAAACTTCGACTATTGAAGTGTCGGGTTTACAAACACAGTCGACCGACTTCTAAGTTATAGCCACGAAAGGAAATAATCATGCAGCGTTTACTTATCATGGTGGCAGTAATTTTACTCAGCGGATGTTTAACAGCTCCGCCTCAAGAAGCCGCTAAGCCGACATTAATGCCCCGAGCCCAAAGCTATAAAGACTTGACGCATCTGCCTATGCCTACAGGTAAGATCTTTGTGTCGGTATACAACATTCAGGATGAGACTGGCCAATTTAAACCTTACCCGGCAAGTAACTTCTCAACCGCCGTCCCGCAAAGCGCCACGGCTATGCTTGTCACTGCATTGAAAGATTCTCGTTGGTTCGTCCCACTGGAACGTCAGGGGTTACAGAACTTGCTTAACGAACGCAAAATCATTCGTGCAGCTCAGGAAAACGGTACGGTTGCGATTAATAACCGGATCCCGCTACAGTCCCTGACCGCGGCAAACGTCATGGTTGAAGGGTCAATTATCGGTTATGAAAGCAACGTTAAATCGGGTGGTGTCGGTGCACGTTATTTTGGTATTGGCGCCGATACGCAATACCAGCTCGACCAGATAGCGGTAAACCTGCGCGTAGTTAACGTCAGCACCGGTGAGATCCTGTCGTCAGTGAATACCAGTAAAACCATTCTGTCTTATGAAGTACAGGCTGGGGTGTTCCGCTTTATTGACTACCAGCGTCTGTTGGAAGGTGAAATTGGCTACACCTCTAACGAACCGGTTATGCTTTGTCTGATGTCAGCGATTGAAACGGGCGTTATCTTCCTGATTAATGACGGCATCGATCGCGGATTGTGGGATTTGCAGGATAAGAAACAAGTTGATAATGACATCCTGGTTAAATACCGTCATATGTCGGTACCGCCAGAATCCTGATGGGTCTATACAGCATAAAAAGCGTGAGGAAAACCCTCACGCTTTTTTATTTACTGGTCAGCGTCGACGATATTCTATTTTCACGGCGAGATGCCAGCCACAGACCACTGTTTTTCATTGCATAGCCGAATACGAGGCCCAGTGCCAGTGACGGTACAACCAGTCGCCAGTCGCCCTGCCCTGCAAATGTTGCACATGCGCCAATGAACGTGCCCGGTACAAATGAAAGCAGCCATTGCTTTGCCTGGATACACATCAGAAACGCGACAATTCCTGTCATGACATAACCAATAATGTCCATATGCGGAGCAAGCGCACTACCGTTAATAATCACCAACGCCCACACCACACCGCTTAGCAGCGTACACGCCGAGATCCACAGTCCTTTTAACCCACCTTGCGGGCAGGCGAAATAAGCCGTGCAACCCAGAAAGCCAGCCCAACTGAGTAAACCAAGAGAAACGGCCACCCATCCCCAGATCCCGGAGAGAATGCCCGTTGTGATTGCAATTGAGAGAAGTATGTTCATGCCGCGCATCTTAGCAGAAAAACGGCATGGTAATGAGATCGCGCACACAATTTATGCAAGCTTATAAATTGAGTTGCACCTTTAAGTGACGTGCGTCACATTTATTCGTCTGTATCTTCCTGCAATTCGTCCCACATCGCACCAATGGCATCACGCGTCAGCGGTGCTATCGTACGCCAGAAAGGCGTGTTCGCGTGCGCTTCAACTTTACCAAGGAACGTACCGCACCAGGGCAGCAAGTAGTCTACAAACAAGGTTTCAAGCGCCTCACTTTCATCTTCCGCAGACTGGTCTTCAAGCCATGAAGCCGCCAGCAACAGCGTACCAATGTGATCTGCCGGTGTATCAGCAAGCGGCATGCCCCGGGCGGAAAGAAATGCACGAACATCGGATTCTTTCGCCCCTTCTACCCAGGCACTACGATAAGGCGGCACTGCACACTCGTCACCGACAAACAGCGCGTTGTAATCTGCAGCCAACTGGGGCATATCGCAGCTCTTCTGTAAACGGGTGAGCAGTTCGTCCTGTTCCAGCGGCCAGTTGGCGGACAGTTTACCTTCACTAATCAGGGTAAACAGGGGAACCAGTAAAGGGTCCTGCGGTTGGCGGTAAAACAGCGAGCCCAGTACACGACACAGGATAGAAAACTCGTTCATTGATATATTCCAGTTAGTAACAATTACAGTTCAGCAAATTCCGCGATCGGCTCCATGCCTCGCGATTCCAGAAACGCCAATAGACGTTTAGGTGTGACGTTTAAAATTCTGTCTTCAGGGAAATTAACATCATCCAGGATTTTACGGCATTCGCCAAATTCTCCCAGCGTGAAAGCGGTATGTGAATCCGAGCCTAACGCCACCCATCCACCAGCATCACGCACAGCCGCAGCAACCGCACGGCAATTATCCTCACTGCCCTTACGCGAATGCAAAAACGAAGAGTTATTGATTTCCAGTGCAACCTGGTACTTTGCCGCCGCCTGCGCAATTGCTTTAATATCAACAGGATATTTTGGATTTCCCGGATGACTGATGATGTGCACATTACCGCTGGCCATCGTAGCTATCATTGCCTGGGTATTGGTGTCTTTATCGTGAGGTGCAAAAACCGGCTCATGGAAGCCCGCAATAATGAGGTCCAGGGAGGTAAACATCGGACCTGAACAGTCAATTTCACCTTCAATATTCTTAATATTGGCTTCTATTCCACGCAGGATCCCCACGCCATCCACGACACGCGGCCAAATACGCATATTGATAAAGTGCCAGTGGTGAGGTGCATCCGCCATGTCCGGTCCATGATCGGTAATGGCAAATAGCTTGATGCCTTTGCGACGAGCTTCCGCGATGTAATCACTTAAGGTGCTGTAGGCGTGGGTGCTGGCGACGGTATGCATATGCAGGTCAACGGGATACATAACTCTCTCCTGTAGTCATTTTCCGTCAAGGATAGCAGGTATCGCCGCCATTAATACCCTAAAATTCGAGTCGCAGGCAGGTGGCAAGGGAGTGATACCTGAATCACTTACTTATGTAAGTGATTCAGGTGAACAACCGTAGCCAACGCACATGCAGCTTGAAGTATAACGGGTATTTCAGCTGAAACCCGGTACTTGCCGGGTTACCATCAATATCCCCGAACGCGATTGACCTGACCTGTTACGACTTGCCCGCTCTCCAGGTTCATAATCGTGCGGGAGATATAGTCCACCGCTTCTGCCGGACGGGTAACTGCGGCAATATGTGGCGTCATCGCCACACGCGGATGTTTCCATAATGGGCTGTTTTCTGGCAGCGGTTCACGACTATAAACATCCAGCATGGCCCCCTTCACCTTGCCGCTTTCCAGCGATGCCAGAAGATCGTCTTCATTGAGATGAACACCGCGTGCAAGGTTCAGCACGTAGGCGCCATCCTGCAATTGGCTAAGTAAATCAGCGTTAATAATGCCTACGGTTTCTGCCGTATTAGGCAGAAGGTTGATCAGCACGCGAGTTTGACTCAAAAACGCGCCCAGTTCCTCAGTACCGGCGAAGCTTTCCACGCCAGACCAGGATTTACGCGTACGACTCCAGCAGCGCAGTGGGAATCCCCATGCCTGCAGGCTTTCGGCAACTTTTGCGCCCAATACCCCAGCCCCCATGATCCCGACGGTAAACTCCTCGCGAGTATATTCTGGCAACGGCTGCCATTTCGCCTGATTTTTCAATGCCTGATAATCATCAAAACGACGAAACCAGTGCAGCACCTGACTGACAGCATATTCCTGCATTTGCAGGCCCATACCCGTATCTTCCAGACGGAAAAGCGGGATCGACGCATCCAACATTTCCGGATGAGCATTGAGTTTACTGAGAATAGAATCGACGCCCGCGCCCAGCGCAAATACGGCTTTTAATTTTCGTCCTGCGAGCATTTCAACCGGCGGATGCCAGACCAGCGCATAGTCAGCATGTGCATTATCACCCGCTTTCCACTCACGTACGTTCGCACCAGGTATTGCCTTTGCCAACGCATTAATCCACCAGGTCGTATCGAATGTTGGGTGATAGAAAATTATATCCATATTGTCTCCTGAACATTGTTGTGCGGAACTTTCTCGCACTTATTATCATCATTTTTTGAGGGAACATCAGAGTAGCAAATTTTAGGGTGCTGGCAAAAAAAACAATTCCCGCTTATTTATGCTCCATGTTGCTTGAAGTTTGTGTAAATGCACATTTTTTTCAAAAAGTTGATTGACGGCGGGGCGGTGTTTCCCCTACATTAGCGCCCGTTCCGGTAGCACAGGAACAACAATATGGTGAGGTGTCCGAGTGGCTGAAGGAGCACGCCTGGAAAGTGTGTATACGGCAACGTATCGGGGGTTCGAATCCCCCCCTCACCGCCATATTTTAAGAAGAGCTCGTACGCAAGTACGGGCTTTTTTTTGGTTCATCGCATTTTACCGGGGAACGCTGCTTTGATTTTCAGGAAGAAGTAGTCG
>OAUE01000006.1_pt1 | contig 298761 bp, 262 predicted proteins | sample 1476131 | NCBI WGS metagenome assembly OAUE01 (sample SAMEA2580003, study PRJEB22360) | human gut metagenome | reverse complement strand
AGCGCCGATGGTAGTGTGGGGTCTCCCCATGCGAGAGTAGGGAACTGCCAGGCATCAAATTGCAGTAAACCGGGATGAAAATCCGGGTGGTGACAAAGAAATTCGGTGGAGCGGTAGTTCAGTTGGTTAGAATACCTGCCTGTCACGCAGGGGGTCGCGGGTTCGAGTCCCGTCCGTTCCGCCACTTATTAAGAGCCCTGAGCTAACGCTCAGGGCTTTTTCTTTGTCTGCAATTTAATTATTGCTGAATCCGCAAAAATCCTCTGCATTTTTCACTCTTTTTCTATAAAGAGCTGAAGCTCATAATCCTCTCAGTTAACGAACATAGTGATTAAAAAGAGGAATTCTATGACTATCCCTGCATTCGGTTTAGGTACTTTCCGCCTGAAAGACGACGTGGTTATCGCTTCTGTTAAAACGGCGCTTGAGCTAGGCTACCGTGCTGTCGACACTGCGCAAATCTATGATAATGAAGCGGCTGTTGGTCAGGCGATTGCCGAAAGCGGCGTACCGCGTAACGAGCTGTATATCACCACCAAGATTTGGATTGAAAATCTCAGCAAAGAAAAACTGATCCCAAGTCTGAAAGAAAGCCTGAAGAAGCTGCGTACAGATTATGTCGATCTGACGCTGATCCACTGGCCATCTCCAGGTGATGCGGTATCTGTTGAGGAATTCATGCAGGCGCTGCTCGAAGCAAAACAGCAGGGGCTGACTCGCGAAATTGGTATCTCAAACTTCACCATTCCGCTGATGGAAAAAGCCATTGCCGCAGTAGGTGCAGAGAACATTGCGACCAATCAGATTGAGCTGTCTCCGTATCTGCAGAGCCGTAAGGTGGTTGACTGGGCGAAAGCACACGGCATCCACATCACCTCTTACATGACGCTGGCTTATGGTAAAGCGCTGAAAGATGAAGTGATTGCGCACATTGCCGCTAAACATAACGCGACCCCGGCGCAGGTTATTCTGGCATGGGCAATGGGGGAAGGTTACTCCGTAATTCCTTCTTCTACCAAACGTGAAAACCTGGCAAGCAACCTGCTGGCGCTGGAACTGCATCTGGATGCCGAAGATAAAAAAGCGATCGCGGCACTGGACTGCAACGATCGTCTGGTCAGCCCGGAAGGCCTGGCCCCTGATTGGGATTAATTGCCTGACCCTCTGTACCCATTAACCCTCTTTCACAGCTCCTTCGGGAGCTGTTCTTATATATTCACTTAAAAAGTCGATAAATGCCCGGATGCGCGTACTGACGGCACGATCGCTGTAATAAACTGCGCTAAAAGGCATCTCTACCGGCAGACGTTTATCTGCCAATAACTCCACCAGTTCACCCCGCGCGATCTCTTTATCTATCATATAATCTGAAAGACATGCGATGCCGTTGCCATTCAGGCAAAGCTGTTTTAGCGTTTCTCCACTATTGGAAGAAATTCCGCACTCGACCTCATGCAGCTGTCCGTCGCTACAGGCAATCGGCCAGGTATTGAGTGAAACTGGTTCGGAAAACCCCAGACACAGATGCTGGTTTAACTCCTCGACGCTCTCTGGCTTGCCAAAACGGGCAATGTAGTCCGGTGAGGCAATAATCTTACGATAGCTGGTAAATAGCGGACGCGCACGTAGACTCGAGTCAGTCAGTGTACCCGCTCGTATAGCAACATCCACTTTTCGTTCAATAAGATTGATGAATGTTTCTGAGGAGACGAGAGACAACGTCATCTCGGGATACCGTTCCCGGAACGGCTTGATTAGTGGCATCAGGAAATGCAACATCACCGGTGTTGCTGCGTCGATGCGCAGCAGGCCGCGCGGAGTATTACGCGACTCCATGATTTCCGTTTCTGCTGCAGCCATCTCTTGCAGTATCTGCTGCACCCGCCTGAAGTAGCGCTCTCCTTCTTCGGTCAGGCTTAGCTGTCGGGTCGTTCGATTAAGCAAACTGACACCGAGCTTCATCTCCAGCTTTTTTACTGCCCGACTGACCGCGGAATTGGCTTGTCCAAGCTGTTCTGCCGCCCGGCTAAAGCTGCCGCTTTCCACTACCGCTACAAAAATCGCAAGTTCTTCAGAGGTTGCTTTCATTTTTGCACCTGACGCAAAATTATATTGAGATTTTGAATGTTTTTGTTATTAAAGCATCCAGGCATACTGCGTGTCATCTGATTACTGATGTTACGGAGTTATTTATGCCTCTCGCTTTATTTGCACTAACAATAAGTGCCTTCGCTATAGGCACTACTGAGTTTGTGATTGTTGGTCTGGTGCCGACCATCGCTCAACAGCTGGCGATCTCGTTACCTTCCGCCGGGATGCTGGTTTCAATCTATGCGCTGGGTGTGGCAATTGGCGCACCGGTACTGACCGCTCTGACCGGACGCCTGCCACGTAAACAGTTACTGGTTGCGCTGATGGTTCTGTTTACGGCGGGGAATCTGCTGGCATGGCAGGCACCCGGGTATATGACACTCATTGTCGCTCGTCTGCTGACTGGGCTGGCACACGGCGTATTCTTCTCGATTGGTTCTACCATCGCGACAAGTCTGGTGCCAAAAGAGAAAGCAGCTTCCGCCATTGCCATTATGTTTGGTGGCTTAACGGTGGCGCTGGTCACCGGCGTGCCGCTGGGAACATTTATCGGTCAGCACTTTGGCTGGCGTGAGACTTTCCTCGCGGTATCAATGTTAGGCGTGATTGCACTGATCAGTAGCCAGTTACTGATCCCCGCCAACATTCCCGGTCGTGCTGCTGCCAGCATTCGCGACCAGGTGAAGGTACTGACTCATCCCCGTCTGTTGCTGATTTACGCCGTTACGGCACTGGGCTACGGCGGTGTATTCACGGCATTCACCTTCCTTGCACCGATGATGCAGGATCTGGCGGGATTCTCCCCGGCAGCAGTAAGCTGGATCTTATTGGGTTACGGTGTTTCAGTGGCTATCGGTAATATCTGGGGCGGTAAGCTGGCGGATAAACATGGTGCGGTTCCGGCGCTGAAATTCATTTTCGCCGCGCTGTTTGTACTGCTGATGGTCTTCCAACTGACGGCCTCCACGCAGTACGCCGCGCTGGCTACCATTCTGGTGATGGGGATCTTTGCCTTTGGTAACGTACCGGGATTGCAGGTCTACGTGGTACAGAAAGCTGAGCAATTTACGCCAAATGCTGTAGATGTGGCGTCAGGGTTAAACATTGCGGCGTTTAACATTGGGATTGCGCTGGGGTCAGTGATTGGCGGGCAAACGGTCGAGCATTATGGTTTAGCACAGACGCCGTGGATTGGCGCCCTCATTGTTCTGGTAGCTTTCCTGCTGATGGGTGTCAGCGGTCGTCTTGATAAACCCGTGCGTGTTGCTCTGGGGTAAATCATTGATGTAAGCGCCCACTTACAAAACAAACTGCAATTGTTCGTTGAAAGTGAGTGCTAAAATCCCTATAACAGAAGAACCAGTCCGGCTGCGGACTGGTTGACGTTACAGAGGTTTGAAAGTCTAAAGTGCGAAAAAACACCTATGCCATGCGTTATGTTGCCGGACAACCCGCCGAGCGGATTTTACCGCCGGGGTCGTTTGCGCATATTGGCCAGGCATTACCCGCAGGCGTTCCGTTAAGCAGTGAAGACCGCATTCGCGTGCTGGTATGGAATATTTTTAAACAGCAGCGCGCAGAATGGCAGTCGGTGCTGAAGAATTTTGGCAAAGATGCGCATCTGGTATTATTACAGGAAGCGCAAACCACGCCTGAACTAGTGCAGTTTGCGACCGCTAACTACCTTGCTGCCGATCAGGTTCCTGCCTTTGTGCTGCCTCAGCATCCCTCTGGCGTCATGACGCTCTCTGCTGCTCATCCTGTTTACTGTTGTCCATTGCGCGAGCGTGAGCCTATTTTACGGCTGGCGAAATCGGCTCTGGTAACGGTGTATCCGCTGCCTGACTCTCGATTATTAATGGTGGTGAATATCCACGCGGTTAACTTTAGCCTCGGCGTCGATGTTTATAGTAAGCAGTTACTTCCCATTGGCGATCAGATTGCTCATCACAGCGGTCCGGTTATTATGGCCGGCGATTTCAATGCCTGGAGCCGTCGACGGATGAATGCGCTGTACCGCTTTGCGCGAGAAATGTCGCTGCGCCAGGTACGTTTTACCGACGATCAGCGCCGCCGCGCGTTTGGTCGCCCTCTCGATTTTGTGTTCTATCGTGGTCTGAACGTGAGTGAAGCCTCTGTGCTGGTCACCCGTGCATCCGATCACAACCCGCTACTCGTTGAATTCAGTCCCGGCAAACCTGAACAATAACGGTGTGTCAGGTCTGCCGTAGGGCAGGCCTGTGATGGTTGCCCTTCCTATTTCACAACAACCGAAGGACAACACAATGACAACACGCTCTCACCATGACAACGTCGAAAAACAGTTTGGCTCTCAGGCTAATGCCTATTTAACCAGTGCGGTGCACGCCTCTGGCCGTGACTTGCAGCGTCTGGGGGAAAGGTTGTCGGCATTTCCGCAGGCCCGTGTGTTGGATATGGGATGTGGAGCGGGGCATGCCAGCTTTGTAGCCGCGCAACACGTAAAGCAGGTTGTGGCTTATGATTTATCGCCCCAGATGCTTGAGGTGGTCGCTGAGGCGGCAAATGACAGAGGCCTGGAGAATGTCGCCACACGCCAGGGTTATGCCGAAAGTCTGCCGTTTGAAGATAGCGAATTTGACGTGGTGATTAGCCGCTATTCTGCACATCACTGGCATGATGTCGGACGCGCGCTGCGGGAAGTGAACCGCGTTCTGAAGCCCGGTGGTGTATTGATTGTGATGGATGTGATGTCGCCAGGCCACCCTGTACGTGATATCTGGTTGCAAACCGTGGAGGCGTTACGCGATACCTCGCACGTTCGTAACTATTCCAGTGGAGAGTGGCTGTCGTTAATCAACGATGCCAATTTGATTGCCGATACTTTGTTAACCGATCGCCTGCCACTGGAGTTCAGTTCGTGGGTCGCGAGGATGCGCACGCCCGCAGCGTTGAGCGACGCGATTCGTGCATACCAACAAAGTGCTTCTGCAGACGTGAAAGCCTACTTTGCGTTACAGGAAGATGGCTCGTTTACCAGCGACACGATAATGGTTGAGGCACATAAAGCGGGATAAATAAAAAAGGCACTGGGGGGAATCCAGTGCCTTCATTTCTACAATGCTATCAGGAGTCCGGCATACCGTTGTTTTTCACAAACAACGTGAGCTGATCGCCTGGCTGTAGATTGTCCGTATCGCTGTTCCAGCGCATGACATCTTTGATGTTAACCCCGTGACGTTTGGCAATGCTCGACAGCGAGTCGCCTTTACGCACACGATAGGTGATGCTATCGCTGTTGTTCGCCAGACGCTGTGCGCTGGTACCCGCACCCACCGTCAGGTTTTGACCCACTTTCAGGGATGACCCGCGCAGATTATTCCACTGCTTAAGGTCATTGGTGCTCACGCCAAGGTGTGACGCGACGCCAGAAAGCGTATCGCCAGAGCGAACTTTGTAGCTACGACTGTTCAGCGGCGTGTTATCCGCGACCAACGTTGACTGCACGGCTGCAATTTCGCCTGAAGCCAGAGACTCACGCAGCTTCTCTGCATGCTTCTTTGGCACCATCACATATTGCGGGCCGCTGGCACCCAATGTGGAGCCTTTCACGCCTGCATTGAAGGTCTTCAGCTTGCTGACGGAAATACCCGCCATATCAGCAACCTGAGCCATCTCAACCGGGCTACTCAGGCGAACACGTGCCAACGCGCGGCTTTCGTCTGTTGTTGGCAGACGTACGCCATAGCGTTTGCTGTTTTTGAGTATATCGCTCAATGCCAGCATTTTAGGCACGTATAGCTTCGTTTCCTGAGGCAATGGCAACGACCAGAAGTCAGTGGGTTTACCACGAGCTTTGTTCGTTTTGATTGCCTTCATGACACGACCTTCACCGCTATTATAAGCAGCAACGGTCAGCAGCCAGTCGCCATCAAACATCTTGTTCAGACGCTGCATCATGTCCAGCGCGGCGGTGGTGGAAGCCACAACGTCGCGACGTGCATCATAACTGCGGGTCTGTTTTAAACCATAATTGCGCCCCGTGCTCGGAATGATCTGCCAAATACCTGCGGCATTGGCGCCAGACGTTGCGTGAGGATCAAAAGCGCTCTCCACTATGGGTAGTAGTACCAGTTCCATAGGCATGTTACGTTTCTTAACCTGCCCGGCTATCCAGTACATATACGGCTCTGCCCGTAAAGTTACATCGTGGAGATAGCTCTTATTGCGTAAATACTTCTGTTTCTGTTCGCGAATCCGGCTGTTTTCCGGAATTCCCATCTTTAGCTCGTCACCAATGAAAGCCCACAAATCTTGATCAGCAGCGATAGATGTTCCGTCGTCCATCCATCGCGCCTGACTTGTAAACTTTCCTGCTTCCCCTTGACCAGCTGCAGAAAGGCTCTGTGCGTGTTGTTGGACGTTACCAGTATTCTGGCACCCAACAAGCAGGACAGAGGCGAGTAATATCGCTTTTGCCTTCATGTGTGTGTCAATAGTTGCTTAAAAGACGACCGATCATAACGGCGAAGTTTTCAAAAGGCAACCCGGAATTGTCAGAACGTATCTTTCTTTGACCTTAACCAGGCAAAACGCTCTTCAGGTTGTTGCAATATTGTTTCTTTGTTTATTTCATTAATTAAATCAATATCTTCCGTTCTCAAAAAAAGATTATTTCGCCGCTCATTTTTCAGAATTACGGGTAGTGTCATTTGTTTTTTTACGCGTAACTCATTAACTTTACGATAATATTCATTTATGAACGAATCGTGCGGGAGAATGCTTAAGGAAAACTTCATGTTTGCTAATGTGTACTCATGTGCGCAACAAATTAATGTATCGTCGGGAAGTTCGTTTATTTTTTTAAGTGATTGATACATTTGAGTTGCTGTACCTTCGAAAAGTCGACCGCAACCGCCAGAAAAGAGCGTGTCACCACAAAATAAGTAAGGATGGCTAAAGTAACAGATATGTCCTAAAGTGTGACCCGGAGTAGCAATTACCCTAAATTCATGCCCCAAAACGAGTGCAATATCGCCATCTTCGACTACGTGTGTCGTTCCCTTATCTTGCGTTTCAGCCGGTCCGTATACCACTATTTGTGGGAAATGTTGCAGGAGTTCTTTCACACCGCCCACGTGATCCTGATGATGGTGGGTTAGCAGAATGGCTTCCGGCACCCAGTTATGCTCTGCAATGGCTTTCAAAACAGGAGCCGCTTCACCCGGGTCCACAATCAGACAATGCTGGTCATTATTTGACAGGACCCAGATGTAATTGTCCTGAAATGCAGGAATACTGTTAAGATTCATATATTACCTCTCAATGCGTAACGGAAGGTTGTGATGAAACCGGCAAGGATCCCTCAAACTGTCGTAGCGCCCGTTAGCTGGGATGATTTGCCCTGGGGCGAACACTATCGTGAGGCGCTGGAGCATCAGCTTAACCCGTGGTTTGCAAAAATGTACGGTTTTCATCTGCTTAAGGTTGGTAATTTAAGCGCAGAAATCGATTCTGAAGCGTGCGCGGTTTCTCATCAGGTAAATGTTTCTTTGCAGGGATCTCCCATGCAGGTGACGGCCGATCCTTTGCATCTTCCCTTTGCCGATAAGTCCGTGGATGTCTGTTTATTGGCCCATACGTTACCGTGGTGCTCTGATCCGCATCGCCTACTGCGTGAAGCCGATCGCGTGTTGATTGATGACGGCTGGTTGATTCTGAGCGGCTTTAACCCGGTAAGCTTGATGGGATTGCGTAAACTGGTGCCCGTATTGCGTAAGACATCGCCCTATAACAGTCGGATGTTTACCCTCATGCGTCAACTGGACTGGCTATCATTACTGAATTTTGAAGTGCTGCACTATAGTCGTTTTCATGTTCTGCCCTGGAACAAGAAGGGCGGGAAAATGTTAAGCGCCCATATCCCCGCGCTGGGCTGTTTACAGCTGGTGGTTGCGCGCAAGCGAACCATTCCGCTTACGCTCAACCCGATGAAACAAAATAAAAGCAAAACGCCTATCCGTCATGCCGTTGGCGCGACCCGGCAATACCGTAAACCGGACGCTTAAGCCTCAGTCTGATACCCAATATCATCCTGAGTCGGGCTCATGGCCGCGGTGCGCGCAAGCTCATCGCAGCGTTCGTTTTCCGGATGGCCCGCATGGCCTTTAACCCATTCCCATTTGATTTGATGCGGCCCCAGCGCGGCATCGAGACGTTTCCACAGATCGACGTTCTTCACCGGTTTTTTATCTGCTGTTTTCCAGCCGCGCTTCTTCCAGTTGTGGATCCACTGCGTAATGCCCTGGCGCACATACTGGCTGTCCGTGCTGAGTATCACTTCACACTGTTCTTTCAGGGCTTCCAGCGCAACGATTGCCGCCATCAGCTCCATGCGATTATTAGTGGTGAGGTTGTAGCCCTCGCTAAAGGTTTTTTCGCGCCCGCGATAGCGTAAAATCGCCCCATAACCACCAGGCCCTGGATTTCCCAGGCAAGAACCATCGGTGAAAATTTCTACCTGTTTAAGCATCTCTGGTAGACTTCCTGTTTTAGCAAATCGAAATCAAACGATAAGTCTGACATAAATGACCGATATGAGCACTGGAATTACACGACAGATCGTCCTCGATACCGAAACCACCGGTATGAACCAGATTGGCGCCCACTATGAAGGCCACAAGATCATTGAGATCGGTGCGGTTGAAGTGGTGAACCGCCGCCTGACCGGCAATAACTTCCACGTTTACCTGAAGCCGGATCGGCTGGTGGACCCGGAAGCGTTCGGCGTACACGGAATCGCAGACGAATTCCTGCTCGATAAACCTACGTTTGCCGATGTAGCCGACGAGTTTCTCGACTACATTCGCGGCGCGGAGCTGGTCATTCATAACGCATCGTTCGATATCGGCTTTATGGATTACGAATTCGCGAAGCTCAAGCGTGATATTCCGAAGACGAATGAATTTTGCAAAATAACCGATAGCCTGGCGCTGGCGAGGAAAATGTTTCCTGGCAAGCGAAACAGCCTTGATGCGTTATGCTCGCGCTATGAGATAGACAACAGTAAACGAACCCTGCACGGCGCATTGCTCGATGCCCAGATTCTGGCCGACGTTTATCTGATGATGACCGGCGGGCAGACCACGATGGCGTTCTCAATGGAAGGCGACAGCCAGCAGCAGAATGACACGGGGATCCAGCGTATTGTGCGACAGTCCAGCAAACTACGCGTTGTTTTCGCCACTGATGAAGAGTTAGCGGCCCATGAGTCACGCCTTGACCTGGTGCAGAAGAAAGGCGGAAGTTGCCTCTGGCGGGCATAGTTTGTACGTTTACCGTATGAAAATGGCCATTCGGGTGATTTTTGCAGCAAACGATTAAAAACGTGAGAAAAAGCGTTGACGAGGCGCGAGGCAATCCGTAATATTCGCTTCGTTCCCAAGCGGAACACAACGCGGAGTGGTAGTTCAGTTGGTTAGAATACCTGCCTGTCACGCAGGGGGTCGCGGGTTCGAGTCCCGTCCATTCCGCCACTATTCAGAAAGCCTGAATCAGAAATGATTCAGGCTTTCGTCGTTTTAGCCCGCCAAAAATAATAATCTCATTACCATACTTTATCGACCGCGCCCGAGCTTTCGGGTGGGCAACACATCAGGTCATCCTTAACCCGACGCATATCCAGAAGGCGATTAACTCGCGAAGTGATTCATCACGCAGGCGAAGCGGGGTGAGAAGTTATCGCCAATAAGAACCGTTTCCTCATTCAGGTGCTTTAGCATATACAGCTTGTCGGCACGTTCGTAAGCGTCGAAGAAGAGATAGTCGACAGCGTCCGTTGCGTCATCATCGGGGGATTTTTCCCGACCATCGGGAGTGAGCATAAAAACGCCTGCGGTATGGCCGAGTGGACGGGCATAGCGAAAGAACAGTTTTCGGTTAACAGCGAACTCGCCGTCGTCACTTTTGAGTTTCCCCTGGACTGACAATGAAAGGTGTCCGGAGTTGTAGCTGGTTATCAGCATTATTCCGTGGAGTTCCTTTTTTGTATTCTGGATGTCGAGTATCGACGTGAATTCCGAGGAGCAGGAAAAACTGATTTCTTGTTTTTTCGCATTCCCGGCGATAATAAAAAAAGCGATAGCCGCTAGCCCAAAAATGGCAATCACGACTGACCATAGTAAAGGAGAGTGATCGCTTTCCTGCTTCATATCATTCCTCATGATGGCGATACTGGCTGATGCAATGGTAATAGCCGAGGTTTAGCCCGCATTCAGCGGCAAACGACCACTCAACCAGATTATGGTTGCTCGCCCAGGTATTGAGATACAGATCTTTTGGGTACGAACAGTTGGGGTTAATACCCACGGACTTGAAAATATCCAGCGCTTTTTTTTCGGTTATGGTGTCGGTGAGGGCGTTTCCTAATATATGCACACGGCATTGCTCGTAGTCGATAGTCCGCAGGATCGCCGCGTCCGTCATCGCGATTTCATTGGGTATCCATGTTAACCACGCTGTCGCCAGCACGGCGATGCTGGTAATTAACGTTGTTATCGTGACAGGCCACAGGTTTCGTTTCTTTTTCCTGGGCATCAATGCAGCATTGACTATTCTGGTGGGCGCTTGCGATTCCTCCAGTTGCTGAATATTGATACTGGCGTCGCTCATCCGAAATCCTATTCGCGGAATTGTGACGATCAGTTCTGCAGGATGGCCCGTAGACGTTATTGCTTTGCGCAGAAATGAAATGTGCTGATTGAGATTAGCATCCGTCGCTCTGGCGCCATTATGCTGGAAAACATTCCGCAGAATTTCATCGCGCGAGGATATCTCTTTACCATTTTGCAACAGATAGAGCAGTAATTGTGTTGCCACATTATTCAATGTGGCCATTTCACCAGATGCCAGGTCTTTTAGGGTATTTTTATGTGGTCTGAAAACTAAGCCTTCACCAATAATTACGGATTTAATTTTGTTTATTGGTATATGAGAAATCACTGATGTCTCCTTTAAAGCAGGATATCTCGCATTCGAGTGGGGGAAGCAATAGCATAACATAATTCATTTATAAAAAATGATTGTGCCATAGATCGCTTTATTAATATTTATATAACAATCTCTTAATATATCTAATAGAATCCTCCAATCTCCTTCCTCTCTTTCACTATCTTATTGTCATTACTCGCTTTTGATGTCCAATTTCATTTTTACAAAACATTCATAAATACATTTTGCCTGTTCTTCTGGCTAAATAAAAAAATAGTTGATAGATAAAAACTCTATAAAAATTATAAATAATAGACATTAACACTGGTGTTGGCGTGTTTTTTGGCTATTTTTTAGGTAAACGATCGCTCTACAGACAGTGTTACAACACGATTCCCTGAGTTTGATTAATACCGGATTTTTGCATTGTGTCATTTTTTCGTCGACTTAATATAAGCCCCGAAACAGCGTAAACAACTGTGGGCGGTATTTCGGATGGAATACCAATGAAGTTCAAAATACAGGGTGGCTTGAGATGGATTGTTTGCAAGGAAATGCACTTCCGCCACCTGCAGATCAGGGTTTCCCTTGCATAAATTGTCTGTGGAAATAGATCGTCGGAATAACCAAAAAACAGATATAAGGTTAAGTAGTAATATGAAAATGAAAAACGTGGCTGTGGCTTGTGCGCTGATGGCGGGAATGACTTTTACTGCATCTTCTGCTTTCGCTGCAAAAAATGTTGAACCGACTAACGGTAAAATTCACTTCACTGGTTCTCTGGTTAATTCCGCATGCGGTCTGGCCCCAGAATCCAGCCCGGTGCAGGTTAATTTTGGTGAGATCCCAACTTCTCAGTTAAAAGACAACCAACGTGCTGGTGTTAAGCATGCCAAAATCGTTCTGCAGGGCTGCGATACAACTGTTGCGAAAACCGCCACAGTAACCTACACCCCGGCAACGATTGATACCGACAACAATGCGCTGGCTGCATTTACCTCGGGTACAGCAAAGGGCGCGGGCATCGGTATGATTGACAGTGGTAATCAGGACGTGAAATGGGGCGAAGCCGCATCTCAGGTCAACATTACCGATGGCGAAACCGACATTGATTTCGTTGCTTACCTGCAGGCCAACAACGCATCCGCAGCCGTAACCCCGGGTGACTTCGAATCTACCGTTAATTTCCAGATCGATTATCAGTAACGATCTGCTGCGGGCGCAATTATGCGCCTGCTTAACCCTTCCTGCGAATAACTGAAAGGAAATGCGGTGATGCCTGGATGGCGTATTTTACTGCTTTTTATCTTCATATCGCCTGCATGGGTTTTGGCTGACACCCATCGTCTTGTCAGTACGCCCGGCAAAATGCGCATGCGGGGAAATATTATTGAGGCTGCCTGTTATGTCGATCCACGCGACCGGTCGCTGCTGGTTGAATTTGATGACCTCTCAGCCAGAGATATTTCCGGAAAACCTGAAAAAGTATCTGCGCATGATTTCAGCATTCATTTGCTGGGATGTTCATTAGGGGATTCTCAACACCCCGGGAATCTGTTCCAACGCGCCAATATTACCTTTTCCGGCGCACCGGATAGTGACAATCCTGATTATCTGAGCGTGCAATCGGAAACTGAAAATTTAGCGATAGAAATATATGACGGCAAAGGCAAGCAAATTCATTTGGGTGAGCCATCACCGGATTATGCGCTTAACCCAGGGAAAAACACGCTCAATTTTACGGCTTATTTGATCTCCCGCGACGGAAGAATGACGTCTGGTGAATTTACTGCAGTCACGCATTTTGTTGTGAATTATCTCTGAGCTGCACAGCAATTCGGGTATCTGAAGGTTTGCGAACGAAAATGATCACGCTGAAAACAGATAAAAAACGTCTGGCGCTTTTAATTGCTCTGGTCTGTGCCTCTTCATGGGCTGAAGCGGATGAGTCTATTGAATTTAATACTGACGTCCTGGATGCCAGTGACAGACAAAATGTCGATTTACAGCGTTTTTCCGAAGGCAACTTTGTGACTCCCGGAGAATATCTGCTGGATGTTCGTATTAACAGCCAGGAGATTCCTCAGCAGTCGATCCGTTATATCGTTGATCCTGCCAACTCGCATAAATCCATGGCGTGCCTGACGCCGCAACAGCTCGAATTACTGGCGCTCAAAGAAGAGGCGCTGACCTATATTCATCCGATTAGCGCGACCTGCTATGACATTTCCCGCCTGCCGGGTGTGGTGCTGAATAATAGCGCAGGCGTACTGGACATTACCGTGCCTCAGGCATGGATGAAATATACCGATCCAGACTGGACGCCGCCGGAGCGCTGGGATAACGGCGTCGCGGGACTGATTTTCGACTACAGCGTTTCGGGCCAGGCCACACATTACGAACAAGGTGGCGATCATTACCGCTCACTGTCTGGTTATGGACAGACGGGCTTTAACCTCGGCGCGTGGCGCTTTCGTGGTCAGTATCAGGCCAATTATGCTTCGGATGAAAATCGTGGGCGTATCGACTGGGATCAGATCTATGCCTATCGCCCGTTACCGATGCAGGCTGCAAAACTGACGGTCGGTGAAATATATCTGAATTCCCAGGTGTTTGATTCAGTGCGATTTACGGGGGCTAACCTTGCCAGCGACGAGCGCATGCTACCACCGAATTTGCAGGGCTACGCGCCCGAAGTGCACGGCATCGCCCGCAGTAATGCGAAGGTCACCGTCAGTCAGCAGGGGCGTGTTATCTATCAAACCACCGTTCCTGCGGGGCCATTTAATATTCAGGATCTACACGGCTCGGTACGCGGCACGCTGGATGTTCGTGTCGAAGAGCAGGATGGCAGCGTACAAACCTTTCAGGTCAATACGGCAGATATCCCTTACCTGACGCGCCCGGGCTATGTTCGTTACAACGCCGCTGTCGGTAAGCCATCGCGTTATAACCACGACGTCCAGGGACCTGCATTTTATAGCGGTGATTTTTCATGGGGGGTCAGCAATGCGTGGTCACTGTACGGTGGCGCGTTGCTCACTGGCGATCGCTATAACGCCTGGTCGATGGGGATTGGGCGGGATTTGAGCTGGCTGGGCGCGCTGTCGGCTGATGCGACGCAATCCGTGAGCCGGGTGAAGCATCAGGCTGAACAAAAAGGGATGTCCTTTAAGCTCAGCTATGCCAAAACCTTTGATGAATACAACAGCGCCATCACCTTTGCCGGTTACCGTTTTTCACAGCGTAACTTCCGCACCTTCTCGCAGTTCCTCGACGAGCAGTATGAAAATAACAACAGCGCCGGCAACGAAAAAGAGATGTACACCATCACCGGTAACAAGACCTTTTTTGCTGACGACCCGCAATTAGCGACCACGCTGTATCTGACCTATACCCACCAGAATTACTGGGATCGTGGCTCTCAGGATCGTTACGGGGTGTCGATGGGACACAGCTTTTCGTTCGCAGGCATTCAGGGGATCAGCGCCAACCTTGCCGCTTACCGCTCTGAGTATCAGGGCAAACGGGACGACAGCCTTTCGCTGTCCATTTCGGTGCCATGGAGCGATGGCCGCTCAATGGATTATGAAGTGCAAAACAGCGGCAGCCAGACCAGTCAGATGGTTTCGTATTCCGATAACCGCGACCGTAACAATCCATGGCGACTGCGCGCAGGGGTTTCCGGTGAAGGGCACACCGCGTTTGATGGCTACTACAAGCATCGCAGCATGATGGCGGAACTGGAATCTAACGTCAGCTGGCAGCAATCACGTTATTTCTCCGTTGGCGGCACGATGCGCGGCGGCTTTACCGCAACGCGTCATGGTGCGGCACTACACAACAGCCAGGCGTCGATGAATACCGCCAGGGTGATGGTTGATACCGACGGTGTGGCGAATGTACCGCTGAACGGCGAACAGGCGCACTCAAACCGCTTCGGTATTGCCGTCGTACCGGACGTCGTCAGCTATCACAGCTTTGATACCCGTATCGATGTGGACGCAATGGACGAGGACATTTCCGCGACCAAAGCCATCGTCACCAACACCCTGACGGAAGGCGCGATTGGTTATCAGCGCTTCGCCGTGGCGCAGGGGCAAAAAATGATGGCGCTGCTGCGCCTGAAAGATGGTTCGGTACCGCCGTTTGGTGCCGAAGTGTTTAACGCCAACGGTGTCAGCGTCGCCATGGTGATGGAAAACGGCATGGCCTGGATTGCGGGTGTGAATCCAGCCGAGCGTCTTTCTGTTGCCTGGGGCGGTCGCGCGCAGTGTCACTTACAGGTACCGCAACAAATCAACCCGGAAGGTAACGTGCTGTTGCCTTGTGAATAATATCAATAACCTGAATGAATTTTGTCATGAAAAATCAAGCATTTTACTCCGTGCAGCGTTGGCTCAAACCCGTGGTCTGCGGTCTGCTTTTTATTGCAGAGATCAACGCCTCATGGGCGGGCATTGCACTTGACCGTACCCGTCTGATTATCACCGGTGATGCGCGATCTGTCAGTGCGAACTTAACCAACACCAGTCCGAGCATTCCGTTTCTGGCTCAGTCGTGGGTGGAAGACGCCAATGGAACAAAAATTACCTCGCCGTTGATGGTTTTACCGCCGCTACAACGGATTAACGGCGGGCAAAAGGGCATTGCGCGTGTGACAAAAACCAGCGGTATTAACGCTTTGCCGCAGGATCGCGAAAGTCTGTTCTACCTGAACGTGCGTGAAATTCCGCCCAAGCCGGATAAGCCGAACGTGCTGCAACTGGCGATGCAGTCGCGCATCAAACTGTTCTACCGTCCGACCGCCATCGTGCCGGAAACACCGGGCGCCGTGTGGCAAAACCAACTGGTCTTTCATAAGCAGGGGCAGCGCTGGAGTGTGGATAACCCAACGCCGTACTTCGTTACCTTAATCGGCTTAAGCCGCAAGCCTGAAGCGCAGGGCGGCGACAGGCTGACTGACTTCCCTGGGATTATGGTTTCACCAAAGTCCTCTCTCGATTTCAGCGTGGCCGACGGCAGCGTTAGCCAGTTCAGCATGATGTATGTGAACGATTTTGGCGGTCATCCCGAATTGAAATTCAGCTGCACAGGCAATGTGTGTAAAGCATTGCCGATGGAGCAACAGCCCCGGTAACAGGATTCGTAAATGAAAAAGATGCTTTGCGCTCTGCTGATGGCGGGCATGGCCTGCTCGGTTCAGGCCACAAGCGGTCGCCAGGATATGAGCAATGTGTCCGGCGAGTATGGCAACGTCCGCTTTCATGGTCGGGTGTTCGTTTCGCCGTGCGTGCTGGATATGGCCTCCCGCGATCAGACCATCGATCTTGGTGATATTTCCGCCAGCCGATTTCGCCAGGGCGGCGATCGCAGCGATCCGGTATTGGTCACGCTGTATCTGAATGGCTGTTTAAAGGGCTCCGGTCATACCTTAAGGGATTTCCCCGGGCAGACCAGTGAGATGCCTGAGCTGGCGCACAGCACGGTGGAGCGTGGTGTTTCGATGACGCTAATGGCTGAAGGCGCACCGGAAAACAGCGATTTGGGGCGCATTCGTGGTGATGTTCGCGGCGCGGGCATCCGGCTACTGACTGAACGTAATCAGTTAATCCACCTGAACCAACCGCAACGCATGTGGATCCTCAAACCGGGCGATAACGCCATTCATTTTCTTGCCGCGCTGGAATCTTTTGGGCGAGAGGTGACCGCCGGAGAATTTAACGGTCTGGTCAGACTTAAGCTGGAGTATCTATGAGCGTATTACGTAAAACGCTGTTGTGGGTGGTGCTGGCAGGCTGTCCGTTGGCCGGGCAGGCATTTACACAGGGAGAAGGTGAGCCGGAAGGTGGGTCGCCGCATCAGTACGATATTGAACTGAGCTCGCTGGATGTCAGCAAAAACCACGTGGGGGGCAGAACGGAGCCGTTCCCATGGAATCTGGGCGGTTGGTATGTGGTGAATTTCTATTGCGAACAGGCTGACATCTCCCGAGCACCAATTTACTACACCACCACAACCACGATGCCGCCTTCAAATCAGGGGGCGAACCGTTTTCGGCTAAACGAGTATCTGGATGTGGAAGTTCAGGTGTGGGTTGCCGGGGGCTATAAAAAATATGTGCAGGCGCCTTTTACCAACGTTTCAAACCGCAACAGCAACAACAGCTGTAAAAAGCGTAAGGGCTACACGCGAGCGACTAACGTTGAAAGTGGTTCAAAAGGGAAAGTGACGTTTATTGTCACTAAACCCATTATCAATGGCATCAATATCACTTCCCAGTCGCTGGTGGAGGTGGCCGGGCGTATGGGAAGCGCGGGACCTACGCCAACCACGGCGATTTCTCGCGTGGTGATTAAATCCGGGCTGATTACCGTCCCGGACAAATGCACCTTCAACCGGGGAGACAAAATCAGCATTGAGTTTGGCGATCTGCCTGGATCCGCTGCCCGGCTCAACGGCACTAACTACAGCAAGTCAGTCCCTATACATGTGGTCTGTGAAGGCGGGAGTTTCGATCAGGGCGCACTGAACATTAATCTTGGTATACAAACGACCACGGCGTCAGGCACGGCGGGGTTTAACGGTAATCTCCTTGGCACGCTGAGCGGCGGACAAAAGCGCGACGATCTCGGCATTATGCTTAAAGACGAGAGTGGTGGCACCGTCGTGCCCAATCAATTCTACAACGTGAAGGGATTTTACCAGAATCAGGGCGACTGGAATCTCACCGCCGCGCCGGTGGCAAAGCCGGGCGTGGGAAGCGTGAAAGAAGGTGAATTTGAAGCCTCTGCCACCGTTGTCGCGCAGTTTCAGTAGGGGGATGTCATGAGATTCTCGGCGTTATTCGCGACCAGTATGTTACTGCTAGGTGGCATGGCGCAGGCCGACACCAAACTGGTCGGCGGCGATATGTATTTTCACGGCACCATCAGAGCGCTGGCCTGCAGCCTTGCACCGGGAGGCGACAAAATCGAGGTCGATTTCAAGCAAATCGCGACACAGGATCTCTATCTCTCGGGGCGCAGTAAGCCGGAAAAATTCAGCATCCAGTTACGCGACTGCAACCCTGAGGTTTTCCGTGGGATCTCGGTTACCTTCAGCGGTCGTGAGGATGCGGAGCTGACCGATCATCTGGCGCTGGATAGCAGTGAACAAGGCGGCGCGTCAGGGATCGGGATTGGGATGAGCGAAGAAGACGGCACGGCAATCCGCCTTGATGAGAGCACGTCAGTTAAAGAGATAACAGAAGGCTCGATGACGCTGAATTTCTTGGCGTGGGTCGCAGCGGAGCCATCGGCGATAAAAAATCAGTCTCTCGAATACGGTCCGTTCAGCGCCAGCGGGACCTGGACGTTGAACTACCAGTAGCATGATGAACGTACTGAATCGCATTGCGCCGCTGCCTGCGCAGAAATTATTGCTCGGTATTAGTCTGTTTTTCTGGTGTGGGGCCATGCATCTCTACTGGCCGAACAACGGCGGCAGCGGTCTGTCGTTGCCGCTTAATATTACGAGCTGGATCTACGCTGTTGTACTGGCTGCAAGCGTATTGATGCTGGTGCCTCGTCAACGCTGGCGCATCACTGTGCCCGCTGCGGGTTTTACAGTCGGGGCGTTTATCCTGACGTTGCTTTGCCTGCTAACGCCTGATGTCTGGCAGGCCGAGGCACTGCTGGTGGCGGGGGCGTTACTGGGCGGTGTGAGCGTCTATCTGGTCACATTACAAATTCCGCTCACGGCAAACACCTTAACGGCACTGCTGGCTCTGCTATGGGGAGCGTGCGTCATTGAATGTCTGGCGTTTGTCTATCAGTACTGGCATTTGCCGGGCGTTGAATACTGGGAGTTTGCCTGGCGGCGCGGTACGCGACCCTACGGGATATTTCAGCAGGTCAACCTGATAGCCAGCTTCACGGCATGCGGTGTGCTGCTGTCAGCGCCGCTCTTCTTACGTCTGCACCGCGGGTATCGAATTGCCATTGGGATAGGCCTGGTAATGATGGGATTTGTGCTGCATGAATCTCAGTCTCAAACCGGCTACCTGTCTCTGGTAGTCGGTGAAGTGCTGCTGCTGGCGGTTTTCCCGGCGCAACGGCGCACGCTACTGCTGCTTCTACTGCCGCTGGCGTTAGGCGTGGCGATAGGAGCCACGGCCCGCCATTTTTTGTCAGTGGTCACGGTCGATCATCTAACGACTTCTCAAGTGCGCTGGACGGTGCTGAAAATGTCGCTGGAATTAATTGCCGAACGCCCGTGGATGGGGTGGGGCGTGGGCAGTTTTGCTGCCGTATTTCTCGAATGCGCGGGGCCATTGGGGCTGGGCAGCATTTCGCATCCGCACAACGAACTGGTGCTGTGGCTGGTGGAGGGCGGTCTGGTTGGGCTGGCGGGGGCACTCTGTTTTATAGCGGGTGGTTTATGGCTCTGGCTGCACGGTAATTGCTGGCGTCGCGCCTGCCTGGTGGCGGCACTGCCGGTGGTTATTCATATGTTGACGGAATACCCCGTCAGGCAGTCAACGCCACACTGGCTGCTGTTGATCCTGCTGCTTCGATGTGCAGACAGCGCGCGAACGGGAATACGCCTGGCGCTTACGTCAACGTCGCTGATTCGCGCGGCAGGGTTTATCTCGTTACTGACCGTCGCGCCATTGCTGCTTCTCACGCTGCACACGCAACAGCAATTGACGCTGGCGGAGAGGCAGTCAACGCAGTGGCATCTTGCCGAACAGCGCCCTGTAGGAGGCTGGCTTCTTACCAGTCGCTATCGGTTTGATGTCCAGATGGGGTATCTGCAACGGTATCAGCGTACCCGGGACGCACGTTGGCTGGAGGCGGTTCGCCGCTGGGCGCCTGACTATGTGCGCGTTCACCCAGACCCTAATGTCTCCTTCACGCAAATCTTACTGGCGTTGCAACAGCGCGACCTGGTCGAGGCGCATCGTCTGGCGACGCACTTTTGCCTGATATACCCAAACGATCGCCGTATCCCGTGGCTGCAGGATGCACGACGTCCTTTTAATAAAATAATGGAATGATATGAACAGTTTCAGCGAACAGGCCCGTTATGTGCCAGAACTTCCCCGCAACGCCGAGCTGCTGCGGATCACCGGGATCCGTTTGCAGCGCATTCATTTTTTTGATGACGCATCGCTGGATGTCTGTGAGGTGTTAAGTCAGGTACGCACACCGCTCCCACTGGATCTGTTTTTCAAGCACCTTTCCATTGCGGCAAAACAGCAGCTTTTTCTATGGCAAATGCAGCGGGTGCTGGCCCTCTCTGGAAGCTATTCGCTGAATTTATCCGTCAGGATGCTGACCAGTCTGTCATGGATCACACGTCTCACAAAGCAGGTGCATCAGGGGAGGATTGTTATTGAAATTCAGGATCCGGGCTCCATGATGCGCCTGGATAAGGCAGAGCAGCAGGCCGTATGCATTGCCGTAAAAACGCTGGTGCGTCACGGGTTTCGCGTGTGGCTGGATGATGTTTCGCCTGAGCTATTTTTTGTCTGGCGGCTGTCGGGCATCCGTTTCGATGCCATCAAAATTGAAAGCGGAATGTTTCATCAGTTCAGAACATCGGAGTGGCAGTTGAGGGTTCTGGTCAATCAATTTCGTGGGCTGGGTGAACGGGTTGTCATTGAGGGAGTAGAAACGCCACAGGATTATGCCATTTGCCGTATGAGCGGCGCAGATGCTGTACAGGGCTTTCTGTTTGAGCAGGAAATTTTACCGAAAAGCCTGAATCATTGCTGACTCAGGCTCTGACAATTACTCGCTCAGCGTCTGTGCGATATCTTTTTGCACCTGCTGGCGCTGTTCTGGGGTCAGCACTTTGTTCAGGTCAAAATAGTATTTTACGCGATAATAACGCGCCTGCTGTTCGATGTTGCTGAACGCTGAAAGCTGTTTCTGAACGGCAGCTTCATCCCATTTCCCGGACTTGATGACGTCAATCAACGCGCCGTCTTTAACATCTTTCACCGAAATCTGGCTTACGTTGGTTTCAAGCTGCTGGTGCAGTTTTTTAATCTGCGCCACCTGGTCGTTGGTCAGCTTAAGATGCTGAACGACCGGGTCCTGAGCTGGAGCAGGAACATTGGATACGTTTGCTGCAAGCGTACTAAAAGAAGCGCCCGCTAAGGTAGCCGCCAGCAAAGTCATGCGTAAGAAGTTCTTCATTATTGAAATCCTGATAAGGAAATTATCGACATTGTCTGCCACTCGCTGGTTACGAGTGATTATCCTTTGCAGAATACGATGCCCGCCGCATGTCGCCACGCGAATTTGTTTTGCGGTTGGTTACGGAGTGAAACAATCCCGCCACAGGAAACGTAGTGCAGCGGGAGTGAAGGCGATAGTTATAGCGTGAACGGGTCGGCGTCCTGCCAGGCGGGAAACTTCTCGCGATACTCGCGCAGTGCTGAGAGTGACAGCTCGGCGTCAATGCGTGTGGCCTGATGCGGCTCGGCGGTGGCAATAATCTCACCCTGCGGATTAATCACCCGGCTGTCACCGCGATAATGGTGGCCGTTACCGTCTGTGCCCACGCGGTTACATCCTGCTACATAAGCCTGGTTCTCAATCGCCCGTGCGGCAAGCAGAAGCTGCCAGTGCAGCGAACGCGGCGCAGGCCAATTGGCAACATACAACGCCAGGTCGTAATCGTTGCGATTGCGCGACCAGACCGGAAAACGCAGGTCATAACAGACCAACGGCAGAATGCGCCAGCCGCGCCATTCAACAATAACGCGCGCGTCACCTGCATGGTAATGCTGATGCTCGTCCGCCATGCGGAACAGATGGCGCTTGTCGTAGAAATGCACATTACCTTCGGGCTCAACCAGAAAAAAGCGGTTTACCGGGCCGCGTTCAGACTGGATAGCAGCGCTGCCCGCGATCAGGGCGTTGGTCTGTTGCGCCTTGGCGCGCATCCAGCTTACGACTTCTTCTTGCGGCAACGATTTATTTGCCGCTTCCATGGCAAATCCGCTGGTAAACATCTCGGGCAACACGATGACATCACGTCCGGCGACGGTTTCCAGTTGTCGGTCAAAATGGCGCAGGTTGGCCGGGCCATCCATCCAGATCAAGGGTTGTTGCAGCAGAGTAATTTTCAAACCAGGCACGATCGAGGCTCCTCGTTGAACAACATTTTGACACTGTAGCATGAGCATTAATGAAAATGTGGCAATAAAAAGCCCCGCATTAAGCGGGGCTAAACGTTGTGCGTATATCGTTATGCGGCTTCGACTTTACGCACTTTCTCTGGCAGCTTTACCGGCTGAGTCGCCAGCTCCTCGGGTTCAAAGTCATCCACGTTGATACTGCGCAGGCGACTCGCTTCGGCTTTCACCAGAATCGCGGCTTCATCTTTATCAATCAGCCCTTTCGCCAGCGCATTGTGCGCCAGTTCGTCGAGACGGGTAAATGGCAGGTTTTTACCCAACTCTTTACAGATCCGCTGGTGGATAGGGTCGGCTGCAATGACATCCAGCAGCGCCTCTTCCAGCAAACCAACCGGGTTATGCTCGCTTGGCGTCAGATATTGACCGCGACCAATACGAGAACGAGTAGCACTCGGAACCTGCAAAATCTTCGCGACTTTATGGTCCAGCTTGTCAGACGGTGCGTCGTAGTGGCGACCGGTCGGGAAGATAACCACGTTCAGCAAGCCCGCGACCAGACGGTTCGGGAAGTTTTTCAGCAGATCGTCCATCGCCTGTTCCGCTTTGTACAACGCATCCTGAACGCCCCAGTGAACCAACGGCAGGTCCGCTTCATTACGGCCTTCATCGTCATAACGTTTCAGTACCGCAGAGGCCAGATACAGCTGACTTAACACATCGCCCAGACGCGCGGAGATACGTTCGCGGCGCTTCAGGCTACCGCCCAGTACGGCCATGGACACATCTGAAAGCAGGGCCAGGTTGGCGCTCAAGCGGTTCAGGTGCTGGTAGTAACGTTTGGTCGCATCGCCGGTTGGCGTGCTGCTGGTTAAGCCACGTGTCAGGCCAAGCCAGAAGCTGCGCACTTTGTTACTGCCAACGTGACCGATGTGTTTGAACAGCAGCTTGTCGAACGCATTCACATCGTTACTCTGCGCCGCAGCCATCTCTTCCAGAACATACGGATGGCAGCGAATAGCACCCTGACCGAAGATCATCATGCTACGGGTCAGAATGTTGGCACCTTCAACGGTAATGGCGATTGGCGCACCTTGATAAGCGCGGGCGAGGAAGTTGCTTTCGCCAAGCATAATGCCTTTACCGCCAGTGATATCCATCGCATCGATGATTGACTGCTGCCCGCGGTGGGTACAGTGATATTTCACGATAGCCGACAGCACCGCCGGTTTTTCACCCAGCATAATGCCGTAGGTAATCAGTGATGCCGCAGCGTCCATCACGTAGGCGTTACCGGCAATACGTGCCAACGGCTCTTCAATACCTTCCATCTTGCCGATGGAGATTTTGAACTGGCGACGAATGTGCGCATACGCGCCGGTGGCCATTGCGACCGATTTCACGCCGCCCGTCGAGTTAGACGGCAGGGTAATACCACGTCCTACAGACAGACATTCCACCAGCATGCGCCAGCCCTGACCGGCCATTTTCGGACCACCGATGATGTAATCAATCGGTACAAACACATCTTTACCGAGGGTCGGACCGTTCTGGAACGGCACGTTCAGCGGGAAGTGACGACGCCCAATTTGTACACCCGGCGTTGAGGTTGGGATCAGCGCACAGGTAATACCGAGATCTTCTTCACCACCCAGCAGTTTTTCCGGGTCAGAGAGTTTAAATGCCAGACCCAGTACCGTGGCGATAGGCGCCAGCGTAATATAACGTTTGTTCCAGGTCAGGCGCATACCCAGCACCTGTTGGCCCTGCCAGTCACCCATACAAACCACGCCGGTATCAGGGATCGCCCCTGCGTCGGAGCCTGCTTCCGGGCTGGTCAGAGCAAAGCATGGGATCTCCTGACCGCGAGCCAGACGCGGCAGGTAATGATTTTTCTGCTCTTCGGTGCCGTAATGTTGCAGCAGTTCGCCTGGGCCTAATGAGTTAGGTACGCCAACGGTGATCGCCAGGATCCCGGAAACGCCGGAGAGTTTCTGCAGAACGCGAGCCTGAGCATATGCTGAGAATTCCAGCCCGCCGTACTCTTTCTTAATGATCATCGCGAAGAAGCGGTGTTCTTTCAGATACGCCCACAGTTCCGGCGGCAGATCCGCGAGTTCGTGAGTGATCTGGAAGTCGTTCGCCATGCGGCACGCTTCTTCCACTGGACCATCAATAAACGCCTGTTCTTCAGCGGTCAGATGCGGTTGAGGATAGTTATGCAGTTTTTTCCAGTCAGGCTTGCCCTGGAACAGGTCACCTTCCCACCAGGTTGTACCCGCATCAATCGCTTCTTTCTCTGTACGCGACATCGGTGGCATGACTTTACGGAAGCCGCGGAACACCGGCGCAGAGATCATGGATTTGCGCATCGGCGTAAAGTTAAACGGCACGAGGATAATGGCCAGAGGAACCAGCAGCCAGACTGACCACAGGCCAGCCACGCCAAGCGCAGCCGTCCAGGCGAGCAAAATTAAACTGCTGAGGAATAAGCTCACGCGGTGATAAAACAGAACGCTGAGCAGAACAACCGTAGCGATAATACTCAAAATCATCATAACGAAAAGCTCCCTTGCTTGTAGGAGGTCTGACCACTTGTGATGATATGTTTGTAGTGGATGTAAATTCTTTTAGCAATGTGTTTACAAAATAATTACAACAAAGCTCACATTGTTGCTGTTTTAACCGGCACAAAAAATCAAAAGCCGTAGCCATTCCTGTCTGGATAATTTTCTGTAGTAGGAAATATCAACATGCGTTGTTAAGGTAATGAACGTGTTAATTCTGAGAAATTGTTCCGTTCACTTTGCGTTTATCGCCACTCTGCAGCACCAATATTTGTGAACGTGTTAAGGGTGCTATCGCTGCACCCTTAACAATCCCGGCTCCTGGCGGGAAAATTGTTGCTGCGCAATACCCTCCGCTTATTCCTTCAGGCTACCGGGCCGGGCGCGAGGTAGCGTCCCTGCAAAACGCGCCCTGAGCCAGCATCCATGCTGGCTCTCCCGGCCTTACGGAAACACGTCGGCAATTTTCAGCCGGACCAGCCCACACCTGATCATCGCCGCCGTTTTTTCAAACAGCGAAACAGAAACACCTGAAATTAAGAGAGTTGAAGCGATACCCTCGGTCCGGCTGAAAATTGATGAGGCGTTGACGGCTGACCGGGGTCGTCCGCAGGGATGCGGACGGAGGGGATGGCCTGCAGGGATGCAGGCTCGGCCCCGACCCGAAAGGCAGACGGAATAAGACGAATGAATCGCATAGCGACGATTTTCCCGCCGGGAGCCCGGGTTGCAAGGGTGGTGGCGGTGAGCCACCCTTGCACGTTCACGTAAATAGCGATATCAGAGTAGCGATGAACATAAGGTGAACGTCACCCTGTTCAAAGATAAAATATTCTCCTTGCATGATTCACTTGCAGTCATTATGACCATTCCTGTGGCTTGTACTTCTCGCTGGTAGCGCTATCCGGTACACTGCATCTTGTCATTTACATTCATGCTGAAGGATATCCTCATGTACCAGGATCTTATTCGTAACGAACTGAGCGAAGCGGCGGAAACGCTGGCTAATTTTCTTAAAGATGACGCCAATATTCACGCCATTCAGCGCGCGGCGGTCCTGTTGGCAGACAGCTTTAAAGCGGGCGGTAAGGTACTTTCTTGCGGTAACGGCGGTTCCCATTGCGACGCGATGCACTTTGCCGAAGAGCTGACCGGACGCTATCGTGAAAACCGTCCTGGTTACCCTGCTATCGCTATCTCTGACGTCAGCCATATCTCCTGCGTCAGCAACGATTTTGGTTACGATTATGTGTTCTCTCGCTACGTAGAAGCCGTGGGTCGTGAAGGTGATGTCCTGCTAGGCATCTCGACTTCGGGTAATTCCGGTAACGTAATTAAAGCGATTGCCGCAGCGCGTGAGAAAGGGATGAAAGTGATCACCCTGACCGGTAAAGATGGCGGAAAAATGGCGGGCAGCGCGGATATCGAAATTCGCGTGCCGCACTTTGGCTACGCTGACCGTATTCAGGAAATTCATATCAAAGTGATCCATATCCTGATCCAGCTGATCGAAAAAGAGATGGTTAAACCATAAGAAGACGATTGCCGGATGGTGGCTGAAGCCTTATCCGGCCTACATGAGCGCCACGTAGGCCTGTTAAGCGCAGCGCCATCAGGCAGTTCAAGGTTTTAAGGTAGGTGATGTATGTGCGAACTGCTCGGGATGAGCGCCAATGTGCCAACCGATATCTGCTTTAGCTTCACCGGGCTGGTTCAGCGCGGCGGAGGGACCGGGCCGCACAAAGACGGCTGGGGTATTACGTTTTATGAAGGTAAGGGCTGCCGTACGTTTAAAGATCCGCAACCCAGCTTTAATTCGCCTATCGCCAAACTGGTACAAGACTACCCCATCAAATCCTGTTCCGTGATTGCCCATATTCGTCAGGCGAACCGTGGCGAAGTGGCGTTGGAAAATACCCATCCCTTTACCCGCGAACTGTGGGGACGCAACTGGACCTATGCTCATAATGGACAGCTCAGTGGCTATAAATCGCTGGAAACCGGAAATTTCCGCCCGGTCGGGGAAACCGACAGCGAAAAAGCTTTCTGCTGGCTGCTCCACAAGCTGACGGAGCGTTATCCGCGCACGCCTGGCAATATGACGGCAGTGTTCAAATATATCGCAATGCTGGCAGGAGAGCTGCGGGAGAAGGGCGTCTTCAACATGCTGTTGTCTGACGGACGCTATGTGATGGCCTTCTGTTCGACCAACCTGTTTTGGATCACGCGTCGTGCGCCGTTTGGCGTGGCAACATTGCTGGATCAGGATGTGGAAATCGATTTTAGCTCAGAGACCACACCCAATGATGTGGTCACCGTGATTGCCACTCAACCGTTAACCGGCAATGAAACCTGGCAAAAGATTATGCCAGGCGAGTGGGCATTATTTTGTCTCGGGGAGCGTGTAGTTTGATGCCAGTTGCGGCTGAACCACTTCGTGACTCAACGGCTTGCTGACGACGTAACGACCATCGACGACGGAAACGGTCGGTGGTTTACGTGTTTGTTCAAAGTAATCGTATCCCGGCTTTAACTGGGCCCAGAAATCTTTGTAATACGAGAACTTATGGCGCTGCATGTTGGCATCGGTCATGCGGAACGGGTAAATGCTAACCTGTACGCTGGACTGCCCGAACACCAGAGCACCTGTCACAAACTGGAAAATCTCATCAATGCCGTTGTCGGTCATTGCGTAGCAGCCGACGGAAACACAGGCACCGTGGATCATCAGGTACTTACCTTCATAACCGTGTGCGCGGTCGTAGGCATTAGGGAAACCAATGTTAATCGCTTTATAGAAGCGACTATCTGGTTTCAGCTGTCCACGCTGAACGCTGTAAAACCCTTCCGGACTTTTGAAATCACCCTGACGCTGCTTCGGACCTAAGCCACCGGAATAATTACAGATCTTATAACTGTCGAGCAATTGATACTGTTCGCCCATCTTGACGTACAGATCCAAGGTTCGCTCTTCTTTGAAGATCTGGATATAAACGGGGGAGCCCATTAATTGCTGCTTATATTCTTTGCTGACAGGCGTAGTCGGGCTGCTGCTGCTCAGCAAACCGGCAAATGAAACGCACGGCAATAAAAGCATCGCAAGAAAAAATGCGATTTTACGCATACTGCTTATTCCTTGATAAAACGATCACACACGCCAGGACGGCAAAAAGAATCCCCAAATCGGATAAATCTGGATCTGGAGCGCTCACATTAGCACCAAGAGAGTTTTTCGCAAGTCTCTCGTGCGGCGTTTACACTTTAGTTTTTCTTTATACGGAAAATTGCGCTTAAAGGCAGTCAGACACTGGCGTATTTTGCTGGTTACTGCGCTTCATTGGGTCTTATTCGTGCTGGATGGATAATGGGTCTGGAACGGCCCAGCATTAGGTACAACCAGACTTCTCACAACATAAAAATACTGTATACTTAAACAGTGATGTGGGAGACAAACGATGCGTAAAATCATACATGTCGATATGGACTGCTTTTTCGCGGCAGTGGAAATGCGCGACAACCCCGCCCTGCGCGACATTCCCATTGCTATTGGCGGCAGTCGTGAACGTCGGGGGGTCATCAGCACGGCCAATTACCCGGCGCGCAAATTTGGCGTGCGTAGCGCAATGCCAACGGGAATGGCATTAAAGCTGTGTCCGCATCTCACTTTATTACCTGGTCGTTACGAGGCCTATAAAGAAGCCTCCCGCCAGATTCAGGCTATTTTCTCCCGCTATACCTCGCTGATAGAACCCCTTTCGCTGGATGAAGCCTATCTGGATGTGACCGACAGCACCCACTGCCACGGCTCAGCTACGCTGATCGCTCAGGAAATCCGTCAGACAATTTTTAACGAGTTACAGTTAACCGCCTCTGCCGGAATTGCGCCGGTAAAATTTCTGGCAAAAATAGCTTCCGATCTCAACAAACCCAATGGGCAATATGTGATTACCCCTGCCGATGTTCCTGAATTTCTCAGAACATTGCCGTTAGGCAAAATTCCCGGCGTTGGCAAAGTCTCCGCCGCTAAGCTGGAATCAATGGGATTACGTACCTGCGAAGATGTTCAAAAATACGACCTGGCAATGCTGCTCAAACGCTTCGGCAAGTTTGGTCGCGTGCTGTGGGAGCGCAGTCAAGGGATTGACGAACGGGACGTCAACAACGACAGGCTGCGTAAATCCGTCGGCGTGGAGCGTACGCTGGCGGAAGATATTCACGAGTGGTCGGAGTGTGAGGCGATAATTGAACGGCTCTATCCTGAACTGGAACGGCGTCTGGCAAAGGTAAAGCCGGATCTGCTGATCGCTCGCCAGGGGATAAAACTCAAGTTTAATGATTTTCAGCAGACTACGCAGGAGCACGTCTGGCCGCGCTTAAATAAAGATGACTTAATTACGACAGCGCGCAAGACCTGGGACGAGCGTAGGGGAGGGCGAGGTGTCAGGCTGGTGGGATTACACGTCACGTTGCTGGATCCACAAATGGAAAGACAGCTACTGTTGGGGCTGTGACTCAGAACAATTGCCGGATGTCGGCGTAAACGCCTTATCCGGCCTACAAACCAGCGTGCAGGCCAGATGGCTACGTAACAACTTTATCCGGCCTACAAATCAGCATGTAGGCCAGATAAACGTAGTGTCATCCGGCATTTAGCGCAGAATCTTACTTCGCCGGAATAGACTTCAGCAGTTCAGTCAGCAGCGTCCAGTAATGGCCGACGCTTTCGATATGAACCTGCTCATCCGGGGAGTGCGGACCGGTGATAGTTGGCCCGATGGAAACCATGTCCATATCTGGATACGGTTTCTTGAACAGACCACATTCCAGACCAGCGTGGATGATCTGGATATTCGGCGTTTTGTTGAACAGACGCTGATAGGTTTCACGAACCAGGTGCATAACCGGAGAGTTAGCATCCGGCTGCCAGCCTGGGTATCCGCCTTTTGCCTGGGTTTTCGCGCCAGCCAGTTTACCCAGTGAATCCAGCATGCTCACCACGTAGTCTTTACCGCTGTCGATCAGGGAACGGATCAGGCAGTGAATTTCAACGTTGTCGTCAGTCATGGTGACAACGCCGACGTTCAGAGAGGTCTCTACCACGCCTTTGGCGACGTCAGAGTTGCGGATTACACCGTTCGGGGTGGCGTTCAGCAGACGCACAAAGCTGTCGCGAGACTGAGCGGTCAGCGCGGCTTTGTCTTGAGTTACGGCATCCAGCAGCAGAGCCAGGTTCTTCTCTTTGGCTTCCAGTTCGTTTTTCAGGATTTCCTGATAGGTGTTGACCAGCGCTTTTAACGCATCAACTTTATCTGCAGCCACGGCCAGGGTAGCAAAGGCTTCACGCGGAATCGCGTTACGCAGCGTACCGCCGTTGAAATCAACCAGACGCAGATCCAGCTCTTCAGCGTGGCCCGCCAGGAAGCGTACCAGCAGTTTGTTCGCGTTACCGAGACCCACGTGGATTTCGCCGCCGGAGTGACCGCCTTTCAGGCCTTTTAACGTCAGCTTAAAGCTCTGGAATCCAGCCGGGATTGCTTCACGGGACAGCGGCAGGTTAGAGGTAAAGTCGATACCGCCTGCGCAACCCATGTAGATCTCACCTTCTTCTTCAGAGTCGGTGTTGATCAGGATATCTGCCTGCAGCCAGTTAGCCTGCAGACCAAACGCGCCATCCATACCCGCTTCTTCAGTCATGGTCAGCAGAACTTCCAGCGGACCGTGTACTACGCTGTCATCAGCCAGAACGGCCAGCGCAGACGCCATACCGATGCCGTTATCCGCACCCAGCGTAGTGCCACGGGCTTTCACCCATTCGCCGTCAATATAAGGCTGGATAGGATCTTTAGTGAAGTCATGCACGGTGTCGTTGTTTTTCTGCGGGACCATATCCAGGTGCGCCTGCAGAACGACCGGCTTGCGGTTTTCCATGCCTGCGGTAGCGGGTTTGCGAATCAGGATATTACCGACTTGATCGCGCTCGACGTGGAAACCTTTCTCTTGGGCCCAGCTCAGAATGTGTTCAGCGAGCTGCTCTTCATGATAGGACGGATGAGGAATAGAACAGATTTTGGCAAAAATATCCCATAGCGGTTGCGGGGATAATTGAGACAGTTCAGACACGTTGAGTCTCCTTGGCGATGTCCTACAAAACTTGCTTGCAGGCCACGGGGTTAGCAGAATTAAAAACACCACAAGTCAGGCTTGCGCGATGCGATTGAGAATACCACTTTCTCCGCTGACGGCTAGCATAAAGCATGCAAAAAGAGGCGCGGATTCCGCGAAACACTGGTTTTTAGTGCGTCAGATCTCTATAATCTCGCGCAACCTATTTCCCCCTCGAACACTTTTTAAGCCGTAGATAAACAGGCTGGGACACTTCACATGAGCGAAAAATACGTCGTCACCTGGGACATGTTGCAGATCCATGCACGTAAACTGGCAAGCCGCCTGATGCCTTCTGAACAATGGAAAGGCATTATTGCCGTTAGCCGTGGTGGTCTGGTGCCGGGCGCATTGCTGGCGCGTGAATTGGGTATTCGTCATGTCGATACCGTATGCATCTCCAGCTACGATCACGACAACCAGCGCGAACTGAAAGTGCTGAAGCGTGCCGAAGGCGACGGTGAAGGTTTCATCGTAATCGATGACCTGGTTGACACCGGTGGTACCGCCGTTGCGATCCGCGAAATGTATCCTAAAGCGCATTTCGTCACTATCTTCGCTAAGCCGGCGGGTCGCCCGCTGGTGAATGATTATGTTGTTGATATCCCTCAGGATACCTGGATTGAGCAGCCGTGGGATATGGGCGTAGTGTTCGTCCCGCCGATCTCTGGTCGCTAATCTAAAAAGTTTTCAACGCCTGGCAACTGCCGGGCGTTGTTCTTTTTGTGCTGTGTCAGGTTACACTATGCCTTAGTGAGTACTCATGGAGGCTGCAATCATGTCACAGGCTAACCTCAGCGAAGTCCTGTTTAAACCCCGCTTCAAACACCCTGAAACGTCAACACTGGTTCGTCGTTTTAATCACGGCGCGCAGCCGTCCGTACAATCTGCCCTGGATGGCAAAACCATTCCGCACTGGTATCGCATGGTGAATCGCCTGATGTGGATCTGGCGCGGCGTCGACCCGCGTGAAATCCTTGAGGTGCAGGCACGTATCGTGATGAGCGAAGCCGAGCGTACAGATAAAGAACTCTACGATACGGTTATCGGCTATCGCGGTGGGAACTGGATCTACGAGTGGGCGAAGCAGGCGATGGACTGGCAACAGAAAGCGTCTATGGAGGAGGATCCGCAGGTGAGTGGACGCCACTGGCTGCATGCTTCCACGTTGTACAACATTGCCGCGTATCCACACCTGAAAGGCGATGAGCTGGCAGAGCAGGCACAGGCTTTGGCGAATCGCGCCTATGAAGAGGCCGCACAGCGATTGCCGGGCACGCTGCGTGAGATGGAGTTTCCCGTCGCTGGCGGTGCGCCGATCACCGGCTTCTTACATATGCCAAAAGGTGACGGTCCGTTCCCGACGGTGCTGATGTGTGGTGGCCTCGATTCCATGCAAACGGATTACTACACCCTGTATGAGCGCTATTTTGCCCCACGGGGTATAGCCATGCTGACGCTGGATATGCCGTCGGTTGGTTTCTCGTCAAAATGGAAACTGACTCAGGATTCCAGCCTGCTGCATCAGCATGTATTAAAAGCGCTGCCTAATGTTCCCTGGGTGGATCACACCCGCGTGGCGGCCTTCGGTTTCCGCTTTGGCGCTAACGTAGCGGTACGTCTGGCGTATCTGGAATCATCGCGTCTGAAGGCGGTGGCCTGTCTGGGGCCAGTGGTTCATGCGCTGCTTAGCGACCCGCAGCGTCAGGCGAGCGTCCCGGAAATGTACCTTGATGTACTGGCTAGCCGCCTGGGGATGCATGACGCCTCCGATGAAGCGCTGCGCGTTGAGCTTAATCGCTATTCATTAAAAGTGCAGGGCCTGCTGGGGCGACGCTGCCCGACGCCAATGCTCTCGGGATTCTGGAAGAACGATCCGTTTAGCCCGGAAGAAGAGTCACGTTTAATCACATCTTCATCTTCAGACGGTAAGCTACTGGAGATCCCCTTCAACCCGGTGTATCGCAATTTTGACAAAGGGTTGCAGGAAATAACCGGTTGGATCAATCAGAGATTGTGTTAAAAGTTTGCTAAATTTTAGCGATTTGGTAAAACAGGTGCTTCACCTAAGGAGATCGTAATGACGTTACCGAGTGGGCATCCGAAAAGTAGATTGATCAAGAAATTCACCGCGCTTGGCCCGTATATCCGGGAAGGGCAGTGCGAAGATAATCGATTTTTTTTCGATTGTCTGGCTGTTTGCGTCAACGTGAAACCCGCCCCTGAGAAACGCGAGTTCTGGGGCTGGTGGATGGAACTGGAGGCGCAGGAAAAACGTTTCACGTACAGCTATCAGTTTGGTTTGTTTGATAAAGACGGTAACTGGACGGCGGTGCCGGTGAAAGAGACTGAAGTGGTAGAGCGACTGGAATACACCTTACGTGAATTCCATGAAAAATTACGTGGCTTGTTAACGACGCTGAATCTGGCGCTGGAACCTGCTGACGACTTTAAGGATGAACCGGTTAAGTTAACGGCATAATGAACAGTAAAATGCCGGATGGCGGCGCAACCCCATCCGGCATTTTTTTATGCTATACCCTAAATAATTCGAGTTGCAGGAAGGCGGCGACGCAGCGAATCCCCAGGAGCGTACATAAGTACGTGACTGGGGTGAGCGAGGAAAGCCAACGCACATGCAGCTTGAAATATGACGGGTATAATTAGAACTGGTAGACCATACCGACAGCAACGATGTCATCATCGTTGATGCCCAGTTTATTATCGCTATCCAGCTGGTTGATTTTATAGTCAACAAACGCGGACATATTTTTGTTGAAATAATACGTTGCGCCCACGTCGATATAATTCACCAGGTCTTCATTGCCGACGCCTTCAATATCTTTCCCTTTAGAAAGCACATAACCCAGTGACGGACGCAGACCAAAGTCAAACTGGTACTGAACAACCGCTTCGAAGTTCTGTGTTTTATTGGCGAAGCCGCCGGAAATTGGCGTCATATTGCGTGTTTCAGAATAGAACGTCGCAATATAAATATCGTTAGCATCATATTTTAAGCCGGTTGCCCAGGCTTCAGCTTTATCACCCGTACCGCGAGTTTGCAGATTCTGCTGGTTGGTTCGATCGGAGTTGGTATAAGCGCCGCTCACCGCGAAATCGCTGCCGCCAAAGTCATAGGTAACAGAAGTACCAAAACCGTCGCCGTTCTGTTTTTTCACATCGCGATCCTGGTTTTTACCCTGGTATTGCAGAGTCAGATCCAGGCCATCCACGACGCCGAAGAAGTCGGTGTTACGGTAAGTTGCCAGACCGCTGGCGCGTTTGGTCATAAAGTTATCGGTCTGTGCGGAGGAGTCGCCACCAAATTCCGGGAACATATCGGTCCAGGCTTCCACGTCATACAGCGCGCCCAGGTTACGACCATAATCAAACGAGCCAAAATCTTTTAATTTCACACCGGCGAAGGCCAGACGTGTTTTTTGTTGGTTAGAGTCGCTTTCAGCTTTATTGCCGGCAAACTCTGCTTCCCAACGACCATAACCGGTTAGTTGATCGTTAATTTGCGTTTCACCTTTAAAACCTAAACGGATATAGCTTTGGTCACCATCTTTGCTGTCATAATCCGTCATGTAATGCATGGCTTTTACTTTGCCGTACAAATCCAGCTTATTACCGTTCTTGTTATACACTTCCGCTGCCTGTACGGATGCCGACGCAACAATTCCCATCACCACTAATGCCAGAGTGCTCTTTTTCATTTTCATTCCTGATTAAAAGTACGCGCTAATATTCACTGGGTGTGATCCCCGTTAAAAGACAGGAGGGTTTTTAACGTCTGGCAATGAACGTTTTATGACAAAGTAAGAATATTTTTAAAAAAGGATGTTTTTTTGTTTCTGTAATAAATGCGTCAAAATCTGCCGCTACGCTTGCTGATCCTGCGCAATAAAATTTCATGCTTTGTGCGCTGGTTGTTGGCAACCGGGGCCAGTCCTGCTAAAACGTTCGTTTGATATCATTTTCCCCAATTTTGAATGGCAGAGAATCATGAGTGACAGCCAGACGCTGGTGGTAAAACTTGGCACCAGTGTGTTAACGGGCGGATCCCGCCGCCTGAACCGCGCCCACATCGTAGAACTGGTTCGCCAGTGCGCGCAGCTCCATGCCGCAGGGCATCGTATTGTTATCGTTACCTCTGGTGCGATTGCCGCCGGACGTGAGCATCTTGGTTACCCGGAGCTCCCGGCAACGATAGCTTCGAAACAGCTGTTGGCGGCGGTCGGGCAGAGCCGACTGATTCAACTGTGGGAACAGCTGTTCTCGATTTACGGTATTCATATCGGGCAGATGCTGCTGACGCGTGCAGATATGGAAGACAGAGAGCGCTTCCTCAACGCCCGCGATACGCTCCGCGCGCTGCTGGATAACAACATTGTTCCTGTCATTAATGAGAATGACGCCGTAGCGACCGCCGAGATTAAAGTCGGCGATAACGACAACCTCTCCGCGCTGGCGGCAATTCTGGCTGGAGCCGATAAGCTGCTGCTGTTGACCGATCAGCAGGGGCTGTTCACCGCCGATCCACGCACCAACCCGCAGGCTGAGCTGATTAAAGACGTGCACGGCATTGATGATGCGCTGCGCGCCATTGCCGGGGATAGCGTCTCAGGTCTGGGAACCGGCGGCATGGGCACAAAACTGCAGGCCGCCGATGTCGCGTGCCGCGCCGGGATTGACACCATTATTGCCGCAGGCAGCAAGCCGGGCGTGATTGGCGACGTGATGGAAGGCGTTTCCGTTGGGACGCGTTTTCATGCTCAAGCCTCTCCGCTGGAGAACCGTAAACGCTGGATCTTCGGCGCTCCGCCTGCCGGAGAGATTACCGTCGATGAGGGCGCGACCGCAGCAATTCTGGAACGCGGCAGCTCATTACTGCCAAAAGGCATTAAAAGCGTGACAGGTAACTTTTCTCGTGGTGAAGTGATCCGCATCTGCAATCTCGAAGGGCGCGATATTGCCCACGGCGTCACCCGCTATAACAGTGACGCGCTGCGCCGTATTGCCGGACACCACTCACAACAGATCGACACCATCCTGGGCTATGAATACGGTCCGGTTGCTGTCCATCGCGACGACATGATCACCCGTTAAGGAACAGGCATATGCTGGAACAAATGGGCATTGCTGCCAAAGCCGCGTCATACAAGCTGGCGCTGCTCTCCAGTCGCGAAAAAAATCGCGTACTGGAAACCATTGCTGATGAGCTGGAAGCGCAAACGGAAAGCATCCTCAGCGCGAACATACAAGATGTTGAGCAGGCGCGAGCCAACGGCCTGAGCGAAGCGATGCTTGACCGCCTGGCGCTGACGCCGGCGCGTCTGAAAGCGATTGCTGACGATGTGCGCCAGGTCTGTAATCTTGCCGACCCGGTAGGGCAGGTGATTGACGGCGGCCTGCTGGATAGCGGTCTGCGTCTGGAGCGTCGTCGCGTCCCGCTGGGCGTGATTGGCGTGATTTATGAAGCGCGTCCAAACGTCACCGTTGATGTTGCCTCACTGTGCCTGAAAACCGGCAATGCGGTGATTCTGCGCGGTGGGAAAGAGACCTACCGGACCAACGCCGCCACCGTGGCGGTTACCAAAAGGGCGCGGAAAGCCTGCGGTTTACCCGCGGCTGCCGTACAGTCAATTGATAACCCGGACCGCGCGCTGGTCGCCGAAATGCTGCGAATGGATAAGTACATCGATATGCTGATCCCTCGCGGTGGCGCGGGTCTGCATAAGCTGTGCCGTGAACAGTCGACCATCCCGGTCATCACCGGCGGTATTGGCGTATGCCATATTTATGTTGATGATACCGCGGAGATCGCCCCGGCCCTGAAGATTATCGTTAACGCTAAAACCCAGCGTCCAAGCACCTGTAACACTGTAGAAACTCTGCTGGTGCATCAGGATATTGCTGAGCGTTTCCTGCCTGCGTTAAGCCAAAAGATGGCGGATAGCGGTGTTACGCTGCACGGTGATGAAATCGTGATGCAGGTTCTGCATGGCCCTGCCAAACTGGTGCCACTAAAACCGGAAGAGCTGGATAACGAGTTTCTGTCTCTGGATCTGAACGTTGTGGTGGTCGAAAATATGGATGGTGCTATCGCCCATATTCGCGAACACGGTACCCAGCACTCGGACGCCATACTGACGCGCACGCTCAGCAACGCCAACCGTTTCGTGAATGAAGTGGACTCTTCTGCCGTGTATGTAAACGCCTCTACTCGTTTTACCGATGGCGGCCAGTTCGGACTGGGTGCGGAAGTGGCGGTGAGCACGCAAAAACTGCACGCTCGTGGCCCAATGGGACTGGAAGCACTGACCACATACAAGTGGGTTGGCTTTGGTGACGACACGATTCGTGCGTAATTGAAACTGGGTGATGCAATAATAGCCATCTGATTTAAAAGGCTATTAAGGCATCACCCAGTTAATACTAACCTTCACCCCGCTGCCGCATTTTTTATCCTGCGTTTTTAACATCATCCGCACCAGTCTGGATCTGACCTATGCATTCTCTGACGCCAGAAAGGCGGCGTATCACAGAATTTTCCCTGCCTGCATGAATTTTCCTGGTCTTCGTTTCACGTATTGTTCCCATGGCCCGATCTATTAGAATCAATCTCATTTTTATGAGGAGTTGTTGCGTGAAATCGGATATTCACAAACTTAGCATTCCTGTTGTGCCGCTTGGCAACCCGTTTCCTCCCCGTCATTGTTCGCTGTGCCCAAAGGGAGCGGCGATTGATCGTGATAATCGATACAAATTAATAGACAAAAGAAGGCGGTTTAAAGCTGGGGAGATACTCGCTCGGCAGGATGAAACCGCGGATATGCTTTTTGTTATCCATGAGGGGTACTGCAAGTCCAGCGTGGAATGTGGCGATAACGTTTTTATCAGCCGCTTTTATGTTCCGGGAGATATCATGGCGCTGGATGCTGTCGAAGGGGGGAAGTACCTGACAACTATCCAGGCCGCAACGGCTGCAGAGGTTTGCCACATTGATATTGCGCGGTTGTTCAAGGTAGCAGAGAAGGAGCCTTCGGTAGCTGCCGCAGTCATCAAGTTTCTCTGCAGGGACAATGGATTCATTGTTGAAAAACTGCGGCGCTATGCGAATAAACATGCTGAGGCCAGGATCGCGGCTTTCCTGGTGGAATTTTACGAGATGCATTTACGCATCGGCAGGCCAGAAACGACGCTTCGCTTGCCATTTTCTCGCGAGGAAATTGCCAGTTATCTCGATCTTAAAATTGAAACCGTTAGCCGCTCATTAAAGTCACTTGAACAGCAGAATTTGATTACCTTACATAGGGTACGTACCGTAACTATTAATAGTTATCTTTGTTTAAAACGTTTTATCTAATTTTCTATTTAACGATAATCATTATCTCTCCTGATAAGCCAGGAATATTCATTTTATATGGAAAATTCCTGGTTTTAATTTTGTCAAATAATTATCAATTAGAATGTAGTTTCTGTAGGTGAATGATTTTTTTATAAGAATATTCCCTCGCAAATGGATATATCATGAGAATTTTCTTGCGGCGTTAAAAATTTAGCATAATTGCAACAAATAATAAGCATTATAGAGAAACTATGGAGGTGTTAATTATCTTTATGTTTTGTAAGGGTTTTGCTCTCGTGGTATTTGTATGATCTTTTTGATATTTATCAAAAACATAAAAAAGATGAATTGTTTGATTTGTCTTATTTATTTGGGTGATAGTTCTGGTTCATGGTGTTATTTAAGTAAATTAAACTTAGGAAACTTCTTAGATTATCGTTTTAGTGGGAAAATTCTTAGTCTTTTTGTAATTTTTGCGTTTCAGGGTTTGTTGAGATGTTACTTAATTCAAATGATAATTTTTGGGCGCGGCAATTCTGGCTCGCAATTAATGGAACCGCTGGAGTGACTTAATAATAAGACTCGGTGGTGAGTTTGTTCTTAGGAGAAGATAAAAATGAAAAAATTATTATTAGTGACCTCTCTGGCGTCTGTATTTGTTGCGGCAAATGCAATGGCAGATGTCACTGCTTCTGCAACGGCCTCGTGGGACGCGACGGCAACAAAAGATACCACCAGCATGTTGGTCGTCACTCCGCTGAACTCTTTGACTTTCCAGTATGCGGAAGGTCTGAATGGCTTCAACTCCCAGGATGGCGCGTTTGATGTGACTATTCAGGGCCAGGAAACGGCAACTGATTTTGAACTGACCGCTCAGATTATTAGCAATACTCTGACCAACGCCAGTGGTGATGCGTCTACCCTGAACGTAGGGGTGGCATGGAATGGCACCGCGTTGACTAATTCATCAGATACTGTCCTGGTAAATTCCAGCTCGACTTCTGGTCTTGAAAGCCTGATGGCTGATGGCGCTTACAACGGTGCTGACCGCGTCAGCGATCAATCCAACTTCAAATTCACCATTGCGTCTGCGACTTCTGATGGTAGTACGCCGGTAACGGATTACTCTGCACTGCCAGACGGCTATTGGACTGGTGATGTAAAAGTACAGTTCAATGCAACCTGGACGACTCCGTCCGCCTAAGAAATAAAAGTTCGGGAGGAGAAATTCTCCCGAATTTATCAGGAATGGTGTCATGAATAAATATTTACCGGCAGCAATGTTGGTAGGGTTGGTAATCTCTTTTTCCAGCTGGGCAATTAACGTCGGTGATATCACGTCGATAATGACGTCTACTGAGAGTTCATTATCGAAAGAAATCACTAATACGACAGATTCGGCTCGTTATGTCAGCGTATCGGTAAAACAACTGTCATCACCTTTAGCGGGCGGAGTCGAAATAAAACCCGTTAATTCCGGGGAATTACTCTCTACGCCTGCGAATCTAATTCTGCCTGGTCAGGCAAAGGATGTTTTTCGCTTCTTTTATAAAGGGCCAATTGATGATATCGAGCGTTATTATCGTCTGCAATGGATAGATGAGCCGGTCACCGAGAGCGCGGAAACCAGGGCCAATAAATTGGCTGTTGCGACAGCGTCAGCAGAAATTGGCACGATTTTGGTCGTTGCGCCGCGAAAAGAGCGTTTTGAATATAACCGTAATGGTGATGTTATTAGCAATACTGGCAATGTTTCATTTCGAGTAATCGCCTATGGAGCTTGCAAAGATAATGCTCGCGATCAGGGACGGGGCTGTCGTGAACGTTATTACATTATGCCAGGTACAAAAATAAAACTGCAGTTCACCGACATTAGTAATAGCCGCTCACGCATCGGTATCTGGCACGGTAAGCAGTTTATTACAGTGAAGTGATGGTCAATAGCAGCCATCTGTACGGGAAAAATAAAAATACCGGATTGTAAGGATGCATATGACAACAACATATATTGTTGGCGGTAGCATTTGTCTTTTTCTTGCGCTGACACCAGGAACTTCACATGCAGCCCCAGTAAAAGTGGGTAATTACGTTATTCCCAGCGCTTTCGCCCGTTCACTGGAGCAGGGAATGACGGTGCCGGTTTATATCCGTTACAACGAGACTGATGAGAAAAGTCAGCAAAAAATTGCCGATGCGGTGATTTCGCTTGTTGATGGCAATATTACAGTTAAAGCACTGACTCTTGCTGAATTGCCCAATAATGCTGTGTTATCCGAGAAAACCCGCGCGTTAGTGGAAAAAATCCGTGATGTAAAGTTTCACGATAATACGAATATTGAACTGTCAGATGATGCTCGACTGCAACTTAATGTCTCATCATTTCACCTGGAGATGATTGTCAGCAAAGATGCGTTAACTGAAGCGATTGTCGCGCGCAGTAGCTTGCTTGGACCTTCCAGCGTTGAAACTCTGTCTAACGTCCTGAACTACAACTTTGGTACCTACTATAACGATTACCGAAATGGCAGCAGTACCCGCAGCTATCTGACGATGGACAATACAACATCGCTGCGGGAGCACCACATTAATGTTAACGGTTCGTTTTACGGCATCGGTGACAGCAATGGTACCAGTAAACTTTATCGTGCGATGTATGAGCGCGATTATGAAGGGTATCGACTGGCGCTGGGGATGCTTGATACATGGAATGTCCAGTCTATTGCCAGCCTGAATGCGCTGAATGGTGGGAAAATTTACGGTGTGAGCTACGGGAACAAAGGAAGTACGGTTGTTGAGAATACCGCGCTTTCCCTCACGCCGATTACCGTATTTTTGCCAGCCGCTGGTGAGGTTCATGTCTTCCGCGATGGACGTTTGCTCAGCGTGCAGAACTTTAATATGGGCAGCTATGAAATTGATACCAGTCGCTTTCCGTATGGTGTTTACGACGTCACGGTAGATATCGTGGTCAATGGGCGGACAATTAATAGTCGTGTCAGCCGGGTTAATAAGATCTTTGCTCGCCAACAAGCTGCCGGAGTTCATCAGCTCTCATGGCAGTTTTTTGGTGGTTCGCTGGATTATGATCGGGTGAGCTATAAGCGTAACCACTATCAGGATTTGGGTAGTGAGCAGACCTGGATTGCCGGGGGGGCCGCATCGGTGACGCTGGCGATATTGTCGGGGCTGGGCCTGAAATCAACGATCTACGGTTTTGACAACAATGCGGTTAATGAAACGGATGTCACGCTGAATGTGAATGAATACGTCAGTATTGGCAATCAGATGTTGGTAGCGAACGATTCATCATGGCGAAACATCAGTAACATTAATCTCAATGTCCCTGAGGGATATGGTTCCCTTTGGGCATCTCGTGAAGACAGTAAAATTGGCGATCGCTTGCCTATGCAGGAGCGTGATAACTATTCCATTGGTGGAACTCTTAACCTCGGAAAGTTTATTCCTCATGGTGGTTCACTCACTGTTAGTCAGACGGAGAATCGTTACTCAGGCAATAAATACCGTAATCTGGATTACAACACGACTCTTTATTCTGGAAGGTATGCCACGATTGGGTTACGTGCAGGAATTCAGCGTTATTACTACAACAACCGAAATGACGATGGGCGACAGGAACGTTATGTCAGCCTGGACTTATCGTTGCCGTTGGCGACCTGGTTGAGCATGGGCGTCTCCCGGGATCGCTATGGCAGCACCCAGGGTAATCTCAGTGCGCGCAAGCAGTATGCTGAGGGCCCGATTAAATCGGTCGGATTGTCGGCATCAACGCGTCTGAGTGGCGAACAGTATTACGACAATAATTATTCGGTAAACGGCAATTTGAGTTATGACACGAAATATAATGCCGGCACCGTATCGGTAACGCGTTCTGCTGACAACTCCACCAATATGAACTTCTCTTCCCAAGGTTCTCTGGCATGGGCAGGTAAAGACTTCGGTCTGAGTAAAGAGAGGCAGCGTTCTGGCGTTATCGTAAAAACAGATTTGACCGGCGAGGGGAAACTGGCTGCGAAGATTAATAACCGCAATTATCGTCTCAGCGGTAAATCAAACTTCATTGCACTGCCGCCCTATGCTCAGTACAAGCTGGAAATCCTCAATGATAAAAATTCTGAGGACAGCTTCGATATTGTTTCAGGATGCAAACAGGAGCTGACGCTATATCCGGGTAACGTGGGAGTTATCAACCCTGAAGTGAAAAGCATGATCACCGTATTCGGTCGCATTCGTTATCCCGATGGACAGTTGGCTGCAAATACCGATATTCATAACCACATCGGTAAAACACGTACGGATGCAAAAGGTGAGTTTGCTATCGATATTGATAAAAAGTATCCGGTTATTACGTTAATTTCTGCCAATGGCAGGATATGTGAAGCCGATCTGGATCTGGAAAAAGCACGCGGCGCTGCGTGGGTTGGCGATGTGAAATGTGCAACGCAAACCACGATGGCACAACGATAAGGTATTAATAATGAATAAATCTCTTTCCCTTATTCTCGGCTGTGTCTTTGCCGCGTTATCTCCATCCGCCTGGGCGCTCTCGGCTTCCACTCAGGCGGCGGTCAACAACAACTATTTGTTTATAGAAAACAATGTTGATAACGAATACTTTATTACCCCGTCCTCTCTCGATCCTCGCATTAGTGGGTCGAACACCTGGGTAAAATATGGAAACGACCAGGATAGCCTGGGATATATGGGTATCGTTGGTTGGGTAGCCAATACCTCATATTATAAAGATATGTGGATTGATAATTCGCCAATCAGTGAACCATTCCGGGGTATTCGTTGCACCACTGGTGCTAATTGCCCTGCATCTGGCTATATTGCTGCCGAGCTAACCGATCAATTTGGTTTTTATCACACCAAAGCAACCGGATCCGGAATCGCCGGTGGATACTATGGTTTTGCATCGCTGACAGACTCGGCGTATGAATACTTCCGCAATATGTCGGTCGGAAGCGCAGAGACATATAACCTTAATTTTTGTCGAACTACGATTGACTATGATTATGCGGCTGGGCAACGTTGTAAAGACCAGAGCAGCGGTAATTGGTATATCAGACCTTATACATTAAATAAAATAGGTCATTTATCTTTGGTTTCTACCAATGCATTTCAGGAGTTATGGGTTGCCAGTGATGGCACCCCGAGCATCACTAAAGACAGTGGTTATTGTGAGCTGGGTGTGGTCAGTCGTGAAGATGGCGTTATCTGTAAGATGATTTCATATAATTTAAATCAAACCAGCAATCTGACGGCTTCACTACGTATTCGTATGTACGCAGATAGCGGTTTGCTCGGTTTTACGCCTGCGGCTGCCACAATAAAATATTCTGGTGATGGTCAAACCTGGACTAACTTTAGCTCGACGTCGGTTTATTATAATGTTTTTAGTAATAGTGGTGAGTATGTCTATGTTTTTCTGTCGAAAACATTCCTGAAAAATATGGTGGATCGTGGCGTCAGTATCACCAACAGCCAACCATTTACATTTGCTTTTACAAATAGCGTGACGCCAGAGTCGGGGTATTACCAGTTTACGCCTTCGCTACAGCTCAATATTGTGCCAAAGGAATATGGGATCAGTATTATCTCATCGTATAACAGTACCTCGGCAAGCGGTAGCGGCACAATTGGCGAGACCGCTCCGATTGAGATGGATTACACCGTGACGGTCTCGGGACCTCGTCAGGCTGATAGCATTACCGCACAAGTTATTGGGGAAAGTACGACGATAAACAATGTGCCTTATTGCCTGTTCACTTCTACGCAAGGTGGGTTATCTGTCCCAATTCCCGCCTTTCTTCAGTACAACAGTCAGTCGGGTGGCGTGGTACAGAAACGAAATAGCTGTAGTGAAGCGGCAATCAGCATGAGAGATGCACAATGGCAACAGACGCCCTGGGACGCAAATAATACAGATGATGGAAGCTACTTTGCGACTGATTTAAAATTGCTTTTCCCAATGAATGATTCGCGTTCGATGTTGACCGTTTCCGGTGCGGATTGGGAAGGTGTTGTCAGTGCCAGCGGAGAGATAAAAGTGACGGCGAACTGGGTGGGAGTGACACCATGAGCCACTGTCGTTTGGCGCTAAGATGGATATTGGCCTTGCTTTCCGGGCTGGCGGTGTTCTCCGCACAGGCCGTCTACCTGGAGTCGACTATTTATGAGATGCCATCGGATAAATCATTTATCAGTAAACGAATCTATAACGATAGCCAGAAACAGAACGTGTACAGTATTAGCGCAGTTAAAATAGATAAACCGGGACCGGGAGGTGAAAACAGAAGTGCTATTGCCGAAGGCGAACTTTTGTTTACTCCGCTCCGTTTTTCACTGGCACCGCAGGCAAGTGAGTTTTTTAAGATTTTCTATCGTGGCCCGCAGGATGATAAAGAACGCTATTACCGAATACTGTTTCGTGAAATGCCGATAACGCTGTTTACCGAGCGTAATCAAGGGAAAGGCGGACAAGCTCTCCCGGTTATCGCTATGGATACCATATTGGTCGTTCGTCCGAGGAAAATGAACCTGGCCTACACCATTGATGAGATAAACGGGACGTTGAAAAACACAGGGAATACTTTTTTCAAAATTATCGTACACCAGGGGTGTCACTCAACTGATGATGAAGCCACCATGCGTTATGTGTTACCGGGGGAAACCTGGCATAGTAGTGAGTTGAAAACAAAAAACCGGAAATTTATCGTAGCGTTGCAGAAATACCTACCCGTTGGTCAGGGTTGCTTAAATCTTGATCATTAGGGGGGGGCTGAACCAATATGCACTGATTATATATTGAACCTATACTGTCACTCGCTATAGAAAATGTAGCAATAAATTTAGAGTCGATGAAACAATATGTCGTGCAAATTGCCGGAAATGTTTATTAATACAAGATCTACGACATCCTCTCTTAGTTTGTCGGTCAGCATAAACTACGATAATATGTTATTCTGTTGGTCATTGTAGTTATATGTTTTGTAAATTTTGTATTTATAGCTTTTTGTTTTGTAATGAAGTGAAAGTGAGTAAAGGGATTTGTACTGATTAAGAAATGGTGTTTTTTCTTTTTCAATTTTTAAATGGAACTTACGGTGTGATGAGAATACTCATATGGATAACTGTGATTATAAATTCTGAATTTACGTGATATGGCATATGGATAAAGTTATATCACGAATCGCCTTATGATTATTGGAGGTCGAAGGTGTTGTATATTCTCTCGTGAATAGAGCGAGGGACCTGCTATGCCATAAATTTAAGTTGGTGATAACTATGAATACGAAAAAAATTTTTCTGCTCAGTTATGATACTTTCCTTTTTTCAGGAATAAAAGCATGGTTACCAAATCTGGTATTGATCGATGCACGGACATTTATTTCTGGCACGCAGTCAGTTATGTCGCAATATCCGTCCTGCTTGCTGGTGATCGATAACCGGTTGCCATTATTATTGGTCAAAAAATGGCTTCAGAGAAACAGTACACAGTTCATCAACATACACTGTATTGTTCTGCGGATGTGCGAAACCCTGCCTGTTAATCGGGGATATGAAGAATATTCCTTTATCAATGGGGGGGAATTGTCGGAGCAGTTGATCGCTCAATTAAAAGAGAGTCTATTGGCACCTAACAAAGTTGTGGAAGTCAATAAAGATTCACCGATGTTTACTTTTAATTTGACTGAATTTGAAGAAGAAATGCTGTATTCATCATTCACAAAAGAAAAACTGCATGATTTCTGTATTGCTAATTCGCTAACAATTAAGTCAGTGTATCGATATCGGGATAAAATTACTGCTCGCTTCGGCTTTTCCAATTTTAATGAAACTGTTATCTTTTTAACCCGAAATAATTTATTAAATGAAAGCTCTATAATCAATAATAATGTGAATGGGGATGCAGTTTACACTGACGCATATGATGTTTCGGATACTAGTAGACTGAGTATGGCAATAAGGAATGAGGAGATCATTCCTTATTTTCAGCCCATCGTGAATATCAGGGGCGACGTTTGTGGTGTTGAGGTATTGGCTCGTTGGCCACAGGGACATAACTATGCTATTTCTCAGCGAGAGTTTATTCCATTGGCTGAAAAAAGTGGCTTAATCAATGAGTTAACTAGCTATTTAATGACCGCTGTTGCGCGCAATCTGGTCTCTGGAGGCGCAAGCATTAATAAAACTCTGTTCGTTTCTTTTAATGTCAGTCCGTCAGGTTTAAATAATCCCGTATTCTATTGGGAATGCCTTAATTTTATGGAGATAACGCAAGGTCTGCCGATAAAATTGATGATAGAGATAACAGAGAACCAGACGTTCACGATCACTCCTGCAATCAAAGAACTTATTCGTTCGTTACGAAATAAAGGTGTGTTGTTTGCTTTGGATGATTTTGGTACTGGATACGCTAATCTCTGCTATCTCAATGAGTTAGACCTGGATGTAATCAAAATTGATAAAAGCTTCATTAAGGAAATTAAAGAGGCTGATCAATATATCCCTATGCTCGAGTCAATTACTCACCTTTCAGGACTTCTGGGGTTACGTACGGTGGCCGAGGGCGTTGAAAATGACTATCAGCAACAATGGCTGGGAAAAAATAATGTTGACTATCTGCAGGGGTATCAGTTTCTACCGCCAGTGACATTTAATGATTTTATCCGGTATTACCAGCAGTCTGTAGATTTGTTTGAATCAGCGTCAGATTCACCTTTATCTACGTAATTCATTTTTGACACGGTTTTTACATATGAAGGGTAAAACCTTTAAACGAGTATGTGCTCTGAGCTGACATGGCCTGCAGCATGATTTTTTCCTGAACACCAGGGGCAGACGCCTCTGGTATTGGCGTCTTTGCATCGCTGCCTGTCTGTCTGGTTAAGTAAAAAGTCCTACAGTGAAGTATGCACCGTTTGTTTATGTATCTTAAACGGGGTATTTATAGTGATATCAGCGTTAATCAAACCGCTTCCGAGGTTAGTCCATAGCCATGCGTCATTTCCTGACAAAATTAAGAGTCTGGCTTCCACCACCACTCATCCTATTATTATTCCTCATCGCGGATGCGTTGACGGCGATCCCGCGTTTCACATTTGGCGCGGTGACTATCGTAATAAGTGCATTGTTGGCTAGCGTCAGTCTGGCGATGATACTGCATACCGCGTGGCAGATGCGGAAGAAACGTACGACGCTAAACCCACTGCATGCAGAGAAATCGACCACGCTTGTTACTGGCGGATGTTATGCCTGGAGCCGCAATCCAATCTATCTTGGAATGAGTGGACTCCAGTTAGCTTTTTCTCTCTACGTTGGTAGCCTGATTGGAATATTGGCTGCACCGCTGTTTATACTGGTGGTTGCCAGATTACATATTGATTTTGAAGAGGAACAACTGCGAAAACATTTCGGGCCGGAATGGATACGCTATGAGCAGCGTGTTCGCCGCTGGTTATAGAATTCCCTTGCCGCGTACCAGGACACCTGTGACGACACGATTCGTGCGTAATTGAATCCGGATGATGCAAAAATAGGCGTTTGATTCGCAAGGCCATTGACGCATCGCCCGGTTAGTTTTAACCTTCTACCCCGTGTTCACATTCGTGGGCATGTCCTTATCAGGGCCGATATAGCTCAGTTGGTAGAGCAGCGCATTCGTAATGCGAAGGTCGTAGGTTCGACTCCTATTATCGGCACCATCTTTTCTCGCAAAATCAGTAAGTTACTATTGCAGTGTTTTGCTTTGTTCAACACTAATGTGCAATTTTGCGCGTTGTAGGTGTGGCAAAATTGTGGCAACAATGATTGTTTAATTTAGCACTACAAAGCGAAAGCCTGCATGAGTTCAATTGCGTCTCATATTTGAAATTTTGTGGGGGAAGGCGTAAGATAACAATGCTCTTTAGCGTATTATGGATTTACCACCTGATTGGTCAAATCTAGTTGGGCGTTGCGCCAAACTCTAATTTATTGATTACATTTACAGTTGCGGAACAAACTTTTTGAGCCGCAATCCAGTAGGTTGCGGATCAAAAAGTTTGTTCCGCGGCTTCAAGTAAAGAGCCTGGACCTCGGGATGGACAGGGAACTTAGAGCTCCTTGTTCATCTCTTGGTACTAGTTATTGACTGGTATACGGAACAAGCTGGTAATGAGCATCGACATTGAAACGACACTTCAAAAAGCTTACCCCGATTTTGACGTACTTTTAAAATCAAGACCAGCGACACACTACAAAGTATACAAAATTCCAAAGCGTACAATTGGCTATCGTATCATAGCTCAACCTACGCCACGAGTAAAAGCAATACAAAGGGATATAATTGAAATACTCAAACAACATACTCATATTCACGATGCAGCCACAGCGTATGTTGATGGGAAGAATATATTAGATAACGCCAAGATACATCAAAACTCAGTTTATTTATTAAAGCTGGACTTGGTCAATTTTTTTAATAAAATAACACCGGAACTTTTATTCAAGGCATTAGCTAGACAAAAATTAGATATTTCAGACACCGACAAAAATATATTAAAACAATTTTGTTTTTGGAATAGAACAAAAAGAAAAAGTGGTGCATTAGTTTTAAGTGTAGGAGCACCAAGCTCTCCTTTTATATCGAATATTGTTATGAGCAGCTTCGATGAAGAGATAAAAACCTTTTGCTTATTAAATAAAATAAATTATTCAAGATATGCTGATGATTTGACTTTTTCAACAAATGAAAGAGATGTTTTAAGATTGGCACATCAAAAGGTAAAATCAACCTTGCTTTATTTTTTTGGCTCACGGATCATAATTAATAATAACAAAATCGTATATTCATCAAAAGCTCATAACCGTCATGTCACTGGAGTAACTTTAACTAATAATAATAAGTTATCAATAGGAAGGGAAAGAAAAAGATACATTACTTCTTTAGTATTCAAGTTTAAAGAAGGCAAGCTTTCTAGTGTTGATATTAATCATCTTAGAGGCTTAATCGGTTTTGCTCATAATATTGAGCCAACTTTCATTGAAAGACTTGAAAAAAAATATGGAAAATCAACAGTTGAGTCTATCAAGAAATATTCTGAAGGAGGATAAAATGGAACAGAACTTACCGAGTAGAATAACTAAATTAATTAAAAAATCGGAAAATGGTGATTTTGCAACTTCTTATCAGCTTTATAAGATATTTGGCTCAAATGAGTACGGGGTTGAGCCAGATGAGAAAATGTCTAACTATTTTAAAGAGTTATCAGCAAAACAGCTAGAAGGCGGTCAACTGAGAGTTGCTGATATTCGTTTGGAAAACTATAAGGGGTTTGAGTCCCTTATAATGAATTTTTCCCTGAAAAAAAACTCTACAATTTTAGTAGGGAATAATGGCTGTGGGAAGTCGACGATTCTCGATGCAATTCAGAAGGGAATGACGCATCTCTCCTCAAGACTATCTACTCGCTCACATAATGGCGATGGTATTGAAAAGCATGAGTTAAAAAAAGGTCAAAACTATGCTTCGATCGTAATAAATTACGACTATATGGGAGTACCTTTCCCTATGACCATAGCTATGACCGAACCTGGTTATGAGGATAGAGCAAAAAGTAACTATAGCGGGATTAATGAGTTAGGTAATATTTTCAAAACAGCCAATTCAATAAATCAAAATACTTCATTTCCTTTAATTGCAATGTATACAGTTGAAAGAGCTAATGACGTTTCGACTAAAGACATTGAGAATTCAGAAGAAATTAAAGAAGCTCAAATCTGGGATAAATTCAAAGCATATAATAAGAGCCTGACAGGAAAGGCTGATTTTAAATTATTCTTTAGATGGTTTAAAGAACTTATAGAAATTGAAAATTCTGATAATGCTGATATAACAGCATTAAGAGCGGAAATTCGAGCTAAAGAAAAGGAATTAGACAATCCATTATTAAAAGCTCTACTAGCAGAAAATAAGGATTCTCAGGCCACTAAAAAGTTGCTAGAAGATCATAACAACACTCTAAAGGTTTTAAAGGATAAATTAAATAGCTATTATTCAATAAATAGCAAAACATTACATACTGTTGAAGATGCAATTTATTCTTTCCTCCCGGGATTTAGTAACCTTAAGCTTCAAAGAGCTCCTCTTGATCTGATTGTGGATAAAGAGAATGTTTCTCTAAGTGTTTTGCAATTATCGCAAGGTGAAAAATCCATTTTAGCACTAATAGCTGATATTGCTCGTAGATTGACATTGTTAAACCCGAATAGCGTCAATCCGTTAAATGGCACTGGAATTGTGTTAATTGATGAAATAGACCTTCACTTACATCCGTCATGGCAACAAAATATTATTCCGCGACTTGAGAGAACTTTTAAAAATATTCAGTTTATAGTTACAACTCATAGTCCTCAGGTTTGTCATACTATTGATAGCCAAAACATATGGTTATTAAAGAATGGCCAAAAGTTTAAGGCACCGAAAGGAGTTAGAGGGGCAATATCTTCTTGGGTATTGGAGAATTTGTTTGAGGTTGCTCAAAGGCCGCCAGATGATAAGTACACCAAACTCTTACAAGAATATAAAGATTTAGTATATTCAGAAGAATATGCTAGCGATAACACAAGAAAGCTAGGTGCTACTTTATCCCAACATTTCGGTCCGGATGATGAAACTTTAGTAGAGTTAAAGCTTGAAATTGAAAAAAGAATTTGGGAGGATGACTTTGAAAAGGATCAATAAAACTTCGGAGGATCAATTCTTTACCAACTTCAAAGCTCAAAATCCAAATGGAACTTGGGATGATTTTAGGAATCATGAACAAGGTGTTTTGTATAAGAGGCTCAAGCAACACATTTGCAATGATCAAATGTACCTTTGTGCGTATTGTGAGATAGATTTAGATTGTGAAAATGAACATGAAATAAAAGTGGAGCATTTCAAATCTAAATCTGGTTCACTCCCAGGTGGTATTAACTGGCATTTAGAATGGTCTAATCTCTTAGCTGTATGTCTAGGTGGTACAAACGAAGGTGATGATTATCAATTACCAGTGAACCTTAGTTGCGATTCATATAAATCTCATTATGAAGACAAAAATAAAGTTATTGACAAAGACTGGACAGGGAAAATTCTCCTTCCCCTCACGCTTCCAGATGCGCACAATTTATTTATTTTTGACAAAGGTACAGGTAAATTGCTACCTAATGAACCATACTGTAATAGCATTAGTATAGATGGGAAGCCTGCTACAGAAACACTCGACATTGTTAATAAAACAATAGAGGTTTTAAATTTAAACTGTAGCAGACTAAATAACGCCAGAATGAAATTGCTATTTCTCTTCAATAAGTGTGCACGAGAAAAAGATTTAAGAAAAATGCATAAGTTACTGATACAATGGAGTCAAGGTGAACCTAAATTTTTTCAGACGACACGAGATATAATTATTCGTGAGAGCAAAATTTGCCAAGGATTATTGGACGGAACGATACGATATTAATAATGGGAAGATTTCACATGCGCGGACTTCATCTTTATTTATTCTAAATAACAATGAATAAAATATTCTACGCATGATATTAATCTCGTAAAGTAATCTAGTTAGAGCATACCCAATTATTATAGTTTTCATGTAGGTTCCACCAAAAACAAACATCTGTATTAAATATAGCTGAAAGAGATAAACATTCTTTCTCTGTTATTGAAGATTCATTTTCAAGAATATCAATCATTCTTTTATAAGAAATATTCATTTTATTAGATAATTCATATGCTGACATTCCTAATGGCTTTAAAAACTCTAATGACAGCATTTCTCCTACGGTTGTAGGTGCAGCACTTTTCGTCTTCACATAAACCACCTTTTTAAAAGGGTACATACTAATCTTATCACCAACAATAGCTTCACAACAATGTTCCAATTTGCATTTATATGATGATTCAATATAGAATTTTAGTTTAATATGGGATCTGCTCTACGTCCAGAGCTTCAAATAAACAAGCCCGACCTTATCAGTCGGGTTTGGTATCCCTATCTCAAGTCTGCTTTCTATTGTGAGTAGTGTTCCTAAGCAGTACAAACACTTCTGTTTTTCTATCTAATAATATCTTTTACCTATATATGCACTGTATATATTAAAATTGTTTAGCTATACAAATAGTCGAGAAACTTTTTCTGAACAGTTTTTCTTATTGGGTTTCGATATATCCGTTGCTAATGATGGTGTTCTCACCATCATTTTTGTCCGTAAAAGTTAGCTAATCTTTATGCGCAACTATAGCTATAATCTTTATTTTACATTTTGTTTCATTTTAATTGTTGCTATTTTGTTTAGCTAAACAATTCATATTTTCTGCGTATATCCTGTGTATTTATCCACAAATTCTGTTAGTAAGTATGTTCATAACCTGTATTTAATTTTGTGTGTTTATGACATATAAGGGGCGATTTCATGACATATGAGGGGCAAACTATTGACATATGAGGTAGGGTATTTTTTTTAAATTAATTAAATAACAACGGATTAGCTATTGTTTTCTTGTTCTCTAACCAGATCTTTAACCATATATATAACCAAAATACTAAAATACTTATTAAAATCTTATTGCTGTGCAAGAAAACAAACAAAAATAAGGCCGGTCCAGTGGTTTTTTATTTCCTCTGGCGGTGGAGGTCTTGACAGAAATATTTCAGGTGTTAATTTTTTGGTATTCTCAATTCTTAACGTTGGTTTGCAAATTTTAGCGGCTAAAAATTTAGCGGCTAAAATCCTGAAAATATTTTCTGATAGATAGGTTCTGCTATGAAACCAGTTATGCCTGAACTTATAACCGTCGAAGAGTTAGCTTTTGCTTTGAAGAAAACAGTAAAAAGTATCCGTAGTGATGCAACTCGGAATCCTAAATGCCTCCCTCCCAGATGCCGTCTTCCTGGCAATAAGCGCCTTTTGTGGCGTCGAGAAGATGTTAAAGAGTGGATAGATAATTCTGTTGAATCAGAGTTGGAAAACCGCGATTTAATGCAGCGTGCTGAAATGGTTCAAAAGAAACGAGGTAGGCCACCGAAGGCAAAATCGAGAGAATAATTATCTTAAAGTTGGGTATTTAAATCAGTTTCCTTTCAGAAAACACATGCATTACACACTTAATACATGACTAAACCTGTAGAAATACATCAAGAAAACACACTGTGTACACCGAAATACACAATGGGTACACAGATATACAACGGCAACAGTGGGGCAGGACATGTGAAGTAGGCCCACCGCTTACGCGATGGTCCTCTTCACTTTCCCTTATTCGCAGCCGGGGCTGCTCAACAGGAGTCCTGCTCTGCGAGGCAAATTGGCTTCCGCCACTATAGAGAAAATACTTGATAGATAGATTCAAAGGTTAACCGTAGTTAGAACACTTACTAGTTAATTTTGAGGTGACGAAATGAAGGAATCACTGCATGTTGGTATACCATTAAGAGTAATTTTAGCCGCTAAAAAAAATCTAACCATTTTCCTATCCGCATCTTTGATTGCGATAGCTGCGAAAGCCGGTATTCCCGTCATTGATGGGACAAACGTGGTTCAAACCACTATCAGCGCCGTCAATAACGTTCAGGCTGTTGCCAAGCAAATCCAGCAGTATCAGACGCAGTTGCAGCAGTATGAGAACATGCTGCAGAATACTGTAGCACCTGCGGCATATATCTGGGATCAGGCTAATTCAACAATTAATAAGCTTCTGCAGGCTCAGGACACGTTGAATTACTACAAGAACCAGGCGGGAAGTCTGGATTCATATCTTAGCCGGTATCAGGACGTAAACTACTACAAATCATCGCCCTGTTTTAACAGCAATATCAGCTGTACTGCAGATGAAATAAGTGCTCTTAACAACGCACAACAGAACAGCTCTGAAGCACGTAAGAAAGCGAATGATGCTGTTTTTAAAGTAATAGACCAGCAACAGGGAACCTTACAGCAGGACGCTGATAACCTGGCTGACCTCCAGACTCAGGCTACTGGAGCAACAGGGCAGATGAAGGCTATTCAGGCGGCAAATCAACTTGCCAGCGCCCAGGCGAACCAGTTATTGCAAATCCGTTCATTGCTTGTTGCACAGCAAAATGCTGCTGCAACATTGGCACAAGTGCAAGCAGATAAAGAAGCCCAGCAAACAGTTGCTGATCAGAGAGCTTTATCTGGTGTTAACACCCCAAGTCCTAATAGGAATTGGTAAAGGATTGCCGAATGTTAAATAAAATTTTTATTCCTTTCATTATAACTAGCGCATTAATTTTATGTTCTTGTGATAAAAACGATAAAGATTGTTTGTCGCCAAATAAGAGAGGTGACGTCGTGAAATATGATGATTGTACTTTGCGCAGTCATAATACTCCCAGTCCTAAGAAAGAGTGGTAATTATGAAGATAATCAAACAATTTACACTTTTATCTCCAACGCTTCTTTTTTCTCTAAATGCCAATGCAAATCAGATAAATAGTAGCGGACTGCTTGATAACTTGTTAGATAAGTATCAGCAAGTTGCTAGTACGTGGACTACAGTGCTTGGTGATTTTGCTAATTGGCTCTTTTGGGGATTAGTCCTAATAAGTATGGTATGGACTTTCGGCATGATCGCTATGAAAGGCGGAGGATTTCAGGATTTACTTGCAGAAGTGGTAAGGTTCTTCGCTATCAATGGTTTCTTTTTCTTTATTTTAAAAAATGGTCCAGTTATATCAAAATCCCTAATTGACTCATTGAGAGAACTTGCTGGTAATGCTTTAGGTACAGGGAATGGAATCTCTCCATCAAGTATAGTAGACATGGCTTTTGTCATATTAACAAAGGTTAGTTCGGCTGCTTCTATCTGGTCCCCTATGATTTCCACTATTATGATTACTGTTGCAATAATAGTTTTAGTGGTAATGTCACTTATAGCAGTTAATATGCTGATAATGTTAGTATCTGCATGGGTGATGTGTTATGCAGGTATAATATTACTTGGGTTCGGTGGGTCAAAGTTGACTTCCGATATAACTGTAAATTATCTGAGGACAGTATTGTCTGTTGGCATCCAGCTATTTGTGATGACATTAATTATTGGTATTGGGCAATCATTCATAGATCAGTATTTTTCCGTTATTAAAGATGATGTGCCGGACCTTAACAGCCTTATAGTCCTGCTTCTGGCGTCAATTGTTCTATTAGTGTTAACTAATAGGTTACCACAGCTCTTATCAGGAATTGTTGGTGGTGCATCCTTACACGGGATGGGGGGATTTGGCGCAGGTATGATTGCTGGGGCAGCTACCACTGCAATCAGTAGTGCTGGCTCGATTGCATTGAGTGCTACGGCTCAAGCCAGCGGGGGGGCTTCTGCATTAAAAGCTGCATTTGAATCTGCACAAGCTGCTATGGCTGAGGAATCCGGTTCCGGAGGTGGGGCAGGAAGCTGCGGTGTTGGAGGTGCTTCGGAAGATACTGGCAGCGTTGATGCATCCGGTACTGGTGCAGGTGCTGGCGGCGATTCAGCAGCAGGCGGCGGCTCCAGTAGTAGCTCCAGTGGTGGCAGTAAAGGATTTGCTCAGTTTTCCAAAGCTAGTCGTATGGCTAGCCATATGGGGAGTAGCTTGATTAACGGAGCTATGGATTATCAGACAACCAAACAAAAAGCCAATTCAACTCGTACGCGACAAACTATTGGGGAAGAGGTCGCAGATCACATACGTAAACGATCATCTGCTCAAGCAGGTAACCGTGAACATACCGAGTTTGAAGGTGATAGCTTATCTGGTAGTAAAAACTCTTGAATTAAGCGCGTCAGTTAGCGCGGTAACGTTAACTGACGCTTCCACTAAGCACCTGTATGGAGGTGGATGATGGTAGATTATAATAACTTTGTTTTAGAAGGAATAAAAATTCTTTTCACGGATAATGAAAAGGAGTTTATAAAGAGAGATTTTTTTGAAGATCTTTATGACCCATTGATTAATATTCTATGTATAGAAAATTATTATAACGCAACAGGTATTTATGATCTTGATGATGCTAATGAGCAAGCCAGATTATTAAAGGACGCTATTTTTAAGTATCAATTGTCTCACTAAAAATATGGCAGGTTAACTGAGTGTTAACCTGCCACTTACTTTAATTCGATGCTGTTTGGATAGGATTTATTTAGATTGAAGACGGGAATGATTTCATTTCCATGATTTCAATTCCTTTTGATGTTATCCTATAACATTCATTATTTGATTTTCTAAGATACAAATATGCGTCCTTTTTAGTATTGCAATCTGTTTTTGAAAAGGCATCAAGTAAAAGAAAGGCGCTTTGATGCTCTGGTATGATTGATATTGAAAACGAGCCTACAAATAGCAGTGCGGCGGCAATAGATAATAGATCTGATACTTTCAGGTAGTTATTAAAAACGATCAGTGATTTTTTAAACCATATTTTTAAAACCGATTGTAATCTATTAAAGTTCATCGTCTTAACTTTAAATAGAATGAACATATTTTTATGGATTTTATTACCATTTAAAATTTGCTTGCCAAATATCATGAAACCATACGGCATTGCTATAACTAATCCCATTGCCAGGATGAAATTAATTCCCTTCTGATTTTCAATGATGTCTTTCAATATATAACAGAGAGGTATGGCAATAATAGCTGCATAAAAAGCCTGGTAAGCTGTTATTCTTTCCAGATATATATGCAGGAATATGCAAAGACCATAAATGAATAAACACAGCGGAATTGCTAAAGCAAACGCATATCCATAAGATGAATAGTTTAAAAAATCTGCTTCAATCTCATACTCCCAATTAAGTTTATGCTTTGCATACCATAAGCAAACTGAAAATATTAATACAGTGGAAACCCACTTCACTATACTATTTTCAATTATTTTATCAACGTGCGTTTTTTTGTTCTGATACGCACAAATAAGAAATGTTACTGATGATAATAGACTAAGGATTAAAAACAATCTATTTTGAATCAGCGACGGAAATTTCATTATTACTATGATTGCACCTACTAAATAAAACGAAGACGCTATGTTGAATTTTAAATTTGGAAAATATCTTTTAATGTTAAGCATTTAATATCCTTCATTTCAATTTCAGTGCTAAATCCTCAGCCTTGGGATGATAGTAACGCATTAACATTCTCGGGTCTTTATGCCCTGTGATTTTTGTCAGTTCATGCATGGGGAAGATTTCAGCCAAGCGAGAGGTCGCTTCATGCCGGAGATCATGAAATCTCAAATCTCTGAGGAAGGTGTCGTCAAATTGTGAGTTAATTTGTTCGTTAGTTTGTTCATACCTTTCTCTGGCTCGTTTTACAGCTCGATCAAAAGATCTGGTAATCGCGTCTGCACGCATATCGAAAACCTTATCAGCAGCTGGCTTAGAATGTTCCTGAAGACTGGACAGTATAGTAATAGCCTTCGTTGATAGGGGGACATCGCGGGCATTACCATTCTTAGTATCTGGCAAATATGCAACTCGCTTCTCAAGGTCGATGAAGCGCCATCGTAGTTCTGCAATCTCGCTTCGACGCATGGCTGTCTCTAACGCCAGAAGAATGATTGCTGGCAATACTACTGAATGTGTTGCGGCGATGATATGTTCTATCTCGGTGGCTATTTCTTTCCCTGGCATAACACCGACTTTCTTAGAAACTACAGGCTGCGCTTCCACACGTCTGGTCCTGGCGTTCTTGGGTTGGGGTTTACGAATGGCCTCCACAGGGTTAAGCAGGCTCTCCATACCCCATTCTTTACGCGAGACATTGAATACGTGAGAAAGTAACGCCAAACGTCTCAAAACGGTAGCAGGGGCATAGATTTTCAGCCACTCGTCTCTGAGTTTGGCAACATCAGCACTTCTGATGCTGGCCATGTAGCTTTTCGCCAGCTGTGTTCCTTTTAGTATCCTTACCAGCGAGCGATCTTGAACCGCACCTTTTTTATCGGGCACAATCTCCTTTTCATAGCGCATTAGGGTTTCATAAAGTGTTGTAGATTCCGCTTCGCTGTGGCTAAGCCAAATGCCTCTCGCCATTTCTGACTCGATCATTTTGGCCCAAGCTTCCGCTTCCACTTTGGTGTTAAAGGTTTTGGTTTGAGAGGGAAAACCACGTTTACGGATCTGAGCTTCCCATTGGTAGTTACCACGTTTGCGTATAGTCGCCATTTCAGCCTGATTCCTAACGAACTGTGGCAATATTGTGGCAAAAAATCCGTTTAAATTCGATACATATTGATTTTATTAGACCAATTTACGCATTCGTAATGCGAAGGTCGTAGGTTCGACTCCTATTATCGCACCATTTCAAACTCTTCCCAGGTCTACCGAAATCAACGCAAACCCCATTTACTGCGGTTTTCAGTGCGCATCTTATTTTTTCCGGGTAACCTGCACCACGTTCTCCGTATCGCCATTCTTGGTTGGTAGTTCAGAGGCCGTTAATCAGGCCTCGTCGAAATGGCTGATAATATCGAGCGGCCCTGTGCCAGGGCCGATTCGTTTACTGAGCAGATTCAACAGGGTGTAAATGCAATACGCTTCAAGCCCTCTACCGCTTTTTCGAGGTAGGCGCGTGGACATCCCATGTTCAGGCGGATAAAACCTTTTCCAGCAGGACCAAAGCCATTTCCCATTGAAGGCGCAATACCGGCAACATCAAGCATTACCCATTTGAGCTGCTCATCATCCAGTCCAAGCGCTTTGCAATCTATCCACAGTAGATACGTTGCCTGGGAAGGAACAACCCGAGCCCATGGGAGATATTCATCAATTTGTTGAATAAACCAGCGTCGATTTTCAGCCAGATAGCCAAGTAAATCGTCTAACCATGGTGCACCATGTTGCCATGCAGCCGTACTCGCCTCGACGGATAGCGCATTGAATACATCCAGTCCATGCGCATCCAGACGGCGTAAAAAGTGTTCACGCAATGCCGGTGCCGGTATCAGAAAATTAGCAATACGCAATGTCGACAAACCAAACGTTTTACTGGCTGAAGTGGCTGAAATTACACGTGAATGCCAGCGTTCTCCCAGATGCAGAACTGAAGTAAATTGTTCTCCAGGAAGCAATAAATCTGCCCATATCTCATCAGACAGCAACGTTACATCATAGGTCTCGCATAGCGTAAGTAGCTGTTCCAGCTCCTGTGCAGACCAACAACGACCGGTTGGATTATGCGGATTACATAAAATCATCAACGGCGGACGTTCAGTCCGGAATAACATTTCCAGGTGAGCAAAATCCATTTGATAACCGGTAGCCGGGTCCTCATACAACGGATTTTCCAGCAGCTGTCTGCCGTTCAGAGAGATAATTTTAGCGAATGAGCCATAATAAGGCCCCTGAACGACCACGCCTTCACCGGGTTGACTTAGCATTTGTACGAGTAGCGATAATCCCGGAACAACACCTTCAATACTGCAGATCCACTCTTGCTTGATTTCCAGCTGATGCCGGGTTGAGAACCATGAAATTAATGAATCAAAGTAGCTTTGTGGTCGTTCGCTGTAACCAAAAATACCGTGCCCGACGCGGTGAGTTAAAGCCTCCTGAACAGCGGGCGGGCAAGTAAAGTCAAAATCAGACACCCACATTGGCAACAGTTGATGTGTATCCTCGCCGAAATATCGCGCCATAAAGTCCCATTTCAACGAGGCGGTATCGTGACGATCGATAATCTTATTAAAATCCATTACATGCTCTCCCTATTCTGTTGCCGTAATATTTTTTTCTGTTTCTGCCACTGATGGCGCCTTCGCAATACCGATTCCCGTGAAACCGTAAATCAAGGCGAAGAAGATTGCGGCATAGCACTGAATCGCCCATGGCAATAAATCCAACGTGCTCACTCCTAATGTCGTGGCCATATAAACTCCGGCAGCGGTCCACGGCAACAACGGCTCAATGACGGTGCCAGCGTCTTCAATGGTGCGGGACAGATTTTTGGTATCCAGTCCCATACGACGATATGCGTCTTTAAACAGTTCAGCTGGAACCAGAAGAGCCAGCTTGCCGTCGCTTGTCGCTCCGGTCACCAGAAGGGTGGTACCAATGGTTGCCGCAATTAACTGACCGACACTGTGAATGACCGTCAGTAAGCGGTTAATGATAATGTTGAGTGCGCCCGTTAACGTTAAGGCACCGGCAAAAGAGAATGCGCAAAATACCAGAAGGATAGTGCTCATCATTGAGAACATTCCGCCGCGGTTCAGCAGGCGCGGAACATCAGCAATAATGCCCTCACTCCCTTGCGGGAACATAGTAATGTTGAATCCATCTATAAAGGCATCCAGTCCCTGCTTGATGCTGAGTCCTTGCATGACAACGCCCAGAATCAGGGCTAATACGCATGCACTCAGCATTAAAGGAATGACCGGCTTTTTACGAATCGCGCCCCACAACACAATAACCGGTGGCAAAATCAGAATGATATTGAAGTGGTATAGCGACTCCAGAGCGTTGACAATGTCGGTAACCCGTTGTGGCGTGGCGACCTCGCCGAGCATATTGCTGTGGCCGGCAATAAGATAAACCACGGCGGCAAGCAGAAAGCTGGGAATGGTGGTCCACAATAAGTGCTGGATATGCTCGAAAAGGGTGGTATCTGCAACAATGGCCGCAAAGTTGGTGGAGTCTGACAGCGGAGATATCTTGTCACCGAAGTAAGCGCCAGAAACAACGGCACCTGCCGCTGCTGCCATCGAGACATCCAGTCCGGCGGCAACGCCCATCAATGCAACGCCAACCGTTCCGGCGGAACCCCAGGAGGTTCCGGTACACACCGATACGACGCTGGTCAAAAAGAACGCGGCGATAAGAATGTATTCGGGGCTGATGAGTTTAAGTCCCCAGTACACCATGTAAGGGATGGTGCCGCTGAACATCCATGTACCAATCAGGCCGCCGACACAGATAAGAATCATGATAACCGGCATTGCTTTGGCGAGTTTATCAACCACCGAATTAATGATGTCTTCCCAGCAATACCCTTGCCACCAGGCCATACCCGCGGCGACTGCAGCAGAACATAGCAACAAAGGCTCAATACGTAGCCCCATGATGCCGTAGCCAATAATTAACAGCAGTAGCATGGCTAAAATAGGGATCACTGCCAGTCCAAATGAGAGTGTTTTTTTCTGATTTTGAGAGGCATTCATTCATGAATCTCCAGTCTGTAAGGTCGCTCAAGAGTAGAGAACACCCTTTTGCCTGACTGTGATCGCTCATTGGCCCTCATGTAAGCGATTACATGAAAACGTTAAACTTGAAGTCGATCACAATTCAGGGGCTTGACGATTTACGCATTGATTTCAGAGAGAGGGGGGAAGAACAGAATCGCGGATCACTAAATCCGCAGTGAAACTATTCACGCTGGGACGCTGAGTTGCGCCCTTAAAAAGCTGTATCGCCAGCTGCGAAGCGCAGCGAGCCATGCGCTCAACGGGATAATGCATTGTTGTGAGTGCGGGATAGAGATAGCGGGCCATCACCACATCATCAAATCCAACGATCGAAAGCTGCTGCGGAAGTGTAATTCCCTGCTGATGGAGGATGCGCATAATCCCGGCGGCCATCACATCATTAAATGTCACCGCTGCGGTGAAAGGAATGCCGCAATTAAGCAGCTGGTGTGCAGCGCGTTCGCCACCTTCTTCATTAAAGGGCACGCTAATCACCCAGTTTTTATCTGGCGTAATGCCATATTCGGCCAGCGCCTGGCGATAACCTTCCAGCCGCTCACGGCGATCGATAATCGGTAAATCACTTGTCACGCAGGCAATACAACGGTGCCCCTGTTCCAGGAGATGCAGCGTGGCTGTTTTAGCAGCTTGACTATTTTCCAGCCACACGCAGCGATTGGCCATCCCGGCAATATAGCGGTTCACGACCACCATGGCAGGAAAATGAGCGGCATATCGCAACAGTTCCTTTTCCGACAGCCTACTGGCATGGACCACAATAGCTTCACAGCCCTGGTTTATCAGGAAATCGAGTCCTGATTTTTCCATTCCTTCATCGTGGCCACCGCTGCATACCATCAGCCGAAATTGCTGCTGGCGTGATACTTCTTCCACGCCTCGGGCAAGCCTGGCAAAAAAGGGATCGGCAAGGTTGCCGGTCAATAACCCGAGCATGTCACCGCTGCGTTTCGCTAATGCAATAGCGGCGGCATTGCGATGATAGTTCAGTTCGCGCATGGCTTTTTCAACACGCTCACGCGTCACGGGTTCAACCCATGCGGTTTGATTAATAACACGTGAAACTGTTGCGGTGGACACTCCCGCTAACTCTGCAACATCCTTTATCGTTGCCATGCTGGCTCTTTACCTTTTTGATTCTTAAGAATTTGCTTATCGCTGGTTTTTTTCCTTATCTTATTCAGGTTGGGGGGATTTGTCACCGAGACATCCTCTGAGTATATCTACTCAGAGGCTTATTTTTAGTACTGAATAATTAAATACTATCCTGAGTATTATTATCCTTACATACGATATTCGATCATCCCGCTCTTTTGGGCCACCCAGTCATACAGACGTTGTCCACGGAGATTGGTTTCATGCGTATGCCAGTATAATCTTGACGCGTGGTGTTTTTTGGCTTGTTGTTGGACATACTCGATAAGCTGTTTACCGATATGTTGGCCACGTACCTCTTCGCTAACAAATAAATCTTCGAGATAGCAATAGTTGGATTCTGCCCATGTTGAACGGTGAAAGAGATAATGCACCAGTCCCACTATTTTTCCATCATATTTGGCAACAGCACAATAAACAGGTTCGCTCGGGGTAAGGAAACGCTCCCACGTTAATTTTGTTACTTCATCTGAAATTTTAGTGCGATAAAATGTTTGATAGTTTATCCATAAAGGAAGCCAGCTGGCGTAGTCTTTTTGTTCTGCACATTCAATAGTAACGGTATTCATGTTAGTCATATATATCCTGATATTTTATACGAGTAATGTGTTAGTATGATGATACTAAGAACTTTATAAATTCTCGTAAAGAGACACTTTCGATATATTGATAGGATCCACTTTTAGTATAAAGGTTAATACAATGAAGAAAAACAATGCGCCTTTATTTCAAGGATTTGTTTTAGGAAAAGGCGCGGTTAAGGAGCAGGTTTACCACATCCTCCGCGATCACATCCTCGAAGGGCGATTGCCGCCAGGAACAAAAATGCCGTCAACCAGGGCATTGTCCGAGATGATGTCAATTTCACGAAACTCAGCGATCGCCGGTTATGACAGGCTATTAGATGAAGGGTATATCCTGACCCGTAAAGGGTCTGGAACATATGTCTCACATAATATTCCGGATCGGAGTATCAGCAATAGCTATCCAAAGATGGCGTCGGGGGACGTCGTCTCGCCTGATGAACAGGTTCACAGCCGAAATAATCCTGTTCGCGATTTGTGGTCAAATGAGTATGAAGGGCGCGGCATGAACCGCCTATTTGCGGTTGGTGTCGGGTGTACGGATCTCTTCCCGCATGCGTTATGGGGAAAGCTACTGCAACGTGTTTGGAGACAATCCCGGCATCAACTGGGCGCTCACACTCATCCTTGCGGGTACTTTCCATTGAGAAAAGCGGTTTGCCGCTACATTAAAACAACGCGTGGAGTGAACTGTAACGAAGAACAGATAATCATCGTAAATGGTATTCAACAGGCATTGAACATTACTGCACGAGCATTGCTGTCGGCAGGAAGTGACGTTTGGCTGGACGACCCGGGTTACAAAGGCGCCCGCGGAGCCTTCATGTCAGTTGGCGCGATGGTGAGGCCAGTACCGGTAGATAGCGAGGGAATGAACGTCCGCTATGGTATTGATCATTTTCCTGACGCTAAGCTGGCCTATGTCGTCCCGTCGGATCAATATCCATTAAGTGGAACGTTAAGTTTATCCCGGCGTTTTGAGTTGCTGGAATGGGCGAAGTCGAATCAGGCATGGATATTTGAAGATGACTATAATAGCGAGTTCCGTTATGCCGACCGTTCTTTACAAGCTCTGCAAGGATTAGATCAGAATCAACGCGTAATCTACGCCGGAACATTTTCTAAAATGATGTACCCGGAATTCCGTTTAGGTTTTTTAGTTGTCCCGCCGGGTTTACAAGAACAAATTATGGTGACGAAATATTTTTCCGATCTTGGCACCAGTTATCTTGAACAGGCTTTGATGGCGAATTTTATTGAGGATGGTCACTATGCCAGTCATGTGCGCCGAATTCGTAAGGCATGCTATGAAAGAAGAACTGCGCTGGTCAATGCTATTCAAGAATACCTGGCTGATAAAATGATTGTGCAGCCTTCTGACTCTGGCGTACATATTGTGTGCTGGCTACAAAACGGATTAACCGGAAATGAAGTTGAGGAGCAAGCCAGATTACTAGGGATGGGAATACTATCACTAAGTCGTTATTACCAGAGCGATATCTCACGACAGGGGATTTTGATTGGTTTTGCAAATCATCCGGTAGAGGCAATTGTTGATGGGATTCGCCGTTTGGCTCAGGTTATTTAAATTATAATTTATTCAGCTCTTAGCATTAATGCAGTAAATACGTTTCTTTCGCTACAGGCAAAAATATAGCGTCTGTTTTTTGTACAATTAAATAGTGTGGATCCGTTAAAAACACGCATTGTGGTTCTTTTGGGCCGCTCAGTTTGATCATACCCTGCGCTGGTTTAGTTCTATTTTGTAAGAGGTACAGATATGCCGGGCGTCTTTAATCAATTCCAACAACCCGTAGGTATGACTTTGTCTGACTGGAAAGGCGCACCCTTTCCACAGGCTCAGCAAATTACAGGTCGCTATTGTAAGCTTGAACGCATTAACACCGAACGTCATGCAAAAGAGTTGTATGAAGCGTACTGCGAAGCAAGCGATTGTCGTGATTGGACATATCTGGCGGTCGGGCCTTTTGAAACTTTTGATGCCTTCCTGGTTTATTTAAAAAACATGGAAGAACAGACAGATCCGATGCATTTTGCCGTGATCGATTTAACCAGTATGAAGCCTGTTGGTACGTTTGCACTGATGCGTATTGATCCCGCAAATGGTGTGATTGAGGTAGGGCATGTTTCTTACTCCGTACGCATGAAACGCACGCGAATTTCAACGGAAGTCATATCATTGCTTTTAAAGTACGTTTTTGAGGATCTGGGTTATCGCCGTTTTGAATGGAAATGTGATGCCTTCAATGCGCCTTCCCGTGGGGCGGCGGAGCGCTTTGGCTTCAGTTTTGAAGGCATATTCCGTCAGGCTATCGTTACCCGGGGTCGTAATCGAGATACCGCATGGTACTCAATCATCGACGGCGAGTACCCGACACTTCGACCTGCCTACGATCTGTGGCTCGATGAGGGTAATTTCGATAGCCAGGGACGGCAGATTCGGCGCCTTGGCGAGCTGATGGAAAGGGGATAAAAAAGCTCCCCGAATAAACCGGAGAGCCAGAAAGCGTAGCGCACGCGCAGTATTATTTCTGCCGCGACTCCAGCCAGACCAGTGCCAGCGTGGAGAGTGCGCACATCAGCAGAATGCCGACAAACCAAAACAGATACCACATCGTACGGTCCTCCCTAGTAAAGTTCGTGATTGTGGCGGCGGATCGTTTCTACATTGATTCGTCCCAGCATTTTGTAATAACTCCACACGGTATAAAGCAGAACGATCGGTAGAAAAATCAGCACAATAACCAGCATGATACTGAGCGTCATCTGGCTGGAGGTACTGTCCCACACCGTCAGGCTAGAGAGCGGATACGCGCTTGAAGGCATCACAAACGGAAACAGGGTGATTCCGGCGGTGAAGATCACGCAGGCCTGGGTCAGTGAAGCGCACAGAAATCCCCATACGGCCCGACGTTGCCCGCAGGCATAGATCGCGAGCATCGGGAACATCATGCCAAGCAGCGGAATAATTAACAGCAGTGGTGACTGATAAAAGTGCGCCATCCACGCGCCCGGTGAGGTCGTTACCATTTTTAACAGCGGGTTGGAAGGACCATTCGGATCCTGGCTAAGCAACACATAGCCGTCGATCCCCGTCCATAGCCAGTAACCGGCTAACAGAAAGCAGAGCACGACCAGCATTGCGCTACGACGGGTAGCAGAGAGCGCGCGTTGGTGAAGAATGCCGTCGGTCTTCAACTGGAGCCACACGCCCCCTTGCAGAATAACCAGCATCAGGCTTAATGCGCCGCACAGCAGCGCAAAGGGTGAGAGTAATTGCCAGAAAGTGCCCAGGTATTGCACATGAAGCTGTGGTGTGAAGATAAAAGGCACGCCCAAGAACAGGTTGCCGAACGCGACGCCGAAGATAACAGGAGGGACCAGGCTCCCGATAACCAACCCGGTGTCCCACATAGCACGCCAGCGTGCATTGGCTATTTTGCCGCGATAATCAAAGGCCAACGGGCGAAAGAAAAGGGCACACAGCACCAGGATCATTGCCACATAAAACCCCGAAAATGCGGCGGCATAGACCCGCGGCCAGGCCGCGAATAATGCACCACCCGCCAGAATGAGCCACACCTGGTTACCTTCCCAGTGCGCCCCGACGCTATTGATTAACACCCGTCGCTCATCATCGTTTCGCGCGATCAGCGGTAACAGGCAGCCGACCCCCATATCAAACCCGTCAGTGACCATAAAGGCCACCAGAATGATGCCAATCAGCAGCCACCAAATGAGCCGCAACGTTTCATAATCCAACATGATTGTCTCCTTTATCCCTATTGTTGCGTTGGTTGCTGGTTATGCATTGCATCTGGACCAAGGCGCGCGTATTTCTGCATCAGGTAGACCTCAGCAATTAAAAACAGGGTGTAAAGCGTGAGAATTAGCCCCATCGAGAAGGCCAGTTGGCCTGCGCTCAGCGCGGAGTGGGCGTACCATGTCGGCAAAATATCCTGAATCGCCCACGGCTGGCGGCCAAACTCCGTCATAAACCAGCCAGCTTCGATGGCAATCCATGGTAGCGGCAGGCTCCACAGCGTCATGCGCAGTACCCAGCGATGCTGGTCGATACGCCAGCGTAAGGTCTGTATCAACGCAATCGCCATCACCAGTAGCAGCAGCGAACCGCAAGCAATCATGATGCGAAAGCTCCAGAACACGGGGGCCACTTGCGGAATGGCGCCGCGTTGCGCGGCCTGATATTGCGCTGGCGTAACGTGGTTCATGTCAGGCGCGTAGTTCGCCAGCAGGATGCCGTAACCCAGATCTTTCTCCACAGCGTGAAAAGCGTTCAGTACCTGAGGCGTTCGGTTACCTTTGGCAATTTCCTGCATCAGTAACCATGCCTCCCGGCCTCGCTGCAGGCGTGGGAGCGCGTCCGCCATCAGGTTTTTCAGCCCCGGAACCGGCGTATCCAAAGAGTGGGTCGCCAGAATACCCAGCAGGGCCGGTATTTTCACGGCAAAGGCGTTACGCTCTTGCTCCTGCTGCGGCCAGGCGATGACATGAAAGGGCGCGGGGGCCGGTTCGGTTTGCCATTCGCCCTCCATTGCCGCCAGTTTTACCGGCTGGAGCTGGGCGACCTCAAAGGCTGAGCTATCACCCAGTTGTAGCGTGCCGAGGATAGCCAGCGTGCCAAAGACGGAACCCACCGCGAAGGAGCGCCGGGCGAACTCGCGATTGCGACCACGCAGCAAATACCAGGCGCTGATGGACATCACAAACATGGCGCCGGTGACATAACCAGACATCACGGTATGCACAAATTTCACCTGGCTGACGGGGTTAAAGACCAGCTCGCTAAAGCTGCTCATCTCCATGCGCAGGGTATCAATATTAAAGTGAGCGCCAGTTGGATATTGCATCCAGCCGTTGGCGTTGAGGATCCACAGGGCCGAGATGTTAGAGCCAAACGCAACCAGCCAGGTCACCAGTAAATGCTGATACTTGTTTAAGCGCTGCCAGCCAAAGAAGAACAGCCCCACGAAGGTGGATTCAAGAAAGAAGGCCATCAAGGCTTCCATCGCCAGCGGGGCACCGAAAATATCACCCACATAGTTGGAATAGAGCGACCAGTTAGTACCGAACTGAAACTCCATGGTCAGGCCGGTTGCCACGCCGAGCGCAAAGTTAATACCGAATAGCTTTCCCCAGAAACGCGTCATGTCGCGGTAGACTGTTTTGCCGGTCACCACGAACAGGGTTTCCATGATGGCCAGCAAAAAAATCAGCCCCAGCGTCAGGGGAACAAACAGAAAATGGTACAGCGCGGTCAGCGCAAACTGCCAGCGCGATAGGTCAATGACGTCCCACATGCGAACTCCATCAGGCATTAGAGAGTGAATAGGTAAGGAAGAAAACGTCAGACCCGCAGTAGAAAAGTACGCGGGTCTAAAGAGGGGATCAGGCAGGCGGGCCGGATGCCAGCCAGCCGCAGACTTCATCCAGCCGCTCGAGCGAGTCGAGCAGATCTTCCGGTGCGGCCAACACCAGTTCCGGCAACGGACAGATCTCATAACTCTCAAGCAGAAGCCCTTTCAGGGTATCCAGACAGCGAACATGCCAGACATGGCGCAGCGCCGTGGCGTCGATTTGGCTCTCGCCGTAGCCGATGGTGCGGATTTGAATGTGCCCTTCGCCGCACAGGCGGGCGAGGAACAGGCGATCCGCGTCGCTAATCGGCAGTTGGGTGAGGTTAATGCTATGGGGTTGCGCTGCCGGATCGCGCACGTGCGCCAGCAATTCCTGGGCCAGCGTCAGGCCATTCATCAACCCATCTATAGGCGGAGGCAGCAGGCTATCGTCCGGCAGCGTATTGATTGTTGCCGCCTGCCACAGCGCCCGTGGCGCGCTACCTGCTTCCAGATGTTCCTGCCATTGCCCCTTGTCATTCTGACAACGCACCCGCCAGATACCGCAGAAAATCGACTCCTGAATCTCGCTCGCCCTGCCGTCAGCATGCTGAATGAGCACGGAAACTTCGCCTTCGCCGAGTAGCGTATTCAGAAAGGTGAGATCGTCTGCATTGAGCGAGGATAAATCCCATCCCAGCACATCCTGTTTGGCGGGAATTCTCTGGGTGAGCTGGTGGCGCACATCGGCTAACAATGCCATCACCGCTGGGCTGTGCGGACAGTTTTCCAGTGTTGCCATGCTGGGGTCGCTGTTGACCTGGCAGGTGAGGGGCAAGGGATTCATGCTGAAGCAGTCATCACCTGGCTGCGTTCCTGGCCCCAGCAGATGAAAAAAGGAATCGCTCATCATGCAGACTCCGGCGGTATACGTTCTTCAACGAGGGGACGCATCAGGTTGAGCAAGTCGGCCCACGGGTGGATACCGCTGAGAATGCCGCGCAGTTCACCTTGGGTAAACACCAGGGTAGCCGGAAAACGGAACACGCCAAAGCGATCGCCGATCGCCTCGCTGTGTTCAAGATCCGCCATGGCGATGTGCCAGTCAAACTGGGGAAACTCGCGGAGCAACTCGGCAATCATGACCGGGTTATCGCTGACTTCCGGTGTACGGCGAGGATCGCTACTGAGCAGGACCACGCCATTACGCACGCGGGTTATCCAGTCATCCAGTTCAGATGCGCTCAGCGGTTGCCAGCCCTTAGCCAGCATTCGCTGCCATAGCGCAGAAAACGGTTGGTCATTCAACATGTTAATTATCTCTCCAGCGTTACGCGATACTGGCGAATACGCACGCCTTCATAGTTTTCCATCGACAGGCAGTCATAGTTCAGGCAACGCGTTTCATCGCTTGTCTGTGGCACAATGCCCCACGCGGCCAGTTGCGTAAGCGCGGCCTGTTCCGCCGCCGGGAGCTGAGCGCGCGCGATGTCGGTCAGGCTGCCGCCATAGTCGTCCAGCTGTACCGGCTGTAGTCCCACCAGAGCGATGTGCGCGGGGAGATGGCCGCGAATATCCGCCAGAGCCAGCACTTCAGAGAAGCTGTTCTGATGCAGACTCATTTTTTTAGCGCTGAGGTAACTCGGGACTTTGTCTCCGGCGTAAGTTTGCAGGGTTCCCGGCTCAAGCCCGTAGTCGATGGCGTCAAGCAGCAGCAAATGGCTGGCCTGCTCAACGTAGCCTAGCAGATTCAGTCCCTGCGTGCCGCCGTCAACAATCTCTACCGATTCTGGCCAGTGATAATGGGCGTACAGGCGCTCAGCGAGGCGAATACCAAACCCTTCATCTGCCCACAGCAGGTTGCCTAAGCCCATCACGATGACGTTAGGTTCGCTCATGACGCCTCCTTATCGTGCTGACCCTTGGGAAACTTATGGCTACGAAAGCCGTTAATCATGGTTGAGATGACGGTTTCGTCAGACATGATGTCCTCACGAATCGCCATATACACATGGCCTACGATGAAGGCGGCGATGAACCACATCCCTAACCGATGCCAGCTGTGGATATCGAGAGAGTTCCCGCCGGTCCAGTAGAAAAACTCCGTCACATAGCGGAAAGGGGTAAAAATGGCGTACTGGCTATGTTCGCTGTATAAGGCAAAACCGGTGAGGATCATAAAAACGGAAAGCAGGAAATAACCGCACATCGCCGCCTGTGCGATGGGGTTATGACCGATATCATCTCCCGGTTTTTTTTCCAGAAACAGATACCAACGCACCACAGAATACGCACCCTGCCACCAGCTGCGCCGCCAGACCGGCACGATAAACAGTTCGCGTGAATAACGGTTACCGACGAAGGCCCAGTAAATGCGCATCAGCAGTATCACCGTGAACACCATGGCGGCGGCGAAATGCACCAGCCGAATGTCGCCCATATAGAACAGATAAGTGGCCTCACCGCTGACCGACGGCAGCGGTCGGCCAATGAAGTATCCGGTCACCATCAACACCAACATGCAGCCCACCGTCAGCCAGTGCCACAAGCGTACTGGCGCTTCAAACACATAGTGGCTGGTGGCGGTATCACGCGCCTCCCCGACGCGTGGGGATGTTTTTCCAGTCATCGTTCCGTTCCTTAACGCTTAGCGAACCTGGACGGCGATAAGTTCGCTGCCGTCGTCGCCGAGTACGTGGGTTGAACATGCCAGGCAGGGGTCGAAGCTGTGCAAGGTGCGCAGGATCTCCAACGGTTGATCCGGTATCGCCATTTGGGTGCCCATCAGCGCCGCCTCGTAAGCGCCAATTTGTCCCTTTGGATCGCGCGGGCTGGCATTCCAGGTGGTCGGCACCACGCATTGATACAGGTCGATCTTCTGGTCGCGAATCGATGCCCAGTGGCCTAATGCTCCGCGCGGCGCTTCGGTAAAACCGATCCCGCGACAGTGCTGCGGCCAGCTTGCTGGCTCCCATTTTTCGGTATTTGCCGTCGCCAGGTTGCCGTTTTTCAGATTGGTCATCAGCTTGTCGAAGAAGTATTGCAGCTTGCTCACGGCCCACTGCGCTTCGTGCGCCCGGCACAGAATACGGCCCAGCGTCGACTGCATGCCCGACAGCGGCAGTTTGAGGGCCGACATCATGCGATCCACGGATTCAATCGTGGCGGCATCCCTTTTGTGATAGGCAATCAGCGTACGCGCCAACGGCCCAACTTCCATAGCGTGTCCCCGCCAGCGCGGGGCTTTAATCCACGAATAGCGTTCCTGTTCGTTGAGCTGCTTGATATCGGTATCACTGCCTTTGACATCGCCCGGGTTATACCAGGGTTCAGTAATCCCTTCGAACGGGTGGCGACCTAATTGATCGTCCGGATAACGATACCAGGCATGATCGACAAACTCCTGAATTTGCTGCTGATCGTCCAGGTCCACCGGCATGACGTTGCTAAAATCACCGTTAATCACCGCGCCGCCAGGCATCAACAGGCTCTTCGCGCTGAAGTCATTGGCGATATCCGGGAACGCGCCGTAGCTTAAGACACACTTATCAGAAAGCCCGGTGCCAATCTGGCTCCAGGGTTTATTGAACTGGCCGATAGCCAGCGCGTCAGGCACCATGACGTTGTTGATGAAATCAGCGGTGCGGGTGATGATCGACTGCACCAGGTTCAGGCGTTCCATATCGACTGCGCCTACCGCGCCGCTCTGATCGATATTGATAGCGCACGGCATCCCGCCGACAATCCAGTTCGGATGCGGATTCTTACCGCCAAACACCGTATGGATTTTGATGATCTCGCGCTGAAAATCGAGCGCTTCCAGATAGTGGGCAAAGCCCATCAGGTTGGCCTCTGGCGACAGCTTGTACTGCGGATGTCCCCAGTAACCGTTGCGAAAAATCCCCAGCTGACCGCCTTCGACAAATTTCTTCAGGCGATTTTGGACGTCAAAGAAGTAGCCTGGAGAAGACATCGGCCAGGCTGAAAGGCTTTGTGCCAACTGCGATGTGGCGCGCGGATCTGCTTTCAGGGCATTCAGCACGTCAATCCAGTCCATTCCGGCTAACTGGTAAAAGTGCACCAGATGGTCGTGGCACCACAGCGTCGCCAGCATAATATTGCGAATGATGTTGGCGTTGTCGGGCACCTTTATGCCAATAGCGTCCTCAATGGCATAGACCGAGGCGAGCGCATGTACGCCGGTGCACACTCCGCAAATTCGTTCGACAAATGCCCAGGCATCGCGCGGGTCGCGCCCCTGTAGAATGATCTCCAGCCCGCGGAACATGGTGCCGCAGGAAACCGCGTTGGTGATGATGTTCTGCTCATTAATGTTTACTTCACAACGCATATGGCCTTCAATGCGCGTGATGGGGTCGACAACCAGGCGGCGACCGGCATTATTGACCGTATATCCCTGGGTTTGATACGAATTGCTCATGCCTGTTTATCCTTATTGTCTGGAGACTGTTGTCCGGCGTCGGCTAGTTGCTGTTTGTGGCGGTTGTGTTGATTGACGGCGCTGGCGACTGCGTGAACACCGACACCGGCCGCCACGACGCCTAGCGCGGTGAGGCCCACGGTATCGGCGGTTGAATGCGTCCCCATTTGTGGAATATCAACCACGCGGCTGTAGAACGAACCGCGATCCCAGAAGCCGTTTTCCGAACATCCCAGACAACCGTGGCCGGACTGGATGGGGAAAGAAACGCCACCATTCCAGCGGGTGGTGGAACAGGCGTTATAGGTGGTTGGCCCTTTGCAGCCCATTTTGTACAGGCAATAGCCTTTGCGGGCGGCGTCATCGTCCCAACTCTCAACGAACTCCCCGGCGTCAAAGTGGGCGCGGCGGTAGCATTTATCGTGAATACGTTGACCATAGAACATCAGCGGACGACCCAGACGATCGAGTTCAGGCAAACGATCAAATGTCACCATGTAGGTAATGATGGCGCTCATGACATCCGGAATCGGCGGGCAGCCGGGCACTTTCACGATCGGCTTATCGGTGATCACCTTATCGATCGGCGTAGCCTGGGTAGGGTTAGGCCGGGCAGCCTGCACGCAGCCCCAGGAGGCGCAGGTTCCCCAGGCGATAATTGCGCTGGCACCTGCTGCGGCTCGTTTTAACTTTTCAATAAAAGGGCGTCCGCTGCTGATGCAAAACATCCCTTGCTCGCCCAGCGGAGGGTTGCCTTCGACTGCCAGAATGTATCGGCCGTGGTAGCGGCTCAGAATGTCTTCAAATACCTCTTCGGCCTGCGTTCCGGCGGCGGCCATCAGCGTGTCGTCGTAATCGAGGGAAATCAGGGAGAGGATGACGTCTTTGGCAAGTGGGTGAGAGGAGCGGATAAATGATTCGGTGCAGCAGGTGCATTCCAGCCCGTGGATCCAGACTACCGGGATCCGGGGTTTGTTCTCCAGCGCCCAGGCAATTCTGGGCGTCATTCCGGCTCCCAACCCAAGCGATGTAGCCGCGAGGCTACAATATTTGAGAAAACTGCGTCTGCTTACGCCTTTGCGGCGCATCGCCTGATAAAAGGTCTCCTCGTTATTCGTATTCATAACACGCGTTTCTTCCCCCGTTGAGTTCTGGCGCATGCCGCCAGCGATATCTAAAAAAGCGTATCCGATCGGAAGGGAGAAACAATGCAAAGAGTGTGGTTATGTCCTATTGCGATATTTTCGTACCTGTTATCTGTTTTTCGCTTTCCAGGAATAAAAAAACGCACAGGGGGGATCGCCCTGTGCGTCGGGTTTATCGCGGAAGAACTTAAACCCCAAGGCGATCGCGTAAGCTGTAATATGCCGCCCCCATGGCGGTAAACGGAATGCGCAGGCTGCGGCCTCCCGGGAACGGGTAGTGCGGCAGTTTGGCGAACGCGTCAAAGCGCTCGGCATCCCCGCGCAGCAGTTCGGAAATCAGGCGCCCTGCCAGGTGAGTACAGGTCACGCCGTGGCCGCTGTAGCCCTGCATATAGTAAATGTTGGTATCAAGACGGCCGAACTGCGGCATACGAGACAGCGTTAACAGGAAATTACCGGTCCAGCGGTAATCAATTTTTACCCCCTGCAATTGCGGGAAGGTCTTCAGCAGTTTCGGCATTACCAGACGCTCAATATCGTCCGGATCGCGAGCGCCGTAGACCACACCACCGCCGTACAGCAGGCGGTTATCTCCGGTCAGACGGTAGTAATCGAGCAGGTAGTTACAATCTTCCACGCAGTAGTTTTTCGGGATCAGCGAGCGCGCCATCTCCGCCGACAGCGGTTCGGTGGTTAACACCTGCGTGCCACACGGCATGCTGCTTTTTGCCAGCGCAGGTTCCAGTTTGTCACCGAGATAGGCGTTGCCCGCGACGATCACAAAGCGGGCCGTCACCTGGCCTTTTTCAGTGCTGACCACCGCCGGGCTGGTGTGCTGAATACGGGTGACTGGCGACTGCTCAAAGACGCGTCCGCCGTTCAGACGAATGGCGTTAGCTTCGCCAATCGCCAGGTTCAGCGGGTGAATATGACCACCGCTGTGGTCGAGCAGCGCGCCGACATAACGATCGCTGCTGACTTCGCGACGAATTTCACTGCTGTCTAACAGTTCAAGCTGCGTGTTGCCGTAGCGTTCCCAGTTCGACTTCTGCTCTTCCAGCGTTTCCATCTGTTTGTGGTTCAGCGCTACAAACAGCCCGCCGGGACGATAGTCGCATTCGATCTGATAACGCTTGATGCGTTCGCGGATGATATTGCCGCCTTCAAACATCATTCCACCGAGCATTTTAGCGGCGTCCGGGCCATAGGTACGTTCGATGACGTCGATATCGCGACTGTAGGAGTTCACCAACTGACCGCCGTTACGTCCGCTGGCCCCGAAACCAATACGCGCGGATTCCAGTAGCACCACGTCGTAACCCATTTCCGCTAAATGCAGGGCGGAGGAGAGCCCGGTATAACCACCGCCCACGACGCAAACATCACAGCTAACCGATTCGCTAAGGGTCGGAAACGGTTCGTACTGATTGGCGCTTGCGGCGTAATAACTGCTGGTATGTTCAGTCATGATTAAGACTCCAGGGAGATCCAGATGGTTTTCAGTTCGCTAAATTTTTCCAGCGCATGCAGGGATTTATCGCGTCCGTTACCGCTTTGCTTATAACCGCCGAACGGCACGGTCATATCACCGTCGTTGTAGTTATTCACGAAGACTGAGCCGGCTTTCAGGCGACGGCTCATACGGTGGGCGCGCGACAAATCGCGGGTCCAGACCGCGGCGCCGAGGCCGTAGTCACTGTCGTTAGCCAGCGCCAGAGCTTCGGCTTCGCTGCTAAAACGGGTGACGACCAGTACCGGGCCGAAGATTTCATCGCGGCTGACGTGGGCCTGCGGTGCGGTATCAACAAAAATCGTCGGGCCGATAGCCGCAGGATGTACATGGCTGCGGCCATCCAGCGCCAGCGTGCCTTGCGCTTCACCGTCGCGAATAAACGTGTCTACGGTGTCGGCATGCGCATTGTCGATAAGCGTGCCCATCGTGGTTTCCGGATCCAGCGGGTTGCCAGGCTGCCAGTTTTTCGCCTGCTCTTTCAGCAGGGCGATGAACTCGTCGGCAATGCTCTCTTCCAGCAGCAGACGCGTACCGGCGATACAAACCTGGCCCTGGTTATAGAAGATACCTGCCGCGGCATTAGCGGCGGCTTTCGGCAGATCCGGACAGTCGGCAAACACGATATTGGCGCTTTTACCTCCGGCCTCCAGCCAGACGCGTTTCATGTTGCTGTCGCCAGCGTCTTTGAGCAGTTGTTTGCCGGTGCGGGTCGAGCCGGTAAAGGTGATCACATCAACATCCGGATGCTGTGACAACGCCTGACCCGCTTCGTGACCATACCCGCTAACAACGCTGAGAACGCCATCGGGCAAACCTGCTTTTTTAGCCAGCGCAGCCAGGCGAATGGCGGTCAGCGGTGATTTTTCGGAAGGCTTGAGGATCACGCTGTTACCCGCAGCCAGTGCCGGGCCGAGTTTCCAGCAGGCCAGCAGCAGAGGAAAATTCCACGGTACAATGGCGGCAATCACGCCTACCGGTTCGCGCACAATCAGTGCCAGATCGTTCACCGAGGTGGTGGCAACTTCGCCATAGACTTTATCTATAGCTTCGGCATACCAGCGGATGGCGCGTGCCGCGCCGGGAATATCATCACGCAGGCTATGGCGAATCGGTTTACCGGTATCGAGCGTTTCCAGTAGCGCCAGCTCCTCGTGATGCTGCTCCATTAAATCGGCGAGTTTGTGCAGTACCGCTTTGCGCTCTGCGGGTGATGCTTGCGACCAGTCTCCGCGTTCAAAGACGGTACGGGCTGCGGTGACCGCGCGGTCCACATCCGCTTTTTTACCGCGGGCGACTTTAGCCAGAGGACGTTGTCCTGCCGGATCCAGCGTAATAAAGGTTTCGTTATCAGCGGCGGCACAATATTCGCCGTTAATAAATAAACGGGTCTCTGGTGAATAATGGCTGGCTTTCTCACGCCAATATTTAAGATTCTGAAAGTTCATAGCTACTCCTTTTATATCAATAAGATAAAGTTCGTTGCTGATCTTTTTCAGGCAAAATCAGGCTGCACGATGCCCCAGGGATGTACCCTGTTAATGCGCGTTATTTAAGAAGGCCTGAGAAACTCAGGCCGCTACTTATTAGAAAGTGGTGGGAGTGTGGGCACTGATGATGCGGCAGATCCCTGCCGAGGTGTTGCTGAAACTGTGTGGTATGCCGGTGTTAATGGCATAGCTTTGTCCTGCAACAAGAGGATACGTTTGACCGTTGATGGTCAGTATCACTTCACCTTCCAGTATTGTGCCAATCTCTTCACCCTGGTGTTTAATTCTCTCCCCGGTTGTCGTACCTGGCTGATAGGTTTCAAACATCATTGCCAGCGTACGATTCGGATTTCCGTTGTGTACCAGCTTCATGGATACTCCCTGACTCCCGATCTCAATCAAATCATCCTGATTGATAACCACCTGCGGTTCGTCAGGCTTTTCCGGTTCCGCGAAGAACTCGGAGAGCGACAGCCCATATACTTTCAATAGCTTTTGCAGCGTACTGATGGCAGGACTGACTTTATCCTGCTCTATGGTGCTGATGGCGCTATGCGTTAACCCAGACAGTTCGGCGGCACGACGCTGCGAAAGACCCAATTGCTGGCGGATCTCTGACAAACGTTTACCCGGCGCCAGGCCGTCATCGCTCATAATTGCATTTCCTTAACTGTAGTGGTCAGAGTCGCTGTTTTTCAGCGAGGTGGTTCTGACAAGCGGTGATAAAACCTTCAAGTAACAAACGCGACAGGGCGTATTCGCTACTGTTCCATTCCGGGTGCCACTGCACGCCGAGCGCGAAAGGATGGTCATAGACGCTGGCAGCTTCCACTAATCCATCCTGCGAGCGTGCTTCCACGCGCAGCTGCGGGCCAAGGGTTTTTGCGCCCTGACCATGCAAGGAGTTGACCCAAAACGTGCTGCAACCTGGTATTAACTGAGATAGCAATCCTCCCTGTTGAACCTGGACTTCATGAGATGGTGCATATTGCTGCTCCACCGGGAGTTCCGCATCTTCACGATGTTCCAGGAACTGTGAGTGATCGCACAGGCGACGATACAGAGTCCCGCCAGTGGCGACAACTAATTCCTGCAAGCCCCGGCAGATGGCGAAAATGGGAATGCGCCTTTCGAGCCCGGCGGTAATTAGCGCCATGCTCAGAAGATCACGCCCGGGATCGGCGTCAGACTCATCGCCATTTTCACCATAGAGGTGCGGCTGCACATTGCTTGGGCTTCCTGGCAGGAAGATACCGTCCAGTTTCGGTAACAGCGCGTTCAACAATTCGGGTTCCGCAAGCGCATGGGGAAGCGCTATCGGTAATCCACCGGCATTTAATACCGCATTCAGGTACTTTTCTTGCAGAGTCTGGGTCTGGTGACCCTTAAGCCTGTTCCTACACATCACTACACCAATAACTGGCTTGTCAAATATATTGCCCATGATCGACCTCACGTTTTGGAATAAATTATTGCCAAACGGTTCCTTGTTGTGCCATTCCGTTCATTATTTTCTCAATCTAGCAGCGGAATAACCTTCTAGCAAACTTAATTTAACATTTGACAAACAATTTGTTTGCATCCAGAGTCGAAGGGTGGACATTATATTTAACAGTCAAATCACAGAACAGCTTACCAGGCCAACGGCGGTGAATCATGGAAACCAATATCGTAGAAGTTGAGAATTTTGTTCAGCATTCTGAAGAGAGACGAAGTAGCGCGTTTGCGCGCGAAGTTAAGCAGTATCTGGAACGCTATCCTAATACGCAGTATGTGGATGTGTTGTTAACCGACCTTAATGGCTGTTTTCGCGGTAAGCGCCTTCCCGTTGCGGGATTGCATAAGTTAGAGAAAGGCTGCTATTTCCCGGCATCCGTTTTCGCGATGGATATTCTGGGCAATGTGGTCGAAGAGGCGGGATTAGGCCAGGAGCTTGGCGAACCGGATCGGACCTGTGTACCCGTGGCAGGTACGTTAACCCCTTCGGCTGCCGATCCGGAATTTATTGCGCAGATGATGCTGACGATGCTGGATGAAGATGGCGCTCCCTTTGACGTTGAGCCGCGGAACGTACTAAACCGACTCTGGCAGAAACTTCGCCAGCGCGGTCTGTTCCCCGTCGTAGCGGTAGAGCTGGAGTTCTATTTACTCGATCGTAAGCGTGACCCCGAAGGTTATCTGCAGCCGCCATGCGCGCCGGGAACGGACGATCGTAATACCCAAAGTCAGGTTTATTCGGTTGATAACCTGAACCACTTTGCGGATGTGCTGAACGATATCGATGAACTGGCCCGTTTACAGCTGATCCCGGCTGACGGCGCGGTGGCTGAAGCCTCCCCTGGGCAGTTTGAAATCAACCTCTACCATACCGACAACGTGCTCGACGCCTGCGATGACGCGCTGGCGTTGAAACGTCTGGTACGGCTGGTGGCAGAAAAACATAAGATGCATGCCACGTTTATGGCAAAGCCTTATGAGGAGCATGCTGGTAGCGGGATGCATATCCACATCAGCGTCATGAATAACAAAGGTGAGAACGTGCTGGCTGATGCGAATGGCGATGATTCCGCGTTATTAAAGCGTGCGCTTGCCGGGATGATTGATCTGATGCCCGCATCAATGGCGCTGCTGGCGCCGAATGTGAACTCCTATCGCCGCTTCCAGCCGGGGATGTATGTTCCGACCCAGGCGTCCTGGGGGCACAACAATCGTACAGTGGCGCTGCGTATTCCCTGCGGCGACCGTGATAACCATCGGGTTGAATATCGCGTAGCGGGGGCTGATGCCAACCCGTATCTGGTGATGTCGACCATTCTGGCGGGGATCCTTCACGGTCTGGATAACGAACTGCCGTTACAAGAAGAAGTTGAGGGTAACGGTCTGGAGCAGGAAGGGCTGCCGTTCCCGATTCGCCAGAGCGATGCGCTGTGGGAGTTTATGCAAAATGACAGTCTGCGTGAACTATTGGGTGAGCGGTTTAGCCATGTGTATCACGCATGCAAAAACGATGAGCTTATCCAGTTTGAACGTCTGATTACCGACACTGAAATTGAGTGGATGCTGAAAAACGCCTGACCGTTGTACAGTTCATTGAAAAAGAAGTCGCATCATGCGGGCTGAGCGGAGCCAGCCCGTAAAAATTGCAGGAATACCTGCCATTTCCCGGATGTCGCGTAATGGAGCGCGGGCGACAACGGGTCTTCAGATAACCGACAGAGTTTGTGACGAGGAAATGTGATGATGCCAATGTTTAAAAACCCGCCCCGCGTGAGTATTCATGGCTCCCGCAGTAAATACGGACCGCATCTGTGCCGTACCCCATTGACGCCTTTTTTATGCCATTCCTCCCCGACACGACCCAGGTCTGCTGTACCCACGTTTCGAACGCAGATCTGGACTCGTAGCGGGGAGGAAAACTATGTCGACTAACTCTTCTGCGGATCATTCTGCCCAGCCGGGCAAAGCACAGCTGCGTAAATCCCTGAAGCTGTGGCAGGTGGTGGTGATGGGGCTTGCCTATCTCACGCCGATGACGGTGTTTGACACCTTTGGCATTGTTTCGGGTATTAGCAATGGCCATGTTCCGGCCTCCTACCTGCTGGCCCTGGCGGGAGTACTGTTTACCGCCATCAGTTATGGAAAGCTGGTGCGCCAGTTTCCACAGGCCGGTTCGGCCTATACCTATGCGCAAAAAGCGATCAACCCGCATGTCGGGTTTATGGTCGGCTGGTCGTCACTGCTTGACTACCTTTTCCTGCCGATGATTAACGTACTATTGGCGAAAATTTACCTTTCCGCGCTGTTCCCGGGGGTTGCGCCATGGATTTGGGTGGTGATGTTCGTCGCGATCCTCACCGCGGCCAATCTGAAAAGCGTTAATCTGGTAGCGAACTTCAATGCGCTGTTTGTACTGGTGCAGGTGGCGATCATCGTGGTGTTCATTTTCCTCGTGGTGCAGGGGCTGCACAAAGGGGAAGGGGTTGGGACCGTCTGGTCGCTGCAACCGTTTATCAGCCAGAATGCGCATTTGATCCCGATTATCACCGGGGCGACCATTGTCTGCTTCTCGTTTCTCGGCTTTGACGCGGTGACGACTCTATCTGAAGAGACGCCGGATGCTGCGCGCACCATCCCGAAAGCTATTTTTCTTACCGCGCTGTACGGTGGGCTGATATTCATTGCCGCCTCGTTCTTTATGCAACTGTTCTTCCCGGACATTAGCCGATTCAAAGACCCGGATGCGGCGCTGCCGGAGATTGCGCTGTATGTCGGCGGCAAGCTGTTCCAGTCTATTTTCCTGTGTACCACCTTTGTGAATACGCTGGCTTCAGGTCTGGCGTCGCATGCCAGCGTTTCGCGTCTGCTGTACGTGATGGGCCGCGATAACGTCTTCCCGGAGAAGTACTTTGGTTATGTCCATCCCAAATGGCGTACTCCCGCGTTGAACGTCATCATGGTCGGGATTGTGGCGCTGTCGGCCCTGTTTTTTGACCTGGTGACTGCCACGGCGTTGATTAACTTTGGTGCGTTGGTGGCCTTTACGTTCGTTAATCTCTCCGTGTTTAACCACTTCTGGCGTCGTGAAGGACGCAAGCATACCTGGCAGGAGAAGCTGCACTATTTGGTATTGCCAATGGTCGGTGCCGCCACGGTTGCCGTACTGTGGGTGAATCTTGAGGTGACATCGCTGACGCTGGGTCTGGTATGGGCCGGCGTTGGGCTGGTGTATCTTGCCTGGCTGACCGGACGTTTTCGCAAACCGCCGCCGCAGTTTGACGCCGCGAAATCTGAGCGCGCCTGGGAGTGATGGAAGCTGAATAGGCCGTAGCATTCGGCTGAGTTGAGGTAAAAATGAAACACGGTATGTCGCGGCAAACGGTCGCGGCATACCTGCTTTAATTAAAGTCCCGCTTGTTTTAGGGAATAAAAAAACCGGCACGGGAGCCGGTAAGTAAATCAATGTAGGAATATAATTATTATTATAATTACTGAATTATAATTCAGCCAACTCAATAGGAACGGGTTTCCCTATATGGTATCCCTGTAACCAACCAATACCCATCGTAATTAGCATCTTTTCAATTTCCTCATTTTCAACAAACTCAGCGACTACTTCCATGTTTTTGAGTTTTGCTACTTCGCAGAAGGATCTGACGGCGCATCGACTAAATTCATCGGTCAGTATGTTACGGATGAAGGAACCATCAATTTTCAGAATATCTGCGTCTAACGTTCGTAGTCGTGAATAGCTTGATGCTCCTGTGCCAAAATCATCAATAGCAATTTTAGAACCGGCTTTACGTAGTGCTCTCAGAACATCAGTGACATTAGCGTTGTCAATGATATCTGATTCAATAACTTCAAATATTATACGCTCAGGTGCTATTGAGTATTTTCTAAACAATGTAAAAACATTATCAAGAAAATCAATTTTATTAAGCGAGTCAGGCGTCAGATTAATGGAGAAGTGACTGTTTGGGTCAGATTTCTGCCGTGACTGTATAAAACGAAATGTTTGCTCTATAACAGTGATATCCAGCGCAGGAAGTAATCCTGCCTCGCGAGCAACCGGTAGGATGGTGTCTGGAAAGATTAACTTACCATCAACCATTTTTATCCGAATAAGTATCTCGTGATAACGTGTCAGTCCCGTGGTTGAAACGATCGGCTGAACAACCAGCATCGTTGATACGATGGGTTGAGCCATAAGCTCAAACGACTTTCTGTCAATTGCCTTTTGCAACATATGACGAATGACAGCCTGGCTGACAATTTTATCACCTGGCACTTGCGGGCTGAGTAACAACGGTTGCCCCTGCATTAACGAGATGTAGCTTTGGGTATTAAGATGCTTAATTGCTTGTGATAAATTTTTAATCAGGTTTTTCTCGGTGGTATATGCCACACCACAAGATAGCCCTAATTGGTAGTCCTTCCAGATAAAACGAAAAGAGTTTAGGTCCTTGTAGAGATCAGGAATGTCAGGGACTGCATTAAGGCGAAGAATTATTCCATGACCTGGTGCGTAATAAATGTCACCTGTACCCTTAATCAATTTACGTACATATGCGCTTAGCGCTTTTACAAATTCAAAACGGAATTCTATTCCGTGAGTTTGCTCCAGCGTATTCAACTCTGTACAACGGATGTAACACAAGCACTCTGTTGCGTGTTTACGGATGTCCATTTGCAGAGCCTGAAAGTTAGGCAGTCCGGTGTTAGGTTCTGATCTAAAAAGTTGTTTGAGGCGGCGGAGATATTTTCGGTTATGAACCACAAGTACACCGGTAACAACAATCGTAATAGAAAAGACAAACACTATCGTGGAGGAAATCACGAGACTATGTAAATAATTATTATAGTTAGCAGGTGGAATATAACTGTTTATATAATATCCCAACAGGATAAGCATTGTTACCCATACAGGGGATATCAAAGCATGGCCAATACAGATCACTCCCCATAGCATTACTGGAAGTAACCACAGTAATGAATAGTCTGTAAATATAAGAATATCTTCTCTGATGACGATCAAAGCGGACATAATGCAGAGTAACAGCACCAGCCATAATACTTGATACAGAATAGGAGGGCCGGATTTTATCAGCGCCTTTACTTGTCTAATGTATAGAATGCACCATGCAGGATTTTGAACGCTTCTAAGCAACAGATAACAAAAAGGGATGCCAGTCAGGCAAGAGTTCATCAGCCACTGTAAGTTAATTAATGTTTGTAGTGTAAAAAGGTTTGCGATCGGTGCAGAGGCTGTGTTCGATTGGAACCAGTGATCAATCGAGATGAATAGTAAGGCGTTGCAACACACGAGCCAGACAATACGCAGGGTTGTAAGCTGGCTACGACCAAAGCTAACCGCGCCTCGTTTGCCTGTCGAGAAAAAGTAGAGTGTCTGGCTAATGAGAGCAGCCAGTAGCTGAGCCGTTAGTGTGAATATCGAAGATAAAGAGTAAGAGTAAAGCGCATACAAGAAAAAGGTAGCCAAAATTGGCAGTGCCTTTTGCCGGTATAAAACCAGCAGTGCAGAAATGAGAGGTAAAGTGAGATCGTAAAAATGCAGTGTTATACCCGCAACATCCTCTTGCTTACTGAGATGACCTGCGACCAGCTGTAATGCAAAAAACGCGATGCCGACACAAAAATAGTCTCTAAATGTATTAATGAAATTTATACTTTCCGTTTTTCTTAGCAATATCATCATTCGCAATTCTCAGTGAGTTATCACCGTTCTCGATTTAAGTCATCTACTTAAAACAGGTTAGATTTAGGGCTTAAAATGTGTATTATTGGATGTTTTCGCTAATTGAAAACTATTTTAAAATCTGTTATGTGAGTTTTTTAAAGGTAATCCTCGACAATTTCCCTATGTTTCGCAACACAGAGGAGAACAATATTGCTGGTTGTACAGATAATAAAAGTTGCGTCAGTAGCCATTATTTCAGACAGAATAGTCGATCGATAAAAACGATCAATATAAATTTTTTGATAGTTTTCATCGATAGGTTTGGCAGATCATAAATACCATGAAAGATCGATGAAAGCTATTGAATTGTTATTATTTAATATTATTTGTTTCGTGAATGTTAGTTGGACTACTCTTTTTTTGAATATTAACTAATGGCTACACCTTGATATGAAAATCATTCTTTTATTGCCAGGAAAGTGAGTTTCCCCACCTTCCCACAACGCACTCAATTGTTAATCATTAACGAGGCTGCTGCTGTGTCGCGCAGTGAATACCGCCGCCACCGGCAGCGATACCGTCGATATTCAACTGAATAATTTCACGATCGGCAAACAGCTCCTGCAAAATAGTATGGGTATTACGATCGGTGCGCTTATCGCCAAATTGCGGTGCAATGACGGCATCATTACACAGATAAAAATTGATATACCCCGCGGCGAAATCATCGCTCGCATAAGTCTGGCGGATGGTAGAAGGTCCTTCCAGCGTGACTACCTCCAACCGTCGGCCTTTGGCATCCGTGGCGGCCCGTAATATGTCCAGATGACGTCGAGTGATCGCGTAATCAAAGGATGACGGATCCTGCTCAAGACCCGCCACCACCGTACCCGGATGCGTGAATCGGGCGTAAAAATCTGTATGGCCGTCGGTAATATCCTTGCCGGTAATACCCGGCAACCAGATGATTTTCTCCAGACCTAGCAGTCGCTTTAGTTCTTCTTCGCATTCGGCTTTGCTGACGCCAGGATTACGGTTGGAGTTAAGCACGCAGCTCTCGGTGATGATTGCTGTACCTTCACCATCTACCTCAATACCGCCACCTTCCAGAGTCAGCACCGAGCGGATAAACTCAGCATGAACGTAATCAGTAACAAATTCAGCCACATCGGCATCTCGTTCGTGCTCTTGCTTATTGCCCCAGCCGTTGAAATTAAATCCCACTCCGCCGAGCGCGCCGCTAGCGCTTTTCACAAATACCGGCCCGGTGTCGCGGATCCACAGATCGTCTATTGGGTGAACCAGAAGATTGACTGACGGCCCGCACAGACGCGCGGCGAGCTCGCTGTCTTCTTCGCGTACTAACATATTCACGGGTTCAAATGCGGCGATGGTTTTGGCAACTAACGCCAGGTTTTCCTGCACCACCGGTAGCAGATGAGGCTCCCAGATCTCCGCACTGGCACCAAACGCCATCCAGGTTGCCGCATGCGGTGCGCCTTCATCAGGCATTTGCCAGCGGCGGTTCTCTGTCGCGCGGGCAAATTGGCTAAAGCTGAAGCCCGTCATACCAGCGAGTAGCATACTCGTTGAAGTCACCAGGCCTTGTCTGACGAATGAACGTCTTGTCATCATAGGATTAACCTTTGCGTATTTTTACCTGATATCAGGTGAATGAAATAATAATAGATAATAAATATTCTGCGTATTTTAAATATTGAATAATAAATAAAGTGATCGCGGGTAAATTTTATGCGAAATATAGCACAAGAGATATGCGTTGCAATCTCTTAGTTTTATATAATGAGTGAGGCTGGCTTATATTAAAATTTCTCAACTATATATTTATATATAATTTATATTTATCAGCATGAACATATGTCACGCCGTTGGCTCTGAGTCCTCGTCTGGCGGGCCTTGCCGTGGATTGTGATCTGGCCGATTGTTCTGTTGTATTTATTAATGCCATGAACCGTGTGGACTATAGTAAAGATGGCCGTTATTTCTCATCATTAATAACCGTGAGTGGGGGATGTGAATGAAGAAGATACTGATGCTGGTCGGAGATTATGTCGAAGATTATGAAACGATGGTGCCTTTTCAGGCTTTGCAAATGCTTGGGCATCGTGTGGATGCCGTCTGTCCGGATAAAAGTCAGGGTGACTACGTTCAAACCGCCATTCACGATTTTGATGGGGCGCAGACATACAGTGAAAAGCCGGGGCATCGTTTTACGTTAAATGCTAATTTTGCCGAGGCGCGGGCCGCCGATTACGACGCACTGTTGATCCCCGGCGGGCGTGCTCCGGAATATCTTCGACTGAATCCAGATGTCATTAAGCTGGTGCAAGATTTCAACACTGCCGGTAAGCCTATCGCCGCAGTTTGTCATGGGCCCCAACTGTTAGCGGCGGCGGGGGTGTTAGAAAACCGGACCTGTAGCGCTTATCCGGCCTGTGCGCCCGAGGTTCGTCTGAGCGGTGGACATTATGCCGATATTGGTATCGATCAGGCCCACGTTGATGGCAATCTGGTGACGGCACCAGCATGGCCCGCGCATCCGCAATGGTTAGCTAAATTTGTTGAAGTATTAATGAAGTAAGCGATGATGCGATGAAAAAGTCGGTATAACCTGCCAGGCTATACCGACTGCATTTATTACCTCTGCATGAGTGCGAACACGCCCCACCCGATATATTCCCGGGTGAATGCAACGTGGCGGACTGGTGAACTTCTCAGTTGCTCTCTGACTTCGGCGGCAAACTCATCGTCCGGATTTGCCTCCAGCCACCGGCGCATCGTCAACCATTTTGCCGCCTCGTATCTGTCCCAACCTTCCTGGTCAGCCAGTACCATTTCCACCACGTCATAACCGAGCAGGTCGAAAGACGAAACAAGTTCTGGCAGAGAAAGAAAATCGGCTACTGAAGCCGCGCCGCAAGCCATAGCGATCTCCTCCGTTGCGGGCATCTGACGCCAGTACGGTTCGCCGATGAGCAGGATCCCGCCTGGTTTGAGACTTTGTTCCAGCTGTTTGATCGTTCCGGCAACGCCGCCGGCAATCCAGGTTGCACCAACGCAGGCGGCAATATCGAATTTTTCTTCGGCGATATAACCTGTTGCATCGGCATGAATAAAACGCACGTGCTCAGTGACGCCCAATTCACTTGCCCGCAGGGTGGCTTGCTCACTGAATAACTGGCTCATATCGATACCAACGCCGGAAATTCCATGATCGCGTGCCCAGGTGCACAACATCTCGCCCGAGCCGCTGCCGAGATCCAGGATGCGGGTTCCTGGTGCCATCCGTAAAACCTGACCTAACGTCGCATATTTTTGCGCGGTGAACGGATTATGAATGCGATGTGCGCTTTCGCTGATCGTAAAAATCTTCGGGATATCCATCTCTCTCTCCTTAGCGATTATCCAGTTGGGCGCGAACGTTGTTCAGCCCGGTGGTATTGATGCGGTAGGGCTGACCATTAACGGATTTGATCAGTTTTTTCGTTCTGAGTTTTTTGAATACGTCGAGCGTGCAGTCGCAGAGCAGTAACCCTTCGCGGCTATAGCATTCGACGGAAGTGACACGACCAGATGCATCGCGGACGTGAGCAATACGGCCACCTTTGGCGAGAACGTGTAAGGTACGTTGTTCCTGACGGGATAAATTCATACTGGAAAACCTGTTTAATCATCATGTGCAAAACGTGCAAACACACAGCGGTGTCCGCATTCGATTTCGGCGCATTGATAACCAGTCCGGCCTGAAAAGGTCGGTAAGCTGATTATCTGATGATTACATTCTCCAGCATCAAAGCCTCGGGTTGAGTTGATAGGTATTTACCTGCTGAATCATACCAGCCTGGGCGAGTAGGGGAATCGTTCTGTCGGGAAAATGTGATCTATGACGAAAAATTGCGTTTAGCTTATTTTATAATTTTTTAACTCTCGTTAGCTGAGCGGTGTATGGATATATTAAATTTATTGAATATTCAGACATCATCAGTAGCGGCATTGTCCGTAATGATGTGTTGTGAGTCCCACTTGCGTCATACTATAGATTAGTGATATTTAATTTTTCCCTATCCTAATTTTGTTTTATTTGATAAACATGTCTTTATTATAAAAAGGATTTTTAATGGTGTTTTCTTTTAATTCTTTTTAGGAATTTTCTTAACGTCGTGAAGTGTGTATACTCAATCCAGCAAGAAGCTCTTCTGTTATCATCAAAACTATAAAAATGTCCTTAACACCCGTATTACCTCTGCCCTGAATCTCTTCTCAGGGGAGAGGTTTTTTTTGTCTGTGTATAATTTTTATAATCGTCATAAATAGATAATTTAATATTATTGTTCTTGTTGTCTTGCATTAGTGATGACGACAGGTTTTGTGCTGTGAACCATACGGTAATGTTGAAATAGTATCGCTATGAATCTATTTCATGATGAATAGTGTAATTTCATCTTTATTTATAGGGGTATTATATAGTTTTTCTTATAACTGTCTGTTTTTAAGCGTTATGTTAATTGTCGCTTTTGAAGTAATTGTGATTTTGTTCACGGATTTTAGTGCGTTAAGTGGCTATTTGTAGAGAGGTGCAAACGGTTGCATGTTGCTGTTACAGCATTTGTTCATTAAAAAAATATAGCGATGGTATGTCTTGTGTCGGTATCGGGGGCAAGAATCTAAATGATTTTTATTATCCCTTAGACATGCGAATTCAGTTTATGACTTCTGTTAGCTTAACACCATGGAAAATGTAGTAAAAACAGACAGGGAATATGATTTTATCAATCAAAAGGAGTTTTTAATCACTGGTATAATTACTGGCCTTTTTTATCTTCCTTTATATAAATCGTTGTCGTAACACCCATAAAATCAGCGTTCTGGGATGAGCGCTGATTTTATTTTGTTCTCAGATTATTCAACCCACGCTGTATGCAGGTCTTCTCTTGCAGTACCTCGTAAATGATACATTAAAGGATCTCCTGGAATGGATATTGTTGAACGCTTTATTAACTACACGAAAATCAATACCACGACCTCAAGGGAAAATGGTGCTAATGGGATAATGCCTTCTTCACCTGGTCAAATGGAACTGGCAAAACTACTTGCAGTAGAACTTGAAGCATTAGGAATGGAAAACATTGAGGTCAGGGATACCGCTATTGTGACCGCGACCTTACCTGGAAATACCGATGACACCATCCCTGTCGTTTCCTTTTTTGGTCATCTGGATACCAGCGCAGAACAGACCGCGGACACAAATGCGCAACGTCTTCACTACAGCGGTGGGGATTTGTGTCTGAACCAGGAGCTGAATATTTATCTGCGTGAAAGTGAATTCCCGGAACTGAAAAATTATATCGGTGATGACCTGCTGGTGACGGATGGTACCAGTCTGCTAGGGGCTGATGATAAAGCGGCCATCGCCGCGATTATGAATGCCCTGGAGTACCTGGTCGCGCATCCGGAGATTAAGCATGGGCCGGTGAAAGTCGGTTTTGTTCCTGATGAAGAGCAGGGATTACGGGGAGCAAAAGCGTTTGATGTTGCGGCGTTTGGCGCTGATTTTGGCTATACCCTGGACTGCTGCGGCATTGGAGAGTTTGTCTATGAGAACTGGAACGCGGGTGATGCGGAAATCATCTTTACCGGCCAGTCCGCGCACCCTATGTCGGCCAAAGGTAAGCTGAAGAACTCTCTGCTGATGGCGCATAAGTTTATTGCGATGCTGCCCGGTGGAGAGGCGCCTGAGTATACGGAAGGACGCGAAGGGTATTACTGGGTAAAACAGCTTCAGGGCAACAGCGCCCGTACGGTACTTAAGCTGGATATCCGGGATTTTACCGAAGAAGGGTATAAGGCGCGTATGGCATATATCCGCCAGCTTGCCGTCAGCACCTGCGCGCTGTGGGGAGAAAACAGCGTGGTCTGTCATTTAACCGATCGCTATGCCAATGTGTTCAATAGCTTGCAGGGCGATGCACACTACCCGATTGATATTGCGTTACGCGCGTATCAGAAGTGTGGCATTACCCCGCAACCTGTCGCCATGCGTGGTGGGTATGATGGCGCAGTGCTATCGCAGAAAGGACTGCCTTGCCCGAATATTTTTACCGGTGCTCATAACTTTCATTCAATTTATGAATATCTACCGGTGCGTTCACTGCGAGCCGCCAGCGATGTGGTGGTAGCGGTCATTGAGGAAACCTTTGCTGAGTTCGCGCAGAGGAGAGCTCAGTCATGATTCAGGTGTTAATTGCCCTACTGGTTATCGTGGTGGTCGCGCGTCTGATACTGAAAGGTTATCGCGCTGAACCCGTGCTGTTCATTGCGGGCCTGGTGTTGATGATTTGTACGGCGTTAACCGGATGGGGTTCTGTATTACCGAAGGGCGTTGCCAGTACGGGGATTTCATTTCTCGATCCTTTCGAGGTGATGCGCGATCTCTTTAGTACGCGTGCTGCCGATCTCGGCCTGATGATTATGGCGCTCATGGGATTTGCGCATTACATGGATCATATCGGGGCAAATGAAGCGGTTGTGCGGGTCGTGACGAAGCCTTTGCGCGCGCTGCGTTCGCCCTATGTGCTTCTATTTTTCTCCTATCTGCTCGCCAGCCTCCTGCAGTTGGCCATCCCATCCGCTACCGGGCTTGCCGTGTTGCTGATGGGGACGATGTTCCCCATTATGCTGGGGTTAGGGCTTTCTGCGGCCTCGGCTGCTGGGGTTATTGCCACCTCGCTTGGTGTGGCGTATACCCCGACGGCCATCGATGCTATCAGGGGATCTAAAGCGGTCAATATGGATGTGGTGGAATACGTTGTTTACCACCAGGGACCCGCAGCGCTGGCAACCGTGCTGGTCGTCGGCGTCTGCCATTTCTTCTGGCAGCGGCATTGCGACCGTAAAGCGGGGACGCTTCCACGGGAAATCGGTAGCGCTGAGGTGACTGATTCAGGAAAAGCCCCGGCTTTTTATGCGCTGCTCCCGATGCTTCCGATATTGATGGCGGTGGGATCATCGGAAATGTTCGTCAGTGGTATTAACCTGAATATTATCACCATTGTGCTCATTTCAATGGCTGTCTGCATGTTGATTGAGTGGCTGCGGGTGCGTGATTTAAAGTCAGTATGCGAAGGATTCAGCCATTTCCTTAAAGGCATGGGCACCGCCTTTACCGGGGTGGTTGGGCTACTGGTTGCGGCAGGTGTTTTTGCTCACGGGATTAAAGTTATTGGTGCCATTGATCAATTAATCCTGATGGCGGAGCACGTGGGATTACCTCCATTTGCTATGGCGGTGGTGTTTGCGCTGGTGACGCTGGCGGCAGCAATTATTATGGGATCGGGTAATGCGCCATTCCTTGCTTTCGTTGAGCTGATCCCGCAAATCGCGGCAAGTATGGGCGCTAACGCTGTTGCCATGATCCTGCCGATGCAACAGGCATCACATATGGGGCGGGCAATTTCACCGGTTTCCGGCGTGGTGATTGCCGTTTCCAGTGGGGCGAAAATAACGCCATTTGATGTGGTTAAACGTACCGCCGTACCGTTGATCGTGGGCTTTGTAACGCATACCCTGATCATCGGTATTTTTTATTAACTTCGTCTGTAATAAGCAAACTTCCGGGTTGCTGAATACCCGGTAGTTTGCTTTTTCTGTTTACAGGTCTCATCACAAAAGGTGATATTGATTACTGGTGATTATTATTAACCTTTATCTTTATCGCATTATTCTTATTAGTCATTGTTGAGCCACCCCGGATTAATGATTAATAAGTATGATGTATTATATTTGCACGTTTATTACATAGAGATAAGTTAATCTGGATCATATTTTGGCGATTTTAGTTGTAGTAATTTTTTAATAGAGTAATACAAGAATGACGTGGAATAACAATGATGATTTATTTGGGCAGGTTTAAGTGGTAAGGGATTCTGGAAGAGTTAGTACGTTACGACATCATTATCAGGATGATCTGGAAGCCTTTACCTGGAGTGCGTTAGTCGCAATTGGTATTGCAATAAAGGATCATAAAATCTACTCTAAAATGTCAGAGCATCTATTCATTATGCATTGGCTGGCTATTGCCAAAAAAAGAAAAATATTTTCGAAGAGCATTGTCAGTGAGCTTCAGTGGTTAATTGATGAGGGGAAGAAAAAAAGCCTCAATGCACAACTTAAATTTAAAATAGAATATTTGTACGCCACATCGAGTGGTGATGTGACAATGCAAAACGACTATTTTAAATTTACTCACACGATTGAAGTGTTGAGAAATAATGGATGGGAGAGCTTTCTGCTCACTCCGGAGAAGTGGCAAGGCCTTCATGAAAGTATTAAGGTCAGAAAAGGTGACTTTATTTTTATGGATGACACCCGGCTTCAGGAGTGCTTTGGCGTGCAGGGCGAGATAGTCAAACCTTTCTGTATTCGAGTGTACGGCGATATTGAGTTTGCAAAGTTAACGTTCATCAAACATAACCTGCCGGTTGAATTTGTGAAACATATTTCGAATGAGTTTTATTACTTCAATTTTCTTTCAGTTAAGTAATGCTTAACTGATATGGGGGACAAATTTCTGTTTGTTCAAAGAGTGTATTGATCTACCTGTGAAATTATCGGATTTATACCACGCGCAAAGGACAGCGAATGTTTACTCGAAAGTTAGTGATTACAACTGAATGGATAAGGTTGTCGGATACGCCAGACAATGTGTCCATTTCTTTTCGGGGCGTTCTTGAGATCGGTGAAAGCACGGTTGTACCAGATGGCAACACTCCTTTACTTCGCTTAGAAAATGAAATGGCACCTGTCGCCGTTGATGCCTTGTCATGGGTAAGGGTGCCAGTTGAACGCCAGGAAAATGTTATCGTCTATATTTTCTGAATCCTGGTTTATAAATCCATTAATAATGTTAATGTCGATTTGTTCTTATTTTATTCCTCCCGGTGCAAGATGAGATGTCTGGCTGAACAATTCGTTGGGGATCACATCGCGGGTGAGAGCATTTGTAGCGCGTGTACATTATAAATAATGCCAAACACCGCCACCGCGAGCAGAAACAGGGAGGAGATAAAAACGCTGCGTCTGGCAAACCGCTCTGGCATCCAGCGTTTGAAAACCATGATGTAAAAAGACAGCACCGTAACATCAAAAATAACCCACACCAGCGTTAGCGTCAGAATGCTGGTGGTGAAATCTTGCGTAATGGCAATGAACTGGGGAAAAAACGCTACGAAAAACAAAATGTCCTTTGGGTTAGAGACCCCTGTCAGAAATCCATGGATAAGCCCGCTGTTATCGCGTTTTGGCGCACTCAGTCCGAGGTGTGAGTCCCTGGCCCGCAGGCCGTTAATCGCCATCACACCGATATACAACGATCCCACAAGACCCAGTACGCCAAGCCATATCGCAGAGATTGATACCACGCCAGCTAGCATCAGTGCAGCCAGAGCAATCAATACTAAAGAAGCGCCGTTAGTGCCAATCAGCGTGAGAAAGGCCCGGCGATAGCCGTGCTGCGACGCGGTGGTGGTAATCAGCGCCACGACAGGACCCGGAGTTAACAGCAGGGTTACTACGCTGAGGCTATAGGCAGCCAGTAAAGTGAAATTCATACCTGATTATCCTGATGATATTTTCCATCAGTATTCCGCCTGCGTGGCGCATTGAAAAACGAATAAAACTGCGCTCTACTGTGAGTAAAACTCAACATAGAAGCTGAGAATGACGCTACCTCCGTTGTATGCCCTGAGGGCTTTTGAAGCCGCAGCCCGTCTGGGATCGTTCAGTAAAGCCGCTATTCAACTTAACGTGACGCCGGGCGCGGTAAGCCGTCATATTCGCACGCTGGAGGCATGGTTTGGTTGCGAGCTATTTGTCCGTAGCGGCCCGCGTATCGAGATAACGCCTTCTGGCCAAGGGCTGGCGCAGCAGTTGACGGCTGGGTTTCAGAGTCTGGAACACGCGTGTCATGCCTTTCGCAGCAGCAGTCATGAGCTACGGCTGAAAGCGCCGTCTACGTTGACGATGCGCTGGCTTCTGGACGTGCTGCGTCATTTCCGTGAAGCGCATCCGACCCCGGTTGTCGAAATTTCCAGCGTCTGGATGGATACCGATTCGGTATCCTTCGGTCGTGAACCGTATGACTGTGCGATCCTGTTAGGGAATGGCCATTTTGGTGACGATACCGACAGCCGGTTGCTGTTTCAGGAGTGGCTTATCCCGGTGTGCTCACCCGCACTGCTGGTGCAGGCGCAGCGCGATCTTTCTGCCTGTGAACTGATTCATCCATCAGCGGATCGCCGTGACTGGCGTCGGTGGCTGCAACGCACCGGGAAGTTTCCGGCGTTGAATCTTGCGCGAGGCAAAGTGTTCGACACCCTGGAGCAGGGCAGTCTTGCCGCGATGAGCGGTCATGGCGTGTCCGTTGCCGACCTGCTGTTAAGCCTGGCGGCCATTCAGGCAGGGATGTTGGCGTTACCGTTTAAAGATGCGGTAGCGACTGGCGAGGGCTATTACCTTGTCTGGCCAAAGACTTCAACACGGCTTAGAAATATTGAGCTGCTGTATCGCTGGTTAAAAGAGGCTGCGCCGTGTGTCTCCTCGGCAGATCTAAACTGGCTGGATTAAGCTGTTTATTCTGCTAATCACCCATATTGATAATGGTTCTCATTATTATTGTCGTATCGCGCAGGTAATGGTAATGTTGCTTCAGTTATAAACCGTTAATCCCATTTTCTGCGCAGAAGACAGCATGAACAATACCACCGCCCTGAATGCCTCCGGACGCGTCGCTCGCACTTTCTCCGTCAGCGAGTTTATGGATTTTGGTGAGCGCTACGGGATCGATTACCGCTTTCCCCAGTTGGCACAAAGGCCGGATTTACCGTCTGGCAGCCCTGTTCTGCAAGGTGAAATTGAGGAGATGACTCTCCCATGTGGGATGTGCGTGACGCACTCCGACGTACAGGTATTGCAACCCTACGAAACGACCTCTCGTCACGACAGCCCTTTGTATATGCTGGTGGTACTGGAAGGCTGCGTGATCCTGACGCTTAACGGACAGGAGCACGTGGTGCGCTCCGGCATGGCGTTTAGCTCACGCCTGAGTGAGCACCAGACGATGCGTGCCCGTCATCATGCTGATTGTAAACTGCGGACATTATCGCTCGGTTTGTATCCCGACGGCGCGTGTCGCACGGGGTTGCTCGAATCGTTGATGCGTGAGTGGGAAAGATGCCAGACGCCGACGCTTATCTGGCAGGTGCCGGGTTTTTTACTCAGCGGACTGCAGTACGCGCAGCAGAGTACGATTAGCCATGTTTCTCGTCAGCTGATGCTGGAAGGGCTGATATTACAACTGTTTGGTCATGGCCTCAGCGTGTGTCAGGTCGAGAGCGGTAAACGTCTTGCGGCGAGCGGTGAGCAGCAGCGACTGGAGGTCGTTCGCCGACTGCTGGAGCAAAGTCCCGAAAATGACTACACCCTTAATGAACTGGCCCAACGCGCAGCGATGAGTCCCAGCAGCCTGCGCAGTAAGTTTCGCGCAGCCTATGGCTGTTCGGTATTCGACTACCTGCGCGATTGCCGTCTGGAACGTGCACGCAGCTATCTACTGGAAGGATATAGCGTACAGCAGGCGGCCTGGATGTCGGGTTATCAGCACGCCACCAACTTTTCTACCGCTTTTCGTCGCCGTTACGGCTTTTCACCCGGTGATTTGCTCAAACTTTGCTAATCCATATTTGCGTTTTACGCACGTGATTTCCTGACAATTTGGCACTGCGCATAGGCAACCTGGCATCCGGCATAGCTATCTCCGCCAGCAAAAAGGTAATAATTCTCACTTACAATTAGACATGCCTTTGGAGATATTCATGTTCGCGAAGACTCGCTTGGCGCTGCTGGTGGGATGGGTTACCGGCAGCGTGGCTTTTCCTCTGCTGGCGCAGGAAACAACAAAAAACGATACGGTGGTTGTCACCTCGCAGATGCAGAGCGGGGCCACGAAGCTTGCCACGCCGGATATTGAAACGCCGCAGTCGGTATCGATCGTTACCCGTGAACAGTTTGAAGAGCAGGGCGCAACCAGCGTGCGGCAGGCCGTCAGCTATACGCCGGGTGTGTACAGCAATCAGATTGGCGCCTCCAACCGCTTTGACTACATCGTGCTGCGTGGCTTTTCTGACGGTAGCCTGGATAACGTCTATCTTGATGGTCTGAAGATGATGGGTGACACCAACTCACACAGCTCGCTGGTGGTCGATCCGTGGTTCCTCGAAGATATCGAAGTCGTACGTGGCCCGGCTTCCGTACTGTATGGCCGTTCCTCCCCGGGTGGCATTGTGGCGCTGACCTCACGTAAGCCGTCGTTTGATGCGGGCGGTGAGGTGAAGCTGTTTGCCGGCAACAATAACCAGCGCGGCGCGGCGTTTGACGTCACCGGGGCGCTGGATGATAACGATCGCGTGGCGGCGCGACTGAGCGGGATGACGCGTTACGCGGACTCGCAGTTTGGTCCATTGAAGGAAGAGCGTTACGCGCTGATGCCCAGCCTGACCTGGCGTATCACCGACCAGACGCGTCTGGATCTGATGGCCTATCTGCACCGCGACCCGGAAGGCGGTAGCCACTCCGGTCTGCCGTATGACGGCACCGTGGTTCCGCATTACGGGCAAAAGATCTCCAACACCTTTTACGAAGGCGAGGATGATTACGACAAATACGATCGCCGTGAAAACATGGTGGGCTACAACATTGAGCATATGTTTGATAGCGGTTGGTCGGTGCGGCAAAAGCTGCGCTATCTGCATACCGACGTTGAGCTGAATCAGGTGTATGCGGCGGGCTGGCTGAATGAAACCGAGCTTAATCGCGGTTACTCCGGCTCCGATGAAAAAATGTCGGCGATTACGCTGGATAACCAGCTTGACGGCAGCTTTGATACCTGGCAGGTAAACCACCGTCTGCTGGTGGGGATCGACTATCAGGATCGCAGCAACAATACTACCGGTTACTACGGCGCTTTCCAGCCGATTGACGCTTTTAATCCAGTGTACGGCGCGAAGCCTGATTACATCGACATGTATGCGCGTGAGAAACACAAGCTGCGCCAGACGGGTTACTATTTGCAGGATCAGATGTCATGGGATCGCTGGCGTATTACGCTCGGTGGTCGCTACGATCAGGTCAGCGTTTCTAACATTGATAAGATCAAGGATACTCGCAGCGATCTGGATAAAAACAACTTCAGTACCCGTGCCGCGCTGCTCTATTTATTCGATAACGGCTTTGCGCCGTACGTGAGTTATTCCACTGCCTTTACGCCAACCAGTTTTGCCGATGAGAACGGCAATCTGCTGGATCCGATGAAAGGCAAGCAGTGGGAAGCCGGGCTGAAATATGAGCCGGAAGGACTCAACAGCCAGTTCAGCGCATCGGTGTTCCGTATCAATCAGACGAATATAGCCACCAAAGAAGAGCCGACCGATCCGTACCGCTCGATTGGGGAAATTGAATCTGAAGGGGTGGAGCTGGAGGCAATTAGCCAACTGACAGATAGCTTCCGTTTGCAGGCGGCGTATACCTATACCGACATTCGCTATAAGAAAAGCAGCCCGGAAGAACAGGGCAAGCGCGCAGTGTACGCCCCGCGTAACCAGGCCAGTACCTGGCTGAGCTACGATGTGAAAAGCGGTCCGCTGGACGGCCTGACGTTGGGTTCAGGCGTGCGCTACGTTAACGGTATTACCAGCGATCGCCTGAATACTCACACCCTGCCGTCCTACACACTAGTGGATATGGTGATTGGTTACGACTTAACGAATATCGGCATTAAAGGGTTGAGCGCGCAGTTGAACGTTAACAACCTGACCGACAAGCGCTACGTTGCAGCCTGTAACTCGCTCTCATACTGCTACTTCGGCGCCGAGCGCAGCATTGTCGGCAGTGTGTCCTGGAAATTCTGATGTTTTAGCCGGATGCGGCGCTGGCGCCTTATCCGGCCTACAGCAGCGTGCAAATCGTAGGCCTGATAAGCGCAGCGCATCAGGCTTTGTGTTTGCGGCTATTTTGTAAAACCGTTCTGCAGACAAATCTGTGTGCTGGCGCCTTATCCGGCCTACGGCAGCGTGCAAATCGTAGGCCTGATAAGCGCAGCGCATCAGGCATAGTGGATTGCGGTTATTGTGTAAACCGTTCTGCAGACAAATCTGCGTGCTGGCGCCTTATCCGGCCTACGGCAGCGTGCAAATCGTAGGCCTGATAAGCGCAGCGCATCAGGCTTTGTGATTGCGGCTATTGTCTAAAACCGTTTTGCAGACAAACCTGCGCGCTGGCGCCTTATCCGGCCTACGGCAGCGTGCAAATCGTAGGCCTGATAAGCGCAGCGCATCAGGCTTTGTGATTGCGGCTATTGTGTAAAACCGTTCTGCAGACAAATCTGCGCGCTGGTTCTCAGCGTAAAGGCGACTTTGTCTGGGTACTGGCTGTAATAGTTATGCTCTTCTTCCAGCCCTTTTGCCTGCGCCAGACGTACCGTTTCCAGCGAGCAGGTACGGTAGATCAGGTCTTTATTCATATTGGTCTGCTTTTCGCGCTGTTTATCTGCGGACAGCGCCAGCCAGCTTTCGGACAGTGAGTAATCGTAGACCACCCGATTTCCTTTCGCCTGCACGTTCTCAATGGTAATAAATTCGTCGATTTTCAGTCTTGGCTGCCCGCGCATTTTTTTCTTATCTTCTGCGGCGGCATATTGGGCCAGCGCATGAATATCCATACTGGCTATTTTCTGTTTATAAGCATCTACATAAGCGGTAGGTTGCTGATAATGCTGAGCGTAAGCGTTTCTTAATTCCCCGTCATTCATCGTACAACCTGCCATAAACAGAGGTAATAGCAGTGCCAGTTTTATTTTAGTCATGATGTTATCCCGTTCATTATTTTGATCCCAGTCGCCCATAACAAAATAGAAAAATTATTACAGATGATATTTAAGGTTGTATAAACGAGAGCGCGATGGCACAAGTTCAATTGTCTTAAAATGGCAGGACAGGCGGGAAACCCTGCCAGAATTGGCAGGGTTTTGAACATACTGATAAAAAAATTAATGGCCGATCATCTTTGCCTTCGGGATCAGCTGGAAATACATATGATCGGGCACTGGCGTATCCCAGACATTGGCATAAACGGCATAACCAATGGTGACAAACAGAATGCCAAGCACCAGTAGCGTCATGGCAACACCTGATAGCGTCCTCTGTCGCCATAACGGTTTACCGTTGTCTTGCGTCCCCGGCGGTGTTTGCAGTGAGAAGCTCAGCGTTGAGGCCACCGGGCAGGATTCAACGCAGGTCATGCAGCCAGTGCATTCCACGGTACGCACCTGAATCAGTCTGTCGACCGGGATATGCGACGGGCAGTTTTTCGCGCATTTTCCGCAGTCGATGCAACTGTCTGCGTTACGGCGGATTTTAAACGGCGAGAGCAGCGAGAACAGACCGAGCAGCGCACCATAAGGGCACAGATAGCGGCACCAGGCATTGCGAATAAACAGGCTCAGGACACTGATAACGACAACAAAGATGAGCGTAGCGGAGCCAATATGGCGAAAGAAATCGAGCATCTTCACGTCGATAATCATGCCATAGGCCGACATTAGAAAATACTGAATCCCCTGTGCAGGCATCGACAGGGCGATATACAAAAAGAAACTCAGCAGCAAATACTTCAGACTGAGCAGCGGGATATCCAGCCAGCGCGGCAGCGTGAAGTTGCGACCAAATACTTTTTTCCCCAGATTGCCGAGCAGTTCGGACAGCGTGCCCACCGGGCATAACCACGAACAGAAGGCTTTTTTTAACAACAGACTAATCAGGATAAACGCAACTAACAGCAGCATGGAGGCGGCATGGATAGGCGGAAGAAAACCAGTCTCCAGCGTATAGCGGATATTCATCAAACCCGCGATTGGTAGCCATCCCTCAATACCACCTGGCCTTGGAATATAGACGCTGGTGCCGGCGGTTTCGAAATAGCGGACCCAGTAATAGAACGTTACGCCAATATAAATATTAATAGCCAGCAGGAGAAACTGGGTGGCTTTTCGCCAGCTGCTGGCGTTGCGCCAGTCATTCCACGGCAGTTTGCCTCCGATCGTGCCAGGACGGCGCTGCCAGCGTGTTCTCTTCTTCCCGTTCATGGTTTTATACTATCCCTCATATTTCCCCTTCTGCATTCAGAAGGCGTCATCACCGGGATATGCTAGCGCTATTCAGATTTGGTGTATTTGATTTACATCTTATTACGTGGCTGTTATTTTCATCATGCCAATAGGCCTGAATAAAAATAACAGCTCGGTATTTATCGCCGATCAGATAAATACCCTGAACGGGGTATTTATTTCTCTGTGGCGGAGAAGGTTATTCCTGATATACCTCTATGCGATCGCGGCCATTACTTTTCGCCAGATAAAGCGCGCGATCGGCTTTATCAACCAACTGTTTATAGTCTGGATGATAGTCATATTCGGCGATGCCAATGCTGACGGTAATAGAAAATGATTCTGCCGCCGATGCCGCCATGCACATCTCGGCAATCTTCATACGCAGCGTTTCGAGGATAATACTGGCCTGCGACTTGTCTGACTCGACGAGCAGGATCATAAATTCTTCACCACCATAGCGAAACACGTAATCGCTGCTACGGATATGATCATAAATGACCGCTGCGACGTTTTTGAGCGTCATATCACCAGTATTATGCCCATAGTTGTCGTTAATTTGCTTAAAGTAGTCGATATCCAGCATCGCCAGGGTGAAGGGCTTCCGCGCATGTAACGCTAACGAAATCTCACGCCGCATGATGGTTGGAATAAAGCGGCGGTTAAGTAACTGGGTCAGCGAGTCTTTACCATTTTCCTGTTTAACCAGTGCGTCAAACATTGAGGCGAGCAGGAAATGGATTTTTGCCGATAGCTGGCGGACATCCTGCAACAGGCTCATCCTCTCAGGTTCTGTTGGCTGATGCTGATGCGAAAAGGTGGTCGTCATGCGGTTGTCGATCTCTGCTATCAGCGATTCCATTTCTTTCAACAGATTGCTGTTGCCGAGAATGTGTTTTCCTTTATGTGAGAACCACATACCAAAATCAGAATTCGCCAGAAATACCATCTCACCGAAAGGCATACCGATGGCGATGTTATAGATAAACTGATTTTCCCAGTCGGTAAATGAGCGAATTTGCCGTTCGCGCTCGACGTTAACGTCATCGTAAATGGTCTGCAGGCGATACTGCTCCTGCGTATGCAGAGAGTTTTGGTGGCTTGGGGAATAGGAGACGGTCATGGCCTCCAGCGCAGTATCCATTGCCAGGCTGCTGAAACAGATAGCATTGCTCAGCAGGGAAGACGAGTCGTCAGCTTTGGTTTTCAATACCCGATACAGCTCATCCTTGAGCTTACGCGCGCCGCGGTTTACCAGATCGATGGGCAGGCCGATACGGGCATGCACCACGCCAATTTCTCGCTGTTTGGCCAGCAGCTGCGGTAGATCTTCGTGCGCGCTGCCAAGCACGCTGCGTAACCAGTCAAACATACTGCCGCTGAGGCGGGTACTGACCTGTTCTGTATTGAGGAACAATGCGCTCTGGGCATGGGAGAGCATATAGTCATAAAAAACGGTCACTAAATGGCGGATCTCTTCATCGCTTAACGATGTGAGGAGCGTGTGAACGTCAGGCGATGTTTGTCGTATCAGCGCCTGCCATTCTGTAAGGAGTAATGTGTCGTTTACCGGTTCAACCTGTTCCATCTCACTGCCACTCAACCTGCGATTAAAAATTCAGGCGGTATTACGGACAATTACCTCACAATGGTCAAGTTAAACTCTCTTATCGATGGCTAATACCTTCATAAATAAGTCTTAGCGCGAAGACACCTATTATTGCGCCAATCACCCGGCTGGCAACGCGTTGGATGCGACCATACGCCCGTCGTACGGCAGGCAAAGAAAATGCCTGGCTGAGAAAAATACGCCAGATAACGGAAGACAACACAATGCCTGCCCAGGCCATCAGTCTGGCCCACGTAGGCGTGTCTGCGCTTAAGGTGACCGAGAAGATACTAATAAAAAACAGCACGGTTTGCGGATTTGATAAATCCGTTAGTAATCCACGGCGGAAAAACACATACCAGGGAGCGGAAAGCGGTTGCTGTAGAGTGGGCATTTGCGGCGTGGCCTGATGGCGGATGCTGTTCCAGGCAAACCACAGCAGATAGGCGCCGCCGACAATCTTAATCAATGAAAATATCTCTTCACACTGGGTGATTAGCGTTGCCATACCAAAGAGCCCAAGGCCGGAGTAAAACGCATCACCCAAGGCAACACCCAGACCGGTCATCACACCTGCGCGTCGTCCGGATGCCAGGCTAGTTTGTACTACCACGAACAGATTTGCGCCGGGGTTAAAAAAGGTTAAAACAAACAGGCTGACGGTGAGTACAACGGCGTGCAAAGGTTCCATAGACAACATTTCCATTAGTAAGCGCTTAAGTGACAGCTAACACTATAATTTTAGTGTGTTCATCATTCTGCGTATTCACTCACACTGCGCAGTGAAACGCGCTGAGATTTGCAAATGACTTCATAGATTATTTTGTGCAAACCTGGCGCGTCAGATAACGCGACGGCACAGGTTTTCTGTTATCAACGATTCGCAAAATCTCTTTATATTTCCGCCTGCTCTGGATCTTTTTGCCAGGCTGAACTACTTATTAATCATCCTTGACTCGCATGTCGAATGTTCAGGGGTCGATGATGGCATATATAACAAAATCTGGAGCTTTTATATGAAAACTGGAATTAAAGTACTTATTGGTGCGTTAGCTTTTGTTGTGACCAACGCGTACGCCGCGGAATTTATGACGAAGGTTGAGTTTGAAAAGGTTGAGTCTCAGTATACAAAAATCGGTGATATTTCAACGAGTAATGAAGTCTCTACTTCGGATGCTAAAGAAGACCTTCTGAAGAAAGCTGAAGAGAAAGGTGCTGACGTGGTGGTATTAACCTCCGGCCAAACGGATAACAAAATCCATGGCACAGCGAATATTTACAAGAAAAAATAACGCGCTACTGTAAAAGACACGATCCCCGCCGGTCATTGTACCGGCGGTTTTTCTTTTAGCCTGCGCCAGAACGTGGTTCTGCTAATTCCGAGATACCGCGCGGCGGCAGTTTTGTCACCATCAAATTGTGCCAACACCTGTTGCGGCGTCAGCAATGACGATGCTTGCGGTGAGTCTGCAACAATGGCCAGTTCCGGTAACAGCTGTTGTAAAAAATCCACATTCAGCTCTGGCTGCGGCTCGACGCTTAAAAACAGTGCCAGACGCTCCATCATATTACGCAGTTCGCGGATATTCCCCGGCCAGCCATAATTCAGCAACGTCGGCTGACTTAACCCCAGCCCCTTGCGAACAGGCTCAGAAAACGGCACGTCCAGTTCCGCCAGCGACTGTTTTAAAAAGCCTTCCGCCAGTGGCAGGATATCGGGCAACCGCTCGCGTAGCGGCGGCAGCTTGAGGCGTAAAATGCTCAGGCGATAAAACAGATCGGTTCGAAACTCCCCCTGTTTCATCTCCTGTTCCAGATTACAGTGCGTGGCGCTAATCACCCGGACATCGACCGGAATCGGCTGATGTCCACCGACCCGGGTAACCTCTTTTTCTTCCAGCACACGCAGCAGTCGGGTTTGTAACGGCAGCGGCATCTCGCCTATCTCGTCAAGAAACAGGGTTCCGCCGTGAGCGATTTCAAACAGGCCCGCGCGTCCCCCTCGGCGAGAGCCGGTAAAGGCGCCATCCTCATAGCCGAACAGCTCCGCTTCCAGCAATGACTCGGTGATTGCCCCGCAGTTGACGGCAACAAACGGCGGGGAGGGTTTACCGCGCCGATTCTCCTGACGGGTGAAAAACTCACGGTGAATGGCCTGTGCGGCCAGCTCTTTACCCGTTCCTGTTTCGCCCTGAATGAGGACCGGCGCACGCGAACGGGCGTACAGCATAATGGTGTGCCGTACCTGTTCCATCTGCGCAGAGTGACCGCGCATATCTCCGAGCGCGTAGCGAGTGCGCAACGTATCGCCAGAGGCGTACTGACCGTTTCTGCGTAGTGTCAGGCGGGTCATATCCAACGCATCGACAAAGGCCTGGCGCACGGTGGCCGCCGAATAGATAAAGATGCCGGTCATGCCTGCTTCTTCTGCCAGATCGGTAATCAACCCCGCACCAACTACCGCTTGTGTACCGCCAGCCTTCAGCTCGTTGATTTGCCCACGAGCATCTTCCTCGGTGATATAGCTACGCTGTTCAAGCTGCAAATTGAAAGTTTTTTGAAACGCGAGAAGCGCCGGGAGGGGTTCCTGATAGGTAATGATGCCAATTGACGAGGTGAGTTTTCCCGCTTTTGCCAGTGCCTGTAGCACGTCGAATCCGCTGGGTTTAATCAGGATCACCGGAATAGACAAACGGCTTTTCAGATATGCGCCGTTGGAGCCTGCCGCAATGATGGCATCGCAACGCTCGGTGGCCAGCTTCTTACGGATATAGGCCACCGCTTTTTCGAAACCAAGCTGAATGGGGGTGATGGTCGCCAGGTGGTCGAACTCCAGACTGATGTCGCGAAACAGTTCAAACAGGCGGGTGACTGAGACTGTCCAGATAACCGGTTTGTCGTCGTTCACACGCGGCGGTAGATGTGTATCTGCCATAACTAACCCAAAAAAGTAAGGAACCGAGTATTAGGGTTTAGTTGTGTTTCATAAATGTTGCAATGAAACGTGAAGGAACGTTTCATGAAACGATAGCTGACACGCTTTTGTGCAACAAAAATAGGAGTATTGGATTTAATGTATTGTTTTAAAAGATAAAAAATTAAATTGAAGAGAAAATAAGCTCCCTGGCATACCCCTTGCTTTAGAAACATCAACGAACGATAACAAGTTGATAACAAGAGGACGGGATATGTCTCTACACTCCCCAGGGCTGGCGTTTCGCGCTGCGCTCACTAAAGAAAACCCATTACAAATCGTTGGCACCATCAACGCCAACCACGCTCTGCTGGCTCAACGTGCCGGGTATCAAGCGATTTATCTCTCCGGCGGCGGTGTCGCGGCGGGGTCGCTGGGTCTGCCGGATCTCGGCATTTCTACCCTTGATGATGTGCTGACTGATATTCGTCGCATTACGGATGTTTGCCCGCTGCCATTGCTGGTGGATGCGGATATTGGTTTTGGATCGTCTGCATTCAACGTGGCGCGTACCGTCAAGTCGATTTCCAAAGCGGGTGCTGCTGCGCTGCATATTGAAGATCAGATCGGCGCCAAGCGCTGCGGTCATCGCCCGAACAAGGCGATCGTCTCGAAAGAAGAGATGGTCGACAGGATCCGCGCAGCCGTTGATGCGCGCACCGATCCCAACTTTGTGATTATGGCGCGGACCGATGCGCTGGCGGTGGAAGGGTTAGAGGCTGCCATCGATCGTGCCCAGGCGTATGTCGAAGCGGGCGCTGACATGCTGTTCCCGGAAGCCATTACCGAACTTGAGATGTACCGCCAGTTTGCCGATGCGGTACAGGTACCAATTCTCGCCAACATTACTGAGTTTGGCGCCACACCGCTGTTTACCACCGATGAACTGCGCAGCGCGAACGTTGCGATGGCGCTATACCCGCTGTCAGCTTTCCGCGCCATGAACCGCGCGGCGGAGAAGGTTTACAACGTGCTGCGTCAGGAAGGTACGCAAAAGAACGTTATCGACATTATGCAGACGCGCAACGAGCTGTACGAAAGCATCAATTACTACCAGTTCGAAGAGAAACTCGACGCGTTGTACACAAAAAAGTAACCGTCGTAGGCCGGATAAGGCCTAGCCGCCATCCGGCAATAAATTAGTACCCTACATATTACAATAATGACGAGGACAACATGAGCGACACAACGATCCTGCAAAATAGTACCCATGTCATTAAACCCAAAAAATCGGTTGCGCTGTCAGGCGTCGCTGCCGGAAATACTGCCTTATGTACCGTGGGTAAAAGCGGTAACGATCTGCACTATCGTGGCTACGATATTCTTGACCTGGCACAACAGTGCGAATTTGAAGAAGTTGCGCATCTGCTGATTCACGGGAAATTACCCACCCGCGATGAGCTCACCGCCTATAAAAGCAAATTGAAAGCGCTGCGCGGATTGCCCGCTAACGTGCGTACCGTACTGGAAGCGCTGCCTGCCGCCTCGCATCCGATGGACGTGATGCGCACTGGTGTTTCCGCGCTGGGTTGTACGCTGCCGGAAAAAGAAGGACATACCGTCTCCGGCGCACGCGATATTGCCGACAAACTGCTGGCATCGCTCAGTTCTATCCTCCTGTATTGGTATCACTACAGCCATAACGGCGAGCGTATTCAGCCGGAGACCGATGATGATTCTATTGGCGGTCACTTCCTGCATTTGCTGCATGGTGAAAAGCCATCACAAAGCTGGGAAAAGGCGATGCACATTTCGCTGGTGCTGTACGCCGAGCACGAATTTAACGCTTCCACCTTCACGGGGCGTGTGATTGCGGGAACTGGCTCTGATATGTACTCCGCGATTATCGGTGCGATTGGCGCACTGCGTGGGCCGAAACACGGCGGCGCGAATGAAGTGTCGCTGGAAATTCAGCAGCGCTACGAAACGCCGGATGAAGCCGAAGCGGATATCCGTAAACGCGTTGAAAACAAAGAAGTGGTGATTGGCTTTGGTCACCCGGTTTACACCATCGCCGACCCGCGCCATCAGGTGATCAAGCGTGTGGCGAAACAGCTTTCTCAGGAGGGCGGTTCGCTGAAAATGTACAACATTGCCGACCGTCTGGAAGAGGTGATGTGGGAAACGAAAAAGATGTTCCCTAACCTCGACTGGTTCTCGGCAGTCTCTTACAACATGATGGGCGTCCCCACTGAAATGTTCACACCGCTGTTCGTTATCGCCCGCGTCACCGGCTGGGCGGCGCACATCATCGAACAGCGCCAGGACAACAAAATTATCCGTCCTTCCGCCAACTATACCGGCCCGGAAGATCGCGAATTTGTCCCGATTGAAAAACGTTGCTAATGCAAAACCTCTAAAGATAAAAAAACAGGAAATGTACCCTATGTCTGCACATATTTCGAACGTCCGCCCTGAATTTGACCGTGAAATCGTTGATATCGTTGATTATGTCATGAACTACGAGATCACCTCGAAGGTGGCGTATGACACCGCGCATTATTGCCTGCTTGATACCCTTGGCTGTGGCCTGGAAGCGCTGGAATATCCGGCCTGTAAAAAACTGCTGGGGCCGGTTGTACCGGGTACCGTCGTCCCGAACGGTGTGCGCGTACCTGGTACCCAGTTCCAGCTCGATCCGGTGCAGGCGGCGTTTAACATCGGTGCGATGATCCGCTGGCTGGACTTTAACGACACGTGGCTGGCCGCAGAATGGGGTCATCCTTCCGATAACCTCGGCGGTATTCTGGCGACGGCTGACTGGCTGTCGCGCAATGCGGTGGCGGTGGGTAAAGCGCCGTTAACCATGAAAAAAGTGTTAACCGGAATGATTAAAGCCCATGAAATTCAGGGCTGTATCGCGCTGGAAAACTCCTTCAACCGCGTCGGTCTGGATCACGTCCTGCTGGTAAAAGTCGCTTCCACGGCGGTGGTTGCCGAGATGCTTGGCCTGAACCGGGATGAAATTCTCAACGCCGTCTCGCTGGCGTGGGTCGACGGTCAGTCGCTGCGTACCTATCGTCATGCGCCGAATACCGGCACGCGTAAATCCTGGGCGGCTGGCGATGCGACATCGCGCGCGGTACGTCTGGCGCTGATGGCGAAAACCGGTGAAATGGGATATCCATCTGCACTGACGGCGAAAACCTGGGGCTTCTATGATGTCTCTTTCAAAGGCGAATCTTTCCGCTTCCAGCGCCCGTACGGTTCGTACGTGATGGAAAACGTGTTGTTTAAAATTTCCTTCCCGGCAGAGTTCCACTCGCAGACCGCGGTAGAAGCGGCGATGACGCTGTACGAGCAGTTACAGGCCGCAGGTAAGACCGCTGCCGATATCGAAAAAGTGACCATTCGTACGCATGAAGCCTGTATCCGCATCATCGATAAAAAAGGCCCGTTGAATAACCCGGCGGATCGTGACCACTGCATCCAGTACATGGTGGCTATCCCGCTGCTGTTCGGACGCTTAACGGCGGCAGATTACGAAGACGGCGTGGCGCAGGACAAACGCATTGATGCACTGCGTGAAAAGATTAACTGCTTCGAAGATCCGACCTTCACTGCGGATTACCACGACCCTGAAAAACGCGCCATCGCGAATGCCATCACGCTTGAATTCACCGACGGCTCACGCTTTGAAGAAGTGGTAGTGGAATACCCAATCGGCCACGCGCGCCGTCGTAACGACGGTATGCCGAAGCTGGTCGAGAAGTTCAAAATTAACCTGGCGCGTCAGTTCCCGACCCGTCAGCAGCAGCGCATCCTGGATGTCTCCCTGGACAGAACTCGCCTGGAGCAGATGCCGGTCAATGAGTATATGGACCTTTATGTAATCTAAACCTGCGTGCGGCAAGGCGTAAGTTCAACAGGAGAGCATTATGTCTTATAGCGAGTTTTATCAACGTTCTATTACGCAGCCGGAGTCGTTCTGGGCCGAGCAGGCCCAGCGTATTGACTGGCAGCAGCCGTATACGCAGGTGCTGGACCACAGTAATCCGCCGTTTGCCCGCTGGTTTTGCGGCGGTACGACCAATCTGTGCCACAACGCCATTGACCGCTGGCTGGAGAAACAGCCTGACGCGTTGGCGCTGATTGCCGTTTCTTCAGAAACTGAAGAAGAACGCACGTTTACCTTTCGTCAGCTGTATGACGAAGTGAACGTCGCGGCGGCGATGTTGTTGTCGCTGGGCGTACAGCGTGGCGATCGGGTACTGGTTTATATGCCGATGATCGCCGAAGCGCACATTACGCTGCTGGCCTGCGCACGTATAGGGGCGATCCATTCGGTGGTGTTCGGTGGTTTCGCCTCGCACAGCGTAGCGGCGCGTATCGACGACGCCCGACCGGTGGTTATCGTGTCGGCGGATGCCGGGGCGCGCGGCGGTAAAGTCCTGCCGTATAAAAAGCTGCTCGATGATGCGATCGATCAGGCGCAGCATCAGCCGCGTCATGTGGTATTAGTCGATCGCGGTCTGGCGAAAATGGCGCGGGTAGAGGGGCGAGACCTCGACTTTGCCACGCTGCGCCAGCAGCATCTCGGCGCGCGGGTGCCGGTTGCCTGGCTGGAGTCGAACGAAACGTCCTGCATTCTCTACACCTCCGGGACAACCGGTAAACCGAAAGGCGTCCAGCGCGACGTTGGCGGCTACGCGGTCGCGCTGGCGACCTCGATGGACACTATTTTCGGCGGCAAGGCAGGCGGCGTGTTCTTCTGCGCGTCGGATATCGGCTGGGTAGTTGGGCATTCGTATATCGTGTATGCCCCACTACTGGCGGGGATGGCGACAGTGGTTTACGAAGGGTTGCCAACGTATCCAGACTGTGGCGTATGGTGGAAAATTGTTGAGAAGTATCAGGTCAGCCGGATGTTCTCCGCCCCAACCGCCATCCGCGTGCTGAAGAAATTCCCGACCGCGCAAATCCGCAATCACGATCTCTCCTCGCTGGAGGTGCTGTATCTGGCGGGTGAGCCGCTGGATGAACCGACCGCCAGTTGGGTAACGGAAACGCTGGGCGTCCCGGTTATCGACAACTACTGGCAGACTGAATCCGGTTGGCCGATTATGGCGATCGCTCGCGGGCTGGACGACCGCCCGTCGCGGCTGGGTAGCCCAGGCGTGCCGATGTACGGATATAACGTGCAGTTGCTCAATGAGGTGACCGGTGAGCCCTGCGAAGCGAATGAAAAGGGCATGCTGGTGATTGAAGGGCCGCTGCCGCCGGGCTGTGTTCAGACTATCTGGGGTGATGACGCGCGGTTTGTGAATACCTACTGGTCGCTGTTTTCTCGTCAGGTGTACGCCACCTTTGACTGGGGTATTCGCGATGCGGACGGCTATTACTTCATCCTTGGTCGTACGGATGATGTCATCAACGTGGCCGGGCATCGGTTGGGGACGCGTGAGATAGAGGAGAGTATTTCCAGCTATCCGAACGTTGCCGAAGTGGCTGTGGTCGGCGTGAAGGATGCGCTGAAGGGGCAGGTCGCGGTCGCGTTTGTCATCCCGAAACAGAGCGACAGCCTTGAAGATCGCGACATCGCACATTCGGAAGAGAAGGCGATTATGGCGCTGGTGGACAGTCAGATTGGTAATTTTGGCCGCCCGGCGCACGTCTGGTTTGTGTCGCAGTTGCCGAAAACGCGCTCTGGCAAAATGCTCAGACGGACGATCCAGGCGATCTGTGAAGGCCGCGATCCTGGCGATCTAACGACCATTGACGATCCCGCGTCGTTGCAGCAAATCCGTCAGGCGATCGAAGAGTAACTCCATGCCGGATAGACCGCATAAGTGGTCTATCCGGCATGACTGCTTAAATTGACGGCTCTACTTTATAATTTTGGTAATAGAACTCTCTATCTCGCTCATTAATGGTTCTGAGAACCCGACAGGGAACTCCCACCGCCACGACATCTGCCGGAATGTCTTTTGTGACTATGCTCCCTGCGCCGATAACAGAATTATCGCCAATCGTTATGCCAGGATTGATCACCACATTACTGCCAATCCATACGTTATTGCCGATGGTGACTGGAAAGGAAAACATCTCTCCGAATTTTCTTAATTCATGATGAACAGGATGACCCGTTACTGAGATCGTGACGTTTGGTGCAATTAAAACGTTATCGCCAATGGTGACCGTGTAATCATCCACAATGGTAAAGTTAAAATTGGCGTAAAAGTTTTTGCCAATGTGAATATTGCTCCCGTATGAGAAATAAATAGGGGGTTCAATCCACGTATGTTCACCCACGCTTCCAAACATTTCACGAATCAGTCTTTCCCTCTTTTCAACCTCCGATGGACGCGTGTGGTTAAACTCATACATTAACTCTTTTCCATGCAATCTCTCTTCCGGCAGGCCCTCGCACATATCGGTATACAGTTTGCCTGCTTTTATTCTGTCTCTCATGGACATGCTCATCGAAGATATTCCCTCTTTGTTATTCGTTTTCAAACTTGTTTGCTTGCTGGGGTGAAAACGCGGGAAAAGGGCCCCGGACCGCTAAGGGTAAATACGGAAATCAGCGTGAAGCTCAGCGCAATAATCCCCAGCACCAGATAAGCTCCCTGGAAACCAATACTCTCATACATTTTCCCGGCCAGAACTGACATGAAAATCATGGCTAACTGTTTGAAGAAACAGAAACACACCAGATAAATCGTGGCCGAGAAACGTACTTCGAACTGGCTGGTGATGTACTTGAAGCAGCCGACGATCAGGAACGGTATCTCAAACATATGCAGCGTTTTGAGAATAACGACCTCCAGCGCAGTGGTGGCGAATGACGAGCCAATAATCCTTACCGACATAATCGTACCGGCCAGCAGCAGGGCGTTCTTTCCGCCAATTCGGTTCACAATCAGCGGTGCAAAGAACATGATCGAGGCGTTGAGTAATTCTCCCATCGTCGTGACGTAGCCAAACACGCGGGTACCCTGTTCGCCGGTGGCAAAGAATGAGGTAAAGAAGTTGGCGAACTGCTGGTCAAACACATCGTAAGTACAGGAAACGCCGACCACATACAGGGAGAGGAACCAAAGTTTCGGCTGTTTAAATAACTCCAGTGCCAGCTTCAGGCTGAATGCCGAGTTATTGGCGCCTACCGCATCCGCGACTTTTGCAGAAGAGGGGGCATCTGTTTTTGAAAATAACAGCAGCAATGCCAGAATTACCGCACAGCCAGAGCCTAACCAGAAGACGAATTGGTTATTGATGGTGAACATAATTCCGGCGATCGAGGCGCACAGCGCCCAGCCCACGCAGCCAAACATGCGCGCGCGACCAAATTCAAAGTTGCTTCTGCGGCTGGCTTTTTCAATATAGGCTTCAATCGCTGGGGCACCGGCATTGTAAATAAAGCCAAGGTAAATCCCGCCGACAATTGAACCCAGTAAAATATTAACCTGCAATAATGGGCCAAATACGTAAATAAAGAACGGGGCAAACATTACCAGCATGCCGGTAATTACCCACAGCAGATGTTTACGCAGGCCGAGCTTATCGGATAGTAGTCCGAAAATTGGCTGGAATAACAAAGAAAACAGTGAGATGCAGGCGAAGATGATGCCGGTATCGCCTTTGCTGATATGGTTTACATCGTGTAACCAGATAGGGAAGAAGGGGAAATACGCACCCATAATAAAAAAGTAAAAGAAGAAGAAAAAGCCAAACATCCAAAAGTTAGTGTTTTTTAAATAATACATAACAGACTTCCTATAAATGCGGGCAGGTATCAACCTGCCCTGCTTATATTATTATTTTTGGCCCCAGACGAACTGGAAGTGGTAGCGTCCGGCGCTCAGCTGGAATTCCGGCGACACGGAAGGACTCCACGAATCATCGCCGCCGACGCCCATATGGAAGCCATCAATATTGAGCCAGGTGCCCGCCTCAGGTTGCAGCAGATGGCGGTGGCTGGTTTCCATCAGTTGCTGCTGGCTAAAGCGGCTGATGTTGAACTGGAAGTCTCCGCGCCACTGGTGCGCACCGTAGTACAGTTCGCGCGTGCCGCAGCGCAGACCGTTTTCGCTCGGGAAAACATACGGGGTGTACATCTCATCAAGCGACAGATCCCAGCGATCGAAACATGCGGCGCCCAGACGGTCCGGGTAGTTCTCATGCGGGCCGAGACCTAACCAGTTCACTCGCTCCGCAACCTGCGCCAGCTGGCAGCTCAGGCCGATGCGGGCCGGATGCGGCGTACCGCTGGCAACGTCGACATCCACCGTTATCTGCATTTCACCATTGCCGTCAATACGATAGCTTTTTCGGCTGACGAACAGCGTTTCGCCCTGATACTGCCACGCATGTTCGGTGGTGATCAGTACCGCACTGCTCAGCGTATCGGCAGCACAGTGCAGTAACGTTGCTTCAGCCTGATAGTGACCGGCGGCCTTCCAGCGTTCAACCCAGGCGTTAGGATCGATGCGGGTTGACTCGCTCACGCCGATGTCGTTGTCCAGCGGCGCGCGGGTGAACTGGTCAATAAGCGGGCTTACCAACTGGGCTTCATCGCTAATCCAGTATTGTGTTAGCAGGCCGGACTGACGATCGAATTGCCAGCGTGTGTTGTTGGCCACCACGGTAAAATTGCTCTCACTAACATCCAGCTGTGGTGCGCTGCTGCCGTGTGATGGACGTACCAGGCTGAGCTTCTCTTCCAGCTTCCACTGTTGCCAGGCGCTGATATGCCCGGCTTCTGACCATGCGGTTGCCTGAGGCTGCTCTACGCGCACCGTCAACCACAGTTCGCCTGCGGTGTCCGGCATCGGAACGTTCGGCAGGGTAATCACCTGGCGGCCCTGTGGGGCGATATCCAGAACGATTTCTCCGGCGGCCAGAGGGTTGCCGTCCAGGGCAATCGACCAGTGCAGAACTTCGTTATCGCTGCGGCGGAACAGATATTCGCTGGTCACTTCAATCTGGCGTTCAGCGCCCGGCAGTAAAGTGAACTGGAAAAACTGCTGTTCATGTTTGGCCTCATATAACGCCGGATGCGGAGTGCGATCGGCGAACACCAGCCCGTTCATGCAAAACTGACGATCGTTAGGCGTGTCGCCAAAATCGCCACCGTAGGCTGACCATGCTTTGCCGTTCTCATCATATTTGGTCAGCGACTGATCCACCCAGTCCCAGACAAATCCGCCCTGCAGGCGCGGATACTGACGGAACGCTTGCCAGTATTTGGCGAAGCCGCCAAAGCTGTTGCCCATAGCGTGGGCGTATTCACAAAGGATCAGCGGACGCTGTTCGCCGGGCATCGACAGCCACTTTTTAATCGACCATTTGGGTACTGCGGGGAAGGGCTGATCCTGATCGACGCGGGCGTACATCGGGCAAATAATGTCGGTGGCGGCAGTATCAGCTCCACCGCCCTCGTACTGCACCGGACGTGACGGGTCTTCAGATTTTATCCAGCGGTAGAGCGCGTCGTGATTGACGCCATGGCCGGATTCATTGCCCAGTGACCAGATAATAATGCTCGGGTGGTTGCGATCGCGCTGCACCATGCGCGTGACGCGCTGGCTCATGGCAGGCAACCATGCGGGATCGTCGGTGAGGCGATTCATCGGCACCATGCCGTGGGTTTCAATGTTGGCTTCGTCGACTACATACAGGCCGTAACGATCACACAGGGTGTACCACAGCGGATGGTTCGGGTAATGGGAACAGCGCACGGCGTTGAAGTTATTCTGCTTCATCAGGATGATGTCCTGCACCATCGTCGCCTCATCCATCACCTGGCCGTTGACCGGATGGTGCTCATGGCGGTTGGTACCGCGAATCAACAGCGGCTTGCCGTTTAACAGCAACAGGCCGTTTTCGATACAAACCTGACGAAAACCAACGTCACAGGCTTCCGCTTCAATCAGTACTCCGCCTGCGGTGTGTAACTGCACAACGGCGCGGTACAGATTGGGCGTTTCGGCACTCCATAGCGCCGGTTTTTCGACGTTCAGACGCAGAGTCACCCGGTCATGATAAGCGCCGCGTTCATCAATGATCTCGCTGCCGAGCGGTGAGGTCGTTTCGTGGGTGAGCGTTTCACCTTCCCACAATTGCAGGGTGACGCGTAAATCTTCGTTCTCGTTGCCACCCACTCTGACTTCCGCTTTCAGCGTGGCGCGGCTGAAGTCGTCATTAAAACGGGTATTAATGCGCAGGTCGCGGATTTGCGTAGTGGGCTTATGCAGCAGGGAGACATCGCGAAAAATGCCGCTCATGCGCCACATGTCCTGGTCTTCCAGATAGCTGCCGTCGCTCCAGCGCAGCACCATCACAGCCAGACGGTTTTCGCCGCGCAGCAGATAATCGCTAAGATCAAACTCAGACGGCAGACGGCTATCCTGACCGTAGCCGACCCAGCGACCGTTGCACCACAGATGAAACGCGGAGTTCACGCCGTCAAAAATAATGCGCGTCTGACCTTCCTCTAACCACGCGTCTTCAATATTAAATGTGAGCGAGTAACATCCTGTCGGGTTCTGTGCCGGAACGTACGGGGGATTCACCGGGATTGGGTAGGTGACGTTGGTATAAATTGGCGCATCATAACCGGCCATCTGCCAGTTAGAGGGGACGTTGATGATGTCTGCCTGTGGCAGATCGCTTGTCAGCCAGCTTTCTGGCACAGCCTCCGGCGCGGCAAACCAGGCAAATTGCCACTGGCCATTCAGCGCGCGTAACTGACTCGAACGCTGATTGGTACGTGCATCATCCGCTGAGCGCCAGCTACAGAACGGCGGATGTGCTTCCAGCCGGTTGAGCTGCGTGACGCCGGGATTCTCCCAGTCGCGGCGGGCCAGAACAGCGGAGAGTGAATCTGTGTTCAGGTTCATAACGGTATCCTGTTTGAATTTGTTACTCGCTCACAATTTCAATCAAAATACGAACAAGCGCTCCTTGCTGTAAAGGATGGGGCGTTCAATAAGTGAGCTGACTCACACAATTGTTATACGTTCACAATTTGGGTGTGAGCTGAGAAACTTGCCGCGCCAGCTGGATCAGTGAATCAGCCAGCGCCTGGGGAGTGGTGGTTTGCGTATCGGGAGGCAGAACCGTTTTGCGCTTGACCAGGGTGACGGGAAGCAGTTGGTTACCCACGCTGGAGCCGCCACGGGGGAGTTGCAATAGCCTGTCGACGCTGGTTTCACCCAGCAACGGAAAATCCTGCCTGATGGTGGTCAGCGGTGGGATGTAACAGGCGCTGTCTTCGGTGTCATCGTAGCCAATTACCGATATATCCACTGCAACCCGCAGACCGAACTCGCTGATTGCCCGCATCGCGCCCAGCGCCATTTGATCGTTAGCGACCAGCATGGCGGTAGGGAGGTTACCGTTATTCAGCATGTGCATCGTTTGCTGAAAACCAGACATCGCGCTCCAGTCGCCTTCCAGCTCCACAACGGGTTGTAGCTGGTAATGTGCCAGATACTTGTGCCAGCCCGCATGCCGAAGCCTTGCCGAAATGGAAGTGTGCGGCCCGCTCAGCAGGGCGATCCGTTGATGTCCGTGCTGCACCAGATGTTCAACGCCAAGGCGCGCGCCGTCGTCATGAGAGAAAATCACGCTGTTAATTGGCGTCAGGTCAGAGACATCGAGAAACAGCACCGGCACTGTACCGCAGGCAGCGGCCACGGCAATGGCATCTTCTTCATCCAGCGGATAGTTGATGATAAGCCCGGTTACGCGTTGAGAAAGTAGATTGTGGACCGCGGCTTTACAGGACTCAACGCCGCTGCGCTCGACCATGGCGATCACCACGCTGGCACCGGACTGGTCGGCGCGGGATTTTATGGCAGCAACGATTTGTGAGGGGGCATGCAGGGCAAGGTTTGCCGTCACAACGCCAATCAGTGGCGTCTGTTTGCCAGCCAGCTGCTGTGCAACGCGGTTAGGAATGTAATTGAGTTCCGCCATCGCGGCCTCAACTTTCTGTCGGGTTTTTGCGGAAACGTGGCTGGCCTGGTTCACGACGCGAGAGACGGTCTGGTAAGAGACACCTGCATGGTCTGCCACATCGTATAGCGTTACCGGTTTCACGTTTATCACCCCTGTCATGACGTTATCTGTGCGCTATGATGCCACAGCAGGACGGTTTTGGGGTATTTGCGCATGGGTTCTGCGAGGCGCATTCCAGGGTTTGAGGATAGCGTGCTGAAGGATTTATCGCCGTTATACCTAACAGAAGAATAAAGCGAGGACATTGTGAGCGATTCTGCGGCAAAAAATATTCTGTCCATCTACCGACGCCATGCGGATGCTTTTGCCAGCCAGCGCTCGCGCACCTTGTTCGAGAAAAGCTGGCTCGATAAATTTATTTCCGTGATGGGCGGGCAGGGCAGCATTGTGGATATTGGCTGCGGCAACGGTCAGCCGATCGCCGGTTATTTTATCCAGCAAGGTTTTCAGCTTACCGGCGTTGATGGTTCCCCGGCGATGCTGGCGCGGGCCCGAAACATTTATCCTGCACAGCGCTGGCTGGAACAGGATATGCGCGAGTTGGCACTCAATGAGACTTTCGATGGACTGATCGCCTGGGACAGCTTTTTCCATTTAACTCAGCAGGACCAGCAAAAGATGTTCCCGATTTTTGACCGCCTCAGCCATCCCGGTAGCGCGCTGATGTTTACCAGCGGTACGGACAACGGCATCGCGATGGGGCAATTTGAAGGTGAGCCGCTGTTTCACGCCAGCCTCGCGCCGGATGAATACCGCGCACTGCTGTCAGCACACGGTTTTGCGGTGGTCGAGATGGTGATGGAAGATCCGCAATGCACCGGGCACACCATCTGGCTGGCGCAAAAAAGAGGCTAATCACCGCGAAAGGTTTTACGCCATTCAGCCGGGCTAACGCCAAAGTGGGATTTAAAATGCTGGCGCCAGGTGACGGGCGACTGAAAACCAGCCTGTTCTGCGATGCGTTCAACGGGTAACTGGCTGGACTCCAGCAACGTCTGGCTACGGCGCAGGCGCTCGGCAATCAACCATTCGGCCACGCTTGACCCTGTGGCCTTCATAAAATGACGGGTGAGGGTGCGACGGCTCATCATCACCCGTTGCGCCAGCTCGTCAAGATTATGCGGTTCATGGAGATGCTGGCGCAAATAGTCGAGCAGGACGTTGATGCGCTGATCTTTGGTATTTTTCGCCACCGGTTGCTCGATAAACTGTGCCTGGCCGCCCTCGCGATGTGGCGGCACAATCATCCGTCTGGCAATCTGATTCGCCACCGTGCTGCCAAAACGCTGGCGGATGACGTACAGGCAGCAATCCAGCGCAGCGGCGGTGCCTGCCGAGGTAATAATACCGTCGTCATCCACGTACAGCGCGTTGATATCCAGATGAGCTGCCGGAAAGCGGGCCTGAAAATCCTGCTCGAACTCCCAGTGCGTAGCCGCCCGTTTGCCATCCAGCAGACCGGCGTAGCCGAGGACAAACGCACCCAGGCATAACCCAACAATCTGCGCGCCGTTTTGTCGCGCACGATTGAGCGCATCAAGCAGGCTTTGTGGTGGCCGATGTGCCGTGGTACCCCACCAGGGGATCACCACAATGTCGGCGGCCTCCACCGCTTCATAGCCGTAGGCTGCGTTAATGGAGAAGCCATCCTGCGAGGAAACGATGCCCGGCTGTTCTGCACACAGTTGCACCTCAAAACGCTTTTTCGTCGCCACTTTGTCACTGAAAATAATGCACGGCACCGAGAAGTGAAACGGGCTGAAATCTTCCACGGCAACAATGGCGACGTTAAGCGGTTGCATACGAGTCCTCTGTGGAGTTTAAAACGTCAGGGTTTCGCCATCTTCCGGCACGTTAACGAATTGCGCAATCTGGTTGTCGCAAGCGTACTCTTTCAAGGCCGCGCGGGTCAGCAGACAGTGGTTAATCGCCTCCATGTGGGTCGCCACAATTTGTGCTTCGGGCAGCGTGAAGTGGGTTTTTAGCACATCTTCCGCGCCCATGATAATTGGGCCAAACCCGATAACGTGAGCAAAGCCTGCGTTCAGAATGACCACGCCTGGCTGGAAAGTCCGCATGTTGGTTTCCACCTCGTCGCGCCAGATGGTGTCCCCGACCAGATACAGCGTTTTTTCAGCCGGATGCTGGAAGATAACTCCGCAGGCATCACCCAGACGCTCAGCCATTTGCGGGATGGCGTAAGCGCGATCCGAACCGTGCTGGCCGCCGGTTTTACGCAGGGTGATATCACCAAGCGCAGTGTTTTGCGTCAGTACGGTCAGTTGCGTGAAACCTTGTTCCCGCAGTACCTGCGCATCGCGATCGTTTTGCACATAAATCGGTTTGTCTTTCGGTACGACACGAGCCGCGGATTCATCCCAGTGGTCTTCATGCAGATGGGTCACGATCAGCGCATCAACGTTGAGCAGGGTGTCGATATCGACAGGCAGATCAACGGTCGGGTTGCGGATCTCGGCGCGAGCCGTACCGGCAAAGCCCGGATAAGTACCTTTTGCCGCCAGCATAGGGTCGATCAGAAAGGTTTTGCCACCAAAAGTGATGTGCTGCGTAGCGTTACGGATTTGCGTGATGTTCATGGTGTTTGCTCCACGTGTTGGGTCAGTGGTGTCATCGTAGAGTGTTGTCCAGAAGATGAATGTGGGCAAATGGGCGACTAGCGATGGGATTGGGCCAACTGCAGATTACAGATGTCGATAATGTAATTAGAATTAAAGTAATTTAATATTTCCTTGGTGGCTCGTTATTTAATAAGTAGCTATTATATCGAACTGAATAAGAATGCTGTTATTTAAATACGGAAAGGTTTATTAAATGCGAAGTTGTGCCGGAAAACATTATTGATATATGTAATGCATAGTGACCAATAAAACAGATCGCGAACCATGAAATAAGAATGCTATCATTCACGCCAGACGCGGCAGGCAACTGCTGGCACACGCATTTACCCCGGAGCAACTGATGAACAACGACATTCCGCTAAAATATTATGATATCGCCGACGAGTACGCGACCGAGGCCGCAAAGCCGGTGAGCGACACAGAACGTGACGCGCTGGCGCACTACTTCCAGCAGCTGATCACCCGTTTGATGAACAACGAAGAGATCAGCGAAGAAGCGCAGCAGGAGATGGCTACCGTGGCAGGTGTCGACGCTCAGCGTATCGATGATATTGCGGAGTTCCTCAATCGTTGGGGTAACGAGTAGCCAAAGACATGGCCTGTGTTTTACACTGCGCGCAAATTGAGTAGGTATACTCTACAAGTAATAGGTTTAATCAGGCGGAAACAGCAATGAACGGAACAATCACAACGTGGTTTAAAGATAAAGGCTTTGGATTTATCAAAGATGAAAACGGCGACAACCGCTATTTTCATGTGATTAAGGTTGCTAATCCTGAGCTGATCAAGAAAGACGCGGCGGTGACTTTTGAGCCCACCACCAACAACAAAGGCTTGTCTGCCTACGCGGTGAAAGTCATACCAGACAGCAAGTACATCTATATTGCAGGCGAGCGTCTGAAGCTCACCTCGATCAAGTCATTCCTGGTCTACAGCGAAGAAGTTCCTGTAGAGACCCGTATCGACAAAGAAAATGCTGTGCTGTCTGTCGGCGTGCTGATGAACAGCATCCGACCGAAATCAGACGTCAAGCCTGGTGAAATGCGCACGCTGAAAAAGCTGGCCATCACTACCTTCCAGGGCACGACGCTGATCTTCTCGGAAGATGAAATTGACATCGACGCGACGGTGAAACTGCTTAAAGTCTGAAACCCTTCGGACTGAATAAAAACCGGAACGCCGCGCTTTTCAGGAGCGGGTTTCGGTTTTTTATTTGTGGTGCGGGAAGAACAATTTTGTGCCAGAAATGTATATCCAGTTGAGTCAGATAACGTTAATGGTCACATATGGTGTTTATTTTCTCTGTAGTAAATCCCATCGATTACCATAGAGGTCCTCAAAAACAACAACGGTACCGTATTCTTCTTCTCTAGGGGCTTCGCAAAACTGAACGCCAGCCGATTTCATTTCATTGTAATCACGCCAGAAATCATCAGTTTGCAGAAACAGAAAGACCCGCCCGCCACACTGGTTACCGATGAATGCTTCCTGAGTTTCATTAGCAGCCCTGGAGAGTAGCAAATGACAATCACTGTCCGGGTTCGGCGATACCACAACCCAACGTTTCCCCGGTTGTGGAGTATCTTCAATCAGGGTAAAACCGAGCTTATTTATGTAGTAATCGATAGCTCTGTCATAATCATCGACAACAATTGAAATATATCCCAGACATTTTTTATTCATTTTTAATATGGCACCCGGTATTAACTTACTATTTGTGCTTGCTATTTTATCATTAACTGGAATGCTTTTAAGCATCCTGCCAAAAAGTTATTCCTTTACTTTCGTCATAAGCCACCTGTCCACATTTCACTATTTTTATGTGGCATTCGGATTTACCACGTCATCCATCAGTATGTAACGTGCTTCCTGGCGCGTGTATTGATCGATTAATGGTACAAGTCGCTGGAAATGCTCGCTGGCACAATGTTCATCGAGAGCCGCGTGGTTTGGCCATTCTTCGATAAAAATAAAATGCCCCGGATCTTTTTCATCAATATAGAGGTCGTAAGCAATGCAGTGCGGTTCTTTCTTCGTTGCCGCTATTAGCTCACGATACAACGGGAGAACAGTTTCAATATACTCAGGTTTGATGAAATCCTCAGCAATGACCTTTAACATGCAGCCTCCTGGCAGAAAACGAATGCACACTATGTAATGAAGATATTTTTTGGACAAGAGGTCACAGAGTTTTATCGGCCGGATAGTGAGTTATGCCAGCTATCAATCAGATGATCCGCATAACTGTGATCCATCTCACCTCCCGGCAACCAAAATCTCCTGCGATTCGACGCCGTCCTCTATCTGTTTCGCCACCTTTTGTAAGGCCGGAAGATGCTTTTCCGCGGCCTGTTCGATGGTCATGGCGCTGGCCATATACACCAAATTCAGGCAGCCGATCACCCGCTGTTCGCTGCGGATGGGGACGGCGATAGAAGCGATTTTCTCCTCCTGATCCCAACCGCGAAAGTTCTGCCCAAAACCGTCTTTTCGCGCGCGGGTCAAAATGGCATTGAGCTTCAGCGGCTCGCGCGCAAGCTGGAACTCTTCTCCCGATCGGGAGGCAAGCATTTCAATCAGTTCCTGCCGTTCATTCTCCGGGCAAAATGCCAGCCAGGTCAGGCCGGATGCGGTTTTCAGCAGTGGCAAACGACGCCCTACCATCGCCCGGTGAAACGACAGACGGCTGAAACGGTGGGTGGTTTCACGTACCACCATCGCGTCCACATCCAGCGTGGAAACGTCGGTCGGCCAGATGACCTCGCGCAGCAAATCTCCCAGCAGCGGGGCGGCGAGTGCAGAAATCCACTGCTCGTCACGAAACCCCTCGCTGAGCTGGCGGACTTTAATGGTTAAGCGAAAGCTGTCATCGGACAGGCTGCGCCGGACGTAACCCTCATCCTGCAGGGTTTCCAGCAGCCGTCTGACCGTGGTGCGATGCAGGCCGCTTAACTCAGCAAGCAAGCCAACACTGGCCCCACCATCGAGCCGGTTTAACATATTTAATAACATTAATCCGCGCGTTAATCCGCGTACGGTTTTGTACTCAGTGCTCTCGTCATTTTTCATATTCATTGACAAATCTACAGATAAAACAACGTTGTGCACTTAGTGCACATCCTGGCATGTTTTGATTGTAGCGCAAAAACTCGCTTCTATACTGACCGCACAACAAAAAATTATTCACATATTTTTAACAAAACAAATTGCGCCTCACCAGGGTCCGCAATTGCGTTTTGTCCGAGTCGTGAGGTTCTGAAATGACAACAAAAAACCCGGATATCCAACCCGCTGTGCAGCATACCGCGCAGGTGGCGATTGCCGGTGCTGGTCCGGTAGGGCTGATGATGGCCAACTATCTTGGGCAGATGGGCATTGAGGTGTTGGTAGTGGAGAAGCTCGACACGCTGATCGACTATCCTCGCGCCATCGGCATTGACGATGAAGCGCTGCGCACTATGCAGTCTGTGGGGCTGGTCGAGAACGTTTTGCCGCACACCACGCCGTGGCACGCAATGCGCTTTCTCACCCCGAAAGGCCGCTGCTTTGCTGATATCCAACCGATGACTGACGAATTTGGCTGGTCGCGCCGCAATGCTTTTATTCAGCCGCAGGTGGACGCGGTGATGTTGGAAGGGTTGTCGCGTTTTCCCAACGTGCGCTGCCTGTTCTCCCGCGAACTGGAGGCCTTCAGCCAGCAAAACGGCGAAGTGACGCTAAATCTGAAAGCGCCAGACGGTCAACGTGAAACGGTGAAGGCCCAGTGGCTGGTGGCCTGCGACGGTGGCGGCAGCAACGTCAGACGTTCTCTGAACGTGCCGTTTGAAGGTAAAACCGCGCCGAATCAGTGGATTGTGGTGGATATCGCCAACGATCCGCTCAGCACGCCGCATGTGTATTTGTGCTGCGATCCGGTGCGCCCGTATGTCTCCGCCGCGCTGCCGCACGCGGTGCGCCGTTTTGAGTTTATGGTTATGCCGGGGGAAACCGAAGCGCAGCTTAGCGAGCCGCAGAATATGCGCCAGTTGCTGAGCAAAGTACTGCCGAACCCGGACAACGTCGAGCTGATCCGCCAGCGCGTGTATACCCATAATGCTCGTCTGGCCGAACGTTTTCGTATTGACCGCGTGCTGCTGGCGGGCGATGCGGCGCACATTATGCCGGTCTGGCAGGGTCAGGGATACAACAGCGGCATGCGCGATGCTTTCAACCTGGCATGGAAACTGGCGCTGGTGATTAACGGTAAAGCCGACGATGCGCTGTTGGATACCTACCAGCAGGAACGCCGCGACCACGCCAAAGCGATGATCGACCTCTCCGTGACCGCTGGCAACGTACTTGCGCCGCCCAAACGCTGGCACGGCGCGGTACGCGACGGGGTTTCCTGGCTGTTGAACTATATTCCGCCGGTCAAACGTTACTTCCTTGAAATGCGGTTTAAGCCGATGCCGCAGTACCACGCCGGGGCGCTGGTGCGTGAAGGCGACGCGAAAACTTCACCGGTCGGCAAAATGTTTATCCAGCCGAAGGTGACGCTGGAATCGGGCGAAGTGACGTTGCTCGACAACGTCATCGGACCGAATTTCGCGGTGATTGGCTGGGGCTGTAACCCACTATGGGACATGAGCGAGGCGCAGATCCAACAGTGGCAGGCGCTGGGGACGCGTTTTATCCAGGTCGTGCCGGATACGCAGATACATATCGATCAGGATAACCACGACGGCGTTACCCGCATAGGCGATACGCAAAACCGCCTGCGCGCGTGGTTTGCCCAGCACAACGCCGCGCTGGTAGTCATGCGCCCGGACCGCTTCGTGGCCGCCATCGCCATTCCGCAAACCCTGGGCAGCACCCTGAATAAACTGGCGTCGGTGATGACGCTCACTCGCGCTACTGCCGACATTCCTGTTGAAAAGGTTGCCTGATATGCACGCTTATCTTCACTGTCTTTCCCACTCGCCGCTGGTGGGCTATGTCGACCCGGCACAGGCTGTGCTCGACGAGGTTAACGGCGTGATCGCCAGTGCTCGGGCACGTATTGCGGCGTTCGAACCTGAACTGGTCGTGCTGTTTGCCCCCGATCACTACAACGGATTTTTCTACGACGTGATGCCGCCGTTCTGTTTAGGCGTTGGCGCTACAGCGATCGGCGATTTTGGTAGCGCGGCGGGGGAATTACCGGTGCCGACAGATCTGGCTGAAGCCTGCGCCCACGCGGTAATGAAAAGCGGTATCGATCTCGCCGTGTCCTACAACATGCAGGTCGATCATGGCTTCGCGCAGCCGCTGGAGTTTTTGCTCGGCGGCCTGGATAAGGTGCCGGTGCTGCCAGTGTTTATTAACGGCGTCGCCACGCCGCTGCCGGGCTTTCAGCGTACCCGCATGCTCGGTGAAACGATTGGCCGTTTCGCCAGCTCGCTGAATAAGCGCGTGCTGTTTTTAGGCTCCGGTGGTCTGTCGCATCAGCCGCCGGTACCGGAGCTGGCGAAGGCTGATGCCCATATGCGTGACCGCCTGCTCGGCAGCGGCAAACAGTTACCTGAAAACGAGCGCGAGCTACGCCAGCAGCGGGTGATCAGCGCCGCCGAGAAGTTTGTGGTCGATCAAAACACGCTACACCCGCTTAACCCTGTCTGGGATAACCGTTTTATGACCCTGCTTGAGCAGGGGCGTTTGCAGGAGTTGGACGCGGTCAGTAACGAAGAGCTGTCCGCGATGGCGGGCAAATCAACGCACGAAGTTAAAACCTGGGTTGCCGCCTTTGCCGCCATTTCTGCCTTTGGCAACTGGCGCAGCGAAGGCCGTTATTACCGCCCGATCCCGGAGTGGATCGCCGGATTCGGCTCCCTGAGCGCCACTACGCAGAACTAAAACAGAACTGAATATGCAGGAGAACATCATGACTTACCAACCGCAAACCGAAGCCGCTACCAGTCGTTTTCTGGAGGTGCAGGAAGCAGGCGAAACCCTACGCGTGCATTTCAATGACTGTGGGCAGGGCGAAGAGACCGTCGTGCTGCTGCACGGATCCGGTCCTGGCGCGACGGGCTGGGCAAACTTCAGCCGCAATATCGATCCGCTGGTACAGGCCGGATACCGGGTGATCCTGTTGGATTGTCCTGGCTGGGGCAAAAGCGATGGGATCGTTAACCGCGGTTCGCGATCCGATCTCAACGCCCGCATCCTGAAAAGCGTGGTCGATCAGTTGGATATTCAAACAGTCCACCTGCTGGGTAACTCGATGGGCGGTCACAGTGCTGTGGCGTTTACCCTGAGCTGGCCGGAGCGCGTGGGCAAACTGGTATTAATGGGCGGCGGAACGGGCGGCATGAGCCTGTTTACCCCGATGCCGACCGAAGGTATCAAGCGCCTGAATCAGCTGTATCGCGAGCCGACCATCGAGAATCTGAAGCTGATGATGGAGATCTTTGTCTTCGACACCAGCGACCTGACCGAGGCGTTGTTTGAGGCGCGCCTGAATAACATGCTGTCGCGTCGCGATCACCTGGAAAACTTTGTCCAGAGCCTGGAGGCCAACCCGAAACAGTTCCCGGATTTCAGCCCGCGTCTGGGTGAAATCAAAGCTCAGACTCTGATTGTCTGGGGACGCAATGACCGCTTTGTACCGATGGATGCCGGTCTGCGCCTGCTCTCCGGAATTGCCGGTTCTGAGCTGCATATCTACCGCGACTGCGGGCACTGGGCGCAGTGGGAACATGCGGATGCCTTTAACCAACTGGTGCTGAACTTCCTCGCACGCCCTTAAGGAACGGACATGACGAATCGTAATCTTGAGCAGCTAGCCGCCGATTTACGTCAGGCTGAAGAAAAAGGGGAAGCCATCGCCCCGCTGCGTGAATTGATTGGTGTGGATAACGCGGAAGCGGCCTACGCCATTCAGCGCATCAACGTGCAGTACGACGTGGCGCGCGGGCGTCGCGTGGTCGGGCGCAAAGTGGGGCTGACGCACCCGAAAGTGCAGCAACAGCTGGGTGTCGATCAACCGGACTTCGGTACGCTGTTTGCTGATATGTGTTATGGCGATAACGAAACCATCCCGTTTTCCCGTGTGCTGCAACCGCGTATTGAAGCCGAAATTGCGCTGGTGCTGAACCGCGATCTGCCCAATACCGACACCACTTTTGACGAGCTTTACAACGCCATAGAGTGGGTACTTCCCGCGCTGGAAGTGGTCGGCAGCCGTATCCGCGACTGGTCGATCAAATTTGTTGATACCGTGGCGGATAACGCCTCCTGTGGCGTGTATGTGGTCGGCGGTCCGGCACAGCGTCCGGCAGGATTAGATCTGAAAAACTGCGCGATGAAAATGACGCGCAACAACGAAGAGGTCTCCAGCGGGCGCGGCAGCGAATGCCTGGGACATCCGATCAACGCCGCCGTCTGGCTGGCGCGCAAAATGGCCAGCCTCGGCGAGCCGCTGCGTGCGGGAGACATTATTCTCACCGGAGCGTTAGGTCCGATGGTGGCGGTGAATGCGGGCGATCGTTTCGAAGCCCATATCGACGGTATTGGTTCAGTCGCCGCCACCTTTTCAGCGGCGGTTACAAAAGGAAGTCAGTCATGAGTAAGCGTAAAGTCGCCATTATCGGCTCCGGCAACATCGGTACCGATTTGATGATAAAAATTCTGCGTCACGGCGTGCATCTGGAAATGGCGGTGATGGTCGGTATCGATCCAGAATCTGATGGCCTGGCGCGTGCCCGACGCATGGGCGTTGCCACCACCCATGAAGGGGTGAAAGGGCTTATCGACATGCCGGAATTCGCTGATATCGACATTGTGTTTGACGCCACCAGCGCAGGCGCGCATGTGAAGAACGACGCCGCGCTACGTGCCGTTAAACCAGGCATCCGCCTGATCGACCTGACGCCCGCGGCAATCGGTCCTTACTGCGTGCCGGTGGTGAATCTGGCAGCCAACGTTGATCAGCAGAACGTCAATATGGTGACCTGCGGCGGACAGGCGACCATCCCAATGGTGGCGGCAGTTTCTCGCGTGGCAAAAGTCCATTACGCCGAGATTATCGCCTCGATCGCCAGTAAATCGGCGGGGCCGGGTACCCGTGCCAATATCGACGAGTTTACCGAAACTACCTCGAAGGCGATTGAAGTGGTCGGCGGCGCGGCAAAAGGCAAAGCCATTATTGTCCTTAACCCGGCCGAGCCGCCGCTGATGATGCGTGACACGGTGTATGTGCTGAGCGAAGCGGCCTCTGAGGTTGAAGTTGAAGCGTCGATTAATGAGATGGCGGCGGCGGTGCAGGCCTACGTGCCGGGCTATCGCCTGAAACAGCGTGTCCAGTTTGAAGTCATCCCGGAGGATAAACCGGTGAATCTGCCGGGTATCGGCCAGTTCTCTGGGCTGAAAACCGCGGTGTATCTGGAAGTGGAAGGTGCGGCGCACTATTTACCAGCCTACGCGGGCAACCTCGACATTATGACCTCCAGCGCGCTGGCGACCGCTGAGAAGATGGCGCAGTCCCTCGCTCGTCAGGCAGGAGAAGCAGCATGAACGGTAAAAAAATCTATATCTCTGACGTGACCCTGCGCGACGGTATGCACGCTATTCGTCATCAATATTCGCTGGAAAATGTGCGCCAGATAGCCAAAGCGCTGGACGACGCACGGGTTGATTCTATTGAAGTGGCCCACGGCGACGGTTTACAAGGTTCCAGCTTTAACTACGGCTTTGGTGCGCACAGCGACCTGGAGTGGATTGAAGCGGCGGCGGACGTGGTGAAGCATGCCAAAATTGCCACGCTGTTGCTGCCGGGTATCGGCACTATTCATGACCTGAAAAATGCATATCAGGCCGGCGCACGGGTAGTGCGCGTGGCAACCCACTGCACTGAAGCAGACGTGTCGGCCCAGCATATTCAGTATGCGCGTGAGCTTGGCATGGATACCGTCGGCTTTCTGATGATGAGCCATATGACCACACCGGAGAACCTGGCGCAGCAGGCGAAGCTGATGGAAAACTACGGCGCGACCTGTATTTATGTGGTCGATTCCGGCGGCGCAATGAACATGAGCGATATTCGCGCCCGCTTCCGCGCACTGAAAGCGGTGCTGAAGCCGGAAACAGAAACCGGAATGCATGCGCATCACAACCTGAGTCTTGGGGTGGCGAACTCCATTGCAGCGGTAGAAGAGGGGTGTGACCGTATCGACGCCAGCCTGGCCGGGATGGGCGCAGGCGCGGGCAACGCGCCATTGGAGGTATTTATCGCCGCTGCGGATAAGCTTGGTTGGCAGCACGGCACCGATCTCTATGCACTGATGGACGCCGCCGACGATTTAGTGCGTCCACTACAAGACCGCCCGGTGCGGGTGGATCGTGAAACGCTGGCGCTGGGCTATGCCGGGGTGTACTCCAGCTTCCTGCGTCATTGCGAAGTGGCGGCAGCACGTTATGACCTGAGCGCAGTAGATATTCTGGTGGAACTGGGCAAACGTCGGATGGTGGGCGGCCAGGAAGATATGATCGTCGACGTAGCGCTGGACCTGCGCAACCGCAAATAAAAAATGATTACGCGGCTGGCAACGTATCAGCCGCGATTCACCTGCATCGTGACCTCAGAGGGACATCTTATGACGACCCGTACCCCCGCATCTTACCGCCTGACGTTGACCGTTGGGCTTTGCTTTTTAGTTGCCCTGATGGAAGGGCTGGATTTACAGGCCGCCGGTATCGCTGCCGTCGGTATCGCCCACGCGTTTGCGCTGGATAAAATGCAGATGGGTTGGATCTTCAGTGCGGGCATTCTCGGACTGCTGCCCGGCGCGCTGGTGGGCGGCATGCTGGCTGACCGCTATGGGCGCAAGCGCATTCTCATTGCCTCTGTGGCGCTGTTCGGCCTGTTCTCGCTGGCGACGGCGATTTCCTGGGATTTCTCATCGCTGGTGTTTGCCCGTCTGATGACCGGTGTCGGGCTGGGCGCGGCGTTGCCGAATCTGATCGCGCTGACCTCCGAGGCGGCGGGCCCGCGTTTTCGCGGTACGGCGGTGAGCCTGATGTACTGCGGTGTGCCGATTGGCGCGGCGCTGGCGGCAGCGCTCGGGTTTAGCGGCCTGGCCTCCGCCTGGCAAACTGTGTTCTGGGTTGGCGGGGTGATCCCGCTGCTGCTGGTGCCGCTGTTGATGCGCTGGCTGCCGGAATCACAGGTTTATACCCAACAAACGCAAGTGGCCGCCGCACCGCTGCGTGCCCTGTTTGCGCCAGCGACGGCGAGTGCCACGCTGCTGCTGTGGTTGTGCTATTTCTTCACCCTGCTGGTGGTGTATATGCTGATCAACTGGCTGCCGATGCTGCTGGTGGAGCAGGGCTTTCGGCCATCGCAGGCGGCAGGCGTAATGTTTGCTCTGCAAATTGGCGCGGCCAGCGGCACGTTAATTCTCGGGGCGTTAATGGATAAACTGCGCCCGGTGGTGATGTCGCTGCTGATCTACACTGGGATGTTGGCTTCGCTGCTGGCGCTGGGTACGGTGTCGTCATTGAGCGGCATGCTAATGGCGGGATTTGTGGCCGGGATGTTCGCCACCGGCGGGCAAAGCGTGTTGTATGCGCTGGCGCCGCTGTTTTACAGCACGCAGATCCGCGCCACAGGTGTGGGCACCGCCGTCGCAGTCGGGCGTTTGGGGGCGATGAGCGGCCCGCTGCTGGCAGGGAAAATGTTAGCGCTCGGTACCGGAACGGTAGGGGTGATGGCGGCTTCTGCGCCGGGCATTTTGCTGGCAGGCCTGGCGGTATTTATTCTGATGAGCCGCAAATCGCAGATGCCGATCCCGGCCAGCGGTGCTTAAGCATTCATCCGGTTGTGTGAGTGGGGAGATTTGGTTCCTACTTCCGGGTGAACGCCGTCAGTCAACTGTGTTGCCAAAGTTTAGATAAAACATGGCAACGGAGGCGTTATGAGCTGGCGGCCCTTTTTGTATCTGATTATTAATCCCCACCCGCTATTAAGCGCCCGACGCGGTCATCTGCGTCTGGTGCAGGGTTGACTTTGCATTCTGTTAACAAACGCGGTATAACAAACCTTCTTTGGATGTTTAGATGTCCATACGTTTAGAAGGTTATATGCAAACAACACAACAAAATGCGCCACTGAAGCGCACAATGAAAACGCGTCACCTGATTATGCTTTCCTTGGGCGGCGTGATTGGCACAGGATTATTCTTCAATACCGGGTACATCATTTCCACCACTGGAGCGGCGGGAACGCTGCTGGCCTATCTGATTGGCGCGCTGGTGGTCTGGCTGGTTATGCAGTGTCTGGGCGAGCTGTCGGTCGCGATGCCGGAGACCGGGGCGTTTCACGTTTATGCCGCGCGCTATCTTGGTCCGGCTACCGGGTATACCGTGGCCTGGCTCTACTGGCTGACCTGGACTGTGGCGCTGGGTTCGAGCTTTACCGCCGCCGGATTCTGTATGCAGTACTGGTTTCCACAGGTGCCGGTATGGGTCTGGTGCGTGGTGTTCTGCGCGATTATTTTTGGTCTGAATGTTATCTCCACGCGCTTTTTTGCCGAAGGGGAGTTCTGGTTCTCGCTGGTCAAAGTGGTCACTATCATCGCCTTTATCATCCTCGGTGGGGCGGCGATTTTCGGCTTTATTCCGATGCAGGATGGCTCGCCCGCGCCGGGGCTGAGTAATATCACGGCGGAAGGCTGGTTCCCGCACGGTGGCTTACCGATTCTGATGACTATGGTGGCAGTGAACTTTGCTTTTTCGGGTACCGAGCTTATCGGCATTGCCGCCGGTGAAACGGAAAACCCGCGCAAAGTTATCCCGGTAGCGATTCGTACTACCATCGCGCGACTGATTATTTTCTTTATCGGCACCGTGTTTGTGCTGGCGGCGCTGATCCCGATGCAGCAGGCGGGCGTGGAGAAAAGCCCGTTTGTGCTGGTGTTTGAGAAAGTAGGGATCCCGTACGCCGCTGATATTTTTAACTTCGTGATCCTGACGGCTATTCTTTCTGCAGCGAACTCCGGGTTATATGCCTCCGGGCGCATGCTGTGGTCGTTGTCGAATGAACGTACGCTACCGGCCTGTTTTGCGCGAGTAACGAAAAACGGCGTGCCACTGACGGCGCTGTCGGTCAGTATGCTCGGTGGTGTGCTGGCGCTGTTTTCCAGCGTGGTGGCCCCGGACACGGTATTTGTTGCGCTGTCGGCAATCTCCGGGTTTGCGGTGGTAGCGGTGTGGCTGAGTATCTGCGCCTCGCATTTTGTTTTTCGTCGCCGTCATCTGCAACAAGGTAAGGCATTGAGTGAATTACATTATCGCGCGCCGTGGTATCCGCTGGTGCCAGTATTAGGTTTTGTGCTGTGCCTGGTGGCCTGTGTAGGGCTGGCATTCGATCCAGCGCAGAGAATTGCGTTGTGGTGCGGGTTACCGTTTGTTGCGTTGTGCTATGGTGCTTATTTCCTTACTCAACCCCGAAACGCAAAACAGGAGCCAGAACATGTCGCAGAATAATCCGTTACGCGCTCTCCTTGATAAACAGGATATCCTGCTGCTGGATGGCGCGATGGCGACGGAGCTGGAAGCGCGAGGGTGTAACTTAGCCGACAGCCTGTGGTCAGCCAAAGTGCTGGTAGAAAACCCGGAGCTTATCCGCGAAGTGCATCTTGATTACTACCGGGCGGGGGCGCAATGCGCGATCACTGCCAGCTATCAGGCGACGCCGGCGGGCTTCGCCGCGCGAGGTCTGGATGAAGCGCAGTCGAAAGCGCTGATTGGCAAAAGCGTGGAGCTGGCGCGTAAAGCCCGTGAAGCGTATCTGGCAGAGAACCCGCAGGCGGGAACGCTTCTGGTGGCGGGATCCGTCGGGCCTTACGGCGCGTATCTGGCGGATGGCTCTGAATACCGTGGCGATTATCATTGTAGCGTTGAGGCATTTCAGGCGTTTCATCGCCCGCGCGTGGAAGCCTTGCTGGATGCCGGGGCCGATCTGCTGGCCTGTGAAACCCTGCCGAATTTTGCCGAGATTGAGGCGTTGGCTGAGCTGTTGACCGCATATCCGCGTGCGCGGGCGTGGTTCTCATTTACCCTGCGCGACAGCGAGCACCTGAGCGACGGTACGCCGCTGCGTGACGTGGTTGCGTTGCTGGCGGGTTATCCGCAGGTGGTGGCGCTAGGCATTAACTGCATTGCGCTGGAAAACACCACCGCTGCGTTGCAGCATTTACACGGCTTAACGGCGCTGCCGCTGGTGGTGTATCCGAACTCGGGCGAGCAGTACGATGCGGTGAGCAAAACCTGGCATCATCACGGTGAGCATTGTGCGCAGCTGGCGGATTATCTGCCGCAGTGGCAGGCCGCTGGCGCACGGTTGATTGGCGGGTGCTGTCGCACCACGCCTGCGGATATCGCCGCGCTAAAAGCGCGAAGCTGAGAGTTTATCGGGCCTACATCGTTCATTGTAGGCCTGATAAGCGCAGCGCATCAGGCATTGCCGGATGGCGGCACAAGCGCCTTATCCGGCCTACAAAGCCACAAAACGTTATGCCGCATCCGCCAGAACAAACATGCCGTACGGATGGATTTCGAGATAATACTGTTCGCCGACGTCCGGTTGCAGGCGCGTAGCGTTGACCTGCAATAAAATCTCCTGCCCGTGCCATTCCACCGTCACTTCATACTGCGGCCCCATATAGGCGACATGGCGGATCACGCAGCGCTGGCTCTCCTCGCCGCGATCGCTGAGCGTGATCGCTTCCGGGCGCACACCGACCATCCCTTCGCCCTGTGTACCAAAGTGCAGCGGGCGCGGCAGATGATAGCCGTAGATATCAACGTATCCGTCGCTGAAGGTTGCCGGGAACAGGTTGGCATCGCCCATAAAGCTCGCCATAAAGCGGGAGGCGGGCTGGCGGTAAAGATCCTGCGGTGAGCCGATCTGCATGATGTGTCCCTTGTTCATCACCAGCACGGTATCAGAAACCGCAAAGGCTTCGCTCTGATCGTGGGTGACGTACAGCGAGGTGATATCAAACTGCTTTTGCAGCTCGCGGATCTTGTCGCGCATGCTGCGACGCAGGTTGGCGTCGAGGTTACTCAACGGCTCATCAAACAGCAGCACTTTCGGCTTGAGGATTAGCGCGCGGGCCAGCGCCACGCGCTGCTGCTGACCGCCGGAGATCTGATCGACAAAGCGGTCTTCGAATCCTTCCAGATCCACCATCGCCAGCGCCTCTTTGACGCGGGCTTTCAGCTCTGCGCGCGGTACACCGAGCATTTTCAGGCCATAACCGACATTCTCTCCCAGCGACATATGCGGGAACAGGGCATAGGACTGAAACACCATGCAGATATCGCGCTGCTGAATAGAGCGATGGGTGACGTCTTCGCCATCAATGAAAATTTGCCCTTCGCTCGGTTTTTCCAGCCCGGCAACCAGGCGCAAAATAGTGGTTTTGCCGCAGCCGGATGGTCCGAGCAGCGTCACCATTTGCCCCTGCGGGATGGTGAGGTTGATATTGTCGATTACCGTATTACTGCCAAATCGTTTAGTGACGTTGCGCAGTTCAACGAAATTTTTCTGAGTCATAGTACGCTCCATTACGCCTGGTTTTTGGCTTTTGAACGGGAGGTACGTGATTCACCGATCAGCCAGTCAAAGATGAAAATAATCGCCAGCATCACAACGATCAGAATGGAACCGTAGGCAATCGCTACACCGTATTCGCCATCTTCCACGCGGTTCAGGATGTAGGCCGTCGCTACGCGGGTATCCGGCGTGACGAGGAACACGATGGCGCTAACGGTGGTAATGGCGCGCACAAAGCTGTAAATCAGCGCCGAGAGGATCGCCGGGCGCAGCAGCGGCAGCAGGATGTGCGTAATAGTACGCAGAGAACCGGCGCGCAGGCTGAGTGAGGCTTCATCCAGTGATTTATCGATTTGGCCCAAGCCCGCGATGCCCGCGCGGATACCGACCGGGACGTTACGCATCACCATCGAGATAATCACGATGGCGGCGGTGCCGGTGAGATACACCGGGGCGCTGTTAAAGGCCAGAATGTACGATACGCCCGCGACGGTGCCCGGAACGGCAAAGCACAGCATGGTGGTGAACTCGATGGTCTTCTTGCCTTTAAACTGCTGGCGCACCACGATCCATGCGATCAGCAGACCGAAGATCGCGGTGATCGGCGCGGCAATCCCGGCGTAGAGCAGGGTGTCGAGCAGTGAAGGCCACGCGCCGTCGCTCATCCCCTGACCGAACAGTTTGGTAAAGTTCGCCAGCGTCAGGGTGTAGTCCACGCCCCAGTTGACGGTGAAACTGCCGTAGAAAATGCTGCCGTAGAGCAGGGCGTTAAAGGCAATCCACACTGCCAGCAGCGCGACCACACTCCATACCAGCGTTACCGGCAACGGCTGTACGTCGCCCCGGTAGGATTTGCCGGAAACGGTGACGTATGAGCGTTTACCAATCCACATATACTGCACGCAGAACACCAGCAGCGAGAACAGCAGCAGGAAGGCACCCAGCGTACTGGCGGCCTGGTAGTCAAGCTGCGAACCGGTGATGTAGAAGTAGATTTGCGTTGCCAGCACGTCGAAGTTACCGCCGAGCACCAGCGGGTTACTAAAGTCGGCCAGCGACTGCACGACCACAATCAAAAAGGCGTTAGCCAGTGCTGGTTTCAGCAGCGGGACAAACACGCCGTTAAAGGTCTGCCAGCGGCTGGCACGCAGGGTGTATGACGCTTCTTCCAGCGACGGATGAATGGTTTTGATTGCTCCGTCGAGGATCATAAACGCCATCGGCGTAAAGGCCAGAACCTGCGCCAGCCAGATGCCGGTAAAGCCATACAGCCAGTTGGTGTTGGTTAAACCAAACCAGTCGACCATAAACTCGGTGATGTAACCGGAGCGTCCCATCATCAGCGTGACGCCTAAACCGACGACAAACGGCGGAGTGACGATCGGCAAAATCGAGAAGATACGTCCGATTATGGCGCTGCGCCTGGCGATACGGGTGGTGTAGATAGCCAGTACCAGACCAAAGAAGGTACAGCCGACGCCGACGGCAATCGACAGCATAATCGAGTTGAGGATCACCTGAATGATATGCGCCTGCGACAGCACATTCATAAACGCCAGCGGGGCAAATTCCCCAGCGTCGTTGGTGAACATCGGAATGAAAATGGCGATGCTCGGCCAGACGATAAAAATACCGATCAGCGCGACAATCGCGGTAAGTGAGCCGATGACGAAACGGTCACCGCCCAGCCATTCGAGGCGGGTGAGTGCCAGGGTCATGATTGCGCCAAGCGCGACAAACAGCACGATGGTGGCATAGCCTAAGCCGCGACCCTCAAGGGTGGCGCTGGCGACAATAAAGGCCATACAGAAAAATGCCCAACCCGCGTCAAGATAATGGCGGCTGCGCTGTTCGCGCCTGGCTTCATGGAATGGGCGCACCAGCAGCAGGCTTGGCAGCAGATACCACAGCCAACTGATATTGAACTGCGACCAGCCGTAGGCGGTGAGTATTTCCTCCCGCGTTGACTCCAGCAGACCGTAGTCCAGGCTCCAGCTAGGCAGCAGGGCAAACGCCAGCCAGCCGAGCAAAACCCAAAGAAATATCGCATCCCGTTTTTTCACGGGATGGAGTGCAAGTGTGTGTGACATAGCGTTTCCGGTAATGTAGGCCGGGTAAGGCGTTTACACCGCACCCGGCAAATGAACGCAACGTGGGCTTATTTACCCATCTTAACTTCGCTAACCCACTTATTGATCAACGCCTTACGTACGTCAGTCGAGCCGTACTTATCCATGTCGTAATTGATAAGCTTCAGGTCGTCGAGCTTCAGCGAGTTAGGAGAGGTCTCGGCAGTGGTGTTGGTCAGGATCTGATAGGATTTGCCTTTCTTCCACGCCAGCTCCTGTGCGTCTTTCGACAGCACCCAGTCAACGAACAGTTTGGCGTTGTCGACGTTGCGAGCGCCTTTCAGAATGCTGACGCCGCCGATTTCATACCCGGTGCCTTCGCAGGGGGAAATCAGCTCCAGCGGTGCGCCCTGTTCTTTTTCCAGCGAGTAGTCGTGCAGGAAGCCAATGCCGATAGCCGTTTCGCCGCGAGCGGCGTTACGCGCCGGGGCAATGCCGGATTTGGTGTATTGAGAGACGTTGGCATTGAGCTGTTTCAGGTAATCAAAGGCCTGATCTTCACCCCACAGTTGAGCAAAGGTCGCCAGCGCGGTGTAGGCGGTACCGGAGCTTTGCGGGTCAGCAATCTGGATTTCGCCTTTGTATTCCGGTTTGGTCAGATCCTTCCAGCATTTTGGCACCGGCAGGTTTTTCTCTTTCAGGCGCTGGGTGTTGACGCCAAAGCCCAGAATACCGACGTAAACCGCCGAAGAGAGGTTACCTTTGACCTTCGCGGGATCGCGGAATTTCTCCATGATCTGTTCGAGGTTTGGTGATTTATACGGCTGCAGCAGACCCATTTCACCGGCCTGGGATTGCGGATCCAGCGTACCGCCGTACCACACATCCGCCTGCGGGTTTTTCTTCTCTGCATCCACTTTCGCCAGCGTACTGCCAGAGCCGTTGCGAATGAATGAGGTTTTCACATCATATTTTTCACCGAAGGCTTTGGTTTCGGTTTCGCACATCTCGTTGGTGGCGCTGCAATACACCACCAGACGGCCCTGCGCCTGAGCTGCGTTGCTGAAGGCCGCCAGCGTCAGAGCGGAAGCAATCAGGGTAGAGGTAAGCGTCAGTTTCATTGTTTTATCCTTTGACTGAGAGAAGGGGTAATGCCCGCAATGAGCAACGGCATCAGCAATAAACCCATAAATACAGCGGCAACCGAGAGCAAACTGAACATTCCCGACCAGCCGTAATGTTCTATGACCAACGACAGCGGCCAACCCGCCAGCGCGGCCCCCAGATAGGCGAAAAGCCCGAGAAAACCGGTAATTGAACCTGCCGCCGCTTTGTGTCCGCATTCAACGGCTGCGAGGCCAATTAGCATCTGTGGGCCAAACACAAAAAAGCCCACGGTAAAGAAGCACACTGCCAGTAACGCGTAGTGGTGCACCGGGGCCAGCCACAGGGCGGCGACGGAAACCATCAGCCCCAGCGTGAACAGCAAAATCATCGGCGCACGTTGACCGCTGAACAGCAGATCCGATCCCCATCCGGCAAACAGCGCCCCCAGCAAGCCGCCAACTTCAAACAGCATCACCGTGGCATTGGCGCTGAGCAGATTCACGCCGTGGCTTTCGGTCAGCCAGATGTTGCCCCAGTCGTTGAGCGCAATGCGGATCAAATAGACCAACACATACGATACGCCGAGCAGCCAGATCATCGGGTTTTTCAGCATGGTGGTACGTAACATTTGCCACAGCCCCATCGGCGGGCTTTGCTGCTCCTGACGTAGCTCCAGCGGGTCATGCCGCCATTCCCCAACCGTGGGTAATCCTTCTTCCTGGGGCGTACCTTTCAATTGCAGGGTGAGCCAGATTCCCAGTGCCATACTGATTATCCCCGGTGCCAGCATGGCCGCCTGCCAGCCCCACCAGTGGGCGGCAAAAGCGCTAATTAGCGGGATAATAGCGCCACCGATGTTGATTGACATATTCCAGCAGCCCCACCAGAAGCCACGTTCGTTGCGCGAGTACCAGTGGGTCAGTAGTCGGGCACAGGGTGGCCAGCCCCAGCCCTGAAAAAATCCGTTCAGCGTCCAGACCACCAGCAGCAGCGTCAGCGATTCACCAAAGGCGAACAGCACGTTTAAAACGCCGGTGGCAAACAGACCAATACCCATAAACGCGCGCTGTCCGTGGCTGTCGTGCCACAGCCCGGCGGTGAATTTCGACAGACCATAGGTCAGATAAAACAGTGACCCAAGCAGGCCGATATCGCCTTTATCCAGACCCAGATCCGTTTGCAGCGCCGGGAGGACGTAGTTAACGCTTTTGCGCGTCAGATAAAACGCGGCGTAACCAATTACCATACACATCAGCAGCCGGGGGCGTAGCGCCCGGTATTGTTGGTCTGTTTCGCTGGCTGAGCGTGTATGCATGGCAGTCTCCGTTTGTGCTGACTATAGGAAAGTGAAAGCAAAAGGGGATGAGAGAAAGTCCGCAGTGACTAAGACTTTTTCCTGGTTAGCGACTGGTTTGTTGCAAATTTGTGGGCAAGTTAACAATTACTCGCGTGCCGTTGTTTGATTCGAGCGTCAGTTCACCGCCAAGGGCGCTCACCCGCTCACGCATCCCCTGGATACCGAAACCGGGAATTTTTTCTGGCAGAATACCAACGCCGTTGTCAGCGACGTCCAGAAACAAGCAATGTTCCCGCTGGCGCAGCGTAATCGACACATCGCTGGCATCGGCATGTTTACAGACGTTATTGAGTAACTCCTGCAACAGGCGATACAGCGTGAAGCGCACCGTTTCGTTTTCTGGCGTATTTTCTAGCTGATAATCAAAGCGGCAGCGAATACCCCGTTCAGCAAAAGCAAATTCATTCACCAGATGATGTAGTGCATCTTTAAAAGACAGTTCATCGAGCGCGGGGGGGCGCAGTTGGCGCAGCAACTGACGGGTGGAGTGATGAATACGCCGGGCCAGGTCGTTGATTTGATTCGCAGCCTCAAGCGTTTGCTCACGACCCGGTGCGCGTTTGACCAGTTGCGACTGAATTTGAATGGCGGTGATGTTCTGGCCTATTTCGTCATGTAGTTCGCGCGCTAAACTTTTTCGCGTGTCTTCCTCGGTACGAATCAGTTGTTCTGTCAGCGCGCGACGCGCCGCCAGTTCGGTTTCCAGACGCTGGCGATAATGGTGCAGGTTTTGCGCCAGATGCTGCTGGCGGCTGATGGCGATCCCCAGGCCTATGCCGAGTAGCGCCTGGGTGGCGAGGAAAATCTCCAGCTCCAGTAAGTTACTGAACCCGACGCCGATTTGCCGGGCGATAGTGATCATCATACTGCCGAGCAATCCTGACAACACGCCGCCCTGCCAGCCAAATTTCCACGCCATCACCACGTTTGGTAAAAACACCACGATTAGCAACAGGCGCTCGATCTCCGGCGACAGCACCATCTGAGTACCGATGCCAATAATAAAAAACAGGCTACACCAGATGATAAGCGAGGTGCGCAGCGGGGGATTGGTGGTATCCAGCCCGAGCAGATGATAGCGGTGCTGCTGGCGCAGAAATTCATAGATCAGATAAACAAACGGCGTCAGCAACACGCCGCCGGTAAACGACGCCAGGCCAATCAGCGTTGCCGGGCTCTGGATAAACGGTGAAAGCAGGGCGGTATTGAGCAATGAGGTGAGCGTTACGGCGGCCAGCAGCAGCGTTAAGCGTTGCCAGTAAAGGGGAAAGCGGTGCCAGTATGACTGGCCGATGCTCGCCGGAATCAGGCTAATTAACGGCGCAGCCAGCAGGATATAGCCATTTAGTAATTGCTCGCTGTGCAGCCAGAACAACATCAACACCGGCGGCAGTATCAGCGCGGGCCAGTAACGGCGAGAAAGCAGAATTAACAGCGCGAGATAGACGCCGTGCGGCAGAAATAGCGCCGCCTGCTGGCCGTTGTGGGTCAGATAAAACCCCAGCGTCCACAGCATCAGCCAGCCCGATCCCCAGGCCAGCAGAATAAACAGAGAAATAACCCAATGCCGAAGGTTACGCGACATTAATGCCCCGTCAATAGCTGGTGGTCGAGGGCAAAATGCACCAGATCGATGGTGCTGTGGCATTGCAGTTTGCCCAGCACGTTCGCGCGATGAACGTGCACCGTCTTGTGGCTGAGGTCGAGCTTGAAGGCGATCTCTTTTACGCTGTCGCCTTTGACCAACAGATCAAACACTTCACGCTCGCGCGGGGTCAGAACCTCCAGGACCTGCGCGGGCTGATCGCCGCCGCGTAGTGCACGCAGCGCATCGGCGCACAGGTAATGGCCGCCCATGCCTACTGAGCGTACAGCCTGCACCAGTTCTTCCGGACCGCAGCGTTTGGTCAGGTAACCGCTGGCGCCTGCGTCCAGCGCGCTTTGCACAAACGTGGGCGAGTCATAAATGCTGAGAATAATGGCGCGAAAACCGGGCTTCTGCGCCCGCAGTCGTTTTAACAGGCTCAGGCCATTTTCATCCGGCATGGCGATATCCATTACCGCGACGCTGACATAATCATGCAGAAGTGCAGGCCAGGCCTCCGCCGCGCTGCTGTACTGACCGGTAACGTTCAGATCGTCTTCGAGACTGAGTAATTGCGCAAAGCCGGAACGCACCACCACATGGTCATCCACCAGCACAACATGAATCATGATATTGCTCTCTTGCTGACAATGGCCTCTATGATGCCTGCCAGCGCCGCGCTGGCAATCATCGTGGCGCGGATATGTAACGAATGTAACAAAATCGCAATAATTTGCCGGGTGTTGTAGCGAGTGTAGGCCTGATAAGCGCAGCGCATCAGGCATTGATTGCCGGATGGCGGCGCAAGCGCCTTATCCGGCCTACGTTCTGTAATGAGCGAAATAGCTAACTATTGCCGCTTTTTTTCTAAAAACGCTTTGTTCTTAGCCAGAATTTTTAATTCCTTTATCAAAATGTGCCGCAACGAAATACTGCCTCCATAACAAGACAGGGGAGCAGACAATCATGGCTATTTCATCGCGTAACGCACTTCTTGCCGCACTGGCATTCATCGCATTTCAGGCGCAGGCGGTGAACGTCACCGTTGCTTATCAGACCTCCGCCGAACCTGCCAAAGTGGCGCAGGCGGATAACACGTTTGCCAAAGAGAGCGGGGCGACCGTTGACTGGCGCAAATTCGACAGCGGGGCGAGCATCGTTCGTGCGCTGGCGTCCGGCGACGTGCAGATCGGTAATCTCGGCTCCAGCCCGCTGGCGGTCGCTGCCAGTCAGCAGGTGCCTATTGAGGTTTTCCTGCTGGCATCAAAGCTCGGCAATTCTGAGGCGCTGGTGGTGAAGAAAAACATCAGTAAACCGGAAGATTTGATTGGCAAACGCATTGCCGTGCCGTTTATTTCCACCACCCATTACAGCCTGCTGGCGGCGTTGAAACATTGGGGGATTAAACCCGGCAAGGTGGAGATTGTGAACCTGCAACCACCAGCGATCATTGCCGCATGGCAGCGCGGAGATATTGATGGTGCGTATGTCTGGGCACCTGCGGTCAACGCGTTGGAAAAAGACGGTAAGGTGTTAACCGACTCCTCGCAGGTTGGCGAGTGGGGGGCACCGACGCTGGACGTGTGGGTGGTGCGCAAAGATTTTGCCGAGAAGCATCCTGAGGTGGTGAAAGCCTTTGCCAAAAGCGCTATCGATGCCCAGCAGCCTTATATCGCTAATCCTGATGAATGGCTGAAGCAGCCGGAGAATATCAGCAAACTGTCGCGTTTGAGCGGCGTACCGGAGGCGGATGTTCCGGGGCTGGTGAAAGGTAACACTTACCTGACACCGCAACAGCAAACCGCTGAGCTAACCGGCCCGGTGAACAAAGCGATTATCGACACCGCGCAGTTCCTTAAAGAGCAGGGCAAAGTCCCCGCTGTCGCGACAGATTACAGCCAGTACGTGACCGATCGCTTCGTGCAATAAATAAGGAAGCGATGATGCTGCAAATCTCTCATCTTGCCGCCAGCTACGGTGGAAAACCGGCGCTGGAGGATATCAACCTGACGCTCGATAGCGGTGAACTGCTGGTGGTACTCGGGCCTTCCGGTTGTGGGAAAACCACGTTGTTAAATCTGATTGCTGGGTTTGTGCCGTATCAGCATGGCAGCATCACGCTGGCGGGTAACAGGGTTGATGGTCCGGGGGCAGATCGCGGGGTCGTGTTCCAGAACGAAGGTCTGCTGCCCTGGCGCAACGTGCAGGACAACGTGGCTTTTGGGCTGCAGCTGGCGGGCGTGGACAAGCCGCAGCGTCAGCGTATTGCTCTGGAGATGTTGCAGAAAGTCGGGCTGGAGGGCGCGGGAAAACGCTTTATCTGGCAGCTTTCCGGTGGACAACGTCAGCGCGTCGGCATTGCCCGGGCGCTGGCGGCCAACCCGCAGCTGTTGCTGCTGGATGAACCCTTTGGTGCGCTCGACGCCTTTACCCGCGAGCAGATGCAAACCCTGCTGCTGAAGCTGTGGCATGAGACCGGCAAACAGGTGCTGCTGATTACCCACGATATTGAAGAAGCAGTGTTTATGGCGACAGAGCTGGTATTGCTGTCCCCAGGACCAGGCCGGGTACTGGAACGTCTGCCGCTTAATTTTGCCCGTCGTTTTGTGGCCGGAGAGTCGAGCCGCAGCATTAAGTCCGATCCGCAGTTTATCGCCATGCGCGAGTATGTGTTAGGTCGGGTCTTTGAACAACGGGAGGCATTCTCATGAGCGTGGTGATTAATGATAAACCCCGTCGCCAGCGGGTGCTGAACTGGCGCTGGCCGTTCTCGCGGCAGATTACCTTAAGCCTTGGTACGTTGGCCGTCATTCTGGCGGTGTGGTGGACGGTGGCGGCGCTGCAGTTAATCAGTCCGCTGTTTTTACCGCCTCCGGGACAGGTTTTACAAAAGCTGATCGTCATTGCCGGGCCGCAAGGGTTTATGGATGCCACGCTGTGGCAGCATCTGGCGGCGAGTCTGACGCGTATTGTTATCGCGCTGCTGGCGGCAGTGCTGCTGGGCGTTCCGGTTGGGATCGCGATGGGGCTGAGTCCTACGATGCGCGGCATTCTCGATCCGATCATTGAACTGTATCGTCCGGTTCCTCCCCTGGCCTATTTACCGCTGATGGTCATTTGGTTTGGCATCGGTGAAACCTCCAAGATCCTGCTGATCTATCTGGCGATTTTCGCCCCTGTGGCGATGTCGGCGTTGGCGGGGGTGAAAAGTGCGCAGCAGGTGAGAGTGCGCGCCGCGCAGTCGCTGGGGGCCAGCCGTGCGCAGGTGCTGTGGTTTGTTATTTTGCCGGGTGCCTTGCCGGAAATTCTTACCGGGTTGCGTATTGGACTGGGCGTGGGGTGGTCGACGCTGGTGGCAGCTGAACTGATCGCTGCCACGCGAGGGTTAGGATTTATGGTGCAGTCAGCCGGTGAGTTTCTGGCAACGGATGTGGTGCTGGCAGGGATCGCGGTCATTGCCGTTATCGCATTTATTTTAGAACTGGGTCTGCGCGCGCTTCAGCGTCGCCTGACGCCCTGGCATGGAGAAGTACAATGAGTGAACGTCTGAGCATTACCCCGCTGGGGCCGTACATTGGCGCACAAATCACTGGTGCGGATTTGACGCGTCCGCTGAGCGATAATCAGTTTGAACAGCTTTATCATGCGGTATTGCGCCACCAGGTGGTGTTTCTGCGGCAGCAGGTGATTACGCCACAACAGCAGCGGGCACTGGCGCTGCGTTTCGGCGATCTGCATATTCACCCTGTCTATCCACATGCCGAAGGGGTAGAGGAAATTATCGTGCTGGATACCCATAACGATAATCCGCCGGATAACGACAACTGGCACACTGATGTCACCTTTATCGACACGCCGCCTGCCGGGGCGATCCTGGCAGCAAAAGAGCTGCCATCGGTCGGGGGAGACACTCTATGGACCAGCGGAATTGCCGCTTATGACGCATTGTCTGAGCCGTTTCGTCAGCTGTTGAGTGGCCTGCGGGCAGAGCATGATTTCCGTAAATCGTTCCAGGAATATAAATACCGCAAGACACCAGAAGAGCATCAGCGCTGGCTGGATGCGGTGGCGAAACATCCGCCATTGCTACATCCGGTGGTGCGGACCCATCCGGTAAGCGGTAAACAGGCACTGTTTGTGAATGAGGGATTTACTACGCGAATTGTCGATGTGACGGAAAAAGAGAGCGAGGCGTTACTAAGCTTTTTATTCGCCCATATCACCAAACCGGAGTTTCAGGTGCGCTGGCGCTGGCAGCCCAACGATGTGGCGATTTGGGATAATCGCGTCACGCAACATTATGCCAATGCGGATTATCTGCCGCAGCGGCGTATTATGCACCGGGCGACGATCCTCGGGGATCAGCCTTTTTATCGGGCAGGGTGATTGTTGGTGGGGTTTTACTTATCGGGCCTGGAACTGTCGGCCCGATAAGGTGAAGTCGCCATTCGGCAACAAAGTGGTTAGCGCAGGATTTTCTTCTCAGCCAGATCCAGTGCGAAGTAACTGAAGATCAGATCCGCGCCAGCGCGTTTGATCGAGCCTAAGCTTTCCAGAACCACTTTCTCTTCATCTATTGCACCTGCCATCGCCGCGAATTTGATCATCGCGTATTCACCGCTGACCTGATAAGCGCCAATCGGCAGCTCGGTGCGCTCGCGGATATCACGCAGAATATCGAGATACGCGCCAGCCGGTTTCACCATCAGGCAGTCTGCGCCCTGGGCTTCATCCAGCAGCGATTCACGAATCGCTTCACGGCGATTCATCGGGTTCATTTGATATGTTTTACGATCGCCTTTCAGCGCCGTGCCTGCGGCTTCACGGAACGGGCCGTAGAAAGAAGAGGCAAACTTGGTGGAGTAGGACATGATCGCAGTATCGGTGAAGCCCGCGGCGTCCAGCGCCTGGCGAATCGCCTGTACCTGGCCGTCCATTGCGGCGGAAGGGGCGATGAAATCTGCGCCCGCTGCTGCGGCAACGACTGCCTGCTTGCCGAGGTTAGCAAGGGTTAAGTCGTTATCAACGCCGTGTTCGCATAATACACCGCAGTGACCGTGCGAGGTGTATTCACAGAAACAGGTGTCGGACATGACGATCATTTCCGGTACGGTCTGCTTACAGATACGCGACATGCGCGCCACCAGACCGTCTTCTTTCCAGGCATCGCTGCCGGTCTCATCGGTGTGATGAGAAATCCCGAAGGTCATGACCGAGCGGATGCCTGCATTAGCAATACGTTCGATTTCGCGCGCCAGGTGTTTCTCTGGTATGCGCATCACGCCGGGCATGGCGTCGATAGCTTTGTAATCGTCGAGTTCTTCTTCAACAAAGATCGGCAACACCAGGTCATTTAAGCTGAGTGTTGTCTCTTCAAACATAGCGCGCAGCGCAGGGGATTTGCGCAGGCGACGAGGGCGTTGGATTAGGTCTGTCATGGTATGCCTGATGTTTGTGGAATCGAAGGCCGTAGTATACCCGAACCTGAGGGCGAGGGGTTTACGAAAGTTGGCGTTATGCCGAGGTTATGTTGATGTTACCAATGCTTGGTATTATGTGTTATCTCTATTTTTGCAATTATGACTATTTTAAATAGTGATTAGTTTTATGGTGAATTTAGTTTAATTTAATTTTTAATTAAGTGGCGAGATTTAACAGCATTTATTTGCTGACGTTTGATTTTTAAGCTAATCATAATTTCAATATATTGTTTCGCCAATGGTTTTACATGTAACTGTCTAAAATAAAAATGATTTTTACGTTTATTTGCTGTTTCGAATAATTTGCATGTCTATTGTCCGTAATCGGACTTAAACCAAAGAATAATTGAACCTTTCCTTTGTGAAACCGCATAATCTTCCCCGCGAAACATAAAATGTTTTCTTTGCATTGATAATTGATGGATCAACTATATTACGTCCCTGAGGAGGGATGACAAATGCACACTTGGAAAAAGAAACTTGTAGTCTCACAATTAGCATTAGCCTGCACTTTGGCAATCACTTCTCAGGCGAATGCTTCAACTGATATCTCTGGGACCACCTACACAACGTTTGCTCATTATAATGACGCATCCTATGCGGATGGCGTCTATTATGATGGATATGTTGGTTGGAACAATTACGACACCGATAGTATTTATAACGGTGATATTTATCCGGTAATCAATAACGCCACTGTCAACGGCGTTATTTCTACTTATTATCTGGATGATGGACTGTCAACTAACAGCAATAACAATAGCCTGACGATTAAAAACAGCACCATTCACGGTATGGTGACATCCGAATGTATGACCACGGATTGTACTAACCGTACGGGTACTGACTATTACTACGATCGCCTGGCGATGAACGTCATCAATTCAACTATCGATGACAACTACGAACATTATACCTACAACGGTACGTATAATGACGCAGCTGACACACACGTTGTCGACGTTTATAACCTGGGTACAGCTATCACGCTGGATCAAGAAGTTGATCTGTCTATCTCCGCCAACTCTCATGTCGCTGGCATAACCCTGACTCAGGGTTACGAGTGGGCAGATATTGACGATAATACCGTCAGCACTGGCGTAAACAGCAGTGAAGTATTTAACAACACTATCGCTGTCAGCGATTCTACTCTGACCTCTGGTTCATGGACTGACGAAGGCACCACCGGTTGGTTTGGTAACACCAGCAATGCAAGCGACTACAGCGGCTCTTATACTCCAGACGATATTGCGTTAGCGGTTATTGCTAATCCAAATGCGGATAACGCGATGCAGACCACCGCAACGTTTAACAATTCCACGCTGATGGGTGACGTGCTGTTCTCCAGCAACTTCGATGAGAATTTCTTCCCGAACGGTGCTGACACTTATCGCGATACCGATGCTGACCTGGATACCAATGGTTGGGACGGTACTGACCGTCTGGATCTGACTCTGAACAACGGCAGTAAGTGGGTCGGCGCGGCAATGTCCGTGCACCAGGTTGACACCGATGGTGACGGAGTTTATGACAGCTACGATGCGGGTACTGAAGCCACCGCTACGCTGATCGACATCACCGCTAACAGCCTGTGGCCGGATTCAACCTACGGTATTGATAGCGACACAACTTCTTATGACGAAAATGGTCATGTAGTGGGCAACGCTGTCTACCAGAGCGGCCTGTTCAACGTCACGCTGAACGGTGCTTCACAGTGGGATACCACCAAAACTTCCCTGATTGATACCCTGAGCATCAACAGCGGTTCTGTCGTCAACGTGGGTGATTCTGAGCTGGTTGCTGACTCCATCTCTCTGACTGGTGCTTCTGCACTGAACATCAACGAAGATGGTCATGTTGCAACTGATACGCTGTCTATCGACAACAGTACTGTCACAATCGCCGATGATGTTTCTGCTGGCTGGAATGTGCTTGAAGCTGCGCTGTATGCAAACACCATTAACGTCACTAACAACGGCGTTCTGGATGTGGGTAACAGTACCGGTAATGCACTGCAGGTTGATACCCTGAACCTGACTAGCTACACCGACGCTTATAACCATGTTAACGCGGGTGTTTTCGACATCAACAGCACTGACTATGTGCTGAATGCTGATCTGACCAACGATCGCACTAACGATAAATCTCAGTCTAACTACGGTTATGGCGTGATCGCGATGAACTCTGATGGTCATCTGACTATCAACGGTAACGGCGATTCCGACACCTCAGGCGATCAGTCTGAAGTTGATAACTATGGTGACCATGTAGCTGCGGCAACCGGTAACTATAAAGTCCGTATCGACAACGCGACTGGCGCAGGTTCTGTTGCGGATTACAAGGGTAACGAGCTGGTCTACGTTAACGACGCGAACAGCACTGCGACCTTCTCTGCAGCTAACAAAGCTGACCTGGGTGCTTACACCTATCAGGCACAGCAGCAGGGTAACACCGTTGTTCTGCAGCAGATGGAACTGACAGACTACGCGAACATGGCGCTGAGCATTCCTTCTGCTAACACCAATATCTGGAACCTGGAACAAGATACCGTTGGTACTCGTCTGACTAACGCGCGTCATGGCCTGGTTGATAACGGTGGCGCATGGGTAAGCTACTTCGGTGGTAGCTTCGATGCAGATAACGGCACCATTAACTACGATCAGGATGTTAACGGCATCATGGTCGGTGTTGATTCCAAAATTGATGGTAACAACGCTAAGTGGATTGTCGGTGCTGCAGCAGGCTTCGCGAAAGGTGATATGAGCGACCGTACCGGTCAGGTGGATCAGGATAGCCAGACTGCCTATATCTACTCTTCTGCTCACTTTGCCAACAACATCTTTGTTGACGGTAACTTAAGCTACTCTCACTTCAACAACGATCTGTCTGCCAACATGAGCAACGGTGAGTATGTTGATGGCAGCACCTCATCTGACGCCTGGGGCTTTGGCTTGAAACTGGGTTATGACCTGAAGCTGGGTGATGCAGGTTACGTAACGCCATACGGCAGCGTATCCGGTCTGTTCCAGTCTGGTGATGACTATAAGCTGAGCAACGACATGAAAGTTGACGGTCAGTCTTATGACAGCATGCGTTATGAACTCGGTGTCGATGCAGGTTATACCTTCGCTTATAGCGACGACCAGGCGCTGACCCCGTACTTCAAACTGGCCTACGTTTACGACGACTCTAACAACGATTCTGACGTAAACGGCGACTCTATCGACAACGGTGTAGAAGGTTCTGCGGTACGTGTTGGACTGGGTACTCAGTTCAGCTTTACCAAAAACTTCAGCGCATACACCGATGCTAACTACCTCGGTGGTGGCGATGTTGATCAAGACTGGTCTGCAAATGTTGGTGTTAAATATACCTGGTAAGACATCTCTTGTTGTTAAAGAAAAGATAATCTAACTCAGAAAAATGCCCGTCACGGATTTGACGGGCATTTATTGCAAGGGATGCCCAAATGTTGTCTGCAAATAAACCGCTTGTGGAATTTGGTAAGCTTGATAAATGTTTGTCAAAATATGGCAAACACTTTGAGTGTGATAACGATAAAGAAATAATTTATTCCAGTGATATAAACAGTGACGATACCTTTATCATTTTAAATGGTGTAATTTCTCTGAGGCGAGGGGAGAATGTGCTGGTCGGTATTGCTCAGGCACCGTTTATTATGGGGCTTTCAGATGGTGTGATAAAAACAGATATACAATACAGATTAATCACGGAAAGCGATTGTACGGGATACCATCTACCTGCCTCGCAAACAATTAATATAATTGAAGAGTGCCAGCTTTGGCGTGAAGCTTTTTGTTGGTTGGCATGGCAAAACTCCATGCTTGAATTACGCGATCTGCAGTTGATCGGCAACAACCCCTACGATCAGATTCGCGCGACATTGATCTCTATGACGAAATGGGATGAAGCCCTTCGTTCACGCATTGGCGTTATGAACTATATTCACCAACGCACACGAATTTCACGCTCGGTTGTCGCTGAGGTTCTCGCAGCATTGCGTAAAGGCGGTTACATTGAAATGAATAAAGGCAAACTGGTGTGCATTAACCGTTTGCCTTTTGAGTATTGAATCAGGATGCAGGAATGACCTGTGGCTTGTACCCGCTCAACTCTGCAACCAGTTCGTTGATACCGTCGCTCATATTGGTAAAACGGGTCAGCGGAGAGCGCGTCACTACGACAAATGCCCCAACGTTTTGCTGTGGGATCATCGCCATATAGGTAATGAAGCCACCGCCGCCACCGGTTTTTTGAATAATTCCCGGTCTGCCATTCTTCGGCGCCATGTAGACCCAGCCCAAACCAAGCGCATCGGCTCTGCCTGGAACGTCCATTCCCACCACTTTAGTTAACTGCGTACGCTGGTAAATCAGCGTCTGCATCCGGTCGGCCTGCTGGCTACGATGATAAAAGTCAGAAGAAAGATACTGCTGCATCCAGCGCATCATATCGCCAGGCGTTGAATAGACGCCGCCGCTGCCCATCGCTGCCAGCGTATTGTTACAAGGACTGGCACCTTTTTCCGCGACCATCAGGCGTCGGCACTGATCGGGAGATGGCGTAAAGGTGGTGTCTTTCATCCCCAGCGGACGGGTGATTTTTTCTTCAAACAGCTGCGGATAAGGCTTACCGGACGCGGTACCCAGCGCATCGGCCAGCAGATCAAACGCCAGGTTGGAATAAGAAGCCTGCGATCCTGGTGCGGCTTTAAGCGTAGCCGTTGAGAGATAGCTCCAGCGCTGCTCGCGGGTTGGCCAGACAAACACCGGGCGCTTGGCCGCGCCGCCTGGCTGTTCGCGCGGCAGTGCGCTGGTATGTGTCGCCAGATTCACCAGCGTAATTGGTGTTCCTTGATAAGTGGGTACGCGTGCGCCAGGAGGTGCATATTTACTCAATGGATCGTTGAGTTTGACCGTGCCCTGATCGAGTAGTTTCACCAGCATTTCGCTGGTCATTAATTTGGTAATTGAGGCAATGCGGATTACGGAATCCAGTTGCGGGTGAACATTATTGCCGGGGCGTGTTTCACCAAAACTGCGAAATACACGCTGATTACCATCAATCACCACGAGCGCCATCCCCGTAGCACCACTGCCGTAAAATATATGGTCGGCATAACGATCAACGATATCAGAGGCGAAGACCGGATCGGTTATAGGCTGTGCCGCCTGGACAGATGTCAATGACGCCGCACACAGCGCGGCAGAAAAAAGCAGACTACGTTTCAACGGTGGTGTCCATGAGTTAGAGAAAGTGAAAAAGGATGTCGTGCGTATGCGTATTTATACTACTCATCGGCGTATTGCAAAGCGCTTATCAACCAATGATAGTGGGAAAAACGTAACGATGAGTAAACACAGGAGTTTCCTGGATTGCGGATGTTCGCTTTTGTGATCTCACGCTGTGATAATCTGCACATACTGGAACGTTGTCGAGTGTGAAAACCACAGAAACAATTCTTCATAACCGAGGTGCGAACTAAGTGCCTCGGTTTTGGTCACAATTGTCGGTTTCAGCTTGTGTTTTTGGGCGTAAGCCGTCTGGCCTCCGCACTCTACGGTGGCAAATGCACAGCAGTCGTCATAACGATAAGAAGTTAGCAGGAGAGCACTATGTTTAAGTCTTTTTTCCCAAAGCCGGGGCCGTTCTTTATTTCGGCATTTATTTGGGCACTGGTCGCCGTTGTATTCTGGCAAGCAGGTGGGGGAGCCTGGGTTGCACATATTACCGGCGCGTCGGGAGACGTACCTATTAGCGCAGCGCGTTTTTGGTCGTTGGATTACCTGATTTTTTATGCGTACTACATTCTTTGTGTCGGGGTGTTCGCGCTGTTCTGGTTTCTCTACAGTCCACACCGCTGGCAGTACTGGTCTATTCTGGGCACATCGCTGATTATTTTTGTGACCTGGTTTCTGGTTGAAGTCGGCGTCGCCGTCAACGCCTGGTATGCGCCATTTTATGACCTGATTCAAACAGCGCTCAGCGCACCACACAAGGTGAAGATTGAGCAGTTCTATCATGAAGTGGGCGTTTTTCTCGGCATTGCGCTGATAGCCGTGGTCATTGGTGTGATGAACAACTTCTTCGTTAGCCACTATGTGTTCCGCTGGCGTACCGCGATGAACGAACACTATATGGCGCACTGGCAGCATTTGCGTCACATCGAAGGCGCAGCGCAGCGTGTGCAGGAAGACACCATGCGTTTTGCTTCTACGCTGGAAGATATGGGCGTCAGCTTTATCAACGCGATTATGACGCTGATTGCCTTCCTGCCTGTACTGGTAACGCTCTCTGCCCATGTTCCTGACCTGCCGATTGTTGGACATGTGCCTTATGGCCTGGTGATTGCCGCGATTGTCTGGTCGCTGATGGGAACCGGTTTACTGGCCGTGGTCGGGATAAAGCTTCCCGGGCTGGAGTTTAAAAACCAGCGCGTGGAAGCGGCCTATCGTAAAGAATTGGTCTATGGCGAAGATGATGGCAACCGTGCGACGCCACCGACGGTGCGTGAACTGTTCCATGCGGTACGGCAAAACTACTTCCGTCTCTATTTTCACTATATGTACTTCAATATTGCCCGTATTCTTTACCTGCAGGTTGATAACGTTTTCGGCTTGTTCCTGCTGTTTCCGTCGATTGTTGCCGGTACGATTACGCTCGGCCTGATGACGCAAATCACTAACGTGTTTGGCCAGGTGCGCGGCTCGTTCCAGTATCTGATTAACTCCTGGACAACGTTAGTAGAACTGATGTCTATTTATAAGCGTCTGCGCAGCTTTGAACGAGAGCTTGATGGTCAGGATATTCAGGAAGTTACCCATACGCTGAGTTAATAATAAGGAGATGTTATGTCGACGGTTTCCCGTCTTTACCCCTTGTCTGGTCTGGCAGCACTGGTGCTGGTGGGATGTAGTAGCCAACCTGCGCAGCCGCTAAAAAAGGGGGAGAAAGCCGTCGATGTGGCGAGCGTGGTGCGCCAGAAAATGCCCGCCAGCGTGAAAGACCGGGACGCGTGGGCGCAGGATTTGGCAAAGACCTTTGAAAGCCAGAAGCTGGCACCGACGGTTGAAAACATCTGTTCGGTGCTGGCGGTAGCGCAGCAGGAGTCAAACTTCCAGGCCGATCCGGCTGTTCCTGGTTTAAGCAAAATCGCCTGGAAAGAGATTGACCGTCGCGCAGAACGCATGCATATCCCGCTGTTTGTCGTGCATACCGCGCTAAAGATTAACTCGCCAACGGGGAAAAGCTACAGCGAGCGTCTGGATACGGTGAAGACGGAAAAACAGCTTAGCGCCATCTTTGATGATTTCATCAACATGGTGCCGATGGGGCAGACATTGTTCGGATCGCTTAATCCGGTACATACCGGTGGTCCAATGCAGGTCAGTATCGCGTTTGCTGAGCAGCACACCAGCGGGTATCCGTGGAAAATGGCGGGGACGGTACGTCAGGAAGTGTTTAGCCGCCGTGGTGGGTTATGGTTCGGTACGTATCATCTGCTCAACTACCCGGCGAATTACAGTGCGCCAATCTTCCGCTTCGCCGATTTTAATGCCGGATGGTATGCGAGCCGCAATGCAGCTTTCCAGAATGCGGTCAGTAAAGCCAGCGGAGTGAAGCTGGCGATGGACGGGGATCTGATTCTCTATGGCAGCAGTGAGCCGGGCAAAACGGAGCTGGCGGTACGTAAACTGGCCGGGAAGCTAGGGATGAGCGAGAGTGAGATCCGCCGTCAACTGCAAAAAGGTGACAGCCTGGCCTTTGAAAAAACCGCATTGTACGAAAAGGTTTATAAGCTGGCGGAAGCGAAGACCGGGAAAACGTTACCCCGTGAAATGCTGCCGGGCATTCAACTGGAAAGCCCGAAGATCACGCGTAATCTGACTACTGCGTGGTTTGCTAAACGGGTGGACGATCGTCGGGCGAAGTGTATGAATCAGTCATCTTTATGATGACGGTGACGCCAGCGCATGACCGCCGCTATGACGCCAAGAATCAGGCTTCCGGCCAGGAAGGGGATCAGTCCAAAGAGGGTACCGACGCCTAAACCGATTTCAACCCGCGGGCGTCCTGTCTCCTGCATTTGCAGCTGCATCAGTTCTTCATAGATGCCGGGCGCGTGGGCCAACAGATTTAAAATCTGTGCACCCGCCCAGAAGCAAAACAGCACAAATACGGCATACGCAATGTTGCCGGGCAGGGAGGAGGGATCCCGATGCTTGCCCTTAAACAGGGATTTTGAGAGCGTAAAATCAGCCATAAAGACCTCCGGAAATAACCTGCTTTTTTTGACGTAATGCCTGGAACTGAGAGTGAGTCTGACAGGTGATCGGCAATGTCAATATCAGAATGATGGTAATTTCAGGTAGAGATTATTCCTGGATTTCGGTTTTTTGTTGGCGGTCACAATTATGTAACCTTAAGTTAAACTGAGTTACATTTAAGAAATTCCGCACAGGCCACAGACGCCCTCGGGGAAATGTGCGAGGATGCCTTACTGTGTTGTATTTTCACCGGAGCTGTTATGAACCTGCCTGTAAAAATCCGCCGAGACTGGCACTACTATGCCTTCGCTATTGGGCTTATCTTTATTCTGAATGGCGTGGTGGGGTTATTAGGTTTTGAAGCGCAGGGATGGCAAACTTATGCGGTGGGGCTGGTGACCTGGGTGATTAGCTTTTGGCTGGCCGGATTAATCATCCGTCGCCGCGTTGAAGATGATGAAGCAAAGGATGCCCAATAGCTCTATCAGGCATCCTGACGGGTTTACATACTGGTTTTCAGCGCGCTATCCGCAGCATGGCGTTCCAGCGCCAGTTCGATCAGGCGAGTGATCAAATCGGTATAGCCTAAACCGCTCGCCTGCCACAGCTTCGGATACATACTGATGTTGGTAAAGCCAGGCAGCGTGTTGATCTCATTGATCACAACGTCGTTTTCAGCAGTTAAGAAGACGTCCACGCGCGCCATACCGGCACAGCCCAGAGTCTGGTAGGCCTGAATGGCGATTTCGCGGATCTTATCGTTAATCTCTGGCGCAATTGCTGCCGGAACGACAACTTTGGCACCGTTATCGTCAATGTATTTAGTGTCGTAAGCGTAAAAATCGCTGTTCAGCACGATCTCACCACAGGTACTGGCCTGCGGATGATCGTTGCCCAGTACCGCACATTCGATCTCGCGGCCTTTGATCCCTTGCTCCACAACGACTTTATGATCGAATTCAAATGCCAGCGCGACGGCCTGATCGTATTGGGCTTCGCTGGTTACTTTACTGACGCCAACGGACGATCCCTGGTTGGCCGGTTTTACAAACAGCGGCAGACCCAGGCGGGATTCCACTTCGGCAAAGCTGATGCTGTTGCGATTCGCGCGAGTGAGCGTAATAAATGGCGCGATGTTTAACCCGGCATCACGCAGCAGACGTTTGGTCACGTCTTTATCCATACAGGCGGCAGAACCCAGCACATCAGAACCGACAAACGGCAGGTTCGCCACGCGCAGCATGCCCTGCAGAGAGCCATCTTCACCCAGAGTACCGTGTACGATCGGGAAAATAACATCGACCGTCGGCAGCGGTTGACCGTTTTGTGCATCGATCAACTGGTGCTCTTGTTTACCCGGTACCTGCGCCAGGCTGGTCTCAGAAGGTCGCAACGCAATATGCGCCGGATCGTCTGAATTGAGCAGATAGTTACTGGCATCGCTGACGTGCCATTGCCCTTGTTTATCAATACCTAACAGCACAACGTCAAAGCGAGTCTTGTCGATGGCATCGACAATATTTTTTGCCGATTGCAATGACACTTCATGTTCCGCTGATTTACCACCAAATACGATTCCTACCCGCAACTTTGCCATCTTAAAAACCCATTCCATGAATGCAAAGCACATACATTACCACGACAAAACGCAGGTTTCCTCGGCTTCTCGCAGATTGTTTTGTCGAATGACAGGGGATTAGAAGGGGACATACACGCAGATCGCGCGGGAAGCACAATCCCCTGTTTATAACATGGGTTTGATGTGAGCTGTATCACAAATATGATGAGCGGGAAGATAAAATCCTAAACTGTGATTTATCGCACCTGTGGATCCTTATTCAGCTAAGTAATTTGTTAAGCTGCTCGCAGTTTTCAGCTACTTATCGTTATGAGTCCTTATGGAATCCTGGAGAGTTAACCTTATTTCCGTTTGGTTCGGGTGCTTTTTTACCGGACTGGCGATTAGCCAAATCTTGCCTTTTTTACCACTCTATATCTCCCAACTGGGCGTGACCTCGCATGAAGCGCTATCAATGTGGTCCGGATTAACGTTCAGCGTCACCTTCCTGATTTCAGCCATTGTTTCTCCGATGTGGGGCAGTCTGGCCGACCGTAAAGGACGCAAGCTGATGCTGCTGCGGGCCTCACTGGGGATGGCCATTGCGATTTTGCTACAGGCATTTGCCACTAACGTCTGGCAGCTTTTTCTGCTGCGCGGGGTGATGGGGTTAACCTCCGGCTATATTCCTAATGCGATGGCGCTGGTTGCGTCCCAGGTTCCACGCGAGCGCAGCGGCTGGGCGCTGAGTACGCTCTCTACGGCGCAAATTAGCGGCGTCATTGGCGGACCGCTGATGGGAGGCTTTATCGCCGATCATGTTGGCTTACGAGCGGTATTCTGTATTACCGCCGCCTTGCTGGTGGTGAGTTTTCTGGTCACACTGTTCTTGATCAAAGAGGGCGTTCGCCCGACGATTAAAAAAAGCGAACGTCTGAGTGGGAAGGCCGTGTTTGCCTCGCTTTCGCATCCAGCGTTGGTGATCAGCCTGTTTTTTACCACCATGGTGATTCAACTGTGTAACGGCTCAATTGGGCCTATTCTGGCGCTGTTTATTAAATCAATGGTCCCGGACAGTTCGAATATTGCTTTTCTCAGTGGGCTGATAGCCTCAGTACCGGGCATTTCTGCTCTGATTTCCGCGCCCCGACTTGGTAAATTAGGCGACCGTATTGGTACTGAGCGGATTTTAATGGCGACGTTAATCTTCGCGGTGGTGCTGTTTTTTGCCATGTCGTGGGTTACCACGCCGTTGCAGTTGGGAATTCTACGTTTTCTGCTCGGCTTTGCTGATGGTGCGATGTTGCCGGCGGTGCAGACGCTGTTGGTGAAATACTCCAGCGACCAGATAACCGGACGCATCTTTGGCTATAACCAGTCATTTATGTACCTTGGCAACGTCGCAGGGCCATTGATGGGGGCAACGGTTTCGGCAATGGCGGGGTTCCGTTGGGTGTTCATTGCTACAGCAAGCATTGTGCTTATCAATATCTGGCAACTGGCTATCGCGTTGCGACGTCGGCGCGAGGCTCGTTGAGGTCCTGATTAACAACGCTGCTTGTCAGCGTTGTTAATCCATAATTGTGTATTATATATTTGTGTGATTATTAATTTTCTTACCTTTTTATATTGAATCATCCTGCTTCAGGACTCATTTTCCCTTATTTTGTGTTGTGATTGTTTTCGCAAATCGTTTTATTTCTTATAAAAATACAACTTTCATCCTCTAGGCAGTCGTGAGCCTTAATGATAACGTGACCCATATTTTGTTAAGGGAATAGGCAAATGAAAAACCTCGTCACTGAGTTGTTACTTAAGCTCGCGCAAAAAGAAGAAGAATCGCAAGATCTGGCGGCACAGGTCGAAACGTTAGAGCGGGTAATCATCGAAATGCTGCGCAATATGGCGTGGAACGATCGGCAAATATTTATTCGTCAAATTGAGGGGGCGCTGGCTGGCGGAAACCGCATGCCCGCGTTTCTGACGAACATACATAATGCTGGTGAGTGCGTACCAAAAGCGTTGTGATCCATCTGTGGTGGGGTAACCACAAATTATCATAAAAGTGTCACATCAAATACTTATAGTCGCTTTGTTTTAATTTTACCGTATTTATACATGGAGAATATAAAGTGAAACAAAGCGCTCTGGCTATTGCCCTGTTACCTTTGCTGTTTACCCCGGTTATTAATGCAGAAACATCTACTGTAGCGGTTATGGATAATCGTGCTGCTCAGGGAGATATCACCACGCCGGGTGGCGCTCGCCGATTGTCTGCCGATCAAACGGCAGCTCTGCGCGAATCCCTGAACGATAAACCGGCCAAAAATATAATTTTACTGATTGGCGATGGGATGGGCGACTCCGAAATAACGGCAGCGCGAAATTATGCTGAAGGCGCGGGCGGCTTTTTTAAAGGTATTGATGCTTTACCGTTGACCGGACAATACACACATTATGCGTTGGATAAGAAAACGGGCAAGCCCGATTATGTGACAGATTCAGCAGCATCTGCGACAGCATGGACAACCGGCGTGAAGACCTATAACGGGGCGCTGGGTGTGGATATTCATGAAAAAGATCACACCACGATTCTGGAAATGGCCAAAGCGGCAGGTCTGGCGACAGGCAACGTTTCCACGGCTGAATTGCAGGATGCCACGCCGGCCGCACTGGTTGCCCATGTCACTTCGCGTAAATGCTATGGTCCGAGCGTGACGGCTGAAAAATGCCCGACGAACGCGCTGGAAAAAGGCGGTAAAGGGTCAATTACCGAACAATTATTGAATGCTCGTGCGGATGTTACGTTAGGCGGCGGAGCAAAGACTTTTACTGAAACCGCTACGGCAGGTGAGTGGCAGGGTAAAACGCTGCGAGAACAAGCCCAGGCCCGTGGTTACCAGATGGTGAGTGATGCCGCGACGCTGGCGGCTGTTAGCGAAGCGAATCAGGATAAACCGCTGTTGGGTCTGTTCTCAGACGGTAATATGCCAGTGCGTTGGGAAGGGCCGAAAGCGTCTTATCACGGCAACCTGGATAAGCCGGTAGTGACCTGTACGCCAAATCCAAAACGTAACGACAGCGTGCCAACGCTGGCGCAGATGACGGATAAAGCGATTGAGCTGTTAAGCAAAAATGAGAAAGGTTTCTTCCTGCAAATAGAAGGCGCGTCGATCGATAAACAAGATCACGCCGCTAACCCGTGTGGACAAATTGGTGAAACGGTCGATCTGGATGAAGCGGTGCAGCGTGCACTTGCCTTTGCGAAGAAAGATGGCAACACCCTGGTTGTGGTAACCGCTGACCACGCGCATGCCAGCCAGATTGTCGCACCGGATACTAAAGCACCCGGTTTAACGCAGGCGCTGAACACTAAAGATGGCGCGGTGATGGTCATCAGCTATGGCAACTCTGAAGAAGAGTCCCAGGAGCACACCGGCAGCCAACTGCGTATTGCAGCCTATGGCCCTCATGCGGCGAATGTGGTTGGCCTGACCGATCAAACCGATCTGTTTTACACCATGAAAGCGGCGTTAGGACTGAAATAAGCTGACACCCGACGGCAATACTTTTGCCGTCGGGTGGTATTTTTATCGTTAGCAGCCAAACTTACCTGTGTGTCGTCGTTCAGAAAAGGATGGTGCTATGAAAATTACATTATTAATGACGTTACTCTTTGGCCTTATTTTTTTAACTACCGTCGGTGCTGCCGAGAAGACGTTAACCCCGCAACAACAGCGTATGACCACCTGCAATCAGCAGGCCACGGCGCAGACCTTAAAAGGGGATGCGCGTAAGACCTATATGAGTGATTGCCTGAAAAACAGTAAATCTGCGCCTGAGGAAAAGAGCCTGACGCCGCAGCAGCAGAAAATGCGTGAATGCAACGTCAAGGCGACGGAGCAGTCTCTGAAAGGCGATGATCGTAATAAGTTTATGAGCGCTTGCCTGAAAAAATCTGCTTAGCACTTCCGGGTGAGCAGGTAAAATCGCTCACCCGAAATATCATACTTCCGCCACCAGACCCCTTCCTATAATTTGGGAAATTTGTTTCAGAATATTCCCAAATACGATGAATGATGAAAACTTTTATCAAAAGAAGGTCGTCCCGAATGAAGCATTTATATTGCTTCATCAAAATGACCACCAACGTTCCGGTCTGCGATTTGCCCGACGAATCAGGCTGCCGCGAGCGGTGGGACTGGGGGGAATGTTTTTCCCTATCGCGTCGGTATTAGTTTCTCAGCCAATAACCGGAGGCTGGTGGCTTTTGCTGGTGGGATGGGCGTTTGTCTGGCCGCATCTGGCATGGCAATTGGCAAGTAAAGCTATCGATCCACTGCATAGCGAATATACCAACTTAAAAGCCGATGCCATTCTCGCCGGGATGTGGATGGGGATTATGGGGATAAACTTGCTGCCATCCACGGCGCTGTTGATGATTATCTGTATCAACCTGATGGGCGCAGGGGGTATGCGTGTCTTCATCGCAGGCGCCGTGTTGATGGTGGTTTCCTGCCTGGTGACGTTACAGTTAACGGATATTCCCGTGGCTTTTAGCAGTACGCAACTGAGTGTGCTGTTGTCGCTGCCGGTGTTAGTGGTTTACCCGTTGCTGTTTGCCTGGGTGAGTTACCAGACGCTCATCAGGCTGGCAGAACATAAACGTCGCTTACAGGTTATGAGCACGCGAGATGGGATGACCGGGGTTTATAACCGACGTCATTGGGAACTGTTGCTGCGGAATGAATTTGATAATTGCCGCCGCCATCAGCGTGATGCCACGCTCCTTATCATCGATATCGACCATTTTAAGAGTATCAATGATACCTGGGGCCATGACGTCGGGGATCAGGCCATTGTTGCACTGACCCGCCAGTTACAGATGACCTTACGCGGTAGCGATGTGATTGGTCGCTTTGGCGGTGATGAGTTTGCGGTAATCATGTGTGGCACGTCAGCGAGCAGCGCGATTGCAGCGATGTCTCGTGTTCACGAACGGCTTACCCAACTGCGTTTATCCTGCGCGCCGCAGGTTGACCTGCGCATTAGCGTGGGCGTTGCGCCGCTGACGTCTGAAACTGAACACTATCGAGAATGGTTAAAATCAGCAGATATGGCTCTCTACAAAGCAAAGAATTCCGGACGTAACCGCACTGAAGCGGCGGCCTGACGTCCGGCGGTGTTAACTCAGGAGCGGCTGAGTTTTTCCGACTGCTCCATGCACTTAATCATCGCTTCAATCACCGATGAACGGAAACCGCGTTCTTCCAGGACGCGTACCGCCTCAATGGTGGTTCCACCTGGCGAGCACACCATATCCTTCAATTCGCCAGGATGTTTACCCGTTTCCAGAACCATCTTCGCCGAACCCATTACCGCTTGTGCTGCAAATTTATAAGCCTGTGCGCGGGGCATCCCCCCCTGAACGGCGGCATCTGCCATCGCTTCGATAAACATAAATACATAGGCCGGTGCTGAACCGCTGACGCCAACGACCGGATGAATCATTGCCTCCGCAATGACTTCAGCTTCGCCAAAGCAGCGGAAGATATTGAGCACGTCGGCCGTATCTTCCGGCGTGACTAAGGCGTTTGGCGTGACGGAGGTCATTCCGGCGTTCACCAGCGATGGCGTGTTTGGCATCGCGCGAATGATTTTACGGTCATGACCCAGCGCGCGGGCAAGCTGATCGAGGGTAACACCGGCGGCAATCGAGACGACAAGGGAATCTTTGTTCAGGCTGGAGGTAATTTCGCTCAGTACCTTAATCATGATGCCTGGTTTTACGGCCCCAAAAACAATATCAGCGATCTGCGCGACTTCTTGTGCAGACTGCGCCGCATTAATGCCGTACTGGTCGTGTAGCGCGGCGACCTTATCGGGGGAAGGGGTGTAGACCCAGATTTGTCCGGGGAGAACCTGGCCGCTGGCGATCATGCCGCCAAGAATGGCTTTGCCCATATTACCGCAGCCGATAAAACCAATTTTCTTGTCCATCTTGTCACTCCCTATGGATGATATTCATTGTTTTATACCCGTCATACTTCAAGTTGCATGTGCGTTGGCTGCGTTCGCTCACCCGAATCACTTACCAGAGTAAGCTCATCGGGACTCACTCTCTTGCCGCCTGCCTGCAACCCGAATTATTTAGGGTAAATCTGGGAAAGCTAAGCTTAGCGCGGAATGAATATGTTCAGAAGGAGAAACAGCACTTTGCCTGAAAGTAAAAGCACGCGACAATGTGCGACAGCACACCAGTGGGGAGAAGTTATGACAATATGGGTGGATGCCGATGCGTGTCCGAATGTGATTAAAGACATTTTGTACCGCGCCGCTGAGCGCATGCAAATGCCGCTTGTTTTGGTGGCCAACCAAAGCCTGCGCGTCCCGCCTTCGCGTTTCATCAGTACATTACGTGTGCCTGCGGGCTTTGACGTGGCTGATAACGAGATTGTGCGTCAGTGCAGCGCCGGTGATTTAGTGGTAACGGCAGATATTCCGCTGGCGGCTGAAGTGATTGAAAAAGGTGCGGCGGCGCTTAACCCGCGCGGCGAACGTTATACCGAAGCGACGATCCGTGAGCGTCTGATGATGCGTGATTTTATGGATACACTGCGTGCCAGCGGTATCCAGACCGGGGGGCCGGACAGCCTTTCGCCCCGTGACAGACAGCATTTTGCGGCTGAACTGGATAGGTGGTGGCTGGAAGTTCAGCGTAGAAAATAGGGTGTGTAATTTATTATTTACACTTTATTCATTGTGAATTCTTGTTATAGTAGGGGTTAACTCATCTCGCCATTCTTTCTGTAATTTTTTCTTTACAGTTTTGGCGATGTACTAGTTTGATGATATGATTATATTTTTAACCGCATCAGATCCCGCTTGTTGGCGGCTCTCTGGGGAAATTCTGTGATGACGCAACCTCTTTTTCTTGTTGGCCCCCGGGGGTGTGGTAAGACGACAACCGGTATGGCGCTGGCAAAGGCTATTGATTTCCAGTTCGTTGATACCGATCGCTGGTTGCAATCGCACGTGCAAATGACCGTGGCGGAAATCGTCGAAAGAGAAGGATGGGAAGGGTTTCGTGCCCAGGAAACGACCGCTCTGCAGGCTGTCACCGCTCCTGCCACGGTTGTTGCGACCGGCGGCGGTATCATTCTTACCGAATTTAATCGTCATTACATGCGCAGCCACGGCGTGGTTATCTATCTAAGCGCACCGGTATCGGTACTGGTTGATCGTCTGGAGGCCACGCCTGAAGAAGGATTACGACCGACTCTAACCGGCAAACCGTTGACCGAAGAGGTTCAGGAAGTGCTCGCCCAGCGCGATGTTTTGTATCGTGAGGCTGCGCACTATATCGTTGATGCCACCAATCCGCCTTCGCAGGTAGTGGAAGACATTCTTGGGATACTGGCGCAGGCAGCGCCACGGTTGCAGGGCGGTGTCTATACTTAATGTTCATCCAGTGAAAAGGAAGAACTATGCCGACACAACCACCTTACCCACGTCAAGCGACCATTGTTACGGTTGAAAAAGGGACGCCAGGCCAGACGGTAACCTGGTATCAACTTCGTGCCGACCACCCTAAACCGAATTCGTTGATCAGTGAGCATCCTTCAGCTCAGGAAGCGATGGATGCTAAAAAACGCTACGAAGACCCCGATAAAACCTGATATGAAGACCGCTCTGGCACGAGTCTTAAAAGTGCCAGTCCGGGCGTACATCACATTATTTTAAATTTCGCCGTATACAGTAAAAATTGAAAATTAAACAATAACAATCCAGTACTGGAATGATCTGGAATCTTTACACAATACACCGCCGATCTACTGCTACGCTTTTGAGCATTTGTAGCACAGGTCAGCGCCCGGCACTTATCCGGGATTTCACAGCAAAGTAAGAAGACGGTGGAGCAACAAATGAGTACGTCGTTGGCTATCCTCACGATTGGCGTTGTGCCGATGTGTGAGATGTTACCGCTCCTGACGGAATATATTGATGAACAGCACATTACTCACCACAGTCTGCTGGGGCAGATGCAGCGAGAAGATGTGATGGCCGAGTACGGGGCTTCACCCGGTGACGAGCTGTTATTAACGCTGCTTAGCGACCACCAACTTGCTCATGTCTCACGCCAGAAAGTGGAACGCTCGCTGCAAAGCATTGTGGAGGTTCTCGATAATCAGGGATTTGATGTGATCCTGCTGATGAGTACCGCCTCAATCACCCGTCTGACCGCCCGCAATAGTATCTTGTTGGAACCTATACGCATTATTCCCCCGTTAGTGGCTTCGATTGTCGAAGGGCATCAGGTTGGGGTCATTGTACCTGTTGCTGAATTGCTCAAAGCCCAGACACAAAAGTGGCAGGTGTTACAAACTCCGCCAGTGTACGCCGTGGCGAATCCAGTAGAAGGTTCTGAACAACAGCTGATTGATGCCGGGAAATATCTCCTTGAGCAAGGTGCTGATGTTCTTATGCTGGACTGCCTGGGGTTTCATCAACGTCATCGTGATTTACTGCAAAAGTCGCTGGATGTCCCGGTTCTGCTGTCCAATGTGTTGATTGCCCGACTGGCTTCGGAATTGCTGGCGTAATTTTGCGTGACAGGTGGAACATCAGCCCCCTATATTGGTTCCTAACTTAATCACGAGATAGGGCCAGTTGTATGCTTCAAAGTAATGAATACTTTTCCGGCAAAGTAAAATCGATCGGTTTTACCAGCAGCAGTACTGGCCGCGCCAGTGTAGGCGTGATGGCTGAAGGTGAATATACCTTTGGTACTGCGGCGCCTGAAGAGATGACGGTAGTAAGTGGCGCACTGAACGTGCTGCTGCCAGGGGAAACCGAGTGGAAAGTGTATGCCGCAGGAGACGTGTTTAACGTACCGGGCAACAGCGAGTTTCATCTGCAGGTAGCAGAGCCAACATCCTATCTTTGCCGTTACCTGTAAGCGTAAAAATGACGAATGGCGATATTGAGTCGCCATTCGCTAAACACGGCTTAACGTTGCGCTTCGCCGCCTAATCCTTCCACCAGACTTTTAATCAGCGCCGCCAGTTCACCTGTCATCAGGATGAAATCGGCATCAAAACGCTGAGCATAATCTTCGCGGTCGATATCTTCATTCTGATCGCGCAGCTCGTCGCTGAACTTCAGACGCTTAATGGAGCCGTCGTCACACATAACGAACTGAATGCGCTGCTGCCAGTCGAGGGCCAGCTTAGTGACCAGTTTGCCCGCTTCGATATGCACGGCGATTTCGTCGCAGACCAGATCCTGCTTTTTCGCGCGGATCACACCGCCGTCTTCAAGGATCGCTTTCAGTTCAGCTTCATCCAGCAGTTGGAAGCCCTGCGCCGTGGTGCCGGAGCGAACCCATTCAGTCAGCGTCAGCTCAATAGGGTTTTCCATCGTCAGCGGAACGACCGGCAGCGAACCGAGACTCTTACGCAGCAGCGCCAGCGTATCTTCGGCTTTTTTCGCGCTCGCACAATCAACCATGATCAGATCGTTGACGGTATCGATCCACATCATTGTTTGGCTGAAGCGGCTAAAGGCGCGCGGCAGCAATGAGTGCAGAACTTCATCTTTCAGCGAGTCTTTTTCGGTCTTCTTAAGTTTGCGACCTTGCTCAGCTTCCAGTTTGAATATTTTGGCTTCCAGCGCCTGTTTGATAACCGGCGACGGCAGAATTTTTTCTTCTTTGCGGGCGCAGATAATAATTTGGCCATTGGCGGTATGCGTTAATGCATCGCTGTGCGATCCCATCGGCGGAACCCAGCCCATTTTTGCCATATCCTGGCTACCGCAAGGGGTGAACGTCATTGATGCCAGCTGTTTTTCCATCTCTTCGGCTCGCAAAGAAACATCGCGGCTAAGACGGTAAACCATTAAATTTTTGAACCACAGCATGATAATTTCCACGGCCTTGTCGTTAAATCCAGCGGGCATGATAGCGAATTGTCGCTATGCTTGCATTGTTAATCGGGAAGAGGAGCAAACAGTGCGTATAGGTATCGATTTGGGCGGTACGAAAACGGAAGTTATTGCGCTTGGCGATGCGGGCGAACAGCTTTTTCGCCATCGCCTGCCCACGCCGCGTGATGATTATCGGCAAACGATAGAAACCATCGCCACGCTGGTGGAGATGGCGGAAAACGCCACCGGGCAGACGGGAACCGTGGGAATGGGCATTCCAGGTTCAATCTCGCCCTACACCGGGGTGGTAAAGAATGCCAACTCGACCTGGCTTAACGGACAACCTTTTGACAAAGACCTGAGTTCGCGTCTGAATCGTGAAGTGCGGTTGGCAAATGATGCCAACTGTCTGGCGGTTTCAGAAGCGGTGGATGGTGCGGCGGCCGGGGCGCAAACCGTGTTTGCGGTGATTATCGGCACTGGATGTGGCGCAGGCGTGGCAATGAATGGTCGGGCGCACACGGGCGGTAACGGTACCGCGGGCGAGTGGGGGCATAATCCGCTGCCATGGATGGACGAAGATGAGCTGCGTTTCCGACAGGAAGTCCCCTGTTATTGCGGTAAACAAGGCTGCATTGAAACCTTCATTTCCGGGACCGGCTTTGCTACCGACTACCAGCGACTGAGCGGTAAGCAGCTCAAAGGCAATGAAATTATCAGCCTTGTTACTGCGCAGGATGCTCTTGCGGAGCAGGCGTTGAGCCGCTATGAGCGTCGTCTGGCGAAATCACTGGCACATGTGGTGAATATTCTCGATCCGGACGTCATTGTGCTGGGGGGCGGAATGAGCAATGTCGATCGACTGTATCAAAACGTTCCGACGTTGATTAAGCAGTTTGTCTTTGGCGGCGAATGCGAAACGCCTCTACGCAAGGCGCTACACGGGGATTCCAGCGGTGTACGCGGTGCGGCCTGGCTGTGGCCGCAGGAGTAAGGTTCGCGTAGCCGGGGAGCGCAGATGCTATCCGGCAGCGTGTGTCATCTGGGGTACTGCGTGCTTCAGGCGACCGTACAGCAACAGTGACGACATCGCAGAAAACGACAGCAGTGCCGCCGGCAGCGTCACGTAGTTGTAGGCAAAGCCCAGTGTCAGCATCATGCCACCGCTGTAGGCGCCAATCGCGCTGCCGAGGTTAAAGGCAATTTGCCCGCCAGCCGCACCCAGCAGCTCCCCTCCTTTAGCATTTTGCAGCAATAAAATTTGCAGCGGTGCCGACAGGGCAAACAGGCCCGCGCAGCAAATAAAGGCAAAGGTTAGCGACGCAGTTTTGATCCCGCCAAAGGCAAAGAGCAACAGCAGAGCCAGCACAATCACGAAGTCGGTTATCACCGCAATGCGCAGCGGCGTATAGCGACCAGACAGCCGACCGCTCAGCAGATTTCCCAACACCATTCCTAATCCTACCAGCATCATGATGAAGGTCATCAGCGCTTCGGAAAAGCCGGAGATGAACATCATGTATGGTTTGACGTAGCTAAACCAGGCGAAAACCCCGGCGTTACCAAACATGGTGGCGGAGAAAATGAGCCACGGGGCGGGGCTTTTCAAAAAGTGAAATTGTTCGCGCAGGTTTCCTTTTGCTTCATCGCTGATGTTGGGCACCCAAAAAGCGACCGAGACCATCACGGCGATATTAAAGACGGCAATCAGCAGGAACGTATAGCGCCAGCTAAATTCCTGACTCAGCCAGGTGCCGACGGGAATGCCAACCAGATTTGCAACGGTCATACCCGAAATCATGCCCGCGACAGCAGCGGTGACTTTTCCCGGGCGGGCGAGCTTCGACAGGATAATTGCGCCAACGCCAAAAAATGCGCCGTGCGGGAAGCCTGAAACCAGCCTGCCTACCGCCAGCATAAAATACGAGGAGGAGAGGGTGAAAATGGCGTTGCCAATCACACACAGCGTGACCAGAAACAGCAGAATATGCTTGAGCGAAAAGCGGCTGGAAAAGAGTGCAATAATGGGCGCGCCAAGCACCACGCCAAAGGCGTAAAACGAAATCATATGGCCAGCGGCAGGAATGGAGATTCCCACGTCCCGCGCCAATTCGGTGAGTACACCCATGATGCCAAACTCGGCCATGCCCAGCCCAAACGTCCCCAGGGCTAAAGAGAAAATGACTTTTTTCATACCACCTGTCATACACAGCAACAACAGCTAAGTAGGGCTAATGCTATCATATTTGTGAAGTCTGAACGAACGATTGCAATTATTCTTGAAAGCAATTATTTGCATGTTAGATGCCGATAACATACGGACTCGGAATTGTAGTCTTTTCAATATATAAAATACACTAAAATAATGTTTTATTGATGGGCGGTTTCTGGTTGGGAATGGATTATTGTATTCACAGCGTATATGAATCGATAGTGATTTATTTTTTATATATAAAGCGCATAGCTATAAATTATTTAAATATTGTTTTTCTTTGTGTGATTAATTTATTTTAACTTACTGTTTTATAATGGTATTGTTTTTTGTCTTTGTGCTATTGATGAAATAAAAATCATATTATATTATATATGCCGACCACAATATCCATTGGGTTAGAACGCATAAGATTCTATCTTTCGGACCTCTTCTGAGGACTGTTTGGGATTTTTATATGCAAAAGTCTTTGGCGGAAATTTCAGAGGCAGCATTCGAAAGATAATAAAATTTATTATAGGGAAATTTCACATGAAAAAGAAAGTACTCCTTTCTGCCTCTTTGTTGCTAGTTGCGGCTATCAATGTTGCGCATGCGGCAGACTTAACTGATGACCAGGGCACCGTCACTTTTACCGGTACTATTATTAACCCACCTTGCCAGGTTGATACAGACAGCGAAGATGTTCAGGTACCCTTTACCCCGCTGGGGACGAACGCCTTTGCTGGTATTGGCGAAGAAGCGTCTCAGGTTCAGCCATTTGCAATTAAATTGACTAAGTGCCCGGCAAATACTGTGGTAAACCTGACCTTTGCAGGTGATACCGCAACGGAAAATACGCAGCTGAAAGCGCTTACTGGCGGCGTTGATACCGGTGTTGGCATTGTGGTTTATGGCGCTGATGCCAGCAATGATAAAGTCGTTTTTAACGACGAAGCGAACTCTGCTTTTGCTCAAACGACCGGGGCAAGCGAAGAAAATGACCTGACGTTTAACTTCACATCAAAAGTTGTGGCAACCGTTGATCCGGCGAGTATCAAAGGCGGCGAGTTTGCCGCAACCACAACCTATACCATTTACTATCCATAAGGGATGTAGAGTGGGAGTGACGTAAGTTCAGACAGGATATGCCATAGGATAATCAGGGTATGTCCTGTAATTCTTTTCGAGATTTAGCCATAAGGGATGAATGATGAATCTCAACATTTCTGGTTTGCTGTTTTCAGCAATATTCATTCTTTTTCAAAACGCTGCTTCGGCGGGGGTGCAAATTAGCAATACGCGTATTATTTATCCTGGAGATGTGGATGAAGTTCAGGCAACGGTAAAAAACACGGGTAATGGTAATCAGCTTGTTCAGGCATGGGTTGATAACTTCGATAAGAATGATAAAAGTAAGCCTCCTCTTATTATTACTCCTCCGTTATTTAAACTTATTGGCGGACAGACGAATATCCTACATTTTATCTCAGTCGATAAAAATGACATCCTGAAAAAAGATCGTGAACAAATTTTTTGGGCTAATATCAAGTCTATCGAAGCGACGCCTAAAGTGTTATTACAACAAAGTAAGCTACAATTGGCTACCCGCAGCCGTATTAAGCTGATATGGCGACCAAAAGGATTAAATAAAAACGACGCGCAAGAAGCATACAAAAGCCTGATATTTTCTGTTTCAGGTGGACGTTTGGCTGTGGATAACCCGACGGCATACTATATTTCTTTGCATAGTATGACCGTTGACGGCAAAGAGGTAAAGCCGCCGAAAGATACGCTTTCTGCTGTGTCTATGATGATTTCACCCTATTCAAAAATGATCTATTCCCTTCCTGGTGGGAACGCTAAGTCTGTACGATGGAGTGCAATCGACGACTACGGCAATGCCACTTCCGAACAGGAAAAGTCACTTTAAATTTGGCGGATAAGGATATCCACAATATGCGGCCTATCAATAATAATCATGAAATTCTCTCATTGAAATTATCAGCTATTGCCACCGCGTTGATGTTGTGTAGTCCGTTTTGTATCGCTGAATCACAAGTTGCTGATGATGAGTTTAATATTGATGCGCTACGTTTTGATTCCCCAATAGACAGCGCAGAGGCGATCCGTACTTTTTTAGACGATAATGCACTTGCACCAGGCGTCTACCTCAGTTCTGTTTATTTTAATAATCATTTTGTTGAAAAAAAGAATGTGACGTATGTGCTTAATGAAGCCCATACCGCACTCATTCCCGTGTTAAAAAAATCAGAACTGGCCGCCTATGGCGTCAATGTCAGCAAAATGCCATTGATGAAAACGATGTCTGATGACGCCACGGTTGATGATATCGGACGTTACATTGAAGAGGCTTCCTGGACTTTCTCCACTCAGCAACAACGGCTGGATATTCGTGTTCCGCAAGTTGCTGTTAATCAGGAAGTGCAGGGGTATATCGACCCTGATAATTGGGATGATGGGATACCTGCTGCACTGTTGGGTTATTACTATAGCGGCTCTAAAACACACTACAGCTCCCAGGGCTCGTCGACACAAAATTACCTGAGTTTAAACAGTGGACTGAATGTAGGGCCGTGGCGCATACGAAACAATGGAAATTACCAAAGCGGAGACGGTTGGGAAAACATTTCGACGTATATTCAGCGGGATATAAAGCGCCTGCGTAGCCAACTGACGCTCGGCGATAGCTCTACTGCGGGAGATATTTTTGACAGCCTTCCGATTCGTGGTATTCGTCTGCAAACAGATACCGCTATGCTGCCCTATAGCCAACAAGGGTTTGCGCCGGTGATCCGGGGGATTGCGAAAAGCGATGCTAAGGTGACCATTAAGCAAAATGGCTACACTCTCTATCAAACCTATGTCAGCGCAGGGGCGTTTGAAATTACGGATGTACCGCAGGTATCTTCCGGCAGTGATTTTGATATAACAATCACGGAGGCTGATGGGAGCGAGCGTAGCTTCGTTCAGACGTCGTCTTCTTTACCTATCATGCAGCGACAGGGGGCATTGCAATATAGCGTTGCCGCCGGGCATTACCAAAATAATGATACATCAGAGGGTCCTAATCTGGTCGAAGCGCAACTTATCTATGGGTTGCCTTATGGTTTTACCGTGTATAGCGGCGTGTTGGGCAGTGATTTTTATCGTTCCGCGGCATTAGGTTTTGGTATCGATCTTCATGATTTTGGCGCGTTTTCGTTTGATGCCACAACGGCCAGAAGCGAAGTGGCTGATAACGTCTGGCAGGGGATGTCTTATCGTGCCCAGTATGCGAAGAATATCGATACGACCAACACCAATCTTACGCTTGCGAGTTATCGTTACTCTACCCGTAATTTTTATACGTTTACGGAAACGTTAAATAACCGAACTAACGATATTGATGACGACAGTTTTTATGCTTATCGCAATACCAATAACCGTCGTAGCCGCTTTCAGGTAAATATCAGCCAGAGCCTGAATGAGCTAGGTTCTTTCTATATCTCCGGTTATCAGCAAGATTACTGGGGACTGGCGGGATATGAGCGCACGGTATCTGTCGGTTATAACCAGAACTGGGAACGGATCCGATTTATGCTCAACTATTCGTTGACGCAAACGCCAACCTCACATCGTGATGAGCAGGTTTCATTTACTGTCAGCATTCCCTTAGATAAATGGTTACCCAGTGCCTGGGCGAATTATACTTATACAGATAACCGTCATCGTAGTCAGCAACATCTGATTGGGATCAGTGGTACTGCATTGCAGGATGATAACCTTAATTATAATCTCCAGCAGTCCTGGGGGAATAATGGAATGGGGGAGAATGGAAGTATGAATGCCACCTGGCAAGGCTCATTTGGCTCTGTTTCTGGTGGGTACAATTATGACAACAACAGCCGGCAAGTGAATTATAAGTTACAAGGTGGGATTATCGGCCATGCTGGCGGGATTACTTTAGCACAGTCGCTACCTGAAACGGTGACCTTAGTCGATGCCGACGATGGACCTGATATTAAAGTAGAAAACAGTACCGGTGTATATACTAATTCCTATGGCTACGCCGTTATTCCATATGCCTCACCCTATCGAACGAATAACATTATATTGAATACAGCGAGTAACCCTCAGGTTGATATCGCGGAACCCGTCAAACAGGTAATTCCTTCGCGTGGTGCGGTCACACTGGCAACATTTTCTGCACGCACCGGTATACGTGTTTTGTTATCGCTACAACATAATGGAAATAACGTTCCTTTCGGCGCGCTTGCGGCATTGGCAGGAGAAAACGAAAAAAATTATGCCAGTATCGTGGGTGATAACGGACAGGTTTATTTAACCGGTGTATCGGCAGGCGATCGCGTTATGGTGAAGTGGGGTGAGAAAGCGACACAGCAGTGTACCGCGCAGATTGCTATTCCTGCCGATGAACTTACCAACAAAGCCGTTGCTATATTAGCGGCAGAGTGTAAATAAAGGTGAAAGTGATAATGATATCCTTCATTAGGTATGTGATTGTATTTTTTGTACTAAACTGGTCAGTGGTAAGTTATGCTTCATGTTATTATAAAAATGATACGACAGCTGCAACCTATACGGTCACCGTTCCGACTATTAACGCTCAGCGCGATGTCCCTGCAGGAACTGTCCTATGGGATAGCGGTTATCTTAGTGCTCCAAATCAATCGGATATATTTTGTAATGGGGTGCACCCAATCTATCGTGGATATGATGACTCATCATTGACGCTGGTAAATGGCGTTGAAGAATATGTTTATCAGACGAATAACCCAGGTATTGGGATTAAAATTTGGTGGTTGTCTGTTGATAGTGGCAAAAGCTACTCACCAAGTGATGCCCGTATTTTTTATTCTCCGGCGAAGGCTGAAGGTTCAAAAACATGCAATGGCTGTGAATACACAAATGTATCGGCAATGTTTGAGGTGCGATTAATCTCAACCGGGCAACCTATTACAGATACTCCCTTGCAATTATCACGATTTAGTGCTTCTCGAATATATGAATCCGCCGCCCAACTTCATATTAACTTTACCGATGCAGATGTGGTGGTTAACAGTGCCAGTTGTATGCTTAATAGTAAGAATATTTCTGTTAATTTGGGTCGTTACTTTAAAACTGTCAGTCTGAATAACCCGGGTGATACTGGTGATGCGGTTGATTTTAAAATTGATTTGACGTGCGATCAGGATACCAATGTCAATGTATTATTTTCTGGTACAACGGCAGCAGGCGATAGCACTATTCTGACATTAAATGATCTTGATTCTCCGACGTCTGCGCAAGGTGTCGGTGTGCAAATTTTATATAACGATCGGTTAGTGAATTTTGGCGAGCTCCTGTCCACGATAAAAAATGGTGCAGAAGGGAGCGTCGCTCTGCCGTTTAAAGCACACGTCATACGTTTAAATGAGAACTTGCGGGCCGGCGAAATTAACGCCACGGCGACCTTTGATATGATTTACCGCTAGCGGTTATTTTTTAAGCGTAAGAATAATATGCAGGGAATGATATTGCCGATCTTGTCGGCAATATCAATACGTCGAAAAATCAGCGTCATTCCACTCTGAAAGTGTTGTCGAGTTTGCTGTAGCCCAGCCCGTTGATTTTTTTCACTTTGATTTGCACCGGAATGCGTTCTTTCATTGCTTCGACGTGGCTGATCACGCCAATGGTTTTACCGGTAGCGTTGAGTGCATCCAGTGCGTCCAGAGCGGTATCCAGCGTTTCGCTGTCCAGCGTGCCGAAGCCTTCGTCGAGGAACAGGGAGTCAATTCGCGTTTTGTGGCTGACCAGATCGGACAATGCCAGCGCCAGCGCCAGACTCACCAGGAAGCTCTCGCCGCCGGAGAGCGTACGCGTGTCACGCACCGCATCGGCTTGCCAGGTATCGACCACCTCCAGCTCCAGCGCTTCGCTGGCCTTGCGCTGCAACAAATAGCGACCGTGTAGACGGGTTAGCTGGTTGTTGGCAAGCCAGACCAGGTTATCCAGCGTCAGGCCCTGGGCAAATTTGCGGAACTTATCTCCCTCTTTCGAGCCGATCAGCGCATTCAGATAGCCCCAGTCTTCGACCTGCTGCGTGACTTTTTCAATCTCCTGCATCAGCGCCTGCTGCTGCTGGCGGTTTTCAGTATCCTGCCTGAGCTGCTGGCGAATTTCTCCCTGACGAGTGGTGTTATCCCGCAGCAGTTGGGTGAGCTGCGCCAGCGTGTCGCGAAGATGTTGTGCCGTGAGCGTGAGATCCACCCCGGTTGGTTGCTGCTGTTGATGAGTCACCAGCGCCTGCTGGGCCTGATTAAGCAGCGTTTGTGCCTGTTGTTGCTGGTTTTCCAGCGATTGTTTCAACAGCTCAAGACGGTTGAAGGTCTCTTCATCCAGCAGGGCAGCGATAAAGGCGTCACGGTTGTCAAAGATGCTGGCCTGCAATGCGGCATCAAACTGCGCCTGAATGTCTGCGGCGCGCTGAACGTCCTGTGCTTCCTGCTGCTGCAAGGTTTGCCACTGTCCCTGTAAAGAGAGGCAATCGTCGTGCACCTGCCGCCAGTTTTCCAGCGACAGATCCTCAATGATTTCAGAAAGCGCCTCAGATTCTGGCAGCGTTTCCAGCAGCGGCGCAAGCTGGGCAATCCGGGCCTGTAACTCAGTCAGTTCATTCTGGCGCTGTTGCCACATTTGCGCTTCGTTCGCCCGTTCTCTTAGCCATGAGGAGACTTCATCCTCGGGCGGAAGGGCCAGACCATGACGGTCCAGCTCTGAGGTTAACGTTGCCTGGCGCTGGTCAATATGCTGTTGGAGTTGAGTAATCTGTTCGGTATGCGCGGCGATTTGCGCCTGCAGGGTATGACGCAAGCTTAACTGGTGAAGCTGTTGTTCGTACTCTTCCTGAGCGGCCAGCCACGGGGCAATGTCATCCTGCGGTTGTAGCGATACGTTGAGGCTGGCGGTAACGGTCAACCACTCTTGAGTAAGTGCTTGCTCCTCCTGAGAAAGCCTCTGTGCTTCGTGTTCATCGCGCTGAAGTTGCTGCGTTATCGCCTCAAGCTGCCCGCGCAGGGTTGAACCCTCATCGGCCAGCGTTTTGACCTCTTTTTCCAGCGTCTCACGTCGTGCCTGATTTACGCTCAGCTCAAGCGTCTGGTAACGCTCAATAGCCGGATGTGTGGTAGAGCCACAAAGCGGACAAGGTTTGCCGGATTCCAGTAACGCCCGATGGCTTTCCAGATCTTTGATGCGGGCTTCCTGCTCGCAAATGAGTCTCACATCGGCAAGTTGCTGATTTTTATCTTTATAGCGCTGACGTTTTTCGGCAAGTACCGCGTTGCGCTGGGTCAGCTCTTGCTGGCGCTGCACCAGTGAAGCGCGTAGCTGTGCCAGCTGCTTTTGCTTCGGGGCGATTTGCCCGTGCAGATTACTGAGGCGCTGGCGTAGTGGACGAAGCTGCACATGTTGCGCCAGCGCTTCTGTCACTTCCTGCGGCGAAAGGGTCAGCGCAGGAAGCGCCAGTGCATCGAGCTTACGTGTGTCATTCTCCCGCAGCTGCTGCCACTGGCGTAGCTGGGTGCTGGCGTCGGACTGTTGCGCCAGCAGCGCTTTCCAGCCAGCCAGTTCGCTACTCCATAAGCGGAAGCGGTCATGCTCGTTCAGCCAGTCGGTTAACGTCTGTTGTTCGGCCAGCATAGCGGCTGACTGCGTGTGCGCCTGCTGACGGATACGCCCGCGCAGCGCTAAGCTGCTTTGTAAGCGAGTATTCACTTCCTGAATCTTCTGGCGCGTACGCTCGATAGTAGCCGTTTGTTCCTGGATTCGCTCCCAGTGAGGGCGCAATGCTCTGGCCGGCTGCGCCAGGCTCAGCGCTGCCAGCTGCGGCTGCGCGTCTTCTTGCGCCTGAAGTGCTGCCTGTAATGCCTGCTGGTGGCGGTTTATGTCCGTCTGAAGCTCATTTTGCCGAATAAGCCAGTTGAGGTGCTGTTGCTGGGTTTGTTGGCTAGTAAGGTATTGTTTTTCTTCGTCAGTAAGTACCTGCAAACTTTCCGTCAGGGACTGCACCTGCTCTGGTGCTAACAGCGCCACGCCGCTGGCCTGGGCCTGCAGTTTTTCCAGCTCCGTACGCGCCGACTTGTGCTTTTCAAACACCATGGCGGAGATTTGGCCGTAGATCTCAGTACCAGTTAACTCCTCCAGAAGCTCGGCGCGCTCTTTCGGTTTGGCATTAAGAAAGGCGGCAAACTGGCCCTGAGACAGTAGCATCGAACGGGTAAAACGCCCGTAATCCAGCCCGGTAAGCTCGGCTGTCATCTCCAGCTTGTCTTTGACTTTATCGGCGAGGATTTTACCGTCAGCGCAGCGGGCTAGCTCTACGCGCGGGACCTGCAGGTTGCCCTCGGGCTGATTGCGCGCCCGGTTCTGGCTCCAGAATGTGCGGTAGGCTTCGCCGCGTACCTCAAACTCAACTTCGGCCAGACACTCCGCGGTATCGCGAGTCATCAGGTCGTTTTGCGACTGTGACACGGTATTCAGGCGCGGTGTTTCGTGGTACAGGGCGAGGCAAATCGCGTCCAGCAGGGTGGTTTTCCCCGCGCCCGTTGGCCCGGTAATGGCGAACAACCCGTTGCTGGCAAAAGGTTCTGCAGTGAAATCGATTTTCCATTCTCCCTTCAGGGAGTTGAGGTTCTTCAGGCGCAGGCTGAGAATTTTCATGCTTCACTCTCCCCGGCAAGCGTGTGTAAGGTTGCGCTAAACAGCTGATTCAATCGCTCACGCTGAGGCTCCTCGAGCTCTTCCAGCGCCAGGCGGCGGTCAAAAACTTCCGTTACGCTTAGCTCGCTTAACGTTTCGCGTCGTTCATTGGCCATAATACGTTCACGTTGTTCCCGACTGCGGCGCACCAATAACACCTCGACCGGTAAATCTTCGGTTAAGGCCTGGATCTTACGTTGCATGTCATGCAGATAGTCGTCGGTGGTGATTTCAATATCCAGCCATATCGGCGGCTCTTGTGGCACGTTACGCCACTGTTCAAGCTGGGTGGTAATGGCGGCTAAATCGCCTTTCAGTACCGCAAGCGGCTGGGTGACCGGTACGGTGAGATTTTCAACGGCGCTGAGTTTCCCCGCTTCAAAGCTCACCAGATGTACACATTTGTTTTTGCCGCACTCGTCAAAACTGAGGGCAATCGGTGAACCGCAGTAGCGAATATGGTCCGTCCCGCCGATAACCTGCGCCCGGTGAATATGCCCCAGTGCGATGTAGTCCGCGGGTGGAAAGTTTTGCGCCGGAAAGGCGTCCAGCGTACCGATATAAATGTCACGTACGGCGTCACTTTTACTGGCGCCAACGGTGGTCAAATGGCCGGTCGCAATGATGGGCAGGTTTCGATCGCCACGCAGCGTGCAGGCGTCCTGATACTGCTGCTGGTAATAGTCGGTGATCGCCCCCAGCAGATGCTGCTGTTTTTCTTGTCCGGTTAGCCCGGCCTGGCTGGTAATGATGTCACGTGGTCGTAAGAAAGGAACCGGACACAGGATCGCTCCCGGCGTGCCATCACGTTGCGGCAGCACCTGCGGCGCATGGCCGGCGCTGGCAACGACCGTGGTGTTGAGAAACGCCAGAATATCGCGGGACTCATTGAGCGTGGCGACGGAGTCGTGGTTGCCTGCCAGCACGACCAGATGACAGCCAGTTTGCTGCAGATTGACGACAAAACGGTTATACAGCTCACGGGCGTAGCTTGGCGGTGAGCCGGTATCGAAAATATCGCCTGCCACAATAATGGCATCCACCTGCTGGGATTGTGCCGTTTCCAGCAGCCAGTCGAGAAAGGCCTGATGTTCAGCGGCGCGGCTCTTGCTGTAGAAATTTTGGCCCAGATGCCAGTCAGACGTGTGAAGGATGCGCATAAGAGTTCCATGACGATAAAACAGTGGCGGGGATTATAACCTTTCAGAGACGGTAATATCTTGTCTCCGGGCTGTCATAATTCGTCTGGCTGCGTTAAACCTGGACTATCTTTTCATAAATCTGTCATAAAACTGACGCATAATGGCACCGTATTGATGGCAAACGATTTAATTATAAACAGGGCAAATCATGGCGAGACGTATTCTGGTCGTAGAAGATGAAGCTCCAATTCGTGAAATGGTCTGCTTCGTGCTCGAGCAAAACGGTTTTCAACCCGTAGAAGCCGAAGACTATGACAGTGCTGTGAACCAACTCAATGAACCCTGGCCGGATCTCGTCCTGCTTGACTGGATGCTTCCCGGCGGCTCGGGTCTACAGTTTATTAAGCATCTCAAGCGCGAAGCCATGACGCGGGACATCCCCGTGATGATGCTGACGGCGAGGGGAGAAGAGGAAGATCGCGTCCGGGGTCTGGAAACCGGTGCGGATGACTATATTACCAAGCCGTTTTCTCCCAAGGAGCTGGTGGCGCGTATTAAAGCTGTGCTGCGTCGAATTTCCCCCATGGCGGTGGAAGAGGTTATTGAGATGCAGGGGCTGAGTCTTGATCCCACTTCGCATCGCGTAATGACCGGCGAAGAACCGCTGGATATGGGGCCGACCGAATTCAAACTGTTGCACTTCTTTATGACTCACCCCGAACGCGTATACAGTCGTGAACAACTCCTCAATCATGTCTGGGGAACCAATGTCTACGTAGAAGACCGGACAGTGGATGTGCATATCCGCCGCTTACGTAAAGCGCTGGAGCACAGCGGACACGATCGTATGGTGCAGACAGTTCGTGGGACGGGATATCGTTTTTCGACCCGCTTCTGACTGACAAGAATCAGGGCCTGATGGATTAGGCCGTTTATGGAGTAAGACGTTTGCTAGAACGATTGTCATGGAAAAGGTTGGTACTGGAGCTGATCCTGTGCTGCATACCGGCATTTATCCTTAGCGCTTTTTTCGGTTACCTGCCCTGGTTTTTACTGGCGTCGGTAACGGGCCTGCTTATCTGGCATTTCTGGAATTTATTACGTTTGTCCTGGTGGTTATGGGTCGACAGAAGCATGACGCCGCCGCCGGGGCGAGGCAGTTGGGAGCCGTTGTTATATGGGCTGCATCAAATGCAGCTTCGCAACAAAAAGCGCCGTCGAGAACTGGGTAACCTGATTAAACGTTTTCGCAGCGGGGCGGAATCCCTACCCGACGCGGTGGTGTTGACCACCGAAGAAGGCGGTATCTTCTGGTGTAACGGACTGGCTCAGCAGGTTCTGGGACTGCGTTGGCCGGACGATAGCGGGCAAAATATTCTTAACCTGCTGCGCTACCCGGAATTCACACAATATCTGAAAACGCGCGATTTTAGCCGGCCAATCAATCTGGTGCTCAATACCGGACGGCATCTGGAAATTCGCGTGATGCCCTATACCGATAAGCAATTGTTGATGGTGGCGCGCGACGTTACCCAGATGCACCAACTGGAAGGTTCACGGCGTAACTTTTTCGCCAACGCCAGCCATGAGTTGCGCACACCGCTGACGGTGCTGCAAGGTTACCTGGAAATGATGCAGGAGCATCCGCTGGAAGGGACAACGCGCGAAAAAGCACTGCATACCATGCGTGAACAAACGTACCGTATGGAAGGCCTGGTGAAACAGCTGTTGACGCTGTCAAAAATTGAAGCTGCGCCGACGTTGCAGCTGAATGAGAAAGTCGATGTACCCATGATGCTGCGCGTGATCGAGCACGAAGCGCAAACCCTGAGCCAGCATAAACATACGTTTACCTTTGATGTCGATAACAGCCTGAATGTGCGAGGCAACGAGGAGCAGTTGCGTAGCGCTATCTCGAATCTCGTGTACAACGCGGTGAACCACACACCAGCGGGAACGGACATTACCGTACGCTGGCAGCATGTGGCGTCGGGGGCGGAGTTTTGCGTGGAAGACAACGGTCCGGGCATTGCCCCCGAGCATATACCACGTTTGACCGAACGTTTTTATCGTGTGGATAAGGCGAGATCGCGACAAACGGGCGGTAGCGGTCTGGGTCTGGCCATCGTGAAACATGCGCTGCATCACCACGACAGCCGTTTGAACATCGAGAGCGAACCAGGCAAAGGGACGCGATTTAGTTTCATGATCCCGGAACGTTTCATTGCCAAAAGTAACGGCTAAGACGTATTCGTAAGATAATCTTTCCAAAAGCCAGTGCAAGCTGGTTTTTTTTATGTGGTCAATAGATGCCTCCTGAATTTTACGACGTTTGATTGTTTTTTGTTCGAATGATTACCCATACCTTTTTCCATGAAATGGTGTTTTGTGCTAACCCTATTTTTCATATCGCTATATTGTTCTGGTTTTTGGATCCCACCTTGCTTTAAAACGTTATAAGCGTTTAAATTGCGCTCCAGGTGCTGTCATACCGACTGCATTTACGCGGTAAATCGAAAAACTATTCTTCGCCGCGCCAGGTCGGGAGTGTTTCCCGCTGGAATTGAGCAAAAATGCCGCTGTATTGTCCCCCAGGGAAAGGCAAAAATTTACTATTTTCAACACCACATCCACAGGCAGTAAGACTTTATGACCCATCAGTTAAAATCGCGCGATATTATCGCTTTGGGATTTATGACATTTGCACTGTTCGTTGGTGCAGGTAACATCATCTTCCCCCCAATGGTTGGTTTGCAGGCAGGTGAACACGTCTGGACTGCGGCTTTTGGCTTTTTGATTACGGCCGTTGGCCTGCCGGTACTTACCGTTGTCGCGCTGGCGAAAGTCGGCGGTGGTGTGGACCGACTGAGCACGCCTATCGGTAAAGTTGCCGGTCTGCTGCTGGCGACCGTTTGCTATCTGGCCGTTGGGCCGTTATTCGCTACCCCGCGTACCGCGACGGTCTCTTTCGAAGTCGGGATTGCACCGCTGACTGGTGATTCTGCGCTGCCGCTGTTTATCTATAGCGTTATCTATTTCGCGATTGTCATTCTGGTTTCGCTTTATCCGGGCAAACTGCTGGATACGGTGGGTAATTTCCTGGCACCGCTGAAAATCCTGGCGCTGGTGGTCCTGTCTGTCGCTGCAATCGTCTGGCCAGCAGGCCCGATCAGTAATGCGATGGAAGCCTATCAAACTGCGGCGTTTTCTAATGGCTTCGTGAACGGGTATCTGACCATGGATACGCTGGGCGCGATGGTGTTTGGTATTGTTATCGTTAACGCCGCTCGCTCGCGTGGTGTTACTGAAGCGCGTCTGCTGACCCGTTATACCGTTTGGGCGGGTTTAATGGCGGGTGTGGGCTTAACGCTGCTGTATCTCGCGCTGTTCCGTCTGGGTTCAGACAGCGCGATTCTGGTCGATCAGTCTGCTAACGGCGCGGCGATTCTGCATGCGTATGTTCAGCACACCTTTGGCGGTGCAGGAAGCTTCCTGCTGGCGGCGCTGATTTTCATCGCCTGTCTGGTCACCGCGGTTGGCCTGACCTGTGCGTGCGCAGAGTTCTTTGCCCAGTACGTTCCACTGTCTTATCGCACGCTGGTATTTATCCTCGGCGGCTTCTCGATGGTGGTTTCTAACCTGGGTCTGAGCCATCTGATTCAGATCTCTATTCCGGTGCTGACGGCTATCTATCCGCCATGTATCGCACTGGTTGTATTAAGCTTTACCCGCTCATGGTGGCATAATTCTTCCCGCGTCATTGCTCCTGCGATGTTTATCAGCCTGATTTTTGGTATCCTTGATGGCATTAAAGCTTCTGCAATTGGCGACGTGTTACCGGCCTGGACCCAGCGTTTACCGCTGGCGGAGCAGGGGCTGGCGTGGTTGATGCCAACAGTCGTGATGGTGGTCCTGGCAGTTATCTGGGATCGCGCCGCGGGTCGACAAGTGACCTCCAGCGCACACTAATATCACTGACAATAAGTTTTAACCACGGGGCTATTAACATGGCCCCGTGGTTTTTTTATTGTGTTAACAGGTTAGGAATCGATGGAAAGTAATAACAAGCTAAAGCGTGGGCTGAGCACCCGGCACATCCGCTTTATGGCATTAGGTTCAGCAATTGGTACCGGGCTGTTTTACGGCTCGGCCGACGCTATCAAAATGGCGGGGCCAAGCGTATTGCTGGCCTATATTATCGGCGGTGTCGCGGCGTACATTATTATGCGTGCGCTGGGCGAAATGTCTGTTCATAACCCGGCAGCCAGCTCCTTCTCGCGCTACGCGCAGGAAAACCTCGGACCGCTGGCAGGCTACATTACCGGCTGGACCTACTGTTTTGAAATCCTGATTGTCGCCATTGCCGACGTGACAGCCTTCGGCATATACATGGGCGTCTGGTTCCCGGCGGTACCGCACTGGATTTGGGTACTCAGCGTGGTGCTGATTATCTGCGCCATCAACCTGATGAGCGTGAAGGTGTTTGGTGAGCTGGAGTTCTGGTTCTCGTTCTTCAAAGTCGCCACCATTATCATCATGATTGTCGCCGGTTTCGGTATCATCATTTGGGGGATTGGCAACGGCGGGCAACCAACCGGTATCCATAACTTATGGAGCAACGGTGGCTTCTTCAGCAACGGCTGGCTTGGCATGGTGATGTCGCTGCAAATGGTGATGTTTGCCTATGGCGGGATTGAGATTATCGGGATTACCGCAGGCGAAGCCAAAGACCCGGAAAAATCTATTCCGCGCGCCATCAACTCCGTACCAATGCGTATCCTGGTGTTTTATGTGGGGACGCTGTTCGTCATTATGTCTATCTACCCGTGGAACCAGGTGGGTACCGATGGTAGCCCGTTCGTTATGACGTTCCAGCATATGGGCATTACTTTTGCTGCCGGGATCCTCAACTTTGTGGTTCTGACTGCGTCGCTGTCGGCTATTAACTCTGACGTCTTCGGTGTGGGGCGTATGCTACACGGCATGGCGGAGCAGGGCAGTGCCCCGAAAATGTTCGCCAAGACGTCGCGTCGTGGCGTGCCGTGGGTGACGGTAATGGTGATGACTATCGCGCTGCTGTTTGCGGTGTACCTTAACTACATCATGCCGGAAAACGTCTTCCTGGTGATCGCCTCTTTGGCGACTTTCGCCACGGTATGGGTGTGGATTATGATCCTGTTGTCGCAGATTGCTTTCCGTCGTCGTCTGCCGCCGGATGAGGTCAAAGCGCTGAAATTTAAAGTTCCGGGTGGGGTAACGACGACCGTTGTTGGCCTGATTTTCCTGGTCTTTATCATCGCGCTCATCGGCTATCATCCGGATACCCGCATTTCGCTGTACGTCGGCTTTGCGTGGATTGTCCTGCTGCTGGTCGGATGGGGATTCAAGCGCCGTCGCGAGCGCCAACTGGCTGAAGCACAGTAATATTTTTGCCGGGTAGCTTTGCGTTACCCGGCAAGTTTCTCCTCCCCCGAACTCCTCCCCCAATAAACGTTAAGATGATGAGTGATCCTGCACTTCGCTATGGCAAGGTGACGTCATTATCATCAAAGGGGATACGTGATGTTGAACGCCTGGCACCTTCCGGTTGCCCCATTTGTTAAGCAAAACAAAGATCAACTGACGATTACATTATGGCTGGCGGGGGAAAATCCACCCCAGCGGGTGACGCTACGCGCAGAAAACGATAACGAAGAGATTTCGCTGGCTATGCACAAGCAGCGCAGCCAGCCGCAGCCGGGCGTGACCGCGTGGCGAGCGGCGATCGATCTCTCCAGCGGGCAGCCTCGTCGACGCTATAGCTTTAAATTACTTTGGCTCGATCGTCAGCTGTGGTTCACCCCACAGGGATTCAGCCGTTTTCCGCCTGCGCGTCTGGAGCAGTTTGCCGTCGATGTGCCGGATAATGGTCCGCAGTGGGTTGCCGATCAGATTTTCTATCAAATTTTCCCGGACCGTTTTGCCCGCAGCCAGTCGCGTGAAGCGGGACAGGATAACGTCTATTACCACCATGCCGCCGGACACGATATCTTACGGTGTGAATGGGACGAACCGCTTACGGCTCAGGCCGGTGGCTCCACGTTTTATGGCGGCGATTTGGACGGTATTAGCGAAAAGCTACCGTACCTGAAAACGTTAGGGGTCACGGCGCTGTACCTGAATCCTGTATTTACCGCCCCGAGCGTGCATAAATACGATACTGAAGATTACCGTCATGTCGATCCGCAATTTGGCGGCGACGGTGCGCTACTGCGTCTGCGGCACAACACCCAACAGCAGGACATGCGTCTGATTCTCGACGGCGTCTTTAACCATAGCGGCGATTCGCACGCCTGGTTTGACCGACATAATCGGGGAACAGACGGGGCGTGCCATAATCCAGAATCCCCCTGGCGCGACTGGTATCATTTCTCAGCCGACGGCGTTGCGCTCGACTGGCTGGGATATTCCAGCTTACCTAAGCTGGACTTTTCCTCGGAAAGCCTGGTGAATGAAATTTATCGTAGTGAAGACAGTATCGTCCGCCACTGGCTGAAAGCGCCGTGGAGTATGGACGGCTGGCGTCTTGATGTGGTGCACATGCTGGGAGAGGCCGGAGGCGCACGTAACAACCTACAACATGTGGCTGGAATTACGCAGGCGGCAAAAGAAACCCAGCCAGAGGCGTATGTGGTGGGTGAGCATTTTGGCGATGCGCGCCAGTGGTTGCAGGCTGATGCAGAAGATGCCGCCATGAACTATCGCGGCTTTACTTTCCCCCTCTGGGGATTTCTCGCCAATACCGATATCTCATACGACCCGCAATCCATTGATGCCCAGACCTGTATGGCATGGATGGATAACTACCGCGCGGGGTTGTCGCATCAGCAACAGCTGCGGATGTTTAATCAGCTCGACAGCCACGATACCGCCCGCTTTAAATCTCTGCTCGGTAAAGACGTCGCACGGTTACCGCTAGCGGTGGTGTGGCTGTTTACCTGGCCTGGCGTGCCCTGTATTTACTACGGTGACGAAGTGGGGCTGGACGGGAACAACGATCCGTTTTGTCGCAAACCGTTCCCGTGGCAGCCTGAAAAACAGGACGCTGCTCTGCTGGCGTTGTATCAGCGGTTGGCAAAATTACGCCACCAGAATCAGGCGCTGCGCCACGGTGGTTGCCAGGTGATTTACGCCGAGGATAACGTGGTAGTGTTTGTTCGCGTGCTAAACCGACAGCGCGTAATGGTGGCGATTAACCGTGGCCACGCTTGTGAAGTGGTCCTGCCTGCCTCGCCATTACTGAGCGTGAGTCAATGGCAGCACAAAGAGGGCAACGGCATGCTTGCCGACGATATCCTGACGTTGCCGGCGATTTCCGCCTCAGTATGGATAGGTCATTGATATAAGCGCGCAATTTCCGGGCTTGCCAGCAGCGTTTCCCGCCACCACCGCTGTGCCAGCCCATCGCGGTTATTGCGCCATGCCATATAAGCCACGTCTTTTTGGCGAAATGAGATAACCGTTTTTTCCACCAGCTCGCCCGTGGTAAGCCACGGGTTGGCAATATGGCGGGGGAGAAATCCGCAGCCCATACCGGCTCGTAGTAGCATCACCTTACTGTGGAAGTCATCGACGCGGATTTGCGCCTGTTCCTCCATCAGATTGGTTTGTAACGGATGGCAGAAGCGGGCGCTGTCGCTGATAACAATCGCCCGATGCAGGCATAACTGTTCGTTGGTCAGGCCGTCTGCTGCTGCGGCCAGCGGATGCTCAGGCGCAACGACAAACACATTGTCCAACGTGCCGAGCATTTTATAGGACCAGGCTGCAGACGTTGGCGGTTCATTAATTGCCCCCAGAATAATATCGGCTCCATTATGGGTCAGCTCCTCCCAGGAGCCCGCCAGCGTATGGTGGGTAAAACTGAGGCGAGTTTGTTTATTCAGCGCATGAAATTCATCGATAATGGGCAACAGCGCGGCGAAAGGGAAGGAGTCGTCCAGCGCAATTGCCAGCTCTTTTTCCCAGCCTGAACTCAGCTGTACCGCCTGCTTTTCGAGATCTTTTGCCGCATTCAGCAGCAAACGCCCTTTTTCCAGCATCATCTGTCCGGTATCGGTAAATTTTGCCCGGTGCCCGGAACGGTCAAGCAGCTCGATATTCAAATCGCTTTCCAGCTTCTGAATCATATAGCTGAGTGCGGCAGGGGTTTTAAACAGCGACTCGGCCGCTGCGGCAAATGAACCCTGTTTGTCGAGAGCGTCGAGAATAAGCAAAACATCCAGATTAATGCGCATAAGCAGAAAATATCCTCAAAATTAAACCCTTCTGTTGTACCGAATGAAGAAAAACAATGCCAGTGAATAAATTAGATGAGTCATGCGCATTTTTTTGATGTTGTTTAGGATATATCGCAACACAAAATTAATAGTTTCACAGGATGGTAAGTTTTCTTTAATAACTCGTTAGAAATTTCCCGCTATACTCAACAAGCTTTCTGATTCAGGATCCTGCTGCTGACGGCAGATACAGACCGTTGCCTTTTAACTTATTGATTAAGAAGGTGTGCTATGTCTATTCGGGAACTGATTGACCCTCAAAACTCTACGCTTATTTTTATTGATCATCAGCCGCAAATGTCATTCGGTGTGGCGAATATTGATCGCCAGACTTTAAAAAATAATACCGTGGCATTAGCGAAAGCCGGGAAAATATTCAATGTTCCGGTGATTTATACTTCTGTAGAAACCAAAAGTTTTAGCGGATATATCTGGCCGGAATTGTTAGCGGTTCATCCTGATGTCAAACCCATTGAACGCACCTCAATGAACTCCTGGGAAGATGCGGCGTTTGTGAAAGCAGTGGAAGCGACCGGGCGTAAAAAACTGATTATCTCCGCGCTGTGGACCGAAGTATGCCTGACTTTTCCGGCGCTGATGGCACTGGAGGCAGGCTATGAAGTTTATGTGGTAACGGATACCTCCGGCGGCACGTCCGTAGATGCTCATGAGCGTTCTATCGACCGCATGGTACAGGCAGGTGCCGTACCCGTAACCTGGCAACAGGTTCTTCTCGAGTACCAGCGCGACTGGTCCCGCAAAGAAACCTACGACGCCGTAATGGATCTGGTACGCGAGCACAGCGGCGCCTACGGTATGGGCGTGGATTATGCCTATACCATGGTGCATGGCGCGCCGGAACGTAAAGCTTAAATACATGTCATCTTTCATGTTGCATCTTTGTTGGCTTCGCTTGTGTACCCCGGTCACTTACTTATGTAAGTGACCGGGGATCCACAACCTTGCCGCCTCGATGCACCATGAATGATTTTGTGTATTGCTTTCCTGGCCTAAGTGGCCTGTTTCCTGTCAACAAGGAACCCTTCATGGCGCAGAACAAACATGTGACGTTGGTAATTACTCACACTCTGCTACCTGAGCAGGCGCAGCGGTATGAGCAGTGGCTGGGGAAAATCATGCCTGTAGCGGCTGAATTTCCCGGTCATCTCGGGGCGAACGTGATTCGCCCGGCAGATGGCAACAACCTGTGGAACATCATTATCCGCTTCGACACGCTTGAGCATCTGTATAACTGGACCCAGTCCGATACGCGCCGCGTGCTGGTCGAAGAGATTGCTCCACTGCTGGCGGAAGGTGACAAAACCGAAATTCGCACCGAAGCGGCATTCTGGTTTACGCCGCCCGCGCCCCATGTACGCCAGCCCAAACGCTGGAAACAGTTTCTGATAACCCTGCTGGTGATATTTCCCAGCACCAATCTGGTGCCGTGGTTGACCGGCATTGTGTTGCCTGCAATGAAGGGCTCGTTACTCCTGCATCTCATCAATGATGCCTTTGTGGTTGCGCTAGTGGTCTGGTTCTGGATGCCCATCGTAACCCGTCTGTTTGCCGGATGGCTGAAAAAAGCCTGACCGGTATCTCAGGAGATTGTTATGTCTCAAACTGCCACACTGATTCTGACTCACGGAAAAATTCATACTCTCGACAGGCAAAGTCCGCAGGTCGAGGCGGTGGCGATCGCCAACGGAAAGATCCTGGCGACCGGTAGCCACGAACGGGTAATGAGCTTTGCCGCCGAAGGGACGCAGGTTGTCGATCTGCAAGGACATACGGTGATCCCGGGCCTGAACGATTCGCACCTGCACCTTATTCGTGGTGGACTGAATTACAACCTGGAATTGCGTTGGGAGGGCGTGCCGTCACTGGCGGACGCGCTACGTATGCTCAAAGACCAGGCTGACAGAACGCCGTCGCCACAATGGGTACGCGTGGTGGGCGGCTGGAGTGAATTCCAGTTTGCCGAACGTCGCATGCCAACCCTCGAAGAACTGAATGAAGCCGCTCCGGATACTCCGGTTTTTGTTCTGCATCTCTACGACCGGGCTTTGCTCAACCGCGCCGCGCTGAAAGCGGTTGGCTATACCAAAGCGACGCCGGATCCGGCGGGCGGTGAGATTGTGCGTGATAGCAACGGCAACCCGACCGGAATGCTGATCGCTAAACCGAACGCCATGATCCTTTATTCGACGCTGGCAAAAGGACCAAAACTGCCGCTGGAAATGCAGGTTAACTCGACCCGTCAGTTTATGCGTGAACTGAACCGTCTGGGACTGACCAGCGCCATCGATGCGGGCGGCGGCTTCCAGAACTACCCGGAAGATTACGAGATCATTGAGCAGTTACACGCTAACAAACAGATGACGGTGCGTATTGCCTACAATCTGTTTACCCAGCGTCCGAAGCAGGAACTGGAAGACTTTGAACGCTGGACCGATATGCTCAAGCCAGGGCAGGGAACCGACTTCTATCGTGCCAACGGGGCGGGGGAAATGCTGGTCTTTTCTGCAGCGGATTTTGAAGACTTCCTTCAGCCACGTCCGGATCTGCCGGAGGGGATGGAAGATGAGCTGGAGCGCGTGGTTCGTCACCTGGTGGAGCATCGCTGGCCGTTCCGCCTGCACGCCACCTACGATGAATCTATCAGCCGAATGTTGGACGTATTTGAGAAAGTTAATCGTGATATCCCGTTCAATGGCCTGCACTGGTTCTTCGATCACGCCGAAACAATTACTGAACGGAACATTGAGCGTGTAAAAGCACTGGGCGGCGGGATTGCGGTCCAGCACCGTATGGCGTTCCAGGGAGAGTATTTTGTCGATCGCTACGGCAAAGACGCGGTTAAACATACGCCGCCGGTGGCGAAAATGCTGGCGGCTGACGTTCCGGTCGGGCTGGGGACTGACGCCACCCGCGTGGCCAGCTACAACCCGTGGACCGCGCTCTACTGGCTGGTTTCGGGCCGTACCGTTGGCGGGATGGCAATGTACGATGATAACAATCGTCTGCCGCGTGATGTTGCCCTGGAACTGTGGACGGCCGGTAGCGCCTGGTTTTCCAGCGAGCAGGGTAAGAAAGGGCGCATCGAGAAAGATCAACTGGCCGACCTGGTGGTGCTGTCTAAAGATTACTTCAGCGTGCCGGAAGAAGAGATCAAAGGTATCGAGTCGGTGATGACCGTTGTTGATGGCAAAGTGGTTTACGCCGCCGGGCATTTCACCCCGCTGGCACCACCTGCTATTCCGATTGTGCCGGACTGGTCGCCAGTGGTGAAGGTGCCGGGGCACTATCGCTCAGCGCCACCTGCTGCGGCGAAAATTGGCGCAATGGTGCAGATGCACCAGTGCTGCGGCAGCTGCGGCGTACACGGTCACCAGCATGATATTGCGCGGAAATCGGGGATTCCGGTGTCAGATGACCGGGCTTTCTGGGGCGCGCTTGGCTGCTCCTGCTTCGCGTTTTAATCGCTTATCGGATCTGCTAACAATAAAAAAGGCCCGCATTTGCGGGCCTTTTGTCGATTCATGCCAATTACAGGCTGGAAACGTTCTCGGTCAGGTATTTTGCCACGCCGTCCGGAGACGCGTTCATACCTTCTTTACCTTTTTCCCACTGTGCCGGGCAAACGTCGCCGTGCTTTTCGTGGAACTGCAGCGCGTCAACCATGCGCAGCATTTCGTCGATGTTACGACCCAGCGGCAGATCGTTAACCACCTGGTGGCGAACAACGCCGTTAGCGTCGATCAGGAAAGAACCGCGCAGCGCAACGCCCGCTTCCGGGTGCTCGATGCCGTAGGCTTTCTGGATTTCGCGTTTGATGTCAGCAACCATTGCGTATTTCACTGCACCGATGCCGCCTTTGTCGACAGGGGTGTTACGCCATGCGTTGTGGACAAATTCAGAGTCGAAGGAAACGCCAACAACTTCAACGCCGCGCTTCTGGAATTCTTCGTAACGTTTGTCGAATGCGATCAATTCAGACGGGCAAACGAAGGTGAAGTCCATCGGCCAGAAGAACAGAACGGTGGTTTTACCGTTGGTATGCTGTTTGAAGTTGAAGTTTTCAACGATCTCACCGCTACCCAGTACCGCAGCTGCTGTGAAATCCGGAGCCTGACGAGTTACCAGTACCATATAATTCTCCTGCAAAGTTAAGGGGTTTTTAGAACGCAACGCGGGCCAGTATAGAGAGTGTTCGGGAATAAGACAAAGAGGCGCTGGCAATCAATGAGACAGGTTTTGTCTATCAATCTTTTGCCGGACGGCGGATACTGCTTATCCGGCGGGGAATGCGGGCTGCGATCAAAGGGTTTTACACCGCGCCTGTTCCATCATTTGCGGATAAAACTGCCAGAATCGTTCTTCTAACGCATCGTAATGCGTATCGAGGTCATACCATGAGTCGCGTAGGGCATCGAGCCGTGGACGGCGGCTGGCCATGCCGTTCAGGACGTTCTGGATAAAATCCATGTCCCGGTAGCGCTCAAGCCATTTCTCTGACCATATATAGTTGTTCAGATTGATAAAGCGCGGCGGCGATTCCGGCAAAATAGTGGTTACCTGGGTACGGGCATAGCGCACAAAGTCCGTCAGCGGGAAGTCAGGGGAGATTTCCGACCAATGGCGCGACAGAAAATGATCCCACATAACGTCCAGCGTAATCGGCGCGACGCGGCGCGTTTCGCTACGAAACCACTCTTTGGCTTCACGCACCTGCGGTAAGTTATCGGTCATCACGTCGATACGACGATGCATGAAGATGCCTGCTACCACATCAGGCGAGTAGTGCGTTTCCGGATTACCCCGGACAAAATCGGCCAGCAGATTGCCGGAAAGCGAGCTATCGGCAAGGTGAGCGAGATGCAAATGTGCAAGAAAATTCATAGTTAAACGTTTATCCAGAGGGGTAAAGGTTGCAGGGAGAACGCCCCGGCACTAGACTACCCGCCTCTTATTTTAGTCTGAGTCAGTGTCATGCGCGTTACCGATTTCACCTTTGAACTACCCGAATCCCTGATTGCCCACTATCCGCAAGCTGAGCGCAGTAGCTGCCGCTTGCTGTCTTTGGACGGGCCGACGGGCGCGCTGACGCACGGTACTTTCACCGATTTGCTCGATAAGCTCAACCCTGGAGACTTGCTGGTCTTTAACAATACCCGCGTCATTCCTGCGCGTCTGTTTGGTCGTAAAGCCAGCGGCGGCAAGATTGAAGTGCTGGTCGAGCGTATGCTGGATGACAAACGTATTCTGGCGCATATTCGTGCCTCGAAAGCGCCGAAACCGGGTGCCGAGCTGCTGCTGGGCGACGACGAAAGTATTAAAGCGACGATGGTCGCCCGCCATGACGCGCTGTTTGAAGTTGAGTTTAACGACGAACGCAGCGTGCTGGATATCCTCAACGCCATCGGCCATATGCCGTTGCCGCCGTATATCGACCGTCCGGATGAAGACGCCGACCGCGAGCTGTACCAGACCGTGTACAGCGAAAAACCGGGTGCCGTCGCTGCGCCGACCGCGGGTCTGCATTTTGACGATCCGCTGCTGGCTAAACTGCGCGATAAAGGCATTGAAATGGCGTTCGTCACCCTGCACGTTGGAGCGGGTACTTTCCAGCCGGTGCGCGTAGACACCATCGAAGACCACATTATGCATTCCGAATATGCGGAAGTGCCGCAGGATGTGGTGGACGCGGTGCTGGCGGCGAAAGCGCGCGGTAATCGCGTGATTGCGGTAGGTACCACCTCCGTGCGTTCGCTGGAAAGTGCGGCGCAGGCGGCCAAAAACGATCTCATCGAGCCGTTCTTCGGCGATACACAAATCTTTATTTATCCAGGCTATAAATATCAGGTGATTGATGCTCTGGTCACCAACTTCCACCTGCCGGAATCGACGCTGATTATGCTGGTTTCCGCATTTGCTGGTTATAAAAACACCATGCACGCCTATCATGAAGCGGTAAAAGCGGAATATCGCTTTTTTAGTTACGGGGATGCCATGTTTATCACGTACAATCCGCAGGCTATTTCTGAGCGACCGTGAGAAGGCTATCTCACTTGCCATTTTGATGTCGGGCAGTGCTCGCCATCCTCACGTACTGCGTGTACGCTCCGGTGGCTGTGCGCTGGTCGCCCCCAAACTGGCTGCGCCGATTGCGCCTTCGCCAGTGGGTTAATATATTTTTACTCCGTGGAGTGATTCCGTGGGGAAAGTTTAATCATCAGACTGTCTCTCTGATGCAGGAGAAAAAATGAAATTTGAACTGGATACCACAGACGGTCGCGCGCGCCGCGGCCGCCTGGTTTTTGATCGTGGCGTAGTAGAAACGCCTGCTTTTATGCCGGTCGGTACTTACGGCACAGTAAAAGGCATGACGCCGGAAGAAGTTGAAGCGACCGGCGCACAGATTATCCTCGGCAATACTTTCCACCTGTGGCTGCGCCCGGGTCAGGAAATCATGAAACTGCACGGCGATCTGCACGATTTCATGCAGTGGAAAGGACCGATCCTCACCGACTCCGGCGGCTTCCAGGTGTTCAGTCTGGGCGATATCCGTAAGATAACTGAGCAGGGCGTGCATTTCCGTAACCCGATCAACGGCGATCCGATTTTCCTCGATCCTGAGAAGTCAATGGAGATTCAATACGATCTCGGTTCCGATATCGTGATGATCTTCGACGAATGTACACCGTATCCGGCCGACTGGGACTATGCTAAACGCTCAATGGAGATGTCTTTGCGTTGGGCGAAGCGCAGCCGTGACCGTTTTGATAGTCTCGGCAACAAAAATGCGCTTTTTGGCATCATTCAGGGCAGTGTTTACGAAGATTTACGTGATATCTCTGTCAAAGGTCTGGTAGATATCGGCTTTGATGGCTACGCTGTCGGCGGTTTGGCTGTCGGTGAGCCGAAGGAAGATATGCACCGCATTCTGGAACATGTTTGCCCGCAGATTCCGGCAGATAAACCGCGTTACCTGATGGGCGTCGGCAAACCAGAAGATCTGGTTGAAGGCGTGCGTCGCGGTATCGATATGTTTGACTGCGTGATGCCAACGCGAAATGCCCGTAATGGTCATTTGTTTGTGACTGACGGCGTGGTAAAAATTCGTAACGCGAAACATAAAAGCGACACCAGTCCGCTCGATGCTGAGTGTGATTGTTACACCTGTCGCAATTATTCGCGCGCTTACTTGCATCATCTCGACCGTTGCAACGAAATATTGGGCGCGCGACTCAACACGATTCATAACCTTCGCTACTACCAGCGTTTGATGGCGGGTTTACGCAAGGCTATTGAAGAGGGTAAATTAGAGAGCTTCGTGACCGATTTTTACCAACGTCAGGGTAGACCAGTTCCACCTGTGAACGTTGATTAATTTTAATAATGAGGGAATTTGAATGAGCTTTTTTATTTCTGATGCGGTAGCGGCAACAGGTGCTCCGGCGCAGGGCAGCCCGATGTCTCTGATTCTGATGCTGGTGGTGTTTGGTCTGATTTTCTATTTCATGATCCTGCGCCCACAGCAAAAGCGTACCAAAGAACACAAGAATCTGATGAACTCCATTGCGAAAGGCGATGAAGTACTTACTAACGGTGGTCTGGTGGGTCGCGTGACTAAAGTAGCAGAATCTGGCTACATCGCTATCGCGCTGAACGACACCACTGAAGTGGTTATCAAACGTGATTTCGTAGCTGCCGTTCTGCCGAAAGGCACCATGAAGGCGCTGTAATTTATTGTTTTCCCAAAGGGAACTGCCGTGTTAAACCGTTATCCTTTGTGGAAGTATGTCATGCTGATCGTCGTTATTGTCGTCGGTCTGCTCTATGCGCTTCCCAACCTGTATGGTGAGGATCCGGCTGTTCAAATCACTGGCGTGCGCGGTGCCGCCGCCAGTGAGCAAACGCTGATCCAGGTCCAGAAAACGTTACAAGAAGATAAAATCACACCTAAGTCTGTGGCTCTGGAAGAGGGTGCTATTCTCGCGCGCTTCGACTCCACTGATACCCAACTGCGCGCACGTGAAGTATTAATGGGCGTACTGGGCGATCAGTACGTCGTGGCGCTTAACCTTGCTCCGGCAACCCCGCGCTGGCTGGCTGCCATTCACGCAGAACCGATGAAACTCGGTCTTGACCTGCGTGGCGGCGTTCACTTCCTGATGGAAGTGGATATGGACACCGCGCTGAGTAAGTTGCAGGAACAAAATATCGATAGCCTGCGCAGCGATCTGCGTGAAAAAGGCATTCCTTATACTACCGTTCGCAAAGAAGATAACTATGGTCTGAGCATCACTTTCCGTGATAGCAGCGCCCGTGATGAAGCTATCTCTTACCTGAGCAAACGTCACCAGGATCTGGTTATTTCCAGCCAGGGCAGCAATGCTCTGCGTGCGGTAATGACCGATGCGCGCCTGAGCGAAGCCCGTGAATACGCGGTACAGCAGAACATCAACATTCTGCGTAATCGTGTTAACCAACTGGGTGTTGCTGAGCCCGTGGTACAACGTCAGGGTGCTGACCGCATTGTGGTCGAACTGCCGGGTATTCAGGATACCGCGCGTGCGAAAGAAATTCTGGGCGCAACCGCGACGCTGGAATTCCGTCTGGTAAATACCAACGTTGACCAGTCTGCTGCGGCATCCGGGCGTGTACCGGGTGACTCGGAAGTGAAACAATCTCGTGAAGGTCAGCCGGTTGTGCTGTACAAGCGCGTGATCCTGACCGGTGACCATATCACCGACTCCACTTCCAGCCAGGACGAATACAATCAGCCGCAGGTTAACATCTCGCTGGATAGCGCAGGTGGTAACATCATGTCCAACTTCACCAAGGACAACATCGGTAAGCCGATGGCGACCCTGTTCGTGGAGTACAAAGACAGCGGTAAGAAAGATGCCAACGGTCGTGCAGTACTGGTGAAACAGGAAGAGGTGATTAACATCGCCAATATCCAGTCTCGCCTGGGTAACAGCTTCCGTATCACCGGTATCAACAACCCGAACGAAGCACGCCAGCTTTCCCTGCTGTTACGTGCCGGTGCGTTGATTGCGCCGATTCAGATTGTTGAAGAACGTACCATCGGCCCAACCCTGGGTATGCAGAACATTAAACAGGGTCTGGAAGCATGTCTGGCCGGTCTGGTGGTGTCTATCCTGTTCATGATCTTCTTCTATAAGAAGTTCGGTCTGATTGCGACCAGTGCACTGATTGCTAACCTGGTGCTGATTGTCGGTATTATGTCGTTGCTGCCGGGGGCTACGCTGAGTATGCCGGGGATTGCGGGGATCGTCTTGACCCTTGCCGTCGCGGTCGATGCGAACGTACTGATCAACGAACGTATCAAAGAAGAGTTGAGTAACGGGCGCTCGGTGCAGCAGGCCATCAATGAAGGTTATGCGGGCGCATTTAGCTCCATCTTTGATGCGAACATTACCACGCTGATCAAGGTCATCATCCTGTACGCAGTTGGCACCGGGGCAATTAAAGGGTTCGCGATTACTACCGGTATTGGTGTGGCGACGTCGATGTTTACCGCGATTGTCGGTACACGTGCCATCGTAAACCTGTTGTATGGCGGCAAGCGCGTCAAAAAGCTGTCAATCTGAGGAGTGCGAAGTGGCACAGGAATATACTGTTGAACAATTGAACCACGGCCGTAAAGTCTGGGACTTTATGCGCTGGGACTACTGGGCTTTCGGCATTTCAGGTTTTCTGCTGATCGCGGCCATCGTGATTATGGGCGTGCGCGGCTTTAACTGGGGGCTCGATTTCACCGGTGGTACGGTCATTGAAATCACGCTGGAAAAACCAGCGGAAATGGACGTGATGCGCGATGCGCTGGAGAAAGCTGGCTTTGTTGACCCGCTGCTGCAGAACTTCGGCAGCAGCCACGACATTATGGTGCGTATGCCGCCAACTGAAGGCGCAGACGGCGGTCAGGTGCTGGGTAGCAAAGTGTTGAGTGTGATTAACGAATCCACCAACCAAAACGCTGCGGTGAAGCGAATTGAATTCGTGGGGCCGAGCGTGGGTGCAGACCTGGCGCAAACCGGTGCAATGGCGCTGATGGCGGCGTTGATCTCAATCCTGGTGTACGTCGGTTTCCGCTTTGAGTGGCGACTGGCAGCAGGGGTAGTTATCGCGCTGGCGCATGACGTAATCATTACACTTGGGATCCTGTCGTTGTTCCATATCGAGATTGACCTGACTATCGTTGCATCGCTGATGTCGGTAATCGGTTACTCGCTGAACGACAGTATCGTTGTATCTGACCGTATTCGTGAAAACTTCCGCAAAATTCGTCGCGGTACGCCTTACGAAATCTTTAACGTGTCATTGACTCAGACGCTGCACCGTACGTTGATTACGTCCGGTACAACGTTGATGGTTATTCTGATGCTGTTCCTGTTCGGTGGTCCGGTACTGGAAGGATTCTCGCTGACGATGCTGATCGGTGTTTCCATCGGTACTGCTTCTTCTATCTACGTAGCATCGGCGCTGGCGCTGAAGCTGGGTATGAAGCGTGAGCACATGCTGCAGCAGAAGGTCGAGAAAGAAGGGGCGGATCAGCCGTCAATTCTGCCTTAACCCATTAAGAGTGAAGATAGTGGAATCCCGATCGCAAGGTCGGGATTTTTTTTGCCTGTGAATTAGCGACAGGTAATTATCTTTTCCTGTCGCCACACTACTGACAGTATGCTGTCAGTAGCCCTGTCATATAGTCCTCCTGAGATTACCCACACAGGCAGGAGGAAGTATGAGCAATGTAATTAATTGGTTTGAAATCCCCGTGGTACAAATGGATCGCGCCATCGCTTTTTATGAGCCAGTAATGCAGGTTTCTTTGCGCCGGGAGAACATGGACTGCGCTGAGCTCGCCGTATTTCCGCATCAGGATCCCGCTCCCGGCGGGGCGCTGGCTAAATTTGACGGTATTACGCCTTCAGCGCAGGGCGCTATTATTTATCTGCATACGGACGATTTGGCTGCAACGCTTGAACGCGTCGCCACTGCTGGCGGTCAGTGTGTGTTTGGCCCACTCGAACTGGGGCAGGACATTGGTACGATTGCGCTATTTACTGACAGCGAAGGCAATCGTGTTGGTTTACATCAACCCGCGTAATATTTTCAGCACTGAGGATTAAAATGAGCAGACGCGCCGACCGCTTGTTTCAGATTGTGCAAATCCTGCGTGGCAGGCGAGTGACAACGGCGGCGCTGCTGGCAGAGCGTCTTGAGGTTTCTGAACGGACGATTTATCGCGATATCCGCGATCTCTCTTTATCCGGTGTGCCTATTGAAGGCGAAGTGGGCAGCGGATACCGCTTAATGGCCGGGTTTGATCTACCGCCGTTGATGTTAACGCATCACGAATCAGAAGCATTGATGGTAGCGATTCGATTGCTGAAAACATGGGGTGGGGATTCACTCTCACAGGCGTTGGAATCCGCGCAGGAAAAAGTGTTGGCGATATTGCCGCCAGAGAGTCGGCGCAGAGCCGAGCAAACGCGGATTTTCGCGCCAGATTTTGGTAATCAGCCGCATTCACGTAGTGCCTTCGATCTCATACATCGCGCGGTTTCAGCACAGCAGGTGCTGGCGCTGCATTATCGTGATGAGTCCGGGAATCTCTCCTGGCGCGACGTTCAGCCGCTGGGATTATTTTTCTGGGGCGAGCACTGGCTGCTGGTTGGCTGGTGCGAGAAGCGTGACGATTATCGTTGCTTTCGCGTTGATCGATGTCTGAAGATTACGCCACTCGACAGGCATTTTCGCGAATCGGCAGATCGCTCGCTAAGTGACTTTTTGCGTAAAGTACGCTGTGAAGACCAGCCATAAAAAAGCCAGCGGTTAAGCTGGCTTGTCTGCGAAACATTGTCTGGATTAGAAGTTGTAACCTACGACCAGGTAACCACCCCAACCGGTAGATTTCGCGCTGAAGTCGCCTTCGCCCCAGTTCAGGGTATCTCCACCTTTCCACTGGCCGCCGTTATGGAAGTAACGCGCTACGACGGAGTAGTGCCAGTGATCGTAGTTCAGCGCCAGGACGTGGCTGGATGCGATAGAGTTGCTGGTGCGGTTCGGATCATCACCCAAATCTGAGCCCCAGTCGAAGTTGGTGAAGCCGATGTAGGTCAACTGGCCGCCCCAAACCTGGGTGATCGGCACAAAGTATTTCACTTTGAAACGGTAGCCATCCCACTCGTTTTCGTTGGATGCGCCATAGTTCTGCCACTGGTATTTAGCATACACGTTCAGGGACAGACCCATCGGCAGACCGGTATCGATATCGGTACCCAGACCCATATACCAGGTGCTCTGGCGGCTGGCTTTGTTATCACCCATATCGTAGATGTAGTTGTTGGCGAAATACCATTCTTTGAACGGACCAAAGCTCAGGTCAGCACCGGTCAGTTTGTCGATGGAGAAACGCGGTTCGATTTCCATAAACAGCGGGGAACCGTCAGACCAAATACCTTTATCGTTGCCGTTACCCCAGTCGAAGGTTTTCGGAATATCGATGTAGCCATAGAAGTCAAACCAGTCTTTTTTGGCAAACGCTTCGTATTCCAGATACACGTCGTTGTTCAGTTTCGGGGAGAAACGGGTGTGATAGCTACCCACCACGTTGACACTCTGGTGCCACCAGTCGGACAGATATTGCGGTTTGTCATTTTCTGCTGCGTTGGCAGTAAAAGACGAGGAGAGCGCCAGCACTGCACCGGCTGCAAGTAATGTTTTTTTCATATGTATGCCACTGTTTGAAATCCCTTTCGGGAGTGAAAAATGCGCAATTTGCGTTTCTAAATATTTCGTAATTCTTCGGAGCCTATTATAAAAATCATTGTTCACAAAAATATGTCTTGTTTCACAGTTCTATCATTTACGTAATCGATTGCGTTCACGTTTGCGTACTTTAGGCGGCGAATTGTACTGGCTCCCATGAATGTTGCCAAGTTTTACCAGAAATATCGGTTATGTCAGGGGAGTAACAAAAAGAAGCAGAGTGATGTTGCGGAACGCACAAAACGTTCCGCAAAAAAGTTTATTGGCTAACAGGCTGGACGTCGTGGATGCGCACAAATCCTAACTGATCTGGAGTGAGGCCATTTATCTGTAACGGAATGTCTACGTCGCTGGGAGCAAGAATACTCGCCGGAGCGTTGACCAATTGGTTATGAACGTTCACTTCCTGATAGTTGTCCGTGGTGCCCTGAATTTGCCCGTATTCGACGGTGGCGCTAAAGGCGGGTAAAGGCGTGTTGGATTCACCCTGAATTCGTAGCGTCAGGCGCGTACCATCGGCGTTCGGCGCAATGTTCACCAGCGACATGCGTAAGGTGCCAATCTGGCTGTCCAGTCGTGCCGGGGTTTTGGAGCCCGGCAGCAGATAGGCGCCGCTGGTTGATTTTGCATTCAACATATTTTGTTGCGTAATTTTTACCGTTTCCTGATTAAGCTGCGTCATCTCTTTATTCAACGTGCTAACGCTTTGATGCATCTGGCGTACTTCGCTTTGCTGTGCGCAGGCACTAAGACTAAAGAGACTTCCCACCAGGAGAATTCTTAGGTAACGTCTTGTCATTGTGATTACTTCCTTCATTGTCGCGATAGCATAATGGTAGTGTGCACTGAGCACGAAGGCATCGATCCTTTGTCTCAAAAGCGCAGCGCCTTTGTTGTCACGGCAGTTCAGGGTAAAATAGATTCTGTTAACCACTGAGGTACAGGACGCCGTATGCATTGCCCATTCTGTTTCGCCGTAGACACTAAGGTAATTGACTCTCGTCTTGTAGGCGAGGGCTCCTCGGTACGCCGCCGTCGGCAGTGTCTGGTCTGTAACGAACGTTTCACCACTTTTGAAGTGGCTGAACTTGTTATGCCGCGCGTTGTGAAAAGCAACGATGTGCGTGAACCCTTTAATGAAGAAAAGCTGCGCAGCGGCATGCTCAGAGCGCTTGAGAAACGGCCTGTCAGCGCAGATGACGTCGAAATGGCGTTAAACCATATCAAATCACAGCTGCGTGCGACGGGCGAGCGTGAGGTGCCGAGCAAGATGATTGGCAACCTGGTGATGGAGCAGTTGAAAAAGCTCGATAAAGTCGCTTACATCCGCTTTGCCTCTGTCTACCGGAGTTTCGAAGATATCAAAGAATTTGGCGAAGAGATTGCTCGCCTACAGGACTAAGCCATGCAGGATGAATTGTACATGGCGCGCGCGCTAAAGCTTGCTGCGCGCGGACGTTTTACCACTCACCCCAACCCCAACGTGGGCTGCGTGATTGTGAAAGATGGGGAGATCGTCGGTGAAGGATATCATCACCGAGCGGGCGAACCGCATGCCGAAGTTCATGCTCTGCGGATGGCCGGAGAAAAAGCGCAGGGGGCAACTGCCTACGTGACGCTTGAACCCTGTAGTCATCATGGTCGCACGCCGCCGTGTTGCGATGCGCTGATTGCGGCGGGGGTGTCGCGTGTGGTTGCGGCGATGCAGGATCCCAATCCGCAGGTCGCAGGACGTGGGCTCTACTGTTTGCAGCAGGCGGGTATCGACGTCAGCCACGGGCTGATGATGAGCGAAGTTGAGCAACTGAATAAAGGCTTCCTCAAGCGCATGCGTACGGGATTCCCGTATCTTCAGCTTAAGCTTGGCGCGTCGCTTGATGGCCGTACAGCGATGGCCAGCGGTGAAAGCCAGTGGATTACCTCGCCACAGGCGCGCCGCGATGTGCAACGCTTGCGCGCGCAAAGCCATGCCATTTTAACCAGCAGTGCGACGGTGCTGGCAGACGACCCTCAGCTTACCGTGCGTTGGTCGGAGCTTGGGGAGTCAACTCAGGCGAGTTACCCGCAGGAAGAGCTGCGTCAGCCAATCCGTATTGTTCTTGATAGCCAGAATCAGGTCACACCGGCGCACCGAATTGTGCAACAGCCTGGAGACACCTGGATTGTCCGGACTGAAGACGACCCTCGTAGCTGGCCGGAAACGGTGCGCAGCCTGAAGGTGCCGGAACATAACGGGCATCTGGATCTGGTGGTGCTAATGATGCAACTGGGCAAACAGCAAATTAACAGCATTTGGGTTGAAGCAGGCCCAACGCTCGCCGGGGCATTATTACAGGCTGGTTTGGTCGATGAGCTAATCGTGTACGTTGCGCCTAAACTGTTAGGCAGCGATGGGAGAGGATTATGTGTGCTTCCAGGCCTTGAGAAACTGGCTGACGCACCCCATTTCAAATTCAATGAGATACGCCAGGTGGGCCCGGACGTTTGCCTGCATTTAACGACTGCGTGAGGCTTTCTGATTTAGAGGAAGCAGCGCACAGAATATTATGATAAAATCCGCCCCCCTTACGGGGCCATAAATCGAACCCGAAGGAAGAATATGAACATTATTGAAGCTAACGTTGCTACCCCGGACGCTCGCGTCGCCATCACCATTGCGCGTTTCAACAACTTTATCAATGACAGCCTGCTGGAAGGTGCTATCGACGCCCTGAAACGTATTGGTCAGGTTAAAGATGAAAACATTACCGTTGTTTGGGTTCCAGGTGCATATGAGCTGCCACTGGCCGCTGACGCACTGGCAAAAACCGGTAAATACGACGCGGTGATTGCGCTCGGTACGGTGATCCGTGGCGGTACCGCGCACTTCGAATATGTGGCTGGCGGTGCAAGCAATGGCCTGGCGCATGTCGCTCAGGACAGTGGCATTCCGGTAGCCTTCGGTGTTCTGACCACCGAAAGTATTGAACAAGCCATCGAACGTGCTGGCACTAAAGCCGGTAACAAAGGCGCAGAAGCTGCACTGACTGCGCTTGAAATGATTAATGTATTGAAAGCCATCAAGGCCTGATTTTTGTAAGGGGAAATCCGTGAAACCTGCTGCTCGTCGCCGCGCCCGTGAGTGTGCCGTCCAGGCGCTCTACTCCTGGCAGTTGTCCCAGAACGACATCGCTGATGTTGAATACCAGTTCCTGGCGGAACAGGACGTTAAAGATGTCGACGTTCTGTATTTCCGTGAACTGCTGTCCGGGGTGGCGACTAACAGCGCGTACCTGGATGGATTAATGAAGCCTTACCTGTCTCGTCTGTTGGAAGAGCTGGGTCAGGTAGAAAAAGCCGTACTGCGTATTGCGCTGTTTGAATTGTCTAAACGTAGTGATGTGCCGTACAAAGTGGCCATCAACGAAGCGATTGAACTGGCAAAAACCTTCGGCGCTGAAGATAGCCACAAATTCGTGAACGGCGTACTGGATAAAGCAGCACCTGTGATTCGCCCCAACAAAAAGTAATCCCGAGGCCGGCTGGATGGTGGAACCTGTTTCCGCTGTCCCCGGCTTTTTCTTTTTTTTCTGCTGAGGCATAACGTATGGCATGTGGCGAGTTTTCCCTGATTGCCCGTTATTTTGACCGCGTAAGAACTTCTCGTCTTGATGTCGAAACCGGTATTGGTGACGACTGCGCACTTCTGAACATCCCTGAAAAACAAACGCTGGCGATCAGTACCGATACGCTGGTGGCAGGCAACCACTTTCTCCCCGACATTGATCCGACCGATCTCGCCTGGAAAGCACTGGCGGTGAATTTGAGTGATCTGGCGGCGATGGGGGCGGATCCTGCGTGGCTGACGCTGGCGCTCACGTTACCTGACGTCGATGAAGCCTGGCTGGAAGCCTTCAGCGATGGCCTGTTTGAACTCCTCAATTACTATGATATGCAGCTGATTGGCGGTGACACCACGCGTGGGCCGCTGTCGATGACGCTGGGTATTCATGGCTACGTCCCCGTTGGGCGGGCCTTAAAACGCTCTGGCGCGAAACCGGGTGACTGGATTTATGTTACCGGCACGCCGGGCGACAGTGCGGCCGGGCTGGCGATTTTGCAGAACCGATTGCAGGTTGCAGATGCAACAGACGCGGACTATCTTCTGCAACGCCATCTGCGTCCCACGCCGCGTATTTTGCAGGGACAAGCCCTGCGCGATCTGGCCAGTGCGGCTATCGATCTCTCCGATGGCCTGATTTCCGATTTGGGACACATCGTTAATGCCAGCGGCTGTGGCGCACGGGTTAACGTTGATGCGCTGCCATACTCCACGGCATTGTCACAGCACGTTGAGCCGGAACAGGCCCTGCGCTGGGCGCTCGCGGGTGGCGAAGATTATGAGTTATGCTTTACCGTACCGGAAATTAATCGTGGTGCGCTGGACGTGGCGCTGGGAAATCTCGGCGCAGCGTTTACCTGTATTGGGCAGATGAGCGCCGATGTGGAAGGCATTCACTTCACGCGCGATGGAAAACCCGTCACGTTTGACTGGAAAGGATATGACCATTTTGCCGCGCCTTAAAAAAGATGTCGCCAAAAGCCGCCTGAGTATGCGCAATCCGTGGCACCTGTTAGCCACCGGTTTTGGCAGCGGGCTAAGCCCAATTGTTCCTGGCACGATGGGATCGCTGGCGGCGATCCCTTTTTGGTATTTAATGACCTTTCTGCCGTGGCAGCTGTATTCGCTGGTGGTGATGTTATCTATCTGTATCGGCGTTTATCTGTGCCATCAAACGGCGAAAGATATGGGCGTGCACGATCATGGTAGCATTGTCTGGGACGAGTTTGTCGGGATGTGGATTACCCTGATGGCGCTGCCGACCAATGACTGGCAGTGGGTTGCCGCCGGATTTGTGATTTTCCGTATTCTGGATATGTGGAAGCCGTGGCCGATTCGTTGGTTCGATCGCAACGTACATGGCGGGACGGGGATCATGATCGACGATATTGTGGCCGGAATACTCTCTGCCGGAATTTTGTATTTTATCGGTCATCACTGGCCGGTAGGTATCATTTAACCCTTTTCAGGGACTATTGTAGGCCCGATAAGCGCCGCGACATCGGGCGTTCAGTGCCGGATGCGCTATGCTTATCCGGCCTACAATCTACAACCACGCTTATTTAAATCCCACCACCGGATGCTGTTTGTACGGCGTTTCCAGCTCGGCAATTTGCTCCGGCTTCAACGTTAAATCTACCGCGTTGAGCAACTCATCCAGCTGTTCCTCACGTGAAGAACCAATAATTGGCGCTGCCACGCCGGGTTTGCTCAGCAGCCAGGCCAGCGCAACCTGTGCCCGCGTTACACCCAACTCCTCACTGACACCGGTCAGTCGTGCGGCGATTTGCGCGTCGTTTTCATCGCTCTCGTTGTACAAATTTTTACCGACTTCATCGGAAACCAGACGTGCGGTTGTTTCTCCCCAGGGACGCGTCAGGCGACCGCGCGCCAGCGGGCTCCATGGGATAACGGCCACGCCTTCCTGATAGCAAAGCGGCAGCATTTCGCGTTCTTCTTCGCGGTAGATTAGGTTGTAGTGATCCTGCATGCTGACGAACTGCGCCCAGCCGTGTTGCTTCTGTAAGGCCAGAGCCTGGGCAAACTGCGAAGCGTGCATGGATGAGGCGCCAATATAGCGAGCTTTACCGGCTTTCACGACGTCGTTTAGAGCCTCCAGAGTTTCTTCGATTGGCGTGTTGTAATCCCAGCGGTGAATTTGCAGGATGTCCATATAGTCCATACCCAGGCGTCTGAGGCTGTCATCAATCGAGCGCAGAATTTGTGCGCGGGATAATCCTTCTGCTAAATCATCAACCTGGTGAAAAACCTTGGTAGCGACCACGACATCTTCGCGGCGGGCGAAATCACGCAGCGCGCGGCCGACAATCTCTTCGCTGCTGCCAGCGGAGTAGCTGTTGGCGGTATCGAAAAAGTTAATGCCGCCCTCAAGGGCGTGTTTGATTATCGGGCGGCTGCTTTCTTCAGGTAGCGTCCAGGCGTGATTGCCGCGATTGGGTTCGCCAAATGTCATGCAACCCAGGCAAAGGCGGGAGACCCGTAGGTCGGTTTTTCCTAAGATGTTGTATTTCATCAATCCACTCCTGCTTAGCTCGTGATGAATTAAGCATAGCAGGAGCGGGGAGGGGATTATGCCAGCCAGGCCTTGATTTTGGTCTCAATTCCGGCGGCATTCAGACCCAGATCGGCACGAGCTTCATCCTGAGTTCCCTGCGGGATGAAGAAGTCTGGTAGGCCAATGTTCAGCACCGGGACGGGCTTACGATGGGTCATCAGCACTTCGTTTACGCCGCTGCCAGCACCACCCATAATGGCGTTCTCTTCAATGGTAACCAGCACCTCGTGTTGGGCAGCCATTTCAAGGATCAACGTTTCATCCAGTGGTTTTACAAAGCGCATATCGACCAGCGTGGCGTTCAGCGACTCTGCGACCTGAGCGGCTTCCGGCATCAGGGTGCCGAAGTTGAGAATCGCCACTTTTTCCCCGTGACGTTTCACGATGCCTTTACCAATTGGCAGTTGTTCCAGCGGGGTCAGCTCAACGCCTACCGCGTTACCGCGTGGGTAGCGCACGACCGTTGGACCGTCGTTGTAGTGATAGCCGGTGAACAGCATCTGGCGGCATTCGTTTTCATCACTCGGGGTCATGATGACCATTTCCGGGATGCAGCGCAGGAAGGAGAGATCGAACGCCCCTTGGTGGGTTTGTCCATCTGCGCCAACAATCCCTGCCCGGTCAACGGCGAACAGGACCGGCAGTTTCTGGATGGCTACATCGTGCAGCACCTGATCGTAGGCGCGTTGCAGGAAGGTCGAGTAAATGGCTACCACCGGCTTGTAGCCGCCAATCGCCAGACCGGCAGCAAACGTCACGGCGTGCTGCTCGGCAATCGCCACATCGAAATAGCGGTCCGGGAACTTACGTGAAAACTCCACCATTCCGGAACCTTCGCGCATCGCCGGGGTGATTGCCATCAGCTTATTGTCTTTCGCTGCGGTCTCGCACAGCCAGTCACCGAAAATTTTTGAATAGCTCGGCAGGCCGCCACTGCTTTTCGGCAGGCATCCGCTGGAAGGATCAAATTTGGGTACCGCGTGGAAGGTTATCGGATCTTTTTCCGCAGGCTCGTAGCCACGACCCTTTTTGGTCATGATGTGCAGGAACTGCGGGCCTTTCAGATCGCGCATGTTTTTGAGCGTAGTAATAAGCCCCAGCACGTCGTGACCGTCCACCGGACCGATATAGTTAAAGCCCAGTTCTTCAAACAGAGTCCCCGGCACAACCATACCTTTAATGTGTTCTTCGGTACGTTTGAGCAGTTCTTTAATCGGCGGCACGCCGGAGAAGACTTTCTTCCCGCCTTCGCGCAGCGATGAGTAGAGTTTGCCAGAGAGCAGCTGTGCCAGATGATTGTTCAGCGCGCCAACGTTCTCTGAAATCGACATTTCATTGTCGTTGAGGATAACCAGCATGTCGGGCCTAATATCGCCCGCATGGTTCATCGCTTCAAACGCCATCCCAGCGGTGATGGCACCATCACCAATCACACACACGGTACGGCGCTCTTTACCTTCTTTCTCGGCGGCAACGGCAATACCGATACCTGCGCTGATGGAGGTAGAAGAGTGCCCAACGCTCAGTACGTCATACTCGCTTTCACCGCGCCATGGGAACGGATGCAGGCCGCCTTTCTGACGAATGGTGCCGATTTTATCGCGGCGACCGGTCAGAATTTTGTGCGGATAAGCCTGATGTCCCACATCCCAGATTAACTGGTCAAACGGGGTGTTGTAGACATAGTGCAGCGCGACGGTGAGTTCCACCGTGCCCAGACCAGAGGCGAAGTGCCCGCTGGAACGGCTTACGCTGTCGAGCAAATAGCGGCGCAGTTCGTCGCAAAGCTTTGGCAGGCTCTCTTTTGGCAGCAGACGTAACTCCTGGGTGGAGTCGACCAGCGCCAGGGTCGGGTATTTGGCTATATCAAAACTCATCGCAAGCTCATGGGATATGTTGGTTTATTTATCACGCTGGATTATGTAGTCCGCTAGCGCTTCCAGTGCCGAGGTATCGAGTGACTGTGCGGCCAGCAGACTTAGCGACTGGCGGGCGTCCTCGATTAAATCCCGGGCTTTATTCTGGGCTTGCTCAAGACCCAGAAGTGCAGGATAGGTACTTTTGCCAAGCTGCTGGTCAGCACCCTGACGTTTACCCAATGTTGCAGTATCGCCTACCACATCCAGGATGTCATCCTGAACCTGGAAAGCCAGACCGATGCTTTCTGCATATTTGTCGAGTATTGGCAGGCATTCTCGCCCTTTATCGCCAGCACTTAACGCCCCCAAACGCACGGCGGCGCGAATCAATGCTCCGGTTTTATGGCGATGAATCCGCTCCAGCGCATCCAGCTCAACCTGATGACCTTCAGCTTCCAGATCCAGCGCCTGACCGCCGCACATACCGGCGATGCCGCTGGCCTGAGCCAGTTCAGAGATCATCGCGATGCGGTCACGGTCAGTGACTTCCGGCATTGGGGCGTCGCTGATAATGGAGAATGCCAGCGTTTGTAGCGCATCTCCGGCCAGGATCGCATTTGCCTCGCCAAATTTTACGTGGCAAGTCGGCAGACCGCGTCGCAGGTCATCGTCATCCATCGCGGGCAAATCATCGTGCATCAGCGAATAGGCATGAATGCATTCGACGGCGGCAGCGGGAGCATCAAGCGTACTCAGGCTGACACCAAACATCTGACCGGTCGCATACACCAGGAACGGGCGCAGGCGTTTACCGCCTAATAATGCGCCATATTGCATGGTTTCTACCACGGGAGTGTTCTGAAAGGGCAGTGGCGCGATAAAACGGCTCAGTGCCTGGTTGGCCTGCTCAACGCAAGCCTGTAGCTGCTGCGTAAAATCCATTTACTCATTATCCGGTGTAAAAGGCGTAAGGGCGGCGTCTTCAGTATCTGACAGCAGGATTTGTACGCGCTGTTCAGCCTGTTGCAATTTGACCTGTCCCTGACGCGCCAACTGTACGCCACGTTCGAATTCGTTCAACGCTTCTTCTAACGGCAGGTCGCCGCCTTCCAGACGGGTAACAATTTGTTCCAGCTCGCTCAGCGCGGTTTCAAAACTGGCGGGCGCTTCATTTTTCTTCGGCATAATGAATGTCTGACTCTCTGTATTGGCAGCACAAGACTATGGTAACGGACTCGCACTGATAAGCAAATAACGCGCAATGTGCACAGTAGCCGCGTGATGGTGATATACTTGCGCGCCTGGATGCAGTCGCGGGTATGGGCTGCTGTATTTTTTTCCATTACAAGTCATTCAGACTTGCCTAAGAACCATTGCCGCCATGAAGTTTATCATTAAATTGTTCCCAGAAATCACCATCAAAAGCCAATCTGTGCGTTTGCGCTTTATAAAAATTCTGACAGGGAACATTCGTAACGTTTTAAAGCACTATGATGAAGACCTTGCCGTTGTCCGTCACTGGGATCACGTTGAGGTTCGCGCTAAAGATGAAAGCCAGCGCCTGGATATTCGCGACGCGCTGACCCGTATTCCGGGTATCCACCACATTCTCGAAGTAGAAGACGTGCCGTTTACCGATATGCACGATATTTTCGAGAAGGCACTGGTGCAGTATCGCGATCAACTGGAAGGTAAAACCTTCTGTGTACGCGTTAAGCGTCGCGGGAAGCATGAGTTTAGCTCCATTGAGGTGGAACGTTATGTTGGCGGTGGACTGAACCAACATATTGAATCTGCACGCGTGAAGCTGACGAAGCCGGATGTGACCGTTAATCTTGAAATCGAAAACGACCGTCTGCTGCTGGTTAAAGGCCGCTATGAAGGTATTGGTGGTTTCCCGATTGGGACGCAGGAAGACGTCCTGTCGCTGATCTCCGGTGGTTTCGACTCTGGTGTATCCAGCTACATGCTGATGCGTCGCGGCTGCCGTGTACACTATTGCTTCTTTAACCTTGGCGGCGCAGCGCATGAAATCGGCGTTCGCCAGGTGGCGCATTACCTGTGGAACCGCTTCGGTAGTTCGCATCGCGTGCGTTTTGTTGCTATCAACTTTGAACCGGTGGTCGGTGAGATCCTGGAGAAAGTTGATGACGGCCAGATGGGCGTGGTTCTCAAACGTATGATGGTTCGCGCGGCGTCGAAAGTCGCTGAGCGCTACGGCGTACAGGCGCTGGTAACCGGTGAAGCACTGGGACAGGTGTCCAGCCAGACGCTGACCAACCTGCGTCTGATCGATAACGTTTCTGACACCCTGATCCTGCGCCCGCTTATCTCCCATGATAAAGAGCACATCATCAATCTGGCGCGTGAAATTGGTACCGAGGACTTTGCCCGTACCATGCCGGAATACTGCGGTGTAATTTCAAAAAGCCCGACGGTGAAAGCGATCAAAGCGAAGATTGAGGCCGAAGAAGAAAACTTCGATTTCTCTATCCTCGATAAAGTGGTTGAAGAAGCGAACAATATCGATATTCGCGATATCGCCCAGCAGACGCAGCAGACCGTGGTAGAAGTGGAAACCGTGAGCGGTTTCGGCCCGAATGACGTAATCCTTGATATCCGTTCTGTGGATGAACAGGATGATAAACCGCTGAAGGTTGAAGGTGTGGACGTCGTTTCTCTGCCATTCTACAAGCTGAGCACTAAATTCGGCGATCTGGACCAGAGTAAAACCTGGCTGCTGTGGTGTGAACGCGGGGTGATGAGCCGTCTGCAGGCGCTTTATCTGCGCGAGCAGGGCTTTGAGAACGTGAAGGTGTATCGCCCGTAATTGAGTAAACATCGTGTTGTAGGCCGGATAAGGCGGTTACGCCGCCATCCGGCAATATAACGATATTATTCAAAACGAACGGGAAGCGTCTTCCCGTTCGACTCCCAGACCCCCTGATAGACACCGTCTTTTAACTCTAGCGTTATCTTCTCTTGCGTTTGTTCAGCCGCAGATGTCTTCAGTTCATAATGTTGATTGTCGGCTGTGTCGCATTTGCCGGTCAATTCAATCGGTGCGCCAAATTTTTGGTAAAAGTAAGCCCCTTCAAAAAAATCACCGTATTTGCAGTCCACCTTCAACACAATACGCATGCTTTTTCCCAGCGTGCCGTACATGACTTTGCCGTCAATGCCGGGCGCTGGCGAAACTGGTGTTGTACTCTTTGCGGTAGTCAGATATTGGCCGTACGGTGTGAGCTGATTTTGCAGTTCCGCGGTTGGGATTTTCGTTGTGAAATCACCCAACTCGTCGAGCGCACGGCTGGCGTGGTTGCTACAGCGTCCGTTCAGGAAAGCCAGGTGGTCTTTTTGCAGGGAGAATTTGTCGATGTAGTACAAACCATCGGTGTAGGTTGCGCACGATGCGTAGAATTCGGCATAGTTAAAATCTTCACCTTTATCTTCTTTTATTTGTTCTGGTGTTTGCGAATTATGCGCCGTAACAAAGGTATCGATTTGGCCGCGGATATCTTTTCTGATGCGGGTGTTTAATTCGGCGATTGTAGCCCGGGAAAAGAGATCGTTAAGGGTAATTGCCGCACCGCTGGCTAAATCGAAGCTTATCGGCACATTGTACGACTCGCAATACGCCCCGCAACCTTCAATAAACATGTTGAGCGTCAGGATTTTTGCGTCGCGATACTCAACCGTGTAGTCAAGGTTTGCGGTGGGATTCATGGCTGATTTCGCAAACTGATTTACTGTGGCCTGTGGAGTATTGCCCGGTAGCTGATTGATAAAGCTTGCGAAAATATAATCGTTAATGCGTTTTGCAACTTTGGGGTTATCCGTCGAGGAAAACCATGGCAAGCGATACTGCATTTCAGTGCTTCCGGGATAGCGATATTCAATACTCTTTATTTCGAGTTGTGTCGCTGTGGCATAACCGGAAAGGAGCAGTAAAGCCACTCCACTCAGATATCCTTTCATTATGATTCCTTATAAGGGAGTGGCTCGAAGATTTACTCGTAGTAGTTATAGATTCCCGCGGCCATCACCAGTTGTGACGCCACCTCGTGAGCTTTTTCGCGACTCACCAGAAGATCAATGATTTTCAAACCGAAATCAATGGAAGTCCCCGGTCCCTGGCTGGTTAACAGGTTGACGCGAGGATCCCATACGACGCGCTTGTCCTGCCACTGGTCAGCGGGAATTTGGTCTTTCAGCGCCGGAAAACCGGTCATGTTACCGATGGGGAAAATATCGTGTGGGACGAGTACGGTGGCGGCCGCGGCGCAAATTGCCGCGACAATGCGCCCGGAACGATGAAACTGTTTCACGGTTTCGATTAGCAGCGGGCTGTCGCGAAAACACTCGGCGCCTTTAATACCGCCCGGTAGCACGATAATGTCGAAATCGCCATCAGCAACTTCGACTAATGGCGCATCCGCCAGCAGCTTCACTCCGCGTGAGCACACGATCGTCAGGTCGCCATCGCTGGCGACGCTAGCGGTCGTGACCTTAATTCCGCCGCGCACCAGCAGATCGATAGTGGTGACCGCTTCGGTCTCTTCACTACCAGGGGCGAGACATACCAGTGCTTGAGCGCTCATACTCACTTTCCTTTCTCTTTACCATTTCAAACAGTTGGGCGTTTTCCGGGACGGCGATGCCGTGCGCGCGGGCGCGTTTTAACAAATAACCGGTAATGTAGTCGATCTCAGTATGGCGCAGGGCACGAATGTCTTGCAGCATTGATGAGATATTTTCCGCCGTACTGTCAATCACTTGCTCGACATAATAGCGTAAATCGTCCACAGATGTATGGTGGCCTTCGCGTTCAATGACCGCGGCCACTTCCTCGCAGATGAGTGCTATTTTTTCAGGATGATGTCGTAACTCGCCGTTTGGGCAATCCCATAATGCGGTCAGCGGGTTAATGACGCAGTTGACGGCCAGCTTTCGCCACAGCTCAGCGCGAATAGTGTCGTGCCAGGCGACGTCCGGTAGCACCTCTTGCAGGACTTCAGCCAGATAACTGAAATCACCGTCTTGTTCACGCGCAGGACCAATGCGCGTTGTTCCCTGAGCGACATGAATGATAACGTTGCCGTCACGGCGTGCCGCGTGGGTGGTGGTGCCTATCAGCAGAGGTTGCTTAATGTTATGCAGCTCTTCAATTGTCCCCATGCCGTTGTGAATCAGCAGAATGGGAGTAGTTTCAGGCAGAATTGCGGCCAGGCTTTTTACCGCATCAGAAACCTGCCAGGCTTTCAGGGTGACCAGTAGCAGGTCGCTTTTTGCCAAAAAGTCGGGGTCGTTTGCCGTCAGGGATTCATTAAAAACTGACCCATCCGTGTCGATCAGGTTTACGCTGCAATAGGGTTGCGGTACGCGTAGCCACCCTTGCACCTCATGTCCATGTTTGCATAGCGCGGTAAGCCAAAGCTGTCCTAGCGCTCCACATCCCAGTACGGTAATTTTCATTCTTCCTCCTCACCTGCAACAGCACCAGGTGTTAATCCATATCGGCCGTACCCCATTATTGTTCGCAGGTATCAGTACCACGTACAATTAAAGGATACAGCCTAGTATAGCGCTGTCTGTTGGGTAACTTTGCAGGTATTATGCTTCGCATCAAAAATGAAGGGAGAGGAAAAGATGCCATCTTTCGATATTGTCTCTGAAGTTGATCTTCAGGAAGCCCGTAACGCGGTAGATAACGCCAGCCGCGAAGTGGAGTCACGCTTTGATTTTCGTGGCGTTGAAGCGACTTTTGAGCTGAATGAGTCAAATAAGACGATTAAGGTGCTGAGCGAATCTGATTTTCAGGTCAATCAGTTGCTGGATATTCTGCGTGCCAAGCTGCTCAAACGCGGTATTGAAGGCACGTCGCTGGACGTACCAGAAACCTTCGTGCACAGCGGTAAAACCTGGTTTGTTGAAGCTAAGCTGAAACAAGGCATTGAAAGTGCAGTGCAAAAGAAGATCGTTAAGCTGATCAAAGACAGCAAACTGAAGGTGCAGGCGCAGATTCAGGGCGAAGAAATCCGTGTAACCGGCAAGGCGCGTGACGACCTGCAATCCGTTATGGCGCTGGTTCGCGGCGGCGACCTCGGTCAACCGTTCCAGTTCAAGAACTTCCGCGATTAAGTCGTTATGTCAGATGGCGTAAGCCGCCATCTGACAAATCTCATCTTTACGCCTGGCTGATGGCCTGCTCAACCTCAAATCGATTGGTGACTTTGCTGTCGATTTTCACGTAGGCCGAATGTTCTTTCGCGACAATTAACACTTCGCTTATCCCTTCTTTAGCCAGCAGACGCTGCTTCAGGGTGTCATCCGCAGCAATTTCAGGTGGGATTTCCACCCGCAGGCTGCTGACATACGGCGGCTCTTTCATTGTACTCGCCACCAATAACCACACTGCCGCCAGAAGCGCACCGGCCAGGAATACGGCCTGACCATCAAACATTTCAACCACCCAACCGCCGAGCGAACCGCCAATCGCCACGCCAAGAAACTGGCTGGTGGAGTAAACGCCCATTGCCGTGCCTTTATAGCCAGCCGGAGACTCTTTACTGATAAGCGAGGGGAGGAGGGCTTCCATCAGGTTGAACGCGAGGAAGAATATCTGCACGCCCGCAATCAACCCCCAGAAACGCACGTTAGCGCTCCACAATACAATCTCTGCAATAAGAATCAGTAACACGCAGGCGAGGAACACGCGTTTCATCTTGCGCTTCACTTCGGCGTAAATGATGAACGGCACCACGGAAACAAAGGACAGCAGCATCGTCACCAGATAAATTTTCCAGTGCTCTGCTGCAGGGAAGCCTGCTTTCTCCAGTTGGCCTGGTAAAGCGACGAAGGTGGACATCAGCAATATGTGCAGACACATGATGCCAAAGTTGAGCTTCAGCAGTTTGGGCTCTGCCAGCACTTTGCTGAAGCTGCCTTTTACCATGCCCGACTCGCGGTTCAGCACGTGGGTAGTGCTATTGGGAACGACCCAAATGGTCAGCACGATACCCGTGGTAGCAAGGGCTGCAATCATCCAGAACAGCGCGTGTAGCCCCAGCGCATGGGTAACGATTGGTCCCAGCACCATCGCAATGGCGAAGGTGATACCAAAGCTGACGCCGATAAACGCCATCGCTTTGGTACGGTTTTGCTCACGGGTTAAGTCGGAAAGCAGCGCCATTACGGCAGCAGCAATCGCGCCAGAGCCTTGTAAAGCCCGACCAAGAATAATGCCCCAGATTGAATCGGAGAGAGCAGCAATTATGCTGCCGAGAACGAATACCGCCAGCCCGCCGACGATAAGTGGCTTACGACCAATGCGGTCAGAGAGCAGGCCAAAGGGGATTTGGAAAACGGCTTGCGCCAGACCATATATGCCGATAGCAAGGCCTATCAGCGCTTCGCTGGCACCCTGTAGCGCCATACCGTAAGTGGTCAGAACCGGCAGGACCATAAACATGCCAAGCATGCGCAAAGAGAATACGGTCCCTAAACCCCAGGTGGCGCGCAACTCACCGGGCGTCATTTTGTAATCGTTCATTCCCACCTCTGTATTAATTTCGCGCCTAGTGTAAAGCGGGGAAGGGGTGGGGTAAACCTCTACGATATGTGGAATTGTGTAGTGGGATAATTGAAATAATTACTTTTGAAACTAATTTACTTGCGATAATCACAGGTGTAGTCTTTTTGTGGTTATTTCTAATGGAAACAGGGAAAAGGAAAATGGCAATTCCAGGCAATATGTGGATTTATGACGATGGTGGCGCGCTGATAAAGGGCGGGTGTGACGTAAAGGGAAGAGAATACAGTATTGAATTTAAAGGTTTTCATCACAATCTCTCTATTCCCACCGATAATGCAACGGGTAAACCAACAGGCACACGCCAGCATTCACCGATGATGATCGTCAAAGAGTTTGACTACTCGAGTCCCTATTTATACAAAGCGGTTGCTTCTGGTCAGAATCTTAAGTCTGCAGAGATTCGTTGGTACAAAATCAATGATGCGGGTCAGGAAGTGGAGTATTTCAACATGCTGCTCGAGGGCGTGCGGATTGTCTCGGTCTCTCCTACGATGGCTGGGCCAGAAGACATGAACAATAACCATCTTGAAACCATAGAATTACGCTACGAAAAAATCACCTGGAAGCATTGCGACGGGAACATTATCTATACCGACGCATGGAATGACCGGCAGACGGCATAATGGGTGATTGAATGGACACCACTGAAGAAGCGAATGGAACCTATTGGTATCATGGTCACAGCAATCTATCAGCTGGGGAATTGTATGATCTCATCTTTCTGGAACAGTTTTGTGATGAGTTAGGAATTGGCATTGAATCGGGAGCAGCTATTCTGGCTGGTCAGCCTTGGTTGAAGACTAGACAGAAACCTTCTGGGGCTATTGAAGGAACAAGTGTTGTTTCCAAATACGGGAGAATGCTTCTGAGAGATACGCGGGTACCATTTGGTATTAAAGTCCCCACACCAGTAGGTTTCAGGATACAAAGCACTAACAAACTTGCAGCTGTGATTGCTCGGTATATACCTTGGCTTGGGTGGATTGGTCTGGTAAATGCACTTGTGCAAGTATCAAGAAAGACGCAGCTAAAATACAACTTAATTGCTCGACCTAAAGATCGCATTCAGTGGACATCATTCTAATGAGTATTCAAGACGATGTGTTAAAGCTTTTCAGGGAAGAAATACCTGGGTATTTGGATGAAAACTGGAAGGAAGTTTCTTTAGAACTCGACTCAGAATTGTTTGATGTCCCCGGAGATGATCTCCACAGCGCTCTGGATCGATATGAGAAAGAGTTCAAAGTTGATTTATCATGTGTGAACTGGAAACCTTATTATCCATGGCACAATCTGCCACTATTCACGAGATGGTTCAAAGCTAACCGGGAAGAAGTGGAAGCAACACGCATACCGTTAACCGTAAGGATGTTTGCTGAGTCGGCTGAAGCGGGGAAATGGTTGTTTGAGATCTGGCCTGATAAACAAAAAGACGAGACCTGACGCTCTCAAAATAGCGTAGTAAATAAAAAGGGTGCCAAAGCACCCTTTTCTTATCTGCCGATTCTTACCAGACGTAAGTCAGCAGGTTCTGCGAGTTTGGCACCATAAAGTCGACGGACATCATCACGGAAAGCGCGGTAATGGCGATGATGGAGAAACCGAACAGCTTGCGCGCCCAGACTCTGTCATCTTCCACTTTATAACCGCGCAGCGCCATGCCCAACCACCAGACGCTCACCGCCGCTGCAACAATCAGGTATTTATAACCTGCATAGCCGCCCAGGGTTAGCATCAGCGTGGCGATAGCAAACGCCACGATGTACAGCGTGATATGGTTCTTCGCGACCGAAATACCTTTCACCACCGGCAGTACCGGGATGTTGGCAGCCTGATAATCCTTGAAGCGGAAAATCGCAATCGCGTAAGAGTGCGGCATCTGCCACAGGCTGAAAATAGCCAGCAGAATCAATGCACCGCTATCGAACTCACCGGTTACGGCACAGTAGCCAATCACCGGCGGCGCAGCGCCGGAGAGTGAGCCAATCAGCGTGCCATAAACGGAATGGCGCTTCATGTACAGGCTATAAACGCCCACATAGACCACGAAGCCCATTACCCCCAGCCAGCAGGCCAGAGGGTTCGCGCCAAACCACAGCAGCATAAAGCCAGCAATACCCAGCAGGGTGGCGTATACCAGCGAGACCGCAGGGGAAATCAGACCTTTAACCAGCACGCGGTTTTTGGTCCTCTCCATCTTCCTGTCGATATCCCTGTCGATGTAGTTGTTAAATACACAACCCGACGCCACAACCAGTGACACCCCAACCAGCGTGTAGATAAACAGGGGATAATCAATGCTGCCTTTCGAGGCCAGCAGGAATCCCCCAATCACCGAGATCAGGTTGCCAAAGATGATGCCTGGTTTCGTTACTTGCAGGTATTGCTTAAACATCATAATCGCCGCTCTTAGTGCATCATCATGTTGTAGTTAAGGTTCCACATAATCCAGATGGAGCCCACAACCAGGATGGCGATGATTAGCACAGTAAAGACAAAGGCCGTCATGTTCCAACCTTCATCAGATTTGCTATTCATGTGCAGGAAGCACACCAGGTGCACCAGAATCTGTACCACTGCCATTGCCAGAATAGTTCCCAGAATGACGGCCGGTGAGGCAGAACCTGTCATCACCATCCAAAACGGAATGACCGTCAGGATGATCGACAGGATAAAACCTGTCATGTAGGTTTTTACGCTGCCATGGGATGCGCCGCCGCTCTCGTTAGAATGACTCATTACATCGCCCCCATCAGATAAACAACAGTGAACACACAGATCCACACCACATCCAGGAAGTGCCAGAACAGGCTCAGGCACATGATGCGGGTACGGTTAGTACTGGTCAGGCCGCGACGAGCAACTTGCACCATCAGCACCGCCATCCAGATAAGACCGGAGGTGACGTGCAGACCGTGAGTACCGACCAGCGCGAAGAACGCAGACAGGAAGCCGCTGCGATCCGGGCCCATACCGTTAACAATCAGGTGATGGAATTCATAGAGTTCCATCCCGATGAATCCGGCACCGAACAAGAAGGTCAACGCCAGCCAGGAGATAACCTGGCTCTTGTTGTTCTTGTACATGGCAATCGCTGCCATGCCGTAAGTAATGGAGCTGAATAATAGCAGGAATGTTTCAACCAGAACGAACGGCAGTTCAAAAATGTCCTTACCTGTCGGGCCACCTGCGGTGCCGTTCACCAGAACGGCATAGGTTGCAAACAGAATAGAGAACAGAATGCAGTCGCTCATCAGGTAGACCCAGAATCCGAAGATCTTGGTCTGGCCTGCATCGTGGTGCCCGTGTTCGTGCGCGTGGGCAGTCGCGTGCGTTAAAGTATCAGTTGCCATTTTTCAGCCCTGCCTTAGTAATCTCATCGAAATGCTGGTTTTCCAGTTTTTCGACTTCCGGGACCGGCACGTAGTAATCCACGTCTTCATCAAAGCTTTTCACAATCCAGCTGATGATCATGCCTGCGAAGCTTGCAATCGCCAGCCACCAGATATGCCAGATCATGGCGAAACCAAACAGTGTTGCGAAGGCGGTAATGACGATACCGGCACCGCTGTTCTTCGGCATATGAATTTCTTCATAGTGCGCAGGCTGCTTGTACGCTTCACCTTTTTCTTTCATTTCCCAGAAGGCATCACGCTCGTGAACGTGCGGCACAACGGCAAAGTTATAGAACGGAGGCGGGGAAGAGGTTGCCCACTCCAGCGTACGACCACCCCATGGGTCACCGGTCAGGTCACGGTTCTGCTCGCGGTCGCGAATAGAAACGAAGATCTGAATCAGCTGGCACAGGATACCCAGTGCAATCAGCGCGGCGCCGCAGGCGGCAACGACCAGCATCGGATGGAACTGTGGATCAATCTGCTGGCTGAGGCGACGGGTCATACCCATGAAGCCCAGCACGTACAGCGGCATAAATGCTACGAAGAAGCCGATGATCCAGAACCAGAATGCGCGTTTACCCCAGGTTTCGTTCAGCGTGAAGCCAAACGCTTTTGGCCACCAGTAGGTCATACCAGCGAAGCATCCAAATACGACACCGCCGATGATAACGTTATGGAAGTGCGCAATCAGGAACAGACTGTTGTGCAGAACGAAGTCCGCACCCGGCACCGCCAGCAGTACACCGGTCATGCCGCCGACTGAGAAGGTGACGATAAAGCCAATCGTCCACAGCATTGCTGAGTGGAATACGATACGGCCCTGATACATGGTGAACAGCCAGTTGAAGATCTTCACCCCGGTCGGGATGGCGATAATCATGGTGGTGATACCGAAGAAGGCGTTTACGTTAGCGCCTGCACCCATGGTGAAGAAGTGGTGCAGCCAAACAACGAACGACAGAACGGTGATACACACGGTTGCCCACACCAGCGAGGTGTAACCAAACAGACGTTTACGTGAGAAGGTTGCCGCGATTTCGGAGAACACACCGAAGACTGGCAGAACCAGAATGTACACTTCCGGATGGCCCCAGGCCCAAATCAGGTTGATGTACATCATCATGTTGCCGCCCATATCGTTGGTAAAGAAATGGGTGCCCAGATAGCGATCCAGGGTCAGCAACGCGACGGTAACCGTCAGGATTGGGAAAGAAGCGATAATCAGGATGTTCGCGCACAGAGATGCCCAGCTAAACACCGGCATCTTGAACATGGTCATTCCTGGCGCACGCATCTTAATGATGGTCACAAAGAAGTTGATACCGGTCAGGGTTGTACCAATACCGGACAACTGGACTGCCCATATCCAATAGTCGACCCCGACGCTTGGACTGTACTCTATTCCCGAAAGTGGCGGATACGCCAGCCAACCGGTCTGCGCGAATTCACCCACGCCCAGAGAAAGGTTAACCAGGATTACGCCGACAACGGTGAACCAGAAGCTCAGGTTGTTCAGGAACGGGAATGCAACGTCACGTGCGCCGATCTGCAGCGGAACCACCAGGTTCATCAGACCGATAACAAATGGCATTGCCACGAAGAAGATCATAATCACGCCGTGAGCCGTGAAGATCTGGTCGTAGTGGTGAGGAGGCAGGAAGCCCGCTTCACCTGCAGAAGCCAGCGCTTGCTGACTACGCATCATGATGGCGTCGGCAAAGCCACGAATCAACATGACGATTGCGACGATGACATACATGATGCCAAGGCGTTTGTGGTCAACAGAAGTCAGCCACTCTTTCCACAGGTAGGTCCACTTACCGAAGTAAGTGATAAGGCCCAGTAAGGCCGCACCACCGATGATAATGGCAGCAATCGTAACCATGACAATAGGTTCATGGAACGGAACTGCATCCAGCGTCAATTTTCCGAACATCGTATTCTTCCTCGGCCCCTTAGTGAGCGGATTCCGCGTGGCTCATGTCCATGCCTTCCATGCCTTCGTGTGCGCTGTGCTCACCTTCGGGTTGGGTCATGTCCATGCTCTTACCGTGAGCCATAAATTTGTTAATAACGTCTTTAAACAAATCCGGTTTCACGTTGGAGAAGTATTCCACCTGGTTGTATTCGCTTGGCGCAGCCACTTTCTCGAACGCTGCCATGTCGTTCATGGTGTTCGTGGACTGTTTAGCTTTAGCAACCCATTGGTCGAATTCGGCGCGGTCCTTTGTTGCGATAGCCTTGAACTTCATACCGGAGAAGCCTGGTCCGCTATAACTTGCGGAGATACCATCATAAGTACCGACTTCGTTGGCGATCAGATGCAGTCGAGTCTGCATACCGGCCATGGCATAAATCTGGCTACCCAGACGCGGGATAAAGAAGGAGTTCATCACGGAGTTGGAAGTCACTTTGAATTCAACCGGAGTATTCGCCGGGAAGGCGATTTCATTCACGGTAGCGATACCCTGTTCCGGATAGATGAAGAACCATTTCCAGTCCATGGAAACCACTTCGATGGTAATGGGCTTCTCGTCATGCGCCAGCGGTTTGCTTGGCTCAAGAGCGTGAGTGGTTTTCCAGGTCAGAACGGCAAGGAAAATGATGATTAAGATCGGCACCGTCCAGACCACAGCTTCCACTTTATTGGAGTGTGACCAGTTCGGGCTGTACTTCGCATCTTTATTGCTTGCACGATACTTCCAGGCAAAACCAACAGCCATCAAGATGGCGGGAATAACGACAATCAACATCAGGCCAAATGCCGTCAGTATCAATGACCGTTGTTCCAGTCCAATCTGTCCTTTAGGGTCAAGCAGCGCAGAATTACAGCCACTGAGTAATGCAGTGCCTGCAATTAATGACAACCATCCCAAACTTTTATTGTATTTCCTGAGTCTCATTTAACGACCTCAATTCCACGGGACCGGGTGGCGTTTAAAGTGTGAGGGCATTTTACGGGAAGGTTACATTACTGTAAACATCTCTAGATCTGTGTTACTGGGTTCTGCCGTGCATGTCACATATGTTGCAATATATGTCGCTTTGGCTTTAAGAACCTGTTGCAACATCACGTTATAACGAAAGCGGGCAGGTGGGGGGCGTACTGAGGGCAATTGGTATAACCAATACGAGAATAAAACAATTGCTTAACAATTGATTATCAATAAAAGGACAATTGAGGAACAAAAAATAAATCTTTCTTGGCTGAATCGAGTAAGGAAAATAGTATATATAAAAGGCGTCAATAATTTCCAAATTCTTTGGCGCACAAAATAACAATTATTATTTTTAGCAGTTGTTGCTTATTTCGCCGTTATAATTACGCAGGGTGATTACAACGACCAAATATGCTCGTCATACTTCAAGCTACGGGTGTGTTGGCTTTCCTCGCTCACCCCAGTCACTTACTTATGTAAGCTCCTGGGGATTTGCTGCGTCGCCGCGTGATTCGGCCTCTCGGCCTCTCCCCTACGGGGCCAGCGCAAGCGCTGTTCAAAACGCTCACGCCTTTTGTCCCGTAACTCGAATTATTTAGAGCATAAATATGCAACATCATGCCAGACGGGTTTTGCGCAATGCCAGATAATCAAGCAATCCACCAAAAACGACCCCGCAGACCGCGACTACCACTGAGACTTCAAGCAGTTCCGGCAGGAAGGAGAAGTTGGTGTAATCCAGCGCGTTCATGGTTAACAGCAGCAGCCAAACCAGCAGCAGGCAGCAGCCCGCAACTAGCGTCATTAATGCCAGACTGTATGCTCCACGAAATTCCGTGCGCGGAATGAAGCTTTCATTTTGCCAGCTATGTTCCAGGGTCTGGCGACATACCAGCAGCAGTATCAGGCCGGGGATCGCGGCAAATACGGAGAACAGATAAAACGTCGGCCAGCCGTGTGCTTCGACAAACCAACCCGCTACCGGGCCAACGTAAACGCGACCAACGGCTGAAAGCGCGGAGAGCAGGGCGAACTGGGTCGCTGAGAAGGACTTATTGCACAGCGTCATTAATAAAGCGACAAATGCCGCCGTGCCCATTCCGCCGCACAGGTTTTCAAAGAAGACGGCCGCCGCCATGCTGAACATGTGTTTGTCAGTGATGGACAGTAGCCAGTAGCCCGCATTCGACGCCCCTTGCAAGATGCCGAAAATAAGCAATGCGCGGAACAGAGAGAGGCGCTGCATCAGGATCCCACCGTACAGCGCGCCAACAATGGTCGCCAGTAGCCCCAGCGTCTTATTCACCACGCCAACTTCACCCGCATCAAACCCAACGCCGCGGATTAAAAAGGTGGTGGTCAGGCTCATGGCGAAAGCATCCCCGAGCTTATACAGCACAATAAGCAGCAGGATCAGCCATGCGTTGTTACGACCAAAGAAGTCTCGCAGCGGAGCCGCAACTGCCTGTTCCAGCGTTTTAGGCACCGGAATGGTGTCAGTTGGTTCAGGTGCTAACAGAGTGGCGATGATACAGGGAATCAACAGTGCAGCCATCAGCCAGTACATCCCTTGCCAGCCCAGCCAGCGATCGGCCATCCACAAGGCCAATCCGCCTGAAACCAGCATCCCTAATCGATAGCCCAGCACGCTGATAGCCGCGCCGGTACCGCGGTCTTCTGCGGGCAATACGTCGGTTTTCCAGGCATCAAAGACGATATCCTGCGATGCCGAGCAAAAAGCGATCACTACTGCGAGTGCGGCCATCCAGCGTAACTGTGTGCCAGGCTCCAGAAAGCCCATCGCAGCGATAGAAATTAACAACAGCACCTGGGTCGCCAGCAGCCAGCCGCGACGTCGACCTAAAAACGGTGGCGTGTAACGGTCCATCAACGGGGACCAGAGAAATTTAAATACGTAGGCCTGACCGACCAGGGAAAAGAAACCGATGGTTTTAAGATCGATATTCTCGACTGTCATCCACGCCTGAAGCGTACCGGAGGTGAGTGCGAGCGGTAAACCGGAGGCGAACCCCAGAATGAGCAGGATAGCTGAACGTGGTTGCTGAAAAATACGTAAGTATTGACTGGACATGGGCTTCTATAGGCCCGACGAACGCCGGGCCATATGGGCAGAAATTAACGAGCGTTCTGCTTGATGAAATCGTGAACGCTGGTGTCCTGAGACATATCAGCGATGGTGTCGGTCAGCACGCTGTTAACGGCATCAGCGATATTTTTGTTAGAGGCTTGCAGTGCACCTTCAACAGAATAGCTTGCGCGGTAGTTTTTGGTCATCTTGTTGCCGTTGGCGGCGGTAGCAATGATGGCGATGTCTGCTTTGGTGGCGATGTTATAGCGCACGCTACCCTGAGACACGTCAGCATACAGCTGGCTAACAATGATTTGCAGGTTGACTGCACCGTTCGGTCCAATCATATAACCGCGTGCGGTCATCTGTTTTTCCAGTACTTCTTGCAGCAGGAAACGCAGGTCGCGGGATGCGGTCAGGGTCACCAACTGGTTGTCGCGGGTGACTTTTGCCAGCGCTTGATCCTGGCGCTGGTCGGCTCCGTTGATGCTAACGGTCACACCCATCAGGCTTGGGTCCTGCTGCGGCAGGGTAATTTTCGGGGAGACTTCAATAGTGGTCGGCGGTGTTGCGCATCCAGCTAACATAAACAGCGCGACAAACGGGACGAGGATTTTTTTAAACATGCCAGGGCTCTCAGCGAATCTAAATTGTATGGTTAGAGAAAATTCCCGCCATCATAACATCGCCAACGATGAGGGGAAGTGGGTAACGCATGTAAATTCATTGTGTTGTCCGTTTTATGACTTTGTGGAGACTATAAACGGACTTTTTGCAATAAATTGGAGTGAGGAATCAGTGAACTTCATCCGTTTGAATGAGAAAATCAGACAAGCGCTAATTTTTTGTTGCTAAGGTGTAATGAAAACGGTAAAAGCGGCTAGTATTTAAAGGGATGGGTGACATCTCAGCGTTGTCGGAGGAAAAATTTCATGATGATTCGTGAGCAAATAGAAGAAAAATTAAGGGCAGCGTTCGAACCCGTGTTCCTCGAAGTTGTGGATGAAAGCTATCGTCACAATGTCCCGGCTGGTTCTGAAAGCCACTTTAAGGTTGTACTGGTTAGCGATCGCTTTACAGGTGAACGTTTTCTTAATCGTCATCGGATGATTTACAGCACGTTAACGGCGGAGCTTTCCACAACCGTTCATGCGCTTGCCCTGCATACCTACACTATTAAGGAGTGGGAAGCGTTGCAGGATACGATTTTTGCATCGCCTCCGTGTCGTGGGGCGGGAAGCATCGCGTAAAAACGGATTTGCAACAACCGACGCTTTTCCAGTATGTTGCTACAGATTATGTGAAAACGGCCTGCGGGCCGTTTTGTTTTGTCTGAATTCTGGGGCAGTCGTACAGTATTCAGACAAAAATTAGCCGGGAATTGTGAAAAAAGCCGCAGCAACGCGCGATAACCGTTCTCGACTCATAAAAGTGATGCCGCTATAATGCGCGTCTTATTTTTCGGAATGTCTTCGGGATGATTCTGACGACAGGGAATGTGATTGCTTATGAGAACATCCCAGTTCCGCGAAGCCAACAACCTGTGCTTGCGGAGAAGAGTTGACCGAGCACTGTGATTTTTTGAGGTAACAAGATGCAAGTTTCAGTTGAAACCACTCAAGGCCTTGGCCGCCGTGTAACGATTACTATCGCTGCTGACAGCATCGAGACCGCTGTGAAAAGCGAGCTGGTCAACGTAGCGAAGAAAGTGCGTATTGACGGTTTCCGCAAAGGAAAAGTACCGATGAATGTTGTTGCTCAGCGTTATGGCGCGTCTGTTCGCCAGGACGTTCTGGGTGACCTGATGAGCCGCAACTTCGTTGACGCGATCATCAAAGAAAAAATCAATCCGGCTGGCGCACCGAACTACGTTCCGGGCGAATACAAACTGGGTGAAGATTTTACTTACGCGGTAGAGTTTGAAGTTTACCCGGAAGTTGAGCTGACTGGCCTGGAAGCAATCGAAGTTGAAAAACCGGTTGTTGAAGTTACCGACGCTGACGTTGACGTAATGCTGGACACCCTGCGCAAGCAGCAGGCTACCTGGAAAGACAAAGACGGCGCTGCTGATGCAGAAGACCGTGTAACCATCGACTTCACCGGTTCTGTAGACGGCGAAGAGTTCGAAGGCGGCAAAGCGTCTGACTTCGTACTGGCGATGGGCCAGGGTCGTATGATCCCGGGCTTTGAAGAAGGCGTTAAAGGCCACAAAGCTGGCGAAGAGTTCACTATCGACGTGACCTTCCCGGAAGAATACCACGCTGAAAACCTGAAAGGTAAAGCTGCGAAGTTCGTTATCAACCTGAAGAAAGTTGAAGAACGCGAACTGCCGGAACTGACTGAAGAATTCATCAAACGTTTCGGCGTTGAAGATGGTTCCGTAGCAGGTCTGCGTGCTGAAGTCCGTAAAAACATGGAACGCGAGCTGAAAGGCGCTGTGCGTAACCGCGTTAAGTCTCAGGCGATCGAAGGTCTGGTAAAAGCTAACGACATCGACGTTCCGGCTGCTCTGATCGACAGCGAAATCGACGTTCTGCGTCGTCAGGCTGCACAACGTTTCGGCGGCAACGAGAAACAAGCTCTGGAACTGCCGCGTGAACTGTTCGAAGAACAGGCTAAGCGTCGCGTAGTTGTTGGTCTGCTGCTGGGCGAAGTGATTCGTACCAACGAACTGAAAGCTGACGAAGATCGCGTTAAAGGCCTGATCGAAGAGATGGCTTCTGCTTACGAAGATCCGAAAGAAGTTGTTGAGTTCTACAGCAAAAACAAAGAGCTGATGGACAACATGCGTAACGTCGCTCTGGAAGAGCAGGCTGTTGAAGCCGTTCTGGCGAAAGCGAAAGTGACTGAAAAAGCCACTTCCTTCAACGAACTGATGAACCAGCAGGCGTAATTCGTCGCTTTTTTAGCTCGAATTTCGTACGCAAGCCCGTCACCTTTTGGTGGCGGGTTTTTTTTTGTCACGCATTTTGCATGGGAAGAGTGCGAAAACAGCGTTTCAGTGTTAGCGTTACAACAAAAGATTGTTATGCTTGAATTATGGCGATGTCGTACCCATTACTGAGGGACTAGCTGATAATCCGTCCATAAGGTTACAATCAGCACAGCAGGTTTTTTCAAATTTTATCCAGGAGACGGAAATGTCATACAGCGGCGAACGAGATAACTTTGCACCCCATATGGCGCTGGTGCCGATGGTCATTGAACAGACCTCACGTGGTGAGCGCTCTTTTGATATCTATTCTCGTCTACTTAAGGAACGCGTCATTTTTCTGACCGGCCAGGTCGAAGACCATATGGCTAACCTGATCGTGGCGCAGATGCTGTTCCTGGAAGCAGAAAACCCAGAAAAAGATATCTACCTGTACATCAACTCCCCTGGTGGAGTGATCACTGCCGGGATGTCTATCTATGACACCATGCAGTTTATTAAGCCGGACGTCAGCACCATTTGTATGGGCCAGGCGGCCTCAATGGGTGCGTTCCTGCTGACCGCCGGGGCGAAAGGCAAACGTTTTTGCCTGCCTAACTCGCGCGTCATGATCCACCAGCCTCTGGGCGGTTACCAGGGCCAGGCAACGGATATTGAAATTCATGCCCGTGAAATCCTGAAGGTAAAAGGGCGCATGAACGAACTTATGGCGCATCATACGGGTCAATCTCTTGAGCAGATTGAACGTGATACCGAGCGCGATCGCTTCCTCTCCGCTTCTGAAGCGGTAGAGTACGGTCTGGTCGACTCGATTTTGACCCATCGTAATTAATGCCCAGTGCGCAGGTGTGCCGCTATAATTACCTGGAGCGGCACAACGCTGACTAGCGTCTTGCGCCTGAGAATGGCATTTGCGTCGTCGTGTGCGGCACAAAGAACAAAGAAGAGGTTTTGACCCATGACAGATAAACGCAAAGATGGCTCGGGCAAATTGTTGTACTGCTCTTTTTGCGGCAAAAGCCAGCATGAAGTGCGTAAGCTGATTGCCGGTCCATCCGTGTATATCTGCGACGAATGTGTTGATTTATGCAACGACATCATTCGCGAAGAGATTAAGGAAGTAGCACCGCACCGTGAACGCAGTGCGCTGCCTACGCCACATGAAATTCGCAACCACCTGGACGATTACGTTATCGGTCAGGAGCAGGCGAAGAAAGTGCTGGCGGTCGCGGTATACAACCATTACAAACGTCTGCGCAACGGCGACACCAGCAATGGCGTCGAGTTGGGCAAAAGTAACATCCTGCTGATTGGCCCGACGGGTTCCGGTAAAACGCTGCTGGCTGAAACGCTGGCGCGCCTGCTGGACGTTCCGTTCACCATGGCTGATGCCACCACGCTGACCGAAGCCGGTTATGTGGGTGAAGATGTTGAAAATATTATTCAGAAGCTGTTGCAGAAGTGCGATTACGACGTGCAGAAAGCACAGCGTGGGATCGTCTATATCGATGAAATCGACAAGATTTCTCGTAAGTCTGATAACCCATCTATTACCCGTGACGTTTCCGGCGAAGGCGTACAGCAGGCGCTGTTGAAACTGATCGAAGGGACGGTTGCTGCCGTTCCGCCACAGGGTGGTCGTAAACATCCTCAGCAGGAATTCCTGCAGGTTGATACCTCCAAGATCCTGTTTATCTGCGGTGGTGCCTTTGCCGGTCTGGATAAAGTGATTGCTAACCGTGTTGAAACCGGCTCCGGCATTGGTTTTGGCGCAACGGTAAAAGCACAGTCTGATAAAGCCAGCGAAGGTGAACTGCTGTCGCAGGTTGAACCGGAAGATCTGATCAAATTTGGTCTGATCCCTGAGTTCATCGGTCGTCTGCCGGTTGTGGCAACGCTGAGCGAGCTGAGCGAAGAAGCATTGATCCAGATCCTCAAAGAGCCGAAAAACGCCCTGACCAAGCAGTACCAGGCGCTGTTCAATCTTGAAGGTGTCGATCTGGAATTCCGTGAGGAAGCGCTGGATGCTATCGCCAAGAAAGCGATGGCGCGTAAAACCGGTGCTCGTGGCCTGCGTTCTATCGTCGAAGCTGCGCTGCTCGACACCATGTATGATCTGCCTTCTATGGAAGACGTCGAAAAAGTGGTGATCGATGAGTCGGTGATTGGCGGTCAGAGCAAGCCATTGCTGATTTACGGTAAGCCGGAAGCGCAGCAGGCATCTGGCGAATAATTCATCAATTCATACAGACATTTAATTAAAAAGGGGGGATTTTATCTCCCCTTTTATTTTTCCGTAAACATGGCGTTGAATGTGTGGGAAACATCCCCATATACTGACATACATGTTAAAGGTGGTGTGAAGCACAGTCGTACCACCTGATTACCTGGCGGAAACTAAACTAAGAGAGAGCTCTATGAATCCTGAGCGTTCTGAACGCATTGAAATCCCCGTATTGCCGTTGCGCGATGTGGTGGTTTATCCGCACATGGTCATACCCTTATTTGTAGGGCGGGAAAAATCTATCCGTTGTCTGGAAGCGGCTATGGACCATGATAAAAAAATCATGCTGGTCGCACAGAAAGAAGCGTCAACGGATGAGCCGGGTGTAAACGATCTTTTCACCGTCGGGACCGTGGCCTCTATTTTGCAGATGCTGAAACTGCCTGACGGCACCGTAAAAGTGCTGGTCGAGGGGTTACAGCGTGCGCGTATTTCTGCGCTGTCTGACAACGGCGAGCATTTCTCTGCGAAAGCAGAGTACCTTGACTCGCCTGCTATTGATGAGCGCGAACAGGAAGTGCTGGTGCGTACCGCTATCAGCCAGTTCGAAGGCTATATCAAGCTGAACAAGAAAATCCCACCAGAAGTGCTGACGTCGCTGAACAGCATTGACGATCCTGCACGTCTGGCGGATACCATCGCTGCACACATGCCGCTGAAGCTGGCTGACAAGCAGTCCGTGCTGGAGATGTCCGACGTTAACGAACGTCTGGAATATCTGATGGCGATGATGGAGTCTGAAATCGATCTGCTGCAGGTTGAGAAACGCATTCGCAACCGTGTGAAAAAGCAGATGGAAAAATCTCAGCGCGAGTACTATCTGAACGAGCAGATGAAAGCTATTCAGAAAGAACTCGGTGAGATGGACGATGCACCGGACGAAAACGAAGCGTTGAAGCGTAAAATCGACGCGGCGAAAATGCCGAAAGAGGCAAAAGAGAAAGCGGAAGCAGAACTGCAGAAGCTGAAAATGATGTCTCCTATGTCGGCGGAAGCGACTGTGGTGCGTGGCTACATCGACTGGATGGTACAGGTGCCGTGGAATGCGCGTAGCAAGGTCAAAAAAGACCTACGTCAGGCGCAGGAAATCCTCGATACCGACCATTATGGTCTGGAGCGCGTCAAAGACCGTATCCTTGAGTACCTCGCGGTTCAAAGCCGTGTAAATAAAATCAAGGGGCCGATCCTGTGTCTGGTTGGACCGCCGGGGGTAGGTAAAACCTCTCTGGGGCAGTCCATCGCTAAGGCAACTGGGCGTAAATACATCCGTATGGCGCTGGGCGGCGTGCGTGATGAAGCCGAAATTCGTGGTCACCGCCGGACCTATATCGGTTCTATGCCGGGTAAACTGATCCAGAAAATGGCCAAAGTGGGCGTTAAAAACCCGCTGTTCCTGCTTGATGAGATCGACAAAATGTCTTCCGACATGCGTGGCGATCCGGCTTCCGCACTGCTTGAGGTGCTGGATCCAGAGCAGAACGTGGCGTTCAGCGATCACTACCTGGAAGTGGACTACGATCTCAGCGACGTAATGTTTGTTGCGACCTCTAACTCCATGAATATTCCGGCACCGTTGCTGGATCGTATGGAAGTGATCCGTCTGTCCGGTTATACCGAAGACGAAAAGCTGAACATTGCCAAACGTCACCTGTTGCCGAAACAGATTGAGCGTAATGCGCTGAAAAAAGGTGAGCTGACGGTCGACGATAGCGCCATTGTGGACATTATTCGTTACTACACCCGTGAAGCAGGCGTACGTAGTCTGGAACGTGAAATCTCTAAACTGTGCCGTAAAGCGGTGAAACAGCTGCTGCTGGATAAATCGCTGAAACATATTGAGATCAATGGCGACAACCTGCACGATTATCTGGGTGTACAGCGCTTTGACTATGGCCGCGCGGACAACGAAAACCGCGTTGGTCAGGTGACGGGTCTGGCGTGGACGGAAGTGGGCGGCGATCTGCTGACTATCGAAACCGCCTGCGTACCGGGTAAAGGTAAGTTGACCTACACCGGTTCTCTGGGTGAAGTCATGCAGGAGTCGATTCAGGCTGCGCTGACCGTGGTGCGTGCGCGTGCGGAAAAACTGGGTATTAACCCGGACTTTTACGAAAAACGCGACATCCACGTTCACGTACCTGAAGGGGCGACGCCGAAAGACGGTCCAAGTGCGGGTATTGCTATGTGTACTGCGCTGGTTTCTTGTCTTACCGGTAACCCAGTTCGCGCCGACGTGGCGATGACGGGTGAGATCACCCTGCGTGGTCAGGTTCTGCCTATCGGTGGTTTGAAAGAAAAACTGCTGGCGGCACACCGTGGCGGCATTAAGACGGTCTTAATTCCCGATGAGAACAAACGTGACCTGGAAGAGATTCCGGACAACGTAATTGCCGATCTTAATATTCACCCGGTGAAACGTATTGAGGAAGTTCTGACTCTTGCGTTGCAAAATGAACCCTCTGGAATGCAGGTTGTGACGGCAAAATAGTGACCTCGCGCAAAGAGCATTAATAAAAACAGGGCTGGCAGGCCATTTCGGGCTTGCCAGCCTTTTTTTGTATAGCTAATTTAGATAACGGATTGGGCTTGCCATCATTAACGGGTGTTGTAAGGGCATGGCAGGCCTGATATAACTGCTGCGCGGTCGCACTTTGAAGGATTCAGGTGCGATATAAATTATAAAGAGGAAGAGAAGAGTGAATAAATCTCAACTGATCGACAAAATTGCTGCAGGGGCTGATATCTCTAAAGCTGCGGCTGGACGTGCGTTAGATGCAATTATTGCTTCTGTTACCGAATCTCTGAAAGAAGGTGATGACGTAGCGCTGGTAGGTTTTGGTACTTTTGCCGTTAAAGAGCGTGCTGCCCGTACTGGTCGCAACCCGCAAACAGGTAAAGAGATCACCATCGCCGCGGCTAAAGTACCGGGCTTCCGTGCAGGTAAAGCACTGAAAGACGCGGTAAACTAAGTGATTTCCCCTTTGGGGATGTGACGAAGTACAAGGGCGCATCGACTGATGTGCCTTTTTTATTTGTAATTCCGGTACTTTCTACGCGTTGTGGGCTGACAATTGCCCCTGTTTCTTGTCACAATAGACCTTTGTGCGCAGCGTTCAGGAAACGCTATGCTGCGTGAAGCATATATACTCAAAATCCTTGTTGCCGTTGTTGTCATCAACGCGGGGGCAGCAGAGAGGATAACGCGTATAGTCATCTACAGCGGAGTGTGGTTACACCATGATGGACAGCTTACGCACGGCTGCTAACAGTCTCGTGCTCAAGATTATTTTCGGTATCATTATCGTGTCGTTCATTTTGACCGGCGTGAGTGGTTACCTGATTGGCGGGGGCAATAACTTCGCCGCCAAAGTGAATGGCCAGGAGATCAGCCGCGGGCAGTTCGAGAATGCGTTCAACAGTGAACGTAACCGCATGCAGCAACAGCTGGGCGATCAATACTCCGAGCTGGCCGCGAACGAAGGTTATATGAAAACGCTGCGTCAGCAGGTGCTGAATCGTCTTGTTGACGAAGCTCTGCTGGATCAGTATTCCCGCGAGCTTAAGCTCAACATCAGCGACGATCAGGTTAAACAGGCCATTTTCGCCACGCCTGCGTTCCAGGTGGACGGCAAGTTTGATAACAACCGCTACAACGCGATTGTCAATCAAATGGGAATGACTGCAGACCAGTACGCTCAGGCATTACGTAATCAGCTTACGACACAGCAGCTGATTAACGGTGTTGCCGGTACGGACTTCATGCTGAAAGGCGAAACGGACGAACTGGCGGCGCTGGTCGCGCAGCAGCGTATCGTGCGCGAGGCGACGATTGACGTTAACGCACTGGCCGCGAAGCAGTCTGTTACCGAGCAGGAAGTTGCCAGCTACTACGAGCAGAATAAAAACAACTTTATGACGCCGGAACAGTTCCGCGTGAGCTACATCAAGCTGGACGCTGCTGCAATGCAGGAGACGGCCAGCGATGCTGATATTCAGTCTTACTATGACCAGCATCAGGATCAGTTCACTCAGCCGCAGCGTAACCGCTACAGCATCATTCAGACCAAAACGGAAGATGAAGCCAAAGCGGTACTGGACGAGCTGAACAAAGGCGGTGATTTTGCTGCGCTGGCGAAAGAAAAATCTGCCGATATCATCTCTGCCCGTAAAGGCGGCGATATGGGATGGCTGGAAGATTCCACCACCCCGGATGAGCTGAAAAATGCTGGTCTGAAAGAAAAAGGCCAACTGTCTGGCGTAATTAAGTCTTCCGTTGGTTTCCTCGTTGCGCGTCTTGACGACGTACAGCCTGCGCAAGTTAAACCGCTGAGCGAAGCCCGTGACGAGATTGCGGCAAAAGTGAAGCAGGAAAAAGCGCTGGATGCGTACTATGCACTGCAGCAGAAAGTCAGCGACGCGGCCAGCAATGATAACGAATCTCTGGCGGGTGCAGAGCAGGCTGCGGGTATGAAAGCGGTTGAAACGGGCTGGTTTAGCCGTGACAGCTTGCCGGAAGAACTGAATTTCAAACCAGTCGCTGACATCATTTTCAATGGTGGTCTGGTTGGTGAGAACGGTACGCCTGGCAGTAACTCCGATATCATCACCGTGGACGGCGATCGTGCGTTCGTGCTGCGTATTGCAGAGCACAAAGCCGAAGCCGTGAAGCCACTGGCTGAAGTGAAAGAGCAGGTAACTGCGCTCGTTAAGCACAATAAAGCAGAGCAGCAGGCGAAGCTTGATGCCGATAAACTGCTGGCGGATCTGAAAGCCGGTAAAGGCGATGAAGCGATGAAAGCGGCGGGTCTGAGCTTTGGCGAGGCGAAAACGCTGAGCCGTACGGGTCAGGATCCGCTGAGCCAGGCTGCCTTTGGTCTGAGCCTGCCGGCGAAAGACAAACCGAGCTACGGCGTCGCGAACGACATGCAGGGTAACGTTGTTCTGTTGGCGTTGGACGAGGTGAAAGCCGGTTCTATGCCTGAAGCGCAGAAGAAAGCGATGGTTCAGGGGATCACTCAGAACAACGCGCAGATTGTCTTCGAAGCGCTGATGAGCAACCTGCGTAAAGCCGCAAAAATTAAAATCGGGGATGCGCTGGAACAGCAGCAATAACCGAGGCAGTTCGCAAAAAATTGCAAAAAGTTGTATCTACCAAAGGCCGCTTTCGCGGCCTTTTCCATTTCTGATATTTGCCGTTTGTCTGCCGTTCTGCACCTCGCTATCGTGATTCCACTGTTAACAAACAAGGAGAAAACAGTATGAAACATGGAATCAAAGCTCTGCTTATCACTCTTTCATTGACCTGCGCTGGTATGGCCCAAACCGCATTGGCGGCTGAGCCTGTCGCCAAAAGCCAGGCGACTCAAACCAAAGCGGAAAACCCAGGGGCGGCACAAAGCAAAGCCACACAGCCCGCTAAAGCAAGCGACGATGAGGGCACCAGGGTAAGCATCAACAACGCTTCTGCGGAGGATTTAGCGCGAGTTATGAATGGCGTGGGTCTAAAGAAAGCGCAGGCGATTGTGAGCTATCGTGAGGAGTACGGGCCGTTTAAAACGGTGGACGATTTAAAGCAGGTGCCGGGCATGGGCAGTTCACTGGTTGAGCGTAACCTGGCAGTTTTAACACTTTAATAACTTGCAGAGCGCTGAAAGTTTGCCAGACTGTAGAGGTCATACCAGTTATGACCTCTTTACCCAAAAATCTGTTCCTATAAAAACAACGTAAGGCTCCTGCGCTATGCAAACACAAATCAAAGTTCGTGGTTTTCATCTTGATGTCTATCAGCACGTTAACAATGCCCGCTATCTGGAGTTTCTGGAAGAAGCCCGCTGGGATGGTCTGGAAAACAGCGACAGCTTTCAGTGGATGACAGCACACAACATCGCTTTTGTGGTCGTGAATATTAATATTAACTACCGACGACCTGCGGTGCTGAGCGACCTGCTGACTATCACCAGTCAGGTTCAACAGTTAAATGGCAAAAGTGGTGTGTTAAATCAGACCATTACTCTGGAGCCGGAAGGGCAGGTGGTGGCAGACGCGCTGATTACGTTCGTCTGTATTGATTTGAAAACGCAAAAAGCGTTGCCGCTGGAAGGGGAGTTGCGCGAAAAACTGGAGCAGATGGTGCAGTAGTGGCTGCGACTGCCGGAAGGCGACGCTCAAGCGTCTTATCCGGCCTACAAGAGTTGCTGCAACTGCATGTAGGCCGGATAAGCAAAGCGCCATCCGGCAATACAATCACTTTAACCCGGTTTTCTGCTTCATTGCCGCCATCACTGCCGATTTATCCGCCAGATAATGGTTCAGGCCGTTGGCACGCAGATTACACGCCGCACAGTGACCGCAACCGTCACCTTTGATGCCGTTATAGCAGGTCAGCGTTTCTTCGCGTACCAGGTCCAGCTTGCCCCAATAATCGGCCAGTGCCCAGGTTTCGGCTTTATCGATCCACATCAGTGGGGTTTCAAAGCGAATATCTTTCGCCATCCCCAGGCTTACAGCATGGTTCAGGGCTTTAACGAACTCATCGCGACAGTCCGGATAGCCGGAGAAATCGGTCTCACAAACGCCTGTAATGACCGCCTCTGCCTGCACCTGGTACGCGTAAATTGCTGCCAGCGTTAAGAACAGAATATTGCGTCCTGGCACAAAGGTATTGGGAATGCCGTTCGCATCCGGTTCGTAATCGGGTACCGGAATGTTATCGCGGGTCAGGCTGCTGACAGCCAGTTCACTGAGCAATGTGACATCAAGCACTTTGTGCGCGCGCGCGCCAAGTTTTAAGGCCAGGTCACGTGCGACATCAATCTCAGCGCGATGGCGCTGACCATAATCAAAGGTCACGCAGTGCACTTCATCATACTGATGCAGCGCTTGCGCCAGACAAGTCGTGGAGTCCTGACCTCCACTGAATACAACAACGGCACGTTTCATGGCTTTTCCTGACAAAATAACGAAGCCCTTATGGTAGCGCCTGGGCGTGCCGTCGACCAGCTTCTTCACGCGGAAGGAGGTGGCAGCCAGGCTTCGGTAAACTCGAACCAGCCACGAGGATTCAGGCGTACGCCGTTCACGCCCGGTGGCGCGCTGATGCGATAGTGATAATTGAACAGTGGCGTCAGGGTAGCGTCATGCATTAGCGTGGCGAAAACTTGTTGTAAAGCCGCGTGGCGATCGTCCTCATCGGCCTGAATTTGAAGGGCATCCAGGGTCGTTTGCAAATGTGTGTATGTTGGCGCATTCAATACATGTGACCAGAGCTGATCGCAGCGCAACCACTGTTCGAGAGTATATTCAGGTGCCTCACCAATCAGCCTGTCGCCCATCATCAGGTCGGCCTGGGCTAAGGGATGATCGCCATCCCAGTTTTTAGCATTATGAAAAATAAGCGTTAATTCACAGCCGAGCAGCGCCAACGCCTGGCGAAGCTGTTCAGCCATAGCGTGAAGTTCTACCGGCAGGTGATAAGCCAGCGTCAGCTTTTCCGGCAGCGCTACCTCGTCGAGTTCATCCCATTGCGGGATAGTCCATCCGGGGAGCAGTGCATTGCTTGGCGTGATCAGATTTTCATCCACTTCAAGCGTTTGTAGCAGGGAAGAACGGTGGATGATATTGATCAGTCTACGGGCCTGCTGCGTATTCAGGCGCGCGCTTTTTCTGAGCGTGAGATAGCAAAAACCAAGGCTGATCCCGCTGCTTACCTGGCTTAGCATAGGCAACTCTTCGGGTTTACCAATCGCAATTTGCACCGGATGGCGACAGCTGGTGCCCAGATCCTGGGAGAAGAGCTGCGGGGTTATCCAGTATTCAATGGCTTTTAGCAGCGGATGACTCAGATGGTAGTGATCGTGACTCTCGATACGCACCAGCTCAGGAGTAAACAGCGTCAGCCGGAACGGGCCGGTACCCACAAACGGGTGCTCAGGATGCGCCAGGTGACTGCTGTAGCTTGCCAGACGGTGCGCCAACCAGAAGTCGGGACGATGCAGAATAAAGGTCAGACACTGGGGATGCGTCACCTCAATGCGCTTTACGCTGATAAACAGCTTATTCAGCGCGGGGAGTTCTAACAGCTTCAGCAACTGCTGATGTAGCTGTGTGCTGCTGACCGCATCGCCGTTATGCCAGTACAGGGTGGAACGAATATAGAAATCCCAGCGCAGGCCGTCAGCGGAGATATTCCAGTGGTGGGCTAAGTCTCCACAGGGACGTTGCGTAGTGTTGTCAAACCGGGTCAGGCCAGAGAAAACTTGTCCAGCGAGGTGTTGCTCTGCGCGACCGGGGAGAAATCCGGGGTGCAAGGGGTCGAGCTGGCGGTAATAGGGAATACGTAGGGTTGGCGTGTCGTTTTGCCACTGACCGCCCATAAACGGTTGTAGCAGTGTTCTTAATTCGCCCGGCGCCAGCTGAGCCAGTTCCAGTACGCTAAGCTGCTCTCCCTTTTGCAGCGCCTGTTCCATCATGGTGTTGCGCAGTGAATCTGGCGTCACTAAAAACCGCAGCTGCCCGCGTTTCCCGCGCCCCGACTGGGCATGCCACTCCAGCCAGCCTGCATCCTGCGCTTGCTTTAGCAGGGTACGCACATGGCGTTCGCTACAAAAACAGCGTTCGGCCAGTTCCCCGACGGTCACCGACTGCGGTTCGCCGTTCGAGGGCAGCCACAGGCGTTGGTACTGGTTCAGGCGATTAAGCAGACGCATTGATACTTTTTCCTTCAGGATGTTCGTTAACGGTTTATGCGTAGAGAAACCCGGAACAATTCATTTTATCTATTCACTATTACTTCCGTATATCTCAGGTGATACTGGATCACAAGTTAACCGCGTCACAGTGTGGAGAAAGAAATGGCTCGTCTGGCTGCATTTGATATGGATGGCACCCTTTTGATGCCGAATCACCATTTAGGTGACGAAACGCTTTCAACGCTGTCGCGCCTGCGTGAACGCGATATTACTCTGACATTTGCTACCGGTCGCCATGTGCTTGAGATGCGTCATATTTTAGGCTCGATCTCACTGGACGCCTTTTTGATCACGGGTAATGGCACGCGCATTCACTCTCTTGAGGGCGATGTGTTACACCGTCAGGATCTGGATCCGAATGTCGCGGATATTGTGTTGCATCAGAAGTGGGACACTACCGCCAGCATGCATGTCTTTAATGACAATGGCTGGTTCACCGGACAAGAGATCCCCTCGCTGCTGCAGGCGCATGTGTATAGCGGATTTCGCTACCAGATCGTCGATGTGAAACGTATTCCGGCGCATCAGGTTACGAAAGTCTGTTTCTGCGGCGATCATGACTCTCTGATCCAATTGCGAATTCAACTGAATGAAGCGCTGGGTGAACAGGCGAATCTCTGTTTTTCCGCGTTTGATTGCCTTGAGGTGCTGCCGCTGGGCTGTAATAAAGGATCGGCATTGGCGGTGTTGAGCGACCATTTAGGTTATTCACTGGCCGAGTGTATGGCGTTTGGCGATGCCATGAACGATCGTGAAATGTTAGGCAGCGTTGGGCGCGGCCTGATTATGGGTAACGCGATGCCGCAACTGATTGCTGAACTGCCTCATTTATCGGTGATTGGGCATTGCCGTAATCAGGCAGTGTCACACTTTTTGACGCATTGGCTGGACAATCCACATCTACCTTATTCCCCCGAATGAGAGATCCCTTCCAGCAAGCCAGACTTCGCGTCTGGCTTTTTTTTATCCCATTAATGGGTGTTCAGTAGTTGGGCAAGCTCCGCTTTCCACGGCGTTAAATCACCGATGTGCGCGTCGACCCACTGTGGGTTGTAGTAGGTTTCCAGATAGCGTTCGCCGCTGTCACACAACAGTGTCACCAGCGAACCGGTAACGCCTGCATCGCGCATACGGGCGGCAAGTTGTAGCGTTCCCCACATGTTTGTGCCGGTAGAGGCGCCGACCTTGCGGCCCAACTGCGTTTCCAGCCAGTGTGCGGTGGCCACGCTTGCGGCATCCGGCACGCGCAGCATTTCATCGACCACGTCAGGAATGAAAGACGGTTCGACACGCGGGCGGCCAATGCCTTCAATTTTACTTCCTACCGGACTGCGTAACGTGGCATCGCGATCCTGCCAGAAGGGCAGAAAGACCGAGTTTTCCGGGTCTACCACCATCAGTTGAGTATCGTAGCCCTGACAGCGAATATAGCGGCCAATGGTTGCTGAGGTGCCACCGGTTCCGGCGCTCATCACAATATGGCGGGGAACGGGGTTGGGCTCGCACTGCATCTGACGAAAGATGCTGTCGGCGATATTATTATTGCCGCGCCAGTCGGTGGCGCGCTCAGCGTAAGTGAACTGGTCCATATAATGACCGTTCAGCTCACGCGCCAGTTGCTCAGAGGCTGCATAGATTTCGCAGGCGCTTTCCACGAAATGACAGCGACCGCCGTAAAATTCAATCTGTTCAACTTTACGTTTTGCCGTACAGGAAGGCATGACGGCAATAAATGGCAACCCTAACAGTCGAGCGAAATAAGCCTCAGAGACCGCCGTTGAACCGGACGATGATTCAATGATGGTGGTGCCTTCTTTGATCCAGCCATTGCACAATCCGTACAGAAACAGTGAGCGCGCCAGACGATGCTTCAGACTCCCGGTCGGATGCGTGCTCTCATCTTTTAAATAGAGCTGAATGCCCGGGAATGCCGGTAGCGACAGGCGAATGAGATGCGTATCCGCAGAACGCTGATAATCCGCGTTGATTTCATTGATGGCGTTTTTAACCCAGGAGCTATTCATCATTAATAGATATCCATTTGTCATTTTGTGCCCAGAATAGCGAAAAGCACGGAAAAAATTGTTGCCATTTAGCCTTTAAAATAGAATGTAAGGAGAAAATTCTTCTCTGTGGAGTGGATATGTTAGACAAAATTGACCGCAAGCTACTCGGCTTACTGCAACAGGACTGCACCCTTTCTTTGCAGGCATTAGCAGATGCCGTTAATCTGACTACCACCCCTTGCTGGAAACGTCTCAAACGACTTGAGGATGACGGTATCCTGCTGGGCAGAGTCGCCCTGTTGGATCCAGAAAAACTGGGGCTGGGCTTAACGGCGTTTGTGCTGATCAAAACTCAGCATCACAGCAGCGAATGGTATTGCCGCTTTGTCACTGAAGTGACCGGAATGCCCGAGGTTCTGGGGTTCTGGCGTATGGCAGGGGAGTATGACTACCTGATGCGAGTGCAGGTTGCTGATATGAAAAGCTATGATGAATTCTATAAGCGCCTGGTGAACAGCGTACCGGGCCTGTCTGACGTCACCTCCAGCTTTGCCATGGAACAGATTAAATACACAACTGCTCTACCTATTGAATAATTCTCCCGGCGCTTATTGCCGGAAATCTTGTCAGGATATAACGCGTGCGATTATTTGCTCAATTAAGCTGGTACTTCCGCCGGGAGTGGCGTCGCTACCTCGGGGCAGTGGCCTTGCTTATCATCATCGCTATCCTTCAGCTTATTCCGCCGAAAGTGGTCGGGATCATTGTGGATGGCGTGACGACTCAACGCTTCACCACCGAGCGGCTGCTGATGTGGGTGGGGACAATTGCCCTGATTGCCGTGGTGGTTTATTTGCTGCGTTATGTCTGGCGCGTGCTGCTCTTTGGCGCATCCTACCAACTGGCGGTTGAACTGCGGGAAGATTATTACCGTCAGTTGAGTCGCCAGCATCCAGAATTTTATTTGCGGCACCGTACGGGCGATCTGATGGCACGGGCAACCAACGATGTCGATCGCGTCGTATTTGCCGCCGGAGAAGGGGTGCTGACGCTGGTGGATTCGCTGGTAATGGGGTGTGCGGTGCTGATCGTGATGTCAACGCAGATAAGCTGGCAACTGACGCTCATTGCGCTGCTGCCGATGCCGGTGATGGCGTTGATGATCAAACGTTACGGCGATCGACTCCATAACCGTTTTAAGCTGGCGCAGGCGGCGTTTTCAAGTCTCAACGATCGTACTCAGGAAAGCCTGACCAGTATTCGTATGATCAAGGCCTTTGGGCTGGAGGATCGGCAGTCGGCATTATTTGCCGCTGATGCTGAAGATACCGGTAAGAAAAACCTGCGTGTGGCGCGCATTGACGCCCGCTTTGATCCTACGATTTATATCGCCATTGGTATGGCTAACCTGCTGGCGATTGCCGGGGGAAGCTGGATGGTGGTTCACGGCTCGCTGACGCTCGGGCAGCTCACCAGCTTTATGATGTATCTCGGTCTGATGATTTGGCCGATGCTGGCGCTGGCCTGGATGTTTAATATCGTCGAACGCGGCAGCGCCGCGTATAGCCGAATTCGCGCCATGCTGGCAGAAGCGCCGGTAGTGGATGACGGTACTGAACCGGTGCCGGAAGGACGCGGCGAGCTGGCGGTGGCGATTCGCGAATTTTGTTACCCTCAAACCACCCACCCGGCGCTGGAAAATGTGAATTTCCAGCTCAAACCTGGACAGATGCTGGGCATCTGTGGTCCGACCGGCGCGGGAAAAAGTACGGTACTGTCGCTGATCCAGCGTCATTTTGATATCACCCAGGGCGATGTGCGCTTTCATGATATCCCATTAACGCGCTTACAGCTGGATAGCTGGCGCAGCCGACTGGCGGTTGTCAGCCAGACGCCATTCCTGTTTTCCGATACCGTCGGTAATAACATCGCCTTAGGACGCCCGCAGGCCACGCAGGAAGAGATCGAGCATGTGGCGCGCCTTGCCAGCGTTCATGAGGATATTTTACGTCTTCCTCAGGGCTACGACACCGAAGTGGGCGAACGCGGGGTGATGCTGTCTGGCGGGCAAAAACAGCGTATTTCTATCGCTCGAGCGTTATTGCTGAACGCTGAAATTCTGATTCTGGATGATGCGCTGTCGGCGGTGGATGGTCGTACCGAACATCAGATCCTACATAACCTGCGCCAGTGGGGCGAAGGCAGAACCGTGATTATCAGCGCACACCGTTTATCGGCTCTGACGGAAGCCAGCGAGATTATCGTGATGCAGCATGGGCATATTGCTCAGTGCGGTGAGCATGAATCTTTAGTGCAACAGCCCGGTTGGTATCGCGACATGTACCGCTATCAGCAACTTGAAGCGGCGCTGTCTGATGCACCAGAGATAAACGAGGAGGCGGCTAATGCGTAGTTTCGGGCAATTATGGCCAACTCTGAAAAGACTGCTGGCGTATGGTTCCCCATGGCGAAAACAGCTGGCGATTGCGGTAGTTATGCTGTGGGTGGCGGCTGCGGCGGAAGTCAGCGGTCCGCTGCTGATTAGCTATTTTATCGATAACATGGTGGCGAAGAACAATCTGCCATTGGCGATGGTTGCCGGGCTGGTTGCGGCCTATGTCGGTCTGCAACTGCTGGCGGCAGGTCTGCATTACGCTCAGTCATTGCTGTTTAACCAGGCGGCGGTTGGCGTAGTACAACAGTTACGCACCGACGTAATGGACGCTGCGCTGCGTCAGCCGCTCAGCGCTTTTGATACTCAGCCCGTCGGGCAGCTTATCTCCCGCGTGACCAATGATACTGAAGTTATTCGCGACCTGTACGTGACGGTGGTCGCAACGGTCCTGCGCAGCGCGGCCTTAATCGGCGCGATGTTGGTGGCAATGTTCAGCCTGGAATGGCGCATGGCGCTGGTGGCAATGGCCATTTTCCCAGCCGTGCTGGTGGTGATGGTGATTTACCAACGCTACAGCACCCCGATTGTGCGCCGGGTGCGCGCTTATCTGGCGGATATTAACGATGGCTTTAACGAAGTCATCAACGGCATGAGCGTTATCCAGCAGTTCCGCCAGCAGGCAAGGTTTGGCGAGAGAATGGGCGAGGCCAGCCGCTCGCACTATATGGCGCGTATGCAAACCCTGCGACTGGATGGTTTTTTGCTGCGTCCGCTGCTGAGCCTGTTCTCGGCGCTGATCCTCTGCGGCTTGCTGATGCTGTTCAGTTTTACCTCTGGCACCTCCATTGAGGTTGGCGTGCTGTACGCGTTCATCAGCTACCTCGGCCGTTTGAACGAACCGCTGATCGAGCTGACCACCCAGCAATCAATGCTGCAGCAGGCGGTTGTCGCTGGTGAGCGAGTGTTCGAACTGATGGACGGGCCTCGTCAGCGCTATGGTGAAGACGATCGCCCGCTCAAAAGCGGAGACATTGAGGTGGATAACGTTTCATTTGCCTATCGCGACGACAATCTGGTGCTGCAAAACATCAGTCTGTCCGTGCCTTCGCGCAGCTTTGTGGCTTTGGTCGGACACACAGGCAGCGGCAAAAGCACGCTGGCCAGCCTGCTGATGGGATATTACCCGCTGACGCAGGGGGAAATCCGCCTTGACGGACGTCCGTTGTCTTCTCTGAGCCACGGTGCGTTACGTCAGGGCATCGCGATGGTGCAGCAGGATCCGGTGGTGATGGCGGATACCTTCCTGGCAAACGTCACGCTGGGTCGCGATATCTCAGAAGAGCGGGTCTGGCAGGCGCTGGAGACTGTGCAACTGGCAGAACTGGCTCGGGGTTTGAGCGAGGGGATCCATACCCGGCTGGGCGAGCAGGGCAATAATCTCTCCGTTGGGCAGAAACAGCTGCTGGCGCTGGCGCGGGTATTGGTTGAAACGCCGCAGGTGCTGATCCTCGATGAAGCCACGGCCAGTATTGATTCCGGTACTGAACAGGCCATTCAGCACGCGCTGGCGGCGGTCCGTGAACACACTACGCTGGTGGTGATTGCGCATCGGTTATCGACGATTGTCGATGCGGATACCATTCTGGTGCTGCATCGCGGTCAGGCGGTTGAGCGTGGTACGCACCAGCAATTACTGGCGGCGCAAGGCCGTTACTGGCAGATGTATCAGCTGCAACTGGCGGGGGAAGAGTTAGCCGCCAGCACACAAGAGGATTCTGTTATCGCCTGACGGCGCAGTGCTTATCCGGCCACGCGGTATCGTAGGCCGGGTAAGGCGTTTACGCCGCCATCCGGCAATCAACAATCTGGTGCAAAAATGTAACGCACTATGCACCGTTATAGTGCGTTTTTTCTTTTTCTCTCCCGGCAGTACCCGGCGAACCTGAATCATTCCGCGTTTTTCATTCCTGGCACACCCCTTGCAATATTCCTCTCGTGTATCTGCAGCCACTACTGAATTCTGACTGGAGGGGATCTATGAAGCTGGTTACCGTGGTAATCAAACCGTTCAAACTGGAAGACGTCCGTGAAGCACTGTCGTCTATTGGTATTCAGGGGCTGACCGTCACCGAAGTGAAGGGGTTTGGCCGACAGAAAGGTCATGCTGAGCTGTACCGTGGGGCTGAATATAGCGTCAATTTTCTGCCAAAGGTGAAGATTGATGTGGCGATTGCCGACGACCAACTGGATGGCGTGATTGATGTCATCAGTAAGGCGGCATACACCGGAAAAATTGGCGACGGCAAAATCTTCGTCGCCGAGCTGCAACGTGTGATTCGTATTCGTACCGGCGAAGCCGACGAAGCCGCACTGTAACTTCTGGCACACAGTGATAGGAAACCAAAAAATGAAGATAGCAACGATGAAAACGGGTATTGCTTCACTGGCGCTACTGCCGGGACTGGCAATGGCGGCACCGGCGGTTGCGGATAAAGCAGATAACGCTTTTATGATGATCTGTACCGCGCTGGTGCTGTTTATGACTATCCCTGGCATTGCGTTGTTCTACGGCGGTTTGATTCGCGGTAAGAACGTGCTGTCGATGCTGACTCAGGTGACGGTGACATTCGCTCTGGTTTGTATTCTATGGGTGGTTTATGGCTACTCACTGGCCTTTGGCGAAGGGAATAATTTCTTCGGCAACTTCAACTGGGTATTGCTGAAGAACATCGCGCTGACGGCGGTCACGGGGAGCTTCTACCAGTACATTCACGTTGCTTTTCAGGGATCTTTTGCCTGCATCACCGTTGGGCTGATTGTCGGGGCGTTGGCTGAGCGTATTCGTTTCTCTGCGGTGCTGATTTTTGTGGTGGTGTGGTTAACGCTGTCGTACATCCCCATTGCACATATGGTTTGGGGCGGCGGATTGCTGGCTTCTCACGGCGCACTGGATTTTGCGGGCGGGACGGTCGTGCACATCAACGCAGCGATTGCCGGTCTGGTTGGCGCGTATCTGATTGGCAAACGCGTCGGTTTTGGCAAAGAAGCCTTTAAACCGCATAACCTGCCGATGGTCTTCACCGGTACCGCTATTCTCTACATTGGTTGGTTTGGCTTTAACGCCGGTTCAGCGGGAACGGCGAATGAAATTGCCGCACTGGCCTTCGTCAATACCGTGGTCGCCACCGCCGCCGCCATCCTCGGATGGATCTTCGGTGAATGGGCGCTGCGTGGCAAACCGTCTCTGCTGGGCGCCTGTTCTGGCGCTATTGCGGGTCTGGTGGGCGTAACTCCTGCATGTGGCTACATCGGTGTCGGCGGGGCGCTGATTATCGGTGTGGTTGCGGGGTTGGCTGGCCTGTGGGGCGTAACCATGCTGAAGCGTTTTCTGCGCGTGGACGATCCGTGTGATGTGTTTGGCGTGCACGGCGTGTGCGGTATTGTTGGCTGCATCCTGACCGGGGTTTTCGCTGCCAGCTCACTGGGCGGAGTGGGCTTTGCTGAGGGCGTGACCATGGGGCATCAGCTGCTGGTGCAACTGGAAAGCGTGGCGATAACCATTGTCTGGTCCGGCGTGGTGGCCTTCATTGGCTATAAGCTGGCGGATATGACGGTGGGTCTGCGCGTACCGGAAGAGCAGGAACGCGAAGGTCTGGATGTGAACAGTCACGGCGAGAACGCTTACAACGCTTGATGTTTCAATCTGCCGGATGGTAACGCTTTTGCGCCACCATCCGGTAATTCTCAATTGCGATTACGCATTACCCCTTCCTGCACGGTTGAGGCTACCAGCACGCCGTCCTGCGTATAAAACTCCCCGCGTACAAAACCTCTGGCACCGGAGGCCGAAGTACTCTCGACGTTATACAACAGCCACTCATTAATATTGAACGGACGGTGGAACCACATTGAATGGTCAATGGTGGCGATCTGAATCCCTTTTTCCAGAAAACCAATCCCGTACGGTTGCAGCGCTACAGGTAGGAAGTTCAGGTCTGAGGCATAACCCAGCAGATATTGATGGACGCGCAGATCGTCCTGCAGCTCGCCGTTTGCACGGATCCATACCTGGCGCGCCGGAGGTGCGACGTGACCTTTTAAGGGGTTATGAAATTCAACCGGGCGCACTTCCAACGGACGATCGTTGATAAATTTTTCTTTCAACAGCGGCGGCAGCAAATGCGCCACTGACCGGGCAATTTCTGTTTCTGATTTCAGCTCATCGGGACCCGGCGCATCCGGCATGGTTTTCTGATGCTCAAATCCGTCTTCCGGTGCCTGGAAAGAGGCGGTCATGTAAAAAATGGGTTTACCATTCTGAATTGCGGCAACGCGGCGCGCGCTGAAGCTGTTACCATCACGCAAGACTTCTACATCATAGATGATGGGTTTTTGGCTATCGCCGGGGCGTAAAAAATAGCTGTGGAAGGAGTGCACCAGACGCTCTTCCGGTACGGTTTCTTTGGCGGCATACAGCGCCTGACCGACAACCTGTCCCCCAAAAACCTGACGTAACCCTAAGTCTTCACTTTGGCCCCGAAAGAGTCCTTCTTCAATTTTTTCCAGATTTAACAATGTCAGCAAATTTTTCAGCGCCAGACTCATACGTGCTCTCCAGGTTATATCGATCTCGCAGCGAGGTAGGCAGAGTATAACGCAATTTTGAAAGTGGTCCGATGGGTGCAATTGTCTGAATTAAAGGCCTATTACAGGCAAAAACAGCTGTCTTGTGCCACACTTAGTCACGTTATGTTTTTGTTAACCACTCTTCTGGCGAGGAAAGTTCTCGCTGGTGCATAGATGATAAGGAGAATTTAATGAAACTCGTGCACATGGTAAGTGGTTTAGCGGTTGCGGTCGCTCTGGCGGCCTGTGCTGATAAAAGTGCAGATATTCAGACACCTGCGCCAAGCCCTAATACGTCAATTGCTGATACACAGTCTAAAATTCAACAGCCAAATGTTTCTGGTACGGTATGGATCCGCCAGAAAGTGGCCTTGCCACCCGATGCGGTGCTGACCGTCACGCTGTCAGATGCGTCGCTGGCCGATGCACCGTCAAAAGTGCTGTCGCAAAAAGCAGTCCGTACTGAAGGTAAGCAGGCGCCATTCAGCTTTGTATTACCATTTAACCCGGCAGATATTCAGCCTAACGCCCGTATTCTGCTGAGTGCGGCAATTACGGTTAATGACAAACTGGTCTTTATTACTGATACCGTTCAGACTGTCATTAATCAGGGGGGTACGAAAGCTGACCTGACGCTGGTCCCTGTACAGCAAACAGCAGTACCGGTTCAGGCAAGCGGTGGGGCAGCCACCACGGTGCCATCAACGTCACCAACCCAGGTGAATCCTTCTTCTGCCGTTCCTGCTCCCACGCAGTACTAAGGCAGTCGTAACCCTCTCCGCCTGGAGAGGGTTAGTACACCCAGCGATAGCGCTGTAAATCTATCTGCCCGCTTCCTGAAACCACTATTCCTTCTGCCAGCAACGCCTGACGCTGCCGTTGTAAGTCGGGGCCGGTCAGCGAAATGGCACCATGACGATTAACCACCCGATGCCAGGGCAAAGTGCTGCCTTCGGGGAGACGCTTAAGCACGCCGCCGACCTGGCGCGCAGCGCGCGGCGAACCGGCAAGCCTGGCAACATCGCCATACGTGGTGACGAAACCTTCGGGGATTGACGCGACGATTTGCCAGACGCGTTGGGGGAAAGTGTCTTGTATATCCATTATTTATTCCTGCGCTAATCCTCCAGCATAATGCCGAATGGCGAGGGAGTGAAGCCGCATTGCACAAGAAAACAGCATCCGATGCTGGATGGGTTGCAATTACAGGGTGCAGCAGTGATAATGCGCCTGCGCGTTGGTTAACAACGCTCTCAATGGGGGCTCTGTTGGTTCTCCCGCAACACTACTCTGTTTACCAGGTCAGGTCCGGAAGGAAGCAGCCAAGGCAGATGACGTGTGTGCCGGGATGTAGCTGGCAGGGCCCCCACCCAATTCTGCCGTCCGGCAATTTCCCTTCTTCTTATCTTCTTTTCTTTGTCATCGTATTGTCATTTTATTGTCATCAAATGCTGTCAATGTGTTTCGGGGATGTTATTTGTTGCTTTTGCCGCCGCCATCGCGCTGTAACGACAGGGTCTTACATCCGGTGTGTTTTGGCTGACCACAAGGATTTTCTACGATGTCGACCGCTGTATTGAATGTCAAAATTGATGAGGCGCTAAAAGAAAAGCTTCGCCATTACGCTGAAGTGCATAACGAAAATTTAAGTGTTGCGACGGAAAAACTGCTGCTGATTGCGTTTACCGCCGTTGAAGAGGCGGGAGTCTCCGCTGAGGATATCGATAGCCAGCATACGGAAGAGTCCGTAGTTGAAGCACTGACTCCTAAAGAAATCAAAGCATTGCGCAGACTACTGAAGAAGAAAAAATGAAACAACAACCGCTCTCAACCGCCAGTAATTACGGCGAAGCTTGTGATTTACTACGCTCCGGTTATGTGAAACATGTCCGCCTGAGCTGGAATGTCGGCAGCGACGAGTTCTTCCGTATTGCCTCCGACTGGTGTGATGCTGGGGCAAAAATTAAGAAAGACGGTGAAAATTTCGTGATTTCACTGAAGGGGTTTCCGGTTCCCCCTCAGCGGTAATATCACCGGGACTCTCTCATCCATCCCGGCTTATAAGGGCGAGTCCTTTGACTCGTCGCTTAGATTATTTTGCGTACTTTCCCGCTGCTGGCCTGCAAACGCAGGTTATCCCAAATGGGTTGTAACACCCTGAAGGCGGCACGCGCTGTGTCATCCGGCAACGTGAAAGGCATACGCAAAAAACGATCGAATGCGCCATCAAGCCCAAACCGCGTACCGGTTCCTAATTGAATGCCTATGCTTTCGGCGCGCGTAGCGAATAGCGTTGCCAGCGTATCGGGCAGTTCAACCCAAAAAGAGAGTCCTCCCTGTGGCTGGGTAAACTGCCACTCCGGGAAATGTGCGTTCATCAGGCTCGAGCACAGATCGCGCTGCGATGTGAGTAGCCGTCTTCTGTCAGGAAGAAAGTCGGCGGCGTTATCCAGCAGCCAGCTGGTGGCAAGTTGTTCAAGCACCGGGGAGCCTAAATCGAAGGTGTCGCGGGTTTGTACCAGCGCCGCAATGGTTCGCGCCGACGCCCGGATCCAGCCCAGACGTAATCCCCCCCAAAAGCTTTTCCCGGCCGAACCCAATAGAATGATCGGCGCGTCGCGATTGAATGCGGCAAGCGGCGGCGGCGGCGGGGCGTCATACCACAGGTTCACCATCGTCTCATCGACCACCAGGGTAGTGCGGGTCCGTTCGGCAATATCCGCCACGACCTGGCGAGTTGCAGCGTCCATGCAACGCCCGGTCGGATTGTGAAAGTCCGGCATCAGGTAGGCCATTCTCGGTGCGGTTTGCGCGATGGTGGCGACCAGACCCGCGGTATCCCAACCGTGCTCGGGTAGCGACACGCCGACGGGGCGACAGGATGCGCCTTGAATCGCGGCAATCGCCAGCGGATAAGTGGGGTGATCGACCACTACGCGATCGCCGGGGCCGGTGAGCAAACGCAGGATCAGCGCCAGGCCGCTGACTGCACCATTCACGACCATGATTTCATCGGGCTGCGTCGGGAGCCCGCGATCGCAATAATGCTGAGCGATGGACTCACGCAATACCGACAGCCCCTGCGGCAAATACCCGGAGCTCAGCAAATGCTGTGGCATAGCAAACAGCGCCTGCTGGTAAGCCTGATGAATTTCGGGACCGGCACTTAGTGCCGCCGTGGACAAATCAAGCGCTGTGCCGGTGCTGGTCCGGGTTGGCACATGGCGAATATGTTCCGGCAGGATCACCCGTGAGCCGCTACCATGACGGCTTTCCAGATATCCCTCTTCACGCAGTTGCGCCATAGCGCTGGCGACGGTAGTTCGACTTACTTGCAGGACGACGGCGAGCTCGCGTTCACCCGGTAAGCGGCTATCCAGCGCCAGCCGACCATCGAGAATAAGCAGACGTAACGCTTCTGCCAGCTGTCGCCAGATGGGCGTTCGCGAGGGGCTTTCCAGCCAGTGTCCGAGCAGGCGTTGCAAAGACTGACTTCCATAACGGCGAGATGACATAACAGTCCACTTTTTGAAAACTGGACATTAATCATAGTGCCAATTGCGGTGAAGATGAAAGTTATCCGAGAGTGGGAGGGAAATGCATGCTGCGTCGTTTACTTCAGTTATATATCGGGCTGGCGCTGTACGGTGTATCGACGGCCATGTTTGTCCGTGCTGATTTAGGAGCCGATCCGTGGAACGTGTTTCACCTGGGTGTAGCCAATTTATTGTCGATGAATATCGGCGTGGTGATTATTGCCGTTGGCGTGTTGGTGTTGCTGGCGTGGATACCGTTACGCCAGCGTCCAGGCTTTGGCACGCTGAGCAACGTGATTATGATCGGGCTGGCGGCAGATGCCGCGCTGCTGGTGATTCCTGGATTTGAATCCCTGCTGGCGCGCAGTGGGCTGCTGGTGTCAGCGGTAATATTGAATGCGTTAGCAACCAGCCTGTACATTGGCGCAGGTTTTGGCGCCGGTCCGCGTGATGGTCTGATGACCGGTATCCACGCGCGTACCGGCTGGCCAGTACGACGAATTCGAACCGCAATCGAAGTGTCGGTGCTGCTTATCGGTTGGCTGCTGGGGGGAACCGTGGGGGTTGGTACGGTGCTGTATGCCTTGGCTATCGGACCGTTGATTCAGCTTTGCCTGCCGTGGTTTCGGCATCAGCCGCAGTCACGTACGCGTATCAGGAATGCACCTGGGGCGCGATCGCCTACTGGCGACTAAACTTAACCTCGACTGACGCGGCCGGAATCGGCTTGCCGCGCAGTACACTTCGGAGGTTTTTCTCATGAAGTATGTTGATGGCTTTGTGGTTGCCGTACCCGCTGAAAACAAGGAGGCGTACATTGCGATGGCGGCAAAAGCAGCTCCGCTTTTTAAGGAGTTCGGTGCATTGCGCGTAGTGGAGTGCTGGGCAGATGATGTCCCCGACGGCAAACTGACCGATTTTCGCATGGCTGTGAAAGCACAGGAGCATGAAGAAGTGGTATTCAGCTGGATTGAATACCCTTCCAAAGAGGTCCGCGATGCGGCGAATCAGAAGATGATGTCCGATCCCCGTATGAAGGAGTTCGGTGAATCTATGCCATTTGATGGCAAGCGAATGATCTACGGTGGATTTGCGCCCATTATGGAAGAGTGATGTGACTGGCTGTGCGGCGTGCCGCCAGCCATCTCAACATCAACAGCAATGTTAAAGCCGTTTTTCTGCCCACAGAATAAATTCCGCCTTCGGCAGCGCTTTGCTGTAAAGCCAGCCCTGACCGTACTGGACGCCGTGCTGGCGTAGCCAGGCTTCCTGATTCTCGGTTTCGATACCTTCCGCCACCATCTCCAGCTTCAACGTTTTCGCTATCTCGATAATATGTGGCGTCACGTTGTTGTACTCCAGTGCATCAACAAACGATTTGTCTATCTTCAGGATGTCGACATCCAGATCCTGTAAATAGCTCAGGCTGGAATAGCCGGTGCCAAAATCATCGATATAGATCGAGTGGCCTGCCTGACGGTATTTAGCAATAAACGGCGCGCTGTTTTTCGGGTCGGCAAACTCGCGTTCGGTTAGTTCCAGCGCGATTTGCGTAGGCTTAAGTTGCCAGTGGTTCACTTTCTGGCTTAACAGAGCAGGAAGCGTTTCGGAGGCGAGATCGGCTGACTCAAGATTGATGGATATATGCTGCTCCGGATGCTGACGCAGCCATTTACCTAAATCTTCAAATACGCTTTCAATAATCAACCGTGTGAGAGGCTCTGTCAGCCCGGTCTCTTGCGCCAGCGCGACGAAAATTTCTGGCGACAGATAGCTTCCATCAGCCTGTTGCCAGCGAGCCAGTGCTTCAGCCCCGACGACTTTTCCCGTTTTGAGCGAGATAATTGGTTGGTAGTAGACCTTGATATCCCGATGCTGGATAGCGTCCTGTAACTGGTGATGGGGCGACTGTAAGCGGCGCAAAATGCGCAAAACAAAGGCGGCGGTGAGCAAGCCGATAAGGATGCCTGCCGGAAGCCAGATCAGCGCCTGTCGGTGCCAGGTTTTTTGTAACGGCAGGGTAGATGCCCAGGTTACGATCGTGATACCCAGTTCCGGGAAGGGGCGAGCGTTAAAAATATTGCCATCCTTCTGAAAATGGGTAATCGAGCTCTCTTGTTTTACATGCTGTAAAACGTCCGATGGCAGGTTGGCGCTACTGGCAACGACTATGTTGCGCACGGTTCCAATGATAGTGACTTCAATCGGCCATGAGCCAAACGGGATGACGTCAATAAAAGAGCCCGGATCGACCATCACAACATAATGTTCGCTCCCTAATGCCGCCATAAAACGCTTGATACCTAAATCGTTTTGCGTAGTAAGCCATGCGCGATATCCATCAGGCGTGACTTTCATCGCTGATGGAAACGCGGCGGCCTTACTTCTTTTTTCCAGGGATGAGCATTGTGGAACATTATCTTTGAGGTACAGCACTTCCTGAATATAGCGATAGCTATAGGACAAACGACGCATTTCCAGCAAATGCTCGTCACTGCAAGGCACTCCCTGAAAAGCTTCAATATTGCGTAATGCTTTTTTCGCCTGCTCGCCTACGCGTTCCGTACGTAATGCGACTCGAGTTGAGAACATATCGAGTTCATCGATAAATTTCGTTTCGACCTGACGATGTGCCAGCCACAGGCTTAAACCTACAGGCGCGAGGATGGAAAGGAACAGTACCCCAGTCACCAGGCTTATCAAATGTCGTGTTGTCACAGTGATATCCTTATTTACACAGCGTAGGGAAAGTATATCCGAAACCCCAAAAAGCTATTCGATTGGCATCATATATTTACGGCCATTTATCATCCCGTTTGACTCCCTGTAGCGTAAATCAGGTTGTGGTTTGTACAAGAGTGGTGTATTTTGATGGTTATGTTATAACGTAACAAATTGAGGTTGCCATGAAACCGGATATTCATCCTTTTTACCGTACCGTAGTGTTTCACGATACCAGTGCCAATGAATTCTTTAAGGTCGGTTCGACCATCAAGACTGAGCGTGAAATTGAGTTTGAGGGGAAAATGTACCCGTACGTGACCCTCGATATCTCTTCTAAATCACATCCGTACTATACCGGGAAACAAAAAACCTTTGATAATGAAGGTAGTGCAGCACGTTTCCAAAAACGGTTTGGTCATTTTATTGGCGTTAAGCGGGGTTAAAATGCAGGTACTCAATTCACTTCGCAGCGCAAAACAGCGCCATCCTGACTGCCAGATAGTAAAACGCAAAGGGCGTTTGTACGTTATCTGCAAAACGAATCCGCGCTTTAAAGCAGTACAGGGGCGTAAAAAAAGACGTTAGTTTCTTTGCCAGCATTTCAGGGATTAAAGTGCGTTACCTTCGCAGGAACGCACTTTTTTTATCTGTGCTGAGATGCCGTTACTGGCTGGTCTGGGCGCGGGTAAGCGTAAAGACATCGTAAAACGAGAGTTCGCCTTTGCGCGATATCATCTTTTGCAGCTGTGCTTTATGTTCGCTATCCACGGACGGTGAGTGCAGGATAGTATCGATGAGAGAGGAGGGGACAAAGCGAGTGTTGTACCATTCTCCGTTATAGCAAACTCTAAAATCCAGAACGTCGATATCTTCAAAGCGGTATCGTGGCGCAACGTCGAAAAAGAAAAAGCCGTTGAGTACAACGAACAGCACCACCAGCAGCCATACTGAATCGACTAACGTTTCTGACTGTAGCATCACCGCCAACGTGGCAAACCACGCAACATACATGCCGATAAACAGCCCTGGGTGTTTGCGAATAAAGCTGATGCTAAAGCGCGGTTTGTTGTCGCGCTTCTCGCGAATATTTAAGTCGTCGATTGTTTCAGTAAGCAGGCGCTGTATTTCTGTCATCTCTTGCCTTCGTGATATCTGCAAAATTCAGGAGGGATCGCCCTATTTTAAAAGGGGATACCCTTTGAAGAAAGTAACAGATTAACCGCAATTTAGCATAACAGTTACATTTAAGATCACAGCGTTTTGATGATCCTTGCGGGATTGCCCCCAACCACGGTGTTTGCCGGAACGCTTTTAGTGACCACTGCGCCTGATGCCACAACCACGTTATCGCCCAGCGTGACGCCGGGATTGATCACTGCACGGCCACCTATCCAGACATTATTGCCGATAGTCACGGGCTTTCCGAACTCCAGGCCACTGTTGCGCTCGGTAGCATCCAGCGGATGGGTCGCGGTATAGATATGAACGCCTGGTGCCAGCATGCAGTTGTCGCCAATATGAATTGGACAAACGTCGAGCATAACGCAGTCGAAATTAGCGTAAAAGTCTTTACCAAGATAGATGTTATAACCGTAATCACAACGGAAAGAGGGTTCAATATAGGCTCCCTCACTCTGACCTAACAGATCGTGCAGGATTGCCTGACGCTCATTTTTTTCATCGGGAGCGGTGAGGTTGTAGCGATGGATCAACTGACGAGCGCGTAGTCGGTCACTGCGCAGCATTTCATCTGCTGGGCGATAGTATTCGCCGGCGATCATTTTTTGCTTTTCATTACGCATTACGAATTCCCTGTGTACTGAAGGTTATTTCAGCACAGTAAAACGTAATGCAAACAAGGGGAACGTTCCCGCTTCTTTGCTGTGATCATAGTCACGCGATTTGAATTAAATAACCATTGTAAATACGAAAATGGTCAGCCAGACAACGGTACCGCTATACCTGACTTAACCTTGAGTGCAATTAGCGAATGAATTTCCAAACAGAAGTTGGAATCTTGTCGTAAAGCTTATTCATGGTCAATTCAGCAAGGCGATGATCTGCTGCTGAGTAAAATACAGCCAGTTCGTTGTCGGACAATTCATATTTATTTTTTTCAATAACGCGCTCTAGCGTATCAATTGTCTGGCAACGTCGCAGGCGCATCAAATAATCTGTTTTAGTTAATGGTTTATCGGACATAACTCTTACCTATGATTGTAATAATTTTTAACAAGACAAACTAACAGGATTGGCCCTGGTGGCATTGACAAAACAGCGAAACAGTCGATTACCTGACTTCCGCCATTTCTGCAGATCCTGCGTATTAATACCATAACTGCTGAACAACATAAAAGTGTCATCCAGGTATTCATCTATCTGCGCGATCAGCTTATTGTCCTCATTGTACTTAATTTTATAATTAAGTGCGAAGGTTGCAATATGCTCTATCAGTTCATTGAGCTGCAAGCTGGTTGCAGAGGTAGGGTCATTAACCCAGCCATGGTTACTTTGTTCAAGGTTTGCAAGACAGTCATGATACAGAGTTTCGCAGAGAAATTTAAGCTGCGCGATATCATGTCTTTTGGGTGAGTATTCATCCATAACGCATCCCCTTCTTAGTGGCTTAAACTAACCGAACACCTTTCGGGATGGATACAACAACTACCTGGAACTTGCCCGCGACTCCTGATGATTTAACTATAATCTACTCTAAAAAAGATTTCATCGTCATATCACGAAAAATTACAATTATGTAAAATTATGATGCTACGTCATTTTTACATTTTAACAGATAAATGCCGCTATTCGAAATGGGACAATTTCTTTATTCTTCGGGCAATCATCGGGTTATCTTGTTTAGGTTTAGCAACGAAAGGCAACAACCGACAATGTGAACCAGTGGATAGGATTAATCTTAATATTTATTAAAGTAAATAAGAACTCTCGCTGTTTTTTTAAGAATAGCCTTTAAGGCTGCAAGGATTATATCGCTTATTTATCCGATAGAAAATAAACGGAATGGCAATAAGTGATTTTTATGATTTTTCCAGAAAAAAGGCCGCTTGCGCGGCCTTATCTTTAGAGATGTATCAATGATGCTCTACTGAGTGGCTATGCTCAATATCTTCATTTTTGCGGCTAAAGCGGCGGCGTACCACCACAAAGAACACAGGAACAAAGAAGATCGCCAACACGGTTGCCGTCACCATCCCGCCCATTACGCCAGTACCAACGGCGTTCTGTGCACCGGAACCTGCGCCGGAGCTGATGACCAGCGGCATTACGCCCAGAATAAAGGCCAGTGACGTCATCAGGATTGGACGTAAACGCATGCGTACTGCGTCCAGCGTCGCCTCTATCAGACCTTTACCCTCTTTATCCATCAAGTCTTTGGCGAATTCGACGATAAGTATCGCGTTCTTCGCCGACAACCCAATGGTTGTGAGCAGGCCTACCTGGAAGTAAACGTCGTTGGTCAGGCCGCGGAACGTTGCTGCCAGCAATGCACCGATAACACCCAGCGGTACAACCAGCATTACGGAGAACGGAATTGACCAGCTCTCGTACAGCGCTGCCAGACACAAGAACACGACGATCAGTGAAATGGCATACAGGGCAGGGGCCTGGTTGCCGGACAGTCGTTCCTGGTAGGACATACCGGTCCAGTCATAACCGATACCGGATGGCAGTTTGCTGGCCAGTTGCTCCATCATGGCCATGGCTTCACCGGTACTTTTACCCGGAGCGGCCTGGCCTAAGATTTCCATGGACGGCAGACCGTTATAGCGTTCCAGACGCGGTGAACCGTATTCCCAACGTGAGGTAGAGAAGGCGGAGAACGGTACCATCTGTCCATCGCTGCCGCGGACATACCAGTTTCCAATATCTTCCGGCAACATACGGTATTTCGCTTCAGACATGACGTAAACTTTCTTCACACGACCACGGTCGATGAAGTCATTCACGTAGCTTCCGCCCCATGCTGCACCCAGCGTTGTATTAATATCACTAATGGAAACGCCCAGAGCCTGCGCTTTTTCCTGATCGATATCGATCTTGAACTGCGGCGTATCTTCCAGACCGTTAGGACGAACACCGACCAACAGATCAGGATGCTTCGCGACTTCACCAAACAGTTGGTTACGCGCCTGAGTCAGCTTCTCATGGCCCAGACCTGCCTGGTCAATCAACTGGAAGTCGAAACCGGTCGCGGTCCCTAACTCCACAATCGCTGGCAGGTTAAAGGCAAAGACCATCGCGTCTTTGATCTGCGAGAATGCGCCCATTGCACGTTGAGTAATCGCTTCAACTTTGTTCTCTTTACCTGGACGTTCACTCCAGTCTTTCAAAGAGACGAATGCGATACCGGTGTTCTGACCACGACCTGCAAAACCGAAGCCGTTAACGGCAAACACCGATTCAACGTTCGCTTTTTCTTTGGTCAGATAGTAATCCGTCATTTCGTCCAGCACCTTCTGGGTACGCTCTTGCGTTGCACCCGCTGGCAGCTGAGCCATAGACAGGAATACCCCCTGATCTTCATCTGGCAGGAACGAACTTGGCAGACGAACGAACAGATAGGCCATGCCCACAACGATGATCAGATACAGCGCCAGATAACGACCGGTGCTGCGCAGAATACCGCCTACGCTATCGGTGTAATGGTGCGTACTCTTATCGAACATGCGGTTAAACCAGCCGAAGAAGCCTTTTTTGCCTTCTCCGTGATCGCCTTTAGCAATCGGTTTGAGCATGGTCGCACACAGGGCAGGGGTCAGAATCAATGCCACCAGTACAGACAACGCCATCGCGGAAACAATGGTGATGGAGAACTGACGGTAAATTGCACCGGTAGAACCCCCGAAGAACGCCATTGGGATAAATACCGCTGACAGTACCATCGCGATACCCACCAGTGCGCCCTGAATCTGGCCCATTGATTTACGCGTTGCTTCCTTCGGCGGTAGTCCTTCCTCAGCCATTACACGTTCAACGTTCTCGACCACAACGATGGCGTCATCCACCAGCAGGCCGATGGCGAGCACCATCCCGAACATCGTCAGGGTGTTTATCGAGAAGCCGAAAATCGCAAGGACGGCAAACGTACCCAAGAGCACCACCGGCACGGCGATAGTCGGAATCAGCGTCGCGCGGAAGTTCTGCAGGAACAGATACATTACCAGGAACACGAGGATGATTGCTTCCGCCAGCGTTTTCACTACTTCGTGAATAGATATTTTCACGAACGGCGTGGTGTCATACGGGTAAACGATCTTCAGACCTGACGGGAAGAACGGTTCCATCTTCTTCAGTTCATCGCGGATAGCGTTTGCTGTATCCAGGGCGTTAGCACCTGTCGCCAGCTTGATACCCAGACCGGATGCCGGTTTACCGTTGAACTTCGCAATGATGTCGTAGTTCTCACCGCCCAGTTCCACTTTCGCCACGTCACGCAGACGAACCTGGGAACCATCCTGATTCACTTTCAGCAGAATTTTGCTGAACTCATCAGCGGAGGTCAGACGGGTTTGCGCGATGATAGACGCGTTAAGCTGCTGGCCTTTCACCGGTGGCGTACCACCTAATTGACCGGCTGCAACCTGGGCGTTCTGCGCTTTGATGGCGCTGATTACATCAACCGGCGTCAGCTGGAAGTTGTTCAGTTTGTTCGGATCCATCCAGATACGCATCGCGTACTGAGAACCGAACAGCTGAACATCACCCACACCTGAAGTACGGCTGATGGCATCCTTCATGTTGGCGCCAACGTAGTCGGAAATATCCTCCTGCGTCATGGTGCCGTTGGTGTTGATAACACCGACAACCATCAGGAAGCTGCTGGATGACTTCTCAACGCTAACCCCTTGTTGCTGTACTTCCTGAGGCAGCAACGGCATGGCCAGCTGCAGTTTGTTCTGCACCTGTACCTGCGCGATATCCGCATCAGTACCAGACTGGAAGGTTAGGGTGATCTGCACGGTACCCGTGGAGTCACTGTTAGAGGACATGTACATCAGGTTATCGATACCGTTCATGTTCTGTTCGATAACCTGCGTAACAGTATCCTGTACTGTTTTGGCATCAGCGCCAGGGTAGGTCGCGGAGATCGTCACTGCTGGCGGTGCAATAGTCGGATATTGCGCTACCGGCAATTTGAGGATCGCGAGCCCCCCTGCCAACATGATGATAATGGCGATCACCCACGCAAATATTGGGCGATCGATAAAGAAATTAGGCATGTCTTAACGGCTCCTGTTTAAGTTAAGACTTGGACTGTTCAGGCTGGCTACCGCTTTGGCCTTGCTGGTTGTTATCAGCGGTGATTTCCTGCGCTTTTACCTGCGCGCCAGGACGTACTTTCTGCAGCCCAGTGACAATCACGCGGTCGCCCGGCTTAAGTCCATCAGTGACTAACCATTTGTCGCCAATCGCTTGTGCCGCGACAATTTGACGAGTTTCAACTTTGTTGTCTGCACCGATAACCAATGCACTGGCATCGCCACGCGGTGTACGGGTAACGCCTTGCTGTGGAACCAGTAATGCCGTTGGGTTAATCCCTTCTTCCAGACGTGCGCGAACGAACATACCCGGCAGTAAGGTGTGATCCGGGTTAGGGAAGATGGCGCGTAACGTAATCGACCCGGTAGTTTGATCAACCGTCACATCAGAAAATTCCAGCGTGCCGGACTGCGGGAATTTAATGCCGTCATTGGTTACCAGTTCGACTTTCGCTTTGCCGTTCTCTTGCTTCAGCGTGCCGTTGGCCAGCTCTTGTTTCAGGCGCAGGAAGTCGTTGCTTGACTGCGTCACGTCCACGTAGATCGGGTCCAACTGTTGAACGGTCGCCAGTGCGGTCGCTTGACCGTTTTGCACCAGAGCACCTTCCGTAACGGATGATTTACCAATGCGGCCGCTGATCGGCGACGTCACTTTGGTATAGGCCAGATTGATGCGTGCAGTTTCTACCGCGGCTTTCGCGGCGACAACGGCGGCGTTCGCCTGCTGTGCGTCTGCCTGCGCGCTATCGTAATCCTGTTGACTGATGTACTTAGTACCCAACAGTTTCTGATAACGTTTAACCGTCAGTTGAGCGATATTTGCTGCGGCTTGTGCTTTGGCTAGATCGCCTTTTGCGCTTTCATAAGCGGCCTGGTAAGTTGCAGGATCAATCTGATAGAGAGATACACCCGCTTCGATATCGCCACCTTCCGTGAAATTACGCTTCAGGATAATACCGCTAACCTGAGGACGAACTTCTGCAATGCGAAACGCACTGGTGCGACCCGGAAGCTCAGTTGTTATCTGTAGAGGTTCAGTTTTGAGCGTAACAACTCCAACCTCTGGCATCTGCTGGCCCCCTTGTTGGGCCTGTTTGTCGTCACATCCTGTTAGCGCTAAGCTGCCTGAGAGCATCAGAACGACTGCCAGAGGCGTTAACCCTCTGTTTTTGTTCATATGTAAACCTCGAGTGTCCGATTTCAAATTGATCAATGGCTTAAAGCCCATAAACCCATTGCTGCGTTTATATTATCGTCGTGCTATGGTACATACATTCACAAATGTATGTAAATCTAACGCCTGTAAATTCACTGACATATGGCACGAAAAACCAAACAACAAGCACAGGAAACACGACAGCATATTCTCGATGTTGCTCTGCATTTGTTTTCGCAACAAGGGGTATCATCCACCTCGCTTGCGGAGATCGCAAAAGCCGCTGGTGTCACGCGCGGCGCAATCTATTGGCATTTCAAAAACAAGTCGGATTTATTCAGTGAAATCTGGGAGCTAGCAAAACCTAACATTGATGAGTTAGAGACTGAGTATCAGGCAAAATTCCCCGACGATCCACTATCAGTATTAAGAGAAATTTTAATTTACGTTCTTGAAGCTACCGTGACAGAAGAACGCCGACGTTTGTTGCTGGAAATTATATTCCACAAATGCGAATTTGTCGGGGAAATGGCCTCTGTTCAGTTAGCTCAACGCCATCTTTGTATTGAAAATTACGATCGTATCGAACAAACATTGCGACACTGTATGGATGCCAATATGCTGCCGGAAAACCTGAACACCCGTCGCGTGGCGGTCCTGTTGCGCAGCTATATTACCGGAATCATAGAAAACTGGTTATTTGCCCCCGAATCGTTTGATCTGAAAAAAGAAGCTCGGGAATACGTCGCTGTGCTGCTGGAGATGTGCCTTATGTGCCCAACTCTGCGGCTTGGCGTGGCGGAAATCCACTAAACGTTTTGGGCCTGTACCAGGAATTCTCCTGGTCGTTTTGCCTGCTGCTATTCTGCCGGTCACAGCCGTGATATTCTTGCCGCTTGACTATTTTCGGTCACTTTTCCGGTTCAGAAACGTTCATTCTCATGACTATGTTGCAGCTCTATAAACGTTCACAGCATCTTATTGCTATTACCATTCTTTTCTTCATTCTCTTGCTATCTTGCCAGTCGTCTGCTTTTGCGCGGGCGCAACAGAGTGGTGAACTGCCGACGAAAGCGGATATTCAGAGCCAACTGGACGCGCTGAGTAAACAAAAAGATCTCTCCGCGCAGGATAAGCTGGTCCAACAGGATCTCATCGATACCATCGCCACGTTGGATAAAATCGATCGCGTGAAAGATGAGACCGTACAGCTTCGCCAGAAAGTTGCCCAGGCACCGGAGAAAATGCGTCAGGCGACGGATGCGTTAAATTCGCTCAGCGATGTCGATAACGACGATGAAACGCGAAAAACGCTGAGTACACTCTCCTTGCGACAGCTTGAGTCGCGCGTGGCACAGGTTTTGGATGACCTGCAAAGTGCGCAAAACGATCTTGCCGCTTACAACAGCCAACTGGTGTCGCTCCAGACGCAGCCAGAGCGTGTGCAGAATGCGATGTACACCGCGTCGCAGCAAATGCAGCAAATTCGTAATCGACTCGATGGCAACAATGTGGGAGAGGCTGCGTTACGCCCCAGCCAGCAGGTGTTGCTGCAGGCACAGCAGGCGCTGCTGAGTGCGCAGATCGACCAACAGCGTAAGAGCCTCGAAGGTAATACTGTTTTGCAGGATACCTTGCAAAAACAACGTGATTACGTAACAGCTAACAGTAACCGGCTTGAACATCAGCTCCAGCTTCTGCAAGAAGCGGTGAACAGCAAACGACTGACGTTAACCGAAAAGACAGCTCAGGAAGCGGTAACGCCGGATGAAGCCGAGCGTATTCAGTCAAATCCGTTAGTGAAGCAGGAACTGGACGTTAACCATCAGCTAAGTCAGCGTCTGATTGCCGCGACCGAAAACGGCAACAACCTGATGCAGCAGAATATCAAAGTCAAAAACTGGCTTGACCGCGCGCTGCAATCCGAACGCAACATTAAAGAACAGATTGCCGTCCTGAAAGGCAGCCTGCTGCTGTCGCGTATTCTGTATCAGCAACAACAAACGCTGCCGTCGGCGGATGAACTTGCCGATATGACCAACCGGATCGCCGATTTGCGTCTGGAACAGTTTGAGATAAACCAGCAGCGTGATGCGCTATTCCAGAACGATGCGTTTGTCGCCAAACTGGAAGAAGGGCACAGCAACGAAGTGAATGGTGAAGTCCATGATGCCCTGCTGCAGGTTGTGGATATGCGCCGTGAACTGTTGGATCAGCTGAACAAGCAGCTGGGCAACCAGTTGATGATGGCGATTAACCTGCAAATCAATCAACAGCAGCTAATGAGCGTGTCGAAGAACCTGAAAGGGATCCTCACGCAGCAAATCTTCTGGGTTAATAGTAACCGTCCGATGGACTGGGACTGGATCAAAGCCTTCCCACAAACGCTAAAAGACCAGTTTAAGTCGATGAAAATCACGGTGAACTGGGAAAAAGCCTGGCCCGCCGTCTTTATTGCGTTCCTGGCGGGGCTGCCACTACTGCTTATTGCTGGGTTAATCCGCTGGCGTTTGAAATGGTTGAAAGAGTATCAGGCGAAATTAGCCGCCGCAGTAGGGAATCTGCGTAATGACAGTCAGCTCAATACACCAAAAGCGATTCTGATCGATCTGATCCGAGCGTTACCTGCGTGCCTGATTATCCTCGCCTTGGGCCTGATTCTGCTTACCATGCAGTTGAATATCAGCGACCTGCTGTGGGCGTTCAGTAAGAAGATGACAGTCTTCTGGCTGGTGTTTGGTCTGTGCTGGAAGGTGCTGGAAAAAGATGGCGTGGCAATTCGTCATTTTGGTATGCCAGCGAAACAGACAAGCCACTGGCGCCGCCAGATCGTGCGTATTAGCCTGGCGCTGTTACCGCTCAACTTCTGGTCGGTCATTGCTGAGCTGTCGCCGCTTAATTTGATGGACGATGTGCTGGGTCAGGTAGTTATTTTCCTCAACCTGCTGCTGATCGCCTTCCTGGTATGGCCAATGTGTCGTGAAAGCTGGCGCGACAAAGAGTCGCATGGCTTGCGTCTGGTTACCATTACTGTCCTCTCAATTATCCCGATTGCATTAATGGTGCTGACGGCGACAGGGTATTTCTACACCACGTTGCGCCTGGCCGGTCGTTGGATTGAAACGGTCTATCTGGTTATCCTTTGGAACCTGCTGTATCAGACGGTACTGCGTGGATTGAGCGTGGCGGCACGTCGTATCGCCTGGCGCCGTGCCTTAGCGCGTCGTCAGAACCTGGTGAAAGAAGGGGCGGAAGGAGCCGAGCCGCAGGAAGAACCGACCATTGCGCTTGAGCAGGTTAACCAGCAAACGCTGCGTATAACAATGCTGGTGATGGTTGCCCTGTTTGGTATTCTGTTCTGGGCAATTTGGTCCGATCTAATCACCGTGTTCAGTTATCTCGATAGCATTACGCTCTGGCATTACAACGGCACCGAAGCGGGAGCTGCGGTGGTGAAAGACGTCACCATGGGCAGCCTGCTGTTTGCGATTATTGCCTCAATGGTCGCGTGGGCGCTGATCCGTAACTTACCCGGCCTGCTGGAAGTGCTGGTGCTGTCGCGACTGAAGATGCGTCAGGGCGCTTCGTATGCGATCACCACGATCCTTAACTACGCGATCATCGCCATCGGCGCGATGACGGTCTTCGGATCGCTCGGTGTTTCATGGGATAAGCTACAGTGGCTGGCAGCAGCCCTGTCGGTTGGTCTTGGTTTTGGCTTGCAGGAAATCTTCGGTAACTTTGTTTCGGGTCTGATTATTCTGTTTGAACGCCCGGTCCGCATCGGCGATACCGTGACTATCGGTACGTTCTCAGGAACGGTCAGCAAGATCCGTATCCGTGCCACCACCATTACCGACTTCGATCGCAAAGAGGTGATCATCCCGAACAAAGCATTTGTGACGGAGCGTTTGATCAACTGGTCGCTTTCCGATACCACCACGCGTCTGGTGATCCGCATCGGCGTGGCCTACGGTTCGGATCTGGATAAAGTGAAGAAAGTGCTGTTGCAGGCGGCGATGGAACACCCGAAAGTGATGCACGATCCAGAGCCTGCGGTGTTCTTTACCGCCTTCGGTGCCAGCACGCTGGATCATGAACTGCGTTTATACGTGCGTGAACTGCGCGATCGTAGCCACACGGTTGATGAACTGAACCGTGCGGTCGATCGTTTGTGCCGTGAAAACGACATTGATATCGCCTTTAACCAACTCGAAGTGCATCTGCATAACGCGAAAGGTGATACCGTGACCGAGGTTAAGCGTGACATCATTAAAGGTGATGATCCGACGCCTTCGGTAGGTTAATAGAAAAACTCATCAGGCCTGCGAGCTTCGATTCATTCGTAGGCCTGATAAGTGCAACGCTTTCAGGCATTCCAGCTATATCGCGTTTTTTGAACAAGAGAGCTGTTTCTTTTCGTAATCCCGTTTAACAATCTCCAGCGCCTTCAGTACGGTTTCAGGCGCAACCTGATTTTCCTCAAGTAAAACAATCAAATCGACGGCCAGTTTGACCTCGTCCGGGGCGTTCTCTAATGACATAAATTCTCCGGGGATTAACGGGTTAAACGCGCCAGCACGTTTTCTATTCTTGCCAGAGCATGGCGACAACGCGCCAGTCGCGCCTCGAATGCTTCTACTTCACGATGCAGTTTTTGCTGTTCTTCAAAGCCGGTAGCCTGAGCCAGACGCTCTTTGCGTTCACGCGTCATTTCAACCAGACGGCGTTCAAATTCCTGATGTTGGACCCGCTTGCGCTGCCAGCGCGCCAGACCTGGAGAAGCACTGTCCCACTCTCGAAGGGACCAACTGGCGGTTTCACGTGAAATCGCCTCTAACTGTGAGGCAAGGTGTTCCGCAAGCCAGGTGATTTGTGGGAGTTGCTGCTGCTCAACGGCGCGACGCAGGGCAGTAAGATTATCGTCAGCCTCATCCAGACAGGCCAGCAGCAACGTGCTGCGCGTGTGAAACAGATGCCTGTCAAAGCGGGCGCTAAGCGTTGTGTGGTGCGCCAGCGGGGCGCAATGTTGTCGCAAGCGGTTAAGCTGGTTTTCGAGCGTCTGTAACAGCATGGCGGTTTTCACAACAACACTCCGATGAAAATGAGAACCGTTATGCTAAAGTAGCGATTCTCTGTGTTAAGTACTCATATTATGCAACGCATTATTCTAATCATCATTGGCTGGATAGCGGTAGTGCTAGGTACGCTGGGCGTTGTATTGCCTCTGTTGCCGACGACGCCGTTTATACTGCTGGCTGCCTGGTGTTTTGCCCGCTCATCGCCGCGTTTTCACGACTGGTTGCTTTACCGTTCGTGGTTCGGCGGGTATTTGCGCCACTGGCAAAAACACCGTGCGATGCCGCCGGGAGCAAAACCGCGCGCTATTTTGTTGATCCTGGTGACGTTTGGTATTTCACTGTGGCTGGTCAATATGATGTGGGTACGCGGCCTGCTGCTGGTTATTCTCGCCTGTTTACTGATTTTTATGTGGCGGATCCCGGTGATTGATGAAAAACAACAAAAGCAGTAAAGCGCAATAATCGCTGTTGCAATTGTCTCTCACAGCCAGTAAATTCGACCGTTTTCGAGCACAGGCGCAGGTGGTCAAAGGTTAAGCAAGTGTAACCTTGACTCTTACATAGACACAAAATCATTCAAGATACGTCGAGGATGAAGTGTATAGTGCGCCGTGAAGTAATACTGTATTAATCAGGCACAAACTTATGACCGCGACAGCACAGCAGCTTGAGTTTCTCAAAAATAGCATCAAAAGCATCCACGACTACCCAAAACCCGGCATTCTCTTTCGTGATGTCACCAGTTTACTGGAAGACCCGAAAGCCTACGCCCTCAGCATTGAATTGCTGGTTGAACGCTACAAAAATGCGGGTATCACTAAAGTGGTTGGCACCGAAGCGCGTGGCTTCCTGTTTGGCGCGCCGGTAGCGTTGGGGCTGGGCGTCGGCTTTGTTCCGGTACGCAAACCCCGTAAGCTTCCGCGTGAAGTTATTGCTGAGAGCTATGAGCTGGAATACGGCACCGATCAGCTGGAAATCCACGTTGATGCCATCAAACCTGGCGATAAAGTGCTGGTTGTGGACGACCTGCTGGCAACTGGCGGCACGATTGAAGCGACCGTGAAGCTGATCCGCCGTCTGGGTGGTGAAGTTACCGATGCTGCTTTTATCATTAACCTGTTTGATCTGGGCGGCGAACAGCGTCTGGAAAAACAGGGGCTGACCTGTTATAGCCTGGTTCCATTCCCGGGCCACTAATTTAGGGCTATCTTTTTTGCCATTTTGGCCCCGGTCAGTGCTCGAAATCCTCACGTACTGCGTGTACGCTCCGGTTTCTGTGCGCTGCCCGAAACCAAACTGACTGCAACGATAACGCCCGAATATAACGTGTCAACCTCGCCGTCGCTGCGAGGTTGTGTTAGCATTATCCCCCTGTGAATCCACCCTCCAGCCTTTCAGAGCCTGCCAATGAGTTATCAGGTCTTAGCCCGAAAATGGCGCCCACAAACCTTTGCTGACGTCGTCGGCCAGGAACATGTGCTGACGGCACTGGCGAACGGCTTGTCGCTAGGGCGTATTCATCATGCTTATTTGTTTTCCGGCACCCGTGGCGTCGGGAAAACCTCTATCGCCCGCTTGCTGGCGAAGGGATTAAACTGTGAAACCGGCATCACCGCCACGCCGTGTGGCGTGTGCGATAACTGCCGGGAAATCGAGCAGGGGCGTTTTGTCGATCTGATTGAAATCGACGCCGCCTCACGCACCAAAGTCGAAGACACCCGTGACCTGCTGGATAACGTCCAGTATGCGCCTGCGCGCGGTCGCTTTAAGGTCTACTTGATCGACGAAGTGCACATGCTGTCGCGCCACAGTTTTAATGCCTTACTGAAAACGCTCGAAGAGCCGCCCGCGCACGTTAAGTTCCTGCTGGCGACTACCGATCCGCAGAAGCTGCCGGTGACTATCCTGTCGCGCTGTCTGCAATTCCATCTTAAAGCTTTGGATGTCGAACAGATTCGCCATCAGCTTGAGCATATCCTCAAAGAAGAGCAAATCGTCCATGAACCACGTGCACTGCAACTGCTGGCTCGCGCCGCGGACGGCAGCCTGCGTGATGCGCTGAGCCTGACCGATCAGGCGATCGCCAGCGGCGATGGTCAGGTCTCGACCGAGGCGGTCAGCACTATGCTCGGCACGCTGGACGACGACCAGGCGCTCTCGCTCGTTGAAGCGGTTGTGGCTGCGGACGGCGAACGCGTTATGGCGCTGGTAAACGACGCCGCCGCGCGCGGTATCGAATGGGAAGCGCTGCTGGTTGAGATGTCGGCTTTGCTGCATCGTATTGCCATGGTTCAGCTTTCGCCTGCCGCACTCGGCAGCGATATGGCCGCCATTGAACAGCGTATGCGTGAACTGGCGCGAATTGTTCCGCCAACCGATGTGCAGCTTTACTACCAGACTTTGTTAATCGGGCGCAAAGAACTGCCATATGCGCCGGACAGGCGAATGGGCGTCGAAATGACGCTGCTGCGTGCGCTGGCTTTTCATCCGCGCATGCCGCTCCCGGAACCTGAAGTTCCACGACAGTCGTTTGCCCCGGTCGCACCCACGGCGGTGATGACCCCGACGCAGGTGCAGCAGCAGCCTGCGCCTGCCCAACAGCAACAGAATGTGCCGCTCTCCGATGCCACCAGTCAGGTGTTGGCGGCGCGTAGTCAGTTGCAACGCGCTCAGGGAGCAACCAAAGCAAAAAAGAGTGAACCGGCAGCCGCTTCCCGCGCGCGGCCGGTGAATAATGCTGCGCTGGAAAGACTGGCTTCGGTGTCGGAACGTGTTCAGGCGCGTCCGGCGGTCTCTGCGCTGGAAAAAGCACCGGCGAAGAAAGAAGCGTATCGCTGGAAAGCGACCAATCCTGTTGCAGAAGTTAAAGAAGTCGTTGCCACGCCGAAAGCGCTGAAAAAAGCGCTTGAGCATGAAAAAACGCCGGAACTGGCGGCAAAGCTTGCGGCTGAAGCCATTGAACGTGACCCGTGGGCCGCCCAGGTGAGTCAGCTCTCGCTGCCTAAACTGGTGGAGCAGGTAGCGCTTAATGCCTGGAAAGAAGAGAATGGCAACGTAGTTTGCCTGCACCTGCGTTCCACGCAGCGACACCTAAATTCCAGCGGCGCGCAGCAAAAACTGGCTGAAGCACTGAGTTCCTTAACGGGGTCAACGGTTGAATTGACCATCGTTGAAGATGATAATCCAGCGGTGCGTACGCCGCTGGAGTGGCGTCAGGCCATTTATGAAGAGAAACTCGCGCAGGCGCGTGAGTCGATTATTGCGGATAATAACATCCAGACGCTGCGTCGTTTTTTCGATGCGGAGCTGGACGAAGAGAGTATTCGCCCCATTTGATCGTGAGCCTAATGGTTTGACGGTCGTCATCCCTTAACGTGATTGAGAGAGAAGCCTATGTTTGGTAAAGGCGGTCTGGGTAACCTGATGAAACAGGCCCAGCAGATGCAAGAAAAAATGCAGCAGATGCAGGAAGAAGTCGCCAAGCTGGAAGTGACCGGCGAATCTGGCGCGGGTCTGGTAAAAGTGACCATTAACGGCGCGCACAACTGCCGTCGCGTGGAGATCGATCCAAGCCTGCTGGAAGACGACAAAGAGATGCTGGAAGATCTGGTTGCTGCGGCATTCAACGACGCGGCGCGTCGCATTGAAGAGACGCAGAAAGAGAAGATGGCCTCTGTTTCCTCCGGAATGCAGCTGCCGCCTGGCTTTAAGATGCCGTTCTGATGCAAACCAGCCCGCTGTTAACTCAGCTTATGGAAGCACTGCGCTGTCTGCCGGGCGTTGGCCCGAAGTCGGCGCAGCGCATGGCGTTCACGCTGCTTCAGCGCGATCGCAGCGGCGGGATGCGTCTGGCACAGGCGTTAACGAAGGCAATGTCGGAAATCGGCCACTGTGCCGATTGCCGCACCTTCACAGAGCAAGACGTCTGCAACATTTGCTCGAACCCGCGTCGCCAGGAAAACGGTCAGATTTGTGTGGTGGAGAGTCCGGCGGACATCTACGCCATTGAGCAAACCGGGCAGTTTTCCGGACGTTACTTCGTGCTGATGGGACACCTGTCGCCGCTGGATGGTATTGGCCCTGATGATATCGGGCTGGATCGTCTCGAACAGCGACTGGAGTCTGAGCAAATCAACGAACTGATCCTGGCGACCAATCCTACGGTCGAAGGAGAGGCGACCGCCAACTATATTGCTGAGCTTTGCATGCAATATGGCGTTGAAGCCAGCCGTATCGCCCATGGCGTTCCGGTAGGCGGCGAGCTGGAAATGGTCGATGGCACTACGCTGTCGCACTCTCTGGCAGGGCGACACAAGATTAAATTCTGAACAAACGGAGGCCGCGACGGCGGCTTCCGCTTGAAATCCTTCCCGCTTGTCCCCATTTCACCCTCAACGTGTTTTTACCATTGAAAATGGCATTGTTGAGGTAGATCTACATGAAAGGACAAGAAACTCGTGGTTTTCAGTCAGAAGTAAAACAACTTCTGCACCTGATGATCCATTCTCTGTATTCCAATAAAGAAATCTTCCTGCGTGAGCTTATCTCTAACGCCTCGGATGCGGCAGACAAGCTGCGTTTCCGCGCCCTGTCTAACCCGGACCTGTATGAAGGCGACGGTGAGCTGCGTGTACGTGTTTCCTTCGATAAAGATAAACGTACGTTGACCATTGCCGATAACGGCGTGGGGATGAACCGTGATGACGTTATCGATCATCTGGGGACCATTGCGAAATCCGGTACTAAATCTTTCCTCGAATCCATGGGATCCGATCAGGCGAAAGACAGCCAGTTGATCGGCCAGTTCGGGGTGGGTTTCTACTCTGCGTTCATCGTGGCGGACAAAGTCACCGTGCGTACCCGCGCTGCGGGCGATAAGCCGGAAAACGGCGTGTTCTGGGAATCTGCGGGCGAAGGTGAGTACACCGTTGCCGATATCACCAAAGACGATCGCGGCACCGAAATCACCCTACATCTGCGTGAAGGCGAAGATGAGTTCCTTGATGACTGGCGCGTACGTTCCATCATCAGCAAATATTCCGACCATATCGCGCTGCCGGTAGAGATCGAAAAATCCGAAGAAAAAGACGGCGAGACCGTGGTTTCCTGGGAAAAGATCAACAAAGCGCAGGCGCTGTGGACCCGTAACAAGTCGGAAATCAAAGACGACGAATACAACGAGTTCTACAAGCACATCGCCCACGACTTCACTGACCCGCTGACCTGGAGCCATAACCGTGTGGAAGGTAAGCAGGAGTACACCAGCCTGCTGTACATCCCGTCCCAGGCTCCGTGGGATATGTGGAACCGCGATCACAAGCATGGTCTGAAACTGTACGTCCAGCGTGTGTTTATTATGGACGACGCCGAGCAGTTCATGCCGAACTACCTGCGCTTTGTGCGCGGTCTGATAGATTCCAACGATCTGCCGCTGAACGTTTCCCGTGAGATCCTGCAGGATAGCACCGTCACCCGTAACCTGCGCAGCGCGCTGACCAAACGCGTACTGCAGATGCTGGAAAAACTGGCGAAAGACGACGCGGAAAAATACCAGACCTTCTGGAAACAGTTCGGCCTGGTACTGAAAGAAGGCCCGGCGGAAGATCACGCCAACCAGGAAACGATCGCTAAGCTGATGCGCTTCGCGTCTACGCACACTGACTCCTCCGCACAGACCGTGTCGCTGGAAGACTACGTGTCGCGGATGAAAGAAGGGCAGGAGAAAATCTACTACATCACCGCAGACAGCTATGCGGCAGCGAAGAGCAGCCCGCACCTGGAACTGCTGCGTAAGAAAGGCATCGAAGTGCTGCTGCTTTCTGACCGCATCGATGAGTGGATGATGAACTACCTGACCGAGTTCGACGGTAAGGCATTCCAGTCTGTTGCCAAAGCTGACGAGTCCATCGACAAGCTGGCGGATGAAGTTGATGAATCGGCAAAAGAAGCGGAAAAAGCGCTGACGCCGTTCGTTGAGCGCGTGAAAACCCTGCTGGGCGACCGCGTGAAAGAAGTGCGTCTGACTCACCGTCTGACCGACACGCCAGCCATCGTCACCACCGATGCGGATGAAATGAGCACCCAGATGGCGAAACTGTTTGCCGCTGCGGGCCAGGCCGTACCGGAAGTGAAATATATCTTTGAACTCAACCCGGACCACGTGCTGGTAAAACGCACGGCAGATACCCAGGACGAAGCGCAGTTCAAAGAGTGGGTCGAACTGCTGCTGGATCAGGCGCTGTTTGCTGAGCGCGGCACGCTGGAAGACCCTAACCAGTTCATCCGTCGTATGAACCAGTTGCTGGTGTCCTGATACCCGTAATGTAATGCCGGATGGCGTTAACGCTTATCCGGCCTACAGCATCTCGTAATAGTATGCCGGATACGGTGTTTCCACCGCCATCCGGCATTTTCTCGCCTTATTTTTAATTTTCCCACCGTTAACCGTTTCAGCGTCGGGCGTCTTTCTTGAGCCAATTGCGTGATGGTGGTATCGTTTAGCGCTTTTTAAAAAATATCGACAACCTTTAAGGGGATTTTCGTAATGCGTATCATTCTGCTTGGCGCTCCGGGCGCGGGTAAAGGAACTCAGGCTCAGTTCATCATGGAGAAGTATGGTATTCCGCAAATCTCCACCGGTGATATGCTGCGTGCTGCCGTGAAATCTGGCTCCGAGCTGGGCAAACAAGCGAAAGACATCATGGACGCCGGTAAGCTGGTGACTGATGAGCTGGTGATCGCGCTGGTAAAAGAGCGTATTGCTCAGGAAGACTGCCGTAATGGTTTCCTGCTGGATGGCTTCCCGCGTACTATTCCGCAGGCAGACGCCATGAAAGAAGCGGGCATCAACGTGGACTACGTTCTGGAGTTCGATGTTCCTGACGAACTGATCGTTGACCGTATCGTGGGTCGTCGCGTACACGCTGCTTCTGGCCGCGTTTACCATATCAAATTCAACCCGCCTAAGGTTGAAGGTAAAGACGACGTGACTGGCGAAGAGCTGACCACCCGTAAAGACGATCAGGAAGAAACTGTACGTAAGCGCCTGGTGGAATACCATCAGATGACCGCTCCGCTGATCGGCTACTACTCTAAAGAAGCGCAGGCGGGTAACACCAAATACGCGAAAGTTGATGGCACTCAGGCCGTTGCTGACGTGCGCGCAGCGCTGGAAAAAATCCTCGGCTAATTTTTTCGCGTATTAAACCTCTTATCAGGCCTGCCATTATCGCGTAGGCCTGATAAGCGTAGCGCCATCAGGCAAATTCTCGTCTTACCTCTCACAGCAATTAGTTCTTCTTTATCGCTTTTCCGCTACAATTATCAACAATTTGAATCGATAAGAGGCGGTAATGCGTCAGACGAAAACCGGTATCCTGCTGGCAAACCTCGGCACTCCCGATGCCCCAACCCCCGAAGCCGTTAAGCGCTACCTGCGCCAGTTTTTAAGCGATCCACGCGTAGTTGATACGTCACCTGCACTGTGGTGGCCGCTTCTGCGCGGGGTGATTTTACCGTTGCGTGCGCCACGCGTAGCCAAGCTGTACCAGTCAATCTGGATGGAAGACGGTTCCCCGCTGATGGTTTATAGCAAGGCACAACAGCGTGCGCTGGCAGAGCGTCTACCAAATACCCCTGTTGCGCTGGGAATGAGCTACGGTTCGCCGTCGCTTGAAAGCGCGGTCGATGAACTGTTGGCAAGCGGGGTTGAACACATGGTGGTGTTACCGCTGTACCCGCAATATTCCTGTTCGACGGTGGCGGCAGTCTGGGACGAGCTGGCGCGTATCTTAGCGCGTAAACGCGGTATTCCTGGCGTTTCATTTATTCGTGATTACGCCGATGACAGCAGCTACATCGATGCGCTGGCGAAGAGTGCCCGGGATTCATTTGCTCAACACGGTGAACCTGATTTGCTGCTGCTCTCCTATCACGGCATTCCGCAGCGTTACGCCGATGAAGGCGATGACTACCCGCAGCGCTGTCGCGATACCACCCGAGAGCTGGTTTCAGCGCTTGGCCTGCCGCCAGAAAAAGTAATGATGACCTTCCAGTCTCGCTTTGGTCGCGAACCGTGGCTGACGCCGTATACCGACGAAACGTTAAAAATGCTGGCGGAGAAAGGGACACAACATATCCAGGTTATGTGTCCGGGCTTCTCGGCAGATTGCCTCGAAACGCTGGAAGAGATAGCGGTACAAAACCGGGAGATTTTCCTCGAAGCTGGCGGTAAGCAATATGAGTATATTCCGGCGCTTAATGCCGCACCGGAACATATCGAAATGATGGTTAAACTGACCGACGCTTACCGTTAAAGCTGGGCTCTGAAGTAACGAGCGCCTTCCCGCAACGCATCGTCGGCGGTTTTCATCATTCGCGAATAGTGCAGGAAGGCGTGTAGCGTACCGGGGTACATTTTGTACTGGCAGGGCTGCTGATGCGCCTGCAACGTCTGGAATAGTAAGCGGCTATCGTCAATCAGCGGATCAAACTCAGCGCCAGCGATAAAACACGGTGGCACGTCACGCGTCAGATCGTTATTAAACAGGCAATAATACGGTGACTCGCGATCGTCAGCGCTACGCAGGTACGCGTTTTCGTACATCTGCAAGTCCTCGCGGGTTAACCCATCCCACGCTCCGCCCATCAGCCGTCGACTCAGTGAATCTTGCAGGCCGTAAAGCCCATACCACAACAGCACTCCAGCCACCTTGCCGCAGGCAATGCGTTTATCCCGTAGCCACAGCGCGCTGGCAAGCGCCAGCATGGCTCCGGCGGAATCGCCCGCAAAACCGATATGATTCACATTAAGAGAATAGTCGCCAGCGTGCTGATGAAAATACTGGCAGACGGCGGCAATCTCTTCGATGGCTTGCGGGAAACGGGCTTCTGGCGCAAGCGAATAGTCGATACCAATTACCGTGCACTGCGTATAGCGCGCCAGCAAGCGCATAATACGGTCGTGGGTATCCAGATTACCGAGAATAAAACCGCCGCCATGCAGATAATACAACGTTGCCAGGCTATGAGGCTGCGGTGAGTAAATACGTGTGGCCACGGGGCCGCATGCGGTAGAAATAACGCATTCGCGGGTATTCATCTCTGGGGCATCGGCATTCCACAGCTGCCGTTCATGAATGTAGTGTTGGCGCTGGGCCACGAAGTCATCTGCAGCGGGCCACGGCGGCAGATCGTCGCGATGAAAATTCACCACGCTTTTCATTTCATCCGAAATTCTGTCGAGTACGGGGATCTTGTTTTCCGGCTTCATAAAACGCTCCTTGTGAAGGTGAGTTATTGTAGAAATTAATCCCGTATAAACTGCGATCTCACCGTCTGATATTGAAACTTAGCGCCGCATCGCATGCGTGGCAGGGAATGTGCTACCATGCATCGCTCAGTTAACCACCCGTAAAATCGACCATGAAATTTCCCGGTAAACGCAAATCCAAACACTATTTTCCCGTCAGCGCGCGCGATCCGTTGCTGCAACAAATTCAGCCAGAAAATGAAACCAGCGCAGCCTGGGTGGTAGGTATCGACCAGACGCTGGTGGATATTGAAGCCAAAGTGGATGATGACTTTGTAAAACGTTATGGATTAAGCGCAGGGCATTCTCTGGTGATTGCCGATGATGTCGCAGAAGCGCTCTACCAGGAACTGGTGCGTGAAAATTTGATCACCCATCAGTTTGCGGGCGGTACTATCGGTAACACGATGCACAACTACTCTGTGTTGGCGGATGACCGCTCGGTGCTGCTGGGCGTGATGTGCAGCAATATCGAGATTGGCAGCTATGCTTACCGCTATTTATGCAATACCTCCAGCCGTACCGACCTGAATTACCTGCAAGGCGTTAACGGACCGATTGGCCGCTGCTTTACACTGATTGGCGAGTCAGGTGAGCGTACCTTCGCAATCAGCCCTGGGCATATGAATAAGCTACGAGCGGATAGCATCCCTGAATCAGTGATTGCCGGAGCGTCCGCGCTGGTGCTGACGTCTTATCTGGTGCGCTGCGAACCGGGTGAGCCGATGCCGGAAGCGACCATGAAGGCGATTGAATACGCCAAAAAGCACAATGTGCCGGTGGTTCTGACCCTGGGCACCAAATTCGTTATTGCCGATAACCCACAGTGGTGGCAGGCATTCCTGAAAGAGCATGTCTCTATTCTGGCGATGAATGAAGAAGAGGCTGAAGCGCTGACCGGCGAGAACGACCCTCTGCTGGCATCTGACAAGGCGCTGGATTGGGTGGATCTGGTGCTGTGCACGGCGGGTCCGGCGGGTCTGTATATGGCGGGCTTTACGGAAGAAGAAGTTAAACGTAAAACCCAGCATCCGCTGCTCCCTGGTGCTATTGCCGAATTTAACCAGTACGAATTCAGCCGCGCCATGCGCCATAAAGACTGTACCAATCCGCTGCGCGTGTATTCGCACATTGCACCGTATATGGGCGGGCCTGAGAAGATAATGAACACCAACGGCGCAGGTGACGGCGCGCTGGCGGCATTGCTGCATGATATTACCGCCAACAGCTATCACCGCAGCAACGTGCCTAACTCCAGCAAGCACAAGTTCACCTGGCTGACCTATTCGTCGTTAGCCCAGGTGTGTAAGTATGCTAATCGCGTGAGTTATCAGGTGCTGAACCAGCATTCACCGCGCCTGACGCGCGGTTTACCGGAACGTGAAGACAGTCTCGAAGAGTCGTACTGGGACCGTTAAATCTTGCATAGGCCGGATAAGCGATAACGCTATCCGGCACGGACATTAACTGGCCGTAGCAACTTCACCTGCAGGCGGCGTTTCAATCAGCTCCAGCATGGTGCGGGCGATTTCACGCTCACCCATGACGACCTGGTTGGCGCCGCGTTCGGTAATATATTCCACCTCATCGTCATAATGCGCGCGGGCGATAATCTCAATCGACGGGCATTTCTCACGTGCAGAAGCGACAATTTCACCCGCTTCATAACCATTGGGAATGGTCAGCAGCAGCCAGCGCGCGCAATCCAGATGCGCCAGATTCATAATCTCTTCGTTGGCGGCATTTCCCAGTACCGCGCGGATCCCACGCTCGCGCAGTTCATCCACCCGGGTACGTGAGGTTTCGATCACCACCAGCGGGATCCCCGCAGCCATCAATTTCTCACCCAGCAGGCTGCCGACGCGACCAAAGCCAACCAGCAAGGCATGATTGCAGATATCCACCGGAATTTGCTTCTCTTCTTCGATAGCCTCTTCCAGCGTCTGCTCCTCCAGCGTTTCTGTTTTGGCGAGGTATTTTTCTAACACCGCAAACAGCACCGGGTTGAGCATGATGGACAGGATTGCCCCGGCCAGCACCAGATTCTGTCCGGCCTGCGGCAGCAGGTTCAACGCCATTCCCAGACCCGCCAGGATAAAGGCAAATTCACCAATCTGCGCCAGGCTGGTGGCAATGGTGAGCGCTGTGCGTTGGGAGTGACCAAACAGGCGCACCAGGAAATAGGCGGCAAGGGATTTACCAAAGATGATAATCGCCAGCGTGCCCAGTACCGCCAACGGCTGCTGGATCAGAACTAACGGATCGAACAGCATCCCGACGGAGACGAAGAACAGCACGGCGAACGCATCGCGCAGCGGCAGAGTATCATGCGCCGCACGGTGGCTTAGTTCAGATTCATTCAGCACCATACCGGCGAAGAACGCGCCCAGCGCAAAGGAGACATCGAACAGCTCTACTGCGCCAAAGGCGATACCTAAGGCGAGGGCGAGGACAGAGAGGGTAAACAGTTCGCGTGAACCGGTTGCGGCGCTGCGGGCCATAATCCACGGTACCAGGCGACGACCCACCAGCATCATAATCGCGATAAACGCCACCACCTTACCGATGGTAATGCCCATATCGACGGCCAGCGAGGCGAAGCCGACATCTTCTTTTTCCAGCATCCCGGCGACGGCTGGCAGGAGAACCAGCGTCAGCACCATCATCAGATCTTCGACAATCAACCAGCCAATGGCGATTTGCCCGCGCTGGCTGTCAATGAGCTGTCGTTCTTCAAGCGCGCGCAGTAGCACCACGGTACTGGCGGTTGAAAGACACAGACCAAACACGATCCCCACCATCAGCGACCAGCCTAATACGGCTGAAAGCGCCATACCCAGCAGCGTTGCCACTGCTATCTGGGCAATCGCGCCGGGAATGGCGATAGACTTTACCGCCATCAAATCCTTCAACGAAAAGTGCAGCCCCACGCCAAACATCAGCAGAATAACGCCAAGCTCGGCCAGCTCAGGCGCGAGCTTAGTATCAGCAACAAAACCAGGTGTAAATGGACCGGCCAGAACGCCCGCTAACAGATATCCCACCAGAGGAGAAATACGCAGTTTATTGGCAATCATGCCTAATATAAAAGCGAGCACAAGGCCGCCGACAATGGTGGTGATAAGCGGGGTGGCGTGATGCATTCCGTCTCCTTTGGTTGCTGTGATGATCCTGAAAACCCAAACTACGAGTAATAGTTTATGACAATTTTAATGTTTATGTTTATGAATAATTATTGAATTTTGAAGAAAACGGGATTTTAAGCGTAAAAAAGCACGGATCGGAAAAGTACGGTGATATGTGAGAGGTAAAGGCTGATGGCTACTGCAAGTAACGACGGCCAAAATTTACTTTTGGCCGTCAGAAAATCAGGCTTTGTGTCGGTTATCAGGTAAGAATATGGTCAGTATTCCCAGAAGTGGCAGGAAAGCACATATTTTGTAGACCAAATCGATACTGGTATGGTCGGCTATCAGCCCTAGCACCGCGGCTCCCAAGCCGCCCATGCCGAAGGCAAAACCGAAAAATAGCCCAGAAACCATGCCGATACGCCCAGGAAGCAGCTCCTGCGCGTACACCAAAATAGCAGAAAACGCCGATGCGAGGATAAAACCAATGATCACGGTTAAAATTCCGGTCCATTCCAGCGTTGCGTAGGGTAAAACGAGGGTAAATGGCGCAACGCCGAGGATAGACCCCCAAATAACATATTTTCTGCCAATTTTATCGCCTAATGGTCCGCCAATCACCGTCCCGGCCGCGACGGCAAACAGGAAGGCAAACAGGTGAAACTGGGCGTTTTGTACCGATAATCCGAATTTTTGCATCAGATAAAAGGTGTAATAGCTGCTGATGCTCGCCATATAGAAGTATTTGGAGAAAATCAGCACCAGCAGGATGCTTACCGCCAGCACCACTTTATTGCGCGGTAACGGATTTACGATGGCAACTTTCGGTTTTCCTTTACTCATCCGATGCTGCGCGGCATACCAACGGCTGATTTGTGCCAGGACGACAATCGCTAATAACGCAGCCAGAACAAACCAGGCCACATTACCCTTACCATATGGCGCGATGATGACAGCTGCCAGCAAGGGTCCCAGAGAGCTACCGAAGTTGCCGCCAACCTGGAAAATTGACTGCGCCAGGCCGTGACGACCGCCGGAGGCCATGCGCGCCACGCGGGACGATTCCGGATGAAATACCGAAGAGCCGGTGCCAACCAGCGCCGCGGCGAGCAGCACCATATGGAAACTACCGGCCATGGCCAGCAAAACAAGCCCACTCAGCGTGAAGCACATCCCAATGGGCAGCGACCACGGCATCGGGTATTTGTCCGTCCAGTAACCCACCACCGGTTGCAGCAGCGAGGAAGCAAGCTGGAAGGTTAGGGTGATCATCCCGATCTGCATGAACGTTAGCGAGAACTCTGACTGCAATAGCGGATAAATCGCCAGGATCAGCGACTGAATCATATCGTTTAGCAGATGGGAGAGGCTGATCGCTCCTAAAATGCCAAATGAGGTGCGTGCTTTAGCAACCGACGCTGACGCGCCAGCCACAGGCTGGGTTGGTTCACTTATTGCCATAGAAAGTCACTTCTGTTTGGGTTGCGATTATGAGGGTAATCTATTTTGTTATTATTACCTGACTAACATACCTGCGGAAGGTGTTTGAAGGAAGTCTCATTTCTGAAAACATTTTCGACTATTATTTCATATCATTGTAATTTCAGTCGTTGATTTTGGCTCAGGGAGAGAAATATGAAGTTTTTAAAACGGGGCGTGGCGCTGGCGTTATTAGCCGCATTTACGCTGGCAGGTCAGCCTGCACAAGCGTACGAAAAAGATAAAACCTACAAAATTACCATTTTGCATACCAACGATCATCACGGTCACTTCTGGCGCAGCGAATACGGAGAATACGGACTGGCAGCGCAAAAAACGCTGGTGGACGGTATTCGTAAAGAGGTGGCAGAGGAAGGGGGCAGCGTACTGCTGCTTTCCGGTGGCGACATTAATACCGGCGTACCGGAGTCTGATCTGCAGGATGCGGAACCTGATTTTCGTGGGATGAACCTGATTGGCTATGACGCGATGGCGGTCGGAAACCACGAGTTTGATAATCCCATGACCGTATTGCGTCAGCAGGAAAAATGGTCCAAATTTCCGTTTCTCTCGGCCAATATCTATCAGAAAAGCACCGGCGAGCGTTTATTTAAGCCGTGGGCCATCTTTAAGCGGCAGGATTTAAAAATTGCCGTACTCGGTTTAACCACCGACGATACGGCAAAAATAGGCAACCCCGAGTTCTTTACCGATATTGAGTTCCGTAAACCTGCTGATGAAGCCAAACTGGTTATCCAGGAACTGAATATGGGTGAAAAGCCAGACATCATTATCGCGACCACCCATATGGGACATTATGACAACGGCAACCACGGCTCGAATGCCCCTGGCGATGTCGAAATGGCGCGTAGCCTGCCGGCGGGATCGCTGGCGATGATTGTAGGTGGTCACTCGCAGGATCCGGTGTGTATGGCTTCAGAGAACAAGAAGCAGGTTGATTACGTACCAGGTACGCCGTGTGCGCCAGACAAGCAAAATGGGATCTGGATTGTGCAGGCGCACGAGTGGGGGAAATATGTGGGCCGGGCGGACTTTGAGTTCCGTAACGGCGAAATGAAAATGGTCAACTACCAGCTCATTCCCGTCAACCTGAAGAAAAAAGTGACCTGGGACAACGGTAAAAGTGAGCGCGTACTCTACACCCCGGAAATAGCTGAAAATCAGCAAATGCTTTCGTTGCTGACGCCGTTCCAGAATAAAGGTAAAGCGCAGCTCGACGTGAAAATAGGTAGCGTCAATGCGCGCCTCGAAGGCGACCGAAGCAAAGTCCGTTTCGTGCAGACCAACATGGGACATTTGCTGCTGGCTGCGCAAATGGCGCGAACCAGCGCTGATTTTGGCGTGATGAGCGGCGGTGGCATCCGTGATTCCATCGAAGGCGGCGATATCACTTATAAGAGCGTGCTGAAAGTACAGCCGTTCGGAAACATCGTGGTGTATGCCGACATGAGCGGGAAAGAGGTGATTGACTATCTGACCGCCGTGGCGCAAATGAAGCCGGACTCCGGGGCCTATCCACAGTTTGCCAACGTCAGCTTTGTGGCGAAAGACGGCAAGCTTAACGATTTGAAAATCAAAGGCGAACCCGTTGACCCAGCCAAAAACTATCGTATGGCAACGCTAAGCTTCAACGCAACCGGCGGCGATGGCTATCCGCGAATTGATAACAAACCAGGCTATGTGAATACCGGGTTTATTGATGCAGAAGTGCTGAAAGAGTTCGTGCAGAAGAACTCACCGCTGGATGCCAGTGTGTATGAGCCGAAGGGGGAAGTTACCTGGCAGTAACAGGGCGGAGTGCCGGATGGCGGTGCGGGCACCTTATCCGGCCTACAGGTCAGTGCGATTTGTAGGCCTTAAAGCTGCGCGCCATCAGGCAATCATTCTATAACCGCTTAATCGCGGCGTGCGATGTCGGCGAATTTCGCATCCAGAATTTTCGCCAGATCGCCCGCTGCCAGTTCGATATCCAGCCCGCGTTTGCCGCCGGAAACATAAATGGTGTCAAACGTCTGGGCAGGGGCATCAATGAGCGTTGGCAATCTCTTTTTCTGTCCTAATGGGCTGATCCCCCCCACCAGATAACCGGTGGTTCGTTGCGCAACCATTGGATCGGCCATATCGACCTTTTTAGCCCCCAGAGCCTTAGCGACCTTTTTGAGATCCAATTGACCGGCTACAGGCGTGACCGCAACTGCCAGATGCTTCATATCGCCATTCACGGCAACCAGCAGCGTTTTGTAGACCTGGTCCGCATTCAGACCTAACTTGCGCACCACTTCATCACCAAAGTTCGTCTCGGACGGATCGTGATCGTAGGTGTGGATCTGGAAAGAAATTTTGTTTTTTTCGAGTAATTTAACGGCGGGTGTCATAGCAATTTTCCTGGACCAGACAAAATACGACTCAAGCATACGCCTGATGTCTGTCTAAAAAATAGTACCATCTTGCGCAATAGTATTGGCAGGATGATGACTTTGAGCGACAATCGAACTACACCGATGCTTTAAGCATTGGGATCATAATAATGATGAAATTCCTCTTTGACGGGCCAATAGAAATATTGGCCATTTTTTTTACCGTAACATCTCCGGCAAATTTCCCTCTCCGTACAGATGTAGCGCGCCAACGGCCACGACGTAATGACCAGCAGGCATCGCCCTGAGCCGATCGCGCCAGGCTGTGTTGCGTTGATGCATCAATACGTCATACAACGACTGGCTAAAGGTATTGGGAAGCGCCAGTTCGCTATTGCGTGGCGGTGTTTTAAGCCACCAGCCCATCATCTGTTGCAACAATCTGGCATTGGTATGCCAGTGCGTCAGAGTATCGTCCAACAGAGCCAGTCCGTTATCAGGCAACTGACATAACAGCTCGATTTGACTGGGTGCGCCTTCCAACTCGATAACGGGTTTATGCGCTTGTTTTGCCGCTTTCAGCAATTGGTAATCAATCCCGTATTCTGCCCGTAGACCTAACTGCTGTGCCTGTGTCGCCTGTAATACCATGGCGATTTGCCACAACGGCTGAGTAGATAACAGCGATGGGGAAATACCCAGTTCGTTGGTGACTTTACGCAGGTTTTCTAACTGCTCCGGGCTGATACGTTCTTCGAGTGCGGCAAATGTAGGAAGGTTAGCAAACGGCGCGTCGTCACCGGAAACATCCGCTTCGACAATCAGCGCGTCGGCATGGTTGAGTTTTTTGAGTAATTTGGCAGGCAGAGGTGCCATATCGCGACTGCCCATGTGAATACTGCCAATCAGATGAAAATGGCGGTTGCCGGGCAATGAAATGTCGATGGCAGGCCAGGTATAGTGGTTGCCGCGTAGCGCGGTGAAAAATGTTTTTACCCGGTATAACAGATCCATACGACCTCCCTAAGTAGACTTTCATGCTAGCGCGTGGTCCAGGAAGGTGCAATGCGAGAATCGCCGGATGGCGACGCGAAATCGTCTTATCCAGCCTACAATGTTACCTGCACTTTGTAGGCCGGATAAGCGTGAGCGCCATGCGGTAGAGGGTTACTCTTTCGGTTTGAAGCGCAGCAGTCGGTTAGCGTTGCTCACCACAGTAATGGAGGAGAGCGCCATCGCCGCCCCGGCAACGACTGGATTCAGCAGTGTTCCGGTGAACGGCCACAGGATCCCCGCGGCAACGGGAATACCGATGCTGTTATAAATAAACGCGCCGACCAGGTTCTGCTTCATATTACGCAACGTTGCCCGGGAGATAGACAGCGCATCCGCGACGCCCATCAGGCTATGGCGCATCAGCGTAATCGCGGCGGTTTCAATCGCCACATCGCTGCCGCCACCCATGGCAATCCCTACATCGGCCTGAGCCAGCGCAGGTGCATCGTTGATACCGTCACCCACCATGGCAACCTGACGCCCCTGGCTTTGCAGACGTTTAATCGCCTCGGCTTTACCGTCCGGCAGAACACCGGCAATCACCTCATCAATACCGGCTTCTTTGGCAATAGCGTTAGCCGTGGTCGGGTTGTCACCGGTAAGCATCACCAGACGATACCCGTTGCGGTGCAGACGCTGAAGTGCTGCCACGCTGTCGCTACGCAGTGGATCACGCACCGCTAACAGCGCCGCCGCTTTACCATCAATCGCCAACAGGACCGGGGTTGACCCCTGGGATGCCTGAGCGGTGATTTCAGCTTCCATTTCAGTGGTATCTACCTGTTGCTCATTGAGCAGTGCCTGGTTGCCCAGCAGCAGCGTATGACCTTCCGTTTCACCGCTTACGCCTAAACCGCGCAGCGTACGGAAACCGTTGACCTGTGGCAGCGTAACATCACCGGCTTTGTCCAGAATCGCCCTGGCCAGCGGGTGACTGGAACCCTGTTCAAGGGCCGCAGCCAGACGAATTGCCAGTGCTTCATCGGTGTTGCCAAACGTTTTGATGGCGACAACCTGCGGTTTACCTTCAGTCAATGTCCCGGTTTTATCAAATACGACGGTATCAAGCGTACTGGCGCGCTGCAGCGCATCGGCATCACGTACCAGAACCCCAAACTCAGCAGCACGACCCACACCGGAAATAATCGACATTGGTGTTGCCAGGCCCAGCGCACAAGGGCAGGCAATAATCAGTACGGTAGTGGCAATCACCAGCGTATAAACAATTTGTGGTGCCGGCCCGAAGAAATACCAGATTGCCGCACTCACCAGCGCAATGACGACGACGACCGGAACGAACACTGAGGAGATACGGTCGGCTAGTTTGCCAATCTCCGGTTTACTGCTTTGCGCCTGGCGCACCATACGAATAATGCGTGACAGCGTGGTGTGGCTGCCAACGGCACTGGCGCGGAATAGCACGCTGCCGTCCTGTACGACCGTACCGGCGTGGACGCTATCGCCTTCGCCTTTTTGTTGCGGAATAGGCTCTCCGGTCAGCATGGCTTCATCCAGCCAGGCTTCTCCCTGAGTGATTTCGCCATCTACCGGAACGCGGTCACCGGTGGTCAGGCGCAGCAACATTCCCGCCTGAACGTCTGCCAGCGGCACGTTCTTTTCACCTTCGTCGGTAACAACACGCGCGGTCGGCGGCGTCAGATCGAGTAATTTTTCCAGTGCTTTGGACGAACGCTGGCGAGCCCGCGCTTCCAGCATGTGCCCGAGGTTAATCAGACCGATAATCATCGCACTGGCTTCATAATAGAGGTGTCGCGCTTCCATCGGGAACCATTGCGGCCAGAGGTTGACGCTCATGGAATAAAGCCATGCCACCCCCGTACCCAGCGCCACCAGCGTATCCATAGTCGCGGTGCCGTTCATCAGGCTTTTCCACGCGTTGCGGTAAAAATGACCGCCCGCGAAAACCATCACGGCAAGCGTTGCCAGACCAATCGTCAGCCACAGGCTACGGTTGTCGGCAGTGACCATCATGTTTTCGCCAATCATTCCCCATACCATGACAGGGATACCCAGCAGCAGCGCGACGGCCGCCTGCCAGCGAAAACGTTTCATGGTTGCTACGGCGGTTTCTTGCTGACGCTCGCGGCGCTTAACATCATCTTCAATGGCTTCTGCGCCGTAGCCCGCTTTTTCCACCGCTTTCACTAACTGGTCGGCGGACGCACTGCCCATTACCAGCGCAGTACGTTCCGCCAGGTTTACCCGTGCCTGCGTGACACCCGGTACGCTTTGCAGAGCATCTTGTACGCGGATAACACAGCTGGCGCAGCTCATGCCGTTTAACAGCAACTGTTGGCTGTCATCATCAGCCGTAGCTGCCGGAAGCTCGGAAGGGACCGCTGCCAGTGCTTCCGACGGGATTGATGACTCCGTCAGCGGTTTAGCCTTTGGGTGGCTTAACTCCGCGCCGTAACCGGCTTGTTTAATGGTTTCAATCAGCGCTTCAGCACTGGCGCTCCCGGTGATGTGCGCTTCAGTCACAGTGACATCCGCTTGCTCAACGTCCGGGCGTTGCTCCAGACTTTCTTTAACGCGTTTTACGCAGTGACCACAGGACAAGCCGTCCAGGGTTAGATCGATTGTTTGAGACATAACCAACTCCTTTATTGCAGGATTAACTGACTGTGATAAAGGTTAAACCTTCCATCTAGGGGAAGGTCAAGGGAGTTTTTAGAAAAGGTGCAAAAAGGGCGTAAAGGAAGAAAAACGGGAACGTCAGGTCAGCACGTTCCCGGTCTGTTATTGATTGAGAACGATAAGCGGCGTTCGATGCTGCGGTTCATTCATCACCGTGAGATCGGCGCCGTACAGTGCATTTAGTGACGATTGCTGCAGAACATCCTGCGGACGACCGTTATCAACTATCCTGCCGCGTTCCATCAATACAACGCGGTCAGCATAGCGCGCCGCAAGGTTGAGATCGTGCAGGACGCAGCAGACGCTGAACTGTCGTTCACCTACCAGACGACGCAGCAGACGAAAAAGATGCTGTTGGTGGTGAATATCCAGGGCGGAGGTGGGTTCATCGAGAAACAACCATTTTGGCCTGGGTTCGGGCTCCCAAAGTTGAACCAGCAGACGCGCCAACTGTACCCGCTGTTGTTCTCCTCCCGACAGGTGCCGGTAATCGCGCGCGGCCAGCGCCTGGCAGTCACACAACGTCATGATGTGCTCCGTTTCATCGCCCGTGTTGCGCGTACGATACGGATGCCTGCCCATGCGGATGACCTCCTGCACGCTAAACGGGAAGGCCATATGACTGTTCTGGCGCATCACGGCACGGGTTTTTGCCAGCTCGGTGATTGACCACTCGTTCAGCGGCTTGCCAAACAAGCTACAACGCCCGCTGTGGGGCTGCAGATAGCCCGTAAGCTGGCGAAGCAGCGTCGATTTTCCGGCACCATTCGGGCCAAGAATCGCGATGATTTCTCCATCAGGTAGCGTCACGGAAACGTCATCGGTCAGTCGTCTGCCCTGAATGTGGTAGACCAGATTTTCAGCGACGATCATGACATCCTCCGGCTACGCAGTATTAACCACAGGAAATACGGTCCACCGATCAGGCTGGTTAACAGACCAACGGGCATTTCGGCAGGCTGAACAAGTGTGCGGGCCAGCGTGTCGGCAATCAGAAGTAAACAGGCACCGGCCAACGTAGAGCAAGGAATCAACCAGCGATGATCGGCGCCGGTAGTCATTCTGATCAGATGCGGGATCACCAGGCCAATAAAGCCAATCACGCCGCTGACGGAAACGGCAGCGCCAACCAGGAGCGAGCTGAGCAACAGTAACTGCTGGCGCTTACGTTTGACGTTTACGCCGAGGTAATGCGCCTCTTCATCACCCAACTGCAGCAAATTAAGCGTTCCCGCCATACAGACGGTGACTGCAATGGCTGGAAGAACAAACGTGCTGGCAACCAGCAGCGTTGGCCACTGGGCCTGGCCGAGATTCCCCATCATCCACAGTGTAAGTTGACGTAGCTGCTGTTCGTCGCCCACATAGCTCAGCACACCAATAGCCGAACCGCACAGAGCATTGATAGCGATACCTGCTAACAGTAGTTGCATCATTCCGCCGTGGTTATGACGCTGACTTATCAGGAAAATAATCGTGCAGACCACCATGCTGCCCGCGACGGCAAAAATCATCTGCTCATACAACACCAGCACTACGGGGAATGAAAATGGGATAACTATCGCGATGCCGACCATCAGCGCGGAGCCGCTGCTGACGCCAAGCAGGCCGGGATCGGCCATTGGATTGCGAAAAAGTCCCTGCATAATGACCCCTGCCGTAGCCAGCGCAGCACCGACCAAAACGGCCAGCAGTACGCGGGGCAGGCGGATGTTCAACCAGATATCTCGGTATTCGTCGTTGAACAGGGCGCTGAAGCTAATGTTCAACGCCCCCTGGCTGGCACCGAACAGCATCAGAGCGACCAGCAAGAGAGAAAGGCCCGTCAGAATGCTGACGGAAGAAAGCGAGTCCTTAAGCACGCAACGCTCCATAACGTCTTTGCGGCGCGAAGTTTCCGCGCCGCGAGGGGTTTACGCGGGTTTCAGTCCCGGCTCAACTAAACTGTAAATCTGGTTATTGAGTGTCGGCGCCGTGGCCAGTTCGTGAATGTGCCTGGCAACATCCGCGCGCATCACAAAGCCATGACACTCCTCGGCCTGTATGCGTTGCGCCAGACCTGTGGCTTCACCATTCAGCAAACCGCCGGGGCGGAGAATGGCGTAGTCCAGTAGACTGGTTTGTAGCCAGCTTTCAGCCAACGATTTTTCCCGTACGGCCTGGCCAAATGCGGCCCTGGCGCGTGGGGACAAAAAGGGCCAACTGTCGCCACAGCCCAGAGAGGTAACCAGAATCATGCGTTTGATCTCAGCTTTTTCTGCTTCATCAATGACGGTTCTGTGCGCCAGATAATCCTGGGCACCGCCCATGGAGGAGATCACCGTGGCATGCTGACCCGCTGCGCGACAGGCGCAGGCGGTGACCTGGCTGTCGCAGGCGTCGCCAATAAAGACCTGCACACCTTTTTCCTGCAGCCCGGCAGCAACCTGGGGATTGCGAACGACAGCAATCACCGGACGATGCTCCGCCAGTGCGAGCTCCAGCGTTTTCGCGCCGACGCCGCTTCCACCTGCACCAAAAATAAGCCATGGAGCCATCAGGCATGTTCCTTTAAAGATGAAGACAACGTGTGAAAGGCGCTGACCTGTTCGGCCAGCAGCTGTCGATGCTCATCGCGACCGAGGAAAATTTTGAACATAGCGCTACCCGCCTGGTTGAAGAAGAGAATGGACGCAGTGTCCATTCCCATAAATTTGCGTTCAATCAGGGCAATATGCGTGCAGTTTTCTGCCTTGATATGACCGGTCATGCCTTTTTTGCCGCGCAGGTTGAAGTAACCGTGGCGGTGGAATCCGGAAGGTAATTCACCGGTGAATTCCAGAATGACATCAGCAGTATGGACCAGGGTGGTGACTTTGCCCCATTCGCAGACGGTTTCCCAGACGGTATCAAATTGACTGCCGGAAACCAGCGTTGGGGAAGGGAGGTTTTTCACCACCTCCAGCAATGTAGTGTTGTACTGGGCTGCGATAGCTTCCAGCGTACCGTCCGGCTCAGTTTTCAAAAAATCCTGTAAAGAGACATGGCTCATTATTCACTCCTTTTATGGTTGCTCTACCGCAATGCGCGGCGCGTTAAGTTCCTGAATCAGTTCATCAAGAGACTGCAAAATATTGCTCGCCCAAAAACGCCCTTCATTGGTCAGGCGTACACAGGTGCTGGCATCTCGCGTCAGTCCTGCGTGATGCCATTGGGTCAGTAGCGGGGCCAGTTTTTGTGCATGAGGCGTCAGCTCATCCAGCGGAATGCGGGCCGTCTCAATACCGGCCTGGAGAGTGTGTCGCCACTGGAAACCACGCTCGGCGGTGCGCATCATCATCATTAGCGGTTTTTTTCCGGCGGCGATAGATTCATGCCATGTATTCAGGTTGCGCTCGACCATCCAGGAATAGCCATTGACTGACCCTCCTGCGCCAGAGCCGAATGCCAGACAGTCTGCACCCTGTTTAATCAGCAGGTTGTACAGATTGCGTTCCCGTGTGGTACGCGCCCAGTGGCTGTTGCTGATGCAGCGCCAGCCCGCGCTGTCCATGAAATCGCAGCCCTGAAGATAGAGATCGCGGCGTTCGGCGGGAGAGGGAACGGTTGTGCGCCCGGTTTCAACCGCTTTGCCAAGCGGTGTATTAGGGATCAGATTCAGCGCATAAAGATCTACGCCGTCGAGGCCGATGTCGCGGGCAATCGCCAGATCCTCGCCCCACAGTTTTGCGTCTTGTCCTGGCAGACCAAACAGCAGATCGCACACCACGGCGGCACGATCTCGTTTTACCAGTCCCTGCATAAAGGCCGTCGCGGTCGGGCCGTCCGAAGTACGCGCCATTTTCTTGCGGATTCGGCTGTTAAAAGACTGAATACCGATTGAAAATCTATTGGCGCCAGCGTCAAGGCAGGCATCAATTCGCGCATCGTCAAAATTGAGCACCCGTCCCTCAATGGTGATTTCGCAGTCCGGCGCCAACGGTAGCTTGTCACGCAGCGCGGTAATGATTCTGGCCAGGTCCTGTGCAGACAGCGCAGAAGGCGTACCGCCGCCAAAATAGACGGCGTGAATGGGGGCCGACTGATGTAATGCGCTATCAGCTTCCATCTCTATTTCGCGCAACAGCGCGTTGGTGTAGCGGGCGCAGTTGTCTTCTTCAAATCGGTTTTGATAAAAACCGCAGAAAGTACAATGTGTTGCACAAAAAGGAATATGCAAGTACACCAGCCGTTTACGCGGTGGGGTTGGCTGGTTGATGACCTCCTGCCAGGTCTGTGACAATAGCTCTTTGGCAACCGGGATCGCCCCACGCCAGGGCATCGTGGCGCGGCGATCCTTAAATGGCTGACTTCCCTCGAGCGCAAAATGCGCGGTGAGATCCAGCGAATGTTCAGTTTTCATTCTTCTTAATAAATCCAGTTAGTGAGGCCAGAATTGCTGGTGCAGGGCTTCAACCGCATCGGCGACGCGTGGTCCCATTCCCAGAATCAGCGCCTGGTCTACCGCCACAATTCGCTGGTTTTTCCAGGCCGCAGTGTGGGTAATACCGGCAATCGCGCTCAGGCGAGCCAGACCGCCATCGACCATTTGCGACGTCACCACGATCACCTCCGGGTTGGCGGCGATCAGTGACTCCGCGCTGTAGCTTTTATACTGCGCATGGGTGGCGACATTTTGTGCGCCTGCGAGGGTCATAATGGCATCGGCAACGCTGCCTTTTCCGGCGATCTGAGGTGCGCTGCCGCCAGCAGAGAGAATGAACATGGCTTTGACCGGCGCGTTTTTCGCCGCCACGCTGTGCTTAATACGCTCCAGACGTTGCTGCAGGCGATTGACTAGCGCCTCACCTTGGTCAGGAATGTGCAGTGTTGTAGCCAGTTCTCGAATGTTGGCGTACATCTGTTCGACGGTGGCCGGTACGCGCGGCAACGTCACGACGTTAACCTTTTGCGCCCGCAACTGATCCAACACGATTTGGGGACCTGCATCCTGCCAGGTGATAAAGCTGTCCGGATGGAGCGACAAAATGCCCTCGCTGCTTAACTGCTTCCAGTAGCCGATATGCGGGAGTGCGGCAGTTTCGGGCGGATACGAGGTGGTTTCATCAACGCCAACCACCCGGTTGCCGACGCCCATGGCGTATACCAGTTCACTAAGCGAGCCGCCCGCCACCACCAGGCGGTCGGTGGACTGGGCACTGAAAACGCAGGCGAGGCTCAGTAAGCCAATCATGAGTTTTTTCATCGTCAGAAATTCCACGCAAAGCCAACGGCGGCATTGAAACCAGCATCTGGAATAGATTCATGTGCGGTTCTGTAACGCTTATCGGTCAGGTTGTTGAGCGCGAGGTTGACCTGATACTGGTCCTGCGGACCGAACTCGGTGTTGAATGCGAGGTTAAGTGTGGCCCAGCCTGGGTAGTTGATTTCCGTGGCGCCGGTATTATCTTTAGCGCTGGACGCCGCGCGGATAAAGGCATCGGACGTCACGTTAGCGACATTCATCAACCAGGTATGTTTCAGGCCGACACGCCCGGTCAGCGTGGGTTCGCCGGTATCCCAGGTTTTTAGGGTATTGCCTTCGTACTGACGGCGAATGAGATTACCGCTCAGGTAAGGTGAAACCGCCCAGCCGTTGTATTCTGCGGTGAGTTCCATGCCCCAGGTTTTGGCCCGATCGATGTTTTCGTAGTAGTAATAGCCGCCCCGTGAAGAGGTGGTATTACCGCTGCAAACGGGTTGGCCTGAACAGGCCAGGCTGGCGATATAGTCTTTGGCTTCGGAGTAATAAATGGCGCCGTCAATCAGCCACATATTCCCTTTATACCGTGCGCCCAGCTCATAGTTATTCGAGTGTTCCGCCTTCAGGTTTGGGTTGCCGTAGGTCACGCTTCCGCCTGCGGACGTCTGCATAAACAGCTGAGTCAGCGTGGGGAAAACATAGCCCTGGGCATATGCTGCCCGGAGTTCAAGATCTTTAAAACCGGAATAGCGTAGGCTGGTTGAGGTCACCAGTTCATCATCGTGTACTGAATTTCCCCCGGTGGAATGCCAGGTGCTGCCGCTGCTTTGCAGGGTTTGCGTATCGTTGCGATTGAGCTTCGAAGACAGCCAGTACTGGCGTGCGCCTACGGTCCAGGTCCAGTCATCGGCAAAGCGCCAGTCGTTTTGCGCGAACAATGAGGTGTTGCTTTGCTCCGCTTCGTTGTATGACAGGGTGCGGGTTTGCGTATCGAAGAAGCCGGTAGCTGCGGTCTGGCGCGTACTGCCGTCCGTGTCCTGTTTGATTTTGTCATGCTGATATTGAGTGCCAATCACCAGCTCGTTGTTCGCGGGAAGGGAGAAATTGCCCTGCAGCGTTACCCCCTGGGTATACTGTTTGTCGTTGGTATTGGTTTGATTGTTTATCGTCAGCGCTTTAATCGCCGGGCTGGGGATTACCTGGGTCGTTTTGACCCGGTTTTCAAATTTGCGCTCTATTGTCTGGGTGTATGCGTCAACATGGATTTTCTTCAGGTAATCCCCGCCAGCCGCGTAGTCGTAGAAAAGACCGATTTTCTCGCGTTCCAGCTTAGGTATTTTGACGCTAAAGTCGTCGAACTGGCCCTCTGGATCGTCAAACCAGGTTTGAGTAGACAGTTTGTAACGATCGAGGGAGAGTCCGATTTTATGGCGATCGAAATTGTAGCCAAGCCACACGCCCTGGCCGTTATTACGGAAATTGGTGTCGGGCAATCTCCCGTCAGGCGTATCGCGGTCCCCCTGGTCGGAGTAGCTGCCATTGATGCGGTAGTCAAAGTTTCCGATGCTGCCCCAGGCTGCTGCTGATTCTTCCCATCCTGCCGTTGCGGAGTTATAAACGGCCTTAACGCTGCCGCCGAGAGGCTTATCGCCGCCTTTTTTCGTAATAAAGTTTACGACACCGCCAATCGCCTGCGAACCGTAAAGGACAGAGTAGGGGCCTTTTACTACTTCAATCCGTTCCAGCGCGGATTCGTCAATCAGCAAACCGGCCCCGTAGTTTTGCCCGGCGCGCTGGTAGCTGACAACCTGGCCGTCGATCAAAATCAGCACCCGCGAAGAGGCTTCGCCACGGATACGAATTTGTTTCCGGCCAGCGAGGGCGTTATCGGTGACTTCGACGCCGGGAATATCTTGTAAATCATCAGCAATAGAAACGCTGGTGGAGTTTTGCAGCGTCTGGCGATCGATAACCTGAATAGTTGCCGGGCTATCCCAGAGACTACTTTCAGAGCGGTTAGCCGTGACGATCACCGTATCATCGTCGGGCGCTGAAGCGTGTGTTGTAGAGGTAGCTGCAGAAGCAGCGCCGGACATGCATAATGTCAGGGCTGAAAGAATAAATGGCCTTTGGTTAATCCGTGGCAACATAAGAGAACCTTTATTAAATGTAAATGATCATCATTATCATTCGCATTTGTATATAAAAATGTTTCCCTTTGTTCAATATGAAAGATGCATAACCAATATATCTTTTGATTTGAGTCAATTTTGTACGGTCAATAAATACTGAAATGTGATCTGTATCGGGTATAACAATGTGAATAGAAAGGATTTATTCATCTCTTTGTTGGCTTATAATGTGCAGATTTCTCGGGTAAATGATTACGGCAATCTGGGCTATAATGTGGCTCAGCACCAACAAGCACCGCGGGGGAAATGTGAATATTAGCGATGTTGCGAAAAAAACCGGTTTAACCAGCAAAGCCATTCGCTTTTATGAAGAGAAAGGACTGGTGACGCCGCCGCTGCGTAGTGACAATGGCTATCGCACTTACAACCAACAGCATCTGAATGAACTGACGTTGCTGCGTCAGGCGCGGCAGGTTGGATTTAATCTGGAAGAGTGCGGCGAGCTGGTAAACCTGTTTAACGATCCGGCGCGTCACAGCGCGGATGTGAAAAAGCGCACCCTGGAAAAGGTGGCGGATATTGAGCGGCATATCAGTGAGCTGCAGGCCATGCGCTTGCATTTACTGGCGCTGGCGGACAGTTGCCCGGGTGATGACAGCGCTGAATGTCCGATTATGGATAATCTCTCCGGCTGCTGCCATCACAAAGCGAAGGCTTAACGGCGAGAAGGATTAAGCATAAACACCACCGTACCGCGGTACCACGGAGATTTCTCAAGCTGCGCTTCAGCCAGTGGATCTCGGCTACCGTTTTGCACCAGTCCCAGCTTAAATGGAATGCGCAGGCGGCTCAGCGCGGGTAGATACGCCTGATAATTCGTCACCGTGCGACGCCCCTGATAGCTTTGCACCACCAGTTCATCGACCGCCAACGCGTTCAGCGTAGCGACGTCGCCCGTTTTTGCCCAATCCAGAAGTCCGGTTACCCCTAGCGCAAACTCGGCCGGGAGCTGTTGGCGCAGTTGCTGCAGAAAGCGGGCGTAGTCGGTCAGTTGATGGGTCGCTGCGTCAAAATCAACCTGCAGGCCGACGACGTTATTCCCGGCGGTCTGCCAGCGCAGCATCAACCGTATGATACGCGCCGGGATCTCTTCCGGTACGTCGAGAGTGGTAAAGCGTACGGTCAGCCAGATTGAGGGAAAAGACAGACGACTGACCGGCAGTCCGAGGCGCTGGAACACCACGTTACCGGAACGAACCAGTACCTCGCCCTGGTGCAGATAAACCGTTTGCGCGTCTTTCAGCTCGTAACTGGCTTTCACCCCAGACCACAGCCAGAAGGCTGAATGTTCACGGGCGGCGACGATATCCGCCGCCTGTGCCTGGCCGAGAAGCAGTGCGGTTACCAGTAATATTTGAGTTTTTGCGCCCACGGGCTTCCCGGATACTGCGTTTTCAGTTGGGTGAACCAGCCCTTACGCTGCAATTTGTCCACGTCTTCTCCGCCACATTCGTTAGCGCCTGATGGCGCATAGCACATGATGGCGCGATACAGCGCGAAGCTCTTATCTTCGACTTCCGCGGTGGGTGAGGTGATTACCTGCTGGTAGTAGCTCTGTCTGTCGAACTGGCCGAACGGTTTCTTACGCGAAATAGCTGATTCAAGCACGTCGTTGCCAGCGCTGTTTTTCCACAGGTCGACATGTGTTTGCGTGGTGCGGAAGAATTCGCCAAGGCAGTTCAGCGCGTGAGCATCATCCGCTTTTTTGCTCAATACCGTTACCGTTTCATTGAGGCTGCGGCACGTATAACCCGCCTGGGCCGTGTCGCCATTCCAGTCGAATATGCTCAGGTTAACGTCAGCAAACGCTTCGCCAATGACCGGTGATGTAATCGCGCTGGCCAGTTTTCTGTCAGTAAGCCAGTCGCCAAAACGATTCTCTGTAAGATCCCGCACCAGCAGCGTATGCAACGCAATGGTACGCTCTTCGTTATTCGGGCCATGAACGGCCTGCTGGCGCAGCAGTTCTGGCGTGGCCTGCGTTTTCAGCACCTGCGAACGAAAGCGCAGGTTGGTCACCGCGCTATTCGGTGCGAAAACCGCTGCCACGTCGCCGCTATACACCAGCGTGGCGGCAAGCTTAGCCTGTACATATTGCTGCTGTTCGTTATCCTGGCTGAGTTTTAACAACTGCTGCCAGAAATTGCGCGCCTCGGCCCATTTCTTTTGGCCCATCAACGCTTCGCCGTACAGCACCTGTTCGCTGAAGGCGAGGGTATCGTGAGCGGCAAGTTTCTGCGCTGGCGTAACTGCCTGAATAATTGCCGCGTAGTTGCCCGTTGCCAGCCACAGATTCAGTTGCAGATCGCGCCATAGCGGCAGTTTTTGGCTTTGTTCAAACACCGGTTTGCTGGCGTCGAGCTGTGCCTGCGTCAGCGTCGGTTTGTTATTGTTATCCAGGCGCAGCGCGCGTAGTAGCTCGATATAGCTGACTCGCGGCGCGTCGGGGAAGGGCTCAACGACGGACTGGTCGTAGAACGCCATGCCATAGACATTATCGTATTCGATGACATTTTCGCGCAGTTGCTGTGCGTCAGCCGACTGCTTCAGCGTCTGTTCATACAACCCGGCCAGCTGCGGCCATGACTGTAAATACCAGTTGATGCGACGCAACATGCCTCGTGAAGAGTCAGCGTAGAGTCCTTGGGGAAAACGCTGCAGATAGGCCTGCGCCAACTCTTGAGCCTGAGTGGCATCCTCGCGGTTAATTTTCGCAATATCAAAATCGCCGTACTCGCCCACACTGTTCTGACTGCTCTTGTTCAACGCCGTGCGCATCAGCATGTATTGCGCGGTCTCTGCTAACCACGGACGGTCGCTTGTAGCCAGCTGAGTGAAATCCCGTTTGGCACTGGCATAATCACCGGCATAGAAACTGGCGGCTGCTGCCAGATAGCTTTTATAGGGCAGAGCTTGAGAATCTGCCGGGAAGGTGGCAAGAGAAGACTCAATTTGCTCGCGGGTTGCCCCAGAAAGCAGTCCCATACGCGCCTGGGCTAAGGCCTGACGCTGTTCCGCTGTTAATGTGGAATCGGCCAACAGCGCGGCAAAAAAGGCGCTAACGCTCCCGGCGTTATTCGAAACATGACGGTTCTCTAGCTCAGCGTCGTTGATATTTATTTCGTCGGCGCTAATGTTCAGCTCAGCCATCTGTCGGGAGAGAGGACTGTCCGCGGCGGATGCCTGAGCTGCCGCTGTTTGCGGGGCAGCCTCATCCCATTGCGGGTGATAGGCAAAATAGAAATCGCGGGAGCGAGTGATGTCTGCGGGCATCGACTGTACGGGCAGAACAAATGATTTTTCCTGGCTCAGCAGCCGCAGCAGGTTGTCGCGGCTGTCGTTTTCAGGGTTAAAGGTCGGCGTTCCCTTCAGCAGGCAGCTGTCGTCGCTCCATTTGCAGTCTTCCATATCGAACGAAGCGAATGCCTGCGGGGCGGCGGTCAGCAATGTGCAAAGGGCAAAGGCAAGGGGTGTCTTCCTGACCATAGTCTTATTTCCTGTCTTTTTAGTGTGATACCGCTTTTATAATCAGGGTGATTCCCTCAACGGCAATGACTTCAACCTGCGTTCCGGCGCTCAAATCGTCACGGGCGCTAACGGGCCAGGAACTGTCGCCGACGCGCATATGTCCGCGACCATTGACCAGGTTAGTTTCCAGAGTAAATCGACGGCCAACTAACTGTTGTCCACGTTGATTAAGATGGCTGTCGGCCGGCTGCTGCTCCTGAACGCGTCTTGCCAGCCACTTCCACCACAGCCAGGCCGCCAGCAGGGTGAGGGCGGCGAACATCGCCCCCTGCCACGCCCAGTCTAGCGGAACGAGCCAGACGACCAGACCGGTAATCACCGCTGCCACGCCGCTCCACAGCAGATAACCGTTGCCGCCCAGCATCTCGGCGGCCAGTAACAGACCACCGAGGCTGAGCCAGAAAATATGCGGGTGCACCAGAATCATCGCTATCATGATTTTTTCCGCTCGCTGGCGCTGTCCTTAACCAGTTCGGCGATCCCGGCAATGGAGCCCATCAGGCTGCTGGCATCCAGCGGCATCATCACCACTTTGCTGTTATTCGACGAGCCGATATGCTGCAGCGCTTCGGTGTATTTCTGTGCCACGAAGTAGTTCACGGCCTGAATATCCCCGGCGGCAATGGCTTCAGACACCATCTGTGTTGCGCGGGCTTCTGCTTCTGCGGAACGTTCACGCGCTTCAGCCTGTAAAAATGCGGACTGACGTTCACCTTCCGCGATGAGGATTTTCGACTGCTTCTCACCTTCTGCCTTGACGATTTCCGCCTGGCGGATCCCTTCGGCTTCCAGAATGTAGGCGCGCTTGGTACGTTCGGCTTTCATCTGCGCGTTCATGGCGTCAATCAGTTCCGCCGGTGGACGCACGTCACGAATCTCAATACGGGTGATTTTGATGCCCCAGGGATTGGTGGCCTCATCAACAATATGTAGCAGGCGCGTGTTGATGTTGTCACGCTGGGAGAGCATTTCATCGAGCTCCATCGAGCCGAGAACAGTACGAATGTTGGTCATGGTCAGGTTGATGATCGCCAGTTCCAGGTTGCTGACTTCATACGCGGCTTTCGGCGCGTCGATCACCTGAATAAAGCACACAGCATCAATCGAGACGTTGGCGTTATCTTTGGAGATGACTTCCTGAGAGGGGATATCAAGCACCTGTTCCATCATATTGATCTTACGACCAATGCGGTCCATGAACGGTACAACAAGGCTTAAACCCGGTTGCAGGGTTTTGGTGTAACGGCCAAAACGCTCTACCGTCCACTGATATCCCTGCGGGACGATTTTGACGCCTGCGCCGACGATCACCAGCGCGACAAAAATAAGAATAGGAATAAAAATGAGCATTGATGAAACCTCCTGTTGTGCTGTCCTTTACTGCCTCATTAGTCAAATTATACCCGATTTATCAAGGTGGGCTCCCCTATAATAAATTACAGGGATAGACTATCTGCACGAAAGATGTAAAAAGGGATTGGTAATGGAAGAAAGCAGCATTCTGCTTCAGTTAAAAAATGTCGCGTGGCAGGCAGGGGCGACGCAGGTTCTTAATAACATTTGTTTTGATCTCCGCGCCGGAGAATTTAAGCTGATTACCGGCCAGTCCGGCTGCGGTAAAAGCACGTTACTCAAGATTGTGGCGTCGTTAATAAGTCCGACTGGTGGTGAGATTCTCTTTGAGGGTAAAGAGATAAATACCCTCAAGCCGGAAACGTATCGCCAGCAGGTCTCCTATTGCGCGCAAACGCCCGCTTTGTTTGGTGACACCGTTTACGACAATCTCATTTTCCCCTGGCAAATTCGCGACAAACGTCCGGATCCGGATGTGTTTCTGGCCGATCTGGCCCGCTTTGAGTTACCCGAGACGATCCTCAAAAAAAATATCAATGAGCTATCCGGCGGCGAAAAGCAGCGCGTCTCGTTAATTCGTAATTTGCAGTTTCTGCCGAAAATTCTGCTGCTTGATGAAATCACCAGCGCGCTGGATGAATCCAACAAGCGTAATGTGAACGAATTAATTCACCACTATGTTCGCGATAAGAATATTGCTGTGCTGTGGGTGACGCATGACAAAGATGAAATTGATCATGCGGATAACGTCATAACCCTTCAACCGCACGCCGGTGAAATGCAGGAAGTAAGTAATGAACGAGCATAATATTACCAATGAATCCCTGGCGTTAGCGATGATGCTGGTGGTGGTCGCGATACTGATCAGCAACAAAGAAAAGCTGGCGCTGGAAAAAGATATTCTCTGGAGCGTTTGCCGGGCAGTGGTTCAGCTTATTATCGTGGGCTACGTGCTGAAATATATTTTCGGCGTCAACCATAGCATTCTGACCTTATTGATGGTGCTGTTTATCTGCTTTAATGCGGCCTATAACGCGCAAAAACGCAGTAAATATATTGATAAAGCTTTTCTCTCGTCGTTTATTGCTATTACGGTGGGAGCGGGGCTAACGCTTTCGGTGCTGGTTCTTTCAGGCTCTATCGAGTTCACGCCGATGCAGGTCATCCCGATCTCCGGCATGATTGCAGGCAATGCGATGGTGGCGGTGGGGCTGTGTTACAACAATTTGGGGCAGCGGTTTAACAGCGAGCAGCAGCAAATTCAGGAAAAACTCAGCCTCGGCGCGACGCCGAAGGTGGCTTCTGCACCGCTTATTCGCGACAGCATTCGCGCCTCGCTGATCCCGACGATTGATTCAGCGAAGACCGTGGGGCTGGTGAGTTTACCGGGAATGATGTCAGGATTGATCTTTGCAGGTATTGACCCGGTAAAAGCGATTAAGTATCAGATTATGGTGACGTTTATGCTGCTATCAACCGCCAGCCTGTCGACCATTATTGCCTGCTATTTAACCTATCGGAAGTTCTATAATTCGCGCCACCAACTGGTGGTGACGCCATTAAAGAAACCGTGATGTGATGCCGTATGGCGGCTACCGCCATATCCCGGCGGCGGGGAAGGGGGCACCAGGTCG